>WNEZ01000019.1_pt1 | contig 423115 bp, 410 predicted proteins | sample 5400521 | NCBI WGS metagenome assembly WNEZ01 (sample SAMN13153339, study PRJNA577476) | soil metagenome | isolation source: 120 cm saprolite under Douglas fir tree site 2 hole 1 replicate 1 | place: USA:California | collected 2015-04-18
GGACAGCCGAGCGCATCGTCGAGTTGCTGGCGTGATCAAGCTGGCCGAACTTCTCTACCGCGCCATCAATCGAGCGCGCCGCGCGCTCTATCGCGCCGGCATCCTGAAAGCGAAACGACTGCCCGCTCCCGTGATTTCGGTCGGCGGCATCGCGGCGGGAGGCAGCGGAAAAACGCCGGCCGTGATCGCGATCGCACGCGCGCTCTCCCAGCGCGGACTTCGGGTCGCGGTTTTGACGCGCGGCTATCGGCGCGCGGGATCGGGCGGCGTCGTTACCTCACTCGATGCGGATCGGTTCGGCGACGAACCGGTCCTGATCAAGAAGAGCGTGCCGAACATCGAGGTCATCGTCGGAGAAAACAGATACGATAACGCTATACGAAATCAAGCCGACGTCTTCCTGCTCGACGACGGCTTCCAGCATCTGCAACTCCATCGCGACCTCGATGTCGTGATCGATCATCCGGGGTTTCTGCGCGAAGGACGTTCCGCTCTTCGCGACGCAGATATCGTTCTTCAGCGCCGCCTGACGCCGCGAGTTCCGGCAAGTCTGCACGGCCGGCGCGTCTTCGCATTCGCGGGGCTGGCGGACAACAAACAATTCTTTGACTCGCTCGGCCTCATTCTCGCCGGCACGAAGGGTTTCCCCGATCATCACCGCTACACGAAGTCGGATATCGATGCCATCAAGCGGGAAGCTAACGCCGATGCCATCGTCACCACCGAAAAAGATGCCGTGAAAATCAACGATCCCGACATCATCGCAATCCCGGCCGATTTCGCGATCGATCAAAAAGATCTCGATCGCATCCTGGCAGCGGCGGCCCGTCGATGAGCCGCCGCAGAAAGAGTCTCGCGCTGCAGCGCAGCGAGTACGAGCTCTATCGCACGGTGGCGGCGGCGGCGCGGCGGCTTTCCGATCGCGGTGTGGAGCGCTGGGGCGACCGCCTCGGCAATCTCGCAAGGCGCATTCTGCGATCGCGCGATCGACTGGCCATGCGCAATCTGCGCGAGACCTTCCCAACCAGGAGCGACGGGGAGCTTCGCGACATTCTGGGCGCGTGCTGGCGTCAATTCGGCCGCGCAGCGCTGCACTCCATTCGCATGCAGGACATGTCACTCCAAGAGATCGCGGCGCGATGCCCGCTCGTGAACGCGCATCTGGTCGAGGAAGGTGTCGCGCGCGGGAATGGGGTTGTCATGATCAGCGCCCATTACGGCGCGTGGGAGGTGGGTGGGCTGGCGCTGATGTCGCTGGTGAAGAATGTCCGCACCATCACGCGGCCCCTCGACAATCAGTTCCTCGAGCGCGATCTCGCCCGCATCCGCTCTCGAACGGGTGCCGTGGTACTTGACCGGACACGTGCCGCTCGGGAGATGATGCAGGCGCTGTCCGACAATGCTGTCGTCGTCATCCTGCCCGATCAGGCCGTACTTCCGCGGGAGGGAGTACGCGTCCGCTTCCTTGGCCGTGACGCGTGGACCACGCCCGTACCGGCAAAAATGGCGCTTCGGCGAGGCTCAACCATTGTGTTCGCTTTTTGCATACCGCACGAAACCGGACATCGGCTCGAGTTCGAGAACCCGATCCGTGTTGATCAACTGAGTGCAGCGGAGAGTGACCCGGTGGCGTTGACGCAACGCATCAACGATGTCATTGCGCGACGCATCATCGATCATCCGGAGCTTTGGTTGTGGATGCACGATCGCTGGAAGTGGACAGCGACGGGGAAAGCGAAGGAGTGAATGGCGAGTGACACGGTCGTAATCGGGCTCAATTGGGTCGGCGACAACGTACTCGCCTTACCTACTTATCGCGCGCTGTACCACCGCTTTCGCAGTGAAGGAGGCATCTCCGTCGCCGCGCCGCAGCACATTGCGTCGCTCCTGGCGTCGACCGGGCTGTTTCGAAAAGTGATTCCGTGGAACGGCCGCATCCGCGAGCGCATCCGGCTGCTCAAAGCGGGACGCTTCCGTCGCGCCGTCATCCTGCCGAATTCCTTTCGCGCCGCGATGATCACCTACGCCGCCGGCATCGGCGAGCGCTGGGGTTATTCGAGCGACGCCCGCGGTCTGCTGCTGACGCACAGCATCGGACGCGATCGCGAACGCGGTCATCAACTCGACGACTACGCCGCGCTGCTGGCGGCCATGAACGCGCCTCGCGTCGTCGATGAGATTCCGAGCATTCGGCTGCCCGTACACATCCGCGAGCGTGCCCGCAAGCGCCTTCGCGCCGGTGGCGTTCGTCTCGACCAGCCGCTGTTCGGATTGCATGCCGGCGGACTCTATGGCCGCGCCAAGCATTGGGGCGACGATCGCTACGGCGAGCTGGCCGAGAGATTGATGGACAGCGGATACTCGGTCGTGCTGCTCACCAGCCCGGGCGAACGGCAACAGGCCGAGACCATCTCGGAGAAGTATGGAGAGATTCCAATCGATGGCGACAGCGATGATGTGCTGCAGCTGGCCGCCACCATCTCGCACTGTTCGGTGATCGTCACGAACGACAGCGGCCCTCTGCACCTGGCCGCGGCGCTGGCCGTGCCGTCGGTTTCGATTTTTGGTCCCACCGATCCGGCGCGAACCGTGATCCCGGGCGCAACACGCGTCGTGCGCAAACCGGTGACGTGCGGACCGTGCTACGAACGCGAATGTCCGCTCCGCCATCATCGATGCATGACGGAAGTCTCCGTCGACGAGATCCTGACCGCCGCGGTCGGGCTGCTGCAGGAAGTCGCAGCCAGCGAAGTCCGGGTCCTATAATCGGACCGGATGCCCGACCCTCAAAGCCGTCTCTACAAGATCGGCGAGGTCTGCAAGCTGGCCGACGTCCAGCCTTACGTGCTGCGCTACTGGGAGACCGAATTTCCTCCGCTGGCGCCTAACAAGAGCGGCGGGGGCCAGCGGCTCTACACCCAGCGCGATCTCGACGTCATTCTTCGCATCAAACAGCTTCTCTACTCCGAGGGTTTCACGATCGCAGGCGCGAAAAAGAAGCTCGAAGGTGAGCTCGATTCGCGCACGCCGCCTGCCAAAGACCTGACCAGGGCACTCCTCAATGTGAAGAAAGAGCTGACGGCGATCCTCCACATGCTGGAGGACTCGTCATCCTGACCCCGCGGAGCGGCTCAGGATGACGCGCGGAACAAACCCGCGATGCGCTCGAGCCCTCGCGCATCCTCTTCATCGAAAGCATCGAGTTGATCGGAGTCGACATCGAGCACTGCGATCAACGCATTGTTCGGGTCAAAAACCGGCACGACGATCTCCGATTTTGATTTTGGATCGCACGCGATGTGTCCCGGAAACTTGCTCACATCGGGAACGATGATCGTCTCGCGTCGCTCGGCCGCCGTCCCACACACCCCTCGGCCGAATTCGATCTGCAAACAACCGACCGTCCCGATGTACGGACCGACCACCAACCGATCGCCGCAGACGCGATAGAAGCCGGTCCAGAAGAAGTGCGGGAACCGATTTGCCAGAACCGAGTTGATGGTCGACATCAGGGCGATGTCGTCGAGCACCGCGCCACCTTCCTCACCCCAGATCGCGGCGATGGCGTCGTAGCACTCGTTGTAGGCGGCGGATTTCACGACGTGGTCGCGCGGCGGTAGACGCGATCGTACTCCAGCGCCGAGCGGTCCCACGAGAAATCGGCCGACATTCCGTTGGCCTGCAGTTGCTTCCAGGTGCGCGACTCCTTGAAGTTGAGCATGCCCAGCCAGGTGGCTGTGAAGAGATCGCGAGAAGACGGCGTCACGAATCCGAAACCGTTGGCTTCGACCGCGTTGGTGGCATCGAAAGGGATCACCGTGTCGACCAATCCCCCCGTCAGCCGCACCACCGGCACGGTTCCGTAGCGCAGCGCGTACATCTGATTGAGTCCGCACGGCTCGTAAATCGACGGCATCAGGAGCATGTCCGAGCCGGCGTACAAGCGATGCGCCATCGCATTGTCGAATCCGATCCAGACGCGACAGCGATCGCTGTTGGCCTCGCCGATCCGCATCAATGCGTCTTCGTATCGCGATTCTCCGCTGCCGAGGATCACAGTGTGCGCGCCGGCGCCAAGCATTTGCGCCAGCGCCGGAATCAGGAGATCGACGCCTTTCTGATCGACCAGACGTGACACGAATGACAGCAGCGGCGTCTTCGCTCTCCAACGCAATCCGGCGTCATCAAGCAGCGCGCGCTTCGAAAGTGCCTTGCCGTTCATCTGGCTTGCGCTGTAGTTGGACGGAATGTTCGGGTCCGACTCTGGATCCCATTCGGCGGTATCGATGCCGTTGAGGATGCCGGTGAGCTTGAATGAAAGGCTCCGCAAGACTCCGTCCAGACCCGCGCCACGCACTGGTGTCTGAATTTCGTGCGCGTAGTTCGGGGAGACGGTCGTGACTTGATCGGCGAGGATGATTCCCCCTTTCATCAAGTTGACCTCGCCGAAGTGCTCGAAAGCGTCCGGCGACCAGTAGCGATTGTGCAATCCGAGGACGCTGAATTGTGCTGCGCGACCGATTCCCTGGTAATTGAGATTGTGAATCGTGTAGACCGACCGCGTGGCGGCGAACTCGGTGGTTCCGCGCAGCCCCGAGCTCAGATACGCCGGCAACAGCGCCGTATGCCAATCGTGCGCGTGGAGGATGTCGGGTACGATGCCGAGGAGCTCGCAGGCGCGGATGACGGCACGACAGAAAAACGCGAAACGCTCGATGCCGTCGTCGTAGCCGTCGGCGCGCGGCGCGTAGATCTGCTCGCGATTGAAGAAGTGATCGTTCGCGACGAGATAGAGCGGAATATCGCTGTTAGGCAGAGTCGTGCGCAGATAGGAAGCTTCGGCGGCCCAATTCGCCCATGTGACCTGCGTGGTGGGGAGCACTTCTTCGAGAGCGGTACGGTTTCGTGTGAACCACTCGCGCGCCTGCCGATGCAGCGGCATGAAGATCATCATGTCGTGGCCGTGCCTGGCGAGCGCTTTCGGCAGCGAGCCGCAAACGTCCCCCAATCCGCCCGTTTTGGCAATCGGGGAAACCTCGGCAGTGGCGAAGAGGATTCTCATCGATGCCTCATCACAAGACGATGATGGCCGCGTAGCCCACAACGTGCGAATAATCGCCGTTGATGTCGCCGGAGGTTGCGTGCTTGATCAGCCTGGCGTTTGCGGCGCCGAGCTTCTTGGCGGCGATCAACATGGTGGTGGTCGGGATGAAGCCGCACATCGAGATGTCTTCTTCCTCCACGACCCGCCACAGCGACTCGGGATCGAGAGCCAGCACCTGATCGATCGCGCGTTGATCTTTGCGAAGCGTCGCTTCCTGGTCTTCGTAGTGATTCAGATCCGAGCTGGCCAGGATTCCGATCGATGCGTCTTGAGCCACGTCGGCGATCGCGTTCCCGATTTCCGTGCAGAACGCGTAGTTAGGCGCAGCGAGGCAGATCGGGACGAAGGTGAAGTTGCCAATGCGTTGCTGCAAGAACGGCAACTGGACTTCGAGAGAGTGCTCGCGCGCGTGGGCCTTCCAATCGTCGCCTAACAGCCGCGTCTTCGAGAGCAATGCATCCGCCAGGGCAGTGTCGATCGCCACCGAACCCAATGGCGTGCGCCAATCGCCTTCCCGGTTGATGGCGGCGTAATGGCCGATGCCGGTGTGATTCGGGCACAGGATGATGTACCGCTTCGGCAGCTCCGCCAGTCCGTAGAAAGCCGCGGCCACATGTCCGCTGTACATGAGTCCCGCGTGAGGAACGACACCCCCGACGAAGCGCTCTTTCTTTTCGGCCTTGGGATTGGCAGCGAAGCAGGCCTGCACCTGCGCCCGCAGCCGCTCCGGCGAAGCCTCATAGAAGGAGCCGGCGACGGCGGGCGGGCGGGTGGTCATTCGCGCGGGAACGACGGCGAATACAGAATCGCGTTCATGAATAGCGGCAGCGTCCCGCGCCAGAAGAGCCGGAAGTGCGGCTCGTCGGCGAAGGTGATGACCTGACCGCGGCCATAGGGCTCGCTGACCATATAGACCGATCCCTTCATGCGGTCGATGGACTCCGGCCACGCCACGCCCGACACCAGCGGGTTGTCTTTCACGATCGTGACGATGTTGTCGACGCGATGCGCCACCGGCAGCAGCGCCTCTTCCCGCGCGCCTTCGATCAGCACATAGGGCGGACGCGTGACGCCGAAGGTCAGGTACGAGCGATCGTTCATGGTGGTGCGGAATGTCGCGCCCGGAATTCGATAATCGTTGTAGCGCTCTTCCGCCGGCGTCTTGTCGTCGTCCTTCTTTTTTGGCGGCTCCCACGGCTTCAGCTTCGAGATTTCGACGTCCTTGTCGCGAAGAAAAGTACTCGCGCCCTTGATGGCCACGATCGTGCCGCCGTTGCGCAGCCATGACTGCAGCTTCGAGATGCCGTTCTTGCCGAGGTGATCGGAATAGCCCGTACCGTCGGGGAGAATCAGCACGTTGTACTTCGACAAATCGGTGTTGCGCAGTGAATCGATGAAGAGATTCGAGTGCGGGATGGGCGTGTCGATGTCGAGCGTGTGCCACAACATTCCGTAGGACGTCGGGGCGACGCCCGCGCCGCCGACCAGCGCGACCTTGGGATCCTTGATGAAGTGGATGCGCTCCGATCCAAACGCCGTTCCGCCCATCCAACCCGACTCGAGCGGGAAAATGCTCAAGTTGAGATCACGCGCGATGCGCCCCAGCGAAGCGTCGACATCGGGTTTGTTGCCGCCTTTCAGAACGATGAGCGTTCCGCGCGAGAAAGAGCGATCGCCGACCGTCACCGGATCTTCGCTGACATTGAAGCGCACGCCATCGGCGAGCATTTGTCCCGCCGCGCGGTAAATATTCGGATCGTTTCCGTCGATGATGTATCCGTAGGCCGCGGAACGGAATGCCGGCGCCGCAGATTTTTCGTACGGACGCACTTCGGCGCTGATGGGAGAGTTCACTACGAAGGCCTCGACATCCATCGCGAGCGGCAGCGACCACGACGTCAAATCGTAGAAATCATTCGGCTCGTCGGCCTCGGTCTTCTGCCGCTGCGCCTCGACGAAGCCCTTGGTGAACGTCGGCGTTCGCTCGAGCAGCGTCTGCACCAGACCCCCCAGCGGCTGCCTGGTCGAGATGACCGCCGTCCCGGCGGGAAAAGTCTGCGATTCGGAAGCATCGTTGTCGACGCGTGAACCCTTGACGGTCACTGGCGATGTGAGCATTCCGATCTGAATCGTCTGGCGCTGCAGCACTTCGATGAGCGGCCGGAAATTCGGCGATGCCGGCGGAATGAAGAAGGTCGTTTGTCCGCCGCTGGTGGGTGTTCGCATGGCGCTGTACGAGTAGAGCAGCAGCTCCTCGGCATGCGCCGCCGCCGTCCGCAATGTCGACATGCTGGTGGTGTAGTGACGCTGGATGCGATCTCCGAGCGTCAGCACGGTCTGATCATCGCGGAGAAACGACGAGCCTCCGCGCGGGCCGCCGGCCATCTCGTAGGTCATGCCGATCGCGCCGTGCAGCGCGGGCCACGAATCGCCGTAGCCGGGATAGAAGAGATCGAACGTTTCGCCGACGAAAAACGGCCAGCCTTTGGCCGTGAATGCCGCCGCATTCGCGCGGCCGAACACCTCCAGCCACTTCTCGACATCCTTTGGAAGATTCGCGTTCAGCGGTTTCGCATCGGGCGGGAAAAAGTAGGTCGAGTTCGAGCTCATTTCGTGGAAGTCGACGAACACCTGCGGATTCCAGCGCCGATATTCCGCCACGCGCGCTTTCGTCTCCTGCTGCGACGTCCAGCTCCAGTCGCGATTCATGTCGATCAGGTAGTGATTGAATCGGCCGCCCGGCCAGGGCTCAACGTGCTCGAACGAGTCGGGATTCGGATCCGCCTGTGCGCCGCGGGTGCGGATGTACCACTGCACATAGCGTTCGCGGCCATCGGGATTCAGCAGGGGATCGATCACGACGATGAGGTTGTCGAGGATCTTCGCGGCGTCGGGATCGCGCAGCAGCGTGCTGGCGGTCAGCATCGAGGCCTCGGCCGACGACGATTCGTTGCCGTGAACGCCGTAGGCGAGCCACGCCACGGCGGGGGTGGACTTCGCGATCTCGGACGCGCGCGCGGCGGTCGTGGCCGGATCTGCCAGCGATACGATGTTTGCGCGCAGCGTATCCAGCGCGGTGCGATTCCTGGCCGCCGTGATCACCGCAAGAACGAGCGGGCGGTGTTCATACGTTTCACCAAATTGATGTACGGTAATTAGTGATGATTTCCTGGCGAGCTCGTTGAAGTAGTCGAGAATGCGAGCGTAGGGCGTGAACCGCTCGCCGAGTTTGTAGCCGAGGAATTCGTCAGGAGTGGGAACTTGAGCATTCGCCGCGACGGCGATGAACAAAAGAATGACAATGCGTCGAATCATTCGATGCACCTCTGGTGGGAGTGGATTTTATCGTTGGCACAGACACTCTTGTCTGTGCCGGACAGACAAGAGTGTCTGTCCCACACCTCACTCGACGATCGTAACCTCATCTTCGATGGCGGCGTTCGAGCGGGTGTGGATGCCGAGGCGCTTCATCATTTCATTGAGGGTGGAGGGCTTGAGCTGCAGCAGTTCGGCGGCTTTTTTCTGAACGCCGTTGGCCATCTCCAGCGACTGCAGAATCATCGCGCGCTCGTAGCGCGAAACAGAGTCTTTCAGAGACAGGCCATCGGCAGGAACGACCATGGCGGGCTGCTCGGTGTCGACCGGATATCGCAGGTACTCCGGCAGAAGGTCGGGCCCGATGCGATCGGACGTGCACAACACCACCGCGCGTTCGATGGTGTTCTCGAGCTCGCGAACGTTGCCGGGCCACGAAACATCCATCAGGATGCGCATCGCGTCGGGCGTGACTTCGCGAACTTTTCGCTTGTTCTCTTCCGAGTATTTGTCGAGGAAGTGAGACACCAATAATGGAATGTCCTCGCGGCGCCGTCGCAGCGGCGGAAGTGTGATCGTGATGACGTTCAATCGGTAGAAGAGGTCCTCGCGGAAGCGGCCGTCGGACATCAGCTTCGAGAGTTCGACATTCGTGGCCGCGATGATGCGCACATCGACCTTGATCGTGTCGACGGATCCGAGGCGCATGAATTCGCGCTCCTGGATGACGCGGAGGAGCTTGGCCTGAGTCTCGAGATTGATGTTGCCGATCTCGTCGAGGAAGATCGATCCGCCGTCGGCGACTTCGAAGAGTCCGCGCTTGGTCGCGATGGCGCCGGTGAACGCGCCTTTCATGTGACCGAACAGCGATGACTCCAGCAGCTCCGGCGGCAGCGATCCGGAGTTGACCGTCACGAAGGCGTTGCGTGCTCGCGGCGAGGCGTGGTGGATCGCTTTGGCGACCAGCTCCTTGCCGGTGCCCGATTCGCCGGCGATGAGAATGTTCGATCGCGATGGCGCGGCCAGCCGGATCAACTCGAACACTTTTCGCATCGGCTCCGATTTGCCGATGATGTTGGAGTAGGCGTATTTCTGCGACAGCTCCGCTTTCAGCCGCTCGTTTTCTTTCGACAGCCGCCGCTGCTCGAGCGCTTTGTTGACGGTCAGGACGACTTCCTCGTTCTTGAACGGCTTGGGGATGTAGTGGAAGGCGCCGTGCTTCATGGCCTCGATCGCGCCGTCGATCGAGGAGTAGGCGGTGATCACGATGACGGGCAGATTCGGATTTGCGATGCGGAGAGCGCGCAGCGTATCGATGCCGCTGATGCCGGGCAACATGATGTCGAGGATGACCAGATCGATGGCGTCGTCATCATCGAGGATGGCCAGCGCATGCTCGCCGGTGGCCGCCATGACGACGTCGAAGCCTTCGCGGCGAAGAACGGCTTCCAGGACGTCCCGGAGGACCTCCTCGTCGTCAACGATCAGAATTCGCATGGATCCCGGTTCCAGTGTCCCCCGTCATCGCAACGGTGCGCGGCAACGATATCGTGAACTCCGCGCCCCGCCCGACGATGCTCTCCGCGGTGATCTCGCCGTCGGCGCCGTGAAGAATCCGCCGCGTGATGGCGAGGCCGAGTCCTGTGCCGCCGCGCCCACGCTTGGTCGTGACCAGCGGCTCGAAGATCCGGCCGAGGAGGTCCGGCGGGATGCCTTTGCCGTCGTCTTTCACCTTGATTTCCACCCGCTCTCCAATCTCTTTGGCGGTGATCCAGATGTTCCCGCGCTCGCTCACTGCGTCGCGAGCGTTGAGGAGGACGTTGGTCAGAACCTGCTGCAGGTCGTGAAAGTTCCCGCGGACATGGGTTTCCGGTATCCCGTTCACATGAACCGAGATTTGTTTTGGCTTCAAAAGATCTTCGTGGAGAGCGACCGTCGAGGTGATCAGACTCAGGACGCTGACAGCCTCGCGCGTGCGCGGCCGGTTGGCGATCAGATCGAGCAGGTTATTCACCAGGTTCGATGCGCGAAAGGACTGCTGCTCCATTTTCTTCAGCAGGCCGTACTTCGGATCGTTGGGCGCCACTTCCTGCAGCAGAAGCTGCGCGTAGGAGGAGATGCCGGTCAGAGGCGTGTTGACTTCATGTGCCACACCGGCAGCGAGCAGTCCCAGCGACGCCAGACGTTCTTTGTCCTGCAGCTCGCGCTCGAGGCGCACGCGTTCGGTGATGTCGCCGATGACGAGCACGCGCGCGCCGTCGGCGACATCGGCGGCGTTGAGTGGACTCGACGTGACGGTGACTTCCTTCTCGACGCCGTGCCGGTTGACGAACTGCGTTTCGAGCGACCGGGCACTCGATCGCAGGAGCTCGTGATACGGCGGAAAAAGAGCTTCGATCGATTCGTCCAGCCCTTCGCCGCCGACCAGCTCCCAGAAGGCGCGATTGGCGGTGAGGACCGTTCCATCGCGCGCAACGACGGCGATCGCCGATGACGACGACTCGATGATGTTCTCGTTGTATTCCTTGAGCGCGCGGATCTCATCGAGCTGCCGCCGCAGCCGGCCGTACAGACGCGCATTCTCGATCGCGAGAGCGAGAGGGGCGGTGAGCGACTCGAGCAGGTTCAGGTCGTCGCGCGACATCGGCTCCTCGCCGCGCTTTTGACCGAGCAGCAGGAGACCTTGCAGTTCGCCGCGATTCGGAAGCGGCAGAACGTATCGATATCCCGCCCGCAAAAGCTGCCAGGGCAGATCGCTCAATCCCGGCAGACGTGGCTCGGTGAGAACGAGCGGACCCTCCTCCGGCATGGTCCCGAAATCGGAGATCGTCGCGCGGCGCGGTAAGCGCTCTTCCTCTTCGTAAATCACCAGCGCCGAACCCTCGCGCGTGAAGAGATTCATCTTGTCGATGTCGAGCGCCGCTCTGAGCCGGTCGCGCATCATCGAGATCAGCTCGTGCACGTCGCGGAATGTCGCCAGCTGCTGCGCGAAGTCGACGATCGCGCGGCGGTGCCGGTAACTCTCCCGATAGACCAGCATGTCGATCACCGACTCGATGCGCCCCTTGACCGGAATCAGCACGCCCGCGATGACCAGACCCGACGCGAATGCCAGGAAGTTCCGCTCCAGCGCCGACCGCTCCTCGATCACATGCGACAGCAACAGGTTGACGGTGGAGAACGCGATCATGCCGAAGATGAAGGTGACCGAGTACGCCAGGATCTCCTTGATCACCACTTCGACGTCCCACAGCTTGTACTTGAGGATCGACACCGCGAACGCCAACGGAATGAGCGCCAGCGGAAGGATCGAGATGGTGGAGTAGATCGGCTTCACCGATCCGACCACCAGCCAGGGGACGATGTAGACCAGCAGGAACGGCAGGAAGCCGAGGACCATGCCAAGGTAGATCCATTTGATCTGTTTGCGGCCGACCGCCGCCGCAGTCCGGTAGGTGTACGCCAGCGCCACCACGGCCAGGGTGAAGTAGATCGCGAAGTGCACGATCTCCCATCGCTGGATGACTTCCAGCGACCGGTACGCGGATGCGATCGGCAGTCGATTGCTGAAGACGAGAAGATCGAGGTCCCACAGCGCCAGCAGCGCCGGCGGGATGTAAAGCGATGCCACCAGCCACTTGCTGCGAACGATCGGCCGCGGAAAAAGCAGGAAGAAATTCAGCGTCAACGGCGGAAGCAGAATCGTCGCGAACTCTTCGACCAGCTGCAGGACCTTGTACGTGAAGTCGATGTCGCCCGCGGGCGTATACACGTACACCACGAACGACAGCAGCGTGATGAAGTAAAAGAGCGTGCTTTCGCGACGCTCCCCTCGAAATAGCGTGAAGAGGCCGATGGCCAGATACAGGAATCCAATGAAGCTGAGGATCAGGTACGGATAGTCGATCTTCAGCTCCGGAACGCGATAGGTCAGCTTGAGCGCCTGATGGCCGCGCATGATGACCATCGGCACCGATTGCCCGATGCGGCGCAGACTCTTCTGCAGCCCTTCCACTTCGTTGCTGGGCGTGTCGCCGATGACCCAGATCTCGTCGCCGGGCTTCAGGCCGGCCTGCTGCGCGCCGCTGTCAGCATCGACGGTTTTGACGACGATCACGCCGCTGCGGCGCGTGAAGGTGAAATCGATCCGCTCGAATGACGACCGTTTGCGCTGGAACGACGCGAACGCGCCGGCGACAAGCGCAACCGTGAGCGCCATAATGGCCAGGTTGGTGAGGATTGATTTCCGCATGGCCGCTTGGGCGGTCGCATTCAACGGAAGTGCCGCGGCGAAATTCGGCCTAACCTCATGATTCTGAATGGCCCCGCCTCGGCAGCAAAGCGCCGGAAATAGGGCCAATTCCAACGGATTGGATTGTTGCGACGGAAAGTTGAAGAGCTGTTCAAATTAACGGAAAGCGGCAGACGTCGCGCAGCAGGCAAACGTCGCAGTTCTCCTTGCGGCGACGGCGGCTGCACAGATCGAGAATTCCAAGACGGCAGATGGCAAAGTCGTAGCGGATCGGATCGGCGGCGTCGAACGTCGCCAGGCGATCGGTGATCGACCGCGCCGCTTTCCAGTCGGGCGTTTTGCGGTCGTTGAGTCCGAGAAAAGTCGCGATCCGGTGCACGTGCGTGTCGAGGGGCACGACCAGTTTGGCGGGATCGACAAAATCCCAGATGCCCAGGTCGGGCGGGGTGCGGCGGACCATCCAGCGCAGGAACAAATTCATCCGCTTGCACGCGCTGCCGTCGCGGGGAGATGACAGGAGATAGTCGCTGCCCAACTGTTCCACGAAACGCACCAGCGACGGGCCGATGTCATCGTCGGCGGCGTCGTAACAGCGGCGAAAGAGCTCGCCGAGCGAGCCGTGATTCCGGATCGCGGTCGCGAGGCGTCCCAACAAGCCGACCAGCTCCGGCGTCTTGTGAAATCGATGCGCAAATCCGGCGAAATCGCGCATCGCCCGCGCACGGCCGAATTTCGAAACGTATGCGAAGGGCGACGGCTGCATGCGATCGAGCACGCCGCCGACATTGGCAACCACGATGTCGGCGCGGCCGTACGCGAATGCCGCCGCCAGCAATCCGGCCACTTCCTGATCCGTGGGGTCGTCGTAGCGCAGGACGAGCTGGAGCGGGTCGGGAGCGATTGTCGAGATGTCGAATGTCGCGACCAGCGCATCGAGTCGCTGGCGAAGCATCTCCCCGCGAACCGGTCGTATCATCGTCGTCGCCAACAGAGGAACAATCGCTATCATTCTGCGTCTAATTCAGCGAAAGCAACCCTGATTCGTAACCGGCACATATCCAGGAGCATGCATGCGCTCACGATTTCTCTCTGCAATCAGCCTTCTCCTTGCACTTCCCCTGACTGCTTCGATCACGGGCGTGGTCATCAACACCGACGGCCAGCCGATCGCCGGTGCAAAACTCTCGATCTTCGCACCCGAGACGATCGCCGCCCGCCGCACCCGTCTTTTCTCCAAAACGCCCGAGCGCACCGCGCTCGCGACGAGGCCGACCGACTCGAAAGGGACGTTTTCGTTCGACTCGCCGAAGGACCAGTCGATCGTCGACCTGCGCGTGGAAGCGAGCGGCTTCGCGCCCGACGCTCTGCGTCTCCTCGCCGATGATGACGCCGGTGTGATCGCGCTGACCGCGGCGCCGATGCAGCGCGGAACGATCACCGCGAACGGAAAGCCGGTCGCCGGTACAACGGTGGTGTGGTTCGGAAATGCGACCGATGTTCTGTCGGTCACCGACGCCGACGGACATTACAGCGTTCCGGACCCGTCCAAATGGGCGAATCGGCTGATCGCCATCCATCCCGATTACGCTGTCGTCGACAACGTCTTCGGTCCGTTTCGCAACGCGCCCAAGATCGACGTGGCGTTGTCCGGCGGTGTGGCTGTCAAGGGCCGCGTCGCCGGAGAGAACGGACAAACGCCGGTCGCAAAGGCATCCGTGACCATCGACGATTGGCCGCTGGCCGTGACCGCGGACGACGGCACTTTCACGATCGCGCACGCGCCGCGCGACTGGCAGGAGGTGGAGTCGCGCAGCGGAGGCCTCACCGGCGTTCGCACGCGAACCAATGATTCGATTCCTACCATCCGGCTGACGAAGCTCGCCAAGATCACTGGAACGGTGCGTGACTCGAAGACGCAAATGCCTCTCGTCAACGCTGAAGTTCGCCTCGGGCCCACAAATCCGTTCGGACGGATGCGCGGATTCGGCGCCGGAGGTGGCGGGCCGGTGGTACCGAGCGCGATCGAGTCGGTGATGACCGATGCCAAGGGAACATTCACCATCACGACTGGTCCCGGGCAATACAACCTTTCCGCGATCTACCCGGGAACCATGGTCGGGAACGCGACGATCTCCGCGACTGCCGGTCAGACGGTCAACAAGCCCTTGTTCGGCAGCGCGCGTGCGCGCGTGAGCGGAACCGTGATTGATGAGGACAAACGCGGAGTCGCGGGCGCGCGTCTCGCCTCCCGCCAGGCCGGCGGCAGCGACACCGGCATCATGATGATTGGTCCCGGACGCGGACAGCAGGACACCACAGCCTTCAGCGGACCGGATGGCCGATTCGTGCTGCGCAACGTGCTGCCCGATACGGAAGTCCAGATCGAGGCGGCCAAGAAGGGATTCCCATCGAACCGTAGCGCTTCATTGAAGCTCAATGCCGGCGAAAAGAAGAGCGGGGTCCTGATCACCATTCCGCGGGGTGTCGTCCTGGCCGGGAAAGTGACCGATGCGAACGGCCGCGCTGTCTCCGGCGTGGGCATCACGCCGGTCGAAACAGAAGGGCGAGGTTTCGGGGCGGGCGTGCGACGCGTCGTCGTGGCGATGCAGCGCGATCGCGAAGAGGACGTCGTCCGCACCGGCAGCGACGGCACATTCAGCCTTCGTGTCAAGGAAGGCATCTACGACGTCGTCTTCAAACGCGAAGGATTCGCAACCAGGACGTTGCGCGCCGTGCAGGTCAATGCTGCCTCACGGCCGGTGGAGGTGAAACTCGACCCGGGCGTCGAGATCAGCGGCCGCGTCGTGCGCAACGGCGCGGGGGTCGAAGGCGTGAACATCAACGCCATCAGCGAAGACGGACCCGCCAGCGCAGTCACCGCGTCGGACGGCTCATTCACGCTCAAGGATTTGAGTCCCGGCCAAATGATGCTCAACGCCACCAAGATGGACGCCTTCATCATGCAGACGCGTCCGATCACCGCGCCGGCGCGCGACGTCGTGATCGAGCTTCCGAACGGCGGGCGCATCAGCGGACGCGTGATCGACAAGTCGACTCACAGTCCGGTGACGTCGTTCCAGGCCGGAATCGCAAACGTTCGCAACGCCGGCGGAATGGTGTTCGCTCTCCCGCCCATGCTGAAGGGATTCAGCAGCGATGACGGGTCGTTCACGCTGGAAAATGTTCCGCCCGGACCGAAAGAGCTCATCGTCAATGCGCCCGGCTACACCACCGCCCGCATTCCGAGCGTGAATGTCGAAGATGGCAAGACGGTCGGAGACGTCGAAGTCGCGATGGAGAGCGGAGTACGCCTCACGGGGCGCGTGACGGGTCCGGATGGATCGCCGGTATCGGGCGTGTCGGTTCGCGAAACGAGTGCCTCGAATCCGGGGGCGCGCTTCATGCCCGGCATGGGTAGCTCCGCGACCACCGATCCCAACGGCGAGTACGTCATCGAAGCGATCGATCCGGGCGACAAGACCTTCAGCTTCTCACGGCAGAATTACCTCCCCGTCGACAAGACCATCACGCTTTCCGGACGCGAAGCGCGGCTCGATGTCCAGCTCTCCTCCGGACTGACGCTGACCGGAACAGTCGCTGCCGACAACGGCACGCCGGTCGCCGACGCTTCCGTGAATGCCACCTCCGCGAGTGAAGCGGGATTCGGACGCGGAAGCCGGACTGACGGCAACGGCAACTTTCAGATCAATGGTCTCGCTCCAGGTCACTACACCGTGACGGCATCGAAGCCCGGGCTCGCCAGCGGCGTGCTGCGCGATTTCGACATCACAACCGGCGCCCCGGCGCGCGTGGTGATGAAGGCCGGAGGCACGATCGTCGGTCAGGTCACGGGCCTGACCGCATTGGAGCTGGAGAACACGACCGTCATTGCAAACGGCCCGAATGGCGGCGGCACGGCGGAAGTCGACAGCAGCGGAAGCTTCCGGCTCGAAGGCGCGCCGACCGGCACCGTGCGCGTCTCGGCGCGCACCGGCCGGGGCATGGGAGGTGGCGGCAAAACGTCGGCAGTGCAATCCGTCCAGGTCGATCCCGGATCTGCGGTCACCGTCAACATCGTGTTCAAGAGCGACACCGTGATTCGCGGCCGCGTCACGCGCAATGGCCAGCCGCTCGCGAACGTGATGGTCATGTTCACCCCACGCGCCGGGCAATCGCAGACGCAATCGAGCGGTACCGCCGATTCGAGCGGCAGCTACCAGATCGCCGGACTCGATGACGGCACCTACAACGTCGGCGTCGTCGACATCGATCGCTCCAACGCCTACAGCTCGTCGTACGAAGTCCACGGCTCGGGAACCTATGACATCGACATCAAGACGGCATCGCTTCGCGGGCGCGTCGTCGATGCATCCAGCGGCCAGCCGCTTGCCAACGCGCAAGTGCAGCTCCAGAGCGGTCAGGGATTTCTGAATTCGCGCGGGGCGATCACGGATCCGGCCGGATCGTTTTTCCTCGACAATGTCGCGCGCGGCTCCTATCAGGTCACCGCACAAAAGGAGGGTTACGGCCACGCCGTCCGCGACGTCACGGTCGGTGACACCGCGCCGGACGATCTGGAGCTGAAGCTCGCGCCGAGCGAGGGCGTCACGCTTCGCGTCGTCGACGGTCGCGATAACCGGCCGCTCAGCGCCAATGTCATGCGCATCGTCGACGCGCAAGGCCGGCAGCTCGAGAACAACGGCGGATTCCGATTCAACGCCTCGCCGGAGCCGGTCAAGCTCACCCTCGCGCCGGGAACGTACTCCGTCACCGTCACCGCGTCAGGCTACGCACCGAAAACGCTCAGCGTTGCTTCGCCGTCGGACATCACCGTGCAGATGCTGCCGGGCGGCAGTCTGGTGCTGCGCTCGAAGAGCAGCACGCAACAGCGCGTGCGGCTGATCGATCCAAAGGGCGCGGTCTATCCGCGAGGTCCGAACGGAATCTTCATGATCGATCCCAGCCCGCTTTCGACGACGCTCAACAACGTCAGCAGCGGGAATTGGACGCTGCAGGTGCTCAATGCTTCCGGCCAGGTGATCAACACGATTCCGATCACGGTGGTGGACGGGCAGCAGAACATCGTGGACGTCTAACCAACGGGACTCCTTGATTCGTTCGAGAAGTTCGAAGGACGAAGTGCGAACGTAGAACGAAGAATCGTTTCTTAATTCTTCATTCGAACTTCGAACTTCGATCTTTTTTGCTAGTCTTCCTCGCCCTCGTCGATGGGCGGGGGCTCGGGGATCTCGGAGACGGCTTCCAGCGGCACGCGCTCCAGGCGCGGCGCGAGGCCCGCGCCGAAATTCTTGCGATACTTTTCGAGCCGCTTGAAGAGGTGATGCAGGTCGTAGGTCAGCCGCATCACCGTCCGGCGCAGCTTGTATTTCACGCGCCGGAAGGCATCGAGGTCTTCTGAGCGCAGGGTGGGCAGAAATGCCTGGATCTCGGCGATACGCTTGCGCACTTTCTCCAGGTCTTTGTCCTGAATGTTGAGAAACACTTCCTGGCCGTCGATCAGCATCGGCTCCAGACCGCTCATCTGATCGTCGAACCATTTCCAGAGCTGGATCAGATCGATGCGCCGCCCCTTGGAGAGAAAACGCGTCTCCAGAAGATCCTGGCGGAAATAGCCGAGGAGCTTGCGGTCGTCGGTGCGGTTGAAATCGTCGTCGGTCAGGTTGCGGGTGTTCCAGACGCCGTAGCGGATGATGTCATTGCGCGTGCTGCGCAACTGGCGCAGCGTTTCTTCGAGGACCTTGAACTGCACCTGAGCCAGCGTCTGCGGATCGGGCCTTTGTATAACAATAGTATTCATTAATATTGTGCACTAATAAATATGGGATCACCGGACACATTATCGACAACGGAGGCGTAGGGTACCACGGGTCCGCCGATCAACACTTGCACCTGACACCGGCCGCCGAGCAGCGTCGAGATCAGCTGAAATTGCGCGAAGCGATCGAGTGCAACGTGTTCGCGCCAGATTTGCCGGTTCGCTGCATCAAAGAAAAGGAGGCGCACAAAGGCGGAGCCTTGTGACAGGAGTCCGATGTTCGTACGAAAGGCAGATGAGTTCTCGATGCCGATCAAGGTCGCCAGCTCATTCGAGGCGACCCCCGGCGGCACGAATTGGCCGAATGAGCCGTGCTCGCCGATCGTATAGGTACGGGACGTCACTAGAACCGCTCTGGTGTTGACTTGCAACGTCGTGCGTCCGTCGGCGCCGAGAATATCGCGCAGGATGACCGCTCCGCGGGCGGGGACTGACATCGTCCGCTGATTGATCACCACATCCTCGGCAGCACTTGAAGGATTCGACAGCCAGACATCCGTTCGCCACAACGTTCCGTTCGCGCCCGCCGAGTGAATGGCGGGAAACATCCCATTGCGAACGCGCGCAGCCGGAATGAACACTGCGTCCCCGGAGGTGTTGTCGACCATCGAGCCGTACGCCAGCACACGCGCGTCTCCCGCGACGGTCACCTCAGCGCGGAGCGCTTCGCCGGCCGGATTGACTCGCGTTTGCACGTGGCCGAATGGCGCGATTCCGTAGACCTCCTCGGCAACGGCGTTGCCGGCGCCGTCGTAGAACCGCACCCGCACCTCCCCCGCCACCCCTGCCACCTCGGCGAACCCGATATTCGATCGGAAGCCGATGGTGTTTTCGAGTCCCGGAACCGACAGCGGCACATCGCCGGCGCCGACCGATTCCGACGGCATCGCGCTCGGCACAAACTGACCAAACGTGCCGGTCGATGACGGCGTGTACGTTCGGCTGTTGAGGAGGATTTGATCGCTCGCGCCGACGATTTGAAGCTGTCCCGTGCCCGACGACTGCATCAGGGTTTGCACGATGTCGTCGATCGCGACGAACTGCGACGGTTGAATCACGATCTTGACCGCAGCGAAGTTCATCCGGCCGTCGCCGCCGGTGGGCGTGAAAATCGCCGTCACCTGAGCTGACGACGTCCCGCGATTGAACAATCGAACATCGGTGATGAACGTCGTTCCGTTCGCGCCCGGTGCGTGCGCCACCGCCGCGATGAATTTCTGTTGATTTGCAGCCGCTGTCGGCCGAGCGGTCAGCGGCACGTCACCGGCAAATTGAATCGCAAGCGACCACGACGGCAGCGTCACCGGTTCGTTCGCGATGACCGCCAGGGTCCACATTCCCGCCGCCGATCGTCCACGGAAACTGTCCAGCGCCTGCAGCTTGGCCCGCGTCCCGTCGGGTCCGGTCAGCGTGATCTGAGCCTCGCCCGTGACGGCGACATTCACGCTGATGCGTTCGATCGCTCGAGAATCATTGATTGCCAACGTTGACGCGATGTTCGTTCCGCTCAAGCCGTGTTCGAGACTCTGGAAGAACGTCAGCTCGCCGCGCGGTCCCGACGCGCAATCGACAGAGGTCAGAATTCCGCGCGAGGTCATCGCGCTGCAGATGACGGAGGAATTCGCGCCGCCATTGAGGGCGCGGTCGGCCGCCAGAAGCTTCTGTCCCATCAGCGTGAATGACGGGCCCACCGGCACTCCGAAGGTGCCTTCGAGCACGAGCGTGTCGGTTGTTCGCTTCCCGAGCTTCATGAAAATCTCGCGGAGCGCCGACGACCAGATCTCGCCGTTTTTGTGCTCCGTGCCCGGCGTTTCGCTGACGATGAAGTTTGCCATCGTCTTCGCGCTATCGACGCGCCGCAGGCAATCGGCGCCGGCCGGGTAGCCGCAGTTCTGCGAGGCGTCATCCATCCAGCAGCGTGCGTCCCAATCGCCGATGCAGAACGGATCGCGGCCGGAGGGAATTGTTTGTTCGTAAGTCGATGAAAACGACCAGTAGTCGCCGAAACCCTCGCCTAACGCGCGCGACTGGCTCGATGACGATCCGCCGAACGCGCCCGGAGCGATCGATTCCTGAATCGCGTGTCCGTACTCGTGCAGCATGATGTCGGAATCTTCGGCATCGTCGGTGCCTCCATCGCCGAAGAAGAGTGCGCCGGTCCCCGGCGTGTTAGTCACGAAGAATGAATTGTCGGTGCCAGTGGCCGCGTGCGGGTCCACAGGAATGGCATAGGCAACGATGCGCCGGTTGCCGGTGTAGCCGAGCGACTGCAGGTAACGCTGTGTTCGATCGATGTGGTAATAGGCGTTGACCTCTTCGAATTGCGCCTGGCTTCGATCGAACATCAATGACTGCGAAGCATCGGCGCGAGTTGTGGTCGGCAATTGCACGTCGACGATCTGCACGTTCGGTCCGGCCAGCGGACCGGATGCCGGAAGATCGATTAAATCGACGATCGAGTACGCGCTGTCGGGAACGGCCGACGCCGCATCGTTTTGATCCTGCAGGTCGGGCCGATTGAGCTTCGCGACAGGATTCGGATCGAACACCCGGCCCTGAGCGGTCCAGAAAAGCGCATCGGAGCGAATCAGCGCGCCGGTCGCGGCATCGTAGTAATTCGCATAAGGACGGTAGGGCTGCTCTTCGACGACGACGCGTGACGCCAGTCGCGCCTCACCATCGATGTTCAGGTAGACCAGTTCTCCAGCCAGTGGAGCGCCGCCGACCGCGGCGGCGACTCTCAGCGGCGCGTGAGCAAGATGATCGTGCGTCTCCCGTTTTCCATCGCGCGTGATCGTCTCGACGCGTTCCCCGCCCACGACGCGGACTCCGTTCAGATACTGCTGATAGTGGATATGCGTTCCGGTGAGCGACTCGCGTGTGTAATCGACCTGCACATCGGCAGCGAGAAGGAAGAGGAGGAGAGGGAGCATGGATCGGCGGCAACAACGACGGTGCCGCCGCGATTATTCAATTATTGGGTCAGAGCCTGGGCGGCTTCCTGACGTGGCGGCGCAGTGTCGACGGCTGGAGCGGCGGTAGCCGGCAACGCGAAGAAGAATGTCGTCCCCGACCCTTCCTTGCTCTCGACCGAGATCGAGCCGCCGTGACGATCGACAATCTGCTTGGTAATGTACAGCCCGAGTCCGAGGCCGCCGTAGTTGGTGGAGGACACCTGGCGTCCGCGATGGAATCGCTCGAAGACCTGATTCAGCTCGTCGTTGGGAATTCCGATTCCGCGATCGCAAACAGACGTGACGACCTGATCGCCTTTGACGGCCACATCGACGAAGATCTCGCTCCCTTCCGGCGAATACTTCACGGCATTTTCGAGAAGATTGCCCAGAACCTGCTCGAGCCGGTCGCGATCACCGACGACCACGAGATCGCTGTCGGGAACATTGAGATGAAAACGACGATCGCTGACCGAAGTGTGGTGGTGATGCACGAGATTGCGAACGAACTGGATCCATGAAATCGGCTCGTGGCGAATCTCGAGACGTCCGGTCTCGATGCGTGACACATCGAGCAGCTCGAGGATGAGTCGCGACATGCGATCAATCTGGTCGAGCGCGATGTCCAGATACTCCTCGGACGTCTCCAGATCCTGCTCGCGGATCAGCGTCTTGGCGAGCTGCGTGTAACCCTTGATCGAAGTCACGGGCGTGCGCAGCTCGTGCGAGGCGATGGAGAGGAATTCGTCTTTCAGCCGGGAGAGGTCTTCAACCTTTCGCCGCGCATCGACCTGCTCGGTGTACAGCTTCGCGTTCTCGGCAGCCAGTGCTGCGCGTTCCGCCAACTGCTCCGCCAGCGGGAGTTTGTCGTCCGTCATGCGCCGCTCCGGATCGTTGGCCGCGATCACCAGCGCGCCGATCATCTCCCGGCGCGTTCGGAGGGGAAGAATGAGCAGCGACGCCAGCTGCATCGTCGGCGCGTGATACGACGTCACGTTCCGTTGCGTGCTCACGCCGGTGGAGGCGCTGCCGAGGTTCGAGATCATGGCCGGGTATCCGGTGCTGACCACCTGTCCGATGATTCCCTCGCCGACCAGCAGCGGCTGCCGATAGATGTATGACCACGCCAGGCCCAGCGAGGACATGTCGCGGTGATAGATCGACGCAACGCGCAGCTCGTTCGAATCCGCGGTCTTGAGGATGACCGCCGACCAGTCGCCCAGGACTTCCGCGACCCGCTCCGCGATGGCTTGCGTGACCCAAACCGGATCGATATTGCTCGAGAAAAACGCGCCGGCATCGGCCAGGATCTGCGCGCGCTCGGCCTGGAGTTGCAGCTCCTCCTCGAGGTGCTGCCGCTCGGTGATGTCGCGAAAAGTGACGATCGCACCGGTCGTCCTTCTCCCTTCCTGCAGCGGCGTGGCGTTCACGGAGATCGCGATCTTTTTGTCGTCACGGGCGATCATCATCGTGACGTCCATGATCGGTTTGCCAGTCGCCAGCGCCTGGGCCGTCGGCAGCTCCAGCGCGTCGACCGTACTGCCGTCTTCTTTTCGCAGCCGGTAAACATCCGACTGCTGTGTGATCGGGACGCCGACCTGGGATTGCCCTAGCAGACGTTCGCCCGCCGGATTGATGTAGACCGATTTTCCTTCGCGATCGACGACCACCACGCCGTCGGACATTCCGGCGATCATCGCCTCGGTGCGACGCACCTCGCGATTGATCGAGTGACGCAGCGATTGCTCGATCCGCCACAGCGTATAGCCGCCCAGAGCGACGATGACGATGCTCACCACAATCATCACCAGCGTCAGACCCTGCCGCAGGCTCGCAATCTGTTCGAGATCGATGTCCTGTTGCCGGCGGCGCTGGTCCGCGAGCGCATCGGCGAAATCGGGGGTCGACCGCTGGAGTCGCGCCGCCTCCAGCATGTATTCGTTCGCGTTCGCGGAGCGCCCTTCTCTCGCCAGCGTGATCTGCTCGTCGGTGAGGCCCTTGATGTCGGCGAACTGTTTGCGGATTCTCGAAACGACCTGCATTTCCTGCGGCGCGGATGCCAGTTGATTCGCCTTCAAGGCCTGCCGCTCAAAGTCGCGGACGGCGTCGTCGTACTGCTGAAGGAACTGTGTCTGCTGCGTGAGCAGATACCCGCGCGATGATCCCAGCAGCGCCCGCACGTCGCCGTTCATCGCCTGGACGGCGTCGAGCAAGGGCTCCGAGCCGTGCACGATGCGCGATTCCTGACGACGGCCGATCTGGAGTACCGTGACGGTCAGACCCAGGCCCACCGCCACGAGGAGCGTGAGCACGAAGAAAGCGCCCCACAACGTCCGCCGGATTGTTGAATCCATCGCTGTTAACCGATCGCGGTCTCATGCAAAACCAACGCCGTCAACGAGGCGGGCCGATCTATTCAACTTATGGACAGTCAGGAAGTTGCGCGATAAGAGCGTGGAATGCTGAATGCAAATGAACCTCACCGGGAGGCTCACCATGGCACTCAGACCGTTGCGGAATGCGACCATTACCTTCGGTCTCGTTTCAATCCCGGTGCGTTTTTACTCGGCGACGAAGTCCGAAGACGTCCATTTCAACCTTTTGCATGAGAGCTGCGGCACGCGAGTCAACCGCAAATGGTGGTGCCCGTACCACGAAAAAATCGTCTCCTCGGACGAGCTTGTCCGCGGCTACCCCGTGACCAAAAACAAATACGTCACCTTCACCGACGAGGAGATCGAAGCGCTCGAAACCGACGACAACCGTGCGCTCGACATTGCGGAATTCGTCGATCTGGCGCAGATCGATCCGATGTTCTACGAGAAGGCCTATTACCTCGGTCCCGCGCCGGGTGGCGGCAAGACCTACCACCTGCTTGCCACCGCGATGAAGGACCAGAACAAGGTCGCAGTTGCACGCATGGTCGCCGCCGGAAAAGAAAACATTGTGGTGGTGCGTCCATTCGAAGACGGACTGATCCTCCACACGATGTACTATGCCGACGAGGTGCGCGACTTCGCGGCCATCGATCTCGAGCGCGGGCAGGTCAAGGAAAAAGAAGTGAAGCTCGCCGAAATGCTAATCAACGAGCTGACAGAAAAACAGTTCAATCCGCTGCGGTACAAGGATGAGTATCGCAAACGGCTGCTCGATCGCATCCGGGCCAAGGCCCAGGGCAAGACCATCGTGGCCGAGGAGAAGGAAGAGGAGAAGGCCGGCGAGGTCATCGACATCATGGACGCGCTGCGACGCAGTCTCGAAGGCGGACGCGCGGCCGCACCGCGCGGACGTGCTCGCGCGGCTGCCAAACGCGCGCCCGCGGCGGGCCGCAAAACACGAGCGGTTGCTTCGCGAAGGCGGAAGGCCTCGTAGAGAATGCCGGATCTTCTGAAAAAGTACCGCCAGATGCGCGACTTCGGCGGGACGCCGGAGCCATCTGGCGGGAAACCGAAGACGACCAGGCTGCCGATCTTCGTGATTCAGAAGCATCAGGCCTCGCGTCTCCACTATGACTTTCGCTTGGAGATGGAGGGCGTGCTGAAATCGTGGGCAGTTCCCAAAGGACCTTCGTACGATCCGGCGGTGAAACGCCTGGCCATGATGACCGAGGACCATCCCTACGATTACGCGGCCTTCGAGGGTGTCATCCCGGCTGGAAATTACGGCGCGGGCAACGTGATCATCTGGGACAACGGGACGTGGGAATTCATCGAGCCGGGCGACGATCCGGTGAAAGCCGTCCAACAGGGCAAGCTCACCTTCCGAATGTTCGGAAAGAAGATGTTCGGCGAGTGGGCGCTGGTGAAAATTCGCGGGCGCTCACCGAAAGGCAACGAGTGGTTGTTGCTCAAGCATCGCGATCAGTACGCCAATGCCAAGATCGACGTCACAGAGGTCGCACCGCGCTCGGTCGTGTCGAATCTACTGGTTGAAGAAATCGGAGCGGACAACGTCTGGATCAGCAATCGAAAATCGACGCGTGGTGCGCCGACTTTGGCGTCACGTTTGGCTGCGGAGCAGGCGAAGGCTGCTACTGCGAAGAAGCCCGCGACGGCTCCAGCTCCTGCAGCGCGCTCTCGAGAAGCTTCTTCTCGGAGGCGAAGCTCGCGCGGCGAATCGCCTCGCTCAACTCCACCCACTCGACGTCGTCGACTTCGCTGAGCTGCGGCTTGAGCTCGCCTCCGGTGTGCGTCATCAGATAAAAGTCGACACGCTTGTGAATCAGTGTGTCGCCGGCGCGGAAGAAATACTCGATCGTATCGAGCGGCCTGACGATTGCGGCCTCCAGCCCGGTCTCCTCCAGTACCTCGCGCAGCGCCGCCGCCTCCGACGTTTCGCCCTCTGAAACCGCCCCCTTGGGGAGGCCCCAGCGCGTCTTGCCGCGGGTCGCGATGAGCGCAACATACGGCACGCCCTCGCGTACTGAGATCACGGCCCCTCCCGACGAATACTCGCTGCGGGTCTTCGAGGGCATGGGGGAGATTCTACCGCGTGACCTTTGATCGCAATTGGCGTAGGATTTTTTCCGTCCCGGTTCACATAGACCCTGGAGGCCCAATATGACTCTGCCTGTCGTCACGTTCGCAGGACTTGCCGTTCTCGCCGCGCTGGTCTGGATCCTCATGCGCATGCACTCTAAGGATCTCATCGAGCAGAAGATGGCCCGGAGACGCACCTCGGCGCGGCTCGTCTCCCGGGCGGATTTCGTCGAAGGTCTCGAGCGTATCCCGGTTGCGCTGGCGCTGACCAATGACTCGATCGTCTACGAAAATCCCGACATCGACGCTTCGCTCGACCTCAAGCAAATCGAAGAGGTCGAATACGACAATGAGACTTCGACAGGACAGGTCCTCGACGGAAACGCGCTTCGGCTGCGATCGCACGGGCACACCTTCGAGTTCGTGCTCGATCCCGACAGCACCGGCAAGTGGAGGGCAGCACTCCCACCGAGACGCATGGGAACAGCGCAAGCGGTATAGCTGTTGATCGCGACCGTCGGGGTGTAGCGCAGCCTGGTAGCGCACCTGCTTTGGGAGCAGGGGGTCGGAGGTTCAAATCCTCTCGCCCCGACCATTTCGAGTCCTGAGTTCTGAGTCCTGAGTGCTGAGCTAGCACCTCTCAGGACTCAGCACTCAGGACTCAGGACTGTTCCGGTCCCCGTAGCTCAGTTGGACTAGAGCAACAGCCTTCTAAGCTGTGGGTCGCAGGTTCGAATCCTGCCGGGGACGCCAAGATGCCGAAGACCGCCCTTCTGATCCTCTTCATCGCAGCGATTGCTCGCGCTGACGCGCCTGCAGGGATTCGCATCGCGAAGGCAGCCGAAGCGCAGGTCGGGGTCACCACGATCTACGACGCGTCCTACAAACAACTTCGCTATCCGGGCGGCGACCTTCCGCCAAATCGCGGGGTATGCGCGGACGTTATCGTGCGCGCGTTCAGACAAATCGGCGTTGATCTGCAAGTCGGAGTTCACGAAGACATGCGGCAAAACTTCGCCGCCTATCCCCAGAAGTGGGGACTGCGCTCACCTGACACGAACATCGATCATCGCCGCGTGCCGAATCTGATGCGCTATTTCGAGCGCAAAGGAAAATCGACGCGAGATGCGTTCAAGCCGGGCGACATCGTCGCGTGGAGACTGTCGAATGGCCTCTACCACATCGGCGTCGTGTCGACGCGCCGCGGAGCAACAGACTTCAGCGTCGTGCACAACATCGGCTACGGAGCGCTGAACGAAGACGTCTTGCGCGCGTTTGAGATCATCGGCCATTTCCGCTGGTGAGCCCCTGGAGGGCTTTTCTCACAGCGGCGTGCGCGCCGGCGACCTCGACATCGCGCTGCAGCATAGCCACGTACTGATCGCCCGCGAAGATCTGTTCGATCCGTCGCGGAATCGCGCGCGCCGCCGCATCGTCGAAGTCGGTGCGCACCATTTCATCGATATCCACGATCAGCGAAGTGAGCGGTTTGAGCCACGCGAAGAAGGAATCGGTTTGCAGCAGGTCGACCAGCCTGGTCGGGCTGACATCGCTGTCGAACGCGAACACGTAATCGCTCTTGGCGGCATCGATCAAATGTCGATGCAGTGGAATCAGCGCTTTCGAAATCTCGCGCAGCGATGCCCGCAACTCGCCCCGCTCCGGCGAGTCGGGCGTATGCATGGTTCGAGCAAAAAACGTGTTCTTGTCCATGAAAAATCACGCCTCCACGGTTGGCTGGGGAAGGGTGATGCAGGCAGTAGCCAACCGTAGAGGCGCTTGCTGCTGTGAGGAGAATCAGTCTACCGCAACTCGCGTGCGCGGGGGTAGAATGCGCGCCCGCACGAGCGGAATTCACGGTTGTACCATGAGGTTACAGTCTTGCTCGCACCCATAGCTTAATTGGATAGAGCATCTGACTACGGATCAGAAGGTTGCAAGTTCGAGTCTTGCTGGGTGCACCATCTTTGAAGCCATGAATGCAGCGCAGTGGATGGACCAAGCCCTCGCGCTGGCCGCTGAGGCGGGTGCCGAGGGTGAAACCCCGGTGGGAGCGGTCATCGTCGACCGCCAGGGCAACATCATCGGGCGCGGCCGCAACCGCCGCGAATCGGGCGATCCGCTCGGTCACGCAGAGCTCTTCGCGATCGCGGAGGCTGCTCGCACGATCGGCGACTGGCGTCTGGAGGGAACGACCATGGTCGTGACTCTCGAACCGTGCGCGATGTGTGCGGGCGCGCTCGTCAACGCCCGCGTGGAGCGCCTGATCTTCGGCGCCTCCGATCCGAAAGCCGGATTCTGCGGCTCCCTTGGCAACCTGGTGCAGGATCCGCGTCTGAATCATCGAATGGAAGTCGTCAGCGGATTCGAAGAGGAACGCGCTCGAATCCTGCTGCAGCAATTTTTCCAGCAACTGCGCAAGCGTGCGATCTAAAACGGAGAGGTGGCAGAGTGGCTGAACGCGGCGGTCTCGAAAACCGTTATACCTTTACGGGTATCGGGGGTTCGAATCCCCCCCTCTCCGCCATGGAAGGCAGAAGTAGGAAGGCAGAAGGCAGAAGTAAGTCCTCCTTCTGCCTTCTGATTTCTGTCTTCTGCCTTGCAAGGAGAGATGGCCGAGTGGCTTAAGGCGCACGCTTGGAAAGCGTGTGTACGTTAATAGCGTACCGTGGGTTCGAATCCCACTCTCTCCGCCAATCCGAAGTAGAATCGCCACATGCCCCGGCGCCCCGGCGTTCTGCTGTTGGCTGCATCCGCGATTCTGCTAGCCGCTGCCTCCCGAAAACGCGCAGTCGAGCCGCCTCATGCGCTTGACGCACGGCGCTCGTTGGTCGTCACCGATCAGGCCATCCTCGATGGTTTCTCGTTTGAGCGCGTGATGAATGCCATCGTGGCGCGCAGCGGATCGCGTACGACCGCTCTGCGGCTCTATCAGCAACTCTTCGACACGCAGAACGCAAAGCCTGGCCTGCTGTCAGCCGAGTCATCGCACTGCGACGATTTTCTCATCGACGGCCGCCCTTCGTTCAATGGATTGCCGCGGCGTTGTCCAACTCCCGAAGGTCCGCTGGCGAAGTCGAATCCCTTCACCGGCGATCACATTCCTCTGGCGCTCGTCAATCGATTCGATCTCGCGCCCGCCGACGGAAGGAATTGCGGACAATACCGAATCATCTTCGCGAAGAAATCGAACGCAACATTTACTCGGGTCCACTTCATCTTCGAGGCGGTACTGCCCAATCCGAATCCATCGGAAGGTATCGCGGCATGCCGGCCAGTTGCTCAATTCTGGGCCGATTTGTCGAATGTGAATTCGACCAGCGAGCGACGCGCAAAGCTGGACTCTTTCTTTTTCACAGGAATGGACGGATTCGATCCGGTGATCGATCCCGACCATTTCTCAGCGGTCAGTGGTGGCGGCATTCGCACGATGCACAACGCAAATGCGCCTCTTGGCAATCGTTTCTATCAGTTCCGGCTGGCAAAGCGCGGCGATCAGCTGATGGCGGTACCCGACGTTCTCCAAAACATGCCGTACGGCCGGTTCTTCGATGCGACGTATGACACCGAGACCGCACGCCGGTTTCGCGACGCCTTCGTCGCGAATGTCGGCCATCTCGCGATCGCCGACGAAAATCTGTTCTTCATGAACATCCCACGCGAATTCCTGCTGGCGGAGAGCAATCCGGGCGAGTCGGAGCTCGATGTCGTCTTCGAGATTCCGTTCCTCGCGTCGCAGTTGACAACGGAAGGACGGGCGTTCTCGAGCCGCATTTCCAGCGAGCTGCGGAAATCCGGCAGCCGGCTGTCGCCGACGGACATCGTGAAACGCGCGAACCAGTTGAGCTGTACCGGATGTCACTTCTTCCGGGGCAACGTCGGCGAGCTGGAGTTCTATCAGCAGATCAGCGAATCGATCATCGAAACCGGCGAAGCCGGGCCCCGGTTTGCCATCTCCAAGACCATGCGCGATGTTTTCGTTCCGCATCGCATGGAGGTGCTCGGCAACTTTCTGAAATCGGGAATGGCGCCTCCCGGACCCAACGCGACAATCGGCGGCCCGCTCGAATAAGCCGCCGCTCTGGTATGTTGAGGCCTCAGACCCGCTGGGATGAGCCCGGGTCCTGTGCAGCAGGCGTACCGAACCTCGTCAGGTCCGGAAGGAAGCAGCGATAAGGTGCATTCCCTGCGTGACACAGTTCGGCCTGGGCTCTTCCGAGCGGGTCGCTCGCCGTATACTCGCCCCCGATGTCATACCAGGCCCTGGCCCGCAAATATCGCCCGCAGAGATTCAGCGACATCATCGGCCAGGAGACCGTGGTCCGCACGCTGCAGAACGCGATCGAGCAGAAGCGCATCCACCATGCCTACCTCTTTTCGGGGGTGCGCGGGATCGGCAAGACCACCGTCGCACGCATCCTTGCCAAGGCTTTGAATTGTGTCAGCGGTCCGGCGACGGAGCCTGACAACACCTGCACGATCTGCAAGGAAATCACGGAAGGGATCGACCTCGACGTACGCGAGATCGACGCCGCGACGTACACCGGCGTGGACAGCATTCGCGATCTGCGCGACGTCACGCAGTTTCAGCCGGCGCGCGACCGCTTCCGCATTTTCATCATCGATGAAGCCCACATGCTTTCGCAGGGAGCGTGGAACGCGCTGCTGAAGCTGATCGAGGAGCCGCCCGAGCACGTCATCTTCATGTTCGCGACGACCGAGATGCAGAAAGTGCCGGCCACCATCCTTTCGCGTGTGCAGAAATTCACCCTGCGCAAGATCACGCTGGAGGAGCTGATGGGCCGGCTCCGACAGATCGCCAAGACGGAAAAGATCGAGATCGACGACGCGGCGTTGGAACTGATTGCGCGACGCGGAGAAGGAAGCGTGCGCGATGCGCTTTCGATCCTCGATCAGATCATCGCTTTCAGCGGCCACGCCATCGCGTCCGCCGACGTCGCCACCGTCCTCGGTCTCTCCGACTCGAACTTTTTCGCGCGGGTGATGACGCTGGTGAGCGAAGGCGACCACGCCGGGATCCTGGCCGCGCTCGACGAAGCAGGCGAGAGCGGCCGCGATTTCAAGCTGCTCTACCGCGATCTCCTCAGCTTCGTCCGCAACATGCTGCTGATCTCCGCGGGCGGCAAGCCGGATGTTGCGGGAGCGGAGGAAGTCGCCGGGAAATTTTCATACTCCGAGCTGTTGCGCATCGCCAATCTTCTGATGCGCGACGACGACGTCATCAATCGCGCCGAACATCAGCGTCTGGCGGTGGAGATTGCGCTCCTCAAGGCCGCGACCTTCCCGCGGTTGCGCGCGGTCGAGGACGCGCTGAGTGGAGCCGAGGTCTCGGGGTCTCGCAGTCTGGAAGCGAAGAAGAACCCCGAGACCCCGCAACCTCGAGACCTCGAGACCTTCCTCGAACGCGTTCAGAAGGCCCGCCCGCTCATTGCCGGCTACCTCGCCAACGCGAAGAGCTCCATGAAAGATAACAATATATCATTCGTATTTAATGATACATATTCCGCCGACGCGGTCAGCGACGCTCGCGACGCCCTCGAATCGATCGCCAGGGACGTCTACGGCGCGCCGGTGAAGATTTCGGTCGAGACAACGGCGCCGGCGACCAAGGAGAAGCCCGTCAAAGAAGATCCCGTCCTCAAAGCCTTCCAGAAGCACCTCGGCGGCGAAGTCGTGGAGACCAGGAGAAGCAAATGAACCCCAAACAGCTGATGAAGCAAGTGCAGCAGATGCAGGCGCAGATGCAGCAGCGCATGGCCGAGCTGCGCGTTGAAGGCAGCGCCGGCGGCGGCATGGTCAAGGCCACCATGAACGGCGATAAAGAGCTCCTCTCCGTCACCATCGACAAGGAAGCGGTCGATCCGAACGACGTCGAAATGCTGCAGGACCTGGTCGTCGCGGCAGTCAACGAGGCGTCACGCAAGGTCGACGAGGAAATGCAGGGGCAGATCGGTGCGATGACGGGAGGCATGAAGATTCCGGGATTGTTTTGAAGTGTCCGGCCACTATGACAGCACCACCTCTCGCAAATCTCATCAACGAGCTGACCAAGCTTCCCGGCGTGGGCGCGAAGTCGGCCTCGCGAATCGCGTATCACATCCTCAAGCGCACCGCCGGTGAAGCGGAAGCGCTGGCGGCGGCGATCCTGGAAGTCAAATCAAAAGTCTTCCGCTGCTCGAACTGCAACAACATGACCGACGTCGATCCCTGTGCCATCTGCAGCGATCCGCGACGCGATCCCGCCATCATTTGCGTCGTGGAAGAAGCTTTCAACATCGCGACCATCGAGCAGACGCGCGACTTCCGGGGCGTGTTCCATGTTCTGCTGGGCGCGCTCTCGCCGCTGAAGGGGATCGGACCGCAGGACATCGACGTCGGCGGTCTGCTGCGACGCGTCCAGAGCGGCGAAGTTCGCGAGGTGATCCTGGCGACCAACCCCAACGTAGAAGGCGAAGCCACCGCGCTTTACCTCGCCCAACAACTTCGGCCCTTCGGCGTGCGCACGACACGGCTCGCATTCGGGCTTCCGGTCGGCGGCGATCTCGAATACGCCGATCAAGTTACGATGGCGAAGGCTCTCGAAGGCAGGCGGGAAATTTAGTCGCACCTGCTAGTATGGGGAGCACAAATGGCAACTCCTGATCTCGTGATGTACGAGGAGGAGTACCGGCAGATCAAGGAAACGCTTCAGCGTCTGCAGGTCGACTCCAACGCCAAGATTGTTTTTCTGGTCGACAAGAATGGCCAGCAGATCGCCTCCCACGGCGACATGCGCGACGTCGACGCCACTTCCCTGGCCTCGCTCACCGCCGGCAACGTCGCGGCCACCGACGGACTGGCAAAGCTCATCGGAGAAAAAGAGTTCTCCATCCTCTTTCACGAAGGAGAACGCGACAACATCCACATTTCGCTGGTTGCTCAACGGGTCATCCTGGTCGTCATATTCGACGACCGCTCGTCGCTCGGTCTGGTTCGCCTGCGCGTGAAGAAAGCATCGCAGGAACTGGAGCGGACGTTCGAGCAGCTTCTGAAAAAGGCGGAAGCGGACCGTGGCGCCGCCGCAAATCGCTTCGATTCGCCGTTCGCCGAGATCACTGACGAAGATATCGACAGCCTCTTCAGCGAATAGCAGATGACGTTTATCAATTACGCGGCGCGTGAGATCAACTGCAAGATCGTCTACTACGGGCCTGGCCTTTGCGGAAAGACGACCAATCTGCAATGGATCTACGACAAAACCAACCCGCAAGCGAAGGGAAAGCTGATCTCGCTGGCCACGGAGACCGATCGCACCCTCTTCTTCGATTTTCTTCCCCTCGACCTTGGCCAGGTCCGGGGCTTCAAGACGCGATTCCATCTCTACACCGTGCCAGGGCAGGTTTTCTACGACGCATCGCGCAAGCTGATTCTGAAGGGCGTCGATGGCGTCTGTTTCATCGCTGATTCGCAGGACGCCCGGATGGAAGCGAACGCTGAATCGCTGCAGAACCTGGAGAAGAATCTTAAAGAGCAGGGCTACGATCTGAGGACAATTCCGTACGTCCTGCAGATGAACAAGCGCGACCTGCCCACCGCTGTTGCCCCGGAGGAGATGTACCGCCAGCTCAACATGAAGGGTGAGCCGACCTTCGAGGCCGTGGCGATGAATGGGACCGGCGTGTTCGACACGCTGAAGGCGGTGGCAAAGTTGGTGCTGACGGAGCTGAAGAAGAAGTAGTTCCTGGGTTGCTTGGTTGCTAGGTTGCTGAGTCATCCCAAGCAACCGAGCAACCCAGCAACCCAGTAACCAAGCAACCCATGCGTCACCAAGGTCTCAACATCGTCGCGATCGGAGGTGGCACCGGCCTCTCCACGCTGCTGCGCGGCCTCAAGCGCTACGTCGTGGCCGAGGGCGCGTGGTCGATCGCGCGGCTCGGCGCGATCGTGACCGTCACCGACGAAGGCGGCAGCTCGGGCGCGCTGCGGAAGGAATTCGGCGTGCTTCCGCCGGGCGACATTCGCAACTGCATCGTGGCCCTCGCAGAAGAAGAGCATTTATTGTCACGACTTTTCAGCTATCGCTTTGAGAAGAATGAATCGGCGCTGGCCGGTCACTCCCTCGGCAATCTGCTGCTGACGGCGCTCACCGACATCACGGGCGGATTCGACGACGCGATTCTGGCGGCATCCGAAGTCCTCGCGATTCGGGGTGACATCTATCCCTCCACGCTCGAGCAGGTGCGACTGCGCGCGACGCTCGCGGACGGAAAAGAGCTCATGGGCGAAGTCGCCATCAGCGGCTCACTTCTCGGCGATCGCCGAAAAGCTCCCCGCCCCCACGCCCGCATCGTGCACCTCGGCATCGATCCCGCGGACGCGCAACCGCCCGACCGCGCGCTGGAAGCATTGCGCGACGCCGACTTGATCCTCATCGGACCCGGCTCGCTGTACACGTCGGTGTTGCCGAATCTTCTGATCAAGCCGATCACCGAGACGATTCGCCACGCCAAGGCGCTTCGCGTCTACATCTGCAACGTGATGACGCAGCCGGGCGAAACCGACGGCTACAGCGCGGAAGAGCATTTGAGCGCAATCATCGAGCACGCCGGCCTGATCGTCGACGTGATCGTGCTCAACGGACGGAAGCCGTCAGAACACATCCTGCAGGCCTACCAGGAAGAGAAACAGTTTCCGGTGCAGTTCGACATCGCAAAGACTCGCGATCTCGGCGTCACGCCATTCTTTGGCGACATCATCTCGGAAGGAAATTTCCTGCGCCACGATTCTGCTGCGCTGGCAGAGACCGTCTTCCGGCTTTACGATCGCTATGGCCGGACTCTTGAACGGATGCGCAGAGAGCAATGAGCGACAACGTGGAAGTCGTCATCATGGCCGCGGGACTCGGCACCCGGATGAAGTCGCGGATCGCCAAAGTCCTGCATCGCGCGGCAGGCCGGCCGCTGATCGACTACGTTGTCGATCTGGCGCACGAGTTCTCTAGCCGCCCGCCCATCGTGGTGATCGGCCATCAACGCCAAACCGTGCAGGAACACCTCGGCGATCGCGCGCGCTATGCGGTGCAGGAAAAACAACTCGGAACCGGCCACGCTGTGATGCAGGTCATGCCGCAGATCGACGGCAAAGGAAGAATGGTTCTCATTCTCTCGGGCGACGTGCCGCTGACGCGGCCGGAGACGCTGAAAACAATGTTCGAGGAGCATCGTCGCGCCGGAAATGCGCTCACGCTCCTGACCATGGAGCTCGACGATCCTGCGCTGTACGGCCGCATCGTTCGAGACGCTGACGGCTCGGTCAAGAAGATCGTGGAAGCGAAAGACGCCGATGCGAAGCAACGGGAAATTCGCGAGGTCAATGCCGGCATCTACCTCTTCGACGGACAAAATCTCGCCGACAATCTTCGTCGCCTTTCGGCCAACAACGCACAAGGCGAGTACTACCTCACCGATTTGATCGCCATGCTTCGCGACGCCGGCAAGCGCGTCGGGGCTCTCCTCGTCGACGATCCCATCGAAGTCCTGGGCGTCAATTCCCGGGCCGAGCTCGCGACTGTCGAAGGCGAGATCCAGAAGCGCGTCGTCCGCAACCTGATGCGCGACGGCGTGACGTTTCGCAATCCCGAGACCGTTGTCATCGACTCGATGGTGACCATCGGAAATGACACCGTCATCTATCCCTTCGTGGCGCTGGAAGGAAATACACACATCGGCACCGAGTGCGTCATCGAGCCGGGCGTGCACCTCCACAACGTGACGGTTGGCAATAACGTGCACATCAAAACGGGAACGGTGGCCGAGGATGCTGTGATCGAGGATGAGGCGATGGTCGGGCCGTACGCGCATTTGCGTCCCGGCACGAAGCTGGGCAAACACGTGAAGGTCGGAAACTTCGTCGAGACCAAGAAAGCGATCTTCGGCGAAGGCGCGAAGGCATCGCATCTGTCCTACATCGGCGATGCCGACGTCGGCGCTGACGTGAACATCGGCGCGGGAACGATCACCTGCAACTACGACGGCATGAACAAACACAAGACCATCCTCGAGGACGGGGTCTTCATCGGATCCGACACCCAGCTCGTGGCACCGGTCCGCGTCGGTCGGGGTGCCTACATCGGCGCCGGCTCGACGATCACGAAAGACGTCCCGCCCGACTCGCTGGCGCTCAGCCGTGTGCCGCAGAAAGTGGTTGAAGGATGGGCGAAGGAGCGGCGGAAGAAAAAGAAAGAGGGTTCCTAGGTTGCTGGGTTGCTGGGTTTCTCAGTAACCGAGCAACTCAGCAACCCAGCAACCCTCACGGCGGCGGCAGCCGCTGATCCTCCGGAATGGTCTCCATCGTGATCACCGACAACACGCCGATCGGCGCGAGGTCGACCCGCATCCTTCCGAAGTCGATGACCACATCGAAATTCTTCAGGTAGTTCTCGCCCACGATTCCATTCGTGCGCTCATGCTCGCCGGCGTCGTACATCGGAATGGTATGAAACGTCCCGGCCCAGCGATCGATGCCGATCTCCACATTCTCGACTTTCTCTCCGTGCTTCTTCGCGCCTCCCAAACCCTGCAGGGTCGCGTTGTGCACCTTCGGCGCGAAGATCTGAATGGGCAGTGATGCCAGCAGCCGCTCATTGAGAAAGGTGACTTCTGACCCGGTGTCGAGAATGAAGGCAAACCAGCCGTGGCGATTGATGGTGCCGCGGACGGCGGGCCGAAACTGTTCGATGAACAGATTCTGATCGGCGGCCGGCCGCCGCGCCGATTGCGGGATGCGCGTGAACGTCACGCCGTTGCGCCGGAAATCGAGCTCGAGTCGAAATTCCTTCAGCAGGTGCGCGCCGAGGAGGAAGTCGATCTTGAACTCTTTCTTGCCCACGATCAGGAACTTCATCTTGTCGTCCGGCATGATTGCCACCGGCACGTTCGCGATGGTCATGCGGCCGAGCTCCACCGTCTCGAGCATTCCGAAGTGGACCGGGATCGGCTCACCGAGGAGGCCGGCGAATGTTCCTTCGAACGTGCCCAGAGTCTTGAGTGGAAGATTGGCGGCCAGACTCTGGGAGATGATCGAAAGAACCGCGCCGGAGTCGATGATGGCCGAGATGTTTTTCTTTCCGTTCAGCGTCACGTCCACGCGCGGCACGTCGGGACGAACGACTTTCATGGGAAGGCGCTCGGTGTTGATGCCGCTGAATCGATAGACGTTGATATTTGCGAGCGATTCCAGATAGTCGAGATGCCACTGCCGGACGTTGACTCCCCGCTCCTGCGCCAGCTTCGCCCAGTCGAGGCTCGAATCGAAATTGTTGGACATGTACTCGACCTGCGACAGGTCCCATGCCACCTGCGCGTACACGCTGCGAAACGGCTGGAGGTCGATTGCGGAACGGAGGTGGCGCCGCGCATCGTCATAACGCCCGGCCGCCAGCTCGGCGGCACCCAGCGCGGCCAGCTCGTTGGCGTTTTTCCGCGGATTGGCATCAATCGTCTGCGCGAGCGAGACGGCGTGGTTGTAATCGAGTTTCCGGACCATCGACTGCACATCGCTGCCGCGCGCGATGTTGGCCGGATCGTAGATGAGAGGAGAGATCACGACATCCGAATAAAGAGCGCAGCCCGTCACGACAACGAGAGCGATCAGGTTTCGGGGTATGCGGGCTTTCATCGGGACTTCCGGAATTGTACCGGTGGCGGTCAGGCAGGTGGGCGTTTCGATGGCGTTACAACAGTCAGCGGCTCCCGGCAGCCGTCTGCCTCACGGCGCAGCCGCTCTGCCGGATTTGGATAAGTAGTCCCGGTGCCGAAGCTCATGCCTGCGGCAACGACGCTGTAAAGCAGATGATCGAAGCGGTCCGCACCGAAGAGTGCTCTGGCTCGCTGCAAAGCTTCGTATCGTGCACGGCAGTTTGTGTCAACCTCGCCGCCCGAATGCTGTTCACGGTTCTTCAGCGGGAGGTAGGCCGCAGAAACCGACTCGAGGGCAGGCCAAAATGTCTCAGCATCGAAGCCTTCCCGGCGAAGCCGAGATCGATACGCCTCGCGCTCTCTCACCCGCCTCGAGGCGTCCGAGCTTAAGCCTCCAAGCAACGCGACAAAAAGCTCGTGGGGAAGAAATAGTTCCGGATTCCGCGAGCCATCGATGCGGTATTGGAGCTGTTTGCCGTCTGTATCGCCGGTGTCTCGCGAATTTGATTCTCTCATTGCGCGCAGTTGCCGAAACTTCGCAACGTACGCTTCATCGCGCTCACGAATCCTTGTTGGATCAAATCGGTCGGCGAGGCGTTCATCAAGCGTCCACTGCCAGGCAGGTTTCGACTGAGCGAGGGCCGGGTTCGCGATGCTGCATGCCGTTGCAAAAACAAAAAAGGCTTTTCTCACGTTCGCGGCCTTTTGCCGGCACTGACGAGAATGCCCAACTCCCGGATCTGGTAGGCGAGCGCCTGCCGCGAGATCTTGAGCATGGCCGCGGCCTGGTTCTGATTGCCGTTCGCCTGCGCCAGCGACTTCTCGATCAGGTCGCGCCGGAATCGCGCTACGGCATCCTGATAAGACCCGATTGGGGTGCGGTTGATTTTGATTCGGCGCAGTCGCTCGGGAAGATGTTCCAGCGCGATCTCGCGCGCCTCCCCGGCCAGGGCATGCGAACCGCGGATGGTGTTCTGCAGCTCACGGACGTTTCCGGGCCAGTGATACGAGGCGAACGCCGCCTCGACCTCGGATGACAACCGCATCGGTCCACTCCGATGCTTCTGACGTTCGATCCCCAGGAAATGTGTCGCCAGCAGCGGAATGTCGTTGGCGCGATCGCGCAGTGGAGGCATGACGATCTCGACGCCGCGAATGCGGTAATACAAATCCTCGCGAAAGCGTCCCTCTTCTACGGCTGCTTCCAGCTTCCGATTTGTCGCGGTGACCACGCGCGCATCCGCCGAGCGATTTTGTGTTTCTCCGACGCGGCGGAATTCGCCCTCCTGCAGGAATCGTAGCAGCTTCGCCTGTGCCGCCAGCGGCATCTCGCCGATTTCGTCGAGAAACAGCGTTCCGCCGTCAGTTGCCTCGATGAGACCGGCGCGATCGCGATCGGCGCCCGTGAACGCGCCGCGGACGTGTCCGAAAAGCTCGCTCTCGATCAGATTCTCCGGAAGCGCGGCGCAGTTGATCGGAGTGAATAGCTTCTGACGGCGCAGTGATTGCCGATGCAGCGCACGCGCGACGAGCTCCTTGCCCGTTCCCGATTCCCCCAGGATGCAGACTGCGACGTCGCGCCTGGAGACGCGTGCGACCAGATCGAAGACCTCGCGCATCGCGGGTGATTCGCCGACGATCCCTTCGACGTGGGTGACCGAATCGATCGGCTCCTCATCCATGAGCCGTCGCAGACGATGATGTTCGGCACGAACGCGGAAGAGCGACGCGATGGCGCCGCGAGACTCGCTCGCCCAACGCCCGAGACCTTCCAGGTAGAGCAATTCGCGATCGCTGCACGCGATCCAATCACCGAATTCTTCGGCGACGATTGTGTCCAATTCCAACGATGCCATCGGCGGCAGCGATCCGATCTCGTGCCATTGGCCGAGGCGATTGCGTGTCGCGTAACGCCAGGCGGTGGGCGCAAAGTCGTGAGGCGCGAAAGGAAACCGGAGCGTCGAGGCCACGCGCAGGACACGCAACTCCGGTTCTGCCGTGTCCGCCGACATGGCAATCGTGATCTTGAGTTCCGCAGCCAGACCATCCGCAATCTCTTTGCGACGGCGGCCGAGGGCGGCGCGAAAGAGCATCAACTTGTGCGATCCGGTGATCGGATCAGGCGGCGCGCCGCCGCGTTCCTCCCAATCGACGAGCGCTGCCGCAAACACACCTTGGACCGGATCGTGTGCGAGTCCACGCCGTGCGCGAAGGATTCGGTGCCGGTCAGTCAACTCGATGTTCGGGGTAGCGCCTGTCGAGCAAAGAGGCGTGTCGCGCCCTTCGATCCAGTCGATCTCATCGAGGATCAGCGCCGCGGCCTCGCGAATCTGTCCCGTGATGGTGGATGAGACAACTGTTCGGGCGGCACGTGCAGCAGAAGCAAGATGACCGCGCGAAAGGTCGATCATCGCGGCAACCAGCTCGAGCTCCACCAGCCGCTTCACGTCGTGCACGCCGGAGTAAAAACTGCGCAATCGCTCCAGCAGATGGACCGAGTGCGTCCACTGTCCATCGTCGGCGGACAGACACGCCAGCAGGAAAAGGATCCCGCCGGCCGCCCGGTCGCCCTGAGTTTCTTCCACCAGAAGCAACGCATCGAGCGCCGTCAATCGCGCTGCCTCCCAGTCACCGCTGCAGAAGAGCGTGAACAGCAGATCGAGGGTTGCGTCGACGCGATCGGCAATCGTGCCGGCCAGCTTTACCGCCCTGGACGCGCTCGCAATCGCATCGTCGAGCCGACGAGCCGCGATCGCGCGATAGACGCCGATCCGCGCGGCGTAGTAGTCGCGAGACGGAAACTCGATCTGAAGCCAACTGTCATCGCCAGTCACGCCACTTTCGTTGGATAGCACGGCACGTTGATATCCATGCCGAATGCGTTGATCGTCGGTAACTGGCTGACATGCGTCGAACGCCAACCGGGCTTCGTCGGGCCGATCGAGCAGCCGTAGAAGCTCTCCTCGCAGCAGTTCTGATTCGAAATCTCTCGCCTTCAGCCGGTCAAGTCGACGCAGTGCGGCAGCGTATTCGCCGGTGCGGCGCTCAATTTGAGCGAGCAACAGACTCGATGCCATCGGCCGCGCATCTCGATACCGCCCGGAAGCCACCAGCGCCTCGGCAAGAACACTGTCCAGCTTCGACGAACGCGCCTCGCGAGGAACCGCACGAAGGGCGGTGATCGTCTCGGCCGCAGAGTGCCATTGAATCGTCTCGAGAATGGCAACCGCGTGCGGATAATCACCCCCTTCAGCAAAAAGAGCGGCCGCGCGGTATTTGTCGCCATGGGCTTCCGCGACTTCAGCGGCGACGCAGCTGAGGAACGCGCGCGATGCCGGTGGGATCGCCCGGATCGCCTCCTGCCGAATTTCGTCCGATTCGAAAACGAATACGCCGTCATCAATGGAAGCGATTCCTTCGGTTACCAGCTCGTCGGTGCGCGCCGTCGACATCAACCGTTCCAGAAAACGGTTCACGACCGTCACACGGACTCGCACGCCGAAGAGGGCAACCGCGGCAATGTAAGACCGAAATGGCTCGCGTAAGCGGTTGATGGCGCCGTCGCTCGCTGATGGCGGCAGGTCGCCTTCGTCGAGGTATCGATCGAAGGCCGATGATGCCACGAAGTCGGCGATCCACTTGTCCCGTGTATCTGCGGGCAATGCAGCCAGCCGCAATTCCAGCGGACGATATGCTTCGAGCCGCGGCGAGAGAACGAACCACCGAGTCTCCGGAAGCTCATGCCCTTCGGGCCCGATCCACAAACTGAAACCCGCCGCCTGGAGAAGGTCGACCACTCTGCGCGACGCGTCATCGAACGCCTCGAGATTTGTGAGGACGAATGCGCGATGCGCCGGAAAAGCGAGCATGCGTTCCACGATCTCGGTTTCGTTCAGCGTCAGCGGCATCCCGAGTGCCGCGATGCCGGAGTAACGCGCAAGTGGCGAGGCGACATCTCCGAGGATCGTGACGGCGCGATCAATCGTCGCAAGGGCGCGAAAAGCTGAGAGGTCCGATGGAGCCTTCAGACGCCCCGCCGACGGCTGGAAGCCACGCATGAACTCAGTTCCCGGCGAAGCAAGCCGACCGGAAGCAGCTGCGCGAAGCCAGCGCAGGTCGGCGGCCGCATCCTCTCGCAGGCGCAAGTCAATCTCCTGGTACGCGGTCTCAGCTCTGGCCCACGTTTGTCGAAAGAGGTCGAGCGGCGGTGACAAAATCACGTCCGCGAACTGCTGAATCAGCGTCAACGCGGGCGGCGACTCGTACGCGCATCGTGCAGTGACGCGCACCAGCCTGCAGTCGGTCGATCGCTTTCGTATGACGGCCCACTGTGTCGCATCGAAGATGTCATCGCTCAGGCCCGCGAACTTCAGAAATGCCTGATGCGCCGCGAACTGCCCGGTGAGCGATAGACGATCGCGAATCCCGAGGTCCTTGAGCGAGGTCAGGGGTGAGGCGTCGAGTGAGATTTCGAGCGCAAACTCGTCGTACCACGGCAACGTCGAGTGCCGCAGCGTGACGACAGCCGAGCGGTCCCACCCGAACTTCGTAACGTCAACCTGGATCGCGCGGCGGGCTGATCCGCGCATCGTCATCTTGGGCTTCTGAAAAGCAGTGACGCGGAAGCGACAAACGATACCCTCTGTCACCCGTTAGAATGCCGCGCCGTGCATGATGTCGAGGCCGCGATCGAGGCGGCGAAGCTGGGGGCGGACATCCTTCTGCGCCATTGGGAACAGCTCGGCAAGGCGGACGCAGACATCAAGGCGCGCAATGATTGGGTCTCGCGCGCCGACCGCGAGAGCGAAAACGCCATCGTGGCCTTCCTTCGCCAACGATTCCCCAACGATTCAGTCCTGGGCGAAGAAGGAGCGTCCGCACAGGGCTCCAGCGGCCGTACCTGGATCATCGATCCGCTCGACGGCACCTCGAACTATCTGCAGCATTTTCCGATCTGGTCGATCTCGATCGGTCTGAAATCGGGCAACACGATGATCGCGGGCGTGATCTATGAGCCGCTGCGCGATCTCTTCTTCACCGCCCAGCGCGGCAGCGGTGCGTTTCGTGACGGCGTTCGCATGCACGTCTCCGATCAGCGCACCATCGAAGGATCGTTTCTCGCCACCGGCTTTCCCTTTCGTGCACAACAATTTGTGACGATATATTGTGATATTTTTGAGGACGTCATCTCGCATGCCAAGGGCGTGCGGCGGGCGGGGTCGGCGGCGCTCGACCTCGCCTACACCGCGGCCGGCATCTTCGACGGCTTCTTCGAATTGCATCTTTCGCCATGGGATGTGGCGGCCGGTTCGCTGATGATCACGGAGGCCGGCGGCGTGGTCAGCGATTTCTCGGGAGGCGATCGCTGGTTCGAGCGCGGCAACATCGTCGGCGCTCCGCCGGCGATCCAGGCGGAGCTCATCGCGCTGATCGGCCGTCACGTCCGCGAAGAACAACTGACGCGATGATCCGTCATGCTGAGCGTAGCGAAGCATCTCGCCGGGAGAGATCCTTCGCTTCGCTCAGGATGACGGACTCTCAAAAGCTGCCTCGCGATTTCTATCTTCACGACACCGTTACCGTCGCCCGCGCGCTCCTCGGATGCACCCTGTGGCGCAAGCGAGGGCGTGAGCTTCTCGCCGCACGCCTGGTCGAGGTCGAGGCTTACCTCGGCGCGAATGATCTGGCCAGTCACGCACGACGTGGACTGCGCTCACCACGCAACGCGTCGATGTATCTCGAAGGTGGCCACGCGTACGTTTACTTCACGTACGGCATGCACTGGTGCCTCAATGTCGTCACGCAGGAAGCCGACATCGCCGAGGCGGTTCTGCTGCGCGCCGCGGAACCGCTTCGCGGAATCGAATCGATGCGCAAGCGACGTCCGAAAGCAAAGCGCGATTTCGATTTGATGAACGGTCCGGGGAAACTCACCTTGGCGTTCGACATCGACGGACGTCTCGATGGCGAGCCCCTCGACGGCAATCGCCTTTGGCTCACCGTCAGCGAAGCGCCGATCGATGAGTCACAGATTGCGATCAGTCGCCGAGTCGGCGTCGATGGCGCCGGCGAAGCAGCGGTGTGGCCGTTGCGATTCTATTTACGCGGCAATCGATACGTCAGTGCGTATCGATAAAATCCTCGATCATGCTTTCGCGTCATGGCTCTCGCCTGCTGCAGATTGGGGTTGCTCTACTCATATTCTCATCATTCGAAGGCTTCGCTGTTCCCTATCTCGCATCACCGCGTCTGGGACTCTCGGTGCATACGCTGGCGCTCTGCAGAGCGTTCTATTGCTGGCGTTAGGATTAGCGTGGCCGCGGCTCGATCTCGGCGCGACGACGTCGCGCATCGCGTTCTGGCTTCTAATCTACTCGACGCTGGCCATCCTAGCCGCCCACGTAATGGCTTCTGCGTGGGGCGCCGGCAACGAAACGATGCCGCTGGCGGCAGCAGCGGCTCATGGCACTCATTTCCAGGAGGCTGTGATCAAAGGGGTCGCGTACTCTTCTGCGCCGATTGGCCTCATATCTTTCGCACTGATTCTTTGGGGACTACGCAGCAACCGAAACGTCAGTGCGAATGGACTTTAGCAGCGAAGCCGCCCGGCGGAGCCACGGGCGCTCGCGGCGCTGTTGATAGGCCGGCATGGTCGCCTTGCGCGCCAGAACGCGCTCGAGAAGCTCCCTGGCTTCCTTGGTGCGTTTTTGCTGGGCGTAGAACTCGGCCGCGGCCAGCAGCGCTTCGGTCGAGCTCGAGCTGTTCAACAACTTCTCGAATGCCGCCGACGCTTCCTCCTTGCGGCCGGTGGCGGCCAGCGATCGCGCATAGAAAAGTTGCGCACGCGAAAAGTCGTACTTCGGATCGGTCTTCACGACGCGCTCGAAATCGCTCAGCGCCGCCGATGCATCGCCGAGCTCGAACGCCGAAATGCCGCGTCGATAGAACGGATCGATGTGATCGGTTCGTGCGGCGAGCGCATGGTCGTAGCATTCGCGCGCTTTCGCGTACTGTTTTTCTTCGAGCAGGATATCGCCGAGCTCTTCGTAATTTCCGGCCGAGGGATTGTCGATGATCATTGCCTGCAGCATTCGAATCCGCTTCCGTCGCGAGAAGCCTTTCATGGAGTGCTGCATGAGGCCGAGGTCAGGCACGACTTCCATGGCAATGTAAACGGCGGCCCCCAGGCCGCCGAAAAAGATGATGATCCACAGCCAGTAGTTCTCCGGACGCCGCCGGATGAAGTGCACCAGCGCGATCACCTGCAGGATGAAGCCGTAGCCGAAAAATCGTCCCAAGGGAGAAGAATTATACGGGGCCCCTCATCCGGCCGAAACGAGGTCCCTCGCCCCGCGCAGCGGGGAGAGGGTGCCGCGAAGCGGCGGGTGAGGGGTTGTCTAATCCTTTAGATACTCCATCAGATAGTCGACGGCCTCTTTCGAATGCATCAGCGAAAGCTGGTTGATGATCAACTTCTTCAGCTCGGGGTCTTTTTCCTGACGCGCAAGCGATACCAGGGCTTTGGCGTTGCTTTGAATGAAGAGCGCGTTGATGACTGCCCTGCGGATTTCGCGGCGCGAGTCCGAGGTGTACATCGCCACGAGGAACTGGGCGGTGCGTTCGCCGCCGAGGAGTCCGAGGTTGCGGACCGCTGCGATCTTCAGCTCGAGATTGGGCTCATTCTTGGCGATGTCGTAAAGCTTGTCGGCACTGCCGCCGAGGAACATCGCCTGGATGATCTTCTTTCGAACTTCGACCGTGGTCTCGCTTCCGTAGAGCTCCGACAGCTCATCGCGCGCGCCGGTGAGGCCGAGCTGATTGATCGCTTCCATGCGAAGCTCGACGTTCGGCTCGTTCTTGGCCAGGGTGTAGAGATGCTGGCGATCGCCCGACACCATGTACGACCTGAGGATCGACTTCTTGATGTCGATGTCCTGGCTGGAGTTGTAAAGATCGGCCAGCAGACGGCGATTGCGCTCCCCACCCATGATGCCGAGGTAGCGGACGGCGCGTCGCTGGAGATCAGGATCGTTGTTGTTGCGCGCCACGCGCGACAGGATTTCGTAAGCCTGCGGTGAGTTCGACTGGCTGAGTACAAAGAGAGCTCGGTCTCTGAGCTTTGGCTCTTTGCTGGTGCGAACAATGTGGTCGAGGATCGGTACGGCGCGCTCGGGATCGGAGTTCATCAGACCGTTGAGCGCGTACAGCTTCAGATCGACGTCGTTGATGTGCTCCGGCTCGATCTGCTGACCCGCCGATTGCCGTGTTTCCAGCTCCAGCCTGCGCGCATCGTCGTTCCATTTGCTCTTCGGGTATTCGCTCTTGAGTTCCTGTAGCGTCGCGACCGCCTCCGACCGCATTCCCATTTTTCCTTCGGAAAACGCCAGCCAGTAAAGCGCGGCATCGGCGTGCGACATCTTCATATCGGCGACTCGCCGGAACGCGCGCGCGGCGCGTTTCCAGTCGTGCTCGTCGATGGCGTCGTTGCCTTCGTCGTACAGGTCCTCCTCTTTTTCGACTTTGGCCTGCTGCTTCTCTTTTTCGTCGTCGCTGGTCAACAAATCGGCGCGAACTGCCGGCGCGCTGACAAGGCACGCCAGAAAAGCGGCCGCAAGAATCATTCGAGTTTTCATAATGAGGTCATTCCCTTCTGTGGTGGTGCGGCTGTTGGTGTTTCCTGGCCGCTGGTCTGCGCGCTGATGACGCGCACTTTGAATAGCAATCCTTGGGCGTCGATGCGCATCTGCAGCGCTGCTGCTGCATCCGGCGACAGCTTTCCGTCCGAATGAGCGATCTCCTGCAATACAGGTTCGAGATCGGAGAGCACGCTGGCGAGACGATCGTCGCCGCGCTGCTCGGCTGTCTGTCGATAAATGCGGTTCGATGCCACCAGCTCCTCCGCCCGCCCACGCTCGCTGCTGAGATCGAGACCGCGTTTGGCATCGGCATTGGCGACCTGCAGCAGCATGCGCTCGCTGCTGTCCAGGTGGTCGGTCACCACGACGAACAGGATGCGGTTTTGTGAACTGTTCTGTGGAGCGCCGGCGACCGCGCCGGCGTGTGCTTGTTGCGCCGCCGGGGTCGGCGGCGCCCCACGGTGCTGATTCCACCACTGGCCCGCGAAAAATGCGATCGCGAGTACCGCCGCTGCCGCCAGTGCCGAGCGCCATGTGTCGCGCCGGCGCGGGCTGCCGATCTTCCAGCGCAGCCGCGACCACACCTGCTGGCCGTAGCTGTCAGCCCGTTCCGGGACCGGCATTTCGTCGACGAGCGCGAGGACCTTTTGGATCGAGTTGTACTCCGCGCGGCAGACGTCGCAAGAGGCGAGATGCTGCGCGACCGCGGCCGGCGAATCTTCGTCGTGGTAGTGATGCAGTACCAGTTCTTGTTCCGTCAGATGTTGCATGTTGAAGACCTCACCAGCGGCTCCAGTGATTCGCGAAGCTTTCGCACCGCGCGAAAAATCGTGTGCTTGGCGGCATTCACCTGAATGCCGAGCGTCTTGCCGATCTCCTCGACCGGCATTCCTTCGAAATGGCGGAGGATGAACGCCGTCCGTTCATTTCCGCTGAGTCTTTCCATGGCGGCCGCGACCTGATCGCGCAATTCCGCGCTGAGAAGCAGACGATCCTGCTGCGGATCCGTGCTGGCTGCACCCGTCATTTCGGCCTCCTCCGGATCGCCGCCGTAGTGGCGATCGATCCGGCCGCGCGATCGCAGAAGATCGAGCGCGCAGTTGATCGCGATCCGATGAAGCCACGTTCCGAAGTTCGCACGCTCCTCAAATCGATCGAGCTGGCGGTACGCGCGTAGGAACGTCTCTTGAACCACGTCATCGGCATCGTGCTCATTTCCCGTCATGCGATAAGCGACCCGAAAAACGGGACGACTGTGCTGCTCGACGAGCAACCGGAAAGCGTCGGAATCACCGGCCCGCGCCCGGATCACGGTCGCTGCGTCGGTTGTCTGCATCCCATTGGCCTTAGACTCAAAATATGGAAAGGGGTTAGCTCCTGACGCGCGATATCGGACGGTTGCTCATGCTGCTCGGCGGCGTGCTTCTCCTTGCTGGACTTGCGCTTACCGCCTTTGGCGGTCTGGGCCTCGGACGTCTTCCTGGCGACCTCGTCTATCGACGGGGAAACTTCACTTTCTATTTCCCGATCGTGACGTCGATTCTGCTCTCCATTGTGCTCTCACTGCTGCTGTGGCTCTTCCGCCGTTAAACTTCTTCGATGGTCCGGCTCGTCAATCTCATCATCCAATACGGCGTTCCACTCGTTTTCGTGAACGTTCTGCTCGAGCAGCTTGGCATCCCCGTTCCGGCGGTGCCGACGCTGATCGTCGCCGGTGCGCTCTCTCGCGAAAACCGGATGTCATCGACGCACGTGCTGCTGGCGTCGGTGGCTGCGTCGCTCATCGCGGACTGGATCTGGTTCATGCTTGGCCGTCATTACGGCTATCGCATCCTCAAAACGCTGTGCCGGATCTCGCTTTCGCCCGACTCGTGCGTGCGCGACACCGAGGCGAAGTTTGAGCGATGGGGGCTGAAGTCGCTTCTGATCGCCAAGTTCGTCCCTGGTTTCTCGACCGTAGCGCCGCCGCTGGCGGGAGCCGCGAAACGCTCCACCATCGCGTTTCTGATCTACGACGCCATCGGCGCGCTGATCTGGGCGGGGGCGGCGGTGGCGGCGGGACGGGCCTTTCACCACGCCATCGGGCGCGTGATCGAGGGGCTCGAGAACCTGGGCGGGTGGGCGGTAGCGATCGTGGGCGCTGTCATCGCGCTTTTCATTTTCGTCAAATGGGCACAGCGACAGAACTTTTACAAACAACTTCGCATGGCGCGTGTTTCAGTACATGAGTTGAAGGAGCTGATCGACCGCGGCATCAATCCGTTGATCGTCGATGCGCGCAGCGAAAGCGCAAGAAACCGCGATCCGCGCCGGATTCCGACTGCCATCGGCCTCGACAACTTCGACGGCATGGGCCCGGGACGCGAGATCATCGTCTACTGTACGTGACCCAACGAAGCGACAGCCGCCCGTGTGGCGCGCATGCTGATCGACAAAGGGTTCTCGCCCGTCCGGCCGCTCGCGGGAGGATTCGAGGCCTGGATCGAAGCGGGCTTTCCGGTTGAAGCGTAATGAGTGAATCGGTCTACATTCATGGAACTGCGGCGGAGGAGCAGCGACGGCTCTCGCTGCTCAATGACGTCCTGCTCAACAACGCTTCGCTTCGCGAGATGGCGCTGCACGGCCATGAGCGCATCATCGACTTCGGCTCCGGTCTCGGCCAATTCACGCGCGCGATGGCGCGCGCAGTTCCGCGCGGCCACGTCGTCGGAATCGAGCGAAACGAAGAGCAGCTCGCAGGCGCAACTCGCCTCGCCGCCGCCGAGGATGAAGCGAAGCTGGTGGAGTTTCGCCGCGGGGATGTTCTCAATCTCGAGTTGCCGCGCGCGGAGTGGGGATCTTTCGACGTCGCGCATGCCCGTTTCATCCTCGAGCATGTTCCCGATCCGCTTCGCGTCGTGCAGACGATGGTGCGCGCGGTGAAGCCCGGCGGGCGCATCGTGCTCGCCGACGACGATCACGGCGTCCTGCGTCTGTGGCCCGAACCCCCCGGCATCAACGACCTGTGGAACGCCTACATCCGAACCTATGACCGGATCGGAAACGATCCCTACGTCGGCCGCCGTCTGGTCTCGCTTCTCCATGAGGGGGGAGCGATTCCAAAGCGCAACACCTGGATTTTCTTCGGCGGGTGCGCCGGAATGGAGATCTTCCCCGTGTTGACTGCGAACATGGCCGGCGTCGTGCGCAGCGCGCGAGAGGCGATCATCAGCATGTCGCTTTTTGACGCCATGGCCTTCGATCGCGTGATGGAGCAGTACGAAGAGTGGTCGCGACGCCCGGACGCCGCGATCTGGTTTTCTGTCTCGTGGGCGGAGGGAGCTCGACCGTAAAGGCATGGGGCGTGCAGTTTCCCCCCGCTAATGTCGCCCTTCGCCAACGCTCCCGCGGCGATCCTCGACCAGGAAAGCCGTGATTTTTACCGCCATGCCCTCGGCATGCTCGATGAAGCCGGGTTGTCGTACCTGGTGGGGGGCGCCTACGCCTTCGCGCGCTACACAGGAATCGATCGTCACACCAAGGACTTCGACATTTTCATTCGCCGATCCGATTACCCGCGCGCGTCGAAAATACTGGCCGGCGCGGGCTACGAAACGGACCTTACATTTCCGCACTGGCTCGGCAAGGCCTTCAAAGGCGAGCACTTCATCGATCTGATCTTCAGCGCCGGCAACGGCGTAGCGGCAGTCGATGACCTCTGGTTCGAATACGCAGTGCCTGGAACTGTGCTGGACATGGAGGTGAAGTTGATTCCCGCCGAAGAGATGATCTGGTCGAAAGGCCTGATCATGGAGCGCGAGCGCTACGATGGCGCCGATGTTGCGCACGTCCTCCACGCGCTTGGCGATCGCCTGGACTGGCATCGCCTCATCGATCGCTACGGCAAATATTGGCGGGCATTATATTGTCATATTATTATGTTCGGTTTTATATATCCATCCCAGCGATCGAAAATCCCGCGTTGGGTGATGGACGAGATGGCAAAACACGTCGACGCCGACATGCGTCGCGGCGACGAGAAAGACACGACCTGCTACGGTACGATCGTCTCGCGCCAGCAATATCTGATCGATATCGACCTGTGGGGATACCGAGATGCGCGGCTACAGCCGAATGGAAACATGAACGCAGAGCAGATCGCACACTGGACGGCGGGCATCGATCAGGATGGAAGCAAGTAATGGCCGAGAAAGAAACGCTGCGGATCGCGGCGGTCGCCGACCTCCACGCCAAGAAGAATTCGCAGGGCGCATACGCCGAGCTCTTTGCGAAGGTGACGCAATCCGCCGACGTCCTCCTTTTGTGCGGCGACCTCACCGACTACGGAGCAGCGGAGGAGGCGCGGCTGCTGGCCCGAGACATCACGACGTCGCTGCGCATTCCGGCGCTGGGCGTCCTCGGAAATCACGATTTCGAGAGCGGAAAACAGGACGAGATCGTGAAGATCCTCACCGACTCCGGCGTAACGATGCTGGATGGATCGTCGACGGAGATCGAAGGCGTCGGATTTGGCGGCGTCAAAGGATTCGGCGGCGGCTTCGGGCGACGGGCCCTCGGCGCCTGGGGCGAGGAGATCATCAAGCACTTCGTGCACGAGACCATCGAGGAGGCCCTCAAGCTCGAGGCGGCGCTGGCGCGTCTGCGCACGCCGCAGAAAATCGCCGTCCTCCATTATTCGCCCATCCAGTCGACCGTGGAGGGCGAGCCGCCCGAAATCGTCGCCTTTCTCGGATCCACACGCCTCGAGGAAGTCGTGGACCGGTATCGCGTCAGCGTCGTCTTTCACGGGCACGCCCATCACGGCACGCTGGAGGGTCGAACCAAGGGGAATGCGGCCGTCTACAACGTCGCGATGCCGCTGCTGAAGAAGAAATTTCCCGATCAGCTACCGTTCCGCGTCGTCGAAGTCCCCATCGCGGAAACGGTGTCGACGTAGAATCTTCGCCCTATGTCGTTAGACCGCGGCAGGCTATTGCGCTGGTTTCGGGAAGGACGGGCCCGCTCGCGGGAAGTCTTCGCCATTCCGAAGCCCGAGTGCTACTACGACCGACCGATCCCGCTTCGCAATCCGATTGTTTTCTACGAAGGCCATCTGCCGGCATTCACCGTCAACACGCTCATCAAGCTCTCGCTCAGGCAACCGGGCGTCGACGCCGGCTACGAGGTCCTGTTCGAGCGCGGCATCGATCCAGACAGCATCGACGCCGCGAACCCCACGTCGAGTCAATGGCCGTCACGCCGATGCGTGCAGGAGTACGGCGCCAGGGCCGACGCGCTCATCGAGCAGGCTTTGCTCGAGGGAGCAATCGAAGACGACGGTGGCGAGGCTGCCATCGCGATCCTCGAGCACGAGCAGATGCATCAGGAAACGCTGCTGTACATGTTCCATGAGATGCCGTACGACAAGAAGATCGCGCGAAAGCCGCTGGGCCCCTCACCCCGTCCCTCTCCCCGCGAGCGGGGAGAGGGTGGCGCGGAGCGCCGGGTGAGGGGCGTCCAAATCCCCGCCGGAATCGCGACCATAGGAAATGACGGCGGCTTTGGCTGGGACAACGAGTTTCCGGCGCATCGCGTCGAGGTTCCGGCATTCGAGATCGATCGGCACAACGTAACAAATGGTCAATATCTTGACTATATGAAGGCGACGGGAGCGCAGCCACCGCACTTCTGGACCATGCGCGACGGCGGTTGGTATTGGCGCGGCATGTTCGCGCTGATTCCGCTTCCGCTCGACGCGCCGGTGTACGCGACGTATGAGCAGGCGGACGCGTACGCGCGATGGCGCGGCAGACAAGTGCCGAGCGAAGCGCAGTATCACCGCGCGGCATTCGGCACTCCGTCGGGCGACGAGCGACGCTACCCATGGGGCGACGAGCAGCCCGACGCGACCCGCGGCAATTTCGCTTTCGCGAATTGGGATCCCGTGCCGGTCGGTTCGTATCCCGCCGGCGCGAGCGCTTGGGGAGTCCATGACCTGGTCGGCAACGGCTGGGAATGGACCTCGACAGTGTTCGCCGGTTTTGAAGGCTTCAGGCCGATGACTTCGTATCCGAATTACTCCGTCGATTTTTTCGACGGTGAACACTACGTGCTGAAGGGCGGGTCACCGGCCACGGCACGCGACCTGATCCGCCGCGGTTTCCGCAACTGGTTTCGTCCGAACTATCCGTACCTTTACGCGACTTTCCGGTGTGCGTCGTGCATTGAATGACGTGCATGGAAACGAAAATCTACAAACCTCAGCAGTTCAATCTCAGCGGACTGATCGGCATCTCCGACAAAACGCTCGAGATGCATTTCAAGCTGTACGAAGGCTATGTCAAGGCGACCAATGAGCTGACAGAGCGGATCGCGGCAATCCTCGCCGACGGGCAGGTCGACAAGGAAGAAATGCCCGCCTACTCCGAGCTGACCCGCCGCCTTGGCTTCGAATACAACGGCATGGTGCTTCACGAGTACTACTTCGGAAACATGAAGAAGGGCGGGGGCGGTGACGCCGCACGCGGGTCACAATTCCGCGGCGCGGTCGAGCAGACCTTCCCGAGCTACGAGATCTGGCGCACCGACTTCGTCAGCGTCGGAAAAATGCGCGGCGTCGGCTGGGCGATCTGCTATCTCGATCCGAAAACCGGACTGGTGTCGAATCACTGGATCGAGCTGCATGAGACCGGCAACGTCGCCGGCTTCGTTCCGCTGGTGGTGATGGACGTCTGGGAGCACGCGTTCCTGCTCGACTACAAGCCCGCAGATCGGCCGAAATACATCGACGCGTTCCTGGCCAATGTCGACTGGAAAGTCGTGGAGCACCGCTTCCAGGCGGTTCACGTTACGGCTGAAGCGCGTTGACTTCGTCATCCTGACGTAACGGGCTCGGGCTCGGAAACCAACTCGACTGTTCCCTTGCGGTCGAGTTTCCCCCAGCCCGTACGGATGCCTGAAACCGCCGTCTTGAGCGATTTCAGCAGGACGGCGTACATCAACTGGCGGTAGAGGAAGCGCTGCCAGAACAGCCAGATGAGGACGCGGCCGTCTTCGCGATCGAGCTTGAACGCGACTGCCGATCCGATCAACTCGACCACGAAGAAGAACGCGTACATGAAGCCGATGACGTAAAGCGACGCCAGCGCCTGCGGCAGCGGTTGCCAGTCTGATGTCAGCGTTCCGCGCCACCACCACGTTCCGAGGACTCTGGTGATCGTGAAGAAGATCTGCAGATCGATCAGCGGGGAAAGCGCCTGAAACAGGACCTGGAACAGCCACATCGAGGGCAACATCACCGTACCGAACCATCCGTAGTGGCCCAGAGCCCGCCGATGTTTGCAGAGTGACTGCAGCGTACCGAAAGCCCAGCGGAAACGCTGGCGGAACAGCGCGGCGAAGCTGTCGGGAACTTCGGTGTAGCCGATGGCGTCGTTATCGGTCTCGATCCGCCATCCATTGCGGCGGATCCGCCAGGTCAGGTCCATGTCCTCGGCCATCGTGTCGGTTGTGTATCCGCCCGCCTGAAGGATCGCGTCGCGCCGCCACGCCCCCACCGCGCCCGGCACGACCGTGACGGAATTGATCACGGAGTATGCGCCGCGGTCGAGATTCTGACTGGTGATGTACTCGATTGACTGCCAGTACGTCAGCGGATTGATGCGATTGCCGACTTTGACGTTTCCGGCAACTGCGCCGACCCTGGCGTCCGCGAAATGACGGACCAGGTTCGCGATGGTGTGCCTCGCGAAGATCGTGTCGGCGTCGAGCGCGATGATGATCTCGCCGGCCGCCTCTGCAATTCCGCGATTCAGCGCCGACGCCTTGCCGCCGTTTTCCTGCCGCAGAAGCCGGATCTTCGGATGACCGGCGAAATCGCGGAGCACCTCGGTCGATGTGCCGTCGGTCGATCCGTCGTCGACCACGATGATGTCGAGCGGCTCGTACCGATTCGCGAGAACCGCGCGGATCGTCCGCGTGATGACTTTCGCTTCGTTGAAGGCCGCGATCACGACGCTGACTGCCGGCCGGTAGGCGTCGTCGAACTTCGCCTGCCGCGATTTGACCTTCGCGATCAGCGCCAGCACCGTCACGAAAAAAACGCGGGCGGCACCCAGGACGATGGCGGTGAGGAAGGCGATGCTCAGGAACAGCTCGAACAGGTAAATCGCTTCGAAGACGACTCGGTCGTTCGCCAGCAGCAGCTTGTCCTTCGGCTGGATGGGTGGATTAACGTCGTCGCGTGTCTTGCCGAGGAGCTGCGAGACCGTGACGAAGGTGTGGCCGCGCTTCCTGAGCTCGGTGATGAGCAGCGGAATCAGCTTGACGGTTTCGCTGCGATCGCCGCCTCCGTCGTGGAGAAGAATGCTGCTGCCGTGCTCGGTCTTGAGCTGCATCAGGACAGACTGCAACATCTCATCAGCGGTGCGATGCTTGACCGACCCGTTGACAAGTTCCTGCGTGTTCCAATCCTGCGGATCGACGAACTCGAGCACCGTGATGTAGTGCATATCCGACGCACGCTTGATGGGCAGCACTTCCTCTAGGGTCGTCGGCTCGGCGTCGGCGTTGTAGGGCGGACGGAAAAGCAAGGTCGAGCGGTGCAGCAGACTTTGAAAGACACGTTGGGTAGCGGTCAGCTCCAGTTTCGCCTGCTGCTCGGAAACCGCACCAATGTTCGGATGCGTGAAGGTGTGGTTTCCGATTTCGTGGCCCTCGTTCCAGATGCGCCGCACCAGATTCGGATAGCGCTCCGCGTTCTGCCCGATGAGGAAAAACGTGGCTTTGACGTTTTCGCGCTGCAGCTCATCGAGCATCTCGGCCGTGTACGGGTCGGCAGGCCCATCATCGATCGTCAGAGCGATCATCTTGGGCTGGAATCCGCTCCGGCTGATGACGTAGGACTTCGGGAAGAGGTGATACGACTCGTCGAGGATCAGGCCGGTGCCGGGATCGATTTCGAGCGAGCGCGATCCGTCGACCGGGTTCGAGTAGACGCGCGCGATTTCGCCTTCGCCTTCGAAGTCGACGTCGTACGGAAAATGAACTTTTTTCAGATAGCCCACGCTCGGCGGGCTGGTGAGCGTGTGGCGATCGATGACGTCCCACAGCGACGGATCGGTGGATCCCAGGACCCAGACGGCCACGCTGTGGACGCCGCGGTTCCGCGCGATCATCCACTGATTGGCGGCCGTTACGGCGTCGAGAAACCAGACCTCGTGGTGCTTGCCGGCGTCATCGTCGTACCAGAACGTCGGATTGAGCGTGTGATCGTCGAAGTCGACGATCTGCTCCGGCGTTTCGCCGTCGCGGTACTTTTCCGCCGTGATGAGGGCGGACTGATAGTTGAGCGGGTCCGCCCAGTCGCGACCTTCCTCCCAGTCATAGGCGTAGTTCGCAAGGCCGAGCACGAGCTTCTCGGGAGGAATATCCCGGAGTGCATGATCGAGAACGCCGCGATACCACCCGATGGAAGCGATCGGGCCGGGCGTCTTCGTCCCCGAGCCGTGTTCGTCGTACGCCATCACGACGACGTAGTCGCAGATCGCCGACGCCTCACGCCAATCGATGTCGTGTCCCGCTTCCAGATCAGCGCTGACGACCAGGTGATATTGCGCAAATGAACCTTTCAAGCGCCGCAGGAAAGGTAGATACAGCGATCGATCGGGGTCGGGGATGTTTTCGAAGTCGACATTGATCCCCTGAAAGTTGTTCATGAGGACCCACTGCCGCAATTTGAAGATGATGTCGGCCTGAATCGCGGGATCGTTGAGCAGAATGTGGACGCGCTTCGAGTCGAAGTCGCTCATTTGCGCGTTGCTGAACACCGGCACGATGTTGAGATTGTTTTCGCGCGCGATTCGCAGCACGTCGTTGTTGTGTGGAACCAAGGCTGGGTCCCAGTCGTGAAAGTCGAGACCCTTCGCATCTTCCTGCAGGTGGACCCATGACGGCATCAGATGCGTCATGTGGCTGGCGTTGGCCTTCAGCGAGTGGAGTCCCGTTTCCAGCCACGGAGCGTAGAACGCGGCCACCATGTTGCTGCCCGTGATGAGCGGCTTGGCGGATCGAGCCAGATGGACCTGATTGTCGCGTTGGATCTGGTCCAGAAGCTTCTTGCGCTCCTGCTTGGCCACAAACAACTGCATCCGCGTCTGGTGCCGTGGCAGACGGAAGCTCCGGCGCAACGTGCGTCGAATCGTCGTGATTCCTTCGATGCCCGGAAGAAACGGAATCGTGAAGAGGCTCACCAGCCACACGCTGATCGTGATGACCGCAAAGAGGCCGAACAGCGTCCCCAGTCGTTTGATCCACCACCAGCGGCGGCGGGATGGGTCGAAGAATATTGCAGCGTCGGACATGGGTTGAGCGAGGGGGCGATGATACAGAACCGGCGCAACCCCACACCCCTTCCCACGTAGACACCTTACTAATGGACAGTCCGGCCATTGAGGTCCTTGGTCTCCGAAAGGTTTATCGAACATCGGTAATCCGCGGCCGGATCACCGCGCTCGACGGCATCGACCTCTCCGTTCCGCAAGGCCAGCTTTTCGGCCTCCTGGGGCCCAACGGCGCCGGCAAGACCACTACGGTCAAGATCCTGCTGGGGCTCACTCGGGCGACCGCGGGGACGGCGCGGATTTCGGGGTTGCCGGTTTCGGACCCTGAAAGCCGCCGCCGCGCTGGCTATCTCCCGGAGGGACACAAGATTCCGGGATATCTGACGGCACGGCAGACGCTGTCGATTTTCGGCCGGATGTCGGGACTCGATTCGGCTGTCATCAAGCGCCGCAGCATCGAGCTCCTCGAAAAGCTCAATATCGCGCAGTGGATCGACGTCCGCGTCAAGAAGTTCTCGAAAGGGATGACGCAGCGCCTGGGGCTGGCAACCGCCCTCATCCATTCCCCAAACGTGCTCCTCCTCGATGAGCCGACCGACGGCGTCGATCCGGTCGGCCGTCGCGAGATTCGCGATCTTCTCCGCGATGAAGCGAAAAACGGGACGGCGATTCTCGTGAATTCGCACCTTCTCTCCGAAATCGAGATGACCTGCGATCGCGTCGCGGTGTTGCGATCGGGAAAGGTCGTCGCGGCCGGGCGGGTCGAAGAGCTCACGCGGCAGACCGCGAAGTACAAAGTGATCGCGACGGCGATCGATGATGCGTTGCTGGCGCAGTTCCATGGCCAGCGCGTGAACGGTCACGTCGAGCTTTCAATCGACGACCTGCAGCAGCTCAACGCCATGCTCGATCAGATCCGCGCTCGCGGAGGGCTGGTCAGCGAGCTCTCGCCGATGCGATCGACGCTGGAAGACGTGTTTGTCGATTTGGTGCGCGCATGAAAGTGCTGGTCGCCAACATCGAAGACGTGATGCGCGAAGCGGCGGCCCGCTGGACGCTCATTGCGTACTTTTTATTGTCAACTATTTTCATCATCATTTTTGCCTCGGCCATCAACCTCGACATCGTGAACGGGGCTCTCGCCGGCGCGACGCTGTTCGGCAAAGAAGTGAACATGCCGCAGGACCACACCATCAGCATCGAGCGCCTGGTACTCGGATTCGAGTCGGGGTTCTCGGTCATTCTCTATTTCTTGTGCACGTTCCTGGCGATCTTCGCCACCGCCCACCTCGTGCCGCGGATGCAGGAGAAGGGGACCGTCGATCTCTATCTTTCGCGGCCTGTGTCGCGCGTGAAGTTGCTGTTGTCTCGCTACGTTGCCGGACTGATTCTGGCGGGCAGCAACGTGTTCTACCTCATTGGATCGATCTGGCTGATCGTGATGTGGAAGACGCACGTCGTGCATCCGCGATTCTTCCTGGCCGGGGCCGTCATCATGTTCGTGATTGCGACCCTGCTGGCCTTCGCCTTCGCGGTCGGCGTCGTGACGTCGTCGACTGCTGTTTCGATCATGGCGACCTACGGACTGTTCTTTTTCGCGATCATGCTCGTCGGTCACGAGCGGATCGCGGCCGCCCTATCCAAAGAGTGGCAGGCCTGGATGATCAATACGTTGTACTGGATCGTTCCGAAGACTGCCGAGCTGGGCCAGGCGGTCGTCGCCTATGTCGGGGGCAATCAGGTCCCCGAGCGCCTGGCTGCGGCGCTCAGTCCGATGCCATTCATCACTACCGCCGCTTTCGGCGTAGTCTGTCTTGCTGCTGCTTGCTGGTTGTTCCAACGAAAGGAGTTCTGAAATGAGGAAACTGCTTCTTAGCTGCGCCGCGCTTCTGCTTGCTGTCCCCGTCCTCGCGAAAACGGACGCGCTGTCGCTCATCCCCAGTGACGCCGTGACGGTTGGCGTCGTCAAGCTCGCGGAGATGCGATCGAGTCCGCTGTCCTCGATGCTGTTCGAGCAGACCGACAAGGTCAGCACCAACGGCGACGCCGAAAGGTTTCTCCGCGAAGCGGGCCTGCAGCCGACGCGCGACATCGACGTCGTGATGGTCGCCACCACGCTGCGGACGCCGCTCGGTCACGACGCCGATGTTCTGATCGCCGCCGACGGTCGCTTCAATGCCGACCGGTTGACTCGAGCCTTGATCGAGCGCGGAGCCGAGAAGAAGACCTCGGCGCACGGCACGTACTTCATTCTTCCCACCGAGCGTGACGATCGCAACGGCGCGGTCGCATTTCCTGACTCGCATCTCGCGATCATCGGCAGCGAAAACGCCGTCGTGGACGCACTGGCGGCGCGCGATTCGGGCGGAACGTCGTTCATGTCTGCCGGCGGCCTCGCCCGCGACCTCGGACGCATCGATCGCAACGCGACTGCCTGGGCGATCGTCGACGTCGCGCGCGCGAAGCGTTTCGCGGATGGACCGCATGTCTCGGGAAAATCAGCCCCTGGCGCTGCGCTGAACAGCGCTCTACGGACCGTGACCACAGTCGCGCTATGGGCGACAGATAGCGGCGATGCGTTGAAGCTCGGCGCGTTCGGATTATCGAATGACCCCGAGACGCTGCAGCTCGTCGAAGACACCCTTCGCGGCGCGCTTTCGGCAATGCGTCTCGCAGTCCAGGACAAACAGCCGGATCTGGTCAGCGTCCTTCGCCGATTCAACGTCTCGCGCACGGACGACTCGGTGACGATTTCCGGCAGCGTTCCCGCGGCCAAGTTCCGCGAATACGTGGGCAGGCAGGCGCGGTAGAGCGGCCCCTCACCCGGCCTTCGGCGATTGCAGATCCCTCTCCCGCTTGCGGGAGAGGGTGCCGCGAAGCGGCGGGTGAGGGTCACACAAACCTTCGCAGATGTTCGCGCCACCACGGCCAGTCGTGGCCGAACACTCCGCCCCAGATTTCGGAGTGATTCGGGATTCCCTTCGACCACAGCAGCTCCGAGAGCTCGCGATTCTTCTGCACCAGCGTGTCGTGCTCGCCGGTCGCGATGACCCATCCGACGCGCGATAGTTTCCCGACCCATTCGCCATTTATGTTCGGAAGGTAGGCGGTCGGGCAATTGAAATAGCAGTTGTTGTCCCAGTAGCCGTCGAGAAATTGATGGATGTCGTAAAGACCTGAGAAGCAGATCGCGCGACTGACCAGATCGGGGTAGCGGCCGGCCAGATTCGCCGCGTGGTACGCGCCGAAACTCGCGCCGTAGACGACCAGATCTCCGCGCTGTGCCCGATTGAAAGTGTAAGGAATCATCTCGTTGCGCAGGTACGAGTCGTACTGCGCGTGCCGCGCGGCGCGGATGCCAGGATGCACGTGGCGGTTGTACCAGCTCTCGTTGTCGACGGAATCGACGCACACGAGCTGGATGGTGCCGGCATCGACTTTGTCGGCGAGCGAGTCGGTGAGTTTGAAGTCCTCGTTCTCGAAAAAACGGCCGCCGGAGGTAGGAAAGAGCATCAGGGGGCGGCCGAATTTACCGAACCACAAATACTCCATCTCCCGGCCCAGTGAAGGGCTCCACCACTTGCCGTACTCCCGATACATGCGAAGACTCTATACTCGCAGGCCCATATGCGAAAAAAGAGGATCGGACTCCTGTTCGGAATGGAAGACACGTTTCCGTGGGCGCTCATCGAGGCCATCAACCGGAAGGGCGGAGAGCGCGCCGAGGCCATGCCGATGGAGATTTCGTATTTGAAGGATGACGGCGTCTTCGCCTATGACGTGATCCTCGACCGCATCAGTCACGAGATTCCGTTCTATCGCACCTATCTGAAATGTGCGATGGCGTCCGGCGTGCGCATCGTGAACAACCCGGTGTGGTGGTCAGCGGACGACAAGTTCTTCGACAACCTCGTCGCCAAATCCGTAGGCGTCGCCGTTCCCCGCACAGTACTCTTACCGCACAAGCAATATCCGCCTAACACCGAAGCGAAATCGTTCCGCAACATGCGATGGGTGAATTGGGATGAAGTTTTCGCCTACCTCAAGTTCCCGATCTTCATGAAGCCCGCCTACGGCGGCGGCTGGAAAGATGTGTACAAGTGCAACTCGCCGCAGGAATTCTTCGCGGCCTACGATCAGACTCGCGATCTGACGATGATGGCGCAGGAAGCCATCGAGTTCGAGACCTACTATCGCTGTTACGTCCTCGGCCGCAAGCGCGTGCATCTCATGGCTTACGATCCGAAGAAGCCACATCACCTGCGCTACGTTCAGAATCCGCCGCCGCTCGATCCGAAATTCGAAGCACGCCTGCGTCGCGACGCCATCGCGCTGTGCGACGCGCTCGGCTACGACATGAACACCGTCGAGCTGGCCGTGCGCGACGGCGTTCCCTGCGCCATCGACTTCATGAACTGCGCGCCTGACGCCGATCTCTTCTCGGTCGGCCAGAGCAATTTCGAGTGGGTGGTCAACAACATGGCCGAAGTGCTCCTCGAGATTGCAACCGGGGAGAAGGCGCTGGAGCTGACGGGAAGCTGGCCGAAGCGCATGCCCGTCTCGAAGCCGGTGGAGCAACCGCTTGCCTGACAAGCCCACTTTTACCCTGGGGATCGAAGAGGAGTTCCAGGTTGTTGATCCTCAAACGCGCGAGCTGAAATCGCACATCCAGGAGATGTTTGCCGAGGGGGAGAAGCGGCTGAAGGAAGAGATCAAGCGCGAGATGCACGACCCGGTGATCGAGGTCGGCACTCCGATCTGCAGGAACGTGACGGAGGCGCGGCGCGAGGTCATGCGTCTGCGCGGCGAGATCATTCGCCTGACGCACGAAAACAATCTTCGCATCGCCTCGGCAGGGACGCATCCCATCTCCCACTGGTCCTCGGTTCCGATCACGCCGGCGGCGCGCTACAACCAGATCGTCTACGACCTGCAAATGATCGCGCGCGCGAATCTGATCTTCGGGCTCCACGTGCACGTTGCTGTCGAAGACAACGACACGCGGATCGACATCATGAACGCGGCCCGCTATTTCCTGCCGCACATCTTCGCGCTGTCGGTGAATTCGCCCTTCTGGGGTGGACAGAATACGGGATGGAAAAGCTACCGCGCCAAAGTCTTCGAACGTTTTCCGCGCACCGGGTTGCCGGACTACTTCCGATCGTGGAGCGACTACGACGAATACGTGCAGCTTCTGATCAAGACCGGCTGCATCGACAACGGCAAGAAAATCTGGTGGGACGTTCGCCCCCACGCCTTCTTCCCGACCCTCGAATATCGCATCTGTGACGTCCCGATGCGCGTGGATGAGACCATCTGCTTCGCCGCGCTCTTCCAGGCCGTCACCGTGAAGCTGTGGAAGCTGCACAGCAGCAATCTCACCTGGCGTGTTTACCGGCAAGCACTGCTGAACGAGAACAAGCAGCGAGCGGCACGGTTCGGCACGGGCGGAAACCTGATCGACTTCAGCAAGCGCACCGAAGTGCCGTTTGCGGCACTTCTGGACGAACTGCTCGAGTTCATCGATGATGTTGTCGACGAGCTTGGATCGCGCAAGGACGTTTATTACGCGCGAGAAATTCTGAATCGGACCGGAGCGGACAGACAATTGAAGATCTACGAAGAGAAGAAAGATCTGCGCGCGGTGGTCGACTACATCATCGCAGAGACGGAATACGGCATCCCCCTGGCATCGTGATCCGCGCAATGCAGAAACGCGACATTCACGACCACTATGATTTTTTCGAGTACGTACGGATCGTGGACTCCGTTCCGCCAATCGACCGTAACCGGCTCGATATCGCCGTGCTCGACATGAATCATCGCTGGCCCAACCTCGGCCACGATCAGATCATTCACGCCATTCTCGACGCCGCGGAGCTCTGGCGGCAGGCACTGGTGTCGGCCGGCGTCAAAGTCCGTGCGCTTTCCTACGACGTCCGCCGCGGCGGCATGCTGCCCGGAGCTCCCGACGGAAGATTCAGGATCTACGTCGCGACCGGCGGGCCCGGTCATCTCGATCCGAGGAAAAACGACGGCGTGGCGTGGTTCGCGCAGGGCGTGCGTGAATCGGCAGTCTGGGAAGGGCCGCTTTTTCATCTCTTCGACTCGATCATCGGACATCCCAAAGCGAGCCTGGTCGCGATCTGCCACTCGTTCGGCTTGATGTGCCGATGGTCGGGCGTCGCGAGGCCGGTGCTGCGCGAAGAAAAGAGCAGTGGCATTCCGACCAATGTGCTCTCCGAGGCCGGGAGCCAGCATCCATGGTTCGCGCGATTCGCGAAGGAGCTGCCGGATCACCGCCACTATCGCGTCATCGACAATCGCCTCTTCGACATGATTCTCGACGACACCGGCGGCGCGAATTGTCTGGCCTTCGAAAGCGAGAACAGCGCCGCCGTGACCATGCTGGAATTCGCGCGTGACCCGGACGGTGAGATGCCGCGCGTCTACGGCGTGAATCATCATCCCGAAATCATTGACCGCGAGCATGTCCTCTCAGTGCTCGACGAGAAGAGAACGCACGGAGAGGTCACCGAGACCTGGTATCGCGAGCGCTCCGACACCATGGGCTCCCTGCTCCAGGGCGAGAACGATCGTCAGAGCCGCCTGACGTCCGAATACACGTTCCTGGGGCCGCTGCGTCACTACATCTCGGCCTTGATCGCCGAGCGCTGCGGCGTGTTCGTCCCGTCATCCTGAGCCGCGAAGACGGCTTAGGGTGACGTACACTCCACGCCCCATGGACGCCCGATTTCGCGAGCTTTTCAACCGGCAGTTCACGCCGCAGCTCTACGACGCGTATCAACGCGATCTTGCCGCTCGCCTGAGCTGCAAATTCGAATTTCGACTCGCGGAGACGCCGATCTTTCTCACGGACGATTTCAAAACGCGCGCGGTCCAAAGCGCGAAAGAGATCGTGGCGCAGCTCTCCGATCCGACCCGCATCGAGCGGATGAAGCGGGCCATCCCCCAGCGCTGGAATGCGCCGCGAATGGACCGCCTCCCGAACTTCGCGCAGATCGATTTCGCGGTCGTCGCGGAAAACGGCCAATACGTTCCGAAGTTGATCGAGCTGCAGGGCTTTCCTTCGCTGACGGCTCTGCAGGTCGTCCAACGCGACGCCTTCGTCGACATGCTGGCCAGGATGGATGGCCTCGGCCGCGATTGGTCATGCTGGTTCTCGGGATTCGATCGCGCCGGCTTCGTCGACCTGATGCGCCGTACGGTCGTCGGCCATCACGATCCGAAGGAAGTAGTGCTGCTGGACATCGACCCGCCGACGCAGAAGACGTCACCCGATTTTCACGCGACCAAGCTTCTGCTGAACGTCAATTCGGTCGATCCGCGCCAGCTCACCAGGCGTGGGCGCAAGCTCTATCGCGGAAATGTACAAATTAAGCGTATATATAATCGTGTAGTATTCGATGAGCTGATCCGCAAGGACGTGCAGACGCCGTTCGATTATCGCGAAGAGCTCGACGTCGAATGGTCCCCGCATCCGAACTGGTACTGGGTGTGGTCGAAGTACTCGCTGCCCCTTCTCGACCACCCCGCCGTGCCCAAGGCGACGTTTGTTTCGGACTTGCGTGACGCGCCGAAAGATCTCGGCAAGTATGTTCTCAAGCCGCTGTTCTCGTTTGCAGGCGGCGGTGTGAATGTCGAGCCGACCGCCGATGATCTGGCGCGCGTGCCTGCCAACGAGCGTGATCAGTGGTGCATTCAGGAGAAGATCGAATACGCGCCGGCGCTCAAAGCGGCCGACGGCGGCGGAGTCAAGATCGAGATTCGCATGATGTTCCTCCGCCCTGACGAGCAGCGCGAACCGATCCTGTCGCAAAATCTCGTCCGCCTGTCGCGCGGCAAACTCCTCGGCGTCGCGTTCAACAAGGACTTCACCTGGGTGGGCTCGACCATCGCTCTGTTCTGAGAACCATTCCGCCGCGGTAGAAGCAGTAAAGAGCCACGACCTCGACGAGATGATAGATGTCGTTGTGGTTCAAAGGACCGACGCGGATCGGACTCATCTGTAACGCCGAAGCTGCCAAAGAGATCAGAATCGCCGCGGTGATCCATCGCGCCGCAACGTTCTGCCATCGCGTTGCGCAGACGATGAGAATCGCGAACATCACCGAGCCATAGTCCGCGATCACGACCCAGAAGTCGTCGCTGAGCAAAACGGCAATCGCATACACGCACAATTCAACGAGCAGGATGATCCGAACGATCTTTGTGACCCGAGGCGAAAGGAAGGCGACGGAGACCGATAATCCAAGGAAAAAGCTGACCAGCCCTACGGAGAAGGCGGTCGCTTTCCATACCGCTTCGCCGGGAAACGTGTGGTAAAGACCACCCATCAGCGTTGACAACGCCGTCGCTGCGAGGGCCAGGGCGAACAGACGCGACGCGCGCTGGTCGGATGAGCGAAAGATGCGAATTGCCCAGAACGCGGTGATCGCTCCGAGAACGAAATCGGTGACCGCGGTGATCGGCTCGCTCACCATTCAGCAATCACGATCAATTCGCCGGCCGCAACCGGGCGCTGCCCGACCGCTGCCGGAAGCTCAGCCCGGATCTCTGTGGCGCCGTAAACGCGCAGGACCTGGAAACCGAGCGGAGCGAGAAAGGCGTTGACGGCACCTGGCGTGACGGCCCAACGAAAAGGCTCCCCTCGCCGTTTCAGCCACCACTCCGCCAACCAGGTCGACCCAGCGAAGCGATCGCTCTCCATCGCTGTCACGATGAGTCTGCCGGCTTTCGCAGCGCGACGAATCGATTGCAGGATCGCGATGACCTGCTCCTCACCGAAGTACATCAATACTCCCTCGACAACGAACGCCGTCCGCTTCTCGGCATCGAAAGCAACTCGCTTCACGGCAACATCGATCGGTTCGTTGCGAAGGTCTGAACCGACGAATTCGATACGCGATCCATAGCGCTCGGCAACCACCCGCTTCGCGTTTTGCGTCGCCGCATGATCCAACTCGATGAACGTGACGAGGGGAAACTCCGCTGCCAGCCGAAATGGAAGCACGTCGAAACCCGCGCCGACGACCACGACCTGACGGCAGCCCTCGTCGATCGCCTGGAGCACCTCGCGCTCGATGATCTTCTTCCGGAGAACATAGTGCGTACGGATGCCGGGAATCGAGAAACGCTCGACGAGAGTCGATCGCCATGACGACACGACGCCGAGCGACCATCCGCTGGCCTCGAGGACGCGGGCCGTCCACTCGATCTGTTCGCGGGGTACTCCGAGGAGCGCGTGAATGCGGGAGCCGAGGAGAAGGATGTGCTCTGCGACGAAGCGGGCGGTGGCGCTCGGCTCGTCTCTCATCCCATCTGCATCAGACGCCTGGAATGTTGGTACCAATCGCTCGTGAAGCGCTCGCCTGGGTCGTACGTGCGCTTCATGGCCAGGAATGAGCGGAACTGCGGATAGCACGCCTCGAGTTGTCTCGCTGTGGCGTACCGATGGTAGGTGAGATAAAAACTGCCATCGCGGGCTGTCGCGAGATCGATCAATCGGCGCAGATTGTCGGTGGTGGCCTGAATACCCTCAGGACTGTGGACCACGTGGAGGTTCATGACGATGCAGGCATACGACTGCTTCGCCCAAGCGAGAAATGTTTCGTCGTCGCGCTCGATTAGCCGCACCGTTCCGTAGATCACGTTGACGTTGTTGCCACGGAAGTCGTCGGCGAGATCGCGCATGAACGCCGCAAGCTGCGGCCGCGGCACGTACACCTCGGTGATGATTTCCGTTGCTTCCGGCGCGTGCATCGCTTGATCGAGTGCGGCGTGATAGCCGCCGACATAGTAGCCAAGCTGCTGGACGTCCGACCAGTAAATCTGACCGTTGGTGGAGAGGTAATAGGCTGCATACCGCTCGAACGCCTCCGTCTTGCTGGTGTGCGCCAGATAGAGCAGCTTGTTCCAATCCTCGCCCGACAATTCTCTCTGTCCATTCGGCACTGCCGCTGAATCGGGGAGCGGCTGGTAGCAGGAGAAGACGCCTCGTCGCAGAAAGTCTTCTGATCGCGGATCGATGGCGAATTGGAAATCGCCGTAGAGAAATCCGTTTCGGATGCGTTCGTCGAAGCGCGCCATGATGTCATCGATCTGTTGGACTTCGACAACGCGACGCAGCTTGCGACGCGGAACGAGGCGCAGAGCGACCGAGGAGATCACGCCGAAGAGACCGTATCCGCCGATGGCCAGCCGGAATCGATCGATGTTCTCTTCGCGACTGCAGCGGATCATCCGGCCCTGACCATCGATGAGCACGAAGGACTCCACATCCGCGACGATGGGCTTCATCGTCAGACCGCGTCCGTGTACGTTCGAAGCGAGCGCGCCGCCGATGGTCAGAGCGTCGGCACCGGTCTGCTTCTGCGCGATCGCCCATGAGCCATGATCGACCAGATAGTGGATCAGCTTTGGCCATTCGATGCCCGACTCCACTTCGATGATTCCGCGCTGCTGATCGAAGTGAAGGACGTCGTTCATCGAGCGGATGTCCATGAGCGTCGTATCGGATCCGAATTGTTGTCCGCCCATTGAATGGCGGCCCCCGCAGACCGATAGTTGTCCGCGAGTCTTCCGGATCGCCGCGGCGAGTTGGGCCTGCGACCGCGGACGAATGATTTCGCGAACTCGGGTCTGGTTGAGTTGCGAATGAACATCGTTGACGAGTGTCCCCGCCTCGCGCGCGTCGAGAATCGCGGCCGGCGCTGCGGCTGCGGCACCAGCGATCTGCAGAAATCCCCGCCGGCTTAGCGTCACGACCTGCTAAGGATAATCTCCACGCGCCGATTCTTCTGGCGTCCCTCCGGATCATCGCTGCCATCGGGCCTTGTGTTCGGCGCGACAGGTTGCGTTTCGCCAAGGCCCTTGGTGTTGAAGTGGAAACTCGCCAGACCGCCTTTCGTGCGGAACCAGTCGCGCACTGCATTCGCGCGGCGCTCCGACAGCTTCATGTTGTAGGCATCATCGCCCTTCGAATCGGTGTGCCCATTGATCTGCACCGTGCCCTTGGCGCGCTCCTTGATGATCGCAGCGGCCTTCGTGAGCGTCTCTTCTGCTTTGGGAAGAATGTCGGCTTTGTCGAAATCGAAGAGAACGTCGGCATTGAGATCGATGCGAACCTCGTTGCCGATCTCCCTGACCTGCAGATCCTGAACGGTTCCGGCGACCTCTGAGACCGGGTTGCCGCTCAAATCCGTGATTTTGAATTGCAGATCGCGGACGACCGCGGGCGCGAAGTCGATCGTCTTTCCGGTCTCCTGACCGAGCGCCGGAACGGCGAACAGGGCGACGACGAGAATGCGTCGGATCATTGCGAGATCGGCACGTCGTCCATCGGCTGGAAGTGGGGAATCTCGATCGTCACTTTTGTGACGTCGGGTGGCGGGGCGGGGAACTTCGCCCACAGATTGGCTTTATTGCCGGGATGAACGTCTTCAACCTCACGACTGCACATGCAGTTCTGTTCCGAATCGCGAACGACGAAATACTTCTTCTTGTTGACCGGGTCGACGAGGTGGATGCCTCCCACGGCTTTGTAATCCGAACGAATGTCTTGGTCGCCGAGGTTGTGTCCGTACATCGCGAAGTTCTTGGTGCCGTTGTTCGTCAGGACGAACTTCAGACTTACAGTTCCGCCGCTTCCTCGCTTCAACTCGGTCACATCGATGTGAGTGCCCGACACCTCGCCGTCGGTGCTCGCGACGGCGCCGGTTGTCGCGGCTGCAGGAGCCGTGGTGGCAGTCGGCTGAGGCGCCGGTGCGACCGTCGCGCTGGTCGCGGTCGTTTGTGTTGTGGTGATCGTTGACGTGGCAGCCGGTTCGCTTTTATTGCAGCCCGAAAGCACCGCTGTCAAAAGGATGGCCAAAGAGACGCTTGTCCTCATGTCTCCTCCTGATTCGATCATATCGTTCCCGAACGGGGTGGGACGTTACACCGGCAGAGTGGAACGGGCAATGCTTGGCCGTCTTGCGTGATTCGCGAGCAAGGCGACGCTTCTCCGCTGGTGCCGTCTCGCCCAACGCTCAGGAAACTTCAGATCGCGGCCGCCGGGTGCCAGGCCTGCGATCTGTGGCGAACCGGAACGCAGACGGTTTTCGGCGAAGGAAAACAGACTTCGACGGTGATGTTTGTCGGCGAGCAGCCGGGCAATCAGGAAGATCTGCAGGGAAAGCCATTCGTCGGTCCGGCCGGCGGTCTTCTCGACAAGGCGCTCGTCGCGGCGGGAATCGATCGATCGAAGGTCTATGTGACCAACGTGGTCAAGCATTTCAAGTTTGAGCCGCGCGGAAAACGACGCATTCACAAGAAGCCGAATGCCCTCGAGATCAAAGCCTGTCGCCCCTGGCTGGAAGCGGAAATCAACCTCGTCAAACCGCGTGTCATCGTCTGCCTCGGATCCACCGCGGCACAAGCGATCCTGGGCCCGAAGTTCAAAGTGAGCACGCAGCGCGCCACGTTCGTGCAATCGCCGCTCGCTCCGTTCGTGACGGCCACCGTGCATCCGTCGTCGATTCTGCGCGCGCCGTCCGACGATCAGCGTCGCGCCGAGATGGCCAAGTTCATTGCGGATTTGAAGAAGATTCGGAAGGCGATTGAGTCGGAGCAAGCAGCGGCTTCGGCTCGGCCGCGATGAAATCGTTCAGGTCACGCTGGGCGCGTTTGGCGAGGGCCGTCAGCATCGAGCTTCCATAGCAATCGCGCCGAAGCGTCAGCAGCTCGCGCCTCCAAGGCGGCCATGGTTCGAGATCGTGAAGCGCGGCAACCGTATGCGGCCCGCAGCCTTCCATCTGGTTCGCGATGGTCATCCGAAAGAATTTTCGCGTGTCGTTCCACTGCCCGGCCGCAAACGGTTTTTCCAGCGCCCGAAACATGCGCTGCGCATAGAGATGGTTCTTTGCGATGAGCACGGCCAGATCGAGCGATCGATCGAAGGCGGCGGACGTGGGCCAGGGATCTGTCCGGCTACGCAGAAACACGCGTTCGAGCGACGCGGCCGCTTGATCGATCTTTCCCTGACGGAATTGCAGGCGCGCAAGCACCATATCGGCGTCCGTCGCCTGCCACGGCCGTAATTGGTCGGCGTAAGCCGCAGCGGCGCCACTGCCTCCATCGGCGAGAGATTCGGCAAGCATCATCAGCTCGCCGCTGTTCACGGGCGGCCAGGAGTGCGCACGCCATTCCGCCAGAACGCGCGCCAGATTTCCGTTGTGGTATTCAACGACTGCACGGTGTCTCGCTTGATCGATCTCCGCAGATACCTTCGCCAGAACGTTAATATGATGGATGGTCGCCCGATTCGATGCCCAGACGTCCCAATCGATCGAACCGAGCATGCGGTCCGGACGATCTTCGTTGCGATTGCGCGCCAGTGCCGCTAATTCATCGACATTGAAGCGCCCGATGCCAAGACCACGCGCGAAGCCGAACTCGATGAGCGTGCGATCGTCGGTGTTCCGTTCCGGCTGTTGTGTCGCCAGCGTTCGCGCCAGCGAGTCGCGCGCAACGAAATGCGCCAGGAAGCCTTCCGCCGATTCCACACGCCATGCGTGCGTCAGGGCGCTGCGGAACGGCTCGGTGGCAATTTTTCGCCGTAGAAAATCGCCATCGTAGCGAATCGGATTCCGGGTCGCGACGAGAAGAAGATCGCCGGTGTCGGTTATCCACGTTTCAACGTGTGGGAACACCCCCACCATCGTGGCGTAGACGGTGCGGATCGTTTCGGTGTCGACGTCGTAGGCCTGGAGCCACTGCAGGAAGATCCCGTTCGGATTCAGCCGTCCTTCCGAAGCGCGGTAGAACTCTTCCGTGAACAGACTCGCGATCCCTGCGCGGTAGGGATTCGACGGCTCGGAAAAAATGATGTCGTATTTGTCGCGCGCGGCCAGCAAGACCTCGCGGGCGTCGGCGATGCGAATGTGAACTTTCGGGTTGTGCAGCACATCGTGATTGACGGCCCAACAGGCGCGGGCAACACCGATCACTGCCGGCTCGAGCTCGACGACGTCGACGCGCTGCATTGTCGAGATCGCGCCCAGCCATCCAGCGGTGCTGCCGGTGCCGAGTCCGATCACCAGCGCGCGTTGCGGATTCGGATGAAGAATCGCACCGACCATGCCGGCCATGACCTGCGTTCCGGCATCGCCGCGCGCGCTTCCATCGGCCTTTCCGTTCACGATGAACGCGTAATCGTTGCTGTCCAGAAGCGCGACGCTGCTCTCGCGTCCGTCGAAGTCCCACACCAGCTCGCGCCGGCTGCTGTAAACCCATTCACGCGTTCCGTTGACCGAATCGGGCGTTTCTGCGCGGCCCGCGCCGATTCCTGAGTGCCGCCACGAGGCCGTCGGTCCCAGCGCAAACGTTCCGCCGATCGCGAGCAGCGCAATGATCGCCGGCGATGCACGGCGCGATAGCGCGGCAGCGGCAATTCCGAGGAGTGCCAGCAGGACGATCGAGACGCGCCATGCGCCCGGTGCCGTCAGCAGGGGAAGCAGGCCAAAGCCGCCGGCCAGTGAGCCTGCGATCGCGCCCGCGGTGTTCCAGGCATACGCGAGCCCCACCTGCCGTCCCACCTCCTCTTCCCCGCGGCCCAGGAGCGAGATCAAAACAGGAAACTGAATGCCTGCAATAAACGCTGCCGGAAAGACGACCAGCAACGTGACGTACGTCCATGAAATGAGAAATCCACTGAAGCCGATCACGCCGAGCGATCGCAGAAGATTCGTCTGGATCGCGAGACGGTCACCGAGCGCGAAGGGGATCGCAATCGCCAGCGCCTCCAGGGAACAGGTCAGCGCGAAGCCGCCGACGGTCGCGCGCGTGCTGCCACCCCAAAACGCATAGGCCGCGCCGCCAAGACCAATACCGAGGAGCGCGACGGCGAGGATGAGGCCGAAGGTGAACGTCGTGCCGCCTAACAAAGGCGCGAGCATGCGGTACCACACGAGCTCCATCAGGAGAAAAGTGAAGCCGACGATGGCGGCAGCGGTGAGGACGAGCGCCCCCTCACCCCGTCCCTCTCCCCGCTCAGCGGGGAGAGGGTGATCCCGCGGAGCGGGATCGGGTGAGGGGGCGAGGTTTCTCGCCACCATCCCCACCAACGCATTGAGCAGCACTGCCACGATCAGCGTTCTCCGATTTCCGAGTGTCTCGAGCATGAAAAACGTTGAAGCCAGCGTGCCGATGACGGCGCCGAGCGTGTTGACTCCGTAGAGCAGCGCGACGCGGCGACGCCCGGCGTCGTCATTTGATTCGACTGCGCGCGCGACGGCCGGAAGCGTCCCGCCCATGAGGATCGTCGGCGCCGCCAGGACGAGCGCCGCCAGGATCAAGCGCGCGATCGTCGCGAAGAAGACTCCAAGCGTGACCGATCCACCGATGCCGAAATAGATCCTCGCGATCAACCACAAGAGCGGTTGCGAGAGCGCCGCCGTCGCGGCGATCGAGAGCTCGAGGTTTCCGTAAAACCTCAATGGCTGCGGGTGGACGTCGGCGCGTTTACCGAGCAGCGCGCTTCCGATGCCCAGGCCGGCCATGAAAATCGACAGAACCGCCGCCGTGGCCAGCGTCGATGCGCCGAAGATGAGACGGAACTGGCGCATCCACACGGTTTGATAGATGAGAGCGCAAGCGCCGGAACAGAAGAGCAGCCCGGCTACCGGAGCGGTGCGCCGCATTACTGCGTCGCGCACAATGGCCGATAGCGCGAGTCCAGACCTGCAGGCCCTCGCAACAATTCGATCAGGCGATGCAGGTCCTGCGGAAGACTTTCCGTTCCGGTCAGCCACGATGTCATGTACAGATCGCGGCCATTGCGCGCGGAAAGCGTCACGTTCGTGCGGATGAGGTCGCAACAGTGCGTTCCGACATCGGCCAGCGAGTAACACTCCATCCACGACCGCGGCCGACCATTTCCTACCGCCGTCACGAGATCCTGCAGCTCCACGGCGGTCAATTGAAAGGTGCAACGCTTTGCGGATGGATTCGACCCGAACGCGATGATCAGCGCGCCATCGGACGAGACGATCAACCCGCCCGAACCGCCGCCCGTAATTCCTCCGCTGGTCGTGATTTCAATTCCCCAATCGGGCCCCAACTGCACCGGATGGGCAATCGAACGCTGGCGGCCGCTCTGTTGCGCAGACGCGGTTGCAGCAATCGCGAGGATCAACATCGCGCGTTTCATCGAACGAATCCTACACTGGGTAGAGTTTCTTGACGCGTGGTGCAGCGGCCCGTACACTCGAATCACCACACGAATGCCTGTCGATCCGCATATTTTTTCTCAGCAAAATCATTCAAAGGAGCAACATGACCAGCATTCCGACTGACAAATTGAAAGCGGCGGAGACCGCCCTGACACAGATCGAGCGCCAGTTCGGCAAAGGCTCGATCATGCGCCTGGGAGCGAAGGAATTCGCCGCCATCAGCTCGATTTCCTCCGGATCGATCGGCGTCGACGTCGCCCTCGGTGTCGGAGGCGTCCCGCGCGGCCGCATCGTGGAGATCTTCGGTCCGGAGTCATCGGGCAAGACGACGCTTTCATTGCACATCATTGCCGAGGCGCAAAAGACGGGCGGGTTGGCGGCGTTCATCGATGCCGAACACGCTCTCGATGCCGAGTATGCGAAAAAGCTCGGCGTCGACATCGACAACCTCCTCGTTTCGCAGCCCGACAGCGGCGAGCAGGCGCTCGAGATCGCGGAAGTTCTGGTGCGATCGGGAGCCATCGACGTGATCGTCATCGACTCCGTCGCGGCGCTCGTTCCGCGCGCGGAGCTGGAAGGGGAGATGGGCGACATGCAGATGGGATTGCAGGCCCGGCTGATGTCGCAGGCGCTGCGCAAACTCACCGGCATCGTTTCGAAATCAAGAACATGCCTGGTTTTCATCAATCAAATTCGTGAAAAGATTGGCGTCATGTTCGGCAACCCCGAGACGACCTCGGGCGGCCGCGCCCTGAAGTTCTACTCGTCGGTGCGCATCGATATCCGCCGCACCAACCAGATCAAGGAAGGGGAAGAGGTGGTCGGCTCTCGCGTGAAAGTGAAGATCGTCAAGAACAAATGCGCGGCCCCCTTCCGCCACGCGGAGTTCGATGTCGGTTACGGCGCCGGCATCTCGAAAACCGGCGAGCTGATCGACATCGGCCTCGAGAACCGCATCATCGAGAAGTCGGGCTCGTGGTTCTCCTACGGCGATGTGCGGATCGGACAGGGACGCGAGAACGCCAAGCAGTTCCTGCAGGAGAACAGCGATCTGGCCTCCGAAATCGAATCCAAGGTCCGCAAAGCCCTCGGCATCGGCGGACCGGAGCTGACGGTGATCGAAGGCGGCGAAGCGCCGGCCGCCAAGAAAGAGCGTCGAGTTTAGACTGTGCGGCGATGCGCCTCGATCAGGCCATCGCCGCACGCAATCCCCAAATCTCACGCCGCCAGGCTCGGCAACTCATTGCCGAGCGACGCGTCCTCGTCAACGAGCGGCCGGTTGCCATCGCATCGCGTGAAGTTGCCGACAGCGACCGCATCGCGATCATCGATGTGCTGCCACAACTCGAGGTCCTCAAAATCACCGACGACTTTGTCGCGGTGAATAAGCCCGCCGGAATGCCGACTCAACCGACACGCGATCGGAAACAGCGCTCGCTGGAAGAACTTCTGCGCGCGAAGTTTCGATCGATTTTCCTCGTGCATCGCCTCGATGCCGGAACGAGCGGCGCGGTGGTCTTCGCGCAAACGCGCGAGGCCGCAGCGAGCTTGTCAGACCTCTTTGCGCGCGGTGAGGTTCGCAAGACGTACCTCGCGCAGGTCGAACCACCAATGGAAGGCCCTGCTGTAGTGGACACTCCCCTTGCAGGAAAGTCAGCCTTTACTGAGATCGAGCCATTCGGAAGCAATGTCGTGGTGTACATCCGTACAGGACGCACGCATCAGATCCGGATCCATCTCGCATCAATCGGGCATCCGGTAGTCGGCGACCGGCGGTACGGCGGACGTGCTGCGAGTCGTCTGATGCTGCACGCCTGGAAGCTGGAACACGAGAGCTTCGGCGCGATCGAAGCTCCGCCGCCGGACGATTTGATACCATCGCGCGCGCCATGGAAGCCGAAGTAATTCACGCCACCACCGTCCTTTGCGTGCGCAAGGATGGCGTGGTAGCCATGGCCGGCGACGGCCAGGTCACGGTCGGCAACACGGTCATGAAACATGGCGCCGCGAAAGTGCGCCGGCTATACGGCGACAAAGTCCTGGCGGGATTTGCCGGGTCGGCCGCCGACTCCTTCGCGCTCTTCTCGCGATTCGAGGGAAAACTCGAGGAATACCGCGGCAACATGGAGCGGGCGGTGGTCGAGCTCGCAAAGGACTGGCGGCTCGATAAATATCTCCGGCAGCTGCAGGCGTTTCTGATCGTAGCCAATGCCGAGCGCGCGTATCTGCTCTCCGGAACCGGAGATCTGATTCAACCCGACGACGGTATCCTGGCCATCGGTTCGGGCGGTCCGTACGCGCTGGCAGCCGCGCGGGCGCTCATGAAACACACACAGATGACGGCACCGCAGATCGCGGGCGAGGCGCTGCGCATCGCCTCGACGATCTGCATCTACACCAACGACAACATCACGGTTGAGAGTCTCTGAGGCATGGTCATTCATCTTCCCGGAACCACCGATGAGGCGCTCGATTCCGAGCGCCTGACACCAAAAGCGATCGTCTACGCACTCGACAAGTACATCGTCGGACAAAACGCCGCCAAACGCGCGGTGGCAGTGGCGCTGCGGAATCGCTGGCGCCGGCAGCAGCTTCCGCCCGATCTGCGCGACGAGATCGCGCCGAAGAACATCATCATGATCGGCCCGACCGGCGTTGGAAAAACGGAGATCGCTCGCCGCCTGGCGCGGCTGACCCGCTCGCCGTTCCTGAAAATCGAGGCTTCAAAATTTACCGAGGTCGGCTATGTCGGACGCGATGTGGAATCGATCATTCGCGACCTCACCGAGATCAGCGTGAAGCTGGTCCGCGACGAAAAGGCGCGCCTCAATCGCGACGCCGCCATCCGCAATGCCCGCGAGCGCATCCTCGACATCCTCCTCCCCGACTCCCGCCGCCCCGCCCCCCGCCCCGCTTTCGTCGGCGCCAGCGGCCCGCTGGAGGAGCCCGGCGACACGCGTGAAAAGCTCGGACGCTGGCTCGACGAAGGCAAGCTCGAGGAACGCGAGATCGAGATCGATATCAAGGAGCAGAACTATCCCTCCTTCGAGATTTTCACGGCCCAGGGCGTCGAGGAGATGGGCGTAAACATCAAAGACATGCTGCCCGGGCTCTTCGGCGGAAAATCGAGACGCAAGAAGATGCGCGTCGGCGAGGCGCGCGAGATTCTGATCCAGGAGGAAGCCGACAAGCTCGTCGATCAACAGAACGTCGCGCGTGAGGCCATCGAACGCGTCGAGCAGAGCGGGATCGTCTTTCTCGATGAGATCGACAAGATCGCCGGCCGCCAGCAGGCGTCGCACGGTCCCGATGTTTCGCGGGAGGGCGTGCAGCGCGACCTGCTCCCGATCGTGGAAGGAACGACCGTCAACACGAAATATGGCATGGTAAAGACTGATCATATTTTGTTCATTGCGGCCGGGGCCTTTCACGTCTCGAAGCCCGCGGACTTGATTCCGGAAATGCAGGGCCGCTTTCCGATTCGCGTCGAGCTGGACTCCCTGACGCAAGACGACTTCGTGCGCATCCTCAAAGAGCCCAAGAATGCGCTGACGATGCAGTACTCGGCGCTTCTCTCGACCGAGGGAGTGGAGCTGAAGTTCACCGACGACGCGATTCGGGAAGTCGCGCGCTACGCCGCGCTCGTGAACGAGAAGACCGAGAACATCGGAGCGCGCCGGCTGCACACGATTCTCGAGCGCGTTCTGGAAGGATTGTCATTCGACGCCAGTGAGATGCACGGTCAGGCGCTGACCATCGATGCCGCCTACGTGCAGCGCGTCCTCGCCGACATCATCAAGGACGAGGACTTGTCGCGGTATGTGTTGTAGCCCATCACACAGGCGGCCTTGATTCTTGATATATCAAGTTTGATCTGTTAGGATCTGCGCGTATTGGAGAGCCTAATGGACACATCCGGAAGAGCACTCGTCGATCACTGGGGTTGGGCGGCCGAGAAAGGCCTCATGAACATCAACACGGCAAAGGCGTTGCGCGCCACGTGTTCGCAAGTCCTCGGGGTACTTGACGATTGGGAGAGCGTGGATGTCTCGAAGCTAGATGTTGATGACATCTTTCGCCGTTTTCAGAATAAGAAGGGCAAGCAATTTACCCCAAAGAGTCTTGAAACGTATAAGAGCCGTTTCGGTAAAGCGGTAGAGTCCTTTCTAAGGTACGTCGAAAGCCCCACCACATGGCGCGCAAGCTCCACGAATGTTCGGACGAAGAGAAAAGAAGAGGCGGCTGGAACACGAAAAAAAAGTACCGCCGGCGGAGACGCGCTTTCTTCCACTAGCGCTTCGGTTCCGACCATCGAAAGGCAACGGACTATTGAGTATCCTTTGCCGCTCCGAGATGGTCGACTTGCGCTTCTAAGACTCCCGCCGGATCTCTCATTGGCAGAAGTTAGGCGTATCAACGCGTTCCTAACGACTGTCGCTGTCGACTTCGATCCCGATTCGAAATAGTCATGAGGCGACGGGACCTAGAACATCACCTCCGCGCATGCGGTTGCGAACTGATTCGCGAAGGCAGCAAACACGGCATCTGGGTGAACAGAAGCAACCAGTTAGTCTCTACTGTTCCGCGGCATAGGGAAGTGAAGAATGCCTTGGCTCGAAAGATTTGCAAGGATCTAGGAGTGAGAGATCCTTTTAACTCTTAATGACGAGGTCTTCCCTGATGGCATTCGTTTCGTCTACGGACTTAAGTGCAAGCTCTCGATTGACCTGCAGGATTAGTTGGACGGCCTCCCGTAGGTTGTTCCTCGCTTCGTCAATGGTTTCGCCTTGGGAGTTGGCTCCGGGAATTTCCTCCACAAAAGCAATATAGCCGCCCTCCTCTGCTGGCTGATAAACGGCCGTGAATATCCGCGTCATGGTAGCCATTTTACGACACCGTCTTCTTGAAGGCCGTCGCGCTCAAGCCGATCAGCACGATCGAAATCGTTACCAGAGCGGCCACCGGCTGCCAGATGTCCCAGAACGTCGCGCCGCGGATCACGATCGCCCGTGAGATCTTGATGAAATACGTCGCCGGCAGGACGTGGGAGATGACCAGCAGCGGCGCCGGCAGCGACGAGAGCGGAAAGACGTAACCGGACAACAAGACCGACGGAAGCATGACCGCCATGGCGCGCTGCATGGCCTCCATCTGCGACTTGGCGCGGGCCGACGCGATCAACCCGACTGACAGCAGCGCCAGCAAATAGATCGGCGCGAGCGCCATCAGCAGCCCGACGCTGCCGTGGATGGGAACCGCGAACAGAAAGCGCATCAGCAAAACGATCAGGATCAACTGAATGTAGGCCAGGCCCAGGTATGGAAGGAGTTTGCCGACCACGACGGCCAGCGGTGACACGGGCGTGACCATCAGTTGCTCGAGCGTCCCCCGCTCGCGCTCCTTCACGATCGCGAAAGCGGAAAGGATCGTTCCCGAAAACGTGAGGAGAATCGCGATGAGGCCGGGAATGAGCAGGTTCGCGCTGCGCATGTCGGGGTTGAACATCATCATTGGACGCGCATCGATGAGCGGTTGGCGTCCCGATTTTTCAATCAGATCGCGAATGCCGGTGCTCAACACGACGCCGTTAGCCGCCGCAAGCGCCTGGCTCGCGATGCTGGAATCCGATCCGTCGATCATGACCAGCACCGCCGCCTCGCGATCGGCGGCCAGGTTGCGCGCATAGTCGGGCGGAATCTCGATGGCGACCTGGGCATCGCCGGAGATGATGGCGTGCTGCAGCGCCGCGCGTGAGGGAACCTCGCCGCGGATGTGGAGATAGGAGGTGTTTTCGAATTGATCGATCAGGCGCCGGCTCTCCTGGGAGCGGCTCTGATCGAAGATCACGGTCGGAATGTTCCGCGCGTTCATGTCGATGACGCCGAACAGGATCAGCTCGAAAACCGGAATGACGAGCGCGAAGAAAAGCGTGCCGCGATCGCGCAGCATCTGGGTGAGCTCCTTGCGAAACATGGCCGTAAAGCCGTGCATCACGCCACCTCCTGCGACACCATCGTCGCGCGCTGGGCCTCGATCTCGCGGCCGCGCGTCTCGGTCAGGCGCACGAAGACATCCTCGAGCGAGGCCTCGATGTCGTGGACCGCGACATCCGAAATGCCGAACGCTTCCAGATCGTGCTCCACGCGTTCATTGCTGACGTTCGCGTCGATCAGCAGATGGAGCGAGGTTCCGAAGATCGTGCACGCGCGGATGTAGCGCAGCGTCTTGGCCTTGGTCAGCAACGTCGCGATGCTTTCCGTCGCCACCGCCTCGACTCTGCGCATTCCCTCCGGAGTCACTTCCGGCAGCTGCTTCAGCGCCTCGGGGCGGCCGCTGACGATGAGACGCGACATGTACAGATACGCGACCGTCCCGCAGCGCTCGGCCTCGTCCATGTAGTGCGTCGTGACGAACATCGTCACGCCCTGGCCCGCGAGCTGGAACAAAAGATCCCAAAGCTCCCGACGCGCAACCGGGTCGATGCCTGCGGTCGGCTCATCGAGAAACAGCACCGGCGGTCGATGCATCAGCGCCGCCGCCAGCGCCAGGCGCTGTTTCCATCCGCCCGACAACTGTGCCGCCAGGCGATCGCGATACGGGCCGATGTGCGTGAGATCGATCGCCCACTCGATGCGCTCCTTCCGCTCGTCTCGATTGAGTCGATAGATCGAGCTGAAGAAATCGAGGTTCTCCTGCACAGTCAAGTCGCGATAGAGCGAAAACGACTGCGAGACGTAGCCGATGTGTTGCCGGACCAGCTCTCCCTCGCGCTCAACGTCCAATCCGTCGACCTTGGCGTGCCCCTCGGTGGGCGCAAGAAGACCGCACAAGATTCGGATGAGCGTCGACTTGCCGGAGCCGTTGGGACCGAGGAGACCGAAGATCTCGCCCCGCGGGACTTGCAGCGTCACCGCGTCGAGTGCGCGGAAGCTTCCGAAATCTTTCGAGACGCCCTGGACATCGATTCCGATTTCGCTGCTCACGTCAGGCCCGCCCCTTCACGCCGAAGTCGACATCGGCCGCCATCCCCGCTTTGAGTCGCGAGTCGGGGTTGACGAGCACCTTCACGCCGAAGACCTGCTCGGCCCGTTGCGCGCGCGTCTGCACGTTGCGGGGCGTGTACTCGCCCTGGCTGCTGACACTGGCAATGTGGCCGGCGAATGTGACGTTGGAAAAAGTATCGACATGGACTTTCACGGGCTGGTCGACTCGAATCAGACCCAGCTCCGTTTCAGGGATGAACACGCGCACCCACAGCTGGCTGGCTTCGAGGATCTCCGCGACGGGCTGATTAGGCGCAACCAGATCGCCCGGCCGCAAGCCCATCGATTGCACCACGCCGGCGACGGAGGATTTCACGACCGTCTCGGCGCGCTGCTTCAACAGCATGTCCAGCCGTTTCTGCTGTTGCTCGACTTCCGCGCGCGCCGCTTCGATGTCTTCCTTGCGCGTCCCGAGCTTCAAGATTCGGAGATCTTCGGCGGAGGTCTTCGCCTTGGTGGTGGCATCGTCGAGTTGTTCTTTCGCGACGATGCCGGCGTGGTAGAGGCGCTCGAAACGGCGGCGATCGATCTCGTCGTTTGTGGCAATGGCTTCCGCCTTCGCGATCTCCTGCGGACGCGGTCCAGCCAGCGCTTTCTGATATTGAGAACGCGCGGCCTCGATGGCGGCTTGCTGTTCCGCGATCTGGCGATCGATGGTTTCGGTCTCGAGCGTCACCAGCACCTGGCCGGCTTCGACGCGCGATCCCTCGTCAACGAGAACGCGCGTGACGCGGCCGCCGACGAGCGAGCCGACCTTGACCGTGCGCGCTTCCAGTGTCCCGGAGGCCGTCAACTCCTTCGGTTCGCGCCGCGACTTCATGTACAGGAGCGTTGCGACGATTGCGATCACGATCACGACCAACACGACGACGCGCGCCAGACGGGTGCCCGGCTTTGCCACGATGACCTCCCACAATTTCTCCGTGCGACCACAGATCGATCAGGCCGTCGATGTAGCGGTCGAGCGGATACGGTTTCACATTCAGAACGCGATGCATGAAGACATACGATTGCAGCGAGCCCATGAAGAGCATGGCTGCTCCGCGCGGATCGCCGCGCCGGATCACGCCGGCGGCCATGGCGCGGCGGAAGTAATGGGAGACGATCGCCAGACCGCGCCGGGGCGGGCTGTCGGCGTCGCCCGGGTCGAAGGGAACCATCACCGAGCGCGATTTCTCATGCATGTAGATTGCGATGTTCTCCGCGATCGCTTTCTCCACGAAGGGGATGAATCGCCTGGCGACATCGCGCAGCACGATTCTCGGATCGGCGCCGGCGTCGGCGTGCGCCAGCTCGAGGATGCAATCGGGAGGGGCGGTGACGCGGCCGCGCATGGCGGCCTCAAAAAGCTCCTGTTTGGATTCGAAATATCGCAAGATTGCCGCCGGACTGACGCCGAGCTCCGATGCGATATCGGCCAGTGTCGCGGCCTCGAATCCTTTTACCGCGAACACCCCGCGGGCGGTTTCAAGAAGTTGATCGCGGGTGATGCGCGGGGGGCGTCCCATTAGTAAATAAACGTATATTTACTAACAGCCGATGTCAAGGGCCAGAAATGAAAAGGGCCGCCGGTTGGCGGCCCCGACAGATCCTTGGGCGTCTACGCGCCTCAGGATGACGTTCTTCGGCGATGCCTCAGAACGTCACTTTGCCCGCCAGCTGCACGATGCGCTGCCCTGCCGTGGCGGTCGGGGTCCCGAATGCCGTGAGAGGCGCAAAGGTGCTCGTGGTCGCATTAAAGCTATAGAAGGTCCGATTGACGGCCGTGACATTGTGCTTGTTGAGCACGTTGAAGGCCTCGGCGATCAACTGCAGCTTCGCCCCCGCGAAGATCGGGATGTCGCGGGTGATCCGCGGATCGACCGAGAATTGCGACGGAAGCCGATTCGAGTTGCGGGTAAAGCCGGGGGCAATGTCGTTGGATGGGTTGCCGTCGTTGAGCAGGTCCGTCCCCACGTTCGGCGTGAACGGCTGGCCGGTCTGGTAACTCACGATGCCGCTGATGGTCCAGCCTGACCCCAAAGCATGAAGAATGTTGTTCTTGAGCCCCTGGGCATAACCATCCAGCGACCACACTCCGCTGAGCACCACGCGGTCGCGAACGTCGTTATCGCCGTAGGTGTAGTCGTGATCGATGTTGAGGGGATCGCTGACGTACTTGGCGTCGTCGCCCGACGAGAACGGAACGACCGCCGTGGCGTCCGGTTTGTTGTCCTTGACCATTCCATGCGTCCACGAGATCCGCGTCTGCCAGTTGTTCGAATAGCGCTTCTGCAGATCGAATGTAACGCCGTTGTACTTCGACCGCGCCGAGCTTTCGAACGCGATCAAGCGCGTGAAGTTGGTGAACGGCCGGCCGGTGTACCTGTTGACCGTCACGGGATCCCCACCCGCGATCTTGAACGTCGTGGGGGTGGGGTTGCTGACGTTGACGTCGCGCGACCGTGAAAGATGGTCGCCCTTCACGTACTGGTAGTTGACGCCGAATGCGTAATCGCTGCCGAGCTGCTGCTCGAAACCGAGGTTAGCCTGCTGCACGCGCGGGTTCTGGAAATGCTGATCGAAGACGAAGATGGTCGGTTTGGGCAGCGTGACGCCGGTCGGCAGCGAGGAGTAGATGGCTGGATAGCTCGGGGTGAGATTTCCCGTGAAGGTGATGGTCTGCACGTTGATGCCGTTGTTGGAGTGCGCCGTGCCGATCATGATCGAGGGAATGCGTCCGTAGAAAACCCCGTAGCCGCCGCGAATGACGGTGCGGTTGGATGCCGTCGGCGTCCAGGCGAATCCGAGCCGCGGTCCGATGTTGTTGTCGATCGGAATCTTGTTGGTGGTGTAGCCCGCTGCCAGCAACTGCGCGTCGGGATTCTGGACAGTCGGCTGCGCCATGGCCTGCCGGTCAAAGCGCAATCCGATGTTCAAGGTCAGGTTCTGCATGGCGTGCCACTCGTCCTGCAGGAACAAGCCGGTTTCCTTCAGATTCGGATGTGTGAAAGGTCCGGTTGTTCCAGGTCCCGGAAATGCCTGGCTGAACCGCGCCGGATTCTTGTTGGCGAAATCAGCGAGGCTGTTGAACACGTACACGCCGAAGAAGTTGCCGGGGAAGTAGTTGAGGATGTTGTCGTGGTTGTAGTCAAAACCGCCTTTGATCGTGTGATTGGCCAGAATGTAGCTGGCGGTGTCGGCGATCTGGTAGCGCTTGATGGTCGTCTCGCGAGGCGAAAACGAGTTGCGTCCGATGGTCAGGACCGCCACGCCTCCCTGGAAAATCTGCGCTTCCGGATCAGAGCTGTTGGCTTCACCCGGTTCTCGGTCCTTCAGGTATTGCGCGCGCACCTCGTTGAAGAACGAGGAGCTGGCAGTCATGTCGTGGACTGCCGACAGCGAATCGGTCAAGACCTTCGAGTTTCCGCTGTGCTGCACCGAATTCGTGATGCCGCCGTTCTCGAAGTTCACGCCCGTGAATCGCTGCTGGTTGTAGCGCAGCGAGAGGTGGTTGTTCACGAGCAGCTCGTGATCGCTCTTGAAGAGATAGACGTTCTGATTCTGCTTCCGTGAATACTCGGCGGCCAGCGGCGTGAGGGTCTGAATGGCTGCCTGGCTGGCGGCATCGGTCGGGAAATTCGCGATGCGGCCGCCACCCAGGACCACGGGGTTGGGGGTGGAGTTCCGCTGCAGATCGACGTTGGCGAAGAAGAAGTGCTTGTCGCGCACGATCGGCCCGCCGGCGCTGAAGCCGTATTGATCGAAGTGATACGGGCTTTTCGCGCGGCCGTTGATGACGTTGATGTAGTCGTTCGTGTTGAGCCGCTTGTCGCGGTAGTAGTCGAAGACCGAGCCGTGGAAATCATTCGTGCCGGACTTCGTGACGACGTTGATGACCGCGCCTCCCGCCCGCCCGTACTCCGCCGAATACGCGTTGGAGTTCACCTGGAACTCCTTGACCGCGTCCTGAGAGAACTGATAGGGCGCTCGGCCCGATCCGGTGCGTCCGACGGTCTGGCCGAAGAATGTGTTGTCGTTGTTGGCGCCGTCGACAACCATCGAATTGAGCGTTCCGCGCTGGCCTGCGAAGCTGATGTCGCCACCGCGAACATCCTTCACCACGCCGGGGGTGGTGAGCACGAAGTCGATGAAGTTCCGGCCGTTAGTCGGCAGATTCTGAATGGCCTTCTCATTCACCACCGAGCTTATTTCGGACTTCGTCGTCTCGACCATCGGCGCGGACGCGGTCACGGTGACCGTCTCCGTCACACCCGGTTTCAATTTCACATCGAAGGTGGCATCGGTGCCGACGTTGATGTTCATCACCGAGCTCACCGGCTGAAATCCCGAGAGCTCGGCCACGACTTTGTAGACGCCGGGTGGCAGCAGCGGCACTTCGTAGTGCCCGACGCCGTTGCTCACCACCGTGCGGATCGCGTGCGTGGCGATGTTCGTCGCCGTGACGGTGACTCCCGGCATTGCGCCGCCGTTCGCGTCGGTGACAGTGCCGGAGATTGCGCCGGTGCTGCTCTGCCCGAGTGCTGCCAGCGGCACGAGAATCGCGAGCGCAAAGACAAGAAGGGCGGTGCGAAGGTTCTTCGCGTGGTTCATAGAGACTCCTCGTGTTCGGTTGAGGTGCAACAGAATTGACCTGGCCTGGACGGCGCGCAGAATAGCACACCAAAAGGCGGAAGAGATGGCGATCGCGACAGTAAATCCAGCCACCGGCGAGACTCTAAAGGGGTTCGAGCCGCTCGGCGATCGAGAGATTGAGGAGAAGCTGCAAAGATCTGTCGAAGCGGCGCGACGCAATCGCGCGCGATCGTTCGGGGAGCGATCGGTCCGGATGCGGAAAGCCGGCGATCTGCTCGAACAGCGGGCCGAAAGTTACGGACGCCTGATCACGACCGAGATGGGGAAGCCCATCAAGGCCGCCATCGCGGAAGTGAACAAATGCGCGCTCGTTTGCCGCTACTACGCCGAACACGCCTCCGAATTCCTCGCCGACGAGCCCGTGAAAACCGAAGCGGAGAAAACGTTCATTCGTTACGAGCCGATCGGGCCGGTCCTGGCGGTGATGCCGTGGAACTTTCCGTTCTGGCAGGTCTTTCGATTCGCGGCGCCGGCGCTGATGGCCGGCAATGTCGGTCTGCTCAAACATTCCTCGAATGTTCCGCAGTGCGCGCTCGCCATCGAGGAAGTCTTTCGCGACGCCGGATTCGTCGACGGCGAATTTCAAACATTGCTGATCACGTCGGAGCAGGTCGCGAAAGTTCTCGACGACGAGCGCATCAAAGCCGCCACCCTCACCGGCAGCGAGCCGGCCGGCGCCAGCGTCGCGAGCACGGCGGCCAAAAAGATCAAGAAGACCGTCCTCGAGCTCGGCGGAAGCGATCCCTTCGTCGTGATGCCTTCAGCGAATCTCGACGACGCCGTAAAGACCGCCGTTCAGGCGCGCATCGTCAACAACGGACAGTCGTGCATCGCCGCCAAGCGATTTATTGTTCATCATAATATTGCACAACAATTCGAGATAAAGTTTGCGGCGGCCATGAACGCGCTGAAAATCGGCGATCCGCTCGACGAATCGACCGAGATCGGTCCGCTCGCGATGCCCCAGATTGTGAAGGACATCGCCAGCCAGGTCGATCGCTCGGTCGCGGCGGGCGCGAAGATCATCGCCGGCGGGAAGCGCATCGGTGAGCGCGGAAACTTCTACGCTCCGACCGTCCTCACCAACGTCCCTCGCTCCGCTCCTGCAGCCTGCGAGGAGACTTTCGGGCCGGTGGCAGCGATCTTTCGTGTCAAGGATGCCGAAGAAGCCATCGCCGTCGCCAACGCCACCCCTTTCGGCCTCGGCGCCAGCGTCTGGACTCACGATCGTGTCGAAGCGGCGCGCTTCATCGACGGCATCGAGTCAGGCCAGGTTTTCGTCAATGCCATGGTGGCGTCAGACCCCCGTGTGCCATTCGGCGGCGTGAAACATTCAGGTTTTGGACGGGAGCTCGGCGTTCACGGAATCCGCGAGTTCGTGAACATCAAGACGGTGTGGATCGCGAAGATATAGTCACATCTCCGATTCGAGCCGGAACTCCATCGTCGCCGGATCGACGGGCTCGTCGGCGTAGACGCGGAAGATGCAGCGTCCATCCCCGTTCTGAAACTTCTCTTCACGCGCGACGCGGAAGCCCAAAACCTTGGTCAGCGCATTCACGGAGATGCTGCACAGCGCAGGACGATTCATGGCGGTATTGATGAACGGACAGTTTCGCTCGATGAGGCGATAGCCGCCTTCCACCTGCTCGACCGACATATGTGCATCGTCCTTCAGATACCAATCCTTCAAAACGACCAATCGCTCCGGAAGCGGCAGGGCGCCGAGGGATTCGAAGAGGGTGATCTTGGCATTGGACATCTTCTCGAGGACGCGCTTCAGTGCCTCCGGACCAAGCACCTCCGAGATCGCGTCGATCATCGCGACGTTGAGCGCGTCGTACTGCTTCGGGAAGAGGTGGTCGCCGGCGTCAGTGAGGTTGTAGCTCGTGGCCGGGCGGCCCGTGCGGCCGCGCTCGCTCGAGCGCGTGACTTTCGCTTCGATCCAGCCTTCGCGCTGCAACTGCAGAAGCTGTTGGCGGACGGCCTCGCCGGTCAACTGCAGTTCCTCGGCGAGTTGCGCAATCGTCGATGCTCCTTGCCGCTTAAGGGCGAGCAGAATCGCCCGCCGGCTATCAGGAAGCTGGTCTACGGTGATGATGTCCGACTCCTCGTAAAAGTAACAACGATAAATGCGTATCTTGCCGGACTATTCCAATCAATCCCAAGGTTTTCTGGTGTCTCGCCCTAACGTAATACCAAACTAATCGTCCAATCCTTCGTACTGAGGTGGGCAGGAGACCTCCAAATGCGGAAGCTCTGGAAAACATTGCTGTTTTTGCTCGTCATTGCCGGCGCGAGCGCAGCTGTCTACGCACTGTCTCGCAGCGGAAAGAAGGGCAACGACGGCCCAAAGCTCGTCGACGTCACAACCGGATCGATCGTGGAAAAAGCGGTCGCGGTCGGGCAGATTCAGCCGCGTCAAAAGTTCCAGGTCAAGTCGAAGATCTCCGGAATCGTGCGGCGTGCCCTGATCCAGGTCGGCGATACGGTCAAGGCCGGCGATCCGCTCTTCGAGATCGGACCCGATCCGACACCGCTCGAAGTCACTGAAGTCGACCGCCAGGTTGATTCCGCCGAGGCTTCGTTCCGCCGGGCCGAAACCGACTACAAGCGCGCGCAGGAGCTCTCGCGGTCCGGCGTCCTCCCGAAATCCGATCTCGATCAGAAGAAAGAAGCGTACGAGCTGGCTCGCGTCGCGCTAAGAAGGGCGCAACAGAATCGCGATCTCACGCGCAAAGGAAGGCTGACGCTCACCGGGACCGAGTCGATCATTCGCGCACCGGCCGCCGGAACGATCCTCACCCGCGCGGTCAACCCCGGCGATCCGATCGTTCCTCTGACTTCCTATCAGCCGGGTACGGAGATGGCCACGGTCGCCGACATGCGCGATCTCATCTTCAAGGGGACCGTCGACGAGATCGACGTCGGCAAGCTCTCGGTCGGAATGACAACGCGGATCAAGGTCGGCGCGCTGCCCACCGATGTCGTCACCGGCCGCGTCTCGCGCATCGCGCCTCAGGCGCAGCAGAAGGAGGGTGCGACGCTGTTCGACGTCGAAGTCGAGCTCGACCCTGCCAACAAGATCACACTCCGCGCCGGCTACTCCGCAAACGCCGACGTGATCATCCGCGAGAAGAAGGACGTGCTCGTGATTCCGGAGCGCCTGGTGACTTTCGAGGATGGTGGAAAGAAAGCGACCGTTGAGTTGTCCGGCGGCGATCCAAAAGCAGCGGGCAAGAAAGTCGAGATCAAAACCGGCATTTCGGACGGCTTGAGCGTGGAGGTCGTGTCCGGCCTGAAGAAAGGCGATCGCGTCATCGAGAGGCCGCCAAAAGAAATCTCCTAGGTCGATGGTCACCCTCAAGGACGTTTTCAAACAACTCATCCGCGACGTGAAGAGTGAGAAGCTCCGCACGTTCCTCACCGTCTTCGGGATCGTGTGGGGAACGGTCGCGATCAGCCTCATGCTGGCCTTCGGCACCGGCCTGCACAAGCAGCTGGTGAAATCGACGGCCGGCCTCGGCGACCGCATCGTGATCGCCTGGCCGGGGCTGACATCGATTCCGCACGAAGGGCTCGGCAAGGGACGACGGATCCGCATTCGCGACGACGATCTCAGGGTCGTGCGAGGCAATGTCGCCGGTCTGAGAGCGCTCTCGCCCGAGTATTCGACCAACATGCGCATCACGTACGGAACCAAGACGATGTCGGTCGACACCTCCGGTGTGGCGGCCGAATTCGGCGACATGCGCAATCAGATTCCGCAGTCTGGCGGACGGTTCATCGATGCCATCGACGTCAAGGAACAGCGCCGCGTCGTCTTTCTCGGCGACAAGCTGGCCACCGACATCTTCGGCGACAGTCCGGCCGTCGGAAAGATCACGCGTATCAATCAGTCGCCGTTTCTAGTCATCGGTGTGCTGCAGAAAAAAGATCAGGATTCCAGCTACAGCGGACCCGACAGCGGCAAGATGTTCATTCCGTCGACGACCTATCGGGCGCTCACCGGCGAGAAGTACGTTTCGAACTTCGTCTTCCGCGCCGAATCGGCGACCGACACCAAGGAGCTCATCAAACGCGTCAGCGCTGCCATGGGAAAACGTTTGCGCTTTGATGCCAAGGACAAAGAAGCGCTTTCGATGTGGGACACCACGGAGCAGTTTCAATTCTTCGACGTCTTCATGCTGGCCTTCAATTCATTTCTCGGAATCATCGGCGTCCTCACGCTGATCGTCGGCGGTATCGGTGTCTCGAACATCATGAACGTGGTGGTCGAAGAGCGCACCCGCGAGATCGGCATCAAGATGGCCCTCGGCGCCAAGCAGAGCTGGATCCTCACCCAATTCTTGCTGGAGACTCTGCTGGTCACCTTCATCGGTGGCGCGATCGGGTTCGCGATCTCGCTCGCGGTTTGCGCCGTTTTCCCGAAGCTGGGATTCACAGAGTACGTGGGCGATCCGGTTGTTTCGCCGCTGGTGGCAGTGCTGACCGCGGTCGCACTGGGCGTCGTCGGCCTGGTGGCGGGCTATTTTCCTGCGCGCGAGGCATCGCAGCTCGATCCCGTGGTGGCGATGAAGTTATGAGGCCCGCTGAGTGCACATGAAGCGCGACTGGCACGTCATCCTGAATCTTTTTGCAAGCTCTTCGCGGCTGCAGAAAAAGCGCGCCTATCTCACCATCGCCGCGATCGCGTGGGGTACGGTCGCGATTCTTCTCCTGCTCGCGTTCGGTGAAGGACTCAAACGTCAGCTCGATAAGAACCGCAGGTCGACCGGCGAGAACCTGGCCGTCATGTGGCCAGCCGTCACGACCAAAGCGTGGAAAGGCCTGCCGCCCGGCCGCCAGATTCGGCTTCGCATCGACGATCTCGACTTCATCCGCCAGCGCATGCCCGAACTGGCTGCGGTGCACGGCGAGATCGTGTCGTGGCGGACGGCCATCATGTACGGTCGGAAGACCGTCAATGGCCGCGTCATCGGAACCAATTTCGTCTACGGCGAAGATCGCAAGCATTATCCGCAGGCGGGTGGACGATTTTTCGGACCTGACGACGAGATCAATCGACGCCGAGTGGTGTTTCTCGGCAACGACATGGCCAAAGACATCTTCGGCGACGAGCCGCCAGTCGGGAAAACATTGCTTGTCAACAACGCGCCGTACACGGTCATCGGCGTGATGCAGAAGAAAACACAGATGGGCGTTTACGGCGGGCCCGACGCGAATCACGCCGTCATTCCAATCACGACTTTCCGCGCCCAGTTCGGCCGTGAACGATTGAACAATCTGGTCATCGAGACGCAGCGCCCGGAGGACATGAAGGGGGCGCTGAAGAAGCTGAATCAAGTCCTCGGACCGAAGTATGGCTACGACCCGACCGACGATCGCGCGCTCGCTACCTGGGACATGGTGAAGAGCTCGCAGGTCACCAAGAACATTCTGATCGGAATCCAGCTTTTCCTCGGAATCGTCGGCGCGCTCACGCTTCTCATCGGAGGGGTCGGCGTCGCGAACATCATGTACGCGGTCGTGAAAGAACGGACGCGCGAAATCGGCGTCAAGATGGCGCTGGGCGCGAGGCGGCGGTGGATCATCATGCCGTTCGTTCTGGAAGCGGTCGTCTATACCTTCATCGGCGGCGCGCTCGGCATCACCATCGCGAATGTGCTGGTGTCGCTCACCAGCTTCATCCCAATCGAAAACAACAGAGTGATGTCGTTTCTCGGGCGGCCGACGCTCTCGCCGCAGATCGGCATCATCACCTCGGTAATTCTCGGCGTGATCGGCTTGCTGGCGGGCTACTTCCCGGCGCGACGGGCGGCCTCGGTCGATCCGGCAGCGACGCTGCGGTACGAATAGGAGACTGCATGGGGACCAACGGCAACGGAACAATCATCAGCATGTCGGAGATCCGCAAGGTCTACGACACCGGCAAGGTGAAAGTCGAGGCGCTGAAGGGCGTCGATCTGCAGATTCACAAAGCCGAGATGGTCGCCATCGTCGGCCCTTCCGGCTCCGGCAAATCGACGCTCATGAATCTCATCGGCTGCCTCGACACGCCGACCTCCGGCGAATACGCGCTGGGCGGACAAAAAGTCGCCGGTGTCTCGCGCGACACACTGGCCGAGATCCGGAACAAGCGCGTCGGCTTCGTCTTTCAAAACTTCAATCTGCTGCCGCACATCTCGGCGCTCGAGAACGTCGAGATGCCGATGATGTTCGGCGGAATGCGGCCGGCCGAGCGCCGCGCCCGATCGAAGGAGTTGCTCGATCGCGTGGGCCTTGGTGACCGCGTCGATCACAAGCCGACCGAGCTATCTGGCGGTCAGATGCAGCGCGTCGCGATCGCGCGCGCACTGGCCATGACTCCCGACATCGTCCTGGCCGACGAGCCCACCGGCAATCTCGATTCGACGTCCGGCAGCGACATCATGTCGATCTTCAGCGATCTGTGGAAACAGGGAAGCACGCTGATCATCATCACGCACGATCCGGCGCTGGCGCGGCGCGCCAGCCGGGTGGTTGAGATCCGCGACGGACGGATCACGTCCGATCACCCCGCCGCCGCTTAGTGGCCGGTGGAGTTTGCGGTCAACGGCACTGCCAGCGCCATCACCAGCATTCGGAGGCGCGATTCGGAGTCGTCGTCGGCTGCCACGATTCGCAAACCGGTCTGATACGTGCCGTCATTGCCGGAGTTCGCGCGAACAATCTCGCATTGCAGCGTGATCGATCCGAAATCGGATTGGAACATCAGCTTGCACGACGCACCCACGTTCGGCGCCGTATGCTGCACGACGCCCAGACCGGTGATGGAAGCGTCAATCACGTACGCCGGCGAAGCTCCGAGATTCGTCCGAACCGGTTGCGGTAATGGAACGCGATCGTAGCGCCGGCGCTCGACCAGAAGCTGTTTCTCGTTAATGTACAGCGGCCGGTCGCATTCGCCACAGCCGACGCGATGGCCCGTGCCGAAGTGTGAGCTCCCGCCATGGCCACACCAGCAGTTCGCACTGCGCCTCACCGTGCTCGATCAAGGTGGGGGTTTTCACCTTGTCGACCGACATGATCGGCGAATGTGCCCGCCAAGCCTCGGTGGTCTCCCAGAAGTTTCCGCCGAAATAGTCGGGAAGGAATCCTGGAATGTCGGCAGTGCCCGTGAAGCTCAGAAGATCGGTGACTCCGGCGCCGACCACCGCGGCTTTGAAACGGTCCGTGTGTCCAATGATCCAGGAGGTCATGAAACCGCCGTAGCTCCATCCCATCACGCCGAGGCGGTCGGGATCCGCGAGGCCTGACTTGATGACATCGTCGACTCCGGTCATGAGATCGTTGAAATCGCCGCCGCCCCAATCTTTGTAATTCGCGTAGCGGAACTTGCGGCCGTATCCGGACGAACCCCTGGGGTTCGCGCGCAGGACGGCATAGCCGTCCGAAGCGAAGACTGCGGCAGGAAACGGGCTGGGGTTTCCGACGAAGGATTGTCTGAAGACGCCGGCTGGGCCGCCATGCACGATGAGCGCGAGCGGAACGCGCTTGCCGGGCGTGTAATCGATGGGATACGTGAGGACTCCTTCGATTTCCGTTCCATCAGTGCTCCTCCAATGCACCACTTCCGATTTTGGCGTGCGGTACCTGGAGGCCATTTCGTTGACGTGGCTGACTTGAACCGGCTCAAAGCGATCCGCGCGCGTCACGAACGCTTCGGCAGGTTTGTCTAGCGATTGAGCCCCGAAGCTGAAGTAGGTCGAGGTTCGGTTGACATTGACGTCGGCCAGCGCGCCGGCGGATGTACTCACGTCCAGCACCTTGTTGGCTGCGACATCGATGGCATAGACGCGATCGACGGTCCCACGAGTCTCGACCACGAAGATTCTCTTGCCATCGCTCGAGAAGCCCACGATGTTGGGCTGCGCATCGAAGGTGGTCGCAACGTCTTTCCGTTCGCCGCTTGCGATGTTGAAAAGCTGAACCTTCCGGATTCCTCCCCAAGTCGGAGGATCGTCGCTGATGGCGTAGGCGATCCATTTTCCGTCGGGCGAAAAGTACGGATCGTCTTCTGCGGCGCGGGTCGAGGCGACAGCGCGAATCTCTCCACTATCGATATTCACCATCGAGATGTCCGAGCTCGGCCAATCATTCGCGCTCGTGGATTTCGTGCGCGGATACGCGATCCATTTCGAATCGGGCGACCAGGAGAGTCGTACCCCCTCGCTGCCGACGTTGAAATCGCCGCTCACCAGCTTCTTCGGCTCGCGCTTTCCATTCGCATCGGCACTGAGTGGAAGGACGTACAAGCGTCGTGGCTTTTGATCTTCATCAATCCAGCGGTAATCCTCCTTCGCCTTTTCTTTCTTCTCGGCATCCTCTTTGATGTCCGAAGCGGTGAAAGCGAGAAGACGACCGTCGGTCGAAATCGCGAAGGCGGCTGCTTCCATCTTCCCGGCCGTCAGCGGTTCCGCCTCGCCACCGCGGAGTCGAAGAAGGTAGAGCTGCGGCTTTCCGGAACGGGCGGAAGTGAAGACGAAGCCGCTGCTGTCGGGAAGCCACTGCGCATCGCTCGACGATTTTTCGCCGAACGTCACTTGCGCGCTTTCGCTGCCGTCGGTCTTGGCCATCCAGATTTGCCGGACGTTCTCGCTCTTGTCATCGGCCATGACCGCTTGAGTGACGGTGTAGGTCACGTGCGTGCCGTCGGGCGAGACGCGCACCTCCGAGACAGCCTTGAGTTGCAGCGTGGCCTCGGGCGTCCACTTCTGAGCGAGCGCCGAACCAGCAGCGAGAAAAACAGCCACGAAGATTGTGAGCCGCATCGAAATCTCCTCTCGAAAGGGGGGATTGTATTGCGGCGAGCGAGGGGCTGGTTGGCTCCGGCAGTAGGACTCGAACCTACGACCCGCGGATTAACAGTCCGCTGCTCTACCAACTGAGCTATGCCGGAGTGCGGCGTGAATAACCCGTCCGCCCTGTGCTGTATTTCGCGAGCGCGGTGCGCAAGCGGCCGAGCATTTCCGCGGCGTCATGGTACTCGATCAATTCGATTTGATGGTCGCCGCTGACCATGGCCGTGCATCGTTTCGTATACGCCGGCCGATAGAGGCAGATGACCGGAATGTCGCGGCGATAGCGCGCCGTGGCGATCTCGTAGCCGACGCCCGTCGACGGCATCGACACTTCCGCCACCAGAACGTCGGCCTCCTCGATCCACCGAATGTCGCGGTCAAAAATCGCCTGCGACTCCAGGCGTTCGCCATCGGCGCCCACGTGTTCGGCCGCCACCGCACCGGCCAGGACGCGATGGCCGTCGCGTTCCAGCGCTGCCACGATCTCGCGATAATGCGCGACATCGCCGCGCCCGCCGCTGATCGCGCCGGCAAAGTAGATGGTGAGCGCCACCAGCGCAGTCTACAATCTCGCGCCATGTCGCGCGAGATCGTGATCAATGCCACCAAGCACGAGTCGCGCATCGCCGTCCTCGACGACGGTCAGGTGGTCGAGCTGTGGGTCGAACGCACGCGGCATCGAACCATCGTCGGAAACATCTACAAAGGCCGCGTCACCAAGGTCCTCCCCGGAATGCAGTCAGCGTTCGTCGACCTCGGCCTCGAACGCGATGCCTTCCTGTACGTTTCCGATGTCCTGGAAGAATTTGAAGAATACGAAAGCGAATCGAACGGCGACATCACGCTCGATGAAGTTCCTGCCCGACCGGAGACTTCCATCGCCGACCTTCTCCGCGAAGGGCAGGAGATCGTCGTTCAGGTCTCGAAGGACACCATCGCCGGCAAAGGCGCCCGCATCACCAGCCACGTGACCCTGCCCGGGCGCTTTCTGGTGTACATGCCGACCGTCAATCACATCGGCGTTTCGCGGCGCATCGAAAACGAGGAGGAGCGCCAGCGAGTCAAGCAGATTCTCGACGGCATCCGACCCCAGGGCAGCGGCGGCTTCATTGTGCGCACCGCCGGCGAGGGGCACAACGAAGAAGATTTCCGCGCCGACCTGAAGTATCTGATGGATCTTTGGGAGCAGATCCGGCGCCGAGCCGAGAAAGCGTCAGCGCCCAGCCTCATTCACCACGATCTCGATTTGGTGCTCCGCACCATTCGCGATGTCCTGACGCCGGAGTTCAAGAGCGTGTGGATCGATTCCGTCGAGCAGTATCAGCGCATCGTCGAATTTCTCGACCAGATCCAGCCGGCGCTGGTGTCGCGCGTTCGGTTGTATCGGCGCGATGAGCCGATCTTCGACGAATTCGGCATCGAGGCCGAAATCGCCAAGGCGCTCAACTCAAAAGTGTGGCTGAAATCCGGCGGCTACATCGTCATCAATCAGACCGAGGCGCTGGTCGCGATCGATGTCAACACCGGGAAATACGTCGGCAAGAAAAATCTCGAGGAGACCGTATTTCGCACCAACCTCGAAGCCGCGAAAGAAATCGTCCGCCAGATCCGTCTCCGCGACCTCGGCGGCATCATCGTGCTCGACTTCATCGACATGGAAGACACCGCCAATCGTGCGGCCTTGTTCGAGGCCTTCGAAAACGAGATCAAGAAAGATCGGTCCAAAACGAGGATTCTCCAGATTTCCGAATTCGGCCTGATCGAGATGACGCGCAAGCGCGTCCGGCAATCCCTGGAGCGATCGCTGACGCAACCGTGTCCTTATTGCGTCGGTTCGGGACGCATCAAATCGAACACCACCATCTCGCTGGAAATTTGGCGCGAGCTGATGAAGTTGCGCGACCTCCAGGGACAGGATGTCATCGTGCGCGTCAATCCAGTGGTTTACAACTCGCTCGATCCCATTTTCGACGAGGTTGAGCGGAGCCTCGGCATTCACATCATCTTCAAGCCTGACGATTCTTTACACCACGAACAGTTCGATGTGGTACGAATCTAGCTGCTTCGGCATGTCCCATGCAGTTCGGAGACAACGGCACCATGTCTCTTGAGGAGACCTTCAGCAATCTCGCGGCTTTTCTGAACAGTCTGGACGCCGAGGGCGAGCAGAAATTCGAGCTCTCGCACTCGCTGGTGATCATTTGTCCGGACTGCGGGAAAGGCATTGCCTTCCGCGGACGCTGCCCCAAGTGCAGCGGAAACAGCTGGATTCCCGCCGGTCACGCCGGCGGAATCTTCGAGCAGATGAAGGCGCAGCGATGGCGTCAGATGATGCTCGAAGAAGATGACACCGGATCGCTGCGTCCAAAGCGCGAGCCTTCGCGCGAGCAGAGATTCATGGAACCGGAGCGCGCCGAGCAGAGGTAGCGACGTCTCGGGGTTGCGCGGTCTCGGAGTGCAGTACCGCGAGACCCCGCAACTACGTATCCAACCCCTCGCGCAGATACTCCTCCTCCATCAGCTTTCGGAAGAGGTCTTCGTACTCGCGCGAGCCGGGCTTGGGGCCCTTTCGCATCGATGCCAGCCTGCGGCGGACGTTCTCTTCGCGTTCTTCTTCGCGTTTGAGCTCATCGGCCAGGGCGTGGGCGATCGATTGCCGGACGACCTCGCGATCCTTGAGAAGGATGACGGACTTAGTCCGAGTCATGGCATCGAGAAGTTCGCGCGCGAGCTGATTCACACGCTCGCGCGAGATCTTGTGCATGCCTCAAATTGTACGGTGCGAAGGCGCCACAACCCCATTCTTTTCTGCAGATCCGCGTCCGTAGCGCTGCGTCGCCCATCCCACAATTGCGCCGACGCAGCTGCCCGGAAGCATGATCGCCAACGCATGCGCACCATGCTGCAGGGCCACGATGATTCCGGCGAGGATCGCGCCGACAGCAAGGCCGAACACCACTCCCGCAGCGATGGATCGCACCTTGCGCGCAAACCAGCCGGCAGCGAAGCCGGCGATCATGCCTTTGATCGTCGAGCCGATGATGATGCCGATGATTCCGGCTCGGGCCTCCGGTGTAAACCAGGCTGTCGCACCATCGAGTGCACCGAGGATTGCGCCGAGTAACAGACCGAGGGCGATCTTGTTCATCTTTCACCTCCGCAAGCCTATTCAACGACGGCGCAAAATCCTTTAACGGTGCCAGACCAGAAGGACAACAATTCGCATGACGAGATACGCCCCGATGACTGCCAGCAGAGCGCGATTGCGATTCAGCCATCGCATCAGGACGTCCAGGGCGTTCTCCGCGTATGCCGCAACCGGCTGATCGTCGAGGAAGCGAACGAGATCTTCGGCAAACTCCCGCGCGGATGCATAGCGATCATTCGGATGATGCGCTGTGGCTTTCGCGACGATCGCCTGAAGCCGGCGTGGAACGCGTTGACTGTTCACGAATTCGCGAAGCATCGCGCCGAGGGCGAAAACATCGCTGCGCGGCGTTCGTTCGTCTTCCGGCGCCATGTATCCCGGCGTGCCCGCAACGGAGACACCCCAATCCATGACGAGCACCTCGCCGAACTCACCGAGCATGATGTTTGACGGTTTCAAATCGCGGTGCACGACTCCGCGCGCATGTGCGAACGCCACCGGCTCGGAGATCCGCACGCAAAGGCGAACCGCTTCGGCGATGCTGCGCGGTTTTTCGGAGAGCGTTGTTCCGCGCACCAGCTTCATGACGTAGAACGCGCGGCCATCGGGAAGCGCGCCGGCGTCGTGAATCGGAATGATGCCGGGATGCTCGAGGCCGGCAATCAGCTCCGCTTCGCGCCGGCCGGCGGCAGACATCACTTTGATCGCGACGTGTCGGTTCAGTTCGCGATCAATGGCCTCGTAGACGACGCCCATGCCTCCGCGCGCGATCTCGCGAAGGACCGTATAGCGCGTGCCTTCGAAATCAGGACGTGTGGCAACGTCGCGCAAACGAACGACGGCGTCATCCGACAACCATGTCACGCGTCGACCCCGAAGAGAGAGTGGGCCTCGGCGCGAGATTCATCATCAGACGCGGTGATTTCGCGAACCAACTCGAGCGCAATCTCGCGAAAGCGACGCCGCGCGGCAGCGAGTCGGTTCGTGATTGCCATCTCGCTCACGCCGTGGTCACGCGCAAGCTGCGCGTATGTCACGCCGTCCTCCGGAGCCAGATCGTACGATTCGAAAATCGCAAATGACAGCGGATCGAAGGTCTGGCGGCATCGATCGACGACTGTCGCAAAGAGACTCTTCACCCACTGCCGCTGAAAATACTCTTCCGGGTTTTCGTCTCCGCTGTTCTCCCGGCTCAGCTCAAATTCGGCCGACGCGAAATCGAAATGCGTCGCGCCGCCGCCCCGCTTCATGCGCGCGGCATGTTTGTCGTGGTTGACGATGAGGCGATCGAATACCACGCGCAAGAACGTGCGGAATGATCCGCGGCGCGGATCGTAGCTCTCGAGCGCGCCGCGCTCGAAGGCCTGCACCATCAACGACTGCGCGAGATCCTCGGCATCAGCAGCATTGCGACCATGGATGATTCGCGCGTACTTGTAGAGCGGTCGCCAGTAGATCGCCGCCAGCGTGTCGTAGGCTCGTTTACGCTCCTCCACGTCCCCGCTGCCAAGCGCCTCGATGACGCTGCGCCGCGTGGTCGGGAAGAGCGAGCCGGGCATCAGTGCACAGATTCGGGTGCGGGTGGCGGCGTCGGTTCGGCGCCGTTTTCTTCCTTCTCGACCAGTTTCACAGCCGCGACGACGTGATCATTTTCTTCGACGTTGATCACCTTCACGCCCTGCGTGGAGCGACCCATCGATCGCAGATCGCGGACGCGAGTACGGATGATCATCCCCTGCTCGGTGATCAGCAGAAGTTGATCGTCGTCGACAACGTGCGCGATGCCCGCCACTTTGCCGTTCTTCTCCGTCACTTTGATGTTGATCACGCCCATGCCGCCGCGATGGACGAGCGGATAGAGCGAAACCGGCGTGCGCTTGCCGAAGCCGCGCTCCGTGACGGTGAGGATGTAGCCGCGATTGTCGGTCGCGACGATCTCGGCATCGCTCTCCGCTTCTTCGCGCGTTTCGTCGGATCCGACAGCTTCGGTCGACGCGGGTAAGACATCCATTTCGACCACGAAGTCGCCTTCGCGAAGGGAGATGCCCTTCACGCCTGCTGCGCCGCGGCCCATCGGCCGAACCTCGGATTCGTGGAAGCGAATCGCGCGGCCGCCATGCGTACCGATGAAGATATCGGACTGACCATTGGAAAGTCGCGCGGCGTAGAGATCGTCGCCTTCGTTGATGTCGATTGCGATGATCCCGGTCTGACGCACATTCGAGAATGCGGAGAGGTCGGTCTTCTTGATCTTGCCGGCGCGGGTGGTCATCACCACGAACTTGCCTTCCGGGAAATCGCGTGTCGTGAGCAGCGCCCGAACGTTCTCGCCCGCTTCGACGGACAGCAAGTTGACGATCGCCTTTCCGCGCGCGTTGGGACCGACCTCCGGAATCGCATGCACCTTGAGCCAATGCAGCTTCCCCTTATCGGTGAACACCAGGACGTAGGCGTGCGTCGATGCGACGAACAGATGCTCGACGATGTCCTCTTCTTTGGTCGCCATTCCGATGCGGCCTTTACCACCGCGCCGCTGCTGCCGATAGAGCGAAAGCGGCGATCGCTTGATATAGCCGCCGCGCGACACGGTGATCACCATGTCTTCGTCGGCGATCATGTCCTCGATCGTGATCGTGGTGGCCTCGGCCACGATCTCGGTGCGGCGCTTGTCGCCGTACTGCTCTTTGATCTGACGCAGCTCGTCCGAAATGATGTTCAGCACCAGTTGCTCCGATCCCAGGATCTCGCGGAGCTTCTTGATGGTCGCCAGGACTTCCTCGCGTTCCTCGCGGACCTTTCCTGCTTCCAGACTGGTCAGCCGCTGCAGCCGCATGTCGAGGATGGCCTGGGACTGCGCGTCGCTCAGACCAAACTCGGTCATCAACGCCGCTTTGGCATCCGGCGGCGTCTTGCTGCCGCGGATCAAGGCGATCACGCGATCGATGTTGTCGAGCGCGATGACCAGTCCGGCCAGGATGTGCTCGCGCTCTTCCGCCTTTTTCAGGTCGAAGCGCGTGCGGCGGACGATGATCTCTTTTCGATGCTCGAGGAAGTGCCTGAGCATCGTGGGGAGATCCATGACCTCGGGCTTGTTGTTGACGATGGCCAGGAAGATGATCCCGAACGTCGTCTGCATCTGCGTGGCACTGTAGAGATTGTTCAGGACGATTTCAGGAACTTCGCCGCGCTTCAGCTCGATGACGATGCGGATGCCTTCGCGGTCCGATTCGTCGCGGAGGTCGGCGATGCCATCGATGCGTTTGTCGTGCACGAGCTCCGAGATTTTTTCGAGAAGCCGAGCCTTGTTCGTCATGTACGGGATCTCCGTCACGACGATCTGCTGCTTGTCGCCCTTCTTCGTCGTCTCGATCGCTGCTCGCGCCCGCATCTGCACGATGCCGCGGCCGGTGCTGTAGGCCTGATGGATGCCCTCTCCGCCGTGAATGAAGCCGGCGGTCGGAAAGTCAGGGCCGGGGAGAACCGTCATCAGATCCCGGACGGAGGCCTTCGGCTTCTCGATCATCATCAGGCACGCGTCGATGACTTCGGCGAGGTTGTGCGGGGGGATGTTGGTGGCCATCCCGACCGCGATGCCGGACGAGCCATTGACGAGCAGGTTCGGGAACTTCGCGGGAAGGACCGACGGCTCGCGCTCGGTGCCGTCATAGTTCGGGACCCAGTCAACCGTCTCTTTCTCGATGTCGTCGCGGAGCAGCTCCTCAGCGAATCGGGTCAGCCTGACTTCGGTGTAGCGCATGGCCGCCGGCGGATCATCGTCCAGCGAGCCGAAGTTGCCCTGACCGTCGACCAGTTCGTAGCGCATGGAGAAGTCCTGCGCCATGCGGACGACGGCGTCGTAGATCGCGCTGTCGCCGTGCGGGTGGTACTTGCCCATCACATCGCCGACGATGCGCGCCGATTTCTTGTAGGCGCGGCCGGCGGTGTTCCCCTGTTCGTACATCCCGTACAGGATGCGGCGGTGAACGGGTTTCAGGCCGTCGCGGACATCGGGAAGCGCGCGGCCGATGATGACCGACATCGCATAGTCGAGATACGACTTGCGCATCTCGTCTTCGATGTTGACCGGCACGCGCTGATCGTTAAAGTTTTGGTAGTCGAAATCTGCCATGGCGTCGGTTCGTCTTCCTGACCCCGCGGAGCGGGGGAAGGATCTCGAGCTACGCAATTGGAGATCCTTCGCCGTTCTGCGCGGTCAGGATGACGCAATTCTCAGATATCTAGATTTTTCACTTCCAAAGCGTTTTTTTGAATGAAGTCGCGACGCGGATCGACCTGATCGCCCATCAGCGTCGTGAAGAGGTATTCGGCCTCGACGGCATCGGCGATGGTGACCTGCAGCAAGCGGCGGGTCAGCGGATTCATGGTGGTCTCCCACAACTGCTCCGGATTCATTTCGCCGAGGCCTTTGTAGCGCTGGATGCTGAGACCTTTTTCAGCGAGCTTGTACACGTGCGCCAGAACATCGTCGACGTTCGTCAACAGCGTCGTTTCATCAGCGTGCTTGACAGAATAAGGCGGCAACCCGAACGCCGACAGCGTTTCGTACGCTTTTGCCGTCTGCCGGAACTCGTACTGCGACAACAGCTCGTTGTCGATGATCGCTTTCTTTCCGGTGCCGTTGCTTCCGACGTTGAACTGAATCAACGGCGCCTCCGTCTCCGGATCGCTCATCTGACGCACATGTTCGAAGCCGGCCTTCTTGAGGGCTGCTTCCAGCGCTTTGCGTTTATCAGGATCCGCCAGCGCCGTACGATCGCTGAATCCCTCTGCGAACAAAACATCGAGCGCTTCTCGCGGGAACCCGCGTGCGTGAACCTTGCGTCCGTGGTTCTGGTACTCCTCCATGCGCTGCAGCATGGTGACCAGCGCCTCGCCTTTGATGGGCAGCCCGCCCTTGGGCGCGACTTCGACCGATTCCGCAACCCTGTTGAGGAGAAACCGCGTCTTTTCGCCCTCGTCTTTGAGGTAATTGTCTTTCTTGCCCTGCGAGATCTTGAACAGCGGCGGCTGCGCGATGAAGAGATGTCCGCGCTCGATCACTTCCTTCATCTGACGATAAAAGAAGGTCAGGATCAGCGTGCGGATGTGCGAGCCGTCGACGTCGGCGTCGGTCATGATGATGACCTTGTGGTAGCGCAGCTTGGTGAGGTCGAAGTCGTCGGTGCCGATGCCGGCGCCGAGCGCAGTGATCATCAGCCGGATTTCTTCCGACGACAGCATCTTGTCGAGCCGTGCTTTCTCGACGTTCAGGATCTTGCCCTTGAGCGGAAGAATGGCCTGGAAGCGGCGATCGCGTCCCTGCTTTGCCGAGCCGCCCGCCGAGTCACCCTCGACCAGGAAGATCTCGGACCATTTCGGATCGCGCTCCTGACAATCGGCGAGTTTTCCGGGAAGCGAGGCCGAGTCGAGTGCACCCTTGCGACGGGTCAGCTCACGCGCTTTTCGCGCTGCTTCGCGCGCTCGCGCGGCGTCGACGATTTTCTCGACGATTCGCCGCGCGTCGCGTGGAGTCTCCTCGAGATATTCACCCAGCCGCTGGTTGATCACCTGCTCGACCCACGTCTTCACGTGCGAAGAAACGAGCTTGTCCTTGGTCTGCGACGAGAATTTCGGATCGCGGATCTTGACCGAGATGACCGAGGTCAGACCTTCGCGGACGTCATCGCCTTCGATGGTCAGCTTGGCCTTGTCGAGAATGCCTTCGCGATTCGCGTAGCGGACGATGGTGCGCGTCAGGGCCGCTTTGAAGCCGATGAGGTGCGTGCCGCCGTCGGAATTCTTGATCGTGTTCGTGAAGGCGTACACGTTTTCGGTGTAGCCCTCGTTCCACTGCAGCGCGATCTCCACCCCCTCACCGTCTTTTTCGTCGCGAATGAAGATCGGCTCCTCGTGAATCGGCATCTTGTTCTTGTTGATGTCCTTCACGAACGAAACGATGCCGCCCTCGTAACGGAATTCGTGCTGTTTTTCGCTGCGCTCGTCGGTGATCGAGATGGTGACGCCGGAGTTGAGGAATGCCAGCTCGCGGAGGCGCTGCGAAAGCGTCTCGTAGTTCATCTCACTCACCGAAAAGATCTCGGGGTCGGCTTTGAAGGTCACATTCGTGCCGCGCTTGTTGGTCTTTTCCCCACGCTCGATCGACGCGAGCGGGACACCGCGCTCGTAACGCTGACGCCACACGAAGCCATCTCGGTGAATCTCGAGCTCCAGCCACTCGGACAGAAAATTGACAACCGATACGCCGACGCCATGGAGGCCTCCGGAGACCTTGTAGGAGTTGTTGTCGAACTTTCCGCCCGAGTGCAGCTCGGTCATGATGACCTCGGCTGCCGAGCGCCCTTCTTCCTTGTGCAGGTCCACCGGGATGCCGCGGCCGTTGTCCTCCACCGTCACCGAGTTGTCAGCGTGAATGGTGACCACCACGCGGTCCGCGAAGCCGGCCAGTGCCTCGTCGATGGAGTTGTCGACGACTTCGTACACCATGTGATGGAGTCCGCTGAGGTCGTCGGTATCGCCGATGTACATCCCCGGACGCTTGCGTACGGCCTCGAGTCCCCTGAGTACTTTGATGTCTTCTGCGGTGTAGTTTTCTGCCATCGACTGTCTTTCTAGCGGCTCTTTTTGGCTGGCTGAACCCGGTGGGATTTGTGAGTGGGTTGCACCGCGAAACGTAACGCTGAATTGTAGCGCGAAATTGCGTTTTTTCTCGGCATTTATGGGAAATCTTTAGCGGCTGCAACTCTCCCGTTTTCAATTGTTAAGCGCCGGTGCATACCGGCCTCCAGCGCGGCTAGAAATCGCTCCTTCGCAGAGGTCGCAAAAACCTGCGTTTTGGAGGGCAATCGCGACAATAATTTCTCCAAAATTTCAAGGTCGAGCTCGGAGTCGATGTCGTCCAGGAGAAAGATCGCCGGCTCGTCGAATTTCTCGCGAAAAAGCTCCAGTTTCGCGAACTTCAGGAACAAAACCACCATCTTCTGCTCGCCTGCGCTCGCGACTTCCGCGGCATTGCGGCCGTCGATCGTGAAGTCGAGGTTGTCGCGTTGGGGGCCGGAAAGACTCACGCGGGTGCGCAACTCTTCACGGCGTAGAGTGCGCAAATCGTCGACCCTGCTGGGCCGGTAATCGATGCGAAGTGTACGCAGGTGATAGCCGTGTTGGGCGACGATGGCATCGAACTTTCGCGCGAGCAGTTCCGTGTACGCCCCGCGGACTCGCTGAATCGTTCCGCCGGCGTCGGCGAACTCCGCGTCCCACGGATCGAGCGCCGCCGGCGTTGCAGATCCGCTCTGCAAAAGCGCATTGCGCTGTTTCAAAATTCGCGCGTAGCGATTGAGGGCTTCGAGATACGACGGTTCGATGCTGGCGATTCCGCGATCGAGAAATCGACGGCGCTCTTCCGGTGCGCCTCGAATGATCTCCAAACGTGCCGCGGAGAATGCGAAAACGGCCATTGCCGAGACGTAATTCGGCAAGGCGACGCGTTCTTCGTTGATCAACAGGACACGCCGCCGCTGCTCGCCCAGCTCGAGTCCGACCGATATCGTTTTTTCGACCTCCATTCTGCGCAAGGATCCCGCAACGTAGACGCTGCTCTCGCCGAAGCGGATCACGCTTGCCAGCCGTGGAGTGCGGAAGGATTTCGTGGTGGCCAGGAAGTAGATGGCCTCCAGAAGATTCGTCTTCCCCTGGCCGTTACGGCCGACCACCAGATTGGTGGCGGGGTGAAAATCGATCGGCGTGTCAGCGAGATTGCGGAAGTTCCGCGCGGTGATACGCGTCAGAAGCATTAGAGGACTGGGGAGTGAGGACTGAGGACTGAGTCCCGCCCGATCTGTTCAGTCCTCAGCACTCAGTCCTCAGCACTCAGTCCTGAGTTACGCCAGCCGCATCGGCATGACGACGTAAAGATACTCGTACGGCAGGTCTTCGCTCGACGTCGAGGGCTTGCCGATGCACTGGCTGTTTTCGTCCTTGAGGTCGAGACTCACCTGCGGCGTATCGACGGCGCTCAGAAAATCGGTGACGTACGCGGCGTTGAGTCCGACGAAGAAGGGATTGCCGGCGTAATCGATGGGAACGGTTTCGCGCGCGTCGCCGAGCTCGGGATTTGTCGACGAAACCGTGAGCTTGCCCGGCGCAAAGTCGAACCGTACCGCCCGCGTCCGCTCGTTGGCGACGAGGGAGATGCGGCGGATCGTCGATAGCAGGCGTTCGCGATCGACCATCACATGCCGATCGTTGTCGCGCGCGATGACTTCCATGTAGTTCGGAAAATTGACATCGATCATGCGCGCCAGCAGACGCCGATCGCCGGCGTCGAAGAAAAGATGATTCTCGGACACGCCAAACTTCACCGTGCCCTCCTCGCCTGCCTCGAGGCGGAGGATTTCCTCGAGCGCTTTTCGCGGGATCAGAATCGTCAGCTCGTGCCCTTTTCTCTTTCCGTTGCCTTGCGGGAAATTGATCAGCGCCATCCGATGACCATCGGTCGCGACCATCTCCATCTTCGAAGACTGCACCTTGAGCAACGCGCCGTTGAGCTGGAAGCGCGTCTCTTCATGCGTGATCGCAAAGCGCACCTTGGCAACCATGGTCTTCAGCTCGTCGAGCGGAACGGTGTACGACTCCGTCGCCGTCACCGTGGGCAGCGTCGGATAATCCTCGGCCGGCAACCCCAGGAGTCGGAACTTGGCCGTCCCCGACTCGATCAACATCTGGTTGTTCTCCTGCATCATCAAGCGCACATCTTCGTCGGGCAGTGAACGTACGATGTCGAAGAGCCGCTTGGCCTCGATCGTGACGCCGCCCGCTGTCGTGACCTTCGCCGGACACGAGCTCAAAATTGTGACGTCGAGATCTGTGGCAGCGATATGCAGCCGGCCGTCAGCCGCCTTGAGCAAGACATTCGACAGGATTGGAATGGTCGATCGCTTCTCCGCCACGCCTTGGCAAAGCTGCAGCTCTTTCTGAAGATCAACTTTAGCGACGGTCAGCTCCATGTCTCTATCCTTAGAAACCGAGTCTATCTAGTTTGTAGTGGTGATAGTAGGAGAGTGCGGAAATTCGACGATTGTTGTGCAAATTCTTCGAAAGTATAGCAGTCATGTCACGCGGACCTTGTGAGTTTCGCTGATGAAAAACACCGGAGAGGAGCTCGAATTTTCCGCAGGCTGGATCGGAAAGGCTCGAGTCGGAAGATCGTCCACAGGTTTTCGTGTGTTGTTTCCGCAACCTATCAGCGAAATTGTTTTCCCAGCATTTCGATCGTGCGAGCCAGATCGTTGTCGTCCTGTCGCATCTGATCGATCTTGTCGACGGAGTACATCACTGTCGAATGATGCTTGTCGTTGAAGAGCCGGCCGATCTCGGGATACGAGAGATCCGTCAGCTCCTTGCAGATGAACATGGCAACCTGGCGCGGAAAGGCGATCGTCCGAGCATTGGACTTTGATTTAAGATCGGAGACTTTCAATCCGTAGTGTGCGGCCACGACCTTGAGGATCTCCGGGCCGGTGATGGGCTTGTTTTCTTTGGTCAGGAGATCCTTGAGCGCTTCCTTGGCGAGGTCGATGCTGAGTCGATTGCCGGTCAGCGATGCGAAGGCCGTGACGCGATTGAGATGGCCTTCGAGCTCGCGGATGTTGGAGCGAACGCGCTCGGCGATGAACAGCGCGACTTCGTGCGGCAGATCGATTTTTTTCTCTTCCGCTTTTTTACGAAGGATCGCGACCTTGGTCTCGAGATCGGGCGGCTGGATGTCGGCGATCAGTCCCCACTCGAAGCGTGACCGAAGTCGTTCTTCAAGGGTCGGAATATCTTTCGGCGGCGCGTCGGACGTGAACACGATCTGCTTCTGCGCCTCGTAAAGCGCGTTAAAGGTGTGGAAGAACTCTTCCTGCGTCCGTTCCTTGCCGGCCAGGAACTGGATATCGTCGAGCAGCAGCGCGTCGACGGTTCGATAACGATCGCGGAACTGCTGCATCTTGTCGTAGCGGATGGAAGTGATCAGCTCGGTGACGAAAGAATCGGCCGACATGTACGTCACCTTGAGTCGGGGATTCGAGTCGCGAAGTTGCTGGCCGATCGCCTGGATCAGGTGCGTCTTGCCGAGTCCGGCGCCGCCGTAAATGAAGAGAGGATTGAACGAGCCGCTCGGATTTTCGGCGATGGAAACCGATGCGGCGTAGGCCAGCTGATTGGAGCTGCCCACCACGAACGCGTTGAAGCGATATCGCGGATTGAAGACCGAAGAGGGGATTTCGGTCGCACTGGGAGTGGGGATGGCCGACAGGTCGGCAATCGTGCCGGCGTCGGGGATGAAGTGCAGATTGAGCCTGTCCGTGGCAACCTCTCCGAGGATGCTGCGAAGCTGCTGGCCGTAGCGCTCGCGTATGGCATCCACAAATCGTTGGGAGGGAACGCTTACATCGACTGTATCGCCTTTTTGGGCCAGAAAGCGGGTTGGAGCGAACCAGGTGACATACTCTGTCCTTGCAATATCTTGCTCCAGCCGATCGAGAACCTGCTTCCAGATGTTCATCGAGTGGGGACGATCTAACCTTCTGAAAATCCACAACTTTTCCACAACTGTGGAAAACCTCAGCCTGTGGAAAACGGGGGCGAGTCTAGCACAAAAAGAAAATATGCAACCCCTAAAAAACGTCATCCAAAGCAGAGTGAATCGGAATAGGGTTCGCACGGCTCACGTTGAGCGGCTTGCTCCGGATGCGGAGGTTTGACGCTGCCGCGAGCGGTCACTATACTCACCGCTTTCTTTTCAGAGGGTTGACAGAACATGAAGCGCACGTTCCAGCCGAATAACCGCCGCCGCAAGCGGACCCACGGCTTTTTGGTCCGCATGCGACGCAAGGACGGTCAGGCGGTGCTTTCACGCCGTCGCCGCAAAGGCCGCAAGCGTCTCGCTGTCTAGCCAATCGCAGTCCGAAGCTCTTCCAAAACGGAAGAGACTGGCGAAACGGCGCGAGTTTCTTCACGTATATGAAACCGGCCGCAAGCTCTTTTCCCGTTACTGTGTCGTGTTCTTCGCCGCCAACGATCTCGAGTTTTCCCGTGTTGGCGTCACTGTCACGAAGAAATTAGGAAAGGCGAACGTCCGCAACCGATTGAAGCGTTGGACGCGGGAGGTTTACCGCCGACAGCGCGGACCGCTCGAATTTGATCGAAGCGCCTTGGATCTCGTCATCAACGTCAAGTCTGACGCCGCCTCCGCGGCGTTCTGCGATTTCAGCACCGATCTCGAGCGCGTCCTCGGCAAGATCGCGGCCGGAGATGCGCGCTGAGGCGCCTGCGATGCGAGCGGTCGCCCTGGCGCTTCTTCGCGGTTACAAGCGATTCGTTTCGCCGCTTCTCCCACCCATGTGCCGCTTCGAGCCGACCTGCTCGGTGTATATGACGCAGGCGATCAAGAGGTACGGCCTGATGCGGGGCGGGTGGCTGGGGGTGCGGCGGCTTTTCCGATGTCACCCGCTGAATCCTGGAGGTTGGGACCCCATTCCCTGAAATGGAAAAACGGATTTTTCTCGCAGTTCTGATTTCAATTGCCTTCCTGTGGCTCTGGGCTGCGCTCGCGCCGAAGCTTTTTCCAAATCTCGTGAAGCCGAAGCCCGGCGTCACATCACCGAAGCCGGCCACTCCAAGCACGACCACGACCACCACCACCACCACCAAAACCACCTCGGTGACGCCGCATCCTGTGGCGGCTCCACGCAGCGTCGAGCCGACGCCTGTTAGGCCAGTTTCGGCGGAGTCGATTACCTATACCATCATCGACACCAAGGAGTACACCGCGCGATTCTCGAATCGCGGCGCGGTCCTGGTGTCCTTTCAGCTCAACAACTACAAGACGAAGGACGGGCACTTTGTCGAGCTCGTGAAATCTCGCGACCTTTCGCGCACCGATTTCCCGTTCTCGATCGAGGCGCGCGACGGCGCCCTCGCCAATCGCCTCAACACCGCGCTGTACGCGCTGAACAAACGCGTCGATCGCGGCGAGACGATTTTCGAATATCGCTACGCTGACGCGGATGGAGTCGCCGCCACCAAGACTTTTCGCTTCAACGGCGAGTACCTCTTCAACTTCTCGATGGCCGTTTCCCCACCCACGCCGTATCGTGTCGTGATCGGTCCCGGCATTCGCAACCTCGAACCGGACGAGAAAGACAGTCAGTTCACGATCACCGGAAATGGCGTCGCGCAGATCAATGACGACCTGAAGACCATTCGCCGCGAAAAGGCAGGAAATCTCACCACCTGGGATTCGGCGCAATTCGTCGGCGTGGAAGACAACTACTTTCTGGCCGTTCTCCGGCCCGAGAAATCAGGCGGCGCTCTGCTGCGCGCTGTCGATTTCGGCGCCGGAAAAGACAAACGCCGCGAGATTTACGCCGCCCTCAACGCCGCCCCCGATGCAATAGTCAGCGGCGCCGCATTTTTCGGCCCGAAGGAAACGACGCTGCTCGATCGCTACGGATTCGAGCGGACGCTGCAGTACGGCACCTTCGGAATCATCGCGCGCTTCTTCCTGATCGTCCTGAACTGGATCAACAAATACACCCACAACTACGGGTGGGCAATCATCGTGCTGACGATCCTCATCAAGATCGTGCTCTATCCGCTGCAGCACAAGTGGATGATGTCGATGAAGAAGCTGCAGAAGGTGCAGCCCAAGATGGAAGCGATCAAGGCGCGCTACCGCAAGCACCGCACCGACCCCGAGCAACGCCAGAAGATGAATCAGGACATGATGAAGCTGTATCAGCAGGAGGGCATCAACCCCGCCGGCGGCTGCCTTCCCATGGTGATCCAGTTCCCGATCTTCGTAGGCTTCTATAATTTGTTGTCGCACGCCATCGAGCTGCGAGGCGCGCCATTCATTCTGTGGATTCACGATCTCTCGGCGAAAGACCCCACCTACGTCCTGCCGATCCTGATGACGGCCGCCATGTTCGTGCAGCAATTCATCACGCCGACCACCGCCGATCCGACGCAACGGCGGATGTTTCTGATCATGCCCATCGTCTTCGGCTGGATTTTCAAAGAGTTTCCGAGCGGCCTGGTCTTGTACTGGCTCGTGCAGAACATCTTGACGATCGTTCAGCAATTGATCATGAATAGGTACTGGAAAGATCATCCTGCCGAGCTGCAGACCGCCTGATGGAAGGATCAACCATGGCGCAGCGATTCGAAGGAAAGAATCTGGAGGAGGCGCTCAACAGCGCTGCCGAGACATTCGGCGTGCAGCGCTTCCAGCTCACCTATCACGTCCTTCTCGAGAAACGCGGATTCCTCGGCGGCATGAAACGCGTCGTGATTGAGGCCGAGATCAATACCGAGGCGCCGCAGCCGGCGGAGGAGCCGGCGACCGCGGCGGGTGAGCGACCGCGCCGGGAGCGCTCGCGCGGCGGGCGGCATCGCGATCGCGGTGAGCGGCGGGGCAACGAGCGGCGCGATCGACATGGGCGAAGTCCCGAACCTCGCCAGGAACAGGACTTCACGCCCATCGAGATTCCGGATCAGGGACCGGAGTCGACCAACGCCGAGATGGTTCGGGGATGGTTCGAGCACGTGATCTCGCTCACCAAGCTGAGTCTCGAGCTTCGGACCGAAGAGAACGATACTCAGGTGATCGTCCGACTGTATGGCCGCGACGCGCGGCGTCTGACCGACGGCCACGGCGAAGTGATCGACGCACTGCAGGTGTTGGCGAACAAGGCCTTCGTCGGCCGCAAGATCGAGAAAGAGATCGAAGTCGATTGCCAGGAATTCAAGGGCAAGCGCACGGAAGAGCTCGAGCAGAAGGCCCGCGAAGTCGCCGATCGCGTCCGCCGCGATGGGCGCGAGCAGCTTCTTCCCGCCATGACGCCGATCGAGCGTCGCATCGTGCATCTGGCGCTGCAGGATGACCCGGAAGTCGTGACCACCTCGCGAGGCGACGGCTTCTACAAGCGGGTCGCGATCGTCCCCCGCTCCTCGCAGGAGCCGCAGGAGCAAACCACAGCGGGATCGTGACCGCTCCGGCGATCGACACGATCGTCGCGCCGGCAACTCCGGTTGGCCGAAGCGCTCTGGCGATCGTGCGCATCGACGGGCCGCGCAGCGCCGCCATCCTCTCGCAGCTCGCTTCAGTATCGCCTGAACCGCGCATCGCGACGCTGGTCCAAATCAGTCACGATAGTCAACTAGTTGACCAATGCATCGCCACGCGCTACCAGGCGCCGCACTCGTTCACCGGCAACGATCTGGTCGAGCTCACGCTTCATGGCAGCGCCGTAGTCGTCCAGAGCGTCATCCGGGCCGCCGTCGATCTCGGAGCGCGGCTGGCCGAGCCGGGCGAGTTCACCGAGCGCGCAGTTCTCAACGGCAAGCTCGATCTGGTGCAGGCGGAATCCATCGCCGATCTGATCAATGCCAGGACCACGCTGCAGGCGAATCTCTCGCTGGCCAATCTGGAGGGATCGTTGAGTCGGAAAGCGACCGCGATCCGCGAGGCGCTGTTGCACGTCATCTCGCGACTGGAAGCGGCGCTCGATTTTTCGGAAGAAGGCTACCAGTTCATTCAGCGCGGCGAAGCGCGATCCATTCTTGAAAGCGCCATCCGCGATGCGGAGAGTCTGCTGGACACTTATCGCCGCGGCCGCGCTACTCGCGAAGGTCTCAGCGCCGTGATCCTCGGCCGGCCCAACGCCGGGAAGTCGACGCTGCTCAACCGTCTGGTGGGGACCGATCGTGCGATCGTCACGCCGATTCCCGGAACGACGCGCGATATCGTGCGCGAAACGATCGAATTCGGCGGATTGCCGGTGACGCTCAGCGACACCGCCGGTCTGCGCGACAGCTCCGATGCCGTCGAGTCGATCGGAGTCGAGCGGGCGCGGCGGGCGGCGGAGCAGAGCGACGTGATTCTTTATCTGGTCGACGCGGCGGCAGGCATGACGCAAGAGGATCGACGCGAACTGGAACGATGGCCGGATGCATGGGTGGTTTACAGCAAAGTCGATTTGGCGGCCGCGCCGGTCGGCGCGCTCGGCATCAGCGTGGTAAGCGAGCACGGCATCGATCAACTCCTCGCGAAGCTGGACGATCTTGTGCGCGAGCGCTTCGTCGCGCCGGAGGGAAGCCTGGTCAACGAGCGGCAGCGACAGGCGGTGGCCGAGTGCGTCGAGGCCTTGCGCGCGGCGGTGGCGTCGATCGACGCCGGTCACGAGGAGCAGATCATCCTAGTCGATCTCTACCGGGCCGCGACGGCGCTGGGATTGCTGACCGGCGTCATCACGCGCGAAGAAATCTTCGACGAGATCTTCTCAAAATTTTGTATCGGAAAGTGACGGCCGCCGTAGCGGCCGTCATCCTGAAGCGGCGAGCCATCAGCGAGCCGCGAAGGATCTCAAGGCGTGGACGAGATTCTTCGCTCCGCTCAGAATGACGCCGGCGTTAGAGTTGTTCCACGTGGAACCATGACGCGCGACTTCGATGTCATCGTGATCGGCGGCGGCCACGCGGGGGCCGAGGCGGCCAGGGTGTGTGCGCGGGGGGGAGTGCGCGTCGCGATGGTGACGATGCTCCGCGACGCCATCGGCCGCATGTCGTGCAATCCCGCCATCGGCGGTCTGGCCAAGGGCAACCTGGTCAAAGAAATCGACGCCCTCGGCGGTTTGATGGGCGAGGCCACCGATCGCGCCGCCATCCAGTACAAAGTCCTCAATCGATCGAAGGGCCCGGCGGTCCAGGGACCGCGCGCGCAATGCGATCGCGAGCTGTACGCCAAGGCGGTCCGGGACATCCTGGAGGCCGAAACGAACCTGGCCATCATCGAGGGAGCGGTGGGTCGGCTGGAGCCGGGAAGCGTCGCGCTCGCGGACGGAACTGCGCTCCACGCGCGAGCCATCGTCGTCACGACCGGAACCTTCCTCCGCGCGCTCATGCATTCGGGCGAAGTGAAGACCGTCGGAGGCCGCTTCGGCGAGCCATCGGCCGAGACGCTTTCCGACTCGCTGCGCGCGCTCGGCCTTCGCCTGGGCCGTCTGAAGACCGGCACACCTCCGCGGATCGCGAAGGACTCCGTCGATTTCTCGAAGCTCGAGCCCGCGCCGGGCGACGATGTCCCGCGGCCGTTCTCGATTCTCACCGATGGCATCGCCCTGCCGCAGGTGCTTTGTCATCTGACCTGGACCAGTGGCCAGGCACATGAGCTGATTCGCTCGAATCTCCATCGCGCGCCGATGTACTCGGGACAGATCAAGGCGACCGGCCCGCGCTACTGCCCATCCATAGAAGACAAGGTCGTGCGCTTCGCCGACAAGCCGCGGCATCAGGTGTTCGTCGAGCCGGAAGGGCTGGAACATCCGTGGTTGTATCTGAACGGGATTTCGACATCGCTTCCGCCGGACGTGCAGGAAGGCGTCGTGCATTCATTGCCCGGTTTCGAAACCGCCGTCATCGCCCGCTACGGTTACGCGGTGGAGTACGACTTCGTGAATCCGCAGCAGCTCGAGCCGACGCTCGAGGTCCGTGGAGTCGACGGACTCTTTCTGGCGGGACAGATCAACGGAACGTCGGGTTACGAAGAAGCGGCAGCGCAAGGCTTGATGGCCGGCATCAACGCGCTTCAGTACGTTCGCGGCGGCGAGCCGGTCATCCTCGGTCGCGATCAGGCTTACAGCGGCGTCATGATCGATGACCTGGTCACCCTCGGTACCGAAGAGCCGTATCGAATGTTCACCTCACGCGCCGAGCACCGCCTGCTCCTCGGATGCGACTCGGTCTACGAGCGACTCGCTCCCATTGCGACCCGACTCGAAATCCTCGATGACGAGCGTAAGCGACGGATCGATGGGCGAGTCGACCGCATGCGCGCCGCCAGGCGACTGGCCGAGAGCACGACGCTCGGTCAGTTGATGCGCCGTCACGACGTCGATATCAATTCTTTCGCCGAGAAGCTTCCTGATTTGACCGAGGAAGAGCTGGAGGGAGTGGTCAGTGAGCTTCGCTACGCGGGATACATCGCGCGTCAGGAGCGCGAAGCCGCACGCATCGCCCAGGACGAAGGACTGCGAATCCCGAGGGAGATGTCGTACTCGCTTCCGGGACTCTCTCGCGAGATGGTGGAGAAACTTTCGTTCGTGCGACCGGTTTCGCTCGGACAGGCGAGCCGCATCTCGGGTGTGACGCCTGCCGCGATCTCGATTTTGCGCTTGCATCTGCGGCGCGCTTCATGACCGACGAGCGCCTCGAAACCTACAGGCGCGGGCTCCTCGCGTGGAACGCGAAGATCAACCTGATCGGCCCGGAAGCGAAGGCCAATCTCGAGGACCACATCGCCGAAGCGCTTGAAGCCGCCCAGATTCTCCTGCCGGCGGGGGACGTTCTGGACTTCGGAAGTGGGGGCGGATTGCCGGCGATTCCGATGGCGCTGGCCTCGCCGAACGCCCGCTTCCACCTCGTCGAAGCCGATCAGAAAAAGTGGGCTTTTCTCAAGCACGTTGTACGCGAATGTCGATTGAACTCCGTGGTTTACGGTGATAGGCTCGATCGCGCTCTGACGCGATTTCCCTCTGATCTGCGGTTCTCGCTCGTCATATCGCGCGCTGTCGGCAATCCAAAGGAATGGTTGCCCTCGCTTGTGCCGTGGATGGCCGCGGAAGCGCGCGCCGCGCTCTTCCAAAGCGCGCCCGACAGCCCGGCAATACACCACTTCCGGAAACAGACGGCGTACCCTCTGCGCCGCGGCTTCCTGGTGGTGTTCCACGTGGAACAGGCATGAGGCGAATCGTCGCGCTCGCGAATCAGAAGGGCGGCGTCGGCAAAACCACCACCGCCATCAACCTCGGCGCCTCGCTGGCGGCCTGCGAGCGGAAAGTGCTGCTCATCGACCTCGACCCGCAGGCGAACGCGACCTCAGGCATCGGGTTGCCGAAGAACGAGCCCGATTCGATGTACGCCGTGCTCCTCGACGGCATTTCACTCCGCAGCGTCATCAGACCGACCGAGCTGCCGACGCTGAGCCTGGCGCCATCCTCTGTCGATCTGGTCGGTGCAGAGCTCGAGCTCGGAGGCGCTGAGCAGCGAGAATTTCGACTGAAGAAAGCGATCAGCGACCTCGCGAACGATTACGACTACGTGCTGATCGATTCGCCCCCCTCGCTTGGCCTGCTGACGATTAACGGCCTGACAGCGGCCGACTCCGTCCTGGTGCCGATGCAGTGTGAATACTTCGCCATGGAGGGCATTTCGCAGCTTCTGACCACCATCGATCGCGTCCGCGACTTGCTCAATCCCGACCTCGAGATCGAGGGCATCGTGCTGACGATGTACGACGACCGCATGAACCTGGCGCGCCAGGTCGCCCACGAAGTCCGCAGCCATTTCGGCGAGAAGGTCTACCGAACGCTGATCCCGCGAAACGTTCGTCTCGGCGAAGCTCCGTCGTTCGGCAAACCGATTATCCTTTACGACATCCGTTCGCGCGGAAGCGAAGCCTACGTCAGCCTTGCCAGGGAATTCATCCAGCGCGCGGAACATGTCATCGCATGAATCAGAAAAAAGCACTCGGCCGGGGACTCAGCGCGCTGCTCCCGCAGAAAACCGAGCCGGCAGTGGCACTGGCGCAGATTCCCCTCGACCGCATCGCGCTGAACCCCTACCAGCCGCGAAAAGCATTCGATGAAAAAGCGATCGACGAACTGACCCGCAGCGTGCGCGAGCACGGGATCGTGCAGCCCGTGGTCGTCTCGCGGACCAGCGACAACCGATTTCGACTGATCGCCGGGGAGCGGCGTTTTCGCGCCGCCCAAAGAGCCGGCCTCCCGAGCGTTCCGGCAGTAATTAAGGATCTCCTCCAAGAAAGCGACGCCCTGCAGATCGCGCTCATCGAGAACATCCAGCGCGAGGATCTCAACCCGATCGAGGAGGCCAACGCGTATCACCAGCTCCACGACGATTTCGGCCTGACACAGGAAGAGATCTCGAAACGCGTTGGCAAAGAACGATCGACCGTTGCAAACTTTCTACGCTTGTTGAAATTGCCTGAACCTGTAAAGAAGCTTCTGGCCTCGGGCGAGCTGTCGATGGGACACGCGCGCGCGTTGCTGTCGCTCGATTCGCCGAAGAAGCAGGAGCAGCTTGCCGGCCGGATCGTTCGAAGCAGCTTGAATGTCCGGCAGGCGGAGGTCCTGGCGTCGGGACCGGCGAAGAAAAAGAAACGTGAGAAGCCGAAAGACGTCTTTACTCGCGATGCCGAGGAGAAGTTGACGAAATCGCTGCGGACGAAGGTCGAGATCGACCGCCGCCGGCGCGGCGGGGTGATTCACATTCGCTTCGCAAGCGAGGATGATTTGATGCGCATCTTTGATGATTTGACCGGGAGGCGACGATGAAAGGCAAAGGCAACGGGGAGCTCAACGGATTTCTAGACAGCGGCGCGTCCTTCAAGGGCGAGCTGGAGTTCGAAGACACGATGCGGATCGACGGCCGCTTCAACGGCAAGATCGTGTCGAAGAACGAATTGATCGTCGGCGAGAGCGCCACCATCGAAGGCGACATCCTCGTCGGGCGGATTGCCATCAGCGGAACGGTGATCGGAAAGATCGTGGCATCGCAACGCGTGGAGATCCATCGCAATGGAAAGGTCTACAGCGACATCGACACGCCGGCACTCGTCATCGAAGAAGGCGCCATCTTCCAGGGCAACTGCGTCATGGGCGACAAGAAGGGCGCCAGCGTGACGAACATCGCCGCAAAGGCATAGTCACTTCGGCGGAAATTGAAACCAGGTCGGGCGCAGCAGCCATGTGCCCCACACCGCCGCGCTGATCCCGGCCAGCCAGAGAAAGATCACCGCGATCCGCTCGCCGACCGGAACGGCAGCGCGCTCCAGCACAAACGTTCCGGCCGCATAATCGCCCAGCCGCCGGCGTCCGCGCGAAAACAGCGCGACGAAAAATCCGATCACGTAAAACGGAAGCGCGTCCAGCAGCCGAAACGCATTGCGGATGGCAGCCGGACCGAGGCCCGGTTTGAGGCCGCCCTGGCGCGTGACGTGAACGCCGATGATCGCCTTTCCCATCGTCGCGCCGAATGCGCCTTCCTGCAGCCAGTGGTAGATGAAGGCGATCACGATCACGATGCCTGCGCTGACGGCGGTTAACGTCAACGTCGAATGCGAATCGAGAACCGTCGGCCAGCGCGATAACACCGCCGCCGCCACTACCAGCACAATCGCGCTGATGAACATGGTGTCGAGAATCAACGCGATGAGACGATCGCCGAGGCGGGCTGCATTGCTATCGGAGGAGGTTGCGGCTCGAGCCTTGCCCGATTTCGGTCGATTGGATTGTGGCGTCGAGGGTGAGAGATCGACCAGAAGCGATGAGGGCAGCCGCTTCCCGCAGACAAAACATTCCCCTTTGTCGTCTTCGTTCTTTACGCCACAGGAGGGGCAATACATTCGGTCTCAGTCCGTTAGAGCCGAATATTATGACTCGACCTCAGTCGAAAATGTGAAACCGATCACAACCAGCCGCGCGTTCGTGCGATGAGTACGATCGCTTCAGGAATCGTGTACTGGTCTTCGGGTCCGAGCGCGTCTTCCCACTGCAGATCCCACGCGGCCTGCACGCACTCTTCCTCGGTCGCCTTCGTGAAATTCAATTCGCAGACGTCACCGAGGTAGCGATCGCGGTCGCGCAAGGGAAGGCCGAATGTTCGGCAGACGAGCGGTCGATGCTCGTAGATCATGCATTCGCCGGCGTCGTTCAAGTTCGGGCATGGCGTCGATGCCGTGCGGTCAAAGAAACTTTGCTTCTCGATCGGTGAGCACTCGCGAAGCCGCGGATGCTGCGACGTCGCGAGGATCTCGACCGCCCTCCGCACGATCATCCGGCGCCGCTTGGGATGGACTTTCGCCAGCCCTTTCGCGATTACCGGAATGTCGGCCGCTCCGATCTCGAACAGGCCGTAACAACATAGTGAGCATCCGCGTCCGCACTGCAAATTCTGCGGTTGGGCGGCCATGACCGATTGAAAAAACCGGTCGGCGTGCGCGAGGATGTTCTTGTAGGACATCTTTCGCTTATGGTATACAGCGGCGGCCTCGGGAAAGGGCGTTCGGTCGGCCTGCCGCTCAGGTTTCCCGGTTCCAAAAAGCTATGCAAATCAACCTGATGCCCGACCTTTCTCTACTCGCAGTGATGGTCATCTTCATCCTCGAGTACATCATCGTCAGGCGTTTCTTTTTGAAGCCGATCAATGACGTCCTCGAGTCGCGCCAGTCCGAGGCCCGCTCGGCGCAAGAGACTTACGAGCAATCGTTGAGCCGGTTCAACGACGCAACCAATCGAATCGAGCAACGACTCCACGAGGCCAAGCGCGACGCCGCGCAGCTTCGCGATCAATTCCGCTCAGAGGCCGGCGCGCATCGGCAATCATTGGTGGAGCGAACAACTGCCGAAGCGCGAAAGCTGGTCACTGAAGCGGAACAGCGACTGATGCGCGATGTGAAGGAAGCGCGCGACAAAATCGTGCGCGACGTCGAATCGCTCGCTCGCCTGGCGGCCGAGCGCCTCCTGGGGAGGTCGTTGTGAAAGTTGCCGTCATCGCCTTGCTGGTGGTGTTGTGCGTGGTGCCGATTTTCGCGCAAGGCGAGGGGCATGGTGCCGAGCACGAGACCTCGAAATTTCTCGGCATCCCGTCGTGGATCTGGAAGTTTGTCAACATGATCGCTTTTCTCGGCGTTCTGGGCTGGTTCATCGGCAAGCCGATCAAGAACGCGCTGGCCGCGCGCAATGAGCAGGTGAAGCGCGAGGCCGAAGAGGCGCGCGAACGCCGCGCCAAAGCGGATCAGATGGCGGCCGACATCCAGGCCCGCCTAACACAGCTCGAAGATGACGTGCGTCAGATTCGCGAGCGCGCACAAAGCGAGGGTGAGCGTCAAAAGCGGGAGCTGATCGCGGCCGCGGAAGCGGAGGCCCAAAAGATTCTCGCCGGCGCGCGCGGCGAAGTCGACAATCGCCTCAAGCATGCACGGCATGAGCTGACCGAATACGCCGGGCAGCTGGCCAGCGAGCGCGCCGAACAGATCCTGCGCGAGAAGACCACCGACGCCGACCGCCAGAAACTCTTCCGCGATAGCCTCAAGCAGGTCGAGGAGGCGCAATCGTGATCCGCCGCTTCGCACGGCCCTACGCGCGCGCCATTATGGATGTCGTCGCTTCCCCCGAAAAAGCGAACGCGCTCCGATTCGAGCTGGCGCGCTTCGACGCCATGCGCAAGGCCTCGACGGAATTGCACGAGCTCTACGCCAATCCGGGCATCGAATACGCGCACAAGTCCCAAATCACCGCAACGATCGCAAAACGGCTCGGTCTCTCCGCGATGGCGGTCAAAGTTCTCGACGTGCTCACGCGCAATCGACGGATGAACGATCTCGACGCGGTGGTGGAAGCGCTGGCCGAGATGATCCGACAGGCCACCGACACCGTGGCGGCCGAAGTCCGGTCGGCGAAGCCCTTGAGCGATCAGGAACAGGCTGAGCTTCGGCGAACCCTGGAAAAAAAGGCGGGCCGCAAAGTCGAATTGTCGATCACGACCGATCCGGAGCTGATCGGCGGGTTCGTGGCCAAGATGGGCAGCGAAGTCTTCGATGCATCCGTTTCCGGAAAGATAGAGAAATTTCGTGAGTCATTAGGATAACAGATTATGGCGACTGATTTAAGGGCTGAAGAAATCACCGAGATCATCCGTCAGCAACTCACCGGCATCGGCAAAGGCGTCGATGTGGCCGAAGTCGGGACGGTGGTCTCGGTCGGCGACGGTATCGCGCGCGTGTACGGTCTCGATCGCGTCATGGCCGGCGAGCTCGTGCAGTTTCCGCACGACATCGTGGGCCTGGCGCTCAACCTCGAGGAGGACAATGTCGGCGTCGTTCTCCTCGGCGAAGCGGCCTTGATCAAGGAAGGCGACGAAGTTCGCCGCACCGGCAAGATCATGTCGGTGCCGGTTGGTCCGAATGTGGTCGGCCGGGTCGTCAATCCTCTCGGCGTTCCCATCGACGGGAAAGGACCGATTCAGGCCGCCGAGTATTACGGTATCGAGCGCATCGCGCCGGGCGTGGTCGACCGCAAGCCGGTGAAGGAGCCGCTGCAGACGGGACTCAAAGCGATCGACTCGATGATTCCGATCGGACGCGGGCAACGCGAGCTGATCATCGGCGATCGGCAGACGGGGAAGACGGCCATCGCCATCGACACGATCATCAATCAGAAGGGTCAGGGCGTCATCTGCATCTACGTTGCCATCGGTCAGAAAAAGTCGACAGTTGCGCAGGTCGTCAAAACGCTCGAGAACTACGGCGCCATGGATCACACCATCGTGGTCAGCGCCTCGGCCTCGGAACCCGCGCCGCTGCAGTACCTCGCGCCCTACGGCGGATGCGCGATGGGCGAGTACTTCCTGTACAACAAGCAACACGCGCTGTGCATCTATGACGATCTTTCCAAGCACGCGCAGGCGTATCGCGAGATCTCGCTGCTTCTCCGCCGCCCGCCCGGCCGCGAGGCGTATCCGGGCGACGTTTTCTATCTGCACTCGAGACTCCTGGAACGCGCAGCGAAACTGAGCGATGAGAAGGGCGGCGGTTCGCTGACCGCGCTTCCCGTGATCGAAACGCAGGCCGGCGACGTCTCGGCCTACATTCCGACCAACGTCATTTCGATCACCGACGGTCAGATCTACCTGGAGACCGATCTTTTTCACTCCGGCGTCAGGCCGGCCGTCAACGTCGGCATCTCGGTGTCGCGCGTGGGCGGGTCGGCGCAGATCCGCGCCATGCGCGCGGTCGCCGGAACGCTGCGACTGGATCTCGCGCAATACCGCGAGCTGGCTGCCTTCGCGCAGTTCGGCTCGGACCTCGACAGAGTCACGCAGCAGCAGCTCAATCGCGGCCGTCGGCTGGTCGAGATCCTGAAGCAGGGGCAGTATCAGCCCATGCGCGTCGGTCTCCAGGTCACGTCGGTGTATGCCGGCACGCAGGGCTTCCTCGACAACCTGCAGGTCGATGCCATCCGCGAATTCGAGGTGGCCATGCATCAATGGCTGCTCGATTTCCGCGCCGACCTGATCGGTCGCATCGAGAAGGCTCCGAAGTTCGACGAGGCGCTCGGCAATGACCTGAAAGCGGCCATCACCGAATTCAAGAACGAGTATGTCAAGGATCGCGCGGACGTCGTAGCGGCGTAATGGCAAACACGATCGACATCCGACGCCGGATCCGCAGCGTCAAGAACACGCAGCAGATCACCAAGGCCATGAAGATGGTCGCGGCGGCGAAGCTGCGGCGGGCGCAGGAGCGCATGTTCGCAGCGCGTCCCTATGCCGCAGCGCTCCGCGAAGTTCTTTCGTCGGTCGCGACGCGCGTCGAAGAGCTCGAGCATCCACTGCTCCGCGCCCACGAGCCTGAGCGCAACGTGCTCCTGGTAGTCGTCACGGCCGACAAAGGCCTCGCCGGCGCGTTCAACTCCAACGTGATTCGTGCCGCGACCAATGCAATTCGAGAAAAGAACTGGCAATCGATGCAGATCGTGCCCATCGGTCGGAAGGCCAATGACTTTTTCAAGCGACGCACCATCCCCATTCGCCGCGAAGCCGTGCACACCATTCAAGCCTTGTCGCTGAAGACGGCGCAGGAAATCGCGAAGACGCTGATCGACGATTTCATCACCGAGAAAGTCGACGGCGTTTACGTCGCCTACAACGAATTCAAATCGATCATCGCGCAGCGGGTCCGACTGGAGAGGCTCCTGCCCATCGAGCGTGCGTGGGACGAGGTCGGCACGGAGGTCGATTACCTGTACGAGCCGGCGCCGCACGTGATTCTCAGCGAGCTTCTGCCGAAGCACATCGAGTTTCAGCTCTACCGAATCCTGCTCGAGTCGGCGGCCGCCGAGCAGGGGGCGCGCATGACAGCCATGGAAGCGGCCACCAAAAATGCCTCGGACATGATCGCGCATCTGACGCTCACCTATAACCGCATCCGCCAGGCGTCGATCACGAAGGAGATCATCGAGATTGTCAGCGGCGCGGCCGCACAGGAAGGATAGCGGAGTCTCAGGGTTGCGCGGTCTCGCAGTGCAGCACCGCGAGACCTCGAAACCGCGAGACCACGCAACTACGGAGAAGACATGGCAGAGCAAAAAGTCGGGAAAGTGATTCAGGTCATCGGCCCGGCGGTCGACGTCGAATTCGAAGAGGGACATCTTCCGGCGATCTACAACGCCGTCCGCATCGTCGACAAGGGCGAGCTCGGGAAAGTTCCGATCGACGTCGTGGTCGAAGTTGCCAATCACATCGGCGAGAACCAGGTGCGCTGCATCGCCATGAAGCCGACCGACGGCATGGTTCGCGGCATGAAGGCCATCGACAGCGGCGCGCCCATCTCTGTCCCGGTTGGCGAGCAGACCCTCGGTCGCATCCTCAACGTCCTCGGCGAGCCGGTCGACAACAAAGGCCCCGTGAAGGCGAAAGAACGATGGCCGATCCATCGCGAGCCGCCCAAGTTCGAAGAGCAGTCCACCGAAATCGAGATGTTCGAGACTGGCATCAAGGTCATCGATCTTCTCGAGCCCTACACCAAGGGCGGCAAGACGGGATTGTTCGGCGGCGCCGGAGTCGGCAAGACAGTTCTGATTCAGGAGCTGATCAACAACGTCGCCAAAGCGCACGGCGGATTCTCGGTCTTCGCGGGCGTGGGCGAGCGCACGCGTGAAGGCAACGACCTCTGGCTCGAGTTCGCGGAGAGCGGCGTCATCGTGCCCGGCGACCCGTCGAAGTCGAAGGCGGCGCTGATCTACGGTCAGATGACCGAGCCTCCTGGCGCGCGGCTGCGCGTCGGACTGACCGGACTGACGGTGGCGGAATACTTCCGCGACGCCGAAGGTCGCGACGTGCTCCTCTTCATCGACAACATCTTCCGATTCACACAGGCGGGCTCCGAAGTTTCGGCGCTGTTAGGCCGGATGCCGAGCGCAGTCGGATATCAGCCCAACCTGGCCACCGAAATGGGCGAGCTGCAGGAGCGGATCACTTCCACCAAGCGCGGCTCGATCACTTCGGTGCAGGCGATCTACGTTCCTGCCGATGACCTGACCGATCCCGCCCCGGCGACCGCCTTCGCGCATCTGGACGCCACGTCCGTCCTTTCGCGCCAGATCGCGGAGCTCGGCATCTATCCGGCCGTCGATCCGCTCGCCTCGACGTCGCGCATTCTCGATCCGCGCATCGTCGGCGATGATCACTACAACGCTGCGCGCGCGGTGCAGGCAGTGTTGCAGAAATACAAGGACCTCCAGGACATCATCGCGATCCTGGGGATCGACGAGCTGTCCGAGGACGACAAGATCGTGGTCGGACGCGCCCGCCGCATTCAGCGCTTCCTCTCGCAGCCCTTCTTCGTGGCGCAGCAGTTCACGGGACTCGAAGGCAAGTACGTCAAGATCGCCGACACCATTCGCGGCTTCAAGGAAATCGTCGAAGGAAAGCACGACGAGCTGCCGGAGCAGGCATTCTTCAACGTCGGCACCATCGAAGAGGCCGTCGCGAAGGCCGAGCAGATTCAGAAGCAGGCGGCCTGATCGATGCCGGATCTACCGACCAAGTTCTACCTGACCGTGGTCACGCGCGAGCGCAAGATCGTCGAGACCGATGCGGTGGAGCTGGTGTTGCCGGCCTACGACGGCGAGATCGGCGTATTGCCCGGACACACGCCGCTGCTGGCGCTTCTCAAAGTCGGGATCATGCGATATCGCACCAATGGCGAGTCGCAGAGCCTGGTGTTGTCGTGGGGCTTCGCGGAGATTCTGCCGGAGCGCGTGATCGTGATGGCCGAGACCGCTCGGCTGCCGCAGGAAATTGATCCGACGCTGGCCGAGGCGGAGCGGATCAAGCTGGAGCGGGAGCTGGCCGATTTGTCGTCGCACGACCCGGAGTTTGCTATTGTGGAAGGACGGCTCGAGGAATCGGTGGCCATGATCAACGTCCATCGCGGCATGTGAGATGGAACCGTGGCTCGAGGCTTTTGCGCGCGCGAACTCCCGGCGCAGCGTTGACACCGCGCACGATCTGAAGACCCCGCTCAACGTCGCGGTTCTGAACCTCGAGTTGCTGCGGATGCGGGTCGCGAAACTCGCCCACGGCAGCAAAGACGAGAAAATCGCGGGTTACACCGCAGCGATCGAAACCGAGCTGCGCCGCATGGCCCGCATCTTCGACGCATTTTTTCTTCTTTCAACACCGCCAAAAAACGAAGGGGAGCCAAAACTGTTCGACGCCTCCGCCGTCTGCCGCGAGCTCATGAATCTGCAAATGCCTGGCGCAACGAACGTTCGCGCGCACGAGTCCAGAATTCGAGAAGCGGTAAAGTTGTTCTTGCAGGGCGCGTCGAAAGTTCTGAAACAGGAGAGCCGACAGTCGTCCGGCCAATGCGTCGACAAACGGCTGACGATTTCGATCAGCGGACAGATGATCGCGGAAGATTTGGAGTTGGAAAAGATTTTCAAGTTCTATTACACCGACCGGGACGGCGCTCCCGATCTTTCTCTGGCGGCCGCGCGTCTCATCGTAGAGACATACGGTGGAGAACTGGACGCGGTACAGGAACGTGATAAGGTGACTCTGAGGCTATCGCTTCCCCTGGGTGATCCATGAAACGCGTACTCATTGTTGACGACGATCGTGCCACCAGCGCGGGCATGGCCGACGTGGTCGAGGAGTGGGGTTACGAAGTTGAATCCGCCGACACGGTCAAGGCGGGCTGGGCTGCGGTTTCCAAGCTCGTCCCCGATGTGGCCATCGTCGACCTCAAGCTGCCTGACGGAACCGGCCTCGATCTTCTCCACAAGATCAAGGAAACCTATCCCGACGTCTCCGTCATCATTCTGACCGGACACGCCACCGTCGACTCCGCTGTCAAAGCGCTGAAAGTCGGCGCCGAGGATTACGTCACCAAGCCGGTCGACCTGCCCCGCCTGCAAGTCATCCTGCAGTCGATCGAAGACAAGCAGATGATGAAGCAGGAGATCCTGGAGCTTCGTCGCCAGCTTCAGAAGATGGGGGCCCTGGGACATCTGGTCGGCAAGTCACCGCGGATGCAGCGGCTGTTCGAAGAAGTCGAGATGGTCGCGAACACCGACGCCGGGATCTTCATCGTGGGTGAGTCGGGATCGGGAAAAGAAGTGGTCGCCAACACCATCCACTCGCTGTCGCGGCGCAAGAACAAGCCCTTCATCGCGTTCAATTGCGGCGCGATTTCGCCGACGCTGATCGAATCCGAGATCTTCGGCCACGAAAAGGGGGCGTTCACGAACGCCATCAAGCGTCGCGAGGGTTACTTCGAGCTCGCCAAAGGCGGAACGGTCTTTCTCGATGAAATCACCGAGATGCCCATCGAGCTGCAGGTGAAATTGCTGCGCGTGCTGGAAGAGGGAAAGTTCCGGCGCGTCGGAGGCAACGAGGAAATCAATATCGATGCCCGGATCATCGCGGCCTCGAATCGCGATCCGCAGAAGGCCATTGCCGACGGCAAGCTTCGCGAGGACCTTTACTACCGGCTGAACGTGTTCCCGATCGAAGTGCCGCCGCTGCGCGAGCGGCTGGAGGACATTCCGCTCTTCGCGCACTTCTTCCTGCAGAAGCTGAATGAAACCGAAGAGAAAAAGGTCGAGAACATCGATTCGGAGTTCATCGAAGCGCTGCAGGCTTACGAGTGGCCGGGCAACGTGCGCGAGCTGCGCAATGTCATCAACCGGGCCTTCATCATGGCGCGCACGGACACGCTGACAACCGATTGTCTGCCCGACAAGCTCCTCGGCTCGCGCCGTCGACGGTCGAAGAATGCCGTCACCATCCCGCTGGGGCAGCCGATGGAGGAGGTCGAGCGCCTGGTCATCGAAGAGACGCTCAACATGACCGATGGCGATCGCCGGAAAACCGCCGAAATTCTCGGTATCTCCTACAAAACGCTGTACAACAAGACCAAGAAGTACAAGGCTGCCGGCGGCGCCGACGAGGATGACGAGGAGTAGCGCGCACGCGCGCGCGTGACGCGCGCGCGAGGAATTTCGCGGTTCGCCGCCCCGGTTCCGGCGCTGCAGCACGATATGGCCAAGAACCTCGTCATCGTCGAATCCCCCGCAAAAGCGAAAACCATCAACAAATTCATCGGGAAGGACTACATCGTCAAGGCGTCGGTGGGACACGTCCGCGATCTTCCCAAGAGCGAGCTTGGCGTCGACGAGGAAACCTTCGAGCCGACCTACGAGGTCCTGGAAGGCAAGCAGAAGGTCGTCAGCGAGCTAAAAGCCGCGGCCAAGAAAGCCGACACGATCTACATCGCATCCGACCCCGATCGCGAAGGCGAAGCTATCGGCTGGCACATCATGAATCTTCTCGGCGGCGATTCCAAGAAAGTCCGCCGCATCCTCTTTCACGAGATCACCAAGAACGCGGTCCGCAAGGCGATCGAGCACCCCATCGACATCGATATGAACAAGGTGAACGCGCAGCAGGCGCGGCGCGTCCTCGATCGTCTGGTCGGATACAAACTCTCGCCGCTGCTGTGGGACAAAGTGCGGCGCGGACTGAGCGCCGGCCGCGTGCAGTCGGTGGCCATGAAGATGATCGTCGACCGCGAGGAGGCCATCAAAGCGTTCGTCCCGGAAGAGTACTGGACGTTCGCGGCCAGGCTGGAAGCCGGCAATCCTCCGCCGTTCTTCGCCAAGCTGACCAGGATCGACGGAAAGAAAGCCGAGGTCGCGAAGGAGCCGGAGGCGCGAAAGATCGAGGCGGCGCTCAAGGCCGGCGCGTTCGTGGTCGACGCCATCGCGCGCAAGGAGAAGAAGCGATCGGCCGCTCCGCCGTTCATTACATCGACGTTACAGCGAACGGCATACAACCGGTTCAAGTATCCCGTCAAGCGGACGATGCAGATCGCACAGAAGCTCTACGAAGGCAAAGAGCTGGGCGGTCTCGGCTTCGCAGGTCTGATCACCTACATGCGCACCGACTCCGTCCGCATCAGCGAGGAGGCCCTCGGCGAAGTGCGACAATATATCGCTACTAAATATGGTGACAATATATTGCCGGAGAAACCCAACTACTACAAGGTGAAGAAATCGGCGCAGGCGCAGGAAGCACACGAAGCCATCCGTCCGACTTCGCTCGAATTCGATCCCGAGAAGATCAAAGACTTCCTCACCCGCGAGGAATACAACCTCTATAAGGTGATCTGGGACCGCTTCGTCGCATCGCAGATGAAGCCGGCGATTTTCGACGTTACCGATGTCGACATTCAGAACGGTCCGTACACGCTGCGCGCATCGGGCGAGGTGTTGAAGTTCCCCGGCTTCATGGCCATCTTCCAGGAAGAAGCTGAAGAAGATGACGAGGAGAAACCGGAAAACGAGAAGGCGCTGCCCGCGATGACCGAGGGCGAGAAGCTGGCGCTGCTCGATCTCGAGACCAGGCAGAACTTCACGCAACCGCCTCCCCGCTACACCGAGGCCACGCTGGTGAAGGCGCTGGAGGAGAACGGAATCGGACGGCCCTCAACGTACGGGCAGATTCTGACCACCATCCAGGCGCGCGATTACACCTACAAGCACGACGGCAAGTTCCACCCCACGCACCTCGGTGTGATCGTGACGATGCTGCTGCGTCAATCCTTCGGCGACATCATCGACGAGGGTTACACCGCTGATCTCGAAGAGAAGCTCGACAAGGTTGAAGAAGGCAATGTCGAGTGGACCGACCTGATGCGCGAATTCAATGACAAGTTCGCGGTCGACCTCGTCCGCGCCAAGAGCGAGATGATGCAGGTGAAGGGCGAGGGCGTCGCGACCGATGAGATCTGCGAGAACTGCGGCTCACCGATGGTCATCAAGTTCGGGCGATTCGGCGAATTCCTCGCCTGCTCGAATTATCCCGAGTGCAAGACCACCAAGGAGATCGCGAAGGGCGACGCGGCCGAGGCGGGCGACGACACCATCATCTGCGAGAAGTGCGGCAAGCCGATGCAGCTCAAGCGCTCGCGGTTCGGTCAGTTCTTCGCGTGCAGCGGTTATCCCGATTGCAGGAACACGAAAGATCCGCGCCTGTTGAAAGCGGGATTGCCGACCGAGCCGCAGCCGCCTTGCGAGATCTGCGGCAAAGAGATGGTGATGAAGAGCGGCCGTTACGGTCCGTTCTACAGTTGCTCCGGCTATCCCGACTGCCGAAACATTCGCAAGATCGGCGGCGGCACCCGCGTTCCGCCCACGCCGACGGGCGTCAAATGTCCCCAGTGCGGCGAAGGGGAAATCGTCCAGCGCCGTTCCCGTCGCGGCATTTTCTATTCCTGCAATCGATATCCGAAATGCGAATTCGCGCTCAATGCCAAGCCGGTTCCGCGCCCGTGTCCGAAATGCGGCGCGCCGTATCTGCTGGAGAAGCAGACCAAGCGCGAGGGCCACATCGAGGCTTGCAACAATCCGGAGTGCGGGTACAAGGCGCCCATCACCGCGCCTGAAGAAACGCGCGCACCGGCGGTGTGATCAGGGCGAGGCGATGGGGTCAGGTCTTTGATTGTGGCTACGCTCTCCCGGTAGTGGAACTAATTCAGAACGTTGAGGATGCAGCGTATCGCGCATTTTTCTCGACTGCGCATCTTCCTGAAATAAAAGGCTCTTCACTGAGTAGAGCCTGGCGGGAATCAAAGACCTGACCCCATCAGAAACGCGCGCACCGGCGGTGTGATCAGGTCGTAATCGATCAGAAAAGTATCGTGACCGTTCGAGGACGCGATGCGCTCGTGCGTTACCGGCGTGCCGTTCGTCTGCATCGCGCGCTCGACGCGCTCGACCTCCGGGACCGGAAAAAGCCAGTCGGTGTCGAACGACACCAGCAGCGTCCTGCCGCGCCACTGCGCGAATGCGCGCTCGAGCGATCCGAACTGCTCGTCGAGATCCATTTCGTCCATGGCCGCCTGCACACGGATGTATGAGTTGGCGTCGTACTGCTTCGCGAACTTCTGGCCCTGATACTCGAAATACGAGTCGATCTCGAATTGCCGCGTGTTGCCGCGGCGCCTTCGACCGAATTTCGATTGCAACGCCTGCGCGGAGAGGTAGGTCATGTGGCCCACCATTCGCGCCACCTGCAGACCGCGCAGCGGCTCGGGATTGTCGTAGTAGTCGCCGCTGTGGAATCGCGTATCGCTCTCGATGATCTTACGGCCGATGATGTGCCATGCGATTCCGGAGACCGGCACCGCGGCGCCGCAGGCCATCGCCATGATCGAGTTCGCCCAGCCCGGATAGAGTGCGGTCCACATCAATACCTGCATTCCGCCTAACGACCCGCCGGCGATCGAGTGCAGTCGCGAGATGCCGAGGTGTTCCAGCACGAGTTTTTGAGAATGGACCATGTCTTCGATGGTCGGCCAGGGATATCGGGATCCGTACTGTTTGCCAGTGGCGGGATCGATCGAGAAAGGGGCCGTCGTCCCGTAGCACGAACCGGGAAGGTTCGCGCAAACGACGAAGTATTTTTCGAGATCGATGCCCTTGCCGTAGCCGACCAGACCATCCCACCACCCGGCCCGTTCCTCGTCCGAGGTTGTGTACTTGCCGGCGGCATGCGCGTTGGCCGACAACGCGTGGCACACCAGGATGGCGTTGGAGCGGTCGGCGTTCAGCTCCCCGAAGGTCTCATATCGGATCGTGAACGGCGCGATGGTCTCGCCGTGCGAGAAACGGAATCCTTCCTCGAGGAGCAGATCCTTCGGCGGCGCCGAGATGAATGTGTCTTGCAGGAGCTGCGGCATGAACCGCGAATCGTAATTCAGTCGGCCGCTTCCGGCATCACGATCCAGAGAACGATGTACACAATGATCCCCGGGAAGGCGGCCGACACGACCGAGACGAGAACATACAGCACCCGCACGGCGTTCGGGCTCCAGCCCAGCCATTCCGCGATTCCGCCGCAAACCCCTGCGATCAATTTATGTTTGCGTGAACGACGGAGAGGCATGTCAGGCTCCTTTCTCGCGCTTCAATTGCCCTTCGTAGATACGGCGAACTTCGTCGATGGTTGAGATCTGCTCGACGGTCTTATCGTCGCGGATGCGCGCAATTCGTGGAAAGCGAAGCGCATACCCCGATTTGTGGCGCGAGGACTCCTGGATCCGGTCGAACGCGATCTCGAGAACGACGCGCGGCTCCACCATGTGAACCGGGCCGTAACGCGCGGTGGTTGTCTCCTTGAAGTGTTTGGTGAGCTGATCGATCTCGACGTCGGTCAGACCCGAATACGCCTTCCCGATGTTGACGAGCTCCTGATCGCGGCGGACGGCGAAGGTGTAGTCGGACAGCACGCTGCGTCGCTTGCCATGACCGTATTCGGCGGCCGTGACGACGCAGTCGAGCGTCGCCAAAGCCTTTTTGTACTTCAGCCATGACTTACCACGGCGCCCGGGCGTGTAGATCGATCCGGGATCCTTGACGACCAGGCCCTCGTTCGCGCGGGCACGGGCGGCCTCGAACAGTTCGTCGACGTGCGCGGCGTCGCGAATGGGCGTCTGATCCGAGAGTCGGATCGCGCCGCCGCGAACGATGTTTCGAAGTCGCGTCAGGCGCTCGCTCAACGGCAATTCGAAAAGCGCCTCGCCGTTTTCGAACAGAAGATCGAACGCGAAAAAGGCGACCGGCGCCTCCCGCAACAGCGCTTCCGACACCTTGCGGCGGCCCAGACGAGTTTGGATGACGGCGAAAGGGAGGATGCGATCGCTGAACGCGACGATCTCGCCGTCGAAGATGACGCTGCCGTCGAGCTGCCGTGCCGCGGCCTCGATCTCAGGGAACCGATGCGTCACGTTGTCCAGGGTTCGCGAGTAGATTCGGACTTCTTTTCCATCGCTGTGAAGCTGCGCGCGGATGCCATCGTATTTGTCGTCCGCGAACGCACCGGCGCCTAACGCCGCCGCGATCTCCTGCGGATCTTCCTCCGGTTGCGCAAGCATGAACGCGAAGGGATGAAAGAGAGTCATCTTCACGCTTTCGAGCGCGTCGCTCTTCGCGAGCAGCGCCGTCGCACCGATGTCCCCGGTGAACATGTTGGCTCGGCGGACGGCATCGACTTTTGGTCCGAATGCTTTCGCGATTGCCGACTCGACCAGTCCTTCCTGCAGTCCGATACGAAGTTCGCCGACCAGAATCTTCACGACGTAGCGTGCTCCCTGAGCATCCACTTTCCGCAGCAGCTCGGTGAGGATGCTTTTCTTCTCGTTGGCGCCGGCCGTCTGTGCGACGCGATCGAAATATTCGCCGAGCTCGGAGAGAGTGATCGTGCGCGCCGGATCGCTTGCGAAGTTGTCGGCCAGCGTGTCGCCGGCATCGCCGTGCTTCGACCACGAGGCCCAGATGGCGTCGGAACTTCTCCCGGTGACCGCCGCCGCGGCATCGCTGATGATCGCTCCGCCGACGCCCGTGACGCGTTCGTCGCGTCGCGGAAAGGGTGATCCGGAAAAGAAGACCACCGTGCGCTCCAGCGATGCGTCGTCGAGCGTGCGGAGATAGTCCGCCAGAAGCCGCTCCTTCTCGTTTTTCTTCGTCGTAGCTGCGATCGCGTTTGCGACCACGGTGAAGTCGGAAAGCATGCGATAGAATCCGCGCCCCGGAAGAGGTTAGCGCATGAAAACAAAAGTGACCGTCGTGGGCGGCGGCAACGTCGGTGCCACAGTGGCGCAGGGAATCGCGCACAAGGAGCTGGCCGACGTGGTGGTGGTCGACATCATCGAGGGCGTTCCACAGGGCAAATCGCTCGATCTGATGGAGACCGCTCCGGTCGAGAAGTACGACTCGATCCTCAAAGGATCGAACAGCTATGACGGCACGGAGAACTCCGACATCGTCGTGATCACGGCCGGCCTGCCACGAAAACCGGGAATGAGCCGCGACGATCTGCTGTGGAAGAACGAGGAGATCGTTTCCGCTGTCACGCGCGAGGTGGTGAAGCGCTCGCCGGACAGCATCCTGGTCGTGGTCTCGAATCCGCTCGATGCGATGTGCGAAGTCGCGCGGCGCGTTTCGCGATTTCCGCGCCAGCGCGTGGTCGGCATGGCCGGCATCCTCGACTCCGCCCGCATGCGCGCCTTCATCGCCATGGAGCTCAACGTTTCGGTGGAAAATACGCATGCATTCGTTCTGGGCGGCCACGGCGACACGATGGTGCCCTTGCCGCGATACTCCACGGTCGCTGGAATTCCGATCACCGAGTTGATCGCGAAGGATCGCATCGACGCCATCGTCGATCGGACGCGCAACGGCGGCGCGGAGATCGTCAACCTGCTGAAGACCTCAGCGTGGTATGCGCCGGCGGCCTCGACCGTTGAGATGGTCGAGGCAATCCTGAAGGACAAACGGAAGATTCTGCCGTGCGCTGCGTTTCTTCAGGGTGAATACGGTATCCGCGGACTGTATGTCGGCGTGCCGGTGAAGCTCGGTCGCAATGGAATCGAACAGATCATCGAGATCAAATTGACCAGCGAGGAGAGGGCTGCGCTCGACAAGTCTGCGGGTGCGGTCAAGGAACTCGTCGACAAGCTCAAAGTCGCGGCCTAAAATCGTCCCAACCCGTCCATGAAAAAACTCGTCATCGATATCGAGACGGTCGGCATTCCGTGGGAAGAGCACGATCCGTATGTCCGCGAGTATCTGATCAAGGGACAGACGGAAGACGGCGCTGAGGAGACCAAGCGCGCCGGTGGTTTGTCGCCGTTCCGAGGAAAGATTGTGGCGATCGGTGTGATCCGCATCGATGACGGCCGTTCGTGCGCGCTTTACGAAATGCCCGGTCAGACCGACGTTCGGGTCGAGCGCGCCGGACTCAGGACGTACATCTCGGGAACCGAGAAGCAGATTCTCGAAAAATTCTGGGAGTGGTTCGACGCCGACTCGCGCTTCATTTCGTTCAACGGCCGGCAATTCGACGGACCGTTTTTGATGATTCGCTCCGCCATCAACGGCGTGGCGCCGAAGCGCGATCTGGTCGGCTATCGCTATCAGATGCACCCGAATTGCGACGTTCGCGAGGCGCTGAACTTCTTCGGCACGACCAACAACCGTCAGTTCAAGTTCAATCTCGATCTGGCGTGCAAAGCGTTTGGCATCGCGACTTCAAAGCATGAAGGATTCGATGGCCGCAGCGTGGAGTCGTGGTACCGCGCCGGACGCCATCGCGAGATTGCCGATTACTGCCTCGACGATGTTCGAGCGACGCTCGAACTGTACGAAAAAATCGCGCCGACGCTTCTGATGTTCAACAAGGAATTTCGCGAGTCGGAGGAGAAGGAGCTGCGCGGCAAGAAGGAAGAGGCGCCGCTGGTCCCGACCAGCGAGTCGCCCTTCGTGCAGGCCGTGACGCAGACGTCGCTCGAGCTGACCGCATCGCTCGAGGCCACCGAGCCCGCGCCCGCCATCGCCGGTACGCATCAGGCCATGGTCTTCGAGAAGCTGATTACACCCGACGAGCCTGAAGAAGAAATACCGGCGAATCCGCTTACAATCCGCGAGTGAAGCTGTTCCGGGCGCGGATATTCACGCCGATCGCCGACCCATTTCGGAACGACCCAGCAACGTCCTACCTGTTTCTTGATGACGGATACCTGGCTATCGATGGATTGCGCATCGCGGGCGTCGGGCCGTGGAAGGAGCACCCTTCCGGCGAGGTGGTCGACCTCGGCCACGAAGCGCTGATCACCCCCGGCTTTTTCGACACGCACCTGCACGCGCCGCAGCTGGAGATGATCGGATCGTACGGGGGGCATCTGCTGGAATGGCTGAACCGCTACACATTCCCGACCGAGGCGAAATTCAGCGACCCGAAACACGCGGCCACCATCGCGCGCGCGTTCTTCGACGAGCTTCTGCGCAACGGCACGTTGTGCGCGCTGATTTTCTCGACCATCCACGCCGAAGCGACCGACATCTTCTTCGCGGAAGCGGAGCGTCGCGGATTTCGCGGAATCATCGGGAAGGCCATGATGGATCGCAACGCCCCCGATGCCCTGCTGGAGAAGGCGCAGACATCGTACGCGCAGAGCCGGGAGCTGCTGCTGAAATGGCACAACCGCGGTCTTCTGCGATATGCGATCACGCCACGATTCGCGCCGACCTCGACGCCCGAGCTCCTCGGGCGGGCCGGCGATTTGAAGCGCGAGTTTTCCGATGCTTACGTTCACACCCACATTTCCGAAAACACCACCGAAGTGACATGGGTGCATGAGCTTTTTCACGAAGCCGAATACGCGGATGTCTACGATCGCTACGGACTGCTCGACGAGCGCACCGTCCTCGCGCACGGCGTGCACCTCACCGAGGAAGAGCTCGACCTTCTCGCGCGCCGCGGAGCGCGCATCTCGCATTGTCCGAACTCGAACCTTTTTCTCGGCAGCGGACTCTTTCGGCTACATCACGTGATGGATTCCGGCGTCGTGGTTGGACTCGGAACGGACATCGGCGCCGGCACCACGCCCTCGATGTTCACTGCCATGGCCGACGCCTACAAAGTGCAGCAGGTCCAGGGCGTCTCGCTCAGTCCGTTCGAGCTGTGGTATCTCGCGACACTCGGCGGTGCGCGTGCACTGTCCTTCGATGCCGAAACCGGCAGCCTCGAGGCCGGCAAGTCGGCGGATTTCCTGGTGTTGAACCTTCGTGCCACGCCCTTGATCTCGATCCGGAGCGCGCGTGCTGCGAATATCGAGGACCTTCTGGCGGGATTGATTTTCATGGGCGACGACCGCGTCGTCCAGAGCGCGACCATCGCCGGACGCGAAGTCATGCACCGGCAGTGAGTCTGGCGTATGGTTTGCGCCTGCGAGGCCGCAGGAGGTAACCATGCTCCGTAAGTCAGCGTTTTTGTTTCTCATCGCTGTCTCCGCTTTCGGACAGTCGGGTACTCAATGGCGGACAAGTGCGGATGTCCGCGAAGGTTCGCGCGGCAGCCTGGTCGGCACGGTGGCCGATGTCGACGAAGGGCGACGGCGGTTCACCGTTCGACCGGATGATGATCAATACGGAACGGTCACGGTCGAAGCCGACGCGGTGTCGACGCAGTACAACGGATTCGGCGGAACGATCAACGGATCGCCGGAAGTTTTCATCGGCAGCACGGGATTCGCGAATCTGCGCGTGGGCGATCGCGTCGAGGTTCGCGGCGTCGGGCGAAATACCGCTGTCCTGGCCGCGGAATACGTCACACTTCTCGGCCGGCCGGTCGAAGCACCGCAGACCGGCGTCGGTCAAACGAGAACGCCTAACACCGTGTCTCCGCCGACCGTCACGAGCACAACGCCGAGCACGACGCCCGTGCAGCCGGGTCGGGTTGAAGGCGTCGTCCGACAGGTCAATGCCGCCGACGGACGGATCGTGATCGAGACCGATCGCCGCGAGATGATCACCATTCGCGCGGCGACATCGACGCCGGTGTATTACAAAAATACCGTTTACAAAGTCGCCAACCTCGAGCCCGGCGATCGCATTCGCATCCAGGCGGAAGGATCGACGAATACCGGCGGCGAGATTCGTGCGCGGACGATCGACGTCGTCCAGAGCACGCAGGAATCGGGGGGATCGATTGTGCAGGTCGGTGCGCTGTCGGGTCGTGTCACGTCCATCGATCGGCGAACCAACATCGTTCGAGTCGATAACGGACGCAACGAAGTGCGTGTCGATGTCTCGTCAGCTGTCGACTCCTCCGGCCGGCGCGTGCGCGCTGCCGACATGCAGGTCGGCGATCAGGTCGATCTGAGCGGCAGCTATAGCGGCGATATCTTCATGGCGTCGACGGTGCGATTTGGCGATGAGCCACTCGGACCCGCTCCCCCCGCAGCTCCCCAACCGTCCCCCCGTCCCTATGGCGACATCCTCGGCGCCATCACGATCTACGGAACGGTTGCGCAGTCGCTCAACAACGGCCCGCGGCTGGTGGTGAGGGAGGCCGATAACAACCGCACCGTCACGCTCTACGTCCTGGAGGATTTTGTGGTCCGCAACAAGACCGGCGGTTACACCACCGCCGACCGGCTTCGCGAGGGCGACCCCGTGGTGGTGAAGGCCTACCGCGATGGCGACGGCAACTACATTGCGCAGACTATCCGGCAGCGGTGACGCCTAAGGCGTCATCCTGAGCCGCGCAGACGGCGAAGGATCTCCGACGCGAACAGAGATCCTTCCCCCGTTCCGCGGGGTCAGGATGACGAGCGGGTAACAGTTATTTGGAATTTTGCGACGCTTGTGAGTGTCCAATCCTCCATGCAGCGCGAAATCTTGCCCGGTGTCTCGCCTGACGGCACTGACCCCAATGTCGTTTTCCAATCGCGACCGGTAATCGCCTCGGCCCGCCGGCGCGCCGCGCTGCGCGACGTGTTCGATGTGCTGCTCCTGGCCGGCGTCGACGCGCTTTTCATCCGCTGGTCGCACGCGCACATCCCGATGCTGGATCGCGCAGCGACGATGCTCGTTCTTGCAATCGCGAACGCGGTGTTGATCGCCTACGTTTGGTCGGTCCGCGCGCTTCCTCGCTGGCGCGCACGCAAGCTTGCCTCGACCTGGTCGGCGTCGGAGCGCAGCCGCTTCCTCAGGTTTTGACTCGCCGATGCGCGAGGATCACTTCGCGGCCCGTCAGATACAACAAAGTGATCAGGATTGCGAACGGGATCAACGCCAGTAGATCAGCGTGGGATCCGTCGAAGAAGCCATTGTGCTTCGACCACTTTTCGATGACGTCATTGAACTTGGACATCGCCGGAACACCCGCGAGAATCGCGATGATGATTCCTGCGATCGCACCACCGGCGATGTAGCCCGACGCCATCAGTACGCCCGGGCTCTTATCCCCTTCGGCGTTCAGTTGGTCTTCGGTCAGATTTTTCCCGGCATACTTCTTCGCGATCCAATGGTCGACGAGCCAGCGCACCATTCCGCCGATGAAAATTGGCGAGGAGGACGAAAGCGGCAGGTAGACGCCGACGGCGAACGCCAGCGACGGAATGGTCGCCATCTCCAGCACGATCGCGATGAAGGCGCCCAGAAGAACGAGGCCCCAAGGCAGCTTGCTGCCGAGGATGCCCTTGATGATGTACGACATCAGCGTCGCTTTCGGCGCGTCGAATTTCGTCAGCTTCTCGCCACTCGGCAGGGCCTTGAAGGCGCCATTGATTCCGGGATCGACGAAATAGACGAGACGCCCGCTGCTGTCGACGAGATACCTTTCTGCGTTGCCGCCGGAAGCATCCGGGCGATGCCACACGAAGTACTCGTTAGTGTCGGTGTTCGCCTGCGGGCCCGAGAGGCGCGCACGCGTGTGCAGTTGTGAGACATCGACCTTTTCGCTCGGATTCGCGCGTCCGGCCACAAATCCCTTGGGAGGATTCTGCACCGGCACGTAGACCGATCCGGCACCGTTGAGGACGAGAAGAATCGGACCGAGGATCAAGGCCGAGAAGAGGGCGCCGATCAGGATCGAGATCTGCTGATTTCGCGGCGTCGATCCCACCAGAAATCCGGTCTTCAAGTCCTGAGAGGTGGTTCCGCCGTTCGAGGATGCGATGCAGACGATCCCGCCGATCGAAAGCGCCGTCACGAAGTAATTGCTGCCCGTCCATCCGAGGACCACGAAGATGAGGCAGGTCAGCAGCAGGGTCGCGACTGTCATGCCGGAGATTGGATTCGATGACGATCCAATTTCGCCGGTGAGGCGTGACGACACCGTCACGAACAGGAATCCGAAAACAATGATCAGAATCGCGGCAGCCAGTCGCGCGGCAAACCCAGTTCCTCCAACGTACAGCGGACTTGCGAAGGCGATTGCAACCACCAGAGCGATGATGCCGATGAGCACGAACTTCATCGACAGGTCGCGATCGGTGCGCTGTACGCCCTCTCGCGCGGCAGCTCCGCCGCGAAAATCCTTCAGTCCTTCTCTAAGGCCGTGCCAGATGATTGGCAGCGACCGCGCGACACTGATGATTCCGCCCGCAGCAACCGCCCCTGCACCGATGTAGAGCACGTAGGCGTTTCGGATCGCGCCGGGGCTCATGTCGCGAATCAGGGCCCTGGATTCGGGAGCGAGGGGCACGGTCAGGCCGGAGCCGAAATACTTGATGGCCGGAATCAAAACGAGATACGCGAGAACGCCGCCCGCGCACATGATCGATGCGATGCGCGGACCAATGATGTATCCGACGCCGAGAAGCTCCGGCGAGATCTCCGCCGAGATCGATCCGGCGTCGAAGGGCCGACCGAATACTTTCTCAGGTGTGTCCTTCCAGCCGCGAAACGCCACCATCACGCTCTTGTAGACAAGGCCGATGCCGAAGCCGGTAAAAATCGTCTTCGCGCTGGTCGTCGCTCCGCCTAAGGCTTCCATTTCGCGCTTGGCGCTTTCGGATGCTGCCTGGCGCGACTCCTCGGATGCCCCGGCCTTCAACACTTCGGCGCACGCGGTGCCTTCGGGATATTTCAGGAGGCCGTGTTGCGCCACGATCAACGCTCGGCGGAGGGGAATCATCATCAGGATTCCGAGGAGGCCGCCCAGCACCGCCACCAGCATGACGCGAGTGATCTCGAGATCGAATCCCAGGATGAGGATGGCGGGCATCGTGACGCCGACGCCGAACGCGATCGACTCGCCCGCCGACCCGGCCGTCTGCACGATATTGTTTTCGAGGATGGTCGCGTCGCGCAGTCCGAGTTTCGACAGGATGCGAAAGAGCGTGATCGAAATCACCGCCACTGGGATCGAGGCGCTGACGGTGAGTCCGACTTTGAGGACGAGATAGAGCGACGAGGCGCCGAAAATCGCGCCGAGAATCGTTCCCATGATCACCGGAATGGGCGTCAACTCGCGAAGTTCGGTGGTGGCCGGTATGTAGGGTTCGAAGGGAACGGGCGTTACAAGCTCGAGCTCGGGGTGGACGACGTCAGGGAACTCTTGCGGAGTCGTAGTCATCGAATCCTCCAAGCCTGCATGCGATGGGCCATTGTATAGCGGGATCAGCGACTTACGGGCTCTCGGGCGGCGGCAGCGAGATACTTTCCTGTCACGCTGCGCGGATTGGCCGCAATCTCCTCCGGAGTGCCGACCCCGACAAGCTCACCGCCGGCGTCGCCTCCTTCCGGTCCGAGGTCGATCACGTAATCCGCGGCCTCGATGAGCTGGATGTTGTGTTCGATCACCACGACGGAGTTGCCGCGATCGATCAGATCGCGAAACGTTTTGATCAGTTGATTGACGTCCGACCAATGCAATCCAGTGGTCGGCTCATCGAACAAAAAGAGTCGTCCCGCCTCGCTCTTTGCGTGTTCGGAAAGAAACGACGCCAGCTTCAGACGCTGTGCTTCGCCGCCCGAAAGCGAATCGGTCGATTGCCCGAGACGAAGGTAGCCGAGGCCGACCGAGCGGAGCGAGACCAGACGCTTCAGGATCGGACGTTTATCGACGAAGAAGCGCATCGCTTCGTCGACGGTCATGTTGAGGATGTCGTTGACGTTCTTGTTGCGATAGGTGACTTTCATCACCTGCTCGTTGAACCTGCGCCCGCCGCACTTGTCGCAAACGATCTCGACGTCCGCCAGGAATTGCATGTCGATGCTGACGGTGCCGGCACCCTCGCATGTGTCGCAGCGCCCGCCGGCGGTGTTGAACGAGAACATTCCCGCCGTCACGCCGTTGAGTTTTGCGCCGGTCGTTTCTGAGAGAAGCTTTCGAATCTCATCCCACGCTTTGACGTAGGTCGCCGGATTCGATCGTGACGAGCGTCCGATCGGCGACTGATCGACGAGCTGAATGTCGTAAACCTGGTCGACGCCTTCGAGCGCGGTGATTTTGCCGACATCGAGACCGCTGACGCCGCGATATTCGCGCTGGTAGCGGTTGTAGAGGCAGTCGCGAATCAGAGTCGATTTGCCCGATCCTGACACGCCGGTGATCGCGACAAGCTGTCCCAGCGGAATGGTGACATCGATATTTTTCAGGTTGTGCTGACGGGCGCCGCGGATTCGAAGGGATGAGGGATGAGGGCTGAGGGATGATTCTCGCTTCTGTTCATCCCTCATCCCTCCGCCCTCATCCCTCGGTTCGCCTTCGTAAACAACCTCTCCCCCAAACTCCCCCGCTCCCGGCCCGAGCTCGATGGTGTGATCGGCACCGCTGATGATGGTCGGATCGTGCTCGACGACCACGACGGTGTTGCCGGCATTCTTCAGACGGCGCAGCACGGCCAGCAGGCGTTCGCTGTCGCGTGCGTGAAGTCCGACCGTCGGCTCGTCGATGACGTACATCGTTTCGGTGAGTGAGCTGCCCAATGCCGCGGCCAGGTTGATGCGTTGGGATTCGCCACCCGACAGCGTTCGCGTCTGCCGGTCGAGCGTCAAATACGAAAGGCCTACTTCGTCGAGGTAGACAAGGCGATTCACGATCTCACGGCGCAGATGTCCCGCCATGGCCTCTTCCTGCTTCGACATGGGGAGGTATTCCCAGAAATGCCGCGCCGTTTTCACGTCCATCGCAAACAGATCCGCGATGGTGCGATCGCGAAACCTGACGTAATCGGCCGCCGCCTTGAGTCGCGATCCGTGACACTGCGGGCACGGCTCGTAGCTTCGATACTTCGCGAGCTTGACGCGCACGTGAATCTTGTACTTCTTCGTCTCGAGCCACTCGAAGAAGCCCTTGATGCCGTACCACTTCCCGCGTCCTTTGTAGAGGAGGTCCCTTTCCGCCGGAGTGAGATCGGCGATTGGCACATCGAGCCGCAAGTTGTATTTCTTCGCGGCGCGCTCCAGGTCCTCGTAGCAATCTTCGTAGCCCGGCGAGTTCCATGGCGCAACCGGAAGCTCATCGAGCCGCAGGCTGCGATTCGGAATCACCTTCTCCATGTCGATGCCGATGATGCGGCCGTAGCCCTGGCAGTTCGTGCATGCGCCGAGCGGAGAATTGAATGAGAAGAGCTGCGGCGTCGGTTCGAGGAATTCAGTTCCGCATTTGTTGCAGGCGAATCGCGATGTAAAGCGATGGCTCACCCACGTCTTGCCGCTCTCCTCCAGCACGTTCACGGTGCCGCGCGAAATCTCGAACGCTTGCTCGATCGCTTCGGTGATCTCTTTATGTTTCTCGGGATCGATTCGCGTCCGCGTAATCACGAGCTCGAGCGAAGTCGATTGCGTGAGATCGACCTCTTTCAGATCGCGGACCTCGTGATCGACCCAGATTCGGTAGTAGCCGGCCTTGATCAATTGCCGCAGGACTTCGTCGCGGTTTTCGGCGTCGAAGAAGATCGGCGCCAGAATCACGGCGCGCTTACCGCCCAGAAGCTCCGCGATTGCCTTCGTGATCGATTCCGGGGTCTCTTTGCGAACGATCACCTGGCAGTCGGGACATGTTGTCTCGCCGCAATAGGTCATGAACAGGCGGAGGTGATCGGCGAGCTCGGTGGCGGTCGCGACTGTGGAGCGCGCGTTCTTGACCGAGTTCTTCTGCTCGATCGAGATCGCCGGCAGGATGCCTTCGATCTCGTCGACGTCCGGCCTGTCGATCCGCTCGAGGAACTGCCGGACATAGGTCGACATCGACTCCACGAACCTCCGCTGCCCTTCGGCATAGAGGGTGTTGAAGGCCAGCGAGGACTTTCCAGAACCTGACGGACCCGTCAGCACCGTGAGCTGGCGCTGCGGGATATCGACCGAAATGTTCTTGAGATTGTGGGTCCGCGCCCCTCGAATGGCGATGGTGCGAGTGGGCATATTCGGACGTAGAACGCTTCGCGAGGCTCGTGTCATCCCGATGTGGCACAGACACTCTTGTCTGTGCGATGCGCCGGCAGGAGTGCCGGCGCCACACCATCAGAGCCGTATGCCGTGCCGCTGGTAGAAGTTGTAGTCGCCCAGGCGTGACTGGAGCTTCTCGACGATGTCGGCCGGCAAGGCGGCCTCCGCCGCGGCGGCGTTGATCTCGACCTGACGGGCGTTCTTCGCGCCGGGGATCGTTAACGAGACAGCCTCATTTGCCAAGACAAATCGCAAGGCAGCTTCGGTGAGATTACGGGCGGCGCCGCCGATGATCGATTTCGCCTCGTCGACGCGCTCGATGGCCTCCTGCAGGCGTCGCGGCGTAAGGAAGTTCTGGCGCAAATCATCGGCGGGAAATACCGAATCGATCCGAAACTTGCCGGTGAGCAGCCCCGATGCCAGCGGAACGCGCGCGATGATCCCATAGCCTTTTTCCTTCGCAATCGGAAAGAGGACCTGCGATGGCGACTGGTTGAGGATGTTGTAAAGCACCTGGAGCGCGTGGGCCCATCCGCGCTGCATGATCTCAACGCCTTCCTCGGGGGTCGATATCGACACGCCCCAGAATCGAACCTTGCCGGCATCCTGCAATCGCTCCATAGCGTCCTGGATTTCTTCCTGGCGCAGATCCGCGATGGTCGGATTGTGGACTTGATACAGGTCGATGTAGTCGGTTCGGAGACGTCTGAGCGATCCATCGACGGCGTGGAAGATGTGCTGCCGCGAAAAATCTCTTTTCAGGGCGCCACTCGAAGTTCGCACCACGCCGACTTTGGTGGCGATCACGACTTCCTGCCGGTACCGCGACAACACGATGCCGAGGAGGGATTCGCTCCGGCCGAATCCGTAGGAGTCGGCGGTATCGAAGAAGGTGATTCCGAGCTCGCGCGCGCGGCGAATCGCGGACAGCGATTCTTCGTCGGACGTCTTTCCCCATCCCAGCGGCGCGCCGCTTCCTTCGGCGGTTCCTCCGATGGCCCATCCGCCGAAGCCGATGGCGCTGACGCGCATGCCGGTTTTTTTCCCGAGCTCGCGGTATTGCATCACCGGACCGGCTCCAGAGTCTCGTTGATCTCGTCCGGAAAATGCCGGTAGCCGCGGCCGGTGTTGCGATCGACGATGAAGCCCAAAAGTCCGCTGAGGCCCGCGCCTCCCGCGACGATCGTCGCGGCCCTGTCCTGGTTGCTGTTACCACCGTTGAGAAAGAGGCCGAGCGTTATTCCCGGAAGCAATGCGAAGTTCGACCAGTACGCGCCGTTATAGCCGCGCTCGAGCGGGATGACTTTCGTGGCGTAGCCTGATTTCGAAATCGAGAGGACACAGCCGTTCGCTACACGGGGAATCAGCAGGCAGAAGGCAGCAGGCAGAAGTGAAACGAGTCGCGCGCCTACTTCTGCCTTCTGCCTACTGCCTTCAGCCTTCATAACCTGACCTGTTTGACCTCTTCCATTTCCTTGAAAGAACGCAGAAAACTCAACGTGTCGGGATCGAGCGGCGAGTCGACGGTGATGATGGCCATCGCTTTTCCGCCGCTGTCTTTGCGCGCCAGGTTGTATTCGGCGATGTTGATCTCGCGATCTCCGAGCAGCGTTCCCACTTTTCCCACCACGCCGGGCACGTCCTTGTTGACCACGTAAATCAGGTTGCCTTCCGGCTTGAACTCGACGCGGAAGTGATTGACCGAAACGATCCGCTGATTCTTCTCGCTGAAAAGAGTAGCCGAAACGCACATCTCTTCGCGCTCCGAGGCGGCGCGAAACGTGATGAGGTTGTTGTAATCGAGCGGGGTGGGATGGGTGGTGGCGCTGATGGCGATGCCGCGATTCTGCGCGATCTGCTCGGCATTCACAAAGTTGACTGATTCCGCCAGCCGCGGCGTCAGCAGGCCTTTCAGCGACGCTACCGAAATGATTTTCAGAAGACGCTCGTCGATTCCCCAAAGCTCGACGGCGGCGCGCGTGACCGGTGAGGCCATGATCTGCGCGGTGAACAGGCCGACCTTCTCGGCCAGGTCGATCAGCGGCGCAGCGTCGGCATCGGCGAGACCTTCGAAGGGCAGATTCACGGCCGAAACGAAAATCGAGCCGCGCAGCGCGTCGACGACCATCTCGGACGTCTGCACCGCCACACGATCCTGTGCTTCGATCGTGTTTGCGCCGATGTGGGGCGAAAGTATCACATTATTTAGTCGTAAAAATGGATGATCTTTTGAGGGCGGCTCGTCGGTGTAGACGTCGATCGCCGCTCCCGAGACCTTGCCGCTGGCGAGAGCGTCGGCGAGCGCTTTCTCGTCGTAGATGCCGCCACGCGCGATGTTGAGCGCGATGACACCGTTCTTCATCTTCGCGATCTGGGCCGCCCCCAGCATGCCGCGCGTTTCGTCGCTCAGCGGCGTATGCACGGTGATGACGTCGGCCTGGGCCAGCAGATCGTCGAGCGAGACCATCTCGGCGCCGACTTTTTCCCCGACGGTCTGCGCGATGTACGGGTCGTACGCCAGGACGCGCATGCCGAAGGCGCGAGCGCGGGTTGTGACGCGCGTGCCGATGCGGCCCAATCCGATCACGCCCAGGACCTTGCCGCTCAACTCGATGCCCATGAACTTGGAGCGGTTCCACTCGCCGCGCTTGACGCTGGCGTGCGCTTCCGGAATGTTGCGGCAGAGCGCAAGCAGCATGGCCATGGTGTGCTCGGTGGCGGAGAGGATGTTGGCAGTCGGCGCGTTGATGACCAGGATTCCGCGCTCGGTACAAGCGTCGACGTCGACATTGTCGAGCCCCACCCCCGCCCGCCCGACGATGCGCAGGCGCCTGCCGGCATTGACCAGCTCGCGAGTGACGGCCGTGCCGCTCCGCGTGATGAGCGCGTCCGACTCCGCCACGGCGCGAAGCAGCTCGGCGCCTTTGAGTCCCGGGCGGTAGTCGAGATCGACATCGGACGCTGCTCGCAAAATCGCCAGGCCCGATTCCGCGAGCGTGTCGGTCACCAGCACCCGATGCGCCGCCGTCATCGCAGCCCCTCATCCGACGACTCGCGGCACCTTCTCCCCGCTGCGCGGGGCGAAGGACATCGCTGCGAGTGGTTCCCGCTCATGCCCGGGCCACCTCGGTCAACGCGTCGAGCATTCGGTCGAGCGCATCGAGCGGGACATCGCCCATGTGCCCGATGCGGAACGTCATCGTTTTCCAGTCGCCGTATCCGCCGCCGATGGTGTAGCCGCGGCGCTTCATCTCATTGCGGATCAGTTCGGGATCTTTCACCGGCGCGAGCGCCGTCACGGTGGCGGACGCGTGCGCAGGATCCGATGCCAGCTTGGCGTAGGTGGCGGTCTTGTGAATCGTCAACTCGCGCATCGCTTCATGACGACGGAAGCGCGCTTCGATGGTCTCCTTGCGCAGAATGGCCTCGAGCTGCGCCGCCAGCGCGTAGAAGTGCGGTATCGAAGGTGTCGATGGGACCCCGTCCGTGTTCGCATGGTTTTTGTACTGCATGAAATCGAAGTACGTGCCGCGGTACGGCGTCTTTTCGGTTTTCGCCAGTGCGCGCTCCGACAGCGCGAACACCGTGATGCCCGGCGGCAAGGCGATGCCTTTCTGCACGCTCGCGAAGCAGACGTCGAGGTCCCAGGCGTCGAACTGGACGGGAACGCCGCCCAGCGAGGAAACCGCATCGACCAGGATCAATGTGTCGGGCGATTCCTCGCGAACGACTTTGGCGAGCGTCGCGACATCATTGGTGACGCCGGTCGACGTCTCGTTGTGTGTGAGCGTGACCGCGTCGTAGTGTGCGCGCCGGCCGCGGAGATGATCGCGCAGGGCATCGGGCTCCGTGGCGGTCCCCCATGCGGTTGCCAGCCGATCGACTTCCAGGCCGAGGCTTTCGGCGATGCTGGCCCATCGCTCGGAAAAAGCGCCGCAGGTCGTCAGCAGCACGCGTCGAGGAACGCAGTTGGCCAGCGATGCCTGCATCAGGCCCGTTCCGGAGCATGTGGCGACCAGCGTGTCTTGCGCGGTCGCGAAGAGCGGCCTCAAGTCAGCGACGATTTTCTTGAACAGTTCTTTGAACTCCGCGCTGCGGTGGCCGATCATCGGCCGCGTCATCTCACGCAGAATCGCCGGACGGACCCACGTCGGTCCCGGTACGAAAAACCTGCAGTCATTTTCTGAGCTCATAACAGGTACGGCAGCACCGAATCGAGGCGCGGACCCGGAACGAATACATCCGCATTCTCCCTGACCCGCGGCCGCGTGTGAACTCCTCCGAATCCGATGAAGAGATCGACCGCCGGCTTTGCCTCCAGGTCGCTCGCGCCGTCGCCGATGAACGCCGCTTTTCCCTTCGTTCGCGCCCGGACATCGCGGACGACGATCTCCTTGCCGCGCGGGCGGGCGAGAAATGAGCCGCGATCGAAGTCTTCGTATTCGCCTGATGGTGTGAATCGAAGCCGTACAGCGTGGACCGGAACCTCGAATGTTCCGGCGAGTGACTCGACCGCTTGCGCGATTCCGGCCGTCACCAAGTGGATGATGCATCCGGCGTCTTTCAGCGCTCGAATGGTCTGCTCGGCGCCGTCGACGATCGATTCGAGATAGCGGCGCCCCAGATTCGCGACGGCTTCGCGACTCGGCCGGATCATCTCGAGCCGGCGCTCGTACACCTGATCGAGTGGGATTTCGCCGTTCATGGCGGCCTCGGTCAGCCGTGCAATCTCCGGATTGCCGGCACCGAGGATGTCGATGCCCTCGATCGTGACGAGCGTGGAGTCGACATCGAAAAAGATCAGGCGATATTTCGGCGTCAAGCACTCGCTCCGTTTCGGACGATCTGCACGAGGTCGGCCAAACGGTCGAGAAAGTGATCGGGCGATGCGGCTTTGAGCGCAGCCGGCGAAGCGGAGCCGGTCGGTACGACGGCCGCCGCCAGGCCGCTGTTGTGCGCCGCTTTGACATCGATCGGCATGTCGCCGACGAACAATGCCTCATCGGCGCTGCAGTGCGTCGCTTCGAGTGTGCGGAGCACGTGCTCGGGCGCGGGCTTTCGCGCTCCGGCGATGTCGGGTCCGACGATGTCGCAGAAGAAGCGCGCCAGATCGAGGGATTCGAGGATCTTTCGCGAAAACGCGGTCGGCTTGTTCGTGCAAACCGCCATCGCGACGCCGGAGCGATTCAGCGCCGCCAAGGTTGTCTCAACGTCGGCCAGGACGCGAGACTGCTGGCAACAGATTTCGTCATACCGCGTCTCGAACGCCTCGGTCGCGCCTGGCGGCACGGCATCGGCGTCAAAGGCACGACTGAGCAGGCGTTCCAGACCTTCACCAACAAATTCACGAATCGTTTCAGCAGTGAGGCTCGTTAATCCGTATTTTCTTCGAGCGAAGTTCACTGCGTCGGCGAGCGCGGCGTACGAGTCGACCAGTGTTCCGTCAAGGTCGAACAAGACTGCGCGATAACGAAGAGGCATCGAGGAGACAGATTGTATTATCCGCGGGATATGAGGCGAGCGGTCACGATTCTTTTTTTCATCGCGGCAATCGCGCTCGCGGACGAGAAACCCAATGCACTGACCATCGTTCTCGAGCCTCTGGGCGACAGCGACGCCGGTGTCGTGACGCGCACGACCTTTCGTTTCGCCATTCCCACCGATGTGCCGGAAGGCGTGCCGCTGGTGATCATCGGATCGATCAGCGAGGGCGGCCAGGTCGTCAAGCGATTCCGCTATCCGCTCCTGCCCACGCAACGTGAATCCCTCAGCGCGATTCAGACCCTGCAGCCGGGCGAGGCGGAGGTCGAAGCGCGCCTGATGGTTCCGCTCGAGGAGCAGACGCCGGTGATCGTCGCGAAAAATGCGGCGAAGTTCACGATCGCGAAGACCAACAAGGCCTACGTCGCGAACGCAGCCGAGGGAGCAGAGGCGATCATTGCCGAAGGGTCGGTTCCCGAGGTCGGCGACGCAGTCAAGATCATTCCGCCGCACCGCGATGTCGCTCCTAATCTCTTCATCGTCGATGTGGAAGTGAAGCCGCCTGTGAAGCGCGTCGAGTTTTGGGTGGAAGGAAAAAAAATTCTCACCCGCAACGCCCCTCCCTACCGCGCCGAGCTCGACCTCGGCCGGCTTCCCAAGCGGGTCGAGGTGCGGGCGGTCGGCTACGACGATCGCGGCCATTACGTTGACGCCGACGCCTTCGTCGTCAACGAGCACGAGACTCCGCTGGAAGTGAAGCTGACGCGGACGCAGACCCCCGATCGCGTCTCGCATGTGAAGTTGAGCATCCAGAATCCGAAAGGCGCGTCGATCAAGACGGTCGCGCTCTTCGCCGATCAGAAAAAGTTTCATCAGTGGAGCGGACCGCCGTACGCCATCGACATTCCCGACGATCGCCTGCAGAACGTGCGGTTCCTGCGCGCGTCAGTGATCGATGCCGGAAACTACGAGGCTTCCGATCTCCTCTTTCTCAACGGCGCGCAGATCAACGAAGAGCTGGAGGTCAACCTCATCGAGCTGCCGGTGGCGGTGACGGATTCGGCCGGCGTCCCGATCGGCGGCCTGGCGCGAACCAATTTTCAGGTCCTCGAAAACGCGAAGCCGCAGAAGATCACGAACTTCGACGCCGCATCCAATCTGCCCATCTCGGTCGGGCTTCTCATCGATCATTCCGGCAGCATGAAGCCGCGGATGGAGGCGACCCGCAAGGCGGCCACCGAATTTCTGGCGCGCATCATCAAGCCGGCCGACCGCGCGTTTGTGTCCGGCTTCGCTTTCGAATCGGCGAAGATCGCGCCGTTCGTCTCGGACAAAGCCTCGCTGGCGCAGCAAGTGGCCTCGATCCCCGACGCCGGCGGCGGCACTTCGCTTTACGACGCCATCATCACCGGCCTCTATCGCTTTCGAAACCTGCAGGGGCGCAAGGCGCTCATCATCCTGACCGATGGTGAGGACACGACCTCGCGCATCAGCTATGACGACATGCTGACCTATGCTCGGGCCGCGCGCGTCCCTCTCTATTTCATCGGCGTCGGGCTGGGCGCGCTCGACTTCGCCGGCACGAATAAGATGAAGTCGCTGGCAGCCGAGACGGGCGGCGTGGCGTACTTCATCAAAGATGTGAAAAAGCTCGAGGCAACCTACACCCAGCTCGAGAAAGATTTGCGATCGCAATACCTGCTCGCGTACAACACCGAAAGCATGAAGACGGACAAGAATTACCGGACTGTGGAAGTGAAAGTGGACCGACCCGATGCGCGCGTTCGTACCATTCGCGGTTTTCTGCCTTAGCATCACGCCGGCCTCTGCGGCCAATCTGGTCGAGATCAAAGATCCGGCCCGGCTGATGGAGTCGTTCTCTCCCCGGCCGCCCGTGCGCGTTCTGAACGTCTGGGCGACGTGGTGCGTGCCGTGCGTCGAGGAGATGGAGGATTTGCAAACGATCAGCGACACATTTGGCACACGCGTGTCACTTCTCGGGATTTCGTTGGACGATATGATTCCCGGCGACCGGACCGTCACCAAGCAAAAGGTGACCAAATTTCTTGATAGTAAAAGAATCACATATATCAATATCTATTACAGCGGCAACAGCGATGCGCTGGCGGACAAATTGCGATTCAACGGCGAGATTCCGATCACGATCATTTATGACCGCCACGGCCGCGAGACCTGGCGTCAGCAGGGAAAACTCGATCGCAACAAAGCGATCGCTGCAATACGCAAACAATTAGGGGGAAATCGATGAGGAAGTTTTTCGCAATCGCGTTGATGGTACTGGCGGTGGCAGCGGTCGCCGACGAATTGGCGATCGGCGCGAAAGCGCCGGCGTTCGCGCTGGCAAACGCCGTCGACGGCAAGACCTGGGCCTTCAAGCCCGGCGACGGCAAGATCTCGGTTGTCTTTTTCACCTGCAATCAGTGCCCGTACGCCAAGGCCTTCGAGCCGCGGCTGATCGAGATCGCGAAGCAGTATCAGGCCAAAGGCGTGAGTTTCTACGCCATCGATCCGAACGATGAAAACATCTTTGCGGACGAGACTGTAGCCAACATGAAGGACCGCGCCCTCAGCAAGGGCTATCCGTATCCGTACCTGAAGGACGGCGACAGCTCGATCGCCCGCGCCTACGGCGCCCGCGTGACGCCGCATGTCTACGTCATCGATCAGACAGGCACCTTGCGCTATCGCGGCTACGTCGACGACAGCGCACGGCCCGCGGAGCGCACCAGGACTGGACTGACCGATGCGCTCGATGCGCTGCTCGCCAACAAACCGGTCTCGAACAGCGAGACGCACGCGTTCGGCTGCACGATCAAGTGGAAGAAATCCGCCTGACGCCGTCTGCGCGGCTCAGGATGACATCTAGCGCGACAAGCGGCGATACGAGCCGCTGAGCATCATCACGCGCTTGACGTAGTTCCGCGTTTCGGGGAACGGCAGCGACTCGAGGAATTCGTCCATCGGCTTGTGCGGCGCGGCCCGCCGCCAGCGCAGGACGTTTCCCATCCCGGCGTTGTACGAGGCCACCGCCAGCTGCACCGCGCCGCCGAACATGTCGACCAGCTGTCGGAAGTAGAAGGTGCCCATGCGAATATTGACGTCGGGGTCTTCGGCGTTGGAGGAGCTGTGCAGACGCCGGCCCAGCTCCCGCGCAGTCGGCGGCATCAACTGCATGAGGCCGGTCGCGCCCACCGGCGATTTCGCGAGCGGATTGAAATAGCTCTCCTGGTGAATCAGGCCCATCACCAGGTAGGGATCGAGCCGATTTTTTCCCGCGTTGGTGATGATCGAATCTTTGTACTTCATCGGGTAGTACATCTTGAGGAAGTACGCCGGAACAGAGTCCTGCTCGACGGTCGCGAGCTGTGGAAAGGCCCGGCGCGCGGAGCGGGTCATCAGAAACATGTCGCCGGTGCTGTTGTACAGATCGGCCAGAAGCGCGTCGGCGTAGGGCTGGTTGGAGCGCTTCAGATTTTTTTGGATCTCCAGACGGGCGTCGCGCGCGTCCGTGAGCGCCGTCAGCTCGTAAGCGAGACGCAGCTCGGGCGGCATGTCTTTTTCGGCGATCTCCGGCCAGTCGGGTTTTTGCATCTTGAGCGGATTGCCTTCCGGATCCCAATGCGACACACCGTGCGCCTGACAGTAGATGACGTAGAGGTCGGTGTAGCGCGCGTCGGCAATCGATCGATAAATCGCAGAGGCCTGCTCCGCCATGCCGGCACGCTCGATGGTGCGCGCGATCCAGTATTGCGCCTGACGCTTGACGTTGGGATTGCGGTAGGTGTCGCGCACGAACGTCAATTCCTGCGCGGCGGCAGAGAGGTCACCCCGCGAGTAGGCCGCCCAGGCCTTGTCCCAGAAGTGCTGCAATCCGGCTTCCTGGCTGGGATCGAGCCTGGCGAGGTCGGTGATCAGCTTCTGCTCCAGCGCGTCGTCGTTGTTCGATTCCGCGATGGCGATGAGCGTGTTGAGGACCTCGATGCGGACCTCGTCGGCCAGCGGAAGGGAGAGCAAGTCATGCAGCCGCTCGCGCGAGAGCCGCTCGTACTCCTCCTTCTTCGCTTTTTTGGCGGCGTCGACGACCTGGATGACTTTCCTGACGTTGGCGAACCTTGGTTTGACAGCTGCCTTCTTTTTCCCCTTGGCGGGGACTCGAATTGTTCCGACCCGCCGCCTCACCATGATCGTTTTGTTGACGATGGGATTGATCGAGGCCGCCAGCGCGCGATAGTTCCTGGCGGCGTGGTAGATCGCTGGGATGGCAATCTTGAACGGCCCGGAGGCCAGCGGATCGAGCACTCTGCTGGAGTCTTCGTACCGGTGGAGTTGATGGAGAGCCAGGCCGCGATTGAGCTGCACCGGCAGCTTTAAATCCGCGGGCGGTCCTGCGGCCGCCAGCGCATCGAGCTCCGCCAGCGCGCTCTTGGGGTCGCCGTCGCGAAGCAGGCTAACCGCGCGCTGCAGCCGCTCGGCATCGGTGAGCTGGAGCGGATCTTCCGGCGTGAGCGACAACAGCGCCCGCAGAATCGCGATGGCATCGGCGGCCTGGGGGGCGCGTGGATTCTTGATCACCAGATCGTGGGCCGCGTCCTGCACTCCCTTCGCATCTCCGGCCGCGAAACAGGCATTGAGGAGTTGCCAGCGCGCGTTTGCCGCGACTGGTGAACGGTCGGTTCGCCTGGCGATCTCGCCATAGACCGCCATAGCGTGTTCCCAGTCTCCGGCAGCCGCGTAAGCCGCGCCCAGGTTTGAGCCGACATCTTCCCAATAGACCAGTTGTGCCGGCCGGTCCCACAGCTTTCTGAGCGTCTGGCGCGCCGATCTGCCATCGCCGTTCAGCCGAAACGCTGTGGCGAGAAAGTAGAGTCGATATTGTTCGACCGCTCGCCGCCCGAATCGGAAAGATGAAAAGTGACGGATGGCCGCGGCGCTGTCGCCGCGGTTGAGCGCTTCCAGCCCGGACGTGAATGCCGGACGCAGTTTCTCCAGATCGGGCGGCGCTTCAGGCTTGGGCGGCGGTGCGAGCAGCAATCGGAGAGCAGTGCGTCGCTGGAAGACGTAGATTCCGACGCCGGCGAGGACAGGAATGATCGCGAGCGTGATCGCGATGAACCGCCAGCGCCAGGAGTTCATGCACTCCGGTTACAGTCCCAGCGCGCCTGCGTCGCCGTCCGCGAGAATGCGAACCAGCTCGTCGTAAAAGTAGTTCGACGACTTGCGGATGTCTTCCGGAATGCGCTCGTCGTACATCTGGCGGCTTCGATCGATGTCTTCCTTCAGCCGCTCGTAAAGATCTTTGTTTTTCCGCCCCTGTTCGACTTTCGGTTCGTTGTACAACTTGATCTCCGAAACCAGCAGGCGCGCGAATCGACGCGCTTCGTCGTGTTTCTTGTTGGCATCGGGCGTCGCCGAAGCGGCCGCGCCGCCTCGAAGACCCGCCGGCGGTACGAATTGCGTAGACGGCCGGGAGGGCTCTTCGCCCGGCATGGCGGGCAACGGACCGCTTTTCGACAGATCGAGCGCTGGCATCGCCGTCGTTGCGTATGCCGACGCCTTCGGTGGAGGCGCAGGTGCGGGTTTGGGAGGTGGAGGAGGGGCGGCCGCAGGTTTGGGTGGCGGCGATGGCGCTGCTGTGGGCCGCGGCGGAGGGGGGGCGGCGGGTTTGGGTGCGGGGGTGCAACTCCTGGGAGAAGGCCACCGTCGTCTCGGCCGCCTTCGGCTGCGGCGGTGCGACGAAACTTCCGCTGCTTTCGCCGGCCTCGGACAAACTCGGCGAGGGGATCTTCTTGCGAATCGCGATCGTATCGATCAGCAGCCCGGTTGAAAAAACGAGAAGCTCGAGTGAGCCCGGATCAAACTTGGCGAGGTCTTGTTGCGTGACGTCGACGTAGACCGCGGCGGCGACTTTGTCCTTGATCACCATCGGAACCAGAATGGCCCTCACCGATCCGCTGACGCCCAGGCGGGTCGAAAGGTTGTTGCCGTCCCAGACGATGACGTGCTCGTACTTCAGAACGCGATCGAGCTCCGGAATCAGACCCGGCGCAGCGTTGAAGCGCTTGACGTTTTCGTCATTGCCGCCGTGCGCCGAGAAGCCCATTCCTTTCCATCCGCTGAATGTTTCGCCGCGAAGGATCAAGAGAGCCGCGCGCGACCCGAACTGCACCGATTGCTCGAGCAGTGCGTTGAGAACGTCGACTTGTGACTTGCCCTGCTCGACCGACTGGATCGCCTTCTTGACGCGCGAAACATCCGCCTTGGAAGGAGCCTCTTTCGGCTTGAGGCTGTTCTCGAGATCGGCGATCGTCTTCTTGATGTGGGGGAGAAAGGTGACGGAGCTGACGTCCGCCTGGATGCTCTGAACGGCGGCCTTCAGTTGTTGATCGACGGCTTCGCGAATGTCGTCGACGGAGGAGCGCATTTCGCCCACGAGTTTCTCGAGCGTTTCGCGAACGTGCGACTCGATCGAGGTCGCGACGTCGTCGCTCCTCACCGCCATAAATCCTCCCAGTTCTGTAGCTTGACGCTTGCAGGCAAGGCCGTCGCGATTATAACGCAGTCATGATGTGCTACTTTGTGGTGCAGTGCGGCGACTGTTGATCATCCTCGCGCTGTTCGGCGCATCGTGCGGCGCGAATGACGCTCCCGATCACGCATCCGAGTGGCTTCGCGTCCTGAGCCGCAAGAAGGCGGCTGTCGCACCGAATTCGACGCAGCTCACCAGGCAGATCTACGCCGATTCGCTGGCTGCCTTCGTGGCGCGCAATCCGGAACACTCGCGAGCGCGCGACGTCTATCGCCGCGTGCAACTCGATTTCGCGCATGAGCTGGCGTCTTTCGGCAGGCATCAGGATGCGATTCGTTTCTACCGCGCGGTTCTTGCGAACGACCCGCGCAACGACGAGGCGCTCCGCGGGCTGGCGGCGTCGCTCGACCGGCTCACCGTGTCGCGGCAGAAATTGCTCGCGCTCGAAAAAGGCATGTCGCAGCACGACGTCGCCCACCTCCTCGGCAAACCGGTCCCGGGATGGACGGCGCGCACGAAACGTCCCGATTGCACGATCGAGGCGTGGTACTACCGGACCAACGACCGCGGCGTCGCCGGCGTCTACTTCCGCGACGGCACGCTGTTCGCGGCCGAAGAGAACTCTCACGCCAAGCTGGTTCCCCTCATCCAGTCGGCATCGCGCTGAGCGGAATCGCGCTCCGCCGTCCGCTGTTCGTTAGAGCATGCCGTTGTACGAATACCAGTGCGCGCAGTGTCAGGAGCGGGTGGAAATCCTGCAGAAAATGTCGGATTCGTCCTACACGCATTGCCCGAAATGCGGCGCGAAGATGCGCAAGCTGATTTCGTCGCCGGCCATCCAGTTCAAGGGCTCAGGCTTCTACAAAACCGACTACGCAACGAAGAAAACAGAGACTTCCGAAAAGAAGAGCGAGTCGAAAACCGATTCGAAGAGCGATGGGAAAAATCCGTCAACTGAAAAGGCGAGCTGACTCGCTGCTCGAGGAGGTCTTTCGCTCTCTCTTTGAAGAGATCGACACGGAGAAGATTCGTCGCGATGTCAGCGCGCTCAAGTCGACCAGTCCCGATTTCGAACGCGCCGATCAGGCCAAGACGCTGGTGCGCCGGACTGCCATTCGCTGTGCCGCCGCCGGAGCAGTTACCGGGCTCCCCAGCGGCCTGCTGGCGCTCGGTAGTCTGGGCGCCGATCTGGCGTATCTGATTTTCCAGCAGTTCCGGCTCATCGTCGGCATCGCGACGATCTACGGGCACGAGCCGTCGCACCGCGAGCGATTCGGCGAAGCGATGGCGTGCCTGGCGTACGCATCGGGCGTCGGACTTGGAAAACAGGGAATCGCGACCGTCCTCGAATCGGCGACCGCCGAGGGTGGGATTGTGGCCGAGAAAATTGGAACGCGTTTCATGCGGGAGCGGCTCGCGAAAGTGGTCCCATTCGTCGGGGCGCTCTCGGGTGGCGCGCTCAATTTCATGTCCGTGCGAGCCGTGGGAAAAGCGGCCATCCGCTATTACGAATCCCGAGTCGAGGACGCGGTCGCGGACGAGATTTGGGCCGACGGTGATCGGGAACACGCGTGATGGAATGTGTCCTCAGTGACCCGCGTTTCCCGACCTGACCAACATGTCGAAATCCGCAGCCGAACCTAATCTGGAGGTGCGCTCAGGCTTTGTCGAGCGCCGCCGACTGCGCCGGATTCGCATGATCGTCGAGCTGACCCACAACCTCATCAGCGCCGACATGACGGTCACCTGCCGCGAGGCGCGATGCCTGGTGCAGTGCGCGCGCAAGGCGATCCTCGATTTACATCCGCACTTCGAAGAGCGTTACGAACGCGTCATCCGGCCGCACTTCGAGCGCGTCCTCGCGCAACGCTGGCCGACAGAAGTTCCGCTGAGCCCCGACGACTGCGACGTCGTCAACTAACGCGTTCCTTCCTCCAGTCTCTGCACCACCGCGATATTTCCAAACTCCCGCTTTGCTCTCTCGACTTCCGCACGTGCGCGGTTGCGGATGTCATCGTTGAGATAGCCGATCCGTGGATCGTCCGGCACGAGATAGCGATATTCGAGATTCGCCAGCACTGGTGGTGAAAACGCCGCTCGGCGCGCGAAGACCATCGCGGCATCGTCGAACGCGATGAGCGCCCAGTCGCGGCGCCGGTACCGCACCAGCGAGGCCGGCAGCGAGCGCCGGGTGCCGCTCGCGACATCGACCACCTCGATGTGCTGGCTCTGGTATTCGTCGACGGCGAGATCGATACGGTACTTCTGCAACAGAGCGTGCCAAACGCGGCTGTCGCGGCGCGCCTGGGCATCGAGAGCGATGAAGTCGCGAAACAGCTCGTTGCGGCCGTCGGTCAAAACGCGCCGCTGCGGATAGAAAACCCACTCGAGGTAGCCGCCGAACTGGTCGACATTGTAGATGTTGCCGGGGAGCCGCAGGTGCGCGACCGCGCGCAGCGGGAAGCGCTCGGCATCGACGCCGGCGGCATGATCGGAATGTGCGTAAGCCCAGCCGATCGGGAGAATCGCGGCGACGGCGCAGACGATGCTGGCGTTTCGCGTCAGCCGCGGCGTGATCAGCAGCAGCGGCAACGCGGCGAAGTACAGACTCTGATTGCGAACGTGCTGGATCGCGAGTCCGGCCAACAACACGAAGATTACGAATCGCCACAGATCTTTTCGCGCGACGAGAAAAAGCACGAGCGTGATTGCCGTTGTCAGATACAGCAACGGGAAAAGCGATGGCGAGCTCGGCAGCCACTCGGCGTTGACGAATTCGCCGCTGCTGACGAGCTTCGTCAACTCGAGTGGCGCGGCGATCGCGCGCCATCCGAACGGATTGATGAGCAAAGCGACCGCGCTTGCAGCGACGACAATCCACCTTCGAGTGTCGATGAGCAGCGTCGCCGCAGCCAGAATTGGCGCGAGCAGCGCCGACGGATGGGTGTTGATCCAGATGATTGTCAGAATCGCGTAGGCAATCGCAAGGCGCGGCAACGTCAATCGCGATTGCAGCAATGCCAGCGCGCAGACGATCAACAAAGCCGCCGCGGCCGCGGGACGCACGCCGAGTCGATCTGAAGCGCCCAGGAATGCGACCGCGGAGATCAGAAGAGCACCGCCGATGTCGGATGCGCTGAACCAGAACGCGATCGCGAAGATCGCGCCGACGAAAAGCGCGTTGACATACGACACACCGCGCAATCCGGCGCGCGACTCGACTCCAAAGGTCACCACTTCCCACAGCCATTCGCCGTTGATCCACGGAACGTGCGCCGCGGCCAGCGTCAATGGGTCGTAGACGGGAAGGGCGCCATGCTCGACGATCCACCGGCCGGTCGCCAGGTGCCAGAAAAAGTCGTAGCTGCGGATCGGACCGATTGCTGCGCCCGCGACGAGGATGAAAAACGCGACCGCCGCGAGGCGTCTCGCCATTGCGGCGAGTATAGCGTTACGTTCGCGGCGTCGATGCCGGGGTGGGCGGGGGTGGCGCGGGCGGCAGGGGTGGGGTCGGCGGCGCGCCGTTGTCGACCTTGATGTCGCCGTTGACCGTCGAAATCTTCAGCGCGTAGCGCCCGCCATTTACATCGCCTGAAACGCGGCGGCTGCCCGGATGTGAGTGGATGTTGAGCGGGAACGCCGCTTCGAAATCGCCGTTGACCTGCGAAAAATCGCCGGTGAACGACGCGCTCGGCGGCAGGATGGCAATGACGCGGCCGTTCACGGTCCCCAGTCGTGCGCCGTGGAAGTCATTCAGGAACTTTGCCTGCACCCGTCCGTTGACGGTCCTGGCAGCGACTTCGTTCGATCCCGTCGCTTCGATGTCGACTTCGCCGTTGATCGTTGTGGCTGCGGTCTCGCCCGCGATCGCTCGCGTCTCGATCCGGCCGTTCACGGTGACGAGCTTCAGTGCCACGCTGGGCGGAACGCGCAGCTCATAATCGACGCGGACATCGCGTCCCCATCCGAAATGAATTCCGTGCTCGTGCATCGTCCGAATTGTCAGCGTGTCACCGTCGAGCTCTGTTACGAAGTAGCCCTGGTAGTCCCTTTTCGGATCCGGATTCACCCCGCGCGCGTGAACGACCGCGACCATACTGATCTCGCCGGGCGAATTGCCGTCGACGGCGATCGTTCCGTTGACCTCATGGACATCGAGTCGTGTGATTTTCGTGGCCGGCCACTTGTTCTCGAACCGCGCCGTGTGATGTTCCAGCGGCACGCAGGCAGCCAAGGAACTGACCGCCAGGAGCGAATAGACAAATCGAATGCGAGGGTTCATAGGTCCGCTCACCGTCTTACGATACTGCAGGCACAGAGTTTCATGAACGCGTCCCAGACGACCCTTTTGCGCGTGGCGGCCTTCCTTGTGGATGCGCTGTCCATCGCCATCCTGTTGATTCTGCCGGCTTCAGTCATCAGCTACCTTCTGGCCTGGCTGGGCGGAGCCGTGCGCGGGATCACGATTGTCTGGGGGGTGGCGGTGGCGGTTCTGGTGGTCGGAATGCTGCTGCGTGACGGCTACCGTGGCCGGTCGCTCGGCAAACAGATGCTCGGTCTGCGCCTGCTGACGCCACAGGGGGAGGGCTGCGGATATGGCCGGTCGGTTCTGCGCAATCTGCCGCTCATCATTCCGATCTGGAATTTGCTCGAGGTCGCTCTGGTCGTCGCGGGCCGGCCGCGCACCGGCGACCGCATCGCGCGCACGACGGTCACCGAGGAGTGAGCTTGCGCCCGGTGGCGGCGCGGATGAATGCGTCGCGAAGCGAGCGCCGGACGTCGAACGCGAAGGTGTTCTGTTCGCCGAAATCCTCTCCGATCAGAATGACCGACGGCGGATCGACGAGACGATAGGCCGCCGACAGGCGATCGAACGGCACGATGACGCGTACGCGATCGTACACATAGCGATCAACAATTTCTGCATGCCTCAATGTCTCGGCCGCGGTATCGCGGTAGGCGCGCGAAAGTCCGCCCGTTCCCAGCTTCACGCCGCCAAACCATCGGGCCACGACCACCCCGACATCGAAGAGATCGCCGATTGCGGAGAGAATCGGCCGCCCGGCGGTGCCGGATGGCTCGCCGGCGTCGGAGGATCGCGCACGCCCGCTTTGGAACAGCCGAAAGGCCCAGCAATGATGGGTGGCGTCGAAGTGGTGTTTAGAGATCGCATCGAGCTCCGCGAAGAATTCCTCTTCCCGCGCCACCGGAAACGCGATTCCGAGGAATTCGGAGCGTTCGATTTTGTGCGTGCATTCGACGCGCGCTCGAACAGTGCGGTAGTGGTCGTCTATATCGCGCTCCGCTCGCGAATGGGATGCGCCATCGCGAGCTCGACAATACGCTCGATCACGTCGCCGTGCGACATCTCCGGCTTTGCCTTTCGCGCCGCCATGGTGAATTCCGCGCGGCTGTCGAGCCAGGGATTTGGATTCACTTCGATCACGTACGGCGTTCCGTCGTCAGGCAGGCGCATGTCGACGCGCGCGTAATCGCGGATGAGCAGCGCGTTCCAGGCGTTCATCGCGACCTCATGAATGCGCTGCATGACCTCTGCGTTGCGGGTTACGTCCTCAGGAACGAATTCGCGCGCCTCCTTGAAATCGTGCTCCCACTTGGCCTCGGTTCCGGCGATGCGAGGGAGGTCGGGCGGCAGCTTGGAAAGGTCCCACTCGATCGGGGGCAACACCTGTGGCGGATTTCCGATCATCGAAACGTAGATCTCACGGCCTTCGATGTATTGCTCGACCAGCGCCGGATTGTGAAATTCGTTGTGAATGTATTGCACGCGCTCCATCAACTCTTCCACGCTGTGCACGACCGATTTGGCGTCGATGCCGATCGAGGCGTCCATGGCGGTCGGCTTCACGATCATCGGGAATGCGGTCAGGCTCGGATTTCCCTCGACCCGTCCGGGCGCGATGATGACGAAGTCGGGCGGGTTCACTTTGTGAAAGTCGAACAGCTTCTTGGCGAGTGATTTGTCAGTCGCCAGCGTCAGCGCCAGCGAACCCGATCCGGTAAATCGCTTTTCCAGCAGCTCCAGAACAGCCGCGATCCGTCGCTCTTCATCGGGCGCGCCGCCGAGGGATTCGCAAATGTTGAAGATGAGGTCGGAGTCGTCGTCTTCCAGTTGTCGCACCAGCTTTTTGATCGGCGCTTCGGCCGCCAGCAGCTTCACCGAGTAGCCGCGTTTGGTCAGCACCTTTTCGATTTGTGTGCTGACCAGCTCCGGAACTTTTTTACCTTCCGCCAGTTCTTCCTTGCGAACGCTTCTCTCCTGCGCGTCGTAAAGAACTGTGATCGTCGGTTTCTTTTGGCTCGGCGGCATGCCGGATTCAGCCGTGTACAATGCGCGCGCCATGTTCAAGATCGTCGAGCTCTTCGCGCGGGAAATCCTCGATTCCCGCGGCAATCCGACGATCGAAGTCGACTGCCATCTCGACTCCGGCGCCCTCGGCCGGGCCGCGGTCCCCTCCGGCGCGTCGACCGGTTCGCGCGAGGCGCTCGAGCTCCGCGACGGCGACAAGAAACGCTACGGCGGAAAGGGTGTGCTGCAAGCCGTGCAAAACGTGAACGAGGCCATCGCGGGCGAAGTCGAAGGGATGGACGCGCGCGAGCAGGCCATGATCGATCTGGTCATGAAACAGATCGACGGCACGGAGAACAAATCGCGCCTGGGCGCCAACGCCATGCTCGCTGTTTCCCTCGCGGTTGCGCGGGCGGGCGCGGAAGCTGCCAGCATGCCGCTCTTCGAATACCTCGGCGGTCCCGGCGCGCGAACGCTGCCGGTTCCGATGATGAACGTGATCAATGGCGGCGCGCACGCCAGCAACAATCTCGACATCCAGGAATTCATGGTGATCCCGGCCGGCTTCCAGACCTTTTCGGATGCGCTGCGCGCCGGTGTCGAGACCTTTCACGCGCTCAAGAAGATCCTGGATGACAAGAAGCTGACCACGGCCGTGGGCGACGAAGGCGGATTCGCGCCCGATCTGCAATCGAACGCCGAAGCGCTCGATCTGATCCTGACCGCCATCGACAAGGCCGGCTACAAAGCGGGCGAGCAAATCTTCCTGGGCATGGACGCCGCGGCCTCCGAGTTTTTCTCGAGCGGGCAGTACGCATTCGAGGAGAAGAGGCGCTCCAGCGCCGACATGATTAATTATTACGATAATATTAGACGAAAATACCCAATAATCTCGATTGAAGACGGCCTGGCGGAGGGCGACTGGGAGGGGTGGGAGGCGTGGACCAGGGCCATGGGAGCACAGACGCAGATCGTCGGCGACGACATCTTCGTCACCAACACCTCGATCCTCGCGAAAGGGATCGAACGCGGAATCGCGAACGCGATTCTGGTCAAGGTCAATCAGATCGGCACGCTGACCGAGACATTCGAGACCATCGAGATGGCCAAACGCGCCGGATATCGCACGGTCGTTTCGCATCGATCGGGCGAGACGGAGGATTCGACGATCGCCGATCTGGCCGTCGCGACGAACGCCGGTCAGATCAAGACGGGATCGGCGTCGCGAAGCGATCGCGTGTCCAAATACAATCAGCTCCTTCGCATCGAGGAGGAGCTGGGCGACGCCGCGATTTTCGCCGGCAAGGCGATCTTCCGCGCTCTGTCAACCGTCAGGTGAGAACTTCGAACTTCTTCTTCCGCCCCATTTGACACTGCTCACATTCGTCAATACATTGACCGTATGCCTGATGCCGAGCGAGACCTGGTGTCCGGCGTGATTCAGCTCGCCAATCTGCTGACGCGCCGGCTCGGGCCGATCTTCGAGCGCGCCAGGGTCACGCCGCAGCAGTGGTCGATCCTGTCGATGCTGGCGGAGTCGGAAACGTCGATGACGCCGGCCTCGATCGCTCGAAAGATGATGGTCTCCAAACAGAACATGACCGGCATGATGGTCCGTCTCGAGCAGCTCGGCCTGGCCGAGCGCCACGACGATCCGAAGGACCTGCGCTCGTCGCGCGTGCAGCTGACGCGTCGCGGCCGGGCGCTGGTCGAGAAGCTCCGCCCTGCCTATCAGGAATGGCGCGGGCGGCTGGGGCGCGATCTGCCCGAGCGCGAGATGGCCGCGCTCACGCGGACTGTCGATCGGCTGATCGCCGAGCTGGAGCAGCAGGCGTGATGGCGCGATTGCGTCCGGCGCGCTTGGCCTGATACAGCCGCTCGTCGGCCGAGTGAAAGAGCTCGTCGACTGTCTTTCCGTCGCTGGGGAACATCGCGCCGCCGATGCTGATGGTCACCGCTTCGCCGTTGGCGGGAGCGGGGAGTGATTCGACCGACGCGCGCACGCGCTCTGCGATGGTGGCCAGCGCTTGCGGCTCGATCTGCGGCACGATGACCGCGAACTCTTCGCCGCCGTAGCGCGCCGGAAAATCGACCATGCGGACCGCGATCCGCAACGCACGGGCCACGCGCTGCAGCGCGTCATTGCCCGCCAGATGCCCGTGACGATCGTTGTAGAGCTTGAAACGATCGAGGTCGAGCACCAGAACTCCGAACTGCTCCGGGTAGCGGATGGCGCGCGCGATTTCAGCGTCGATGCGCTCGCGAAAGGCACGGAAATTTGGAAGATCGGTGAGATCGTCCGTCCGTGCGTGCGCGCGGAGCTTGTCGGCCATGTGATTGAACGCCGTTCCGAGCTTCGCGATCTCGAGGTCGCCGCTGACCGGAGCGCGAGCGTCGAGATCGCCCTCTGCGATTTTTTCGGCGGCGCGCGAAAGATCCTCCAGCGGCCGCACCACTCTTCGCAGCGTGATCTGCACTGCCGCGAAGCTGCACATCGCCACGATCCACGCCACCGCCAGACCGGCCCACAGCAGGTCGCGTGACGCAAGACTGAACGTAATCGCGAACAGCGTCATCGCGAACGCAGCTGTCAGAAGCAGGACCCGCGTGCGCAGCCGCATGGGTCTCAAACGCGGACCTCCTGCGCGGCGCGCTCGCTCGCTGGTGCGAATGTGTTGAGGCGCTGCGCAACCTCATGGACTGCCAGAACGAAGGACGCATGACTCCAGGTCAGCGGAGCGACCGACAGCGGTTTGCCGGTATACGGATCGACCTGCTCCGGCAGGACGCCACTCGGCAATGCCCGCTCGGTTGCCCACTGCAGGATCTCGATTGCCTTTTTGAGATCGTCGGTGGTTTGCGCTCGCCGGGCGTACCAGAGCGCGCACGAAAGCGTGCAGAGGATCCAGGGATTTCCTGCCACGTTGGGCAAATCTTTCGAAACCTGAAAGTAGTAATCGTTTTCGTAACGCGCGATGCCGCCGATGGGGGTCTTCACGGTCAGTCGGCCGACGACCTGTTCCATGGTCGAGACGATCTTCGGATCGCCGGCTTCGAACATCCCGAAGATCCACAGGCCGGCGATAGAGGAGTCGATGGTGGTATCGAAGGCAGTCTCACCTTCGCGCGAGACGTTGACCATGCGCACGAACCGGCCCAGTTTCGCGTCGAACATCACGCGTTCGGTCGCTTCGCGAATCTCGGCCGCAGCGCGGCGGTATTTCTCGGCCAGCGAGGGCTCGCCGAATGCGTCGGTGAAACGCGCGGCGGCAGTCAGGCCGGCCCAAACGGCGGCGACGGTGAAGGCCGCAATTCCCCGCCGCTCTTCCCACAAGTCGTACGAGGGGGCCGGCAATCGCGTGTGCGTTTCGCGATAGCGCGCCAGGAAGTCGCCGATCGTTTTGACCATGGGCTTGTACAACGGTTTGATGAATTCCACGTCGTGGAACTTTTCGAAATGCGTCCACAGTGCCCAAAGGATCAAGGCCGTTTCGTCTTCCTGAATCGGAAGCTGACGCTTTCCATCCGGCGACATCCATGGATGCCACGACGATCCAACCGATCCGTCCGGGTTGTACTTGTGGAGGACGAAACCCTCGGCCGTCACGAGCTTGCTGCAGAACTCGAAGAAGCGCCGCGTGATCTCGGCGTAGCCCGCCTGCAGCAGGGCCACCGTCACAATCGCGCCGTCGCGCGGCCACATGTAGGTGTAGGTGTCTTTTCCGAACTGCACGATGTCGGAGTCGGTGGCCGCGATGACTGCCCCGTTGTTGTCGACATGCGTCCGGATGATGAGCAGCGATCGCCGATAGAGGCGCTGAATGTTTTGTGGCAGCCTGGAGACGTCGACGTCGTTCCTGGCCCACAACCGCCAGTAGTCGCGCGTGCGCTGCAGGAATGACGCTGGACCGCGCTCGCGCACCATCGCGTCGAGGGAGGAGACTTCGCGGTAGGTTTTTCCGAATGCCCACCAGATCCACGCCGTCTGGGTCGCCGATGGCTGCAGCTTGTACTCGATCATGCCGGTGGCATCGACCGATCCCTGCGCAATGGCGTTGCGCTGCAGATTCCCATCCTCGGCATCCCGCCACGTGCCCTGAAAGCCGTCGCGTTCTTTCGCGCCGATGGCGAACGACTGAAATCCGAATTGATCGTCCATCGATCCGTTCATCAGGACATAGCGGGGTCCTTTGTAGGCCACCAGTCCGTTGAATTCGGGATCGAAGAAGATCGTGTCGCCGATATTGTTGCCGCACAGATGCGGATCGAAGTGGATGTAGAGCCGGACCGAGCGCGCGGTGGGCTTCAGATTCTTCAGTTCGACCCGCCGCAGAAAAAGATCGCGATCGAAGTCGACCGTGTCGCTGATGGTCATGTCGAGGCTCAACGACGGCGATCGCGCAACCACGCGCGTCACCAGCGAGTCATCGTCGTAATCCATGGTCTTGATCCACGATGGATTGCCGATCCAGGCAAACTTTCCGTCGCACCAGACGCCGAAAAACGAGACGTCGCCGGCGGTCTGGTTGTCCTGGCCGACGTGCGGGTAGTAGACGTCGCGGATGTTGTACTCGTGATCGAAATTGATCATGAGGTTCCCGTTGCCGATCGGGAGGTCGCGAGGCATGAAAACAAGGATACTTGGTCGGTGATCGACCTCAAATCGATTTACTTTGGCGCTCTGGAAGCCTGTGCGCCGGAGCTCCTGGTGGGACGCGTTTGGCGGCCGGACATGCCCCGCAACGTCGTGGCCATCGGCAAGTGCGCCGGCGCGTTGCTCGACGGCATCCCTGACTATGACGACGCGTTGATCGCGATTCCGGAGGGCTACCGAAAACCCCGCCGAGGTCGGCGGGGCTCCACCTACGTGGGCGGACATCCGCACATCACCGAGGAGTCATTTGCAGCGGGGCGCGCGCTGCTCGAGTTTGTGGACGCGCATGAAGACATTCTTTTTCTGATCTCCGGCGGTGGATCCGCGTGTGTTGAACTTCCGCTGACGCCGTGGTTCGGCGAGCGCGATGTCATGGAAAGCAATGACCGTCTGATCAAAAGCGGCGCGTCGATCGGTGAGATCAATTGCGTTCGCAAACATCTCTCGGCAATCAAAGGCGGCCGGCTCGGCGCGCGCGTGCGCGGCAGCTCCGTCACCCTGATCTACTCCGATGTTTCGTCGGGCGCACTGGCTGATGTCGCGTCCGGCCCGACGCTGGCCGACCCGACCACCAGGCGCGACGCGATCAAAATCCTGAAGCGCCTGGGTGGATTTGACCGGATCGTCACGAAATTGTTCGACGACGCATGTCCCGAAACGATGAAGCGCGTTGATCATTCGACCGTAAAGTTGATCGCGGACAACGACACCTTGACTGCTGCCGCCACATCGATCGCGCCACGTGCTGTGTCTTGCCAGCAGCAAGTCGAAGGCGACGTTGCAGAGGTGGCGGCATTTCTTCTCGATCGCGTGAATCGGATTGAGCGCGGTCAGGTGCTCGTCGCCGGCGGCGAACCGACTGTTGTGATCCGCGGCGACGGCAGAGGAGGACGGTGCAGCGAGCTGGCGGTGCGCGTCGCGCTCAATGCCACCCAAGCGATCGAAGCTTTGTTTGGAAGCTCGGACGGTGTCGATGGCAACAGCGGCGTTTCCGGCATCAGAATTTCGCTTCCGGCGGCCTTCGACCGCACAATGGCGGAGCGAGAGCTCGCCGCTTCGAATTCATTTGCCGTTGCCGCAGCGATGGGCGAGCCGTTGACGATCGTCCCGTCCGGTAATAACTTGCGCGATCTCTATCTTTTGGCTCGTAGTTAGCACCCAGCTGCGCCTATCGAATGGAAGTAAACGACGACCCGGTCGAGGAGCATCACCACAGATCGGCGCGAGAGCGCCAGAGGCGTGGCCCGATGTGGGGATGCCTCAAGTGGTTGATCGGCGCCGCCATTCTCTTCTTCCTCATTCTCTTCCTGACGACTGGCGGCTTCTGGATTTTTATCGGCACACCCAGCTTCGCCAATCTGGTCGCGCTTCGCGTTGCATCGACACTCGAATCGCGCCTCGGACGCAAAGTGACCATCGGCGCCGTCGTCATCGACCGCGTGCATCTGTCGAAGGTCGTCCTCAAAGACTTGCGCGTCGCGAATTCGCCGGGCGCCGTGAATCCGTATTTCGCGACGGTAAAAGAGATCACGATCACCGGCGGCGTCAATTCATTTTGGGGCCGTCAGATTTCGGTCAACCGCGTCGACATCGTCGAGCCGCACCTTTTCTTCGAGATCTATCCGGCCGGCTCCAAGCTTGTGCACAACTTTCCGCACTGGAATCCCGGACCGAAGGGCCGCTACGACATCTATCACCTCTCGCTTCACAAGATGTTCATCACGCAGGGGGGATTCGATTTTCTCGATCGACGACACAACATCGCGGCTGGCGCCACCAACATCGCTTCCACCGTCGACGTGACGGGCCAGGACGTCTACGCCGGCACGGGCAGCAGTCCGCTGCTCCGCGTTCGTATTCAGGACTACGAACCGTTCGACATGAACATGCGAGGACAGTTCCGTTACGCGCCGGGCGTCCTGGAGCTGCAATCCGTCGCCCTCAATGGCGGACCGGATCTGAAGGTGTTTCTGAAAGGCCGCCTCGATCCGCTGACCGACGGCGTTTACAACCTGCGATTGACCTCGGCGCTGGGACTCAATCGCATTCAGCAGATCTTCCGCGTGCAGCGATCGCTCGAGGGAATCGTGCAAATGGATGCCGCGCTCCGCGGAAAGCAGGGGACATTCAAGCTCAACGGCGGCTGGATCTCGTCGCGAATGAAGGCCGATGTGTACGCGCTGGCTGATGCGCGCGGAAACATGAACATCACCGACACGCGCGCCATCGTCGACGTCGAGCGCGCGAGCTACGGCGGCGGAACGATCGCTGCGCACTACACGCTGCCGCAGTACTCCGAGCCCTATCCGATGTCGGCGGACCTCCGCTACAACGGCGTGTCGGTCGAAAAACTCTTCTCCGATTGGGGGATTCAGGACAACGGACTTCGCGCCGGCGCGATGGGGCGCCTCAGCTATCACTGGAAGAAGGACAAGCTGCTCGAAGGCGGCGGCGAAGGGACCGCCACGCTGTCGAAGAACGCCACCGCGTTTTCCGGCGCGAAGTATCCAATTGCAGTGGGCGGATCGACCGACTTCGCGCTCGACAACGGCGTGGTGACATTCCGGCGCGCCGATCTGGAGACCGACAAGTCGAAGGTCGCCATCGCCGGCAAGTTTCGCATCGCGGACGCATGGACCGATGTGGCCATGAAGATCCACAGCGACGATTTCTCGGAGCTCGACCGCGTCGGCTACAACTTCGCACACTCCGCCGGCAAGAAGACGTACACGCTCCTCGGTCTCGGCGGCGCGGCCGACATCAACGGCTCGGTGCAGGGTCGCATCAAAGCGCCGGGAGTGGTCGCGCACATCGCCGGCACTGCAACGAAGTACAACAACGTGCTTCTTGGCGACAGCGATATCGATCTTCACTACGACGGCGTGCACAGCACGCTGCGATTCGATCGCGCCAGCTTCCGTGAGGGCGGACGCCTCTCGCTGACCGGCACGGTCGCGTTTCCCGAACGCGGACCTTCGCCGCGATTCGACATCGCGGTCGATGCCACGAACTATCCGGTCGATCGCGCAGTTTCGGCGGTGAATCTGAAGTTCGCCGTGGCCGGCCTCGGAACCGGCCGAATCGTCGTCACCGGAACACCGGACGCCGGCAAAGTGACCTTCGCATCGTTGACGGTGACCCAGGCCGGTGGCGCTACGCTCAACGTCAGCGGATCGACAGAGTGGCAGCCGGGCAAGGGCAACGTGGTCTTTGATCTGACCATCGACGCAAAATCGTTTCCGGTTGCCGACATCGTCAAGTTCCTCGACCTCGGCACCCTCCCCGTGACCGGCCAGCTCACCGGCAGTTTGAAGATTCAGGGTCCGAAGAGCGGGCTGGAAGGCGCGGGAACGGTGACGGTCACCAACGGATCGATCTACGGCGAGGCCGTGACGCAAGCGACGGCGAATATCGCCTTCACCAAGGGAACGTTGAAGGCCACCAACGTCAGCGTGATTGCGCCGGCAGGAACGGCGACCGGCGAGGCCGAGCTGAATCTCAACACCAATCAATTCAACTACTCCATCCAATCGAGCTCGATCGACCTTTCAAAACTGAAAGCACTCTCTACGGTTGCGGCTCTCCTCGGCGGAAACATCACGCTGACCTCGACCGGCGGCGGGACCTTCCAGCAGCCGGAGCTGGAAGTGAACGCCACGCTCAATCAGGCCACGCTGCGCGGATTGAATCTTCCGCCCGGCTCACCGCCGCCGACGATGCATCTCGCGCTTCACAATGGACAACTGGTGGTGCGCGGCTCGGTCGCCGACGTGATGTCGATCGAAGGGAACGGCGCGATGGCGACGGATGGAGCGCTCAGCGGAACGGTTGTTGTCCGCGTTCCCGATCTCGCGAAGCTGTTGTCGATCTCGCCGAATACGGCGTCGATCCCGGCCAGTGGGAATCTGACCGCCAATGTGCAGCTCGGCGGTAACACCTCATCGCTGGAGGCCTTGCGCATTGACGCGACGTTCCCCGAATTCAACGTCAAGATTTCGGAGCATCAATTCACGCCGGTTCGGCCGCTGCACGTGGAATTGCGAAACGGGCAGCTCGTCTTTGATGCTTTTCAGTTTGCGCTCAAAGACACCGCGTCGACCTTCGGCATCGCCGGCTTCGTCGAGATGAGAGGAGCGAAGCGCGTGAACCTCGATGTGCGAGGGACGCTGGAAGCGGCCCTGCTGCAACTGTTCATCAAAGACGTTCGGGCCGACGGCCACATCAACGTCGCACTCGGACTCCATGGAGCGTTGCCGACGCCCACGCTGTCGGGGACTGCAGAATTCCGTGACGCGCAGGTCCGCTTCGCCGGATTCCCGCAGATCATCGACCACATCACCGGCACGCTGCGGTTCCGCGAGGATCGCGTCGACATCGATTCGCTGAAACTGACGCTGGGTGGAGGCACCGTGACGGCCGGCGGCTCCATCACTTTGGCGGGATACAAGCCGCAACGGGTCCGAGTGGTGCTGCAGGGAACCGACGTCGCGATTCGTTACTTCGAGGGCGTCACTGTTCAGGGCAGCTTCAATCCGCTCGTCATCGCCGGCGACGCGAGCCGCATCACCGTGCAGGGCGACATCGACGTCACGCGCGGCCTTTATTTCAAGGACGTCGACCTCGGCAACGCAATCCTCGGCGTCATCCTCGCGCGCAAGACCGTCACCCCCATCGTGGCGGCTTCCTGGCAAGACAAAGTCTCGCTGGCGGTTCACCTCACCGCGGCGCAGGGCACGCTGGCGATCCGCAACAACATCGCCGACGTCACCGGCAGTGGAACCATCGACGTCACCGGCACGCTCGCCAATCCTGCCATTCTCGGCGAAGTCACACTGGACGAAGGCGGCAAGGTTCGATTCCAGAACATCGATTACCAGATCGTTCGCGGCACGGTCAGTTTTCAAAACCCGTTTCGCGTCGATCCATTCTTCGACGTTACATTGGAAGCGCGCGTCAGCGGCGGAATCTCGGAGATCGAGTCGGGACCGCTGACGGTAACGGTCAACATCACCGGCACGATCGATCGCATTTCACCGAGCATCACCTCCGATCCTCCCGCCAGCGACGTGACACTCTTCTCGCTCCTGGGCCTGGGAGGTCTCACGACCAAGAACGGGACGCAGGAACCGACCAACGCCGCCCTGGCGGGACGATCGCTGTTGTTTCAATCGGCAGCCCGCCTTCTCGGATCGCGCGTGCTGCCGTTCGTCGATTCTTTTTCCTACGATGTCAGCGGCCTCGATACCAGCGGCGATCCCGGTCCGAAGGTCAGCTTCGAGAAGCGCATCTCGGAAAACTTCAGGCTGTTCCTGGTCTACAACACCCGCGATCAAAAACGTCGCGTGGTGATCGAGTGGCAGGTCAATCCCGAATGGACAGTCGAATTCAAGCGCGACGAGATGTCGAGCGAATACGCAACCGATGCGCGCTTCCGCAAGCGTTACCAAGGGCATTGGACGTGGGGAAATCAGGGCAACAACGCCATGGCGTTTTTCGCGCACTTCATGGAGCCGCCGAAGCGTTCCAAGCCCCCGGCCACCCGCCCCCCCGTCCCCCCGCCGCCCGGCGCGCCGGTGGTGACGGCGATCAGCTTCACCGCTGATTCGAAATTCGATACGACCGTGTTAGGCCAATACGTGTCACAGCGTGTCGGCGAGCCGCTCTCGACGCGCGAAGTTCAATCATCGATCAAGAGCCTCTTCGACACCGGCGATTTTCGCGACATTCGAGTCGATTCGAAGCCGAGCGACGGCGGCGTGACGCTGACCTTTGCGCTGTTCGTGAACTATCGCGTCGCGGAGATCAAGTTCGATGGACTGAATGGGGCCGATCGCGATCGCGCAACACGCGAGCTGACATTCCACGTGGGCGATGTCCTTTCACTGAACGCCGTCGATCGCGGCGCAGTGGCGGTACAGAGTTTTCTCAATCGCTCGGGATACCTGGAAGCGACCGTCGACCCGGAGACGAATTTCTCGCGAGATCAAAGCCGGGCCTCGGTGGTCCTGCACGTGGACAGGGGGCCGCGCGCGACTGTCGGAACGGTGCTACTCGAGGGCAACGCCGCGCCGTTCACCCCCCAGGATCTGATCGGGCAAATGCGACGCGGACCCGGCAAAACGTTCCAACTCAACGACGCGCGCCTCGATGCCGATCGTATCCGCAATTTCCTCGTTCGACGCAATTATCGGAAGGCTGACATCCGCTTCCTCAACTACACCTACAACAAAGACACCAAGCAGGTTGCCCTTCGCTATCGAGCCATCACCGGTCCGATCGTGCAGGTTGAAGTGGCCGGCGTTTCGAAAGGCGATGTGAAGGGTTTGATTCCGTTTCGAAAGAATCAGGGCTACAGCGAGGACGCCATCGAGACGGCGTCCAACGAGATCGTCAAGAGCTACCAGAGCCGCGGATACTTCAACGCCGCCGCCGATGCCGAGGAGAGGCTGGTCGGCAATACCTGGGTGATCACATTCCACGTCAATCCGGGGTTGCGTTACCAGCTCACGGCGGTGACGTTCAGCGGCAACGAGAAGATTTCCGATAAACAACTTGCGGGCGTGGTGACGACTTCTGTCCCGGGCGGCATTCGATCGTTTCTGGCAAGCCTTCTCCGCCGTCCGACCGGCGTGACCAAGGCGCAGATCAACGCCGACCGCGACGCGATCGAGTCGTATTACCGGCTCAACGGATTCTCGGAGGTTCAGGTCGAAACTCCGGTCGTGAAGACCAACATTGGCGGAACGATGACCGTCGATTTTCCGATCGTCGAAGGGCCGCAGACGCTGCTCGCCGACGTGCGTGTGGAAGGCAATCAGCAGGTCGCGACCAAAGATCTTCCCGATCTGCAGCTCAAGCCGGGCGCTCCGCTCAATCCACAGCTCGAGCGCCTGGACATCGTGGCGCTCCAGACGTTCTACGGCGATCGTGGAAACACCGAAGTGCAGGTGAAGCCGCGGGAAGATGTGAGCGCTGACAAAACGTCGGCGACGGTCACCTACGTCATCGCCGAGGGCCCGGAGATCAAAGTCGATCAGGTGATCGTGCGCGGTAACACCTACACCAACAGCAATGTGGTGTTGAAGCAATCGGATGTCGATAAAGGCGATCCGTTCAGCTACACCGGCATTCTTCAAGCGCAGCGCAATCTCTATCGCCTCGGTATCTTCAATCGCGTCGATGTGCAGGCGGAGCAGGTCGGCACCTCCGTCTCCGATCGCAACGTCGTCATCTCGGTCGAAGAAGGCAAAGACCTGACCGTCAGCGGTTCGCTCGGATTCACATCGCCGATGCAGAGCGGCATCAGCAAGGCGTCGCTGCTCGGCTCGGCCAGCATTGCGCATCGCAATCTCTTCGGAACCGGCCGTTACGTCGGACTCGAAGTCATCGAGACGCAGAATCGCTCTCGGCAGGACGCCTTCATCACCTACCGCGAGCCGTTCGTCGGTCCGTGGGAGGTGCCGGTGCAATTGACGCTGTTTCAAAGCGACGATCTCCGCCGCGGCTCGCATCTGCGACAACGTGGAACATTCGTCGAAGCCTCGAAAGTCGTCGGCCTGCAGACCCGATGGTCGGTACGCTACGAGTATCGGATTTCCGATTGCATCATCGAAAGCCCGGGCGATGTTTGCGACCAGGCGCTGCACGCCTTGCTGCCGGGGGTCGATCGGTCGATCACCAACATTCGCATCTCCAGCCTGACGCCGACATTTTTCTGGGACAAGCGCGACGATCCGCTCGACCCGCATCGCGGCTTCTTCACCAGCGCCTCGGTGCAGTACGCGTTTAGAGCGCTCAACGCCGATGCGCATTTCCTCAAAGAGTTCACGCAGGGATCGTGGTATCTGCCGGTGACGCAGCGCAGCGTCTTCGCGGTGTCAGGGCGTGTCGGATTGATTCAACCGCTGGGACAGATCGTTCCCCTCAGCGAGCGATTCACGGCCGGCGGCGAATCGTCGCATCGCGCGTACGCGCTCGATCTGTTAGGCACCCTCTGCCTCGATCCGGACAACCGAAATTGCCGTCCAACCTTGATTCTTCTGGAAGACGGCAAGGTGGCGCCCATCGGCGGCAACGGCTTGCTGGTGGCCAACGCGGAGTATCGCTTCCCGATCTTCTCGACCGTCGGCGGCGCGATTTTCGCGGATGCCGGAAACGTTTTCGCCGACACCGCCATCAGCCTGGGCGACCTTCGATATGGAGTCGGAACCGGCGTGCGCTATTTGTCGCCGGTCGGTCCGGTGCGCTTCGATTTCGGCTGGAAGCTCAAACGGCAACTCAGCGGCTGCGAGACCCCGATCGTGCTGCCGGATTTGTCGCGGGTGTGCGGGCCGGGAACGGGCAAGCAGAAGTTCGAGAAGCCGTTCGCCTGGTTCATCACGCTCGGCTACGCCTTTTGACGTCATTCTGAGCCGCGTAGACGACGAAGAATCTCGCCGGCGAGATCCTTCCCCCGCTCGGCGGGGTCAGGATGACGGAGTCAGAACGAGACGCTGTCGGCCGCCGCGCGCGCCCGCTCCGCTTCCAGCGCTGCCACGCGACTCCGAAGATCGGCGATCTCGGTATGCAGCTTCGTCAGTTCGTCCTTCAGCGCCTCGCGGGCGAATTCCTGCGACTTCGCCTGCAGTTTCTTCAGTTGTTCTGAGGAGAACTGGCTCAGCCCACCGAAAACGTCACGCAGGGCCTGTTCGAAATCACTCGGCATGCCTGCCAGAGCCAGCAATTGAAGTGCCACGCGCCTTCATGGGAAAATTTAGGCCGGTCTTCTCCGTGGAAATCCGAAGTTTCGCTGATTTCTGGCCGTATTACGTCCGCGCGCATTCGCGCGAGCGCACCCGCGTCCTTCACGCCATCGGCTCGGTGATGGCGATCGTCATGCTCGGCATTGCATTCGCGATCAGCCTCTGGTTTTTGATCGCGGTGCCGCTGGTCGGCTATGCCTTTGCGTGGTACGCGCATTTCTTCGTTGAGAAAAACAAGCCCGCCACATTCGGTCACCCGTTCTATTCGCTGGCCGCCGATTATCGGATGACATTCCTGATGATGGCCGGCCGCATGGACGAAGAAGTCGCGAAGTACGCGATCAAGCTATAGTTCGGCGCTCAATGCAATGGCCGCCATTGCGTTATGCCGACTGGAGCGATACCTGCGAGACACTGCATCTGTGGACGCAGGTGGTCGGTAAAATCCGGATGGAGAAGATGCCGCCGATCAATCACTGGTGGCACGTCACGCTCTACATCACCTCACGCGGTTTCGGAACATATTCGATCCCCGACGGCAATCACGCGTTCGAGATCGACTTCGACTTCATCGCGCATCGGCTGAGAATCGCGACCAGCGACGGCGCGACTCGCGACTTCGAGTTACGCCCGATGAGCGTCGCCGACTTCTACGGCACGATCATCGACGCGCTGGCGGCGCTGAATATCGCGGTCAAAATCAACACGCTGCCATCCGAGGTCGTGGATCCGATTCGGTTTGAAGAGGACCGTCAGCACAAGTCATACGACGCGGATGCCGCCTCGCGTTTTTGGCGCGTTCTGCTGCAGACCTGCCAGGTCATGACGCAATTTCGATCGCAGTTCATCGGCAAGGTCAGCCCGGTCCATCTCTTCTGGGGCGGATTCGATATGGCAGTGACGCGCTTTTCCGGACGTCGCGCGCCCGAGCACGGTCCCATGCCGACGCTTCCGCTTTCCGTTGTTCGCGAAGCCTACTCGCACGAGGTGTCGAGCGCCGGCTTCTGGCCGGGAGGGATGGGATACGACGCCACGTTTTACGCCTACGCCTATCCCGCACCCGACGGTTTCGCGAAAGCGAAAGTTCAACCTGCGGACGCGCGATACGACGATCCGCTCGGCGAGTTCCTCCTTACGTACGAATCGATGCGGAACGCGCGCTCGCCGGACGACGCGCTCATGGAATTTCTCCAATCGACATACGATGCCGCCGCAGACCTCGGTCGCTGGCCGCGGCTGGAGCTCGAGCGTCAAGGAGTCAGTCATGGGAATGCTTGACGGAAAGACCGGAATCATCTTCGGCGTCGCGAACAAGCGCTCCATCGCGTGGGCGATCGCGCAGGCGCTCTCGCGTGAAGGAATGCAGCTGGCGTTCACCTACCAGGGCGAGCGGCTGAAGGAGAGCGTCCAAGAATTGACGACCAGGATGGAAGGTTCGGTTTTGCTTCCCTGCGATGTGACCGTCGATGGCGAAATCGATGCCGTCTTCCGCGCCGTGGGCGAGAAATTCGGCAAACTCGATTCTTTGGTTCACTCGGTTGCCTTCGCGCCGCGCGAAGATCTCGAAAATGAATTTGTGAAGACGACCCGCGACGGATTCAAACTGGCGCACGACATCTCCGCCTACTCACTTGTCGGATTGACGCGCGCGGCGCTGCCGCTGATGGAAAAGGCCGGTGGCGGATCTGTCCTCGCCATGACGTACTACGGCGCGGAAAAAGCGGTCGAGGGCTACAACCTGATGGGCGTCGCGAAGGCGTCACTCGAAGCCACCATTCGCTACCTCGCCGCGAACCTCGGTCCCAAGAACATTCGCGTGAATGCGATCTCCGCCGGGCCCGTGAACACTCTCGCCGCGCGCGGCATCAAGGGCTTCACCGGAATGCTGAAGCATCATGCCGAAAAGGCGCCGCTGCGCCGAAACGTCGAGCTCGAGGAAATCGGCAATTCCGCGCTGTTTCTGCTGTCGCCGATGTCGTCGGCAATCACCGGCGAAGTTCTGTACGTCGACGGCGGCTACAACATCATCGGGTTGTAAGCGAAAAACTCTTGATCAGATTGACCGCAGGCAGGTGCTGGAGCGAGACCGTTTTGGCACCGGCAGGGGGAACGTCAAATGTCGCGACTGTCTCCATTTTTAGCTGGTCTGTGCGGAGAATCGACAGTTGATAGGCGTTTGAGGGAAGGTTCTCGATGATCGCGACACCCCGCCCCTGAGGATTGACGTAGATCCGTGCGGAGCCCTGGGGCGAGGTCGCTGTAAACGCCTTCGTCCCCGGCATTGCGAGCACGGTCATCTCGAAATTGAGCTTCTTGTTTTGATCGGCGAGGCGCTCGTCTTCGCCTGTCAGGCGGCTGATCTCGGCATCGCGCGACGCGATTCTTTCTTTCAGTGCGCGAACGGCCAGCTCGCGCCAGCCCCACAGCGCCGCGAAAACGATCACGCCTGCGATGAGCCAGCGCCGCGGCTCCATGTAGAACCGTCGATGCTCGTCGACGAGAGTGGCTTCCCCGATTTCCTCGGGCTGGGGCGTTTCGGTCAGCGCTTCGGCTCCTGTGATTCTGCGGATTCAGGGAATTCCAGGTCGACACGAAAACCGCGTCGCGTCGGCGTGCGGCTTCCGGGATAGCCACTCGCTTTTCCACCCGACTGGCCATTGGCGCCGTGACCCCTCGAGCCACCGTCCCAGAAACCCTTGTCCTTCTCGTTCTCGCGTGGATAGCCGGACATGGTCGTCGATTTTACGTCATCCTGAGCCGCGCAGACGGCGAAGGATCTCGTGCGCGCGACCCTTCGCTGCGCTCAGGGTGACCCGTTATTGCGAATGAAATGTGTAGTCGATTGCGACGTGGGTGCCGTCGACGATGCGCCCCTGCACGCGCACGCTGGCGGTCACCGGCGCGACTCCCGCCGTCACACCCTGGCCGGTCAGCTCGAATTGATTGCCGGCCACCCGCAGGCTCCCGTTCATCTGGCCTTGCTCGTCGGATGCATTCGCCGATGCAGTGGGCCGAGAGACCATCTGCGCGGCTGCCAGCTCGGCCGCGCTCTCTGCGAGCGCCGACGCCACAACGCGCGAGCGGAATCGCTGCGCCTCGCGAAGCGCGCGGGAGGAATCGATCAGCATCAGCTCCATCAGCGCGAAGTACAGCACGGCCAGCGCGATGGCGGAGATGAGGACGTAGCCTCGCTGATCAGTCGTGCGGTCGCGGAACGAAGATCTCATCGATTGCCAATCTGCCGTTTTCATCTGTCGCGCTAATGCGTGCAGCCACCTGCCCGGTATTCAACTTGTAATCCGTGAACTGAAAATCAGGCACGCCATGCGCCACCCACTCGCCCGTCAAATCTGAGGCGTTGAACTCCTTTCGATGCACTTCGCCTTTCGTGCGGAAGTCATAGATGACGGTTTTGCCGAATCCCGACTGATCGATCGTGTAAAGCAACAACGTTCTCGGCGTCTGCTCGTAGGTCTGAAAATTGAGGGGATAGTATTTCGTATCGAAGATGTCTCGCCGCAGCCGCGCCATCACCGAGCCCACTTCCGGATGCGCCATGTAGTTGATCGGATACCGCTTCTCGTTCGCGCGCATGTCGGCCGTCAACACGACGATGATCAGCAGAAAAATGCCGAAGATCGCCAGCGTGACGACAATCTCGAGGAGCGTGTAGCCGCGCTGACGCGTCACCATAATCCCGACCCGCCGGTATCCGCCCGCACGATCGACAATTTCGCCGTGCGCTGCGCACTCGCCCATCGGATCGTAAAGGTCACGCTCTTCACGTCGGCGCGGGGAGTGTCGATTTTGACCGTCGACGTGAACGGTCTGAGCGGCCCGAGGATCGCGGTGTCGGACTGGAATGTCGGCGGCTGGGCATCGAGTTGTGCGAACCCGATCCGGCGCCAGATCTCGGCTTCGTTTGACAGCGCCTGGTAAGCGAGGATTGTTTCGTTCGCCTGTTTCAAGCGCTTATGGCGCTCAACGAACATGGCAATGGTCGTTGTGATCACGATCGTTAGGACAAGAAGCGCGACCAGGACCTCGATCAGCGTGAAGCCCCGCGATTTGGACATAGTTGGACCATCGATTGTACTGTGGCCACCGTCATGAAGCTCCGCTTTGCACCCTCGCCGACCGGCTATCTGCACGTCGGCGGCGCGAGAACAGCCATCTTTAACTTGTTGCACGCACGGCACTACGGCGGCCGGATGCTCCTGCGGATCGAAGACACCGACGTCGAGCGCTCGCGACAGCACCACGCCGAACAGATCGTCACTTCGCTGGAGTGGCTCGGGATTGGCTGGGACGAAGGGCCGATTTACCAAAGCGATCGTTTGTCCCGCTATCGACAGCGCGCCGAAGAGCTGGTGGCGAAGGGAAGCGCCTATCGCTGCTACTGCACCGTCGAGGAGCTGGATGCCGAAAGGCAAGCCGCGGAGCGGGCCGGCGTCGCCTATCGGTATTCCGGACGTTGTCGTACGCTCACCATCGCCGCATCAGACGAGCCGAGCGTCATCCGCTTCAAAGTCGAATCGGGCGCGATCGATTTTCACGATCTGATTCGCGGCGATGTGCACTTCGAAGCGGAGCTGATCGACGATTTCGTCATCCTGCGATCCGACGGTCACCCGACCTATCACCTATCGGTGGTCGTCGATGACATCGACATGGAAATCACGCACGTGGCACGCGGCGATGACCACCTGTCCAATACGCCCAAGCACATCCTGCTGTTTCGGGCCTTCGGAGCGACTCCGCCGGTCTTCGCGCACCTGCCCCTGATCCTCGGCGCCGATCGCAAGCGCCTGAGCAAGCGTACCGGAGCGACGTCGGTGGAGGAGTATCGCGACATGGGGATTCTTCCCCAGGCGCTCTTCAATTTCCTCACACTGCTGGGATGGTCGCCGGGGGGCGATCGCGAAATCTTCACCAACACCGAGGCGGCATCGATGTTCGATCTGGCACAAGTGCACAAGGCGCCGGCGGTTTTCGATTCGGAAAAGCTGCTGTGGATGAACGGGCAGTATCTGATGCAGATGTCACCGGAGCAGATTTACCCGCACCTGGTTTCGTTTTTGCGCTCGACTGCGCCGGCATACGAGGTCCTGGCGCTCATCGAGCTGCATCAGAAACGCGCCAGAACGCTGCGCGAAATGGCGGATCAGATGTCGTATTTCTTCGAGGATGATGCCGCGGTCGAGTTCGAGGGGAATGCCGTGCGCAAGCACCTGAAGGGCGACGAGCTCGAGCTGCGCCTTCGCGAATTGCACGACGTCCTCGCCAGCGTCGAGCCGTTCGATGTTGCGACGGCCGAGGCTGCACTGCGAAAGCTTGCCGAGCAGCACAACATCGGCGCGGGGAAACTGATCCATCCGTTGCGGCTGGCGTTGACAGGCCGCTCGGTCTCTCCTCCGGTTTTCGATGTGGCCGCGATCCTGGGCAGGGATCGGACCTTGCGTCGCCTCGAGCGTTTGATCGATCAGGTGCCGCAGCTCAGCCGCGCGCTTTGACTTGCACGCGCGCCAATCGATCCTTCATCGACATCGCCAGCAGCCACGCCGCGCAGATGCCGACCATCAAAATCGAAAACCATTTGCCGTAGACACCGACCGGCGAGAAGGGCTCCGTGGCGGTGTGAATGGCCTCGCTGTTCGGCAACACACCGGCTTCCGAAAATTCGTGAATGGCGTAAAAGACAATCTGAAGTGCGAAGAGAAGAAGGAAGAGGCCGGTGACCTGGAAGAATCGCTTCACGTTGACGCGATGTCCGTAATGCGCCCAACCCCACGACATCAGCGCCGCTGCTCCGATCCCGAGCAATGAACCGAGGATGAAGCGGCCGGTGCGGACTTGAATCAGCATCAGGGCGGTTTCCATCCCTTCCCGCGTCACCATCAGCAGCGTGAACGCGAAAACCGCCACCACCGCCCACATGCGCGAGCTCCGCGATGCTGCACTCTCGAGCTGCTTTTCCATGTCGCGCTTCATGCGCGGCGCGGTCCGCCAGACGTGGATGACGAAAGTCGCCACCAGAACCGCAGCCACGACTCCGAGGACTCCCTCCCACAGCGACTGGTTGACGCGCATCAGCTCCCATCCAAGAGCAAAGCTCGCGACCACCGACGCCACGATTCCCCAATAGACAGCGGGCCGAAGCCAGTCGCGTCCGGTCTTGCGCAGATAGGCGAGGATGATGGCAACGGAGAGAAACGCTTCGAAACCTTCGCGAAACACGATGATGAGGGCGGGAATCATGAGGTCACTTTCGGAGCTGCATCGCCGATGCGCCGATCATCTGCACGCGATCGGGTGCATCGGGATGTTCGCCTTTGCGGCGGCAGGAGTCGCAGACCCCCAGGATCTGCAGGTTGTGAAAGGTGGGTGTAAATTTCTTGCGGCCGCAGATCTCGAGCTGGCGCTCTTCGAGAATCGGATCGTGAAACTCGATGACGCTGCCGCAGGTGGTGCAGATCAGGTGGTCGTGATGGGAGTTTCCGCTGACGTATTCGTAGTGGTAGTGGTCTTCGCCGAGGTGGACGCGGCGGACCATGCCGGACTTCACCAGAAGCTCGAGGGTACGATAAATCGTGGCGCGCGAAATCTTGAGCCGCTTCTCCTTCATCTTGAAGAGCAGCTCGTCGGCTTCGAAGTGGTAGTGCTGCGAGAAGATCTCGCGGAGCAGCGCCACGCGCTCGTTGGTGAGCTTGAGTCCCTGGGTGGCCAGGAAATTTTGGAAGCGGTGGATTTCGCGCTGAACGTCCGGCATGGGACTAATTGAGACTGAGTCTCAGTCTAGTGCAACCGGCGCCACCCTGTCAATTACAGCCGCGACCGCGCCGCGTCGGCCGCCTGCCGGATCTCCGGCTGCCGCGGCTCGATCGAAAGCGAGCGGTTCCAGTAGTCGAGCGCCCGCGCATAATCCTTCTTCTTGGCGTAGAAAACGCCGAGGTTGTTCAGGACGGCGGTCGACGAAGGCTGCAGCCCCAGCGCCCTCTCCAGCTCCGGTACGCCTTCGCTGTAGCGGGTTGCTTCGACCATCGCCGATCCCAAGTTCGCCGCGATGGCATACGACTCCGGAAACAGCTCCTTCCCTTTCTCCAGAATCGCAATGGCATGCCCGGGCATGTTCCGCTCGCGATAGAGCGCGGCATAATCGACGAAGTAGCTTTCCGGATTCGGCAGTCCCTTCTGTACCGCCTGAACGAAGACGTTATCGGCATCGTTGTAAAACTGACGGTCGAAGTACGCCATCGAAAGATTGAGATACGGCACCGGCCGGTCGGGATTCAGCTCCACCGCCTGCTCGAACGCTTCGCTGGCCTCCTTCAACTTTCCCTTCGCGCGCAAATCGACGCCGAGATTGTTGTAGTACGCGTAGGCGCCCCAGCGTTCCGGCTTGATCGGCTTCGCCTGCGCCGCGGGCGGCTGGTCCTCCATCAGTGAGGCCATCGCTCGCGTTGGGTCGTTGACGTGACCGATCACCTGCAGTCCTCGCTGATATCGCGGCGGATCGAGGTGCGCAGACGTTCCGATGGGCCGGTCGGTCACCAGCTCCGAATAGCTCACCACCCGAACCGATGTGATCGGCGTCAGATCGCGAAACATCCAGCTGGCAGGCCTTCCCGGCATCTCGGTGGACTGTGGCAGTCCGAGAAGCGTCAGCACTGTCGGCGCAACGTCGTAGATCGACATGGCATGGGTTGCGCGCGACGGCGCTACGTGCGGACCATACGCGATGAAAACGCCGGGGTTGCGATGGTCGGACAGCGTCGTTCCACCCTTTGGCGGTGCGTCTGGCCGATCCTTTCCCCACCGAAATCCATACGCCGACATGATGATGACGGTGGTGTCCCTCGGCAAAACATTCGTCCATTCGCCGATGAGGCGATCGACTTCGGAGTAGTAATTCGCTGCGGCAGGCCAGTACTTGCGATATCCGTCCTGACTCACGCCGTCTCGATAGGGAGGATGAAATGGCGCGAAGAGGTGATTGACCGCGTCGGTGCCTTCGTACGCAATCATCAACAACAGCGGATCGCGTCCGCGTTGCCGCTCGTCGTTGTAGAGGTTGATCGCCACGCGGTGATCGGTCCACGTTTTCGCGAGCACGCTGCGGAAAGCGTTGACCGGATCGCCCTCCGCGGATGACTGACGCTCCCACTCGTTAGGCAGGATGTTGAGGAAGCGCCGGACCTGGTTGTACTCGACAGTAGCGGCGGGCACCAGCAATGACTGCGCGCGCTGGGCGACAGAGTCGGGATAAATCGCGTTCGGGACGATCTCCAGCGGTTCGTCGAAAAAAATCGAATTGCGTGCCGAGGGAGGCCAGGCCGTCCACCAGCTGGTCACCAGCGCTTCGCGGCTGAAGGCATCGGCCACGTCCCACAACGCCGGCGCGCGTCGGGAGTACGCGTCGATCGGCACGTGACGCGCCCAGTCGGTGAAATCGATCACGCCATGACGGTCGGGTTGCAAGCCGGTTGCGACTGTCGTCCACAGCATCGCCGAGACGGTCGGCTGAATGGTCTGCACCGAGGCCGAGGCGCCGCCTTGGGTCAGGGCTTTGATGTTGGGAATGCGACCGTCGTTCGCGAGCTCTTCCAGAAGCTCCCAATCTGCGCCGTCGAGTGCGAACAACGCCACGCGCGTCGGCACGCTCCGCGAATCGCGGCGCAACTCGGCGCGCTTCACCTTCAGTAGCGCGTCGCGATCGACATCCATCCGTGCGATTTCGAATGCCGTGACTTTGAGTCCGCTCTGCGCCAGATGGCGCGCGACCGTCTGCCGCAAAAGGTCGCGCTGGGCGCTGAAACGCGACGTCGGCGAGAGCAGGTCCTCGATCGGAATCTGCGACATGACCGCCGAAATTGCTTCTCCGACTCGGGCGGTTATCCACGCGTTCCAGCCCTCGTCGACGACGCGACGCGGGTCCGGGATTCGATCGCCCGAGATTCCGAAACGCAATCGGTAGGCTACCGTGACCGGAATGCCCTCCTGCGACGTGATCCGAATCAGTCCGTCGCGTTGCGCGTACCCTTCGCGCTTCTCAAACTTGAGTCGGAAGAATTGATACGGCGGCAGATACGTGACGCGCTGCTCGGCGATGCGGACGCGTCCTGAATGCTTGTCGATCCCGAAGATCAGCCATCGCGACGACGGCAGGTAGAGACTGATCATCAAATAGATGACGATCGCGATTCCGGCGATCAGCAGAAGGGATTGGGCGAAACGATTACGGGGCATTGCGTGGTGCGTTTATGCAGTTGGAGCGCCAGTGGCTATTTCTTCCTTTTCACCAGCTGCTTGATCTCATCATTCCCCAGCGGACTTTGCGCCGAGATGATGATGGCGGCAGTCCCCTCGCTGAAGGCCGGGATGTTGCAGCGGATGACCGATGTTCCATCGGCGGCGGTTTTGCCCTTGAAGATGACGCGCGGCTGATCGACAGTCGAAATCACCTTGACTTCGATGGCGGCCGCAGGGATGGGCTGCTGCGACAGACTCCTTTTCGTCGCCACGCGCACCTCGACCGGCGATCCCGCGAAAAAGTCGGCGGTGTTGAGCAGCGACAGCTCGAGATGTTCGACTTCGGCTTCCGAGGCCAGGTAATCGATGATGACTTGATCGAGGGTCTTGTCGTCGTCGATCTCCAGGTCATGCGGCACCTCGACTGTCTTTCCACCGCCGGGCATCACGCCGACGTTGGTGGCGTCGGCCGGAGTATCGAATCGACCGCGTTTGATGGCCGCGATCATGGTGCGGTGCTGCTGCTCCATGAGGCTGCCGATCCACTTTTCGTCGACGCCGGTCTTGGCCTGCTCGGCGTACGAAGTTTTCTTCGATGCCAGAATCTCGCCGCCCACGTAGACCAGGCTCTCGATGTAGGGGTTCTGCAGACCTTTGTCTTCGGTCTGGATGTGATAGACCTTGTCCCTGTGCTTGATGTCGGTGTTGAACCCCGTGATCACGAGTGAAACTCTACCAGAACGTCAGTTCTGCTCGAGCCACGCGCGAAGATATGCGATCTGCTCGCGCACGCGCGCAAGATTTTCGGCGTGCGGCTTGACCGCGAGGTAACGCTCGAAACATTCGATCGCTTCCTGATAAGCGTGCAATTGAACCGCGATGGTTGCGCGATCGTGCAGCTCATACGGATCGTTGGCGTCGAGGATCAGGAGCCGGTCGATGGAAGCTGCGGCGCGGGGAAGGTCGTGTCGCGCCAGATAGGCCGATTTCAGATGCGCGAGCTCGCGCGCCAGAATCTCCTTCGACGTGAATGCACGCAGATGATGCTCGCGCAGACGAACGCCGCCGCCGTAAACGCCGTCGAGAAGTTTCTGCAGCTCGATCGTTGAAAGCACCCGGCCGCCGTCGAAGGGATCGATCACCAGCTGGCCGAACTCGCCGCTGAATTTGACGAGAAACCTTCCCGGCAGTGAAACGCCGGAGACGTCGACGCCGACGCGTCGGGAAATTTCGATGTAGAGAATCGACAGCGTGATCGGCAATCCGGCGTGCGTGTCGAGTGTGGCGTTGAGCAGCGCACTGCGTGGATCGTAGTAGTCCTCGTCTTGGCCGTGAAAGCCTTCTTCCTCGAAGAGGAGCTTGTTGATCGAGTCGACGATGCGCTCGATGTGCCGGGAGCCTTCGAGGCGATCGCGGACGGCGTCGCTCCAGGCGTTCACCTGCTCGAGATAGCGATCGATGTCGATTCCCGGCTCGTCCTCCAGCGCAATGACCAGCGAGGCTTCCACCAGATCGAGCGCCGGCTCGGGCCGCCCGGTGATCTCGCGGAAACGCTGCCGCGCAAAAGCGGGATGTGTCAGAACACGCCCTGATTGCATCTCTTCACTCCGCCACCTACTGAAACATTCGCATCTTCTGCCGCAATTCGTCTGTGATGGCCGTCTTCTGATTGTTCGCCCAGTCGAAGAGAACGACCACAACTCGTCCCGTTGCAGCAAGTTGACGGCCGCCGCCGGCCCAGATCTCGTACAAAGTGTCGAAGGAAGTTGTCCGCATGTCACCGATTCGTACACGAATTTCGATGGGCTCCATTTCGAGCTGGTGACGAAAATCACACTCGGCGCGGACGACGATGAATCCGACGTCTTTGGAACTCGAGCCGCCGGTCAACGCCAGCCACATGCTCGTGCGCGCATGTTCGAAGTAGGTGAGATATACGGCGTTGTTGACGTGGCCGAAGGTATCGATGTCGCGAAAGATGACTTGCCACGGAACCACGTACCAACCACCCTCCCAGCGCGGCTCACGCACGATTTATTGTAACGCGGTCGTCTTGGTCGCGAATGGAACGCCGCCGCGGATGCAGGCCTGCAGGTATCGGCCCGGCAGCGGATGGTCAATATATTGACTAACTTGAGCCGAGGCCGCCACGAGCCGATCGAGATGGACGCCGGTCTCGATGCCCATGTGATCGAGCATATAGATCAGATCTTCGGTCGCCAGATTTCCGGATGCGCCCGGGGCGTAAGGACAGCCGCCCAGGCCGCCCGACGAGGCATCGAAGGTTGCGATTCCCATCTCCAGCGCCGCCAGCGTGTTCGCGAGCGCGGTGCCGCGCGTGTCGTGGAAGTGCATCGCCAGCCTCGACGCCGGAATCACCTGCAGGAGAACGCCAATCACGCCTTGCACCTGCATTGGGGTGCCGATCCCGATCGTGTCGCCGACCGAGAGTTCGTAGCAGCCGAGGTCGAGCAGTCGCGCAGAAACTTCGAGCACTTTTTCGGGCGCAACGTCGCCCTCGTACGGACAACCAAAGGCTGTCGATACGTAGCCGCGAACGCGCATTCCTTCCGCGCGTGCGCGCGTCGCGACGGGCGCATAGTTGGCGAACGATTCGTCGATGGTCATGTCGATGTTGCGCTTGTTGAAGGTGTCGGAAGCAGCGGTGAAGATTGCGATCGACTTCACGCCCGCCTCGATCGCGCGCTCGAGGCCTTTCATGTTCGGCACCAGCACGGGATATTCGACGCCGGGATCCTTTGGGATTTCGCGATAAACCTCCGCCGTGTCGGCCATCTGCGGAACCCATTTCGGACTCACGAACGCACCGGCCTCGATGACTTTTAGCCCCGCATCCGCCAGCGCCGTGATGTATTCGACCTTGGCCTCCGTCGGAACCGTGACCTTCTCGTTCTGCAGTCCGTCGCGCGGACCCACTTCCACGATCTTGACGCTGTCGACGGAAATCCTCATGTCAATTCAATCAAGTCGCTTCCTGGCTGTACCAATTCCCCCTCCTCGCAATTGATGGCCGCCACCGTGCCGTCGCGGGGCGCGGAGATCACATGCTCCATCTTCATGGCCTCGAGGATGAGGAGCGGAGCCCCCCTGGTGACTTGCTGACCCTTCGACGCGAGAATCTTCAGCACCACGCCCGGCATCGGCGCGCTCATCGAGTGATCGCGATGTCGGTGGCGGGCGCGCGCGGTTTTCTCGCCGATTTCGACAGTGTAGGTCTCGCCGTCAAACTTGAAGCTGACCTGATTGCCCTGCACGATGTACGGGATGAAAACCGTCCGTCCGTCCACACGGACCTCGGCGATGCGGCCCCGAGTCGCGACGACATCGACCTTCATCGCGAGTAGCGGCTTCCCGGGACGTGCAGCGGCACGTTGTGCTCGCAATGCGGACAGATCGTCTCGCTGTAAGCCTCCAGGTTCATCGCGAGAAGGTAGACGTACGGCACGCCTTCGTACGGATTCTCGCGTCCACTCCGATTCAGGATCGAGCCGAAACCCATCACCCGCCCGCCCGCGGCACGGACCGCGTCGGCGGTCTCGCGCGTCGACTTGCCGGTCGTAACGACATCCTCGATGATCACGATCGGCTCATCGCGCTCGAGATGGAATCCACGGCGCAGCGTCATCTGCCCGTCTTTTCGCTCCGTGAAGACGAACGGAATGTCCAGGGCCTCGGCCACGGCGTAGCCGATGATCACGCCACCCAGCGCGGGCGAGACGATTTTTGCGGGCGACATCGGCCGTACCTGCGAGGCCAGCTCGGTGCCGACGCGCTTTGCGTTTCGGGGATGCTCGAGCAGCAGCGCGCACTGAACGTAGTCGCCGCTGTGCAAACCCGAGGACAGACGGAAATGGCCGTGGAGCAGAGCGCCCGTCTCGCTGAGCATTTCCTGAAGATCGAGCGCCATGGCGGTCGAGAATAGAATGTCGAGCGGAGACGTGCAATGGGGAAACTCACCGAACAGATCAGAGCCGACCTGACCGAGTCGATGAAAGCACGCAGCGCCGACCGAACCTCGACGCTGCGCATGCTTCAGGCGGCGCTCAAAAACGAGCAGATCAACCTCGGCCACGAGCTGGCTGACGACGAAGCGACGGCCGTCATCCGCAAGTCGATCAAGCAGCGGCAGGACTCGATCGAGCAGTTCACCAAGGGAAATCGTCCCGAGCTTGCGGCCAAAGAGAAGTCCGAGTTGGAGATTCTAAAAACCTACATGCCGCCGGAGCTTTCCGAGGCCGAGCTCGAGTCGGGCCTCCGCGAGATCGTTGCGTCGACCGGCGCGCAGTCGAAAAAGGACATGGGCAAAGTGATGAAGGAAGCCACGGCCCGGTACAAAGGGCGGGTGGATGGGAGAAAAATTCAGGAAGTAGTTGCCAGGTTGCTCGGTTCCTAGGTTGCTGAGACCCAGAAACCGAGCAACCGAGTAACCCAGCAACCATGCTTACTCAGTCTGAGCGCGAACGCTACGCGCGGCACCTCGTTCTCCCCGAAATCGGCGAAGAGGGGCAGCAGAGACTCAAGAACGCTTCCGTTCTGATCATCGGGGCGGGAGGCCTGGGCAGTCCCGTGTCGATGTATCTGGCAGCGGCAGGCGTGGGAAGAATCGGCCTCGCTGATTTCGACAAAGTGGACGTAACGAATCTGCATCGCCAGATTCTCTACGGCACTTCGACGGTCGGCGTCCCCAAACTCGAGGCGGCCGGCGATCGCCTTCGCGATCTCAACCCTGAGATCAAGATCGAAACGCACGGCGCGATCACTTCCGAAAACGCCCTCGAGATTTTTCGCAATTACGATGTGATCGCCGACGGCACGGACAATTTTCCAACCCGCTATCTCGTCAACGACGCGTGCGTGTTGACCGGGAAGCCCAATGTCTACGGCTCGATCTTTCGGTTCGACGGCCAGGCGTCGATCTTCTTCGCGAAGAAGGGCCCCTGCTACCGCTGCCTCTATCCTGAGCCGCCGCCCCCCAATCTCGTGCCGTCCTGCGCTGAAGGCGGTGTGTTGGGAGTGCTTCCGGGAGTGATCGGAACGATTCAGGCCACCGAGACGATCAAATTGATCACGGGCGTCGGCGAGCCGCTCATCGGACGTCTGCTGCTCTTCGATGCGCTGCGCATGGAGTTTCGTCCGCTGCGGCTCAAGAAAGATCCAAATTGCGCGATCTGCGGCGAGCATCCCACCATCACCCACCTCATCGACTACGAGGGCTTTTGCAATCCAGCGGAGGTCGGCGAAGTCACGCCTGCGCAGCTCGCGAAGATGCAGGATGTCGTTCTGATCGATGTCCGCGAACCGTTCGAATGGAATCAGGGACATCTCGAAGGCGCGAAGCACGTTCCGCTGGGACAACTCCATCGAAGCCTCGATGCGATTCCTCGCGATCGCGAGGTCGTCCTCTACTGCCGCACTGGAAGTCGAAGCGCGCACGCCCTCGAGTTGCTGCGCGGTGCGGGCTATCACCGCGCGAAGCACCTCAAGGGTGGCATTCTCGCCTGGCAACGGGACGCGGGGACGGGCTTCAGCCCGTGCTAACGCACCGTGACCACGGGCTGCTGCGAGGGCGGCGGCGGTAGCGTCGCCGGCTGATTCACCAGATCCGTGTATTCGAAGAGCGCCGTCGACAGATATCGTTCGCCGGTATCGGGAAGGACCGCAACCACGCGCTTGTCCTTGCCGAGGTTTTTGGCGGTCTGCAGCGCGGCATAAGCGACTGCGCCCGACGAGATCCCGACGAAGATCCCTTCCTCTTTCGCAAGCCGGCGCGCGGTCTGAACCGCCTGATCGAAGGTCACGTCGAAGACCTCATCGACGACTTTCGCATCGTAAATCGCGGGAACAAAGCTTGGTCCGATGCCCTGGATCTTATGCGGCGTGAAGCCGCCGCCTTTGAGCACCTGCGCTTCGACCGGCATGACGGCGACGATCTTGATCTTCGGATTGCGCTTCTTCAGCACCTGCCCGACGCCGGTGACGGTGCCGCCCGTACCGACACCTGCCACGACTGCGTCGACCTTGCCGCCGCTGTCGCGCCAGATCTCCTCGGCGGTTGTCTCGCGATGAATCTTGGGATTGTCGGGATTATCGAACTGCTTGGAGCGCCAGCCGCCGGGCGTTTTGGCGGCGATGTCCTCCGCCTTTTTCAGCGCTTCCGGAAGTCCCATCGTCCCCGGCGTCAAGACCAGCTCCGCTCCGAGGGCCTGAAGTAGTTTGCGGCGTTCGACGGAAAACGTGTCGGGCATGACCAGGATGCATTTGTAGCCCTTGGCGGCGGCGACGAATGCCAGGCCGATTCCGGTGTTGCCGCTGGTTGCTTCGACGATCGTGCTGAGTCCGGGCTTGATCTCGCCGCGCTTCTCCGCTTCGGCGACCATCGAGATCGAGATGCGGTCCTTCACCGATGAAAGCGGATTGAACGCTTCGAGCTTGACGATCACTTCCGCTCCGCCGCTCAGGACGCGGTGGAGACGGACCATAGGAGTGTTGCCGATCAGCTCTGTGATGTTGTCGTAGATCTTGCCGTGTTGCATTTTTCCTCCAAAAAGAAAAAGGACCCGAGCTGGCGGGTCCGTAATGATTGCGTTTTCGAAGCCGCCTCAATCGATGGGGGTATGGAGCGGACAGCGACAGATGGGCATTGGGACGATCAAGCTAAGCTGCAATGAAAGATTTGTCAATTGAGGCGAAGTTCGAAGTTCGAAGTTCGAATGAAGAATTAAGAAATCAAGCGGGGTCGGGTGAACGCGATTCTTCATTCTCAATTCTTAATTCGAACTTCGAACTTTTGTCTTAATCCTTCACGCCGCCGTACTCGCTTCACCAAGGTAACGGTAGCCAATCTTCGCCACCGCCACGATCACCGCCGCCTCGGTGCCCACCGCTTTTTGCAGCTTGCGGCGCAAGCGCGTGACGTGCGTGTCGACGGTACGGCTGTTGAGATTGAGATCGACGCGATAGTTCCACACGCGCGAGAGCAATTCATCGCGCGGAACGACGCGCTCCCTGTTCTTGAAGAGGTACATCAGCAGATCGAATTCTTTGGGCGAGAGTTTCAGGCGCTGATTACGCGCTGAAGCCTCGCGGGTCGACGGATCGAGCTTGATCAGGTCGTCCTCGCAGACGACGCGGGCCGCGGTGGTGGCTTCGCTGCGGCGCATCACGGCATCGATGCGCGCGAAGAGTTCCTGGAGCCCGAAGGGCTTGGTCACGTAGTCGTCCGCGCCGCCTCGAAGTCCGCGTACTTTGTCGGTCTCCTGGCCGCGCGCCGTCAGCAGGATGACCGGCACCTTCGAGTACTTGCGGATGTGATCGAGTACTTCGAAGCCGCTGCGCTTGGGCAGCATCAGGTCGAGCAGAATCAGATCGGGCTGCTCGGAGTGGAAGAGGCGAATGGCTTCCTCGCCATCCCCGGCCTGTACCGTTTCGTAGTTCTCGAGCCGGAGATTGATTTCCAGCCCCTGCCGTAGTCCGGCTTCATCCTCAACGATCAGAATCTTCGTCATGATCTGCTCCCGATTTCTGGTAATACGTTTAACGCCGGAAGGGGTTCCGCGGCGCGCGAGCTTTGCCATGGGAAGAGAAGGCGGAATGTCGAGCCGATTCCGGGCGTCGATTCCACCTCCACCCGCCCGCCGTGCGACTCCATGATCTGCTGCACCAGGGTCAGACCGAGGCCGGCGCCGCGGCGCGTTTGCGTGTCGGAAAATTGTGCACGATAATATGGATCGAAAATACGTGATAAATCTGCGGAGGCGATGCCGATCCCGCGGTCGCGCACCTCGATGACCACGTGCTCCGGCGCCTGTCGCAGCGCAACCGCGATGAATTTGATGTCGCCCGAGTACTTCACGGCGTTGTCGATGAGATTGAGGACTGCACGCTCCACGGCGTCGCGATCCCACAGTTGCTCGTCCACGGCTTCCTCGGTCTGAACGGTGATCTCGAATCCGCGGCTCTTGATCCACGATTCGTACGTCGAGATCAGCGAAGTGACGAGGTCGCGCGGACGCACCGGCGTAAACGCCAGCGCTTTGGTGCTGCGATTCTGGATGCGCGCCACGTCGAGCACGTTCTCGACCATGTGCGAAAGATGCAGGACTTCGCGAAGGACGGCGTCCTCAATCTCAGCGCGCTGCTTCTCGGTGAGCTTCGAGCTCCGCTTCAACGTTTCCGCGCCCAACCGAATCATCGAGAGCGGCGTCCGCAGCTCGTGCGAGACATTCGCGATCAGCGCGCCACGCAGCTTCATCGTCTCCGCTTCACGATTGAGGCCCCGCATCGCGACATACGCCCCCAGCGCCGTCAGCACCAGCGCGACCACGCTGACCCAGATGCTGAAGTAGCGGGCGTTCTCCCATCCCGAGGTTCCGTACGCTGTTTGCACGAAGGCGCGAATCGAGTAGCCCTGCAGAGGCGGCGCGAGCGGAGCCACGTACGTGAATCCATCGGTGAGTCTCGCCTCGCCGTGCCGCGATGGCGTCGCCACGATGGCGAGCTGCGCCTGAGGATCGCTCTGCGAACGCTGCATGAGCGGTTGCTGATGCAGGACCGGCCGTACATGTTCGACCAGCCGCGCAGGATCGTATGTGTATCGCACCAGGCCGCTCGAGGTGTAAAACTCGCGCGTTAACGTGGCGGCGGTTGTCGCTCTGTCGGGCGGCTCACTGACGAAGATCGAATGCGTCGGATCCGAATCGGGAACGTAGATGGCCGATGTGATCCACTCGTTGCTCTTGAGCCACTGCGAAAGCATCTCGGAGTCGGGATTGGGAGTCTTGCGCTCGAGCTGCTGCCATTCTTCCGAGGCGTCGAAGATTCCGTTGCGGACCGCGGAGTCGACGCGCCGCGCCGTGATGTCGGCGGCGTAACCGGCGTACTGCATCGCAAGCGTGTTGACGCCATCCTCCAGCCGCGCCGAAAGCTCGTACGAACGCCAGGCCAGCATCCCCAGCCCGATGGAGATGATCAGGAACGGAAGGAGGATGGAGACACGGATTGAGCGGAGCATTCGGCGTCCATCACGGCTGCGGTGGCGCCGCGGAGACGATCGAGTGTGCCTCGGCAAGATGTTGCGCCACGATCTTGTCAATCTGCGCTTTGGTGTACGGCTCCATTCGCAATTCGATCTTCTTCAGGATCCCCTCGCGCTGCACGATGATCCACAGCCGGCCGGTTTCCTTCGCATCCGCCAGGATCTTCTTGAAGTCCTGGATCGTCGCTTCTTTCGTCGACTTGCCGTTGACGGCCATGAACCGATCGCCCGGACGGAGATATGCGCGATCGGCGGGTCCTTCTTCAACCACCGACTTCACGGAGAGGCCGGGATTCAACTCCTGCAGTTGGACGCCCAGGTAGCGGCGGCCGGAAAGCATCTGACGGATGATGCGCTCGCACTCGCCGGGCGGCGTCGTGCACTTCGCCTTCTTGTCATCCGCATGGGCGGTGATGACGAGGAGAGACACGGCAGCGACGACGAGATGTGAGGTCCGAATTTGCATTTGCTGAGGCGGCTTCCCTGGCCGGCGACCAATGTAAAGCCGTTGTGACCGCGGTGAGAATAACAAAATAGAAAATGTGCACCGAATTCCAGGCACCTACCGGTGCGCCGCCCGATGGCGGGTGGGAGGGCGTGCCGGGGGCGGCGGGGTGTCGGGGCCGAAAACCCGAAGCGAGTAGCGGTCTGCAACCACGATTTTGCCTCTTGTGGCAGCCATTTGCATCGGCGCAAAAGGCTGGATTGCGGTCGGGGTGAGCGCCGGCCGCGACGGGTTCGTCAGGTCCATCGCCTGCACCAGCCCGGCCCCCGCGACGTAGGCGGTGTCACCATCAGCCGCGATCGTGTTGATGGCAGTCATGGGCGTGTTGCTCAGCTCGACCGGATTGCGCGGGTCATTGATGTTGTAGATGCGAACGCCGCTCAGCGTTTGCACCACCAGCAGCTCCGGATGACGGTCGGTCGGTGGCACGATGTCGGCGAGCACCGGACCGATGGTCGTGCTCCTGACACTTCGCGGGTTGTTCGGATCGGCGATGTCGATCGTGGTGAGGTCATTCGACTGGAGGCTCACGTAAGCGACGTCGCCTCCGTCCGCCACGACATCGAAGTAGTGTCCCTTTATGCCGCCAATCTGCCTCGGATCGGCGAAGTTGATGAAGTCGACCACGTGGAATCCGGAATACGGATTGCCCTCCAAGATGGTGTTGCGCGCGAATGCAGCAGTGCTCGGCGGCCCGCCCTGCGAGTGATAGACGCTGATCAGGCGCGGCGCATAAGGATTGTTGATGTCGATCAACTGCACGTCGCCGCGTCCGAAGATCAGCGCGACACCGCCGCGTATCTTCACGCGGTCGCCGATGTTGTCGATCAAAAGCGACGACAGCTCGCGCGGCGCGGCGGTGTTCGAAACATCGATCACGCGAAAGTACGGCGGGTCGACGACGTAGGCGAGTGTTCCGTCTGTCGCGACGCCTGAGACGGGGCCGGCGAGATCGCGAAACTCGTCGATGAGATTCGCGCCATCGAAAATGCGGATGGGCGCGCCGGTCTCGGTCGGCAACCCGAATTGATCGAAGATCGTTCCGGAAACGAACAGCCGCGTTCCAACAGCGGCGATGACTTGCACCGGCTCCTTGAACCGCGTCAGAAGATCGGGCGCGCCGGTCGTGAGGTCGTAGACGCTGATCGCGTCCGGCAGCTCCGCCGCAAAGAGTCGCTGGCCGCTCGCCGCGATGCGCGCGAAATCTCGCGGGCCGGCATCGGTGCGACTGACAAAAGTGGGATGCGAGCTTTTCAGGTCGTAGATCGCGATGCCGGTGACGCTCGCTGCGATGTACAGCGTGTCGCCGACAACCGCGACGTCGCGAGCGTTCTCGGCGACGAAATCGGAGTCTTCCACGCCGATGAAATAAACGCCGATACCGGGGACCGCCGCGATCAGCGTGTCGCCGTGCCAGGCCAGAGCGGTCGCCGGCTGCATCAGCGGAAAGCGCCTGACGATGCCGAGGGTTTCGTTTTCCCAGATCGCGATACCCGCCGATGTCACGCCCCCAAGGAAGCGGCCGTTGGACGCCAGAATGGTGGCGATCGCGTCGGGGTAGCCGGCGATCAGATTGAGATTGCTGTCATAACGCTCGATCCCGATCCGCGTTGCGACTGCAATCTCGCGATCGTTGAGAAGCGCGAGGTCAAGGCTTTCCGCTCTTGATTCCACGACGCTGACGCGAAAGACCGGCGGCCGAGAGACATCGTAGATTGCTGCACCGCGCCCGTCGGCCGCGAACACCTTGTCGCCTTGCACCACGAATCGCCTGGCGATTCCCCGGCTTCCCCACACGCCGCCGAGGGCGGCCGCGGCGCTCCACCCGATGACTGACGCAACGAGAAACCGGCGCATCTATGCAAAAACAATACGGCCGAACACGGCGGCGACGTGGAAGTCGGCGGGATTCTTGAGCGTCGGGCTCCAGGCGCTGTATTCGTCGCCGCGCCATTTGCTCCGGTCGACGCGAAAGAAATTGCCGCGCCATTCCTCTCCCGCTGCCGGTCGCCGCGCGTCGAGTGCAGCGAACGGAATGCGGACGATCGTTTCGGTCTTATCGGGCTGTCTCCGAATGGCGGCGAAGAGATCGGCGTTCCAGCCGACGTCGATCTTCATCGTCCCGCGAACGCCGTCTGGCGAGTCGACGCGCGCGTCGAAGGTTGTTCCGAGGGGATTGACCTCGATTTCGTAGTAGCGCCGGATGTCGCCGGGCGCGAGGAACGCTTCCACGACGTCCTCCTGATACAGCGGCTCGTCGTGGCCGAGGAATGTCGCGACCACCTCGTCATCCTGCGACTGATAAAGGACGTTGAGAAATTGCGGATCGGTATACATCGCAACTGTGGTGGCCTGCCTGGGCTGTTTTCCGTCGGTCGAGCGCAGCAGTTGAATCGGCTCGCAGTTCGGAGGGAGCGCCCACGGATCCTCGATCGAAAACTCGGCGCGAGCGACGGTCAGCGACGGTAGCCGCATGCGGCTCAACATGATAAGTGTGGCTATCGCATCCGCGGCATATCGCATGCAAAGAGCCATGGCAGGGGACGACGATGGTGGATCCTGAGCTGGATGCTCTGAAGAAGGAGTTTCTCGCCGAAGCGCTGGACAAAGTCCGCGAGATCGAGACGCAGTTGGAGGTGGAGCGATCGCCCAGGGCTCTCGAACGCATGACGTATCTGGCCCATCAGCTCAAGGGATCCGGCGGAAGTTACGGATTCGAGCGGATCTCCACCGATGCCGCAGAGCTCGAGAAGGCCATCGAAGGGTTGACGAATGGCGATGGCTCGCGGCTGGAGGCAAGGATCCAGCAGCACGTCGTCAATCTGCGCGCCGAGATCGATAAACGATCGCGGGAAATGTCTTCACTGATTTAGGCGCGCTGGGCCCGCGCCTCTCGACGATCGGCGACCTGAACCTGATTGCGTCCGCCGCGCTTGGCGCGATAGAGCGCCTCATCGGCCGCCACGATGAGCTCCTTGGCGGCGTGGATGTTCGGATGCGGCACGGTGGCCACACCGATGCTGACCGTCACCTTGATCGGACCGGCCTGGGTCCGAATCGGTGTTGATTCGACCAGCGTGCGGAGCTTTTCCGCGAACGCAATGGCATGTAGCGGCTCCGTCTCCGGCATCATCATCGCGAATTCCTCGCCGCCGTAACGCGCGGCGACGTCGGTGCTCCGGATCGACTCCTGGAAGATCTTCGAGACCGCCTTGAGCACTTCGTCGCCAACGGCGTGTCCATAGCTGTCGTTGACCTTCTTGAAAAAATCGAGGTCGACGATCGCGAGCGAGAGCGGACGCCCATAGCGCGCCGACTCGTCGAATGCCCGCGCCAGCTCGTCCTGAAAGTAGCGGTGGTTGAAGAGATTGGTCAGGCCGTCGGTGATCGACAGCAGCTCCAGGCGCTTGTTCGTTTCGAGGAGCTCCTTCTGCAGGTCGACGATGCGCTTGCCCGCGCGAATCCGCGCCAGCAGCTCCGGATATTGGAACGGCTTGGTCACGTAATCGTCGGCGCCCAGGTCCAGCCCTTCGACTTTGTCTTCCTGATCGTCTTCCCCGGTCAGCATGATGATGAAGCGCGTCTTGAATTCGGGGTTGGATTTGAGCTCCTGCGCCAGCATCACGCCGTCCATGTCGGGCAGACGCCGGTCGAGGATGGCGAGATCCCAGGGAACCTTCAGCAACTGCTCCCGCGCTTCGTTGCCGGTCGAGAACTCGATGCTGTCGTAGCCGCTGCGCTTCAGAAAAAGGCGGACCAGCCTGCGAATGGCAGCGTCGTCATCGACGATCGCGATCCGGAAGTCCTGCTGGTCGGCCACCACGCCCTCATCCGCAAACGGAATGCCATCAGACCTCGATGCGCATCGAAATGTCCAGCGCCTTCACGGAGTGCGTCAGCGCGCCGATCGAAATGCGCTCCACCCCCGTCTCGGCGATCTCCCGGAGGTTCTCGAGGGTGATGCCGCCCGACGCCTCCAGCGGTACGGCTCCTCCCACGCGCTGCACTGCCGCCCGCATCTGGGGAGGCGTCATGTTGTCGAGAAGGATGAAATCGGGATGGGTCGCCAGCGCCTCCTCCAACTCGGCCTCGCTGCGGACTTCGACCATGATCTTCTGCGGCGCGCCCTGGCGGCGGATGCGCTCGACCGCGGCCGTGATCGAGCCTGCCCGATCGACGTGATTGTTCTTGATCAGGAACATGTCGTAGAGCCCGATGCGATGGTTCTCTCCGCCGCCGCACAGGACGGCGTACTTGTCGAGCGCGCGGAGGCCGGGAGCGGTTTTGCGCGTGTCGTAGATCTTCGCGTGCGTTCCGGCCACAGCGTCGACATAGCGTCGCGTCGCCGTCGCGATTCCGGATGCGCGCTGCAGCAGATTCAAGGCCGTCCGCTCGCCGGAAAGGAGAGCGATCACGGAAGCCGAGACTTCCGCCACCATCGTTCCCGGCTCGACGCGATCGCCATCCTTGACGCGGACCTGAAAATTCGCCGACTGGTCGATGGCCTTGAATGTCGCTTCGGCGAACGGCAAGCCGGCGATGATCCCGGCCGCCTTGACGAGAAAGCGGGCGCGGCCGCGGTCATCGACCGAAAAGATGGCCTCGCTGGTGATGTCGGGCAGGTCCTCCTCGAGCCCTCGGCGGACGATGGCGTCGATGTGGCGCTGATCCATTAATCCCAGCGGTCTTTGCCTTTTGACAGAGCAAAACGACCGCTGCCGAGAAACGCGATCGCCAGCGCAGAAAAGATATAGAGGAATTGCAGTTCTCCGCCCAGGGCACCCGTCTGCGGATTGATCGCAAAGGCCTTTGCGCCGACGACGAGATAGATTGCCACCGAGAGCTCGAACGCAATCACCAACGCCGCCGGTCTGGTGAGCACCCCCACGATCAGTAAAATCGGAGCGATCAGCTCGGCCACAAACACGCCATAGCTCAGGAAAGTTGGTAGATGATGCGCCTGGAGAGGACCGGCCATCCAGGCGATGCCCCTGGTGAGCTTCGAGATGCCGTGACAGAGCAACAGAATGGCGACGGTGAGCCTGAGGATCAGCTTTCCGGCGTCCGTCATGAGGTGCATCGTAGCGGAATGGCGCCGGTCGCGCGGCCGTTTTCATATTTCTGCGGGGCGCCGCCGACCTCGGCGGCGTTTTTCATTGACAAGTTGGGGGCGCAACGGCTTCGACGGGAACATGTCGGGGCCACGGTTGCATGCCGAGCTGATTGACTCGTAAATCCGATCAATTGAGTAGCTGCGAACAACAGCGAACTCGCACTCGCAGCCTAATTAGGCCTGCGACGCTCAATGCGGTGGTTGCTCACGCCGCCGCAACGAGCGTCATCAATGTGAGCTAAGGATTCGCGGCCCGCCTCGCCGCGGATCACGAAAACTGCGAGGCTGGTTCGCGTTCGTTCCCCGCTCTCGGGCAGAACGCGAACGAGATCCAAACGAGAGCTAAGCATGTAGTAGCCGGGTCGCCACTGTTTTCGGACGCGGGTTCAACTCCCGCCGCCTCCACCAGTACTAACGACTTCAAAGCCAGCTACTTAGCTGGCTTTCCTGTTTCCGTGTACTTGTTTTGTACTAAAATCGCTCTCGTCGTGCTCACCATCTACCGTCGGCACTCCCGGACGAAGTGCTCCAAGAGCTCGCGCAGGTACAAATCAGGCTGCCGCTGCCCGGTCTGGGTGCAAGGCACGCTGAACGGGGAGGTCGTAAGGAAGTCGCTGAACCTCACGTCCATGGAAGCGGCGTCCGCGCTCGTCACCGCCTGGAACGCGAAGGGCGAGGTCGGAGCGAAGGAAGTGCCGACGATCGAAGGCGCGGTCGCGAAGTATCTCGATGATGCGCGAGCGCGGCACTTGCGGCCGGCCACGATCTCCAAGCTCACCCGCATATTCGAAAAGGAACTGCTCGGCTTCGCGCATGACAAGGGCTTCAGGCATCTGAAGCAGTTCGACACCGAAGCAGTCGCGGAATTTCGTTCACGCTGGAAGGACGGACCGCTCGCCGCGTCAAAGAAATTCGAGCGCGTAATCGGCTTCTTCTATTTCTGCCTGCGTAACGACTGGATCACGAAAAACCCCGCTCTCGTACTGCAGCGGCCCAAGGTTGTGCAGAGCCCTACGCTTCCCTTCTCGGACGAGGAGTGGACGAAGATCCGCGAGGCGATTCCGAACTATCGCCTGAACGGCATTTACGGCGCGGGGAACGTCGCGCGCGTGAGCGCGTTCGTGCTGCTTCTCCGCTACTCGGGGCTACGCATTGGTGACGCGGTATCGCTTCAGAAATCCGCGCTCAAGGACGGGCGGCTCTTTCTTCGCACCGCGAAAACCGGAGTACCTGTCTTCGTGCCCGTCCCAGAAGAGTGCGTGAAGGCGCTGGAAGAAGCAGTGAAACTCCAGGACGGCGAGTATTTCTTCTGGACGGGACGCGGCGCGCTGAAGTCCGCCGTCGCCGACTGGCAACGAACTCTCCGCCGCCTCTTCGCGTCCGCCGGAGTCACCGGCCACGCGCACATGTTCCGCGACACCTTCGCCATTTCGCTTCTTCTCTCCGGTGTCGCTCTGGATCAGGTCGCGCTTCTACTCGGCCACAAGAACTCGCGGATCACCGAGAAGCACTACGCGCCCTGGGTGAAGGCGAGACAGGACGCGCTCGAAGCAGCGGTCCGGAAGAGCTGGTAAACGCTCACGGGTTCTCGGTTTTTCCGAATCGGTATCGGTCAAGAATCAGCTTACCGATGCGCTTACCCTCGGTGCTCAGATAGTCGTTGCGCCGCGACCTTATACCCTTCTTACCGGCGATAGCGGCGAGCGTGGTGTGAACAGGGTCCGGAGTGACGCCATCCTCCTCGAATCTCATACTGAGAAACTCCTCCCAGCCGATGTCGCCTGCAACGACATACGGCAGAAGTTCTTCGAGTTCATCCACGATCATCACGGTGAGCGGCTGAACATTCGGCGGACGACCGTCAAACTGCGCGGCAAACTGTTCGTCGACGTAACGATTCGCCGCGAGACATTGCAGGACCGGCTCGTCGACAACGAGGATCGGATAGATGCGGCAGTCTTTCGAGATACCGTCCACCTCGCCGACCACGATCGCCTTCGCGCCCTTCACGAGCTGCGGAACGCCTTTCTTGTCCACGAACTTCTTGTGGATCTCGTCGCGGAGCTTCTGAGGGTCACGCATGAGCCGCGGGTCCTTCGCCATCAGCCCCGACTTGATTTCGATCAGGATCACGAACTCGCCGTAATCGAAAATCGCGTCAATCTCGCCGTCCCTGATTCCTATGGCGGTTCGGAGAATCGTCGTTCCTCGGAAGAAGAATTCAAGCTCGCGAACCACGAAGCGTTCGAAGCACTCGCCCCAGAAAATCGAGAAGAGATCACGACCTTTCTTGTCCAATCGATCGAAGAGCGTCCAGTAGAGCGTCGTCGACAGAAGCTCTATGAGAAAACGCGCATCGAGGATCGCGCACCGGCCGTCCTGCAGCCGTAGTATTGGTCGCTGCTTGATGACGGTTATGTCCATCGCGCGCGCTCCGTCCTCGACGTACGCCTTGAACGATCCGGCATCTCCAAGACCGAGATTCAGTTCAGCGGCGAACGTAGCGACGACGCCACTCCGCCGGTCAAAAAACTCCTGAATGCCAGCGTGCGGCAAAATCGTGTTTTCGAAGAATTGCCTGATGTCGATGATGCAGGTTCGCTGCTTCAGTACGCCGTCCCTCACCGCGGTGAAGAGGCCGAAGACGAGCGCGAGATAGTCATCCATCCTGAGCCCGTCTATGGAAACATCCGAGGGCGCCGTTCCGAACTGCTGCCCGAAGAGGTCGATGATGCCCGGATGCTTCGGCACCTGCTCCGTTATGACGAGGTAACTGCGGACGAAGAGCTGGAACATGTGCCGGGGATTCAGGAGCTCCCAGATCGGCGCCCACTCCGCGAGGATGCCGAGGAGGCCCGGATCTCCCTCCCACATCTCTTCCGGACTTTCGATGTAGTCGTTCGCGTGTAGGGTCAAATCGCCGAACCGGGTGAACGGATTCTCACCGTCCGGTGGGCGCTCCACGCCCAGCAACAACTTGAGATTGAGAAGGTGCGCAGGACGGTTGAAGAGCAGAACGAAATCGAATTTCTTCCGATGCTCCCTCAGCACGTCACGCAGATGATCGGAGGCGAATTCGGCTTCGAGCTCACGATGAACGTCGGGGTCGGCGACGCCGCGGAACAAAACCGCGTTATTGATGATCGCGAAGAGCCTGGGGGGATCTTCCGTCCCGCGGGTGGTACGAAGAAGATCCCAGTACAGGGCAGGGTCACGCGCGACGTTCTCGGCCTTCGAGTACAGGAGACGAACGCCGATTTTCATGTCCACGAGCGAAGTCTAGCGCGCGCCCGTGGTACTCCGAACCAGGCCAGCTCGAAACGAGAAGGTGGGAAAACCGGGTCGCGAGTCACTCCTATATATCGGAGGAGGAGTCATGAAAACCGTTCGCTGCCTCACTCTCGTTCTTTTTGCCGCCTCTGCCGCGTACGGGCAGACTTTCGACCCCGGCTGTCCGCTGCCGTCGCGTCTCGACGCGATCAAGGCCCAGCACGACATAGACGATCATTGTGCTCGCGACGGGAAACCATCAGCGACGAACGCTAAACACCTGGAGAGCGCCGCGAAGAACAACTTCTGCGCGAGCGGCACGCCGGCGCTCGTCACTATCAAGTCGTTCAAGGCGCTGCAGAAGAAATCGGACAATCTTCCGGGAAGCCTCACGAATCTCGCTGACCGCGCCGTCCTCCACGACCTGTACACGAACTCCGCGGGCGAGAAGCTCGGCGAGGGAACGCTGGTGCGCTTCGCCGGCTACATCCTGGATGCGCACTACTCGAACGTCTCGAACGGCGAGGCGGTGAACTGCGGCCACGCGGGCAACGAGTGGAACGACGTGCACATAGTCATCGGCGCCGATCCGAACGAGTCGAACTTCTGCAATTCGGTCACGGCCGAGATGAGCCCGCACTTCCGGCCGGAGATCTGGACGCCGGACGATCTCGATAACCTGAAGGGCACCATGGTCCGCTTCACTGGACAGCTCTTCTTCGATAGCGCGCACGCGCCCTGCCGACTCCGATCGAACGGAACCTGGAAGAAATCATCGCCGGCGCGCCTGTCGGTATGGGAGATTCACCCGGTCTATTCCTTGGATGTGTGCGACGCCGCGAGCTGCTCCGCCGACAGCGAGAACGGCTGGATTCCCTTCGAGCAGTTCGTGGGCGCCGTGATGCCTCCGGGCTGACCGGCGTAGAATCCTGAGCGCCCCGAGTGGCCGGGGACCCCACTCGGACGAGGGCGTGGGGAACGAAGCACTTTCCGCCTCGCGGGAGGTGCCGATGGAGCGAGTTTCACTCCCCCTCGATCCGAATCGTAGCTATCGCGTTCAGGAGATCGCGTTTCTTTGGAATCTCGACGATGAAACCGTGCGACGGCTGTTCGTTCGCGAACCTGGCGTGATGATTCTTTCGAATCCACGACGGGGCGCGAGGATCGTGAAGCGCACGCTCATCATTCCTGGGCACGTCGCCATCCGCGTGCAGACTCGGATGTCGGTCGTAGCCACGAGGTAGTTCCCTTCTGCGACGGCCACTCGTCGCAGTCTTAATGATCCAGCCAAGAGTCCAACCTGGATCATCTAGAAAAAGACGGCTCGACGTGCTTGCTGAAACGCAAACGCATGAAGAGTGAGACATTTAACAAGTTCCGCGTTCTCCCATCGATACACGCTTTATATCGGAGGGTAAACTGGTACTCTCTCATCACTACCTTGATTCATTCCTATCCCGTTTCTCCCGGCGAGCGGGGCGAGCGATGACGGGGAACATCGCTCGCCCCGCTAAATGGAAGCTGTGATGGTGAATCCTAAGGACAACTCTGTCGTTTACATGGCCATCGTCATGGTCTTCGTCGCAATTCTGGTTGCGGTCTTCGGTCCGCCCTGGGGAACTCGATTCATGTTTGCGATACTCTCGATTACGCTCGCGGTTGTCCTCGCCGAGTTCGGTATCGCGCGCGAATTCCACCGTAGCCGCGCGCTCAAGCAGGCGCGGGAGAATGTAAGCGTTGTCGGCAAGACCATCGTTCGCTGGAAGGACATCCGGGACAACGAGAACGAGGACGAGGAAAACAGGCGCTACAACGAGATCCTGGAAAAGTTCAAGGAACTCTTGCGGGCCGATCCGAATGTCGACTTTCGACAATTCGCGGAGCCGCTGAAAATCCAGGTCATCTCGCAGTCAGGAAAGGATGAACCGAGAGAGGCTACCGGGGTCCAGGTCGCGGAAAGCCTCGAGGTTCCTTATTCCCGACGAAACCGGCACGTTTTCATTCTGGGAAAGACCGGGACAGGCAAATCGACGCTGATGTTGCAGATGATCCGTCAGGACATCGCGAACGGAAAAGGCGTCGCCCTCGTGGAAACGGGCGATCTGGCACGCGATGTCCTTGGGTACATTCCCGAAGCGCGCCAGAGGGACGTCGTGCATCTCGACTTCGAGACCCCGGTGCCGATCGATGTTTTCGATCTTCGCAACGAAGAGGAAACCGACACGCTCGCCGAAGACGTCATCGTGACATTCAAGCGCTTTTTCGAATCCGGCCAGTGGGGACAGGGCATGGACACGATACTGCGCATGACCACCCACGCCCTCGCCGCATATCCGCAGTCCACCTTCCTCGACATTTACGAGTTCCTGTCGAATGACCGCTTCAGGAAAGAGGTGGTTCTACCGAATGTCACGAACGACCGCATAGTCCGCTTCTGGAGAGAGCAGTTCCCGGGAAACTCCACATACAAGGCCTCCGTCACCGCGATCAACTCCAGGATGAGCAAGTTCATCACCTCCTCGGTGCTGTCGAAGATTCTCGGGACGAAGGTCGGAGCGATTGACTTCGAGGACATCGTTCAGGGCAGCAAGATTCTTCTTGTGAACGTGAAGCCTGGCGAAGCAGGCATGGTCGTTGGTTCGCTCATCGTCTCGAAGATTCAGCAGATCGCCATGAATCGAAGAGTCCGCACGCCTTTCTATCTCTATGCGGACGAATTTCAGAATTACGTTACCTCGGCCTTCAACATGATTTTCACTGAGGCACGCAAGTACGAACTTTGTCTCACCCTCGCCACGCAGCTTCTGTCAAACGTGCCGGATAGGATCGAGGCCAACATCCACCAAGCCGGCACGCAGATCTTTTTCGCATCCGACGAAGGCAACAGAGTTAAGAACAAACTCGGACTGATCGAGCCAAAAGACCTCGCGAATCTTCGGCGATACGAGGCCGTTGTTTGGATGGGCGGAACGCCTGGACGCATCCACACGCTACCGCCCCCGCTACCGCTCTCGCCGAACTTCGCTCCACGACGAACAGCTGTGAGTTCTCATTCACAACCGGCTAAAACCAACAACTCCACGCAGCGAGTCGCGCAGGACTTCGATGACGAAGTGCGGCCGTCGGCCGAGACCAGCGACTAAATTTGCCTCTCATTCCTCTCACGTAACTCATTGCATACAGGGGCCTTGCGGCACCGGCCACAGAGCCCCACTCTGCCAATGTGCATGGGTCGGAGTTCCTGAAGGGAGACGCACTCGCGGTCCTCCGGACGCTTCCGGATGAGAGCGTGGACTGCTGCGTCACCTCTCCGCCGTACTGGGGACTCCGCGATTACGGCGTGGCCGGTCAGCTCGGACTTGAACCCGACTTCCGCGACTACCTCGCGAACCTCTGCGACGTCTTCAACGAGGTGAGGCGGGTCCTGAAGAACGAAGGCACCTTGTGGGTGAACCTCGGCGACAGCTACTTCGGGTCCGGCAAGGGAAATGGAGACAAGAACAACGACCCGAAATCTTCGGCGAAGGCGCGGAGCAGAAATCTCAGGAAGGCCAGAGGCCACCCGAAATCCCTGGCTCAGATTCCCTCCCGTTTCGCGATCGAGATGACCGACCGGGGCTGGATACTTCGGAACGAGATCATCTGGCACAAGCCGAACGCAATGCCGCAGTCCGTACGTGACAGGTTCACCGTCGATTTCGAGAAGATGTTCTTTTTCACCAAGAGCAAGAGGTACTACTTCGAAACACAGCACGAGCCGTTCGCAAGTAACGCCTTCGACCAGGCGCGGATGCGGAGCGGCCGGAAGGAATACTCAGGCAAATGGGGCTCGGAGAACCATTCTGCCGTGCCGACGCAGCGGGCCTTCGTCGCCGGCGGCTCGGCGGGCAGGAACAAGCGCTCGGTCTGGACGATCCCCTCTCGGCCGTTCCGGGAGGCCCACTTCGCGGTCTTCCCGTCGGCGCTCATCGAGACACCCATCCGGGCCGGATGCCCGGGGGCGGTATGCAGGGCCTGCGGCACGCCCCGCTTTCCTATCTGGAAGACGAAGGCGAAGCAGCACTCCATCGGCGCGACGTCGGGGACGTACTGGAAGACGCGAAACTTCAGTGGTGACAACACCGTCCGCAACCTGAGCGAATTGCTCGGATCCACCGACTGCGGTTGCGGGGCCGGCTGGAAGCCCGGCCTCGTGCTCGACCCCTTCATGGGAAGCGGTACGACCGCGGAGGTCGCGCTCCGGCAGGGCAAGCACTTCATCGGAATCGAACTCAATCCCAACTACATCCGAATCGCGAGAAATAGGATCAAGCGTCTGGCGATCCGGCTTCCGCTTGCCTCGTGATCTTCCGCGCCACCGAGTACCGCAAGCGAATCCTTCAGCTCCTCGCGGAGAAACCGAATCTCAGGACGAGTCACTTCTACGAGGCCCTGGCCCCGGATCAGATCCGGCTGCTCTACGGCCGCGCGGGCGGCCTTCAGGCGCATGAACGGAAACGTCGAGCGAATTACGAGCGGCAGATTCGGCGCGTACTGTTTCTTCTCACGCACGGCGAATTCAGAAAGCGGTACGTGGGAGTGACGTATTGCCCCGATCCCGCGCGAAGCGCTGCGATCGGCCGGCCGGTTGGAGAGAACCTCTACTGGCTGACCGAGACCGGGCGGGAGCACGCCCTCGCGCACGGATTCATCACCGAGAAAGCCGCAAGGCATGCGAAGACGTACCGAACGAGAAGCCGAAACACGACACTCCATTCGTCCGACATCACCGAAACAATTCTCGCGTTCGAGCGCTGGTGCGCGACGAATGGCCGGAGACTGAACCATCGAGTGACCGATGTAGCGATGCACCTCGACGGAAAGACACTTGTTCCGGACGCGCTCCTCCGGATCAGCGATCCGTCTCGCCCCGCGCCGAACACCTTCAATTTCTTCGTGGAGGTCGAGGACACGAAGCAGAACGACTACGAGGACGGCCGGTCGGGCGTGGTACGAAAGTGCATGTTCTACCTTCGCTACTTCAGAACAGCCGAGTGCAAGGCACGCTTCGGCTTCACCGACTTCCGCGTTCTCATCGTCGTGAAAACAGCCCGTTACGCTGAGAGTCTGCTCAAGGCACTCCGAGAACTCATGATTCGCGGTGAGTTTACCTACACGGACAATCGCGGTCGGCCGATACCCACGACAAAACCAGTCCGGATCTTCTGGGTCGTAACTGAAGATGATCTTCGCCATCGAATAGCGGATTCGATCTTTTCTACACCCACCGATTTCGATTGTCGGAGATACTGCCTTCAGGAATCCGTGTAGCTAGGTGCGACATCCTCCTTGTCTGGGTCGATCGCTTCTAGCTCCTTTTTCAGAATTCCGATCGCATCCGATAGATAGTTGATCGCACTCTCGATGCGCTGCGGCCTCTTCCCCAAGACATCCGGGTGCAAAAGACGGCCGGCTGCGGCGCCTACCAACCCCAGCGCAGCTTTCTCCGGAAACTCCGCCGGTGCCATCATTCGAATCTCGTCCCAAGCGAGCAGTTTCTCATGCAGGTTCCTTCGAACATCTTCCAAACCGACTTCGCGGATTTCGTTCGCAATCTCCTGTGTGTCCTTTGGATCATGTTCGGAACCCGAGAGATGCGCGTGGATTTCATTCCACAGTTTCCGTGCCTTCTCGTTTTCCCTCTCGAAAGGATCGTGATTACGATCCTCAGGCCCTTCAATTCCCATTCAAATGAATTCGTGTATTTCGCCCTTTTTTTCACGATACCGCCGTGGTCCCTTGTGTCAACCGCCACGCTCGCGAGACTCACGAACTCAAGCCGTCTGAGGCATGGAACTATTTGTGGAGCCAGAGACATCCGTCGCGACCATGGCCATCGCCAGCGCGTCAAAAATATTCATTCGCTCGTCTTCGGCCATCCAGAGCTTCCGGACGCGTGGCAGGTGCTCCCACAGCTCCGGGAACTTGTCAGCAAGCACGAGTGCGATCTTGTGCTTCGTGAGCTGGCGGCCCGGATACGCACCCAGGCGGCGTTGAACCTCCTTCTGACTAACCCGCCTCACGGCGACGCCGTGTGCACGCGCCTCGCGTGCGAATTGGCTGAGTAACCGTCGTACTCGGCTGCCACGCCGAGAACTGCGATGATGCACATCCTCGAAAACCAGCACATCGGGCTTGTAGCGTTGAAATAGCGCACGGAGCTTCCTGATGCTTTCTCGATTCATATTCGAACGGACACGCCGCACACCCCAATCGACAAGCAATCCATTTTCGAGAACGACAAATGCGAACCCCTTTGATGAAGGATCAACTGACAGCGCAAGTTGTGCGCCGGGGATATTCGAACTACTGGCCACGAGAGATAAATGTGCTGTCGTCACCGTCTCGAACCGGTACGGCGTGCCTTGATAGTTTCCTGGTCTTTTCCGGTGGGAGCTGTTCGAGCCGTTTTCTGATTACGGGTTCCAATTCCGCGGCACGACCCGCGAAGAGGACGCTGGAAGGCACACCGAAAATGATTTCGAAGGCGAGAGCGACGCCCACGTTCGGATCACGCTTGTTTAGCTCATATCTTGAAACGCGAGTCGGATCTGATGAACCCAGAAGTACGGCGACATCGCGTTGCGACAGGCCCGCCTTTTTCCTAAACGTTCGAAGATAATTCGGAAGCTTACTCATCCTTTTTTCAGATTAGCGCGCAGTTATCCACAGCATAGAGGGGCCAGATGGCCGAAAGGCCCATATCTAGCCGTTCAGGGATTTCGGGGACTTCGTGGCGGCACCTATAGCTTGTCTCCGATCCCCCCGATTTCACCGATCGCGTCGTTTTGCCCGCTCGAAGACGAACCTTCCGGTATGCCGAATTTCTCGTACAACCGAGGAAGTTTTCGTAGCTCCTCGACCGGGAGAACGTACACGCCCTGGCTCTTCCGTGAAAATAGCTGCAGCTTCTTCCTGAGCATGTGACCCACCCAGCGGACGGTCACGCGATAGTCGTACTCGGCCCCATGTTTTTCGGTGAACTGCTCGGCGATCGTACCGAGGGGAAGATGGGAACCCTCCATGGAGATGAGGAGGTCGCGGATCACTTCGAGGAGCTGCGCCTCGGAGTCGAGTCCGCGTCGCGCGATGTGGGCTTGCTGTGATTCCCTCGCATAGCGATTTAGATCGTCACGAACTTCGTCCGTGACGGCGACATTGAAGAGCGGCGAGAGAATCTGCCGCAACCGGGGATCGACCAGCGCATCGAGCAGATCATGTGTTCCGATGAATCGGTCGAAGTTCCGGAACCGGTAGGAGAGAAGCTGATTGCGCAACGCCGCCGCTTCGTTTTTGAAGTCCTCGGCGAGGATGATCGGAATATCGGATCGCAACTTGCTCGTGCCCATGTCTTCAGTGAGGCAACGGCTCTCCAATGCCGGATCGCTGAAGTCTCTCCTTGTCGCAACAAGTTTCGGCCCGTACACCACGTAGGCCCGCGGTTCGAACTCGCGCTTGTTGATCTGCTCCGTTCGAAGCACGGGGAATCCTCGCGCGTTGCCGTTATTGAGGATTTTCACGACCTCGGCGCGCTCGTCGGAGTAGCGGAAATCACCCTCGTCGATCACGAGCGTCCCGCGAAAGGTGTCGATGATCCGGAAGAGCGGTGAGACCGTGGACGCCCCGCTCGCGAACATGGGTTTGTAGCAGATGGAGCCGACTGTCGTGAGGAAGCGCGTCTTGCCGCTGCCAAAATCTCCCCGCACGCGAAGATATGGCACGACGTCGAACGCGTCGTAGACCCAGGTGAGAAGCACGTACGTCGCCGCCACGCGCTCGAAGGCAGGTGTCACGTCCACGTTGCGATGGATGAACGCCTGCACCGCCTCGAAGAGGTCTGCCTCCGCCGCGTACGGAGAAGCCCGATCGGGAAGCAGGATCACGTCGTGCGCGAAGAGATTATTGGACGGCGAGAAGGGCACCAGCCTCTCGCCTGCGTGATCGACGTAACGACACGTGCTCGATTCACCATCCTGATATCGAATGAACATTGTTTCCGCGCCGTCCCCGCTTCGCAGCGTTTCGAGGAAATCGCCCCGGCCGAATGCGGCCGAGACGACATAGATCGGACGTAGGTTCTCGTCGCTACGCCGCCCGGCCATGACGGTTGAATTTTCGGAGCAGCGCGCTCGCCTCGACAAACGACAAGCCTAACCGCAGGCGCAGGAAATCGATCACGTCACCGTGCTTGCCGCAGCCAAAGCAATGAAAGGAATACGAGTCGGGAAAGACGACGAACGAAGGATGCTCGTCGTCGTGAAAAGGACAACGTGCCACGAAGGACGTGCCGATCCTTCGGAGCGGGAGCACTTCTCCGATTACCGTCTCGATCGGCACGAGTCGCGTGATGTGGCGCTCAGTCGAGGCGCGATGCGTTTTCGGTTTCGGCGGCGGCGCTGAGAGCGGAGTCGCGGCGGCGAGGAGCTGCTCGAACTCTTCGGCCGTATGGCCAAACCGTACAAAATAGTCCGTGACGTCGCCGCCTTCGCCAAATTCCTCCGGAAGCGTCACTATCCTTGCGTGCTTGATACGGGACGCGATCATGGCCGCGCCGGAGCGGCCGGCATCGTCCCGGTCGAAACAGAGATAGACGTCGGGAATCTCGGAGATCCTGCAGGTCCATTCGTCCCGGAAAGTGGCGGCGCCACCGGTCGAGGTGACGGCGTCGAAGCCATGCGAGGCGAGAACGAGGCGATCGAACTCGCCTTCGCAGATCACGATCCGCTGCGGATGTTTCAGAATCACTTCCCAGCCGTAGAGTTCCGCGTGCATACCAGGAGTGCTGAGCATCTTCGGCGAATCGTCGGTAGCGTTCGGATCTCGGGCTAGGCGAAAGGACGATATCCGTCCTGACTTGTCCCGGATCGGTATTGTGATTCGTGTACCGCTCCAGCCGATCAGATAGCCGTGGATCACGGAATCGGAAATGCCGCGTCCATTCAGGTACGCGCGAATCCTGCCCGGAAGGCGACGGTGGTATCGGAGCGCGATCTCGTGCATGTAGTGCATCGTTTGAAGCGTATCGCTCCGTACAACGAATTGAAGACGCCCCGGCGTGCCTATACGGCACGTCAGGCCGCCTTCAGTCGGCGTCGCGATTCTTCTAACCTGCCTTCATGCAACTAACCGATTCGGACATTGAGCAGTTCAAACGCATCTACGAGGCCGAGACGCGCGAGACCTTGACAACGGATGAAGCGCGTGACGCCGCCAATCGTCTTTACGGTCTTTTGGAGCTGATTCGTGAAGCTACCCCTCGGTTCGGCCCTCGCGACCTTGCGAAATTAAGAGACGCAGCTAAGGTGAATGAAAGGGCCGTTAATCCAATCGACCAGACAATTTCGTGAGGTATTTCGTCTATTGCAGAAAATCAAGCGAGGCCGAGGACAGGCAGGTGCTCTCGATCGAGTCACAAAGACGAGAAGTTGAGAAGGCATTCACTCGCAGCGACCAGATTCAAATCGTCGCGGTGCTTGACGAATCTATGAGCGCGAAAGCCCCTGGGCGACCCGTCTTTGACTCAATGATCCGGCGCATAGAAAACGGCGAAGCCGAAGGAGTCATCGCGTGGCATCCTGATCGGCTCGCTCGAAACTCCGTGGACGGAGGCCGTGTCATCTATTTACTCGATACTGGCGCGATTCAGAATCTGCTTTTCGTGTCATTCACATTTGAAAACTCGCCTCAGGGCAAGTTCATGCTCTCGATCATTTTCGCCAATTCGAAATACTACGTGGACACTCTAAGTCAGAACGTGAAGCGCGGAAATCGCACAAAGCTGGAGAACGGCTGGCTGCCGAACATGGCGCCTACGGGATATCTGAACGACAAGAACAACGGGACCATTATCGTCGACGAAGAACGTTTCCCTCTCGTTCGCCAGATGTGGGAAATGCTCATCAGCGGTGCGTACACTCCGCAACGAATCCTAGAGATCGCGACAACGGAGTGGGGCCTTCGAACGCGCAGAACGAAGCGAAATGGCGGCAAGCCGCTCTCGCGAAGCGGGTTATACCGGATGTTCACCAATCCGTTCTATTCCGGCGTGATCGAGTGGGGCGGCAGACTCTATCCGGGAAAGCACCGTCCACTCGTGACACTCGAGGAGTTTGACCGCGCCCAAAACACTCTTGGCAGACGCGGCAGGCCCCGGCGTCAGCGACATCGATTTGCCTTCGCCGGAATGATTCGCTGCGGCGAGTGCGGCATGTCCGTCACGGCCGAGGAGCACGTGAAGCGAAATGGCAATCGTTACGTCTACTATCGGTGCACAAAAAAGAAGAGCGGCTATCGCTGCGCGCAGCCTTTCGTGAATGCTAACGAACTCAATCGGCAAATCACGGCGTTCCTCGCGAGACTCGCGGTGCCACGTGATACGGCCGATAACGCGCTGCGGCGATTTCACGCGGACTTAGAACCGCATGCCCAGACTATTGCCGCCCAGCACCGCGCGCGAGAGCAGGCGTTGAAATCCTTGGAGCGCGAGCGTGACACGCTCCTTTCACTACGGTTACGCGATCTCGTGTCCGACAGCGAGTTCGTCGCGAAACGATCTGTGCTTGATCGGCAGATCCTGGCCATCACCCAAACGGTTGAAGGTTCCGCTGAAGTAAATCCGCTCGAACTCTTGGTGCTCGTCTTCCAGGTTAGCGAAATCGCGGCTCTTCTATTTGACAAGGGCGATGTCGACCAAAAACGATGCCTTGTAGAAATGGTTGGCTCGAACCTTACGCTACGGGATGGAAGGCTCAACATTCTCGCGGCTAAACCGTTCAAAGAGTGGCGTGCAACGCCAACTTCGTCAGAACTGCTGGCTGTCGTGGACGACGTTCGAACTTTTTCCGCAGATTCTGAATATGAAAAAAGATTAGCTGAGATACGGAAGCTTGTCGAACTGGCGAACACAAGTAACGTACTGTCCGCTTTGTAGTCCCTGAAGTCCCCGAAGTATGAAAAAAAAGGGCGACCGATAGTCGCCCTTTGTGATCCGAGGACTCAAGGGACCAAGGATCAAGACACGATGACACTCCCACATGAAGCAGCGCCCCAGACCGGGTAGGCGCTGACGAACCAGCTGAAGTCGAGCGCCGGCTTGTCGTCGAGAAGGCACAGGTGCGGCGAGAGCTTCGCGTAGAACCGCGAGCCGACGAGGTCGATGTAATGGTGCTTCAGCACTTCCGGGAAGAGAATAACGTGGATCAAACCGTGCCAGGTGGTGAACGGCTGACGGCCTTCCCGTTTGATGTTATCGCGGGAATCCACGGGCTTCACGTTCAGCCGTCCGCGGCCGTCCTCCACGTCCGCGAGGATCGAGGGCTTGGACGGGTTCGGGACGAGGTCCTCGTGATACTGCGGGTCGAGATAGTTCACTCCGGTGCGGCCGTCGAGGACGACCTTCGACATCATGGCCGCGAGGTCGATCTGCTTCGGCGGCGGAGGCACGAAGATGAAGAGTCCCGAGTTCGGGAGCTTCTTACGCAGGCCGTCCGCGTCCTCGTATCGTGCGAGTTTCAGGGACACGAGTTTCTCGACTTGGTAGTCGTAGAACTCTTCCTGCGTGCAGACGTCGACCGGCTGGACACGAGCGGAATACTGCGACTGAGGGTCGGCGATGAGGGTAGGCATATGCCTCTCCTTTAGAACGCACGCGTCGCCGCGTACGGGTAAGTTGTGGGGTGTTTTTATTCGCCTATCTCAACAATCGACAGGCGGAATGCGAATGTGTTAGGTGGGAAGTTTCTGACTTACTTATGCATTATTGTTCAAAGTGTGTCAATAGGGTGTTAAGACACCGACATAAAGCGTCCTTCTTGTCTAGGAGGTCTAATTTTCCACAATGGCTAGCTGGCTGTCGTGGACGACGTTCGAACTCTTTCGACCAACGCCGAAGTCTTTACCAGATTAGCTGGCATGCGGCAGCTAGTCGAATCGCATGAGGCACTACCGTCCGCCACATAGTCCCTAGAGTCCCCGAAGTCCCTACTGTCCGGTAGGCCGTGCTGATCGCGGAACGACGACCTACGGCAAACACATGTACTCACCGCTGTGTATCTCATGAAGCGTGTAGCCTGGCAGCAAAACCTCGAAATCCTCTCGCACACCTTCGACAAAGATGACGGGCCTGTACTTCATTATCGTCTCTTTCGCGCCGGCCAGGATCTTCTCCTCGGCGCCTTCCGCATCAATCTTGATTATTGTGGGCGGGTCTATTTCGCGGACGAGAGAATCGATGCTTCTCACGGCGACCTCCCGGTCTCCATCGTCGCTGAGTTGATGACCCGTAGGGCTCTCGTGGGTTCTGAATCGCTCGATTCCATCCTTATCGGACACGGCGAAGCCCAACACTGTGGCAACACAGCGATTCGCGGCAACATGTTCTCTTAACAGGCGAAGGTTCGACTCATCAGGCTCGAACGAGTAGACGCGCGCGCCTTTCTTGCACGCTATCAAGGTATAGAAGCCGGCATAGGCTCCGATATCGTAGAACACTGCGCCGGGCCTCAGAAATGGCGCCAGCGCGCGTTGCTTGTAGGATTCGTACGAACCGAGCCAATAGCCATCGTCTCCGCTGCTTCGCCTCCAGAGCATTCCCCGGGCTTGCCCCTGAAGAATCGGCAGATATCCTCGGTACGGAAAGCGGTGAAGAAGTGATCGTAGGACTTTTGCTAGATGGCCCTGCGAAGTGCTGAAGTCAAGCATTCTCCATGTCAGCAGCCCACCGTAGTGCAGATTTCCTTACCGCTACCACCGTTGTAGATGGAACTCATCGTCGTCGTGGAGATTTCTTTGTTCAAGAAGAACACCTCATCAGCCAATCCAGACATCAGCGCGGAGCCCGTCGATTGCTCGAAAATACCTGCCTCGCTTGGCACGCCTCCTGTCCCGGTTCCACTGGTACCTATGGTTTGATTGTCTTGAGCCCCGTTATACCAACTTCGCAACCGCTTCGAGGAGCCATCCCAAGAAAGAGCGGCGTGGTACCAGGTACCGGTAGACAGTGAAACGCTCTTGTTATAGCCATCTAAAGCGCCTCCGTTACAATTCCGGTAATACCTGAGAAGGGGGCTACCGGAGTTGGCGTAGTAGTCAATCACTTCATAACAATTCTCGACCGAGTTGCCATGATAGAAGAGTGTTTGAACCTGCGTTCCAGTTGGAAGCGTGGTGAAGTTGAACCATCCACCAAGCGTTATTGTCCCAGTCGCGGTGAAGAGAGTGAGATTGTTGGCAACCGAGAGGTATTTCGTGGAGTTTGACGCTCCGGTGTCGGCGGCGTTCGACAGCTTGCCGGCGTTAAACGCTACTGATCCAGTATTCGTAAGATTGAATGAATTGCCCGAGGAGTCCGTGGTTCCTTCGAGGTGATACAGAGCCTTAACAGAGCCATCTGATATCTCGACTTTCGACGAAGAGGCGGTTGACGTCGCCAGTGTCACCCACGCGATTCCACCCACGTTGGATGAGGCCGTCGAGCTAACCATGAGCACTTGCCCCTCGGACCCTTTCGCCAGCCTAGCAAAGTGAGTTGGATCAACAGCTATGAGTATGTCACCCGCCTGTATGCTGAGGTTCGCGCCGGTGCCGCCGTTCGTAACCGACAATGTGCTGGTTACGCCGTTCGACAGATTGATCTGCGCCCACTTTGGTGTGCTTGACGGTCCCGTGTTTGAAAGATACCGGGTGGCGATCGTGTCGATCCCTAGGGCCGAAAGAGTATTCGTCGCTGAGCCGTACAGAAGGTCGCCGAGCGAGATGGAGCTAAGACCCGTACCACCCTGCGTCGGTTGTAGGATTCCAGCCCAATCGAATGTATGAGTTCCATTGACCGTTTTGACCGAGAGATGCGCGTTCGTTGTCGTGGCGAACACCTGCGTACTACTCGTCGACCCGTTCAAACTGTTAATGGCGCCATGCGCAACGGCGACGGGCAACACGAGCAGAACCACCAACGCGAACGTTGAGATTTTTATCATAACCTCAGTATAGAAAACCGCACCGAGCGGCCGTGGTAATAACTTGTGTAGAAGTTGTGGGCGATAGCTCGCGGGGCGTGCAGCGCGAGCGCTTTGATTGAGTTCGCGAAGTGCGGCGACTCGCCGCTGCGTAGTCCCCGATGTCCCTGAAGTCCCTAAGCTAGGCTGACGTGCCAGATCTGACTCAAACAGCAAAGAGGTCGTCGCAGGGCTCGCTTGCGAGCTGCCGCTGATATTCATCACTCAGTTGGAAATGAGCTGCGCCGCAGCGTATGAGGTCGAGATAATCGTGACTCGGCTGGAGACCGTCAGCGATTCGATCGTCGTTTGCTACATAAGTGACGCATTCCTCGGCGTGGCCACCTAAGATTACTTGTACGTTCTCTCGATGGTACCCGGGCTCTTTTCCATCCAGTGTTCGCAATTGATCCGGAGTGACGGCGAAAACGATTCCCTCTACCTGTTTCGTCGAATCAATCACGATATTTGCCTTGCCGCTGCCGTCGGCGCTTCGCTTGTTAAATTTCAGATCGTGGCCACCTAGAACGGCAATCCCCACGACGGTGAAAGAGCCAATGCGGTCGATTAGCCGTTGCTGACACATATTTGAACCGTAGGCAAAATATTGTGGCATGGCAGCTAAGGAGCAAGAGCGACTGATGAGTTCATATCCATCGCAGTCGGCGCATGGTTTTCCGGCCTTGCGTCTGATCATTTATCATCGGTTGTCGCCCTAGCCACGTTCACGCGCTGCGGGCTCTGAACTGCTTCGGCCCAGCGGAGCCGGTACCTCCGCTCGCGCTCCAGAAACGCTCTCTCTCCACCTTCGAGTGTCTCGCAAACACTCGTACGAATTGCGCGATTTTCCAAGCCGCCACTCTTGTACACAATCTGGGGCAGTGCATTCGGCGACATGCGCACTGCGTCGGCGATTATCACTTGGTCGGCGTCAGTGTTGACGACTAGATTCGCGTTGTGGGTAACCACGATGATCTGGCGTCTCTTGCGCGCTTCCCGGAAATGCGGCACAAGCTCAGTGAAGACAGAATTCGGATCAAGGTTTTCTTCCGGCTGATCTATTACCAAGGGACGTTCGTCGTTCCGATCGACACCCAGATAGAGAAGAAGTAGCACGATTCCGCGCGTCCCCGGCGACAACTGCTCGATCGCCACCCCGTCGTACCGGATGCCATATTCGACATGAATGTGTGAAGTGCCATACAACCACGACGCGACGTTCTGGACCCAGGCACGGTTCTGATCAGCCGGGACTGACGTCGGCCGCGCCTTCCGAAGATCCTCCTGAAACTCACTTCGAAACTCGTCCATCTTTGCTGCCACTGCTTCCGCTGTACCAGTTTGCCAAGCAGTGAGAAGGTACTTCGCCGCCTCTTCCTGTAATGCTCCATGACCACGGAGTTTTGTCGCTTTGCGGAGATCGATCAGTCGTTCCCCCGCGGCAACCCACGCATCGAGATCGACGCGGCGTTGTACAACGAACTCAAGTTTAGAGAGAGCGCCTTTCGCTGCAGCGAGACTCAAGCTGAGCGGCGAATAGAGTTGCTCAAGTACCTTCTCTTCTTCGCGCATCGTTCCAAACACATCGGCGTAAGCAACGCGCCGTCCCTCAATGAGCGCGCGTCTGCGTGTTTCGGCGCCTTCCGCCTTTTCGATTTCCTCGTCGAGTTTGCGAAGGACGGCTTCTTGGCGAGTGATGAGTTGCTGCACTTCGGCGTATCGTTTTTGTTTCTGAGCGTCGGAGCCAACCTCTTTCCGCAGGTTTTCGCGCGCAGTGATCAGCGGCTTAAGCGCCCACATTAATTCGGGAGCCTTCGTGAGGTCGACGGGAGTTTTGGGATCACCGTCAGTGCGGTGCTTAATCGCGGTATCCAATTCGGCAATTCGCTCGCTCAGTACCAGAGCGGGATCGCCGGCAAAGATCATTTTGAAAGCCTGCCATTCCGTCTCAGGTAGCTGCGCATCCGCGAATCGACGTCGGATCATGGCGAACCGCTCTGGCTCAGAGCGCTCTGCGATAATCTTGACCTCGGACTGGAGGTCCTGCAGAACTTTGCGCCGGCGAGAAAGATGTTCGATATTCGCCTGAACCTGCGCGCAAAGCTGCTCTAATCGCTGCAGTTCCTTCGCGCGTTCCTCCTTTCCCTTGGGAACAAGCGCCTGAAGTTGTTTCCTGCTGCCCGCGATGATTTTTAGTTGTTCCTCGCGTTGCTTCTTCGACTTCGGCAGCTGCTCTTTAAGAATCTCCTCCTGAACGACCTGTTCGCTGAAGGACGACATGCTCCGCTCAATGTCCGCGCGACGTCGCCGAATAGGGCTCAGAAGCATTTCCGATAGCTCGCGGAATGATGTTGTCTCCAAGCGTGAAGTTGGCTCAGTCGCCTCAAAAACGACACGCTCCATTTCATCCCGAAGTTCGGTAGCCAACCCCTCGGACGAACAGAGTTTTTCGACAAAGTGTTGAGATAGGTATGCGACTTCCGCTCCCATCTCCTCGTCACTAGGAGGGCTAGGAAATAGGTCCGCTGCTGCCGACTGAGTACCGTCTCCCCATGACAACTGCACCTGCGCGTCTCTGAGGTAATTGACTGGCGTAGAGGCGCGTATGAGAAACGACGACTGCCCACCGAGTCGACCAAATGCGCGAGCTCCTGCGGCGATCATGTCAGCGAGTGCAGTCTTGCCTGAACCACGCGCGCCAATAATCGCTACGAGTCCGAAATTGAGATCGATCGTGTTGTTGGTAAGCCATTGCGTGCCCGTCGTTGTGACCTCGCTGACGCACATCGACGGCAATGCGTTCGTCGGCGGGGCCGGACTGATCGCAACACGCTCCTTCGGCTCGATTACCGCTTGCCGCAGCGTCTCGAATGTAGCGTCACCCTTCAGCCAGCAATACCGGTCGCCGGCTGGCGCTCCAACATCTTCAACCCGGTGAGCGTCCGAACCGTGAAGGCATGGTTTCAGGAAGCCGTACGTGCTCTCGATGAACGCCTTGTCATGTCCCGGTTTCTCGCCCAGCCAGTATTCGCGCTGTGAAGGCGTGGAAGAGAAGATCATGTCGGCAAAGGTTTCGAGTTCAGTACGGCTCGCCTTAAAGGAATCGTCGTCCTGCAGTCCCGCCGTCCCATCGACATTGCTGCCAGCAATCGCTACCAGGCAGTTCTTTCGTACCCATTCATCCGATCGGAAGAGCTTGCGCAAGTCAGGGAGATTGACCTTGAACTGATTCGCGCCCTCCCGCAGAGCCTTTTCACTGTCAATCTTGTTTTTCGCGACTTCCTGACCCAAAGCGATCAGATCGGCGGATGTGCATCGATACGGCCGTCCGTGATACTCGAACGTCAGAGCGGACAGTACACGCTCAATCTGGGCTTCATGGTCCTCATCTTCAGGTGAGAAGAGCAGATGAAGATTGATCGCGCGTTTCTTCGCCGTCTCCACGTTGAGACGCATCTCCACGTTGGGGAAGATTAACTTCACCCCGGAAAGGCGGCCCGCCGCCTTCCGTTTCGCGACTTCCTGATATGTTCGTATTGAAAAATAGTCCGTGACGCCCAGTGCTTCGATGACGGGCTGCGCCGTCTCGATCCGTGTTAAATAACCTTCCCAATTGCCGCCAAACTGGTCTGCGAGCAAGGTCCCCGGAGCATGAATATGGGGGTCCCAGCGCCGCCATTCGGCGCCGCGCGAACTCCCTTCTAATGCGTTCGCTGTCATGATTGTTTGATCGCCATAGCCTGTTAGGTCCAGAGTAGCGACCTTCCCGTCATTATGCGTTCTCGCGACTGAGACGCAAGTACGGAACTACGGCCTACTACCTGTCGCAAGATTCGTTGCCCTAGATGTCGATCTGTGTATCGGGCATGTTTCGTATGTCGTACTACGACGCGCGATCAGCTGGAGAGGCCGGCGTGGCCTAACTAGCGACGCGTGAGAGCTCGGGCGCGGTTCGTCTGAATCTCCACACCAGACATCCGAAGACGATACGTCAGCATTTCACCGCTCACGCCATATCGCTTTGCCGCATTGTGGTGTGATTCGCCTCCGCGGCGAATCATGAGGAGCGCCGGTCGCGGCAAGAGTAAACACGCCGATAACCAACCCGCTTCCTCCTCCTGTGACGTGTCGTGCGTTCTAAGCAGAAGGTGCAGTTCGTCAGTCACGTCGACACGGGAAGGGCGATGACCGAGGATCATGTGCGCTAGCTCATGCATGAGATCACTCGCTTGTCTTGCCGGCGAGTGAGAGGAGTTCAGAATAATGAGGTCAGATGAGCCAAGGCGTAAAGTAACGGCCGACCATCCATCCGGATCATCGTTTAGGAGCGTCTTAATCGCTGCCGGCGTGAGTCCAGGCACGTCGGTGGGTTTCCATACCGCCACACCCATCTTCTCCGCCAACTTTGTTGGATCGAGGGCGTCGTGGGCGCGTAAACCTAGCTCCGCTCGTTTTTCCAGCGCCAATCGTTCGCACCAGGTCTTGAAACCGCGCTTGAACACGAATGTGGATTACTCCTCGTTCGTCACGAGCATCGCTCGTTGCGCCGCGAGAATCATCTGAGCCAAAGCTTGAGCGGTCTCCGGGCGCAATGCTTGGTCCTTACGAAAGTGAACGCCTACCGCAGGGCGGGACGCCACCACATCCTTTACGTCGAGAACCTCGGCAGGATCGACCTTCATCCACCTACATATCTTTCCGAACGTGTCGAGATCAGGCATATAGCCACGTTCGACGCGCGAGAGCGTCGCGGCGCTGATGTCGATCTCTTTGGCAACTTCGCGCACGCCACGGCCGCGTCGCGCCGCGACAAGCCTTCGACCGAACGCCTCAATTCTATCTTTCATTGCGTTTCTTTCGTAAGACGAAGGGTTGACACATAAAACGGTGACCGGTAAACTGTTTCATATATAAGACAGTATCCGGCGAATCGGCGTACATGTCAAACGCAAAGGTCGGTAACCAAAGGAGTTAACACACCATGGAACAGCAAAGAGAAAAGGAACACGCGATCGAGTACACGTTGGACGGCGAGCCGCAAACCACGACGGAGAAGGTACTTACGCCGAATCAGATCCTCGCCAAGGGGGGTCTCGATCCGGCTACGCATTACCTCATCGAGATCGTTGGCCACGAGAAGAAGTCGTACGAGAACAACGGCAACGCCGAGATTCATATGCATTCGAAGATGAAGTTCACGTCTGTCTTCACCGGCACCACGCCCGTTTCATAGCCATGGCGCAGAAAGACTTTGTCGAGCAGCTGAAAGCGCTTGCGCTCGAAGTCCACGAGGAGACGGATGGGCGGATGTGGTTTCCGTACGATATCCCCGTCGGCAAGTTCGCCGGGCAGACGGTGAAGGTTGGCTACGCGCCGCTTCCCGATTTTCCGTCGAGTCCGCCGGGCGGTCCTCACATCTCGCCACGCCTTCTGCCAATCAACACGCAGCAGGGTCCTCATCCAGCGTACGGGGTGCACGAGAGTCCTGCGTTCGGTTCGGATTGGGAGTATTGGAGCCGTCCCATGCATCAATGGCCGCAATCGAAGCGAACGGCCCGCGACGTCATAGCGCATCTTAACCGCCTGTTCGAAACCCAATGAAGGAACACAGATACAGCGTTGCGATGTCGCGCGAGGTCGATGAGGCCCTGCGTCATCATCTAATCCGAACGGACGGTCAGGAAGATCTATGTTTCGCTCTCTGGTACCCATCCTACGGCGAGACGAGAACGACCGCGCTCATCGAGCGCGTGCTACTACCAGGAGCCGGCGACCGCAAGGTACATGGGAACGCCAGCTACTTTCCGCAGTACTTCGAGCGCGCGATAGGTGAAGCCGTCGTATCAGTCGCCGGCATTGCTTTTCTCCATAGTCATCCCGGTCCGGGTTGGCAGGGCATGAGCGGAGACGACGTGCGAGCGGAGATTCGTCAGGCCGGCGGCGTTTGGGGCTCGACCGATCTTCCACTCGTCGGGCTCACGCTCGGAGCGGACGGCGCGTGGAGTGCCCGATTCTGGGAGCGAGTGGGTCCTCGTCAATATGAGCGTCGGTGGTGCTCACACGTCAGGGTTATCGGCGAACAACTCCGCTCTACGTTCCACGATGTCTTGATGCCGCCTCCAAAATTTAGAGAAGCGCTCCGCCGTACCGTCTCGGCTTGGGGACCGCAGACGCAGGCCGATCTGACGCGGCTCACGATTGGCGTGGTGGGAACCGGGAGTGTCGGCGTCATCGTAGCTGAGGCGTTGATGCGCACGGGCTTCGCGCACGTGAAGCTGCTCGACTTCGACGCGGTGGAGGAAGTTAATCTCGATCGCCTTCTCCACGCGACGCTCGACGCAGACGTGATTGGCAAGGCAAAAGTGCGGGTGTTTGGACCAAGGTTACGCCGCAGCGCCACGGCCGCGAATATCCGCGTCGATGAAATTGAATACAGCGTGTGCGAGGAAGAGGGATTTCGCGTGGCGCTCGATTGCGACATCCTCTTCTCGTGCGTTGACCGCCCATGGCCACGCGCCGCGCTCAATTTCATCGCCTACGCGCATCTCATACCGGTCATCGACGGCGGCATTCTCGTCGGAGTGAAGCCGAATGGAAAGATGCGTTCCGCCGATTGGAAGACCCACATCGCTTCGCCCGATCGCCGATGTCTGGAGTGCCTGGGACAGTACGATCCAGGGCTCGTTTCCGTCGAGCGCGACGGGTATCTCGATGATCCCTCGTATATCGCCGGTTTGCCGACCGATCATCCGATTCGACGGAACGAGAACATGTTCGCGTTCGCTTTGGCGGTCGCGTCGCTTGAATTTCTCCAGATGTTGATGATGGTCGTCGCGCCTGGCGGCGTTGCAAATGCCGGCGAGCAGGCGTATCACTTCGTCCCCGGATTCATGGAGGAGCCAAAATTTCGGAGTTGCGAGCCGAATTGTCTGTATCCAACGTTCATCGCAAAAGGCGAGCGCGCTGGCATTACCGTCACGGCGCCCCACGTGGCCGCCACTCGCGCCCGCACGCTCCGCTCGCAAGATCATGAACACCCACGTTGGCCACAGCGGTGGCGTCGGAGCATCCTGGCCGTCGGCGACAAGTGGTCGCGTTGGATCCGAAGACGATCGAGGTAACTATTCTTCTTCCGTGACCGCTTCCTCGGTCGGAAAGTCTGAGAGCTTTGTAAAGTTGAGGGTAAAGCAGCGGAGATCGTAAGCAGTTGCGATGATCGGCTCTTCTTCAACGATCACACACGAGCGACTTGAGCATCCCTATGTTTCTCTAAAAGCGTCCCGATGTCTTTGGGATGACGGGATACATCCCAGACCCACCGGCCGAAGCCGCCGTGTTCATCGACGGCGCGGACCCATTCATCGAGGAACTCGCGCTTGGTCTGCTGCTCCTGAGCGTCCTGTCCCTTCACTTCCAGAACGAGCATCGTGCCAGTGGCGAGTCGGATCAGGTAGTCGGGCCTGAATTTGTGAATGACTCCCTTGTATGCGTACGTCACCTCGAAACCCAGGTGGTCGTTCTTGGCCCAGGCCGTCACATTCGGGTTCCGGTCAAGCTCGACCGCTTCGGTCGCTTCCCAGGTGCTGTCAAAAACACACATGTTGATGTGGGACCGCTTTGTGTGTTCGCACGCCCTTCCCGTGTACCACGGCAACATGTTGCTCGTTGAACGAATCGGTCGCTCCGCGTCGAAGATAGGCACGAGAGACAGCGCGTTCTCGAATCGGATTGCTTCCCAGATGTGTTGGACGACCTTGCTCATGTTCAACGTAATCACAATCCGGCGCCGGAGATCGTCCTGGTTGAACAACGGCGGATGCACCTGGATCTTGCCGCTGTCAACGAATCGCTCCACCAATCGGACCAGCTGCGCCAGTAGATACTCGCGGTTGCCTTTCCACGTGGGCTTCATCTGGTCATAGATGTCACTGGCGGTAGAGAAAATGATCTTCTGCATGCGAAACCGCCTGCCAAGTTCCTCTAGGTTGATGCCCTTGAGTCGCGACACATCAGGCTTCCCATTAAGCATCGGCGCGAGTTCGGCCAGTGTGGCAGTTTCCAAGGCGTCGAGAACGAGCGGCTTCGCTTTTGAAGGATCGAGTGTCAACTGTGGTCGGTACTCGTGGTCGATACGGATAATGTTCGGCCAAGTGATCTCATACTTTGCCTGCCGTTCCGGCAGGGGCTCGACTCTCGTCTTCGGTGGAGGCGGCGGTGGCGGCGGGGCATCCGCTCCGCCCTCGTGGGGAAGGAACGTAAACGGGACACCGAAGATGTTCACATACTCCGGCTGGAAGAGGCCCGTCTTTTCATCAACCTCGTAAGACGTACGCCGCAGGCCGCGCCCAACGACCTGTTCGCAGAGCAGTTGCGACGTAAACGCTCTGAGTCCCATTATGTGAGTTACGGTTTTCGCGTCCCATCCTTCCGAGAGCATCCCCACTGAGATGACTTTCTGAATATGCTCGCCAGGCTGGCCCTCACGTCCGATGGTGTCGACGGTCCTCCGTAGCAGCTCGGCGCGGTCTTTCTTCGAGAGCTTCCGTTGCGGGCCATTGGAGGCTTCCTCCCCGTTCTCTTCGTCGGATTCGGTTTCTGCAGAATCGATTGTGAGCGGTTCTTCCTGCGCCTCGGCCTCACTCAAAACCTTGGAGTCAATGTGCAGAATGTTCTGCGGGACGCAGAGCTCTTCGATGTGCACCTTCCCGTGCGCGAAGGCATACTGCACGCGGGCCGCGGTTTCGGTGCGGTTCGCGACGGTGATCATAACCGGCGGCGTTGTCATGCCGGCTTCCCGCCATTTCCTTTCGGTCTCAAGCCAATCCTTGCCCAGGAAGTAGTAGCCATTGATGACGAGGTCCGGCAGCGGGGTCTGCGGGTCCGCCTTGCGATTCAAGTTAGCTTTCACCTCTGGGTCCATGTAGATGTGGTAGAAGCGCGACTTGTATTTGCTGTTCAGCTTCCCGTCGTCGCGGACGACAACCCGGGGCGTCTTGACGAGCCCCGACTCGATCGCGTCGTTTAGGCCGAAGTCGCTCACGATCCAACCGAACAAAGTCTCCTCGCCGCTCTTCTTGCCGGTCGGCGCGAACGGCGTGGCGGTTAGATCGAAACACGTGAGGATGCCGCGGGCACGGCGAATACGATCCAGCCCACCAATCCATTTCGTCGCTTCTTCCACTTCCTCGCGTGATACACCGGGAATCCGCGCCTTCGGCGGCACACGCCAAGCGTGATGCGCCTCATCGTTAATCACAACAATGTTCTGCGCCGAAGACATCTCGCCTAAGATATCCCTTGCGTACGCCTCGTCGCTCTTCGCACCGCGCTTATCCACGCTGCGTTTCTTACGGATCTGTTCATCCGTTTCCCAATCGAGCTTGTGCCAATTGCGGACGAGGACGCGGCAGGTCTGCCCCTGCCGAAACTTGTCTTCGAGGCCCTGAGGCACGATCCGAAATTCGCTGTAGTAGTTGCCGGGGCTTCCCGGCACGAGTACCTCAAGGCGATTCTTCACCGTGAGACCGGGCGCGATAACTAGGACGTTCTTTGAAAACCGTTTGTCCTGCGGATACGTCACCTTATTGATGACTTGCCAAGCGATGAGCATCGCCATGACGATCGTCTTGCCCGATCCGGTCGCCATCTTCGAACAGAGGCGCGTGAAGTCGCCGCCGTCGCCGGGGATATCGATTCCCACGCGGTCCGCTGCGGGCGCTTCTGTGAGCCAGATCAACGTTTCAACGGCCTCAAGCCCGCAGAAGAAGAACCGGCGATCACTGTCCCGTTGCTCGGGGTCCCACCAATGTTTCAGGAGGTGCTTGGTTATGCCGCTCGCGCCGGGATAGTCAGCTTCGCGCCAAGCCTTCACGCGTGGCCGAATTTGGTTCACGAGCGGCAACTCGATGAACTCGCCTGGATCATCGAACGACTTGGAAGATTCCGAGGCGCGAACGTAGCCCGCAGGACGGCGTCCTTCCCTGAGCGTGAATTCCCGCGACTCGCGCTCGTAGCTCCAGTATTGGGTCGGCTCGCTATATGGCGAGTTGATGACTAGCTGCTCAATGGTCTTGGGCATGGTTAACGGAGGTCGGCGATCTTCAAACTCTCAATACCGCGGTCATCGATCACCTTGACTGCCACACGTCCGTTCTTGCCCGACTCGAATGGCAGGGAGATGGTGCCGCGGTACGCCTCTATCAAGTCGGGATCGATCTCCGCCTTCAGGTTGCGCGATAGTCGCGTCCAGCCGTCGTTATCGCCGGCCATGGGGAAGAACACCTGGCGCGGATACAGGCTGCGACCGTCATAGTCCGTGTCGAGCAGCCAGACCGCGATCTTTGAGGTGTCGCCCGATTCGATCGTGCCGGTACGCGTGTTGAAATAATCAAAACCGAGCACCTCGACCTGCCACTTGCCTTTGTGCTCGCCGGTCTTGATCGGTATCAGCTCCACGTCGGGACGACCCACCAACCAGAAGCTTTCGTTACTCGAACGCTTCTTCTTTAAGTCCTCTGTGAGCAGATCACCGTTCATCTTCGCGGTGAGGAATGTCATTTTCGTCTTTTCGGTGGTGAGCTCGTCGATGTCCTTGGCTGCTTCAGGATCAAATTCAAACGCCGCGAATACGATAATTGACGGCTTCGGAGTCAACGTGCGCGCTTCCTCCCACGCCAATTCCACTTGACGCTGTTCCAGCGGGGCGTACTCCGGACCGAATGAAATGACGACACGTTCCGGCTTCGCGCCCCGTGTTTCTGCATCGGCATGTAGCCAGCGCGTGCCGCCCAGCGGTTCAACTCGTGAGAAGTCGATTCTTTGACCGGCCTTGCCACGCAGACCGGTTTTCAGCAGCTCGTCGCGCCATTCCGAATGCCGGAGCGTCGACCCGAAACGGACAACGGACGCATCGGCCGGTGACATGTGCTGCGGTTTGGCGTCTTCGATATCTTCAAGCGCACGAACCGTCGGCGCCGGAACCGCTTCGGCCGTGAACGGACCAGAAACGCGCGCCCTCCTGTGGTCAACAAGAGGCTGATCGTAGAGCGTTTCCTGATCGGCATACTTGGCAATCGCAGCATCGATCTGTTGCCGTGTCATTCCCTTCCGGATCTCGGGATTGTTTGCAATCGACGCGAGCGTCACGTGGGGTACTGTCTTGTACCGAAAGCCACTGCTCACGCCTTCCGTTGGTTGCGCCAACTCGTAGTAGTCGAATACGGTGGTCATAAGACGCTGCTTGGCCAACGTGACGGCTACGCGGGAAGTGTCGCACGTGATCCAGCGCCGGCCCCATTGCTCGGCGACGAAGGCAGTTGTGCCGCTGCCACAGGTTGGATCGAATACTAGGTCGCCAGGGTCGGTAGTCATTAGCACGCACCGCTTGACGATCTCCTCGTTCGTCTGCACGACATACACTAGATCCTTGGCTCCCACAAGCCCCTCCCACAGATTGTTGAGAGGTTTCAACGGAAAATCATCAACGAATTTGAGGTACCGAAGTGTTTCTCCGAATGGACGTACGCGGCCCACCTCGATAAGCCGCATAATCGACTCTTTTGGCGATCCCCACCACCTATTACCTGAGTCGTACGTCTTTTCGTTTACTTCGATTGTGTACTTGGATCCAGGGCCGGGTTTCGTAAGACTGTCGGATCGAAAGATTTTTGCACCGACTGGAATTGATCTGTTCTCCCTCTCCTCTTTCGTCATTCCTCGGACGGCACCGTCCTTTAGAAGCAGTTGGTTAAACCCAGCCTCAACGTCATCGGCCCTGCCAAAATACAATTGATGATATTTGCTCCTACTGGCGTCTTTGGCATACCACACTAGATAGTCAAGGCGTGATGGAATTCTGTTAGCGGTAGTAAGGCCACCAGCCGTTTTGGTGACCGAGATGATCGCTTGGAAGTTCCCAACGCCAAACACCTCATCCATCAACTCCCGGACATGATGCAGGTTCTCATCGCTAATCTGCACGAAAACACTGCCGGACTCATTGAGGAGTTCGCGGGCAAGCAGAAGACGGTCGCGCAGATAAGACAGATACGAATGAATTCCCAACTCCCAGGTATCACGAAAGGCTCGGATCATCTCCGGCTCTTGGGTCAGGTCCTCGTCCTTACCATCCTTGACATCGCGCTTGTTAATGAATGGCTGAAAGTTCGAGCCGTACTTGATGCCGTAGGGCGGGTCGATATAGATCATCTGGACCTGCCCTGCCATTCCCTCTTTCTCCAGCACGGAATTCATTACGAGAAGTGAATCCCCGGCGATCAATCGGTTCGACCAGCCGTGCGCGTGCTTATAAAAATCGATGGCGTCCCGGAGCGGTGGGTTTTCCCGCGGTGATTCGAACAGGGATCGCTGCGCCTCCTGCCCGTTTCTCGTCCGAACCGCTTCGATAATTGTCCGGGGATCGATTCGCTCATGCACGTGCAGCGATACCGTTGGCACTTCGAAGGAGGTGCGTTCGGCTTTGCCAGCCCAATTGAGCTGAGGGTCGAGATGCGGATCGTAAGTATATTCCGTGGCTTCGACTTTTAGTGGTTCAGTGTCAGGCGTCACTAAACCGACCGGCGGGTTGTTGAGCCGTGTCTTGTCCGAATGCTCGTACCGCTCAATTGGTTTCTTCAAAGACGTAGGAGATGATTTTCTCTTGCGCATTATCTCTGTTGTGTTCTGTAGAGCTCGGAAGCGAGGCCCTTAAAGTTAAGCGTAGATATTAAAAAGCAATTTCGCAATGCTGCCCATGGCGCACGCTTTAACCCCACGCCTTGTAAGTGACATACACGCCAACGCCGATGCTTTGCTCACAATAAGGTCACCTTCCAACCGAGAACCGATTTCGCGACACGTCCCTGTTGTTCGAGTCGTCTGGGATCTCTCACTTTCTCGATTGATGGAGAATCCCGCACACTCGTTACACGGTAGATGTAATACTTCGCACCGGCAGCACAACATGTGCGCCACTCGTAGTCGCTCATTTCGAAGCTACGCGAGATACCGGAAGTGGATTTCACCTCGATCCACTTCTCATCACCGTTAACCTCGTACGAGAGAATGTCGTAGCCTTCGCCAACTGACTCCTGGCTTACCCATGTTACGCGATCAGCAAGGTCCTCCTGCCCGGCCCTACGAAGAGCGCGTCTTTCGTGATTCAACACGAACTCCTCGCCCAGGCGGCCATTCTCCTCGGCCTGACGTTTGATTTCGAGAAGATCCTCTGGAGTTAACGTACTCCGCCGCAGGACGCGAGCGTCTCCCGATTCATACGCCTCGACCACCCGTTTGCGAACACGCGGTCGAACGCGGCTAGCCTTGGGACCGTCGAGAATGACCGTATCGCCCGTCGCATCCTCGGTTTCAAGTACTCGTCGGACCTGCGGTGTGCCTCCAGAATAAGGTCCGCCACCAGTGTACGTGCCTTCGTGAATCGAATCGAAATTGAAGAAGTACTCGGCGAGGCGCGTGGGTCTGACGAATGCGTGAAATTCAATCCCGCCGCGAAATAGTTTCGCACTCCGCGGCTGTATCAAGATCTCGTCGTCACGATTCCAAGACAGTCCAGAGATGTCGAAAAAACTCGAGGCGTTTCCCGTTGGGCCGCCATGGGCAATCCGACGGTGGTCGACGCCGACGAAAACGTTTCTAACAGTGTCGATGCCAAGAACGACGTCGCGATACCCGCGCAAACGCGGCAACCCCTTTTCGTATGTCGAGGTAATCTCGATCCGCCGCTCATATGACTTTTGGCGGCCCGAGCCTGTCACTTTGTAAACAAAAAGGCGAAATCTGAGTTGGTCGTTCGCTGACCGGAGGATCACGCGCTGTCCGTTTCGCGTGAGGCGACCGTTTGCAGGTCCAACTTTGAGATTCCAGCCCGAGTCGGCCAGAGCACCAAATACATGGAGCAAATGACTGTTCGTTGGAGCAGTCAGTTCCGTCATCAGGTGAGGCTCCTGCCGCTTTGAGTCCGGCGTTCCCGTTCGTTCTGAGTGACTTTGCGGTTTCAGGATAACCCACGGCCCGGATCGGTCAACTGTGACGAGAAATGGCGACGTGCCGCGCCGGCACACGAGGCCGCCTAGTCGCTCGTTCCGAGTCGCGGTACGGTCGAATCAGCACCCTGAAAGGAGGTGAATATGAATGGACCTGGTACTAAGACTCCGTGAGCTACGCCGCTTGTCCGGGTTGTCCCAGGAAGAGGTAGCGCGCCGTTCCGGCGTTGGCGTGAAGACCCTCAGTTCCTTCGAGACCGGCGTCCGCATCGAATCCCTCAAGGTCTCGCAGCTTCGAAGTATCCTACGCGCGTACGGCGTGACCGAAGCACACTTCTTTGGAAGCGATCTCGAAACGACTCTAGCAAACGACGCCGACGCAAAGCCGGTTCCCGGCGCCGAGAAGCTGAAGTCCCTGCCGATCCACGTGCGCCGCGCGCTCATCGAGCGCTTCGAGCTCATGATCGACACGGCGCTCGTCACGCTAGGCCATGAGCCCTTCGCGGTTCGGTCCGGTCATCCGTTGGAGGCGCGATCTCGACCGTTCGCGCCGTGAAGGGACGAACGGCCTCTCCTTTCGCTAGCATGCGTATGCAGAAGTGACGGTTCGGCAGCCCGAGGAGATCGTCCCGGCCTATCTCCGGCGAGAATTCCCGAGCGATCAAGTTGGCGTCCATCGCTCCCACCCGAAACGCAATGAGCGTTCCGACGTTTCCGAGGATCGCGTTCCGCATCGCCGGATCGACCTGATCCAGGAATTGGTTCGCGAGCACGAGCCCCACACCGTACTTTCTCAGCTCCGCGAGCATTTCCGCGACCGCCGTCGTCGTGAACGTCTGAAACTCATCGACGTAGATGAAGAAATCAGAACGTTCCTTCGGCGGCGCGTCGGCTCTGCTCAGCGCCGCGACGGATAGCACGGAGAGGAGGAGAGATCCGAAGAGCGCTGACGGCCCCTCTCCGATTTTTCCCTTGGCGAGATTCACGAGAAGGATTCTCCGGGCGTCCATCAGGGCGCGAGGTCGGAACGTGCTCTTCGAAGCGGCCACGATGCGATGGAGAAAGGGATCGGTCAGGAACGGGCCAATCTTGTTCAGGATCGGCGAGACGACTTCGGCGCGCAGCCGCCCGGCCGGATAGATCTCGAACTCCCGCGTCCAGAACTCGCCGACTGGTGCATGCGTGGCGTGTCGCGCCGCCGTCCGTCTGAAATCGTCGTTCGTGAGAAGCCGCGGAATGTCCGCGATCGTCGCGATCGGCTGATCCAAAAGCAGGAGAAGCGCGTTCCGCAGGATGTACTCCATCCGAACGCCCCAGGAGTCCGCGAAGACCTTCTTGAGCGCCGAGACAATGCCGGCGGCGACAAGCGGCCGCTGCGTGACTGGAACCGCTTCGAGAGGATTCAGCGCATCAGGGCCGTAGACGTCCGGAACGTCGAGGTAAGTCACGTCGGCGCGCCGGTCGTCTGGAATCCAACCTCGGATTCGACTGACGAGGTCACCGTGCGGATCGAGAAGGGCGAAACCCCGGCCCGCCGCGACGTCCTGACGCAGCATGAACTCCATGAGCGTCGACTTGCCGGTGCCCGTCTTTCCCACCATGTAGATGTGCGCGCGCCGGTCCTCGTTCGGAATGCCGAAGGGACGCGGCTCGCGCCACGTCGTTTCCCCGAGATACAGGATGTCGTTTCTGTTGCTCACGATCTGAGCATCGCGCGGGCCGCGCGGCACGCATAGGCGCTCCCGCTGCCCGCTCTGGCAATTCCGCCATCCATCTCAAACCGATCCGAAGGAGAAGTCATGTTTCAAATCAAACGCTACAAACGTTTCTGGGCGCTCTACCTCGACGAAGTCCTGATCTGCCTCACCGTCTACAAGCGCGGCGCGAGGGCGGTGCAACTGCTTCTCGAAAAGTACGGGGTAGGAACATGACCGAACCGGCCTCAAAGATCTACTTGCTTCTCACCGAGGATCCGAAGACCCGCCACAAGGTTCTCGTGATCCGCCACTACCTCGGCGGCAAGTTCAACCCGCAAAACCTGCGCGATTTCGCCTGGGGCATCTGGCCGAGTGGCGAGACCCCGGATGGCGATTCGTTCGCGGAGACCGATTGGTCCGAGCTCGCAGCAATGCTCAACAAACTCTGAAGGAGGACTTATGACCGAAGCAGCACTAGTTGCCCATCGCGGAGCGGAACTCATTGGACGGCAGGATCTACGAAATCTGCCGACTCCGGAGCCGACCGCGACGCACGTTCCGATCGCTCACGCTCGAATCGTCGAAACGCTCATCGAGACCCTCGCGCTTCGTCACCTTAGCGTCGTGAATGACGAATACGCCGTGACCGAAGACGGCATGCGGATGTTCGGCGCCCTCACGCTGGATGTCGAACACTCCGGCGTGCAGGTCGCGCTCGGGCTTCGAAACTCACACGACAAGTCGTTCTCGCTTGCCTTGACCGTCGGCTTCCGCGTCTTCGTGTGCGACAACCTGGCCTTCATCGGCGACTTCCAGGCCGTGATCGCGAGGAAACACACATCCAAGTTCAACCTGGACGAAACGCTCGCCATCGCCGTTCACCGGTTGCAGAAGGGCTTCGAGCCGATCGGCAAACGCATCGAGGTGTGGAAGGGATTCGAGCTTTCGGACCAAGACGCGAAAGGCATCATCTACGACGCCTTCATCGGCGACCAGCTCGACGCGCCGAAGCACCTCGCGAAGAACGTGCATCGATTCTATTTCGACCCGCGGTACGACGAGTTCAAGCCCCGGACGCTGTGGAGCATCCAGAACGCCTTCACGTCATCTTTCAAGGAACTCGATCCGGTTCCCCGGATGCGAGCAACGGCCAAGCTCGGCGAGTTCTTCAACCAACTTGGCCACTGAAAAGGAGAAACGCGGCCAGCGGAAGTCCCAGCCCCTCAAATTAATGAGGGGCTTTTCTTATGGCACGTATGCCGCGACCCGTGGTGCGCCGATGCCGATCATCTTGGCGTTGTCCGCTTTCCCCTCCACTCCAGTCGGCACGCCGCCTATCCAAACCGAAGGATTGGAGAACTGCAGCAGCCACGCCGGATTTTGTCCGGGAGGCAGATTGCAGCTCGTTCCGTAAGACATCGTGGTGATCCACGGCGTCGGACCGTTGCAGAATTGCCAGCCGAACTCAAAACCGTATGGGTCGTTCGGCACGGGCGTCGAGTTCGCGATGTCGTGCTGCGCACCCTCGGTATGAGTTGACTCGTGGGCAAAGGCCTGCGAGAACTCCGGGCCTTCAATACTCACAAGGTAGAAACCGGCTGCGGGAGTAAACTTGCCCCCCAGGGGCATGTAGGCGATAGCGCGATGCTCTTTGGTTAGAAGCCCTGCGGTGCTCGCCTTGAGGTCACGCCTGGCCTGATTTGCGTCAGTGCTCTGCGCGAAAGCCTTGAGGTCCACGTTGCCGTCTCCGGTTTCGTTGTACTGGAAGAGACGGATGCCAGCGAGTTGCCACCTGGAAGTGACGAGTGAGTTCTTGTTCGCGAGGTTCTTCGCGTCCACTCCGCCCTGGGCCATCACGTACACCTTCTGCTCGTCGCCTCCCATGCTTTGGAGCGCCGCCGGCGTGTACAGAACAACGGTGGGCACGATCACGCGCTGCCACGGAGCCACCGCACGTCGCCTGCCCGTCGTGTTCTGCGCCTCCGCGTACACTCCCAGGAGCTGAATCTCGGGCGGCGCCTCCACCGCTTCGCACCTGAACGGTGTTCCGCCCTGCCGAAGGATTTCTCCCTGCGCGTCCGGACGGATCTCCAGCGTCTCGCCCGTTTCGAGGAAAACCATGCCGTAGTAACTGCCAGCGTGACCGGTGACGAAGGACGGCTGCACGGCATCCGCTAGGCGGAAGACTCTCCTGAAGTCGCCTCCGGAACGCAACTCCGTTTCGCCTTCCGGAAGCGCGATGTGTGTCACACCGTCAAGCTGGATCACGAACTCGTTCGCGAAAAGCGCCGACTCGTGCACGGCTATGCGCCGGTCGACGGGTGCTCCGGGCTCGGAAAACCCCAACGCGCTTTTCGCGAGCTGACTTCCGTCCGCGCCCGGGATCACCTCGAACAGATTTTGCGCGGCGACGGGAATTGAAAGCAGGAAGACGAACGCAAATTCAACTGTCCTCTTCATGGCCTTTCTCCGGCTTGAAGACCGCACAGGAACGTGTGCATCCGCGACCGCCGCGGATGACCACAACACTCCTGAGGTGTGAGCGATTCTACACTCAAACGACACTCATAAGGTGTTCGCGTTCGGAAGGTCTCGGGCGTAGGAATCAGGCGTGGCTGAGCGTCGCGGCGCTGCCAAGCGCGCCCTTCAGGTCTTTGGATCGAACATCCGGACTGCCCGGAAGGCCCAGAATCTAACCCTCGTAGACCTTGCCGAGCAGTTCCAGTCGCATGAGAACTATCTCGCCGGCGTGGAGCGGGCCGAAAGAAACATGTCGGTGCTGAATCTCTTCTACCTGTCGGCGGCGCTCGGGAAACATCCCGCCGAGTTCTTCGAGGGAATCACGATCGAGGAGCTGAGGAAGCTGCCAGCGAAGAGCCCGAGACGATTGCGGTCCGAGCGGCGCCGGAGGTAATGTGCGTGAAATCTAGTTCAATGAACGTGAGCCTGCTCGTCATCGACTACGTTGTGATCTGCGAGAAGCGGCGCCAGTTCCTGGACTTCACCGAGTTCGTCGACCTCTGGATGATCGCGAACGAGATCGCGGAGGAAGAGGTGTCACGCCACCTCGGAGAAGCTCCGCAGTCTCTCTCGCCTTCCGCTCCGCGATCTCGCGGGTGAGCCCGCGCTCGTCGATGTCCGGATGCCCTTCGACGTAGCCATGCCAGATGGCGCCCACTTTCTCAACCCTGATGTTCATGAGCGAACGGTATCGATTTCCGTAGTCGCGGCGGAAAACTCCCCGGAAACGAGAGTCACGATCGGGTCGAGCGCGGGCAAAGTCGCGGCCCGCAGCGAAACGCACACGCTGTTGTTCTACCCGGCGAAGAACCGACTACCGAGGCGCGCCGTGTACCTGTTTTGTACCTGACAGGGGGGTCTGAGGAGGAACGGGAGGAATGAGAGGGTCGTGTTTTCTGTAAGTTACTGATTCTACGGACCCCTGCTACGGTTCAACTCCCGCCGCCTCCACCAATTATCCGGCCGTCAAACCGCCCCGGTATTGTTCGTCGCTCACCTTTTCCAACCAATCGACCGTCTTGCCGTCCAGCTGTTCCACGATGGCGAGGTGCGTCATGGCCGTGGTTGCTGTGGCGCCGTGCCAGTGCTTCTCACCCGGCGGGCACCAGATCATGTCGCCGGGCCGAATCTTGTAGAGCGGGCCTCCCCAACTTTGTACCAGGCCGCAGCCAGCGGTCACGATCAGTGATTGGCCGAGCGGGTGGACGTGCCATGCCGTCCTCGCGCCGGGCTCGAACGTCACACTGACGCCGAGTGCGCGCGCCGGATCGCTTGTCTGAAAGAGAGGATCAATGCGCACGCTGCCGGTGAAATTCGCGGCCGGGCCTTTGACGGAAGCCTGTGAGCCAACTCGTTTGATGTCCATGCTTCTATCTCCCGAAGCGCTCGAAGCGATACGCGAGTTCCGGGCCGCCTGTCCCTTCGTACGCCAGTTGTCCGACGAGCAGCGCGAAAGGTTCGGTATAACGAGCAATCCGTAGGGGGCCAGCGTCCACAGGATCGAAGCCGGCATCGCGGATCAGCGTGGCCACTACACGTTTGCCGCTCTCGTCATCGCCGCAGTACACCAGGCTTGGCGGCTTTGCTGCGTGCCTCGAACACGTCGAAGAGCACTTCGCTCGGCACGGTGTTGAAAGCGAGGACCACGTGAGCGCCGCTGACCTTCTTTTGCCAGCACTTCCGCACCCGAAGAGGTGTGCGCGACGACGAGCTCCGTGTTCGCAGCATTCATCGGCAACGAGCAGCTCACGATGACTTTGCCTGACAAGTCGCCCGCTTGCTTCAACGCGTCGTCGACGCGGGACCAGTGCACCGCGAGCAACACAGCGTCCGCATCTTGCGCTGCCTCGCGCGGCGTTCCCGCGCGCGCATTCCGACCCGCGTCGCGCGCGAGTCTCTTCAGCTTCTCTTCGCTCCGCGCATAGCTGAAGACGACCTCGTGTCCCGCCCGCGCGAAGATCGTTCCGAGTTTCCCACCCATCAAGCCTGAACCAAGAATTCCGACTCGCATCACAGACCGGTTCTCTTCTCCAGCGCTTCCGGGTACCGCGCCCCCTGGATGGTGATCCCCGAGGCGGCGCGATCGATCTCGCGGAGATCGTCGGGCGTGAGTTCGACTGCGGCTGCTCTGATGTTCTCCTCGAGGCGTGTCAGCTTCGTCGTGCCGGGGATGGGAACGATCCAGGGCTTTCGCGCAAGCAGCCAGGCGAGCGCAATCTGAGCAGGTGTCGCCTTCTTCCGTTCTCCGATCTTGCGAAGCAGATCAACGACGGCCGTATTTGCTTTCCGAGCCTCCGGCGTAAAGCGAGGAACGATGTTGCGGAAGTCGGAACTATCGAAGGTCGTGTTCTGGTCGATCTTTCCGGTGAGAAAACCTTTGCCGAGAGGACTGAATGGAACGAACCCGATTCCAAGTTGCTCGAGCGTTGGCAGCAACTCCTCTTCAGGCCGTCTCCACCACAGTGAGTATTCACTCTGGACTGCAGTAACCGGCTGCACAGCGTGTGCGCGGCGGATCGTCTTCACTCCTGCTTCAGAAAGGCCGAAGTGCCTGACCTTCCCCTGCCGGATCAGATCCTTCACCATTCCCGCGACGTCTTCGATGGGCACGTTCGGGTCGACGCGGTGTTGGTAGTACAAATCGATGGCATCGACCTTCAGCCGCTCGAGTGAGCCCTCGGTGCTCTCCTTGATGAACTCGGGCCGGCTATCCACAACCTGCTGGCCGTCAGGATCGAGCCTGAGGCCGAACTTCGTGGCGATCACCACTTGATTACGCACGGGAGCGAGAGCTTCGCCCACGAGTTCCTCGTTCGTGAACGGACCATACATTTGCGCCGTGTCGAATAAGGTGATCCCGCGTTCGACGGCCACCCGAATCAGCGAGATCATCTCCCGCTTGTCCGCAGCCGGACCATAGCCATAGCTCATTCCCATGCAGCCGAGGCCAATGGCCGAAACTTCGAGGTTGCTGTTTCCCAATTTACGCTTCTGCATTCGTTACTCCTTTGAGCCGCACGATCAGCATCAAGACGAGGGCCAACGCGAGCGCCAAAAACTTTCACGCTGGCCGCCCGTACCCTTGCCCGGAGGATTGATGACGTCGCTCAGCAAGAACGCCAGAGTGGCAGGGCTCCTATACATCCTGGCCTCAGTAGTTGGTGTCGTGCGCCTCATGTACATTCCCAGCGCCTTGATCGTGCATGGGAACGCGGCAGCGACGGCCAACAATATCGCGGCGCACGAATTGCTCTTCCGCCTGGGCATTGTCAGCTACTTGCTCGCCACTGTTCTGTTTCTCCTCGTCACGTTGACTCTTTATCGATTGCTCAAGGGAGTCGACCAGGGGCTCGCTGTCTTGATGGTGATCCTGGGCAGCTTGATGCCGGTGCCGATATTCTTCGTCAACTCAGCGACCGACGCGGCCGCCCTGCTGTTCGCGCGCGGCGGCGATTTCCTATCAGTCTTTGACAAGCCGCAGCGCGACGCCTTCGCGATGCTGTTCCTAAACCTGCATCACCACCTTGACCTGGCCAACGCGATTTTTTGGGGCCTGTGGCTCCTTCCACTCGGCCTGCTGGTGTACAGATCGCGCTTCCTGCCCGCTTCCTCGGCGTTTGGCTGATGATCTGTTGCTTCGTCTGGTTGGCGTTCAGCTTTACGGGCTTACTGCTCCCCGGGCACGAGGACAAGGTGTTCACCTTCGGCCAACCCTTTATGTTGGGAGAGGTGGCGACCATGCTCTGGCTCGTGATCATGGGTGCCAAGGAGCAGCGGGTGGCCGCAGCATCCTGATCGCCGTCCCGAAGGGTCGTCTATCTCACTCCGGTCCGCAATTCCTGAAAGTGCGTGGCCTTCACGACGACACCCGTTGGCGTTGAGTCGGTGTACGCCATCGGCGGAAGTCCCAGATTTGACCTGGCCGGATCCAGCGCGTTTCGCAGATCGGTCAGGTGCACCGCTTTGATGAAGATCGCGGAAGTGAGCGTCGGATCGGTGAAGGAGGCCGCGCTCAATCCGGCCAGCCCGCGAACGGCATTGACAGCCGTCCGCAGTTGCGTGACGTGCTCCGCCTTCACGACCGTCGATTGAACGATGAGCGGATCATCCGTGAACACCACTGTGGTGGCGAGATCGAGATTGCTGAAGGCGGATCGTTTTCCCACCGAGTCAACCGCGCGAACTTTGTACAGATACGCGGTATTCGCAAGGACCGCCGTATCCGTGAACGCGTTGGTCGCAGAAGTGCCGACGACTTCGAACACACCGAAACCACTGCTTCGCGCGACTTCGTATGTCGAGCCGGAGATCGGAAGCCACGACAGAAGCACCGCCGGGGCAGGAGTCGGTGTCGCGGAAAGAGATGCCGGTGCTGCCGGCGGTGTCGCTCCGGTGCCGCTCACGCTGCCGGCGGTCGCGGCGTTGACGGCGTCGATGTCGGCTCCAACGTCCTTCCCATCCGTGCCGGCGTTCTTGTAGGCACTGGTCGCCGCCAGTTTGTAGTTGCCTCCCGCGAGATCGATGAACCCGACCGCAGCCAGCGACGCCGGAAAGAAATTGTCGACCGGATAGTTGGATGCGTTTCCGCCGGCCAGGATGTTGCGCCGAAAGACCGCTCCCGGAAAAAACGTGGTGAGCGTCAGAAGCGGATTGCCATACGTGCCTGTCCCGCCCACTCCGTACAAGTTGTGTGGCGTCAGGTTGTTGGTGTAAGTGAAGCCGCTGTTTGGAGGCCGTCCGCTCCGATGGCATCGCCTGTCTGAAAAGCCGTGTTGTGGTCGATGGTAACGTCGGCCGTGCCGTCCAGCGGCTGAATCAGCCGGCCGCTGCCGCCCCACGTCGCTCCGTTCACGTCGTCGAACAGATTGTCCTTGATCAGAATGCGGCTGGTGACCTGGCTGGGAAAGTTGTTGTCGGTGCCGAGGAGGTTCACGCCGCTGCCGGAGTGGCGAACGATGTTGTGCGAGAAGGTCACATCTTCAACCGTCGACCACGGCGCCGTGCCGTCCTGGTTGCGCACCGTGAAGAGAATCGCGAAGCCGTTCTGGGCAGCGGCCCAGTTGTTCTCGAAGAGGTTGCCGTCGGCGATCACGCGGCGCGCGTTTTTCAGCTCCAGCAGATTTTTGATCACAAACGCCGTCGTCCGCCAGGCCACCGGCTTGGTTATGTAGTTGCCGCGAATCTCGATGTCCGATGGAACCAGGTTCGTGATCCATGGATCTGAACCGCCGAAGAGAACGTTTTCCGCGGCGCCTTCGAGATAATTGTTCGCGATCTTGAACGGCCCCGGACCATTCCATCCTGCAATCGCTTGCGTATCGGCTGAGGTGCTGTGAATGTCGGAGACGTATGAATCGATGATGGCGGCCGAGCCGGAGTTGAGTGCGACTCCGCGCGACACATTCACCGCCGGCTGGCCATGCACGTAAACGCGATCGAGGATCAGCGAGTAAGGGACCTGGCTCAACGCATTCTGTGCGCTCGAGCCATCGCCGAGAGTCACCACACCGAAATTGATGCTGAGACTCGACGCGACCGTAAATTCGATACCGACCAGTCGATAGTGATGCGCGCCGGGAGCGGTCTGCAGGGCGGGGCGGATGAGCTGGCAACGATCTTCGGAAGCAGAGCCGTATACGCCGGCGACATGCGCGTGCCTTCGGGCGGGAGGGTGCTATCGGAAGCGGATGTGCGCACGACGATCCATCCCGTTCCGCTCTTCACGCGCAGCGTGAAGGAACCTGAAAACGTGGCGCCTGCCTGCGGGAGAATCGTGTCGCCGGGTTGTGCGGCATCAAGAGCGGCCTGGAGGTTACCTCCGGCTGCAACGAAGGTGGTCACGCCGGAGGAGAGTGGATAGGAAGTGTCGACAGTTGTCTGAGGAGGCGCTGGCAAATTCTGCGCGTTGCCGTCCGGCGCCAGGCAGATTGCGAAAAATCCGACGACAAACAGCAAACGCGGCGTGTTCATCGCGTGATCCGGCGGCGATTATATGTTATTTGCCGTATCAGCCTCTCGGGCTAATTCGCCAGCGGATCCATCGACCGAAATGCCTCGCGAAGCTGGTCGTCGGTCAGTTTGTCGACCTGCACAAGCATTGGCTTCTGAATATCGAGACCGGCGATCGATGTCGCGTGGGTCCGCATCCACTCAGTGAGCAAAGTGCCGATACGCCGGTTCGCTGCGCCGTGCGGCGTATTGGCAGGACCGTTGTAGGCGATGGCGTTCATCGCCGCTCGCGGCGCGGGAGCAAACGCAATCTCCGAAAGCTTGGCCCGGAACTCCAGTTCAGCGCTGCCACCGATCGGGACGAGGTTGTGCTTCTTGTCGATGGCATGACGTCCCTCATGTGCCCAGATCGATGATGCGAACTCATCGCGGGTAACCCTGGCGACGAACGCATCGCGCTTGGCGATTCCGTTTAGTTTTTGGCCATCGAGATCACGCATCACTTGATCGACATACTGGCGACGCAGCCGCAAGGCCACTCCGCCAGGCAAAAGCGCAGGATCCTTCGCAATGCGCTCTTCGTCGCGCCGGCTGTCCTCGTCGATCTCACGATCTTGTTGTGCATGTGCGGCTGGATCGTTGAACTTCAGCCACATGTCATACGGGCCCGCCGCATACAACGGACGCACCTGGTACACCGCCGTCGCTGTCGCCCATCCCCCGTCGCCTGATCGGCCGTCGTTGACCCACGACCAGAATCCGTTGGAGATGATGCCGTCCAGGGCGATGAAATGGAGCGAAGCCGTGCGGCCGTATTGCGTCACCTCACGCTGCTCATCCAGCACGCGATGCGCGAGGTGAACGTCGAATTTGGTGCCGGTCGAACCCACTGAAATGTAAGCGCCGAACAGGCGGCTGACGGCGTCCTGCAGGGCGGATTGTGAGTACGCCGACTTTTCGTTCAGCTCTTTCCACAACGCGCGTCCCGACTCGTCGACGATCTTCTGGAGCTCGGCCGGCTTGGCGCGGTTCAGGGCCAGGTTCCGGTAGTACTCGTTTACTTTCTGTACAAATGTTCGCGTGGCGGTGTTGTACGCAACGATTTCCGCCACGCGCTTGTCGTCTGCCTGGATTGGTTCCCTGGCACAAGGATCGCGCAACACCATCGCCGCCTCGGTGAAAAAACGCGAATCGGCGAGCGCGAGTCCTGCAGCGCGCCGCTGTGCGACGGGCACATCAGGCGAGTGCCAGGTCGACAACGCATCACTGAGAGTCGCCGCCGCCGGCGTGAGGAGTGACGACTGCGCCGTCGGTCCGAAGTACCCGCGCCACGCCGCGAGCGCAGTCGGGCCATCGTTCGAGAGCAGCGCCGCGTCGAGGAGCGCCCGTGCGGGCGGCGCCAGCGGTCCGGCCTTTGCCACCACGGCGGCCATCTCGAGCTTCGCCTGTGCGAGGTTGGCGGCGTCGTCCTCGCAACGGCCCGTCAGACGTGCTCTTCGGACCGGTTCGAGGAGTGCGCTGGCGTGGAACGTCGCCGCGCGGCCGCGGTCGACCTCCTGCTTTGCGACGGTGATCGCGTGTTGCGCGGCAGTGGCGGCGGCGCTGAAGTCCTCGCGCAATTCCGCCGCGATTCGCGCCCGCTCGATCCAGGCGGCGGTAGCCTGCTCGCTTGCATCGTTCACTCGAGCGAGATCTCGCTCGGCCGCGACGGCGTCGTGGTCCAGACGCCATTCGATGTTCCCGAGCCGGACCGCTGCTCGATCGCGTTGCTTGGGATCGGGATCGTGGTCCATGGCAGCGCGATACAGCTTGCGCGCGCGATCGAAATCGAGGTTTGCGGCCGCCTGATCGGCGTCGGCAGTTTGCGATTGTGCCGACGAGGTGGTGACCAGGAGCAGCAAACCGAGAAACGCCTTTCGCATGCGTTAAGCGTACGCAATGCGGGGCATGGCTGTCTTGAATCGAATTAGCGTCCTGGAACGCTTTGACTGCGGCGAAACTCGCTCGGCGTCACCCCGGTAAGCGAGCGAAACGTTCGCGTCAAGTGACTGTGGTCTGCAAACCCTGCCTCCAGCGCCACCTCGCTCAGTGCGCAGCCTGCGCGGATGCGATTCTTCGCGAACTCGACGCGCCGCTCGCGAATGAATTCACCGACCGTGCTTCCGAAATGGCGGCGGAACGATCGCGCCACATGAACGGGATGGACATTCGCCGCCGACGCGAAGTCGCTGAGCGTCAGCGGCTCGCGAAAACTGGAGAGGATTTCATCATGAATGTTCTGCAGCCATGTGGGTGCGGGAAGGGGGTGCTGCGCGCGCATGAATGCCGCCAGCAGCTCGAGCAACAGCGCCTCAATCACCATTAAAGAGAGCGTGTCGTTCCGGCGCAGCTCGAGAACCAATCGCGACATGATCGATGACGACACGCCTGATTCAACGGCGCGGCAATCATCGAAACTCACACGACACCGTACCAGCCACGCCGGATCGGGTTGAATGTTGATGCAGCGTGTTGCCATCCGGAACTCGTCGGCATGGACCTCGCCGCTCGGGTGCGGGACGAGATGATGCCGCGCGCAGTCGCGCGTCGATTTTGGCAGCCGCTCGCGATAGCCGCCGCGCGCGACATAGGTCAGGTAGGGTCCGGTGTGGTCATGCCATGCGATCGTGGTTCCGGCGAGATAGTCCGTGATGGAGATGGCGAACGCGCCAATGCGGTGCGTGGAAATACTTCTCCCGAAGAACTCGGCCGTCCGATGCATGCATGGTGATACGGTCGGCCGGTTCGAAGGTTAGGTCACCATGACAAGACAGCTCAAAACGTCTTCGCGATCGACAGCGCGACTGTCGCTCCCTGCGCGAAAGTCTCCCGCTCGACGGTGTTCAGTCCGTGCGAGTACAACTCGCGATACACCGATGGCGTGATCGTGACATCGCCGACCGGCAACGAGAATTGCAGACGCAGCCCGCCAGCGGAGAAGCCCGAACCTTCATCGATTTCACCATGCCACCGACCGATGGTCTGATACTGACCCGCCACGCTCAGCGCGACGCCGACTCGGCCGACTGAAACCGACGGCCCGACGCTCCATCGGAAATTCTTCGGCGCACGAAAACCGCGACTGTTGGTGGTGACCGGCACCGTCATCTGGAGCAGTGCCGAGGTTGTGGTCCTGCGAAGCGGATGACTCCACGCGATCTCCGCTTCCGGCGCGAAAACGCCGATCCCGAACTGCAGATGCTCGTGCTTTTTTCCCTGCCGGCCGAGCGCGATCGGATCAGGGATGGTGTGACCGAGAGGCAGTGTGGTCCCCAATCCAAAATGCCAGCGCGACGTACCCCAAAGCAGCAGAAGATCGCCGTCCGAAATGCCGCGCAGCGTTTCGGTGCGGTGATGGATGTCGCCATACGGCGGAACGAAAGGCTCACCGGTCAGTGTCGTATATTGCAAGCGTTGATCTTTCACGTCGTACGGGAGGCGCAGCGACATCGCGACTCCGGGGCGCAGTCCGTAGGCGGCGCTCAACTCGGAATGAAACAATGCCAGGCGTACGTGATGCTCGTGGTCGGGGATCGTCATCACGGCACACTCGGGCGCAACATCGGGACAGCTCGCGACATGCGACGTGCTGAACGTTCCGCGCGCGAACGTCGTCGCGATCGCCCATTTGCCGGGCGACGGAATGGCTTGCGTTGCCCCTCCACCGGAGAGGTTCGGATTCGCTCAGGCGGGTCAGGCGTAGACGCTGGGCAACAATCCGAGGAGGAGTGCAGCGATGACGAGGTAGCGCATCAGCGTTCCGCCTTTTCGATCGCCGCCAGCACTTCGTCCCACATCCCGCCCGTCACAGCCGTTACGAATTTCCCGCGCGCGTCATACACCCGGATGTACGGCAGCGCCTCGGCGCGCAGCTCGGTGGCCTGCTTGGCAGCGTCGTTGTCCCACTTGCCGATGTTCACACGTCGCATGGCGAGATTCTTCTTCGCCTGCATCAAATGCTGCAGCCGTGCCTCGAGGACGTGACACGGTCCGCACCAGTCAGCGTAGAAGTCGACAATCGTGACCTTTCCGGGAGCCATGAGCTGCGAGAGGTCGACACGCTTGCCGTTCGTGTACGACGCAATGTCGAGCGCTTTCACAACCTCCGGCGGCAGCGGTTCGATGTCCCGTGGCTTCTCGCCCGGGAAAACTGCGCCGAACCCGGCATTCGACAGGGCGGCCCGCAATTGTTCGCGATCGAATGTTGCCGGCACGTCGACCGTCGCCGTTTTCGCCTTGACGTCGACTCTGGGGTTCGTCACGCCGCGGACGCTGCTCAGCGCCCTGACGATCGGCGGTGCGCACGCGGCGCAATCGATGCCGATGACTTTGAATGTGAGTGTGTCGGCTGCAAGTGGCGCAGCCAAAGCAATAACAAGAAACAATGATTTCATGAGCGCTCTCCAGTTTTTCGGTGGATGGATCGAGCGTGACTGGAGTATCAGACTAGGAGAACGGAGAGAGTCGCGAGCCGGCGCGACGTCGGAGGCGATTCGAAACTGAGAGTTTCGCGCCTGCCCGCGTGGGCCGGCAGCGCGAGCGAAACCGTCATCGGGATCGCGACGAACTGTGGCTGCACATGAGCGCCCCTGGTCGCGGTCGCTTCGTTGTCACGGGTCGGGGTCGCGCAATTCGTTTCGTTGCAGCAGACGGGATGCGTCGTGATCGACGCCGTACTCGACCTCTGGTTTCGGCAGCACGGCTTCGCCGCACAGAATCCAAACTGTGAGGTGAGCGGCAGGAAGCCTGTCAGCAGCAGCGTGGCAACGACCGCGGAGAGCGCTCGCACGATCATGGTCAACGATCTCGCGGGCGCGAGCATTTCCGATATTCTCCCGTGTCGATTTCGCCCTCCCTTGTTCGACGCATGGGTAAGGAGAAAAGAATGCGATTCATGATGATTGTCAAAGCCACCAAGGAGTCGGAAGCGGGCGTGATGCCGGATGAGAAGGACCTCAGCGACATGGGTAATTACAACGAAAAGCTGGTTAAAGCGGGCGTGATGCTCGACGGTTCGGGCCTGCAACCCAGCTCCAAGGGCGCTCGCGTGAAGTTTTCGGGCGGCAAGCCGCGCGTCATCGACGGGCCGTTCACCGAGGCGAAGGAGTTGATCGCCGGCTACTGGCTGATCCAGGCGAAGTCGCGCGATGAAGCGATCGAGTGGGCTAAGCGCGTGCCGTTTGTCGACGGTGAGATCGAGATCCGCCAGCTCTTCGAGCTGGAAGACTTCGCGCCCGGTCCGGCGATCGACAAGCACCGCCAGATCGAGAAGGAATTGAAGAAGAAGAAATCGTGACCGACGAGACGCATCACGCCATCGACGCCGTGTGGAGGATCGAGTCTGCGAGGCTGATCGCCGGGCTGACCCGGATCGTCCGCGATGTCGGTGTGGCCGAGGAGCTGGCGCAGGATGCGTTGGTGGCGGCGCTGGAGCAATGGCCGGAGTCAGGCATCCCGGACAATCCGGGCGCCTGGCTCATGGCGACGGCGAAGCACCGCGCCATCGATCACGTCCGCCGAAACGTCATGCTCGAGCGCAAGCACGCCGATCTGACACGCGAGCTCGAGACGCTGAACGCACCAGATTTTGACGCAGCGCTCGACGATCCCATCGGAGACGATCTGCTGCGTCTGGTGTTCATCGCGTGCCATCCGGTTTTGTCGACCGAGGCGCGCGTTGCGTTGACGCTGCGATTGTTAGGCGGCTTGACGACCGACGAAATCGCGCGCGCGTTTCTCGCGCCCGAGGCCACCGTTGCGCAGCGCATCGTCCGCGCGAAGCGGACCCTGGCGGAGGCGCACGTTCCGTTCGAAGTTCCGCGAGGAGCGGATTTCGCGGTCCGGCTGTCGTCGGTCCTCGAAGTCATCTATCTCATCTTCAATGAAGGTTACGCGGCGACTGCAGGCGACGACTGGCTTCGACCTGCTTTGTGCGAAGACGCGCTCCGGCTCGGTCGCATCCTGGCGGAGCTCGTGCCGGACGAAGGGGAGGTCCATGGTCTGGTGGCGCTGATGGAAATTCAGGCGTCACGCTTCAAGGCCCGGATTGGGCCGTCGGGAGAGCCGGTGCCGCTTTTCGATCAGGACCGCGCCCGCTGGGATCATGTTCTCATTCGTCGCGGCCTGGCCGCCCTCACTTGCGCCCAACGCCTCGGCGCCCTCGGTCCATACGGATTGCAGGCCGCGATTGCCGCATGTCACGCGCGAGCGAATGCGCCCACGGAGACCGATTGGAATCGGATCGCGGCGCTATACGATGCGCTCGCGGAGATCGCGCCGTCGCCGGTCGTCGAGTTGAACCGCGCGGTCGCGATTTCGATGGCCTACGGCCCGGCGGCCGGCCTCGAGATCGTCGATGCGCTCACCGCCGAGCCTTCGCTCAAGGGCTATCACTTTTTGCCGGCCGTGCGCGGCGATCTTTTGAAAAAGCTCGGACGATTCGACGAAGCGCGCGCGGAGTTCGAGCGCGCGGCCGCCCTCACCCGCAACTCTCGCGAGCGCAAGCTGTTACTCGAGCGCGCAGCCGCCTGTAAGTAAAGCGGGACGTGCGTCACATCGTCCGACGCTGCGCGCCGATAGGCTGCCTGCGTGAGACTGCTGGCGGCGATCCTTCTTTGCTCGAGCACTGCCCTCGCGCAGAACGTTTCGCTGCGGCTGATCACGAGCGGGCTCGATTTGCCCGTTGCCATCACGCACGCCAACGATTCGCGACTGTTCATCACGCAGCAACGCGGACAGATCGTCATCTACGACGGCACGCGCATCCTGCCGACGCCGTTCCTCGACATCCGCACCATCGTACTTTGCTGCGGTGAGCGCGGACTTCTCAGCGTCGCATTTCATCCGCAATACGCGCAAAACGGGTTCTTCTTCGTGTACTACAACGACGCGACCGGCGACATCAACATCGCGCGCTACCACGTGACGGCGGACCCCAATGTCGCCGACCCAAATTCAGCACTAATCCTCAAGACGATTGCTCATCGTGATTTTTCGAATCACAACGGCGGCCAGCTCGCGTTTGGAGCGGATGGCTTTCTGTACGCCGGGACTGGCGACGGCGGCAGCGGCGGCGACCCGTCCAACAATGCTCAGAACCTCCAGATACTCCTCGGAAAGATTCTTCGCCTCGACGTCGACAATGGTCCGCCCTACATTCCGCCGCTGAATCCATTCGTTGGCCGGACCGATGCCAGTCATGAAATCTGGGCGTACGGTGTCAGGAACCCATGGCGATTCTCGTTCGACCGCGAAACGGGCGATCTTTTCATCGGAGACGTCGGCCAGAATCTTTACGAGGAAATCGACTTCCAGCCGGCGTTGAGCACGGGCGGCGAAAACTACGGCTGGCGAATCATGGAAGGACTCCACTGCTACAACGCGACAACGTGCAATCAGTCGGGACTCGTTCTTCCGGTGATCGAATACACCCATACAAACGGCGCGTGCTCAGTGACCGGCGGCTATCGCTATCGCGGCTCGCGCTCGTCGCGTCTGCGAGGCGTGTATTTTTACGGCGACTACTGCAACGGCGTGATTTGGGGCGCGACGCGACAGCCGGACGGAAGCTGGAGTCCGACGCCGCTGTACGACGCGCCGTTCTCCATCAGCGCCTTCGGAGAGGATCTGAACGGCGAGTTGTACGTCGCGGATTACTCCAGCGGCCGGGTGTTGGCGATCGACGATCCGCTCGCTCCGACTATCACGACCATCGCACCAGGTTCGGGCCGCTCGAACGGTGGCGAGGCGGTCACGATCTCGGGAACGAACCTCGCCAATCCCGCATCAGTGACCCTGGGCGGATCGGCCGCGACAATCACAGCCAGCAACAGCGTATCGATCACCATCACCACGCCGCCCGCACCGTCGTTAGGCACAGTGACTGTTGTTGTGACCACGGTGGGCGGCACCGCGACCGGTGGATTTCGCTATGACCTCGGTTATCCGCTCACGGTGACGGCCACCGCGACTGCGCCGCGGTCGGTGCACGTGTCGTGGTCATCAGTTCCAGGTGCTGATGGATACGAAGCCGTGCGCAGCTCGGACGGGTCTGCATTTTCGACCGTCGGCACTGTTGGCGTAACAGATCTCGACGATTCCGGCGTCAACGAAACGACTTCCTATCTATACAAGGTGCGTGCTACATCCGGCGCGACACTCGGTTCATACAGCGCTCCGGACCTCGCGACCACCGTCATGTTCAGCGACGAGCCGCTGACTGCCGGAGTTGTCGTGAAGAGCGAACATCTCGTGCAACTGCGCGCTGCCGTCAACGCGGTGAGAGTTCTGGCCACGATCGGCGCATTCATGTTCACGGATTCAACGCCGTCAGTAATCCGCGCCATCCATTTGACCGAGCTGCGCTCCAAACTCGATGAAGCCCGCTCCCACCTCCAACTCGGTTCGCAGTCCTACACCGACTCGATCACACCCGGATCGACTGCCGTGAGAGCGATTCATTTCCAAGAGCTGCGCGACGGCGTCCGGTGAAACTTCAGGTCGAGTTCTTTCAAGACCCTTTTCGGCGCGACGGCCCGAAAACTCTCGTCGATGAGCGAGTACAACACGTCGAGGGGAATCTTCTTGGTGGGGTTGAGCGTCACCCACCCCTTCGCGCCCATGCCGTAGTGTGTCGGTTCGCTGCCCGGAAGCGTTAGCGCGAAGTCGCGCGACTGAGGAAGTTTCACCGAAAAGCTGACCGCGTTTTTTTCTTCGCGCATGAAGACGAAGGTCTTGCCTTTCACCTTGAATGCACTCTCACCCCACGGGAACTCTTCGGTCACGTGCGGGTAGCGCTTCGCCCGTTCGCGGATCGCATCGCCGGTCTTCACGAATGCATCCTGGCGGCCATCGCTTTGGCCTCGAGGTACGGAAATTCGAGATCGGACGTCGTCCGCGAACATCGCTCGAGATCCTGCGCTGCGCGTCGTCGATCGCCCGATTGCGCAGTGCGGACCGCAGCCACGAACCACCCGTGCGTGACAGTGCCGTTCTCGCGTGCCGCCGAGATCACAGCGTCGATCGGAACCGTTCCCCGCAAGCCTCCGATCATGGCGTCCTCGAGTTTCTCGAAGCTGCCCTTGGGCGCATCGCCGACGGCTTGTTTTGCCGCCGCCAGAAGTTTTTCAGCGTCCGCCGTCCTGCCCTGAAGTAGAAGCCCTCCCGCCGCGTAGGTCTCAAAGAGCGGAAGCAGTTCTGCCTCGATTTCCTTCGAATTCTTCGCCAGCAGGTCGGCGCATTGTGCGAAGTCGCCGGTTTCGATGAGGCGTTCAGCTTTCATTTGAAGCGCAATCGATCTCAGGTCGCGCGAGCGGATCGCAACATCAATCCTTGTGTCGAGTGAATCATCGCCCTTGAGTCGCAGCATCTTCGTGGAACGCCACCAGCTGGCTTCCGGGGATTCGCGGGATGCGAGAACTTTCTGTGTGTCGGTCGCCGCTTTCCAGTCGCCCGACGCCAGCGCGAGTAGCCATTGCGCGCGGAGGACATTGAGGTCGCGCGGGTGCGACTTTCGAACCTCTTCGACTTTGGCAACCGCATCCGACGGATTGCCGTTGGAGATGGCGGAATTCGCGTAGTAGAGGACAGTCTCCGGATCGAAGCCTTGCATGTCCATCGCGACGCTGAACTCGCGCAGCGCGTCGTCGTAGCGCTCCATCGTCTTGTAAGCCTGACCGAGCGCGACATGCGGCCAGATGAGTTTGGGGTCGAGCCGGATCGCTTCCTGATACTGAGCGGCCGCCGCTGACGGATCCTTCTCAACGCGGCCGAAGAGATAATGCGCTTTGCCCGAGTCCGGCGATGCGCTCAGCATCTTTTGGTATTCCTGGCGCAAGGCTTCCTGACGTCCGTTTTCGCGGTTGACGTCCTGATAGGCCCGATGCGCCTCGAGATCGTCCTGGGCACAGTCGGCAATCCACCGATGCGCCATTTCGGAAGCCGCCTCTGACGAAGCCGTCATGCTGGCGAGGTAGACCTGCGTGCGACGCGTCGGCGTATCGCACGGCGCGTTCATCACGGCGCGATCGATGGCTTTCTTCGCTTCGTCGGCCTTTCCTTGGCGCAGCCGGGTCAATGCCAAGCGCCGCAAGTCGACATCTTTGGCGGCGTTGAACGAGACTTTCAGCACCGCGTGCGAGCTGTTGGCATCGACGCTGATGCTGTCCGGTGCGCTGTGAAATGGATAGTCGACGTCGCGCTGCTCGAAGAATCGCTGCAAGCCGATCAGCTCTTCGCTGTAGGTCGCGTTCTGAGGATTGGAGGCGTATCCATGGACCGCACGGCGATAGACATTCTGACCGCTGACGTTGTAGACGAAGAATCGATCGTGCAGCATGGCATCGAATGGCGACAACTTTTGTAGATCGAATGTCAGCCGCTCGATTTCTTTTCCGTCGGACGCGTGAACGATGACGGTGTGCTTGCCTTCGTTCATCTCCTCCTTCGCCATCGAATTTCGGCCGATGTCAAAGTGCCTTCCATCGAGATCGATCTTCACGGCGCGGTCGAGGCCGTTGTCAAAGTACACCTCGATGTTGGTCCATTTGTCCCACCCGTAGAACCCGAGGCTGATGACCATGATCACGAGAATCGCCAGGCCCGCATAACGCAGGCCCGGTCGCACCAGCGTCGGCTGCGCCTGCAGCGTCACCCGTTTCTGCTTGCGTCCAAAGGGCCACCAGCTTCTCCCCGCGCGCCGCTCGGCGTCGTTCAATTCGTATCCGAGGTGTTTCTTGCACTCGCGCATCAGGCGAAGCAGCGCCTTGTCCTTGGTGTATGCCGGTTCGAGGTTGAGAAGCTGCTGATAGGAGTTCAGCGCGTCGTTCCATCGCTCCAGCTTCATCTGCGATGTGCCGAGCAGATAAAGCGCGCCGAGTTTGTTGCCCTCGCCTGATGCGCAGCGCTGCAGAATCGGGATCGCGCGCTCGTGCTCGTTCAGCTTGTGGAGGATCCAGCCGTAACCGTAGACGACCGATGGATTCTGCGAATCGATCGCGTACGCGCGCTCGTAGAGCGGCCTGGCTGCCTCCAACTCGCCGCGGCTGACCGCCATCTGCGCCGCCAGGAGCGTCACCTCCGCGTTTTGCGGGAAGAGCGCTGCGGCCGCGTCGAGCTCGCGCTGCGCATCGCTCCGCATTTCCCAACCGATCAGCGCGCGGACCAGCGCGATGTGAGCCTGAGGATCGCGCGGTGCGCGCTTGATCGCGTCGCGCAGCGGCGAGGTCGCCTGCGCCAGCTTCTGCTTGAATTCGTCGGCTTGAATGCGGTGATGCCTGCGGCAACTGGAGCAATCGTTCAGGATGCGATATTTGCGCAGCGGGATGATCGGAATGAACACCACGCAAAACCATTCGCGCGTGTCGTACGACGAGAGCGTCGCTGACCGCCCGCAGGATTCGCAGACATCGACTCGCGCAGAGCGATTGCCTGCGCCGTAGTAGTGCGTACCGATACCGTTGATCGTGTGCGGCACGGAGGCCTCCCCAGACTGTTTGGTGTGAGGGGACAGATTAGCAGAGACCGTTACGCGAGTTTTGCGAGCGCCGTCACAACGACTTGAGGTAGGCGACTAGCTGCCAGCGCCGCTCGTCGGGCAGACGCGACCACGATGGCATCCCGCGCCTGAGGTCGCCATTGGTCAGGAAGGCAAAAAGCGCACCGTCAGCTTTTTCGTGCACTCTGGCCGTCTTCAGACTCGGCGCATCCGCGTGACCCTCGGCAGTTGTTCCGTGACAGCGTGCGCAGTGATCGCGATAGAGCTTCGCCCCCGCACCGACGGCGTTTCTTTGTCCGTCGTACGGGTTCGTGGCGTTTTCAGCAACCGGTGCCGTGCGGCAGGCGGCCAAAAAAAACGCAAGGATCCATGTGGCGCGTTTCATCGAAAGAGCGCTCCTTCGTAAGAGATGCCGAAGCGGACAAACGAGCGATTGCTGCTGCTGGTCAGGCCCCAGCCCGGGCTGACACGAAGCGTGATCCCTTTTTGCAGATTCCACGCGAGCGTCGGCGCGATGTAGTGTGAAGTTTGAGACAGCGTGACCTGGTGCTGCTCGCCAAGGCCCCCGTACATTTCGAGGCCGAGGGAAATGTTTTCGGGGCAGAAGCGACACTCCTTCGCTGTTGCCGCCAGGGCCAGAGGACGACTGGTACCGAGGGCATATCCGAGCTCCCACGGGTCACCGGCGAGATTTTTCTCCGCGATCAGATTGCCTGCGAAGTTCCATCCCCGCACGTTGCTGGAAAGAATCAGCTTCGTTTCGACCTCGCGTTTCTTTTCGTGGCGTGCCTCGTCGACCGGTTCCGCGAAATCGCGCCACGAGTCGAAGCCGACCACTTCCTTGGTGATCTTGTCGGCTCCGTTGACATCGGCGTACTCGATGTAAAAGACGGGATTGATCGCGTGCTCGTGCATCAGGAGGCGGAAGCGATTCTCGAAGTGGTAACCGGTGAAGCCGGTTTTGGAGTGGCTGTCGAGGTAAAGGGCGGTGCTCCACCAGCCGGTGGCGCCGTATTCGAGCTCGAGGTAGCTGGCGAGGGATCGATGGCCCTCTTTGGGGAAGCCGGCCACGGGATTGACGGAGATCTCGAAGCTTCCCGGCTCCTCCAGGTGGTGGGTGTAGGTGATGAAGTAGGGGTTCTCCTGTGCGGAAGCAGCCAGGGGGATGGCCAGGGCGACCGCTATGCTACTGAGACTCAGTCTCAACATGATCTGCGGGCGTGAGAATAATCGCTGCGCGCCGTTACGTCAAGCGAGGTCGAAGCGCCAGGACGAACAAGACCAGGAAGACCAGGTCCGCCCACGCCCACGGAATCCACATCGCCGGGATGCCGGGCGTGGTGAGCTGATACCAGAACACCAGTCCCGCGTACGCCACCTTCAGCGCAATGCCATATGCGATGAGATTGCGATGGCGGTCGGGATCGCGCGCGATCTGCAGGAACATGGCGCCGAAAATGATCAGCAACAGAGCCGGGAACTTCACGTACCCCTCGTGGTTGGGCGGCGTCACGTTGAAATGCCGGTAAACATCCCGCCAGAAAAAGAAAAAGATCAGGCCGAAAAGCCCGTCATAGATCGCCGCCACGGTGAAGAGCCATTTCCGCCAATCGCTCTTCACGCCGTTCCCTTGCGGATCGTGCGTCGCCGTTCCAGGAAATGCCGCTGCCGCTCGCGGGTCGTGCCGGCGTCATACAGGGCGCACACGAGGTCCCGCAGACCCTTTTCGAGCTGCGCCACCGTCATCGCGCTGGGGACGAAGTTCACGTCGAATAGTGTACAGAGCTCCCACGCTCCTTCGCGCAGGATTCGCTTTTCGCGCCGGAGGCGGTCGTATAACGGCGTCCCCGGAAAAGCCGTTTGCACGGTGACCTGCACCTCGAACAGTCCGCTGTCCCGAACGAAGTGCAGCACGGCGTCGAAGCAATCCGGCCCTGCCCCATCCAGGCCCAGGATGAAGCAGCCATTCACGGTGATGCCGAACGACTGGATCCTGTCGATCGCTTCACGATAGCGATCGAACTGCCTGGCCTTCCAGTTCGACTTCTGCTCCAGATGTTCGAGCGGCGCGCGGGACGGCGCTTCGAATCCGATCAGCACCTGCGCGCAACCGCTGTCGCGCATCAGCGACAACAGCTCCGGATCGTTCGCGATGGAGACATCAGTCTCGGTAAACCATCGAAGGCGTTCTTTGCCGAGTGCGCGGAGCAGCTCGCGCCCATGTGCCTTGTTCGCGAAGGTGTTGTCGTCCGCGAATTCGATGAACGGCTGTGGCCAGATCGACTTGATCCGATGGATTTCGTCGATCACGCGTTGCACCGGCTTCACTTTGAACCCGGGTGCAATGCGAATCGACGCCCCGCAGAACTCGCAATCGAAAGGACATCCACGCTGCGTTTGCACCGTCAAGCGGTTGTACTTTTCGGCATCGAGCAGCTCAAATCGCGGCATGGGCGACTCGGCGAGATCGAAACGAAAGGGACGTGCGTCGTACAGCACATCGAGTCGACCGGCTTTGAGATCGTCGATCACGCGCGGCCACAGCGGCTCGCCTTCGCCGAGGACGACGGCATCGGCGTGCTGCGCGGCCTCCTGCGGAAGCGCGCTGACGTGCAGGCCTCCAAGGATCACTTTCGTGCCGGCCGCGCGGTAACGATCGGCGAGCTCGTATGCCTCTTTGATCTGCGCGCTGAAGCTCGAGATCGCGACAACATCAAATTCGCCGGGCAACCATGGCTGAGGATGCACGTCGGGGACATCCATGTATTCGAGCGCGATGTCGTCCGGCGTCGCTCCCGCAAGCGTGAGAAGGCCGAGGCTCGGAAGAGATGCGATGACGCGATTGCGCTCGACGAATCCGGGAAGGGTGAGGCCAAGCGCGGTGAGCTCCGGATCGTGTGCCCGCACCCCGCTCATGGCGAGAAGACCAAGTTTCATGCGACCCACCAGCCTCCGATCAGCCCACCGAGTCCCACCAGAACCGCTGCTACCGGAATCGGAAAGAGATAGCGGAAGCCGGTGCGCCACGCTGTCATGAAGCAACACGCCGGCATCGTTACAAGTGAGACAGCGAAACCGGCGGAAGCGAAACCGGCCCAACCGGCCGGAATTGGAATGGCAGCGAGGCTGAGGGAAAAAAGAACATTGATGATGCCGAGTCCGAAAAACGCGATGTGACCGAGCCGGATCATGCGGCGTCGCAGGGACGCGTAGCCGCCCATCCACTGCTCCTTGTGAAAGAAGAGCCCGATCGTGGCGCCGGATGTGGCCCCCGCGACCATGCTGATCCAGCCGGCCATCAGATTCAGCCGGGCAGGCTCTACCATGGTGATAATCATGCGCCAGTTCCTCCTCGCGTTCTCCACCTATATCTTCCCGATTTTCGCGACGCCGTTACTGACGTGGTTATGGTGGAAGATCGCAGGCGCGCAGTGGAATCTGGTCGCTCTCGTGATGCTCGTGCCGGTGCTGTTCGGCTACTGCACCGCCTTTGTGGCGACAATGGTCGTGAAGCGATGGCGGATGACGACTGGGCCGCGCATCGGCGGCGCCTACGTCCATCACGGATTCATCTACGCGTCGAAGATGGCTTTCGTGCTTCTGCTCGTCACGCGTGATCCGATGGCGATACGAATCTGGTTCGACTGGATGTCACTCGCGTTGCTCGCTGGCGCCACGACGGCATTCGGCGGTTGGTGGCACGATCTTCAGGCAATCCGCGCCGGAAAAATCGAGCTCACGGGTTTGGTGGCATCGGCTGCAGAGCGCGCGCTGGCAACGTTCGCGCCGCCGACGTATTTTGCGGTTGGCGCAACCTACGCCGTCGCGACGATCATCGGCTGGCAATTGGTTGTGGAGCAGCCGGGCCTTTTTCCATGGGTATTTGCGGGAGCATTCGCCGCTCTCGCGATCGTGCCTTCGATCGTCTACTTCGCGCTCGACCGCCCTAACCGAATTGCACGGTGAGCATCGACACCGATCCGCCGTCGATGCCCTCGACCGGAAACGTCACTGCCTCGCCTTTTACGCTCGCTCCCATGACGTACAGCAGCGGCAGATAGTGATCGGGAGTCGGCGCGGAGAGCAGCGCGTCGCGGCCGAGCGTCTCATAGTTGATCAGCGGCTCGTGATCGCCCTCGTGCAGTAGTGCGCGCGTCTGCTTCTCGAATCGCACCGCCCAATCGAAGGGTTCGACCGGATGCCGTCCCCACGCGTAGGCATGCAGGTTGTGCACGAGATTGCCGCTGCCCATGATGAGGATGCCTTCCTCGCGCAACGGTGCCAGGCCTTTGCCGAGGTCGTAGTGAAAATCTGGCGGTTGCGTCTCGTCGATGCTGAGTTGCACGACCGGCACTTTGGCATCTGGGACGAAGTGGCAGAGCACAGACCAGGTCCCATGATCGAGTCCCCACTGCTGATCGGCCTCGACGACCGCGGGAGCGAGCAGCTCCTGAATTCGCGCCGCCAGCTCGCGATCGCCGGGCGCGGGATAGCGCACGTCGTAAAGCGGCTGCGGAAATCCGCCGAAGTCGTGGATGGTGCGCGGATGCTCCATCGCGGTCACGAAAGTGCCGGGCAGATACCAGTGTGCGGAGACGCACACGATGGCCTTGGGACGCGGCATGCGATCGCCGATTGCGCGCCACGCCTGGGTGTAGGCGTTGCTCTCGATCGCGTTCATCGGGTTGCCATGCCCGAAGAAAATTGCAGGCATTCGCATCAGACTGCGAGGGTCGAGTGCGCGAGGCGTTCCACGTCGGCGATCGCGCGCGCGACTTGGGCATCGCGCTTCTCGCTCTTGCGAACGTTGCCGACGACGTCTCCGATCAACGCCCAGGTGACATTCGAAGGTTGATATCGCTCGGGGTTTGACTCCGCGACGTGACGCCCCAGGGCGCCGAGTGCGGTGTGATACGGAAGCGGAGTGGGATCGTCGATGTAGCGCGCAACCAGCAGGCCTACCGCCGCAGATTCAACATAGCCCTCGACCCCCGTGATCTGTCCCGCGAAGAAAATCCTCGAATCGCGTTTGGTTTGAAAGGTATTGCGCAGATGTTTTGGACCGTTAATGAAGGTGTTGCGATGCATGGAGCCGAATCGCGCGAATGCGCAATTCTCGAGTCCCGCGATCATCTGCATCACGCGCTTCTGGTCCGGAATCTTCATCTTGGTCTGGAAACCGACGATGTTGAAGTACTCGTCAGACAGATCTTCTTTGCGCAACTGCACGACGGCGTACGGACGCTGGCCGGTGACGGGATGTTCGAGCCCGACCGGCTTCATGGGACCAAACCGAAGCGTGTCGATGCCGCGCGAGGCGATCTCCTCGATGGGCAGGCAGCCTTCGAAATGCGCCGCTTTCTCGAAATCGTGTAATGGGTAAAGTTCCGCCGAGAGCAATGCACTGACGAACGCTTCGTACTGCTCGCGACTCATCGGCGCGTTCAGATAGTCCGTTCCCGATCCCTTGCCGTATCGCGATTTCCAGTACAGCTTCGAGAAATCGAGCGAGTCGGCGGCCAGAATCGGAGCGATGGCGTCGTAGAAATAGAGTCCGTCGCGTCCCAGAAAGTCGTTGATGGCCTCGAAGAGCGGATGGGACGTCAGCGGACCCGTGGCGACGACCAGAAAGTCATAGCCCCCATAATTTAGTGACATTATTTCATCACGATATATAGATACATTTCTTGAGACAGCTTCCGTAACGGCCGCAGAAAACCGCTCGCGATCGACGGCGAAGGCGTCGCCTGCCGGTACCCTCGCCTTCTCGCCACATTGAATGACGAGGGACCCGAGGATCTGCATTTCGCGCTTGAGCAGGCCGACGGCGTTGGTGATCGCCGACGACCGGAAAGAATTCGAGCAGACCAGCTCCGCCAGGTTTGAGGTCTGATGCGCGGGCGTCATCTTGGCCGGCCGCATCTCGAAGAGATCGACGCCATGGCCGCGCTCAGCGAGCTGGAACGCGCATTCTGAGCCGGCGAGTCCGGCGCCGATGATTTTGATGTGCACGGTCAGTTCGACTGTTCGCTGGCGAAGGGTTGCACGCCCTCGATGCGGATCTCGCCGAATTTCTGTTCATACAACGAGATGTTGTGCCCCAGCGCTTCGAGGAGCTGCTTCGCGTGCAAGGGCGTCATGATCGCCCGGCTGTAGATCTTGACGTCCGGACGTCCGGGAACGATCCGGCCGAGATCGATCACGAATTCGCTGGGCGAATGAATGATGTTCGCGAAGTTGATGTACTCGCCTTGCGCCACGGCGTCATCGAGCGTGATGCGAATCGTCTGCTGCTGCGGTTGCTGCTGGTCCATGGCTGGTCTCCTCAGAGCGCCAGCGGAAAGGTCCGACCAGCGCCGCCACAAGATAGCAAAAGCCCGCCAACATGAAGCTGGCCGGGATGCCCCGGGTGACCGAAATCATGACAGCCGCCCCGCCGCCCAGAACACTCGTGACGCCGTTGATGGCCAGCGCGGCGGGCGCGCCCTGCCCGCGATTCGTGAATCGCAACCCCGACGGAAAGAGCATGCCCAGGAGCAAGCCGACGATGGCGGCGCAACCGCCGGCCCATGATGCCCGAGTGGCCAGCGATGCATCGGCAGTCACTTGCGCCAGCGGGCGGATCACAAGCGGCAGCAGCGTCAACAAAATTGCGGCTGCCATCGCGACGACGGAAACTGCGCCTCGGGATCGGATCACCTTTGTCGAGAGCGCGCTGCCGATGCCTGTCGCGACCAGCAGGCTGGCCAGGACGACGATCAGCGAATAGGTCGGATGTCCGAGCACGACGTGCATCCGCTGCATGAACGCGATCTCCGCGATCATGAAGCCTGCGCCTAATGCGCCGAAGTAGATCCACGCGTCTGCACCGGGCAATGAGGCAGTGACCAGTGTCGGTCCGAGAAGAACCGCTCCGATGACCGAGACCGCCAGCAGCATCAGCATCATTCCGATCATGGCCGTGACGTTGCCCGGAATCACGCCGCCGCCCACGCCGTAGCTCTGACGCAGCGTCCGCATGGCGGCAATGGGATGGAACCACGCCCTCGGCGCGAGAAGCTGGAAAAAGAACGGGCGATCATCGGTGGGCGCAGACGTGTCCAGACCGTACGACGCGCCCGCGTCTTTGAGTGCCCGCATCGAATCGGCGTCGAGAAGACGCTCGATGAGCGGATCGGCGGCCCGGCGTCCCGGCGCGACCAGCAGCGTGAGTTGAAGATCGCGCTCCAGCCGCTCCAGCGTGGCGCGGTCAGCTGCCGAGAACGGACGCGGGCTCACCAGAATCGTCGCGCAACGCGTCGATGCCAGCACCGCCAGGTGATCGCGCGGATTTTTCACGTGCCGGTCGAGAAGGGACGCCACCGACAGCGCAATCAGGCGTGTCGTCTCGCCGATGTGCTCCGGGTTGTACCAGCGCGAGAAGGTGAGGATTCCGTCCGGCTCGACGCGTCGCAGGAACAGCGACCACGCTTCGCGCGTGTAGACCGTCGCTTCGGTATGCGCGAAAGCGCCGGCCGAGGTCGCCGCCCACGTATCGATGAGCGAGGCCTGAAGCACACTGCATTGAACGTTTGTCCGCGCCAGCACCGCGCGGCCGTCGCCGGTGACGATTTGCACGCGTGGATCGCGAATCAGCGGCGAGACGTCGGCGACCCGCCGCAGGATGGTATTCATGGCCGGATTGATCTCGACGCCGAAGACTCGCGGGTGTCCGAAGTGCAAGGCCGCCAGCACATCCCGTCCACCGCCGGTGCCGACGACACAGGCAGTGCCGCGCGGCCGTAACGCGTGCGCGGCAAAGACGCCGTCGTAGCGGAAGAAGGTCAGCTCCGCCGGATCGCGATAGGCGTGAATCGGTGTCCAGGCATCGGCGTCGATCTTCACGACGCTGCTTGGATAAACGCCGTGGGGCACGAAACGCGGGGAAGCCGCCCACAGCACCGGGAGGCGTTGGGGAGTGAATCGCGTCGCGTAGACGTACGACAGCGGATTCCACATCTCCATCAAGTGCTGTTCAGTGTCGATGAACGCGCCGTCCTTGGCGAGGTGGATGCGAAGGACAGAAGGCATCGCGATCATGGCTATCGCGATGATCACGACGACGACCGAGCACCAGCGCCGCGCGGCGAGCCATGCTCCGGCTGCCGAAATCGCTGCCAGCAACGCGATCGCGCTCGGACCACTCAGGGGCCCGAGGATCGCGAGCGGGAAGAGAGCGCCTGCGGCGGCTGCGACGAGATCGACGGCGTAGAGAACAGGAATCGGAACGCCGCTGCGAGACATGATCCGCGCAATCACACCTCCCCCTGCGATCAACGGAATCGTATTCGCGCCGACCACGACCAGCATCGACGCGAACGCATGGACGCTCGGGTGAAATGAAAGCGGCGTGAACACGGTGATGGCGTCGGCAGCGAGCAGACCTGCCCCCAGCGCGACCATGCGTCGGGCAAGCCACGGCTCGAATGGCTTGCCATCGCGCTCGGCTCGCGCTGCCTGCAGCGATCCGGCCGTCAGGCCGAGCATGGCGAGGTTGATGACGACGAAGGCCAGGCTGTACCAGGTCGTCACAGAGAGGACGCGCGTGAGGAGCACTTCCTGCGCGACGATAACCGCCGCGGTCAGCGCCAGAAGGGCGATGGTGCGTCGGCAGTTAATCATGGTCGGGCAGGCGGGATTTGAACCCGCGACCACCTGAACCCCATTCAGGTACGCTACCAGGCTGCGCTACTGCCCGACGGAGCGCGATCGTAGCACTTAACGCGGCGCGCAACGCTCTATTCCGCTACGCCAGCCGCGCCGCCCACACGATCAAGTACTTGGTCACTTCGATGTTCTTGGGCGAGGGCGTGACGACCAGCGCCTCGATCTCTTTCGACTTCGCGTTCAGATCGTCGCGTTTCGTCTGCAGCGCTCTGTCCCATGCGCGCTGAATCTGCGCGATCTTTTCCATGTAGTCGCCCTCGCGCGCAGAATGCGGCGCCTCGACCACCGCCGCCGGTTTTCCGGAGGTGATGTTGTACAGAGTCTGTCCCCATGCGACGTTGACGTTGTCGGCAGATGCTTGGGCAGGCAGCTCTTCTTTTGCTTCCATCTCGCGGGAATCGCGCTGGGATCGCTCCTTGACCTGATCGATGCGGCGCCGGAACGTGCTTTCGAGTTCCTCAGCCTCTTCCTCTAGCCGCCGATTGGCCTCTTCGAGACAGCGCTGCACGAAGGCGGAGTGCGTCTCGTGGGGCTGCGAGAAGAGAGCGAAGGCAGGATTGTGAAAGATCTGCAGTTTTTCGCGCTCGGCCACGAATTGCTTGAATCCCTCTTCCGCTTGCGCCGCCGCCTGCACCATGGCATCGGCGGAGATCTTGGGGGAGACTCGGCGATTCGGATCGGGTTCGACATGCAGGTCGAGCTTGTCGGAATTGATCGGCCGCGCATCGCCCCACGACACGCTGGCCTCGGCAACATCAATTGGCGCGGCGTACGCCCGGCCTAACGACTGATGCGCTCCGCTTCGCGGTTCGGTCAGCGTGACGATGGCCTCGGCCAGCACGTACGGCTTGTACGGACCTCTTCCGCCGTAAAGGTAGAGCTGTTCGATCGACTCGCTGCGGCGCGGCAGGTGGCGTCCGCGCGTTGCGAAGCCCATCGCCTGCACCGCGGGCGTCCGATCGACACTCAAGCCGTGCGCCACCGGCGTCGCTTCGAGAATTCGCCCCGCCACTCCGGCCAGTGCCTCGCGAACAAACGGGCGGCGGTCGGGTGGGAGGAGGAAGACGACGCAGCCGCCACCCCCCGCCCCGCATACCTTTCCTGCCCACGCGCCCGCCTTGGTCGCTGCTTCGATGGCGGCATCAATCTCGGGGGTCGAAATTCCGGCGATCAGCGCTTTACGATTTTTCCATTCGTGAGCCAGCGCCTCGCCGGCGGCACGAAAATCGGCGTTCACCAGCGCCTTCTCCATCTCCGCCGCGCTCTGCGCGATTCGCTCGAAGCCCTTGTGGACTTTTCGCTTTCCATCGATTTGACGCTTGTACATTTCCCAATTGTTTGTTCCCGAGAAATGCGCCACGCCGGTGTAATGCAGAAGCATGTGCTCGGCCAGTCGATCGACCGGGAGTGGGATCTCGTGGCGAATGACGGCGCCCGGATTGAGGTGCAGCGCCGCGATGCCGCCGTAAACCGCCGGGTAGTAGTCCTGAATCCCGGCCGGAACACCGATGAGGCGCGTCTCGAGATCGCGAACCAACTCCACCAGATCGTCGCCTTCGATGGGATTGCCTGAAAGCTCAGTCAGCGCACGCACCAGAGTGACGGTCAGCGCCGACGAGCCGCCCAGGCCTGAGCCGCGCGGAGCGTCGGTGCGGGTGGTGATCCGAATTCCGCTGAGATGAAAGTGCTCCAGGACGCGGTAGACCAGCGCTGCCTTCGGATCGGCGGCGATTTCGTGGAGCGATTCGTATCGCTGTTCGTATTGCTGATCGGTGAGATGGACCTCGATCCCGCTGTCGCCGGTCTCGGCAACCTCCGATTCGGCGTAGTACGAGATTGCCACGTTGACCGTGCGTGCGCCCGGATGGAAAAGATAGAGCGGCCATAGGTCGAGGGTGCCGCCAGCGAGATCGGCGCGCACCGGCGCCCGCACAGTGACCTTGTTCATGTCGGATACCCAGGCCGGCTAGAAGAGTGCCCGGCGCTTGGGTGTGAATTCTGCCACTTGCGAGGCCGGGAGGGCGAGTCTGGCCGCCAGCCTGAAGACATTGGTCCGGAATTGCTGCAACAACGCCCGAGGCAGCGGATCGGGGCTGATCGATTTCAGATTCAGAGGATCGAGCCACTTACCGTGATCGTTGACGCGGTAATCGAGGTGCGGTCCGGTTGTCAGTCCTGTCCTTCCCACGAATCCGATCACTTCGCCCTGAGCGACTTTTCGTCCCGGGCGCATCCCCTTCGCAAAGTGCGACAGGTGCAGGTAATAGGTGTCGAGACGTGCGGTATGCCGGATGCGGATGTAGTTTCCTTCGCCGCCTTTGCGTCCCGCTTCGAGCACGACGCCGTCGGCAGTCGTCATGACGGGCGTGCCGATTGGCGCGCCGTAGTCGACGCCGTGATGCGGTTTGAAGCAGTGCAGAATCGGATGCCAGCGGCTCTTCTGAAATTTCGAGGTGATTCGCGTGAAGCGGAGCGGAGCACGAAGAAACTGTTTTCGCAGCGGCATTCCGTTGCGGCCGTAATATCCGGCGCGGCCGTTGGGCGTTTCCTGTCGAAATGCTTCGAAGGTCTGACCCTCGTGCGTGAAGCGGGCCGCCAGAATCGGACCGTAGCCCACCGGATCGCTGCCGGCGAACTTCTTCCTCACCACCAGGCTGAACTGGTCGCCGCGCTGCAATGCGAAGAAATCGACGTCCCACTGGAAGATGTCCGCGATCTGCTGGGCGAGCTGTGGACCTTCGCCCTCCGCTTTCAGCGCCTCGTAAAGCGAGCTCTCGATGCGCGCGGAAATCAGGGTATCGATTTCGTTTTGGACTGCCAGCTGTGGCACCACCAGAAAACCGGAATCGGTGCGAACCGCGTCGATCTCACCCCAGCCGGTGACTTTCAATTCGACACTGTCGACGCGTCCGTCCGGCTGATAGTGAAAGCGGATCAGATTCCCCGGTCGAAGACGCCGCAGATCGAGCGGGCGCGCGATCTCGCGCACTAAGGCCGTGCTTTCGTAGCGATCCAATCCGCCGTCGGTGAGGAGGGAATCGAGGGTGTCGCCGGACTCGACCGTCAAGACGATCGAATGCGCCGGAAGCGCAGCGGGCTCGGGCGCGGCCAGGTCTGCGTAACGGAGCGGAGGGTGCGAAGCGCTCGGCGCAGGATCGAACATCAACGATGCCGGTTTGATCGAGGCGAGAAGAAACGAGGCAGGAACAACGGCCGCAAGGAACGCTCCTGGTCGCTTCAATCTTTTCATGAACCGAAACTTAGCCGATCGTACCACGGTCGCGTCCGCCCTCCCACCCGTGTGTCAACGGCCGTTAGAAGGTGTGAATGAAAGAATTTGCAGGGGAGCTTTTTGCGTGTCGTCGCGAAAGGGATCGGGTTTGTGATACGTCGCCGGAACAACGAAGAGATCGGCAGGGACGCTGGCCTTGGCTTCGATGGACGTGATCGTCAACTCGCGAATTTGCGTTCGCGTCGGACGGAAAACGTCCGACAGCTTCGAGCCGGGGACTTCGGACCGGCGTGTCGTTGTCGACACCAGCATCGTCTGCTTCAGCGCGAAGCCTTTGATCTTCGTGTTCTCTGTGGAGATGAGGTCGTCGAGATCAGGATTGCCCGTCCGGATGCTGCCGCTGGCGAGGAAAGTCTCGGCAACGCTCCCGAACGCCTGAGTCACCCACTTGTCGATGACCTCGTGGACCGTTTGCGTCAGCGGAATGTTGCCGAACGCGAGCGTGATGTCGTAGTCCAGCGTCAGGCGGTAATGTTCGGTGGGAAGACCGGCGATCATCATGTGATCGTCCATCTGGGCCATGCTCACCTTTTTGTTGCTGACCGTGATTCTGGCGGCGCCGATCGACGTCGCGACGCCGGCGGCGTTGACTTCAACGTAGGTCTTCTTGGTCGGATCGACGAACTGGAGTGTTTTCGATCCATTGTTGGAGATGACGTACGTGCCGGGCGCGAAGCCGTTGCCGGAGATGAACTCCACCCGCGATCGATCACCATCGATCACTCCTCGGCCCGTCATATCGGTCGAGGGCATCGATTCGAGGTCGGAATGGGTCGTTTGACGGAACTCGTACTGAACGGCCGCCGATACACTCTGAACCAGCGCCAGGATCGCGATCGCCACCAACACCCGTCTCATAGTTAACCTCTGTTTTTATTGAGTATACACGCCTCGACGGAAATACGGTCCCGGAAGGCCGCGTTGGTGCTGCGGCATGTCACCCCTGAGGCTTTTCACGGCCGCGATGTGCGCGATTGCGGTCGGGCTTCCTGCCTACGGGGCGCGGACAGTCGACCCCAATTCGCTCGACGAAGTGATCCGCAAAGTGCAGGAGCAACAGAAAAAGACCAGCACGCTGGAAGCCGACTTCAGGCAGGAAAAAGTTCTGGCACTTCTTGCCAAGCCGGAAGTATCGACGGGCCACTTCACCTATTCGAAGCCTAACAACGTGCTGTGGCGCTATGACGCCCCCAAGCGGGTCGAGATGCTCATCGCCAACGGAATATTGACGACGTACTACCCCGATCTGAACAAAGCCGAACAGATCGAAGTGAAGCGCTATCAGGATCGCATCTTCAAATACATGGGCGCGAGCGGAGCGATCGACGAGCTTGGAGCGTATTTCGATTTCACGTTCACCAACGTTTCCAATCAACCGCTGTACGAGCTCGACCTGAAGCCGAAGACCAAGAGCATCGCCAAGCGCGTCCGGCACATCCGGATCTGGATCGACAAGAAGAGCTTTCTCACCACCAGGTTCGAGTACACCGAAGGCGACGGCGATATCACGCGTTACGAGTTCACCAATGTGCGCGTCAACGAGCCCATCGAGCAAAAACGCTTCACGCTGAATTTGCCCGCGAGCGTGCGCGTCGAAACCATGAAGCTCCAGTGAGTCCCGAGTGCTGAGTCCTGAGTCCTGAGTGGCACAGCACTTCTCGTTCGAGATTCTGAATCGCGACGGCGCCGCTCGGTTAGGCCGAATTCAAACGGCACACGGACCCGTTAGCACTCCTGTGTTCATGCCCGTGGGGACGGCAGGCTCCGTAAAGTCACTCACCACCGAGCAGTTGAAACAGCTCAGGACTCAGGACTCAGGACTCAGGACTGACCCCGAGATCATCCTCAACAATACCTACCATCTGATGCTCCGTCCCGGCATCGATCAACTCCAGCGCCTTGGCGGCGTGCATGAGTTCATGTCATGGGATCGCGCGGTGCTCTCGGATTCCGGCGGCTATCAGGTCTTCTCGCTGGCGGCGATTCGGAAAGTTCGCGAAGAGGGTGTCGAGTTTCGCAGCCATCTCGACGGATCGCTGCACTTTCTGTCTCCCGAAAAGTCGATCGAGAACCAGACGCGGATGGGCGTCGACATCGCGATGGCCTTCGACGAGTGTCCGAGTCATGGCCTGTCGCACGCTGACCTCGAGCGCTCTGTGGAGCTCACGCATCGCTGGGCACGCCGGTCGCTGGCCGTTCGCCGTTCGCCGTTGGCCGTATTCGGGATCGTCCAGGGCGGAGTCTTCCCCGATTTGCGAAAGCGCAGTGTCGAAGAGATCGCGTCAATGGACTTCGACGGCCTCGCGCTCGGCGGTATCGCAGTCGGCGAGTCGAAGGAAGAAATGTTCGACACCATTCGATTCACGACGCCAATGCTGCCGCCTGACAAGCCGCGGTACCTGATGGGCGTCGGGACGCCGGAGGACCTTCTAAATGCGGTGGACGCCGGCGTCGACATGTTCGATTGCGTCATGCCGACCAGGAATGCGCGCAACGGGTCGCTGTTCACCAGCAGGGGGAAGATCGCGATCAAGAATGCGCAGTACGCCGACGATCAGGGTCCGCTCGATCCGGAGTGCGATTGCGTCACCTGCCGAACGGTTTCGCGGGCCTACCTGCGGCATCTTTTTGTGAGCGGAGAGATCGCCGGGCTGGTATACAACACTATCCATAACGTCTGGTTTTACCTTGACTTGATGCGGAAGGTTCGGCAAGCTATCGCGTCCAATTCGTTCGCGGCGTTCCGCGAAGCCTTCCTGTTGCAGTTCGCTCGAGAAAACGACTGAATGAATACTCTAGCTTTGCTCCTGCAATCCACCGATTCGACGATCGCCCTGCTGATCAACATCCTGCCCATCGCGGCGATCTTCCTTGTTTTTTACTTCCTCGTGATCGGCCCGGCCAACAAGCAAAAGCGGAAAACCCAGGAAATGCTGAACTCGCTCAAAAAGGGCGACCGCGTGGTGACCTCGGGCGGGATTTACGGGACGGTCCAGGGTGTTGAGCCGGAAGTCGTTTACCTCAAGATTTCTGACAACGTCAAAGTAAAAGTAGCCCGCTCCGCCATCACAGGGGTCCAGAGCGGCGAGTCGGAGCAGAGTTGATCCGGAGGAGATTTTGAACCGAAGTCTTTGGTGGAAGATCGCGGCCATCGTCGTGATCCTGGTGGCTTTCATTGTCGTGCTCATCCCGGGAGTCCTCTCGGATGAGCCGATCCGTCGCGGCCTCGACCTCAAGGGAGGCACGCATCTGGTCATGCGCGTCAACGTCGGCGATGCGCTGCGCCTGGAAGTCGATCAGGCATCGGAGGCGCTGAAGTCGCAGGCAGCGAAGAACAATCTGCCCGTACCGACCGCGCGTCGCCTCAACGACACCACCTTCATCGCCGTCCCCCCCGCGGGCATCAGCACCGCGGAGTACGAGCGGCTCGCCAAGGACTACCTGCCCTCGTTCGACCTGAGCCGCACGCCGGAGGGCGCCTTGCAGTTCAAGATGAAGGCCGCTTCTGCGGCCGCGATCGAGCGCGACACGATCGATCACGCCGTCGAGACCATCCGCAATCGCGTAGACGCCCTGGGCGTCACCGAGCCGCTGATCGCTCCCGAAAGCGGCAATCGCATCGTCATTCAGCTTCCGGGCGTGGACGATCCGGCGCGCGTGAAGGACATCATCAAGACCACAGCACAGCTGCAGTTCCGTCTGGTCGAGGGAAATCCGACCACGGATCAGAAGGCGACGCTCGAAAGCGTTCCGGCCAACATGAAGAATGAAGTCGACATCCTGCCGGGAACAGCGACCGACGAGCTCGGTCGGGCGGCCGGTGTCGAGTGGTATGCGATCCGAAAAACAGTCCCTGTCAGCGGCACCGATCTCAAAAACGCTCGCGTCCAGAAGGGGCGCCTGGGCGAGCCCAATGTCGGCTTCTCGCTCACGCCCGATGGAGGACGCAAGTTCGGAGACCTCACCGGTCCGAATGTCGGTCGCCGCCTGGCGATCGTGCTCGACAACAAAGTCATGTCGGCGCCGCGGATCAACAACAAGATCGAAGACCAGGGCGTCATCGAAGGCAGCTTCACCACCCAGCAGGCCGCGGACCTGGCGCTCGTTCTGCGCAGCGGATCTCTTCCCGCTTCGCTGACCACGCTGGAAGAGCGCACCGTCGGTCCCTCGCTCGGCAAGGACTCGATTCGCAGCGGCGTGCTGGCGGCCGGGATCGGCTTCATTGCCTTGATCCTGGCGGTCGTCTTTTACTACCACGGGGCGGGCATCAACGCCGTGCTGGCGCTGCTGCTCAACCTCGTGATCATTCTCGGGATGATGGCGATCTTCAAGGCCACGCTCACGCTGCCTGGAATCGCCGGCATCATCCTGACGCTGGGCATGGCCATCGATTCCAACGTGCTGGTGTTCGAGCGCATCCGGGAAGAGTTGCGCGACGGCAAAACCGTACGCGCGGCGATTGAAAACGGCTTTACGCGCGCCTTCGGAACGATCATCGATACGCACATGACCACGATCATCTCGGCCCTCTTTCTCCTCGAGTTTGGCACGGGACCCATCAAGGGCTTCGCGGTGACACTGCTCACCGGCCTCTTCGCGTCGGTCTTCACGGCGTTCTTCGTGTCGCGGGTCATCTTCGACTTCACCTACAAGCCGCAGGATCGGCCGCAGGAAATCAGCATCTAATATGATGAGGATTTAGCAATGCAGATTTTTGTTAATACAAACTACGATTTCGTCAAATACCGCTTCGTGGCGGTGGCGTTCTCGCTGGCAGTGATCCTCGTCGGCGCGTTCCTGTTCCGGCAGCACGGCGTGAATTGGGGCATCGACTTCGCCGGCGGTGCGAACATCGCCCTGAAATTCAAGGGCCCGGTTCCGATGGAACGCCTGCGCGCCGATCTGGCCGATGCTTCCATCCAGCAATATGGCAAGGCCGATCAGAATTCGGTGCTGATTCGTCTCCCGCAGCAGCGCCGTGAGAGCGACTATGCCGGTCAGATCGTCGCGAAGCTTCTTCGCGATCTCAACCCTGGCGCCGATCCGGCCAAACTCGACATCAATTACTGGGGCCGCGACAAACTGACGGACCTCCTCGCGACCGTCGATCCCGACAACAAGGGGACGCGCGCCGATGCGCGTGCCTATTACGCCAAGGTCGCCGACAACATCATCAATCGGCGCTCCGAGCTGGGGCTGTTCTCGAACACGCAGCAGGTGACGTCGGTTCCGGGCGTGACGACCGGCATCGCCCGTGTTCTCAACGAACGCACATACCTGGGCGCCTTCAACGTCCTGAATCAGGAAACAGTCGGGCCGCAGGTCGGGCGCGAGCTGCAGCAGAAAGCCATCTGGGCGGTCATTCTCTCCACTCTCGCGATGGGCGTGTATCTGTGGCTGCGATTCGACTTGATGTTCGGCGTCGCGGCGGTCGTCTGCATCGTCCACGACGTTTGCGTGTCGCTGGCCTTTCTTGCCATGATTAACGGCGAGTTCTCCCTCAACATCGTGGCGGCACTGCTCCTGATCGTCGGCTATTCGATCAACGATACGGTCGTGACTTACGACCGCGTTCGCGAGAACCGTCGCAAGCTCAAGACGCGTGCAACGCTCGAGGAGCAGCTGAACCTCGCCATGAACCAGACGCTGTCGCGAACGATCCTGACCTCAGGCTCGGTCGTGATCGTCCTCATCGCGCTGATTCTGTTTGGCGGCAAGGTGATCCATGAGTTCGCGCTGATCCTGCTGGTCGGCGTCATCGCCGGCACGTACTCGACGGTGACCATCGTTCCGGCGGTCGCGATCGCGTGGAACAACCTGACCGGACGCAAACACGATATCGCCGGCCCGGCCGCCCGCCCGCGGGTGGAGCCGGCGCCGCCGAAGGAAGAGCCGACTACGCGTAAGCGAAAGGCGGTCTAAACCGTGAAGCTATTTGGCAAGTTCGTCGGCTTCGTTGCTGTGATCGTGGCACTGGTGTTTGCCAAGAAGCATTTTCTCGACAAGCCGTCGCCTGACGCGATGGCCAGCGAAGCCAACTCTGCCGGCGCATCCGCGCCTAAGCTGGCCATCCAGCCAGGCAGCATCCCCCAGCCGCAATCCCAGTCGCAGCAGGGGTCGCAGCCGGCCGCTCCGGCCGTCGACGAAAATGCCGTGGCGTCGCTGGTCCACAAGTTCTTCGGCGGCGGCCAACCCGAGGACAAGGCGAAGGTTCGGATACGAGTGTTCATGCAGACGTGGAAAGAAGGCGGCACATCGCTCAACGACGCCGAGCAGGCTGCCGCGTGCATGTGGTCGCGCGGAAAGATGTTCATCCCCGATCGCGACGAGATCCAGGACGCGTACAACGGTTTCAATTCGTTCCGAAAAGCGAAAGATCTCTACACCACCATCAACGAGTACGCCATCGCCGACACCATCTCTCGCGGCCACGACGAGGGTCACGGGGACTATTCGGAGTTTCAGGTCACCATCAACGGCAAGACTCATCTGATGGGCGTGCCCGACAAGGCCAACCCGATCTTCTGGATCCGCTGAGCCAACGTCCCAACGTCCTAACCGGGCGGGAGGGCGGGAACTATAATCGGCGGCCATGGCGGACCATGGCCGCGACGACGCCCTCGATTACCACTCAAGCGGACGTCCGGGCAAGACGGAAGTCGTCCCCACCAAGCCGACTGCCACCCAACGCGATCTCGCGCTGGCCTATACGCCGGGGGTCGCGAAGCCCTGCCTCGAGATCGCCCGCGATTCAGGCGATGTCTACAAGTACACCAACAAAGGGAATCTCGTCGCCGTCATCACCAACGGCACCGCCGTCCTCGGCCTGGGCAACATCGGACCGGGCGCCGGGAAGCCGGTGATGGAAGGCAAAGCGGTTCTCTTCAAGCGCTTCGCCGACATCGACGTCTTCGACCTCGAGCTCGAAACGCGCGACACCGAAGATTTCATCAAGGCCGTGAAGCTGCTCGAGCCGACCTTCGGCGGGATCAACCTCGAGGATATCGCTGCTCCGGCGTGCTTCGAAATCGAAGAGCGTCTGAAAAAGGAGATGAAGATTCCTGTCTTTCATGACGACCAGCACGGCACGGCCATCATTTCGGCCGCGGCGCTGCAAAACGCGTTGGAGGTCGCGGGCAAGAAGATGCACAAAGTGAGGCTCGTGATCAGCGGCGCGGGGGCAGCCGCTATGGCCTGTCTGCGCCTGTACATCAAGATGGGACTGCGCAAAGAGAACGTGATCCTCGCCGACAGCCACGGCGTGATCTTCAAGGGTCGGACGGTCGACATGACGCCGTACAAGGAAGAATTCGCGGCCGACACCAAAGCGCGCACGCTGGCCGAGGCAATGAAAGGGGCGGATGTCTTGATCGGGCTCTCGGTGGGCGGCATCGTGACGAAGGAAATGGTGCAGTCGATGGCCAAGGATCCCATCGTCTTCGCGATGGCGAATCCCGATCCCGAGATCGGCTACGAAGAAGCGACCTCGGCGCGATCGGACCTCATCATGGCGACCGGCCGCTCCGATTTCCCCAACCAGGTCAACAACGTCCTTGGATTTCCCTTCATCTTCCGCGGCGCGCTCGATTGTCGCGCCACCACCATCAACGACGAGATGAAACTTGCCGCTTCGAAAGCGCTGGCCGAGCTCGCGAAAGAGGAGGTCCCCGACGCCGTTCTTCGGGCCTATGCCACGGAGCGATTCACCTTCGGCCGCGACTACCTGATCCCCAAGCCGTTCGATCATCGGGTACTGCTCAACGTCCCGGTGGCGGTGGCCCGGGCGGCGGCGGAGACCGGAGTGGCGCAGGAGCCGATCACCGACTTCGACGCCTACCGCCGGCAGCTCGAGAAATTGTTAGGCCGTGCGCGCGGAATCATGCACGCGATGTACGACCGCGCCAAACGCGATCCCAAGCGCATCGTGTTTCCGGAAGGCGATCAGGAGAAGATCATTCGGGCCGCCAAGATCCTCATCGAGGAAGGGCTGGCCGAGCCGATCCTTCTGGTCAAGGAGGAGGTTGCGGCGCCGCTGCTCCGGAAACACAACATCGACCGGTCGAAGCTCTCCATAATCGACGTCACCAAGTCGCCGAAGTTCGATCAGTACGCCCACCGCTTCTATCAGCTGCGCCGGCGGCGCGGCATCACCGCCAGCGACGCACGCCGCATTCTCAACCAACGGAATTACTTCGCGATGATGATGGTCGACGAAGGCGACGCCGACGGGGTCATCGCCGGTTTGCATGCCTATTACCCCGCCACCGTCAGACCGGCGCTGCAGATCATCAAGACCCGGCCGGGAGTCAAGAACGTGTCGGGAGCGTACCTGCTGATGTTCAAGAACCAGATGCTGGTGCTCGCCGATACGACGATGAACATCAATCCGGATGCCGAACAGCTCGCCGAGATCGCGGTGCTGAGCGCCGAAACAGCGCGGCGATTCGATCTCGAACCGCGCGTGGCCATGGTCTCCTTCTCAAATTTCGGATCGACGGAGCATCCGGAAGCCGAAAAGGTTCGCGATGCCGTGCGCATTCTCAACGAGCGCCATCCCAATCTCATCGTCGACGGAGAAATGCAGGCCGACACCGCCGTGGTCCCGTACATCGCGCATACCGACTATCCGTGGAGCACGATCCAGGGCGACGCCAACGTCTTGATCTTCCCGAACCTCGACGCCGCCAACGCCGCTTACAAACTGTTATGGAGGGTGGGTGGGGCGGAGGTCATCGGGCCGATTCTTCAGGGCCTCGCCAAACCGGTGCACGTGCTGCAGCGCGGCGTCGATGTCAACGACATCGTCAACATGGCCGCCATCGCGGTCATCGACGCCCAATTGACCGAGCGCCCGCTGCTGCGGAAAAAAGCTCAGCGGCAGTGACGCGCAACTATGCGACCTGATCGGGTTGCTCGGGCAGGATGCAGCTTTTGACGAGCGCGCTGAGGACCGTGATGTCGAAGGGCTTGGGCAGGAACGCGCAGATGCCTTTATCCATCGTCGAAGCGAGCTCGGGGCCGCGATTGGCGCTGACGATGATCACGGGAATCGAAAGCAAGGCGGCCTCGCCTGCGCGCTCGCGGAGGACATCCCATCCGGAAACGACGGGCATCATCAGATCGAGAACGACTACCGAAGGGCGCTCGCCGCGCATGATGTCGAGCGCCTCCTTGCCGTTGGCGGCCTCCGAAAACGCGTATCCATCGCGTCGCAGGGCAGCGATGATCATGCGGCGGATGCTCGGATCGTCGTCGACGACCAGCACGCGAAAAGGCTTTCCCCCTATGTCACTCGACACGTGTATGGACCTTATTGGATGGAAGTGCTTGCAAAATCAGCGCCTTGCGGAACAAACATCAGCCTTTTGAACGTTTAGGCACCCGCACATGAAGGTCGCTGTTGCCATGTCGGGCGGGGTCGACTCGTCGACCGCCGCATATATTCTGAAGTCCGCCGGACACGACGTCGTCGGTCTGTCGATGCAGATGTACGACAACCTGACCAACGCCGAGTCGACGTACGGAGGATGCTGCACGATCGATGATCTGGCCGACGCTCGACGTGTGGCGTGGCAGCTCGAAATCCCGCACTTCACGTTGAATCTGGAGGAAAACTTTCACGAAAAAGTGATCGATCCGTTCGTGAAGTCGTACCTCAACGGGACGACGCCGAGTCCGTGCGTGCTGTGCAACACGCACGTGAAGTTCGACCTCTTCCACCAGAAGGCGCAGGCCATCGGCGCGGAGAAGATCGCGACCGGTCACTACGCGCGGATCACAAAAGATAACGGCGCGTTCGAGTTGCGCAAGGCCAGGGATCTCGCCAAGGATCAGTCCTACTTCCTTTTCGAGCTGAATCAGAATCAGCTCCGCGAAGCGCTCTTCCCCCTCGGCGACCTGACCAAGCCGGAAGTGCGCGCCATCGCCGCCCAGGCAGGCCTCAGCGTCGCGCAAAAGAAGGAGTCTTATGAGATCTGCTTCGTGCCGCAGAAGGACGGCTACGCGTCGATTGTCGAGCGCGAGGCGGGGATCGTTCGCGGTGAAAGCGCCGGCGAGATCGTGGACCTCGACGGCAACGTCGTTGGCCAGCACGACGGCTACTACCAGTTCACGATCGGCCAGCGCCGGGGGTTGCAGATCGGCGGGAGCACCTCGCGAACATATGTGATCGACGTGAATCCGTTCACGAAGCGCGTGACCATCGGGCCCCCGTCGGCACTCGAGCGCTCGGAGCTCATCGCGGAGCGCGTTCACTGGATCAGCGGCCACGTCCCGTCGGCACCCATCGAGGTTCAGGCGCGCGTGCGCTCGCGGGCGGCAGACATCTCCGCGACAGTGACGTCGCTGGGCTCCGATCGCGCGCGCGTCATGTTTGTGCAAAAGCTTCGCGCCGTTGCGCCGGGTCAGGCCGTCGTCTTCTACGACAACGACTTGTGCATCGGCGGCGGTTGGATCGCGCGCGATTAGAATCGGGCGGGTTCGTCGCGCGTCTCTGCGAGCCCTTTCAGCCGTCGCACTTTGATCGGCGAATCCGAACCGTCGCCGTAGACGGAAAAGAACGCGACGACCTCGACGCCTTTCAATTCGCGAACGAGCTGCTTCATCGCCGCTTCGTATTCGTCGTCCTTCGGCGGCGCCACGTAATCGGTGCGAAGCATCGCGTACTTGCGTGTCGTAGTGTCAGTGGCGGTGGTTAGATCGCGCTGGATTTGCCAGACCTCGTTGTGATGATCGCGCTGCGTTTTGTGCGTCGCCGCCGAGATCGATATCGGCGAGGGTGGCGCGCGGCCGCAGGCGGTAGTAGCGGCTGGGTTTCTAGGTTGCTCGGTTGCTGAGTTGCTTGGTTTGACAACTCAGCAACCCAGCAACATTACTTTGCGAGAAGGATCGCCACAGCGGCAAGCATCAACTTCTGCATGCCGCTGTGACGAGGAAAGGTCGCCTGGCGTTACTTTTTACTGACCTCCGGGACCGGCCATCTTCGGGACCTCTTTGCCTTTGTCGATGACCTTCACAGTCGCGGTCGATCCGGGATAGCGATCGCCCCCGCTGATGGGCTCCGCTCGGCCACCGAGGCAACCGGAGAGGAAGTTTTCGGCGCGAGCGTTGAAGTCGATGGAGTTCTCGGGCCGTGCAAAGCCGTGTCCCTCATCGCTGTAAACGACGTAGATGACCGACCCGCCGTTCTTCTGAATGGCATCGACGATCTGCTCCGACTCCGCCTTATTCACGCGTGGATCATTGGCCCCTTGTCCGATGAGCAGCGGCCGCTTGATCTGATTTGCCTTGAACAACGGCGAAGCGTTGCGAATCAACTCCGTGTCCTTTGGATCCTCCGGGTTTCCCATGCGCGTGTGAAAGACCTTGACGATCGGTTTCCAGTACGGCGGTATGGATCCCAAAAGAGTGCGGAGATTCGAGGGACCGACGATGTCGACGCCGCATGCGAAATAGTCGGGCGTAAACGTCACCCCGGCGAGCGTTGCGTATCCGCCGTAAGAACCGCCCATGATCGCGATGCGCTTTGGATCGACAAAGCCCTGCTTGACCGCCCAATTGGCGGCGTCGATGAGGTCGTCGTGCATCTTGAGACCCCACTGCTTGTCGCCGGCATGCAGAAACTTTTTGCCGTACCCTGTCGAGCCGCGGAAATTCGGCATCAGGACGGCGTAGCCGCGGTTCGCGAGCCACTGAGCGAACGAGCTGTAGCCCCAGACGTCGCGCGCCCACGGACCGCCGTGCGGAAAGAGGACCATCGGCAAATTCTTCGGGGGAACGCCGGCCGGCAGCGTGAGGTAGGCGTGCATGTTCAGGCCGTCGCGCGTTTTGATCGTGACGGGCCGCATTTCGGCGAGCTGCCGCCCCTCGAGCTTCGGCCGATTCGTAAAGAGAAATGTGCCCTTCTTCGCGTCGCGATCCCAGTCGAAGTACTTGATCGGTCCGCGGTCGGACGTAAAGGCGATCAGCCAATGCTTGTCGGCACGGTCGCGATTGATGATCACGAAATCGCCTGGATCCAGCTTGGCGATGGCATCAAAATCGGTGCTCACGGAGGGGTCGATGACTCTCCACGTGCGGCGGCCCGGCTCGAACGACACCGCCTCGATGGCGCGGGTCCGGGGGTTGATGACTTCGATGCCGACGTCGACTTCGTCCGAGGTCGCGATCAGCGCTTCCGTTCCGGTGGCGAGATCCTTTCGGACGAGACGGGTGGTATCGCTGCCGATCGAGGTCTCGACGTAGGCGGCCTTGCCGTCGGCTGTCAGCTCGATGAAGTTCAGGTTCTCTTCCTGCGGCGCAGTGATCCACGTCCGCCAGGGCGACTGCGCATTGTCGCGAACTCGGATTTCCGTTCCGCCGTCGGGCGTCGTGACGGTTGCCCCCAGGACGTTGAGCTTCTTGTCCACTTCCCATCCTGCGACGTCGCCCGGGTTCTTGGTGTCGAGACTCAGCGCGCCGGAGTCGAGAGTCAACCGGTAGACATCGAACACATGGCGGTCACGGGCGTTCATCTGCACCAGGATCTCGTTCGCGATTTCAGGTTCGACCGCGATGACGCCCGCGCGGACGCCCTGAAAGGCGGTGTAGTCGCGGACCGTGCCGGCATCGAGATCAACGCCGTAGACGTGAAAGTTTTCGTCGCCGTCGTTATCCTGCAGATACAGCAACGTTCGGTCATCGGGTGCCCAGAAGTAAATGCGGATGCCGCGTTTCTTGTCCGCCGTCACCATGCGATCGTCGTCTTTGCCGACCGTCTTCACCCACACCTGCAGCACGTTTTTCTTGTCGGGCGCCAGCCACGCCAGGCGTTTGGCGTCGGGAGAGAGCTGCGGAGCGGCGCGTTCGGGATTGCCGAACAAAACCTCGCGCGGGATGAGCGGCGGCGGATCCGCCAGAAGAGGGATTGCTGTGAATAGAGCTATCGCAATGAAAAGGAATCGGGTGGGTTTTTTCATGAATCCTCCGAGCTGAAGCGGGGATTCTATTCGACAGTTACGCTCTTGGCCAGGTTTCTGGGCTGGTCGACGTCACAACCGCGTCGCAAAGCGATGTGATACGCCAGAAGCTGGGTCGGCACGACCGCCAGGATCGGCTGCAGCGGCTCGACGGTCCATGGAATCTCGATGACGTCGTCCGCTATCTTCCCCATGGCTTCGTCGCCCTCATCGCAAATCACGAGCAGCTTTCCGTCGCGCGCCTTCACTTCCTGCAGATTCGAGACGACTTTGTCGTAAACCGGCGTGTGGGTCGCGATGGCGACCACCGGCATGTTCTCGTCGATCAGCGCGATCGGTCCATGCTTCATCTCGCCCGCCGGATACCCCTCGGCGTGAATGTAGGAGATTTCCTTCAGCTTGAGCGCCCCCTCCAGCGCGATCGGATAGTGAACGCCCCGGCCCAGGAATAGGAAATCCTGCGACTTGTAATAGCGGTGCGCCAGCTCCTCGATCTGCCGTTCCTTCTTGAGAATGGTCTCGAGCTTGTGCGGCAGCACGCGCATCTCGTGCATCGAGTAGCGGAGGTCATCGCGATCTTCGCCGCGAAGCTGCCGGATGTAGAGCGAGAGCAGATAGAGCGCGGTGAGCTGGGTCGTGAAGGCCTTGGTCGATGCGACGCCGATCTCCGGCCCGGCGTTGGTGTAGATGACGCCGTCGGACATGCGCGTGGCGGCCGCACCGATCACGTTGCAGATCGTGATCAGCCTGGCACCCTTGGCCTTCGCTTCCTGCATGCCGGCGAGGGTGTCGGCGGTCTCGCCAGACTGCGTGACGCCGATGACCAGCGTGTTCTCGTCGACGATCGGATTGCGATAGCGATATTCCGATCCGTAGTCGACCTCGATCGGGATCCGGGCGGCCTCTTCCAGCAGAAACTTGCCGACCAGGCCGGCATGCCATGACGTTCCGCAAGCGACGATGTGCACGCGCTCGAATCGCGCCCACTGCTCGGGCGTGAATTCGAGATCGTTGAAGTAGATGTCGCCCGATTCCTCGAACATCCGGCCGTTGAAGGTGTCGCGCACCGCGCGTGGCTGCTCGTGGATTTCCTTGAGCATGTAGTGCCGGTAGCCTTCTTTTTCGGCCATCACGGCGTCCCACATGATTTTTTTGGGCGCGCGTTCGACCGGGCGATCGTTCTGGTCGTAGACCTTCACGGATTTCTGATCCGCGACCGCGTATTCGCCGTCTTCGAGATAGATGATGTTGCGAGTGTAAGAGAGCAGCGGCGCGACGTCGGAGGCGATGATGTTTTCGTTTTCGCCGAGGCCGATGACGAGTGGAGGGCCGTGCTTGGCGGCCACGATCGTTCCCGGCTCGCTGCCGTCGATCATCACCAGCGCGTAGTGCCCTTCCAGCTCTTTTAGCGTCTTCTTGACGGCATCGACGAACTTCACGCCGCCTTTCAATTTCTCCTCGATCAGGTGCGCGACGACTTCGGTATCCGTCTCGGTCTTGAACTGATGTCCCGCTTTCTGAAGGTTCTGCTTCAGCGGGAGAAAGTTTTCGATGATGCCGTTGTGAATGACGACCACTTGTCCGGTGCAGTCGCGATGGGGATGGGCGTTGTTCTCGTTCGGCTTTCCATGTGTCGCCCACCGGGTGTGACCCATGCCGAAGGTGCCCTGGAGCGGCTTGGCGTTCAGCTTCGCTTCCAGATTGTTCAGCTTCCCCTCGGCCCGCACCACTTCCACCCCCTGACCGTTGACGACTGCGATGCCGGCGCTGTCGTATCCGCGGTACTCGAGTTTTTTCAACCCGCCGATGAGGACCGGCACCACATCACGCGTGCCGACGTAACCGATGATTCCGCACATGGACTCGTCCTTTACAATGCAGCGCCGATGAGAAAATCGCTGGCTGCTGCCGCGATCGTCCTGACAGTCGCGTGCGGCAAGCGCGGCGATCCGCACCCGCCCGTCCCGGTCATCCCCAAGGCGGTCAGCGATCTCGTTGTAGCACAGCGGGGCGCCAAAGTAATTCTCTCCTGGAGCTTTCCCTCAATGACGACGGCCGGCCAGAAGCTCGGTGACATTCGCCGCATCGTTGTCTACCGCGCCATCGAAGAGGCGGCTGCTGATGCACTTGCGAAGCTTCCGCCAATGGGGCCGCAGCAATTCATGCGTTTGCGGCAGCGGATCGACAGCATCGAGAGCGCCGATCTGCCGAGGGCGACCGTGGGCGCGAAGCTGGTCTACGAAGATTCGCCACCCTTGCACGGTCGCCTTGCTTACGGCGTTGTGACTGAGGGGGCCAGTGCCAGGAGCGAGCTTTCCAACATCGCCAGCATCATTCCGGGCGATGTTCCTGCGTCGCCCGGTTCGCTCACCGCGTCCGCAAAACCGGAAGGGATCGTGCTGACCTGGAACGCGCCCGAGAAGGCCAATGTCTTCGGGTACAACATTTACCGCACGCCTCCGAATCAGGCCATCGACGAGCTGGCGGTTCCGATCAATCCCACACCGGTCGCAAGGACGACCTACACCGATGTGCCGGCTTACGGGACCTATCAATATGTCGTGACGGCGGTGGCCACTAGCGGCAAGCCCATCATCGAAAGCGATCCGTCGGCCCCCGCCACCGCGCAATTCAAGGATCTGCAGCCCCCGCCGGTGCCAACCGGCCTGACTGTGCTCGTCGAAACCAACGCCGTGAGGCTGGTGTGGGACGCCGTCGACGCGCCCGATCTGGCGGGCTATCGCATCTGGCGGACCGAAGGCTCAGGAATCGAGAAGCTCACGCCGGTGGGCAAAGTCCCCCTGGTCTTCGATCATCCGCTGACGCAGACGAACTACACCGACGCCACTGTCCATCCCGGCATCTCGTATTTCTACGAAGTCAGCGCGGTCGACAAGAGCGGCAACGAGAGCAACGCCGCCAAAACGGATTGGGTATTGGTACCGAAGACGCCCTGATAGTCAGATTTCAAAATCGGTATGGCATCGCTGAGACTCAATTACGGCGCGCGCGCGTTCCGGGATCATTACCTCAACGCGGAGCCGTTTCCACATGTCGTCCTCGACGAGCTGTTCGCAAACGACGTCCTCGATGGAGTACTACGCTATTTTCCTGCGCCGGGCGATACGCAGTGGATGCGGTTCGATAATCCCCTGGAGAAGAAACTCGGATACTCCTACGAGCGGAGCAGCGTTTCCGAGGACGTCCGCAGTTTCTTGAATGACATGAACGCGTTCGAAATGCTTCTTTGGCTCGAGGCCCTGACCGGAATCGAAGGACTGATTCCCGACCCGTATTTCGGCGGCGGCGGGCTGCATCAGATCGAGCCGGGCGGCTTTCTGAAAGTTCATGCCGACTTCAACGTGCATCCGAAGCTCAAGCTCGATCGTCGGCTGAACATGCTGATCTATCTGAATAAGGACTGGCGGGAAGAGTACGGCGGTCACCTGGAGCTATGGGATCGGGACGGAAAAGAGTGCCGGAAGCGCATCCTTCCAATTTTCAACCGCACCGTGATCTTTTCGACAACCGATACCTCATTCCACGGCCACCCGGATCCGCTCAGATCGCCGAGGGGTGTCACCCGGAAATCGGTCTCGCTTTACTACTACACGGCCGGCAGACCGTTGGAGGAGCGTTCGAGGCCACACGACACGATCTTCATTTCGTAGAACGGCCCGCCGTAGTGGTCACGGCCACTCGACCCAACGATCCTCGAGCAGTACGCGATTTCCGCGCCCGTCGATGATCTCGGGCTGAATGTCGGTGTGTGTCCATACACCTGGCGGACGTTCTCGAAACTGCGCTGTAAATTTCGGTTTGGTTGTCTGCGGATACCACTGGAACTCACGCTGCAACTGAGGATCGGAGTCCAACCTGGTGGGAAGACGAATCGCTCCATTGTTGACGAGTAGAGTCACGCTTCGGATCCCGAACGGCGAGAACGCGAAGCCGGACATCACTGTCTGGCTCGTGACTCTGGCGCCGGGCGGTGGAGAGAAAAACGCTCCGAATGTACCTTCAGCGCGCGTCGGCATGCCGAGAAGCATGGCGTCGAGATCCGGTGAGCGTACAGACTGTCCACCGATCTCGAACAGCCAGTCGCCGAGGATGCCGGCGTCGAAGCGGCGTCGAAATGCGATCTGATTCTGAGTGATCGCCCGCGCCAGAGAGGCACGACCCGCGGCATCGATTGCGTCGGCGTGAACCACCACATGGGAAACGCCGATGCGTTGGAGCTCGGGGAAAAGACCCTCAGACCATTCCTGGGCCAGCGTTGCGAGGCGAGCATATTGCGGCGGCGCGAAGCCCGATATTCCATTCACCATCGGGACATGGTGCGATGTTGCCCGAAGCATTGCGCCATGCTCCAAGCCCGGAACGATCGGCAGTTCGACGATCGCGTGTGGCCTCTCCTGTGCGATCCATTGCTCAACTGGAGGAATCTCCGTTGGAGCGATGTACCAGAGAACCGGTGCTGATCGCAGCTCGGCAAGAAACGCGAGTGCCACGATTACAGAAACCCATGTTCGTCCTCTTGCGATCAACGCTGTTCCGATCGCAACCAGGATCGCCAGACCAACCAACGCGATCGCTGCCCATCGCGCCGGAACTCGAACCGCCTGAAACACCGGCACATATCGAAAAAGAAAGCGGTGAAACACAGTGTGCAGACCGAGGGAACCGAAGAATCCGATGCCGATCCACAGGCCGGCGATCTGGAGCGGCTTTCTGTTCCTGCTCATGAACGCCAGCGCGCCGAGGATGAGCGAAAGCGCGCCAGGGAACAGCCAGCGCTCGGGATCGACGCTGGGATTGCGGAGCGGGGCGTAAAGGCGGTTGTGAAAGTTACTGATCAGCCAGTCGGATGGCATTGCAGAAAAGAGCCTGGTCTCGCTCCATGACCAGCGCATTCCAAAGATGTCCGCGGCTTCGCGATACGGCTGCAGGAAAACCGCAAGCAAAAGGATCGCGAATGCCGTGCAGACGGTCAGCGGTAAAAGACGCGGTCTGACAATCACGATAGTGGCCGCGACCGCAACGGATCCAAACAGCAGCCAGTGAATGTTGCACAGGCCGTTGAAGAGAAACGCGGCTCCAAACAACGCCGCCCGCTGCCACGTCGGCTTCTGCGCGTACCAGAGCAGCGCGGCCAGAAGAATCGGAAGCGTTCCGGCCCAGATGTGCTGCACATGAGGCAGGTGGGTGAAACGATAGGGCACGAACTCGTAAAAAATCCCGGCCACGATCCCCGCCGGCCCGCTTCCCGTCATTAACCTGCCGAGCGCATAAGCGCCGTAGCCGCAGAACGCAAATCCGAGAAGCACAGCGATGTTATGTGCCGTGATCGGACCCGATCCGGCAGCACGAAACGGAAAGAGAAGCAGCGCGATGCCATAGAGATTTTCACTGTAGGCCAGCGAGTATCGCGCGGGATAGAACGCATTTGCGTCGAACAGGTGCAGGGGCCGGTGGAATGTCGCATACCAGTCCCAATCGAGGATCCAGGTGTTGATGTATGGGTCGCCGGGGTACGCCACGGCGCGATTCAGGTTCCGCGTCAGCGGCCAGGTCATCAAGATCGCCAACAGCAGAAACAATGCGGCCGCGCCGGCGTGCTGTCTCACCATTACGCGCGCGCGACGGTCAGCAGCTCTCGGAATCGAGCCGGATCCGCCGTCGGCTCGGCGCAGGCGTAGGCCTGGCAGACGTAGGCCATGACGCGATTCGCGTCGCGATTTTGCATCAGCGGCAGATCGGCCGATTCGCTGCCGGCTACAAGCACGCGATGGGGGAGGAATTCCTCGCCGACGACGCGCTGCAGTGCGCGGAACGTTGCATCGTTGATTGGTCCCGTGATCGCGATTTCCTTCGGCTGGGCCGCGCGCCATTCGGCAACGCCTAACAGAAATCCGAAGCCGGAGGGATAACGATCGACGACTGGCATGATCGACTCCAGCGCGCGCGTCGCGATTTCTGCGTACGCCTCGCGGCCGAACAGCAACGCGTGACGCAGGAGAACATCGCAGGCGACCGAGTTTCCCGAGGGCGTCGCGTTGTCGAAGAGGTCCTTCGGTCGCGTGATCAATTTTTCATGATCGATCGGCGTGTCGTAGAAGCCGCCGTGCTCCTCGTCTGCGAAGCGCGTGCGAATCTGTTCCAGAAGCTGATTCGCGCAATCGAGATATCGGCGCTCATGAACGGCCTCGTATGCCAGCGTGAGTCCCCATGCCACGCCGGCGTAATCCTCGAGTAAGCCCGGAATTGATGCATGTCGCATCAATCGACCATTTGTGTCGATGCGCTTGATTAGAAATTCGGCATTCTTGCCAACAACGTCCTCATATCGATCGAAAGCCAGGCAGGCATCGGCGAAGGCTGCCAGCATCCAGCCGTTCCAGCTTGACAGAATTTTTTCGTCGCGAGCGGGCCAGACGCGCTGCGATCGCACGCCGTACAGCTTGCACTTTCCGCGAGCGACGAGATCGGCGTGCGACTCCACATCGCCGACAAGGTGAAGGATGTTCGCGCCTTCCCAATTGCCTCGGTCCGTCACGTCGAACAGTTCGCAGAAGACGCGCCCTTCGTCCTCGCCTAACACCCGCAGGACTTCCTCGCGCGACCAGACGTAGAACTTGCCCTCTTCGCCTTCGCTGTCGGCGTCGAGCGTCGAATAAAAACCGCCGTCGGGCGAAGTCATCTCGCGCTGCACGAAGCCGAGGATTTCGTTGGCGATGCGGGCGAAGAAGAGATTCTTCTTCCACTGCCACGCTCGCGTGTAGAGGCGCGCCAGCAGGGCGTTGTCGTAAAGCATCTTCTCAAAATGCGGCACGAGCCATTCCGCATCGGTCGAGTAGCGATGAAATCCTCCGCCGATCTGATCGTACATTCCGCCCCGCGCCATCTGCGTCAGCGTGCTGGTGATGATCTCGTCGTAGCCGCTGACCTGCATCAGAAAATCGAGCGTCATCGACGGCGGAAATTTTGGAGCGCTGCCGAATCCTCCGTGCACTTCGTCGTAGTTGCCGGCGATCATGGCGGCCGCGCGATCGAGCGTCCCTCGCTCGACGCTGACAGTGCCGCGCGTCTGCAACGTGCTGTTGATTACCTCACGCACTTGTTCGGACGCTGCCTGCACATCATTGCGCCGCGATCGATAGGCGTCGGCGACGTGCGCCAGCACGCGCTTGAATCCCGGCATCCCATGGCGATCGTCAGGCGGAAAATATGTTCCGGCGTAAAACGGTCCGCCGTCCGGCGTGAGAAAGACCGACATCGGCCATCCGCCGTGACCGGTCATGAGTTGCACGGCCTGCATGTAGATCGAATCGATGTCGGGGCGCTCCTCGCGATCGACTTTGATCGACACGAAGTTGTCGTTCAGAACGCGCGCGATCTCCTCGTTCTCGAACGACTCGCGCTCCATGACATGACACCAATGACAGGCCGAATACCCGATGGAGAGAAAAATCGGCTTGTCCTCGGCGCGCGCCTTGGCGAGCGCCTCTTCTCCCCATGCAAACCATTCGACGGGGTTGTGCGCGTGCTGTAGAAGGTACGGAGAAGTCTCTTTCGCTAGACGATTTGCCATTGGTGGCCGGTTGCCGTTGCCGGTGGCCGCGATCGTGTCCGGCAACCGTCCACCGGTCACCGGCCACCCATCAGGCCCTCGGGTGGGCCTTCTTATACACCGCAATGAGCTGCCAGTCGGCCACATGCGTGTACTTCTGCGTCGTGGACAGCGAAGCGTGACCGAGGAGCTCCTGGATCGCGCGGAGGTCGGCGCCGGCGTTCAAGAGATGCGTGGCGAACGAATGCCGCAGCGTGTGCGGAGAAACTCCTGCACGGAGCGAGGCCGCGCGAACGTAGCGGCTGAACAATCGCCGTACGCTGCGCACGGTGATCCTTTGACCACGATAGTTCACGAACAGCGCGTCTTCCTCTGAAGTGCGGACGTCGAGGTAGGCGCGAATCGCCTCTTCCGCTTTCGTTCCGAAAGGGACGATCCGTTCCTTCGATCCTTTGCCGCGCACTTTCACGAGTCGCGCGCGGAGCTCGATGTCGTCGATGTCGATGCCAACCAGCTCGCTGATGCGAAGTCCGGAGGCATACAGCAGCTCGAGCCAGGCGCGATCGCGGATGCCGAGGGGCGAGGTCAAGTCGGGGACCTCGAAAAGAAGCGCGATGTCGGTCGTTTGCAGCACCGAGGGCAGATGTTTTTCGCGCCGAGGCGTGGCCACGGCGCGCGCGGGATTGGCGTCGACGTCGCCTTCGCGCATCAGGTATTTGAAAAACGAACGCAGCGCCGACAGGTGTCGCGCGATCGAGGCGCGACGCAGTTTTTTCTTGGCGAGATGTGCGAGATAGGAGCGGATGGCGAGGTGATCGACGCGGCGCAGATCGAGTTGATCGCGCGCCATCGTGAAGTATTGATTGCACAGAAAGGCGAGGAAGGATTCGAGATCGTCGCGGTAGGCGGCGACGGTGTTGACCGAGACATTTCTCTCGTAGTTCAGGTAATCGAGGAAATCGCGAATCTCGTTCTTCACCCGCCCTCCACTCCGCGGTTGCGCGGTCTCGCGGTTACGAGGTCTCGCGGTCGGCGGAGTCACCACGAGACCGCGCAACCGCGAGACCGCGAAACCATGTTAGCTTAACGCCCCCGTGACCGAGGAACCACTCAAGAAGACCCCCCTCAATGCCGTCGAACACGAGTTAGGCGGCAAGATGATCGATTTCGGGGGATGGGAGCTGCCGGTCCAGTTCACAGGCATCATCGAGGAGCACCAGGCGGTGCGAGCGCGCGCGGGCCTCTTCGACGTCTCGCATATGGGCGAGATTCTCGTCAAAGGCGCCGAAGCCCTGACCCTTCTTCAGCGCACGACGTGCAACGACGTCTCCAAGCTCGAGGACGGCCGAGCGCAGTACAACGGCCTGTTGTATCCGACCGCCGGATTCGTCGACGACATCCTCATTTATCGGATGGGCAAAGACGATTACTTCGTGGTCGTCAATGCCGCCAACAGCGACAAAGACTTCGAATGGTTGCGCGATTGCGCCAAAGGCATGGAGGTCGACGTCACGAATGCCAGCAACGAGTACGCGCAGCTGGCGTTGCAGGGGCCGAACGCTGAAAAAATTCTTCAGCCGCTCACAGACCTCGACCTCTCCGCCATGAAGTACTACCGCTTCGCGCGCGGCAAAGTCGATGGCGCCAATGCGATCGTGTCGCGCACCGGTTACACCGGCGAAGATGGATTCGAGATTTACATCGCTCCCGCGGACGGTCCTCGCCTCTTCAAAAAATTCGTCGCCGGCAGTGACGTGACGCCGTGCGGCCTCGGCGCGCGGGACACGCTGCGCCTGGAAGCGAAGATGGCGCTCTATGGAAACGACATCGATCACTCCACCACTCCGCTGGAGGCCGACCTGGGCTGGATCGTCAAGCTGGAGAAGGGCGATTTCATGGGACGCGACGTCCTCGAGCGCGAGAAGTCGGAGGGGCCGAAGCGAAAACTGGTGGGTTTCGAGATGATCGACCGCGGCATCGCCCGCCACGGATATCCGGTCGTGGCCGGCCAGGAAGAAATCGGCGTGGTCACCAGCGGAACGCACTCGCCGACGTTGAAAAAAGCGATCGGGCTCGCGTATCTTCCGCTCGACAAATCGGCCCCGGGAACAGAGTTCACCGTCCTGATTCGCGGCAAGGAGACCCGGGCCCGTGTCGTGCCGACACCTTTCTACAAGCGGAAATAGCGGAAGGAGCAGAGTCGATGACTCCGGAAGACAGCCGGTACGCCAAGAGTCACGAATACGTGCACGTCGAAAGTGACGTCGGCACGATCGGCATCACCGACTACGCGCAGAAGGAGCTGGGCGACGTGGTGTTCGTCGAGCTCCCCAAGGTGGGCACGCAACTCGAACAGGGCGATGAGCTGGGCAGCATTGAGTCCGTCAAGGCGGTCTCGGAATTGTTTACGCCCGTTTCGGGCGAGGTTGTTGAAGTGAACGAGGCGCTGGCCGAGAAACCCGAGCTGGTCAATACCGATCCTTACGGCGACGGCTGGATGATTCGCATCAGGCTCGCGACGCCGGACGAAGTTGGTGAATTGATGGACGCCGAAGAATATGAAGAGTACATCGAGAAGGAAGCAGGAAAGTAGTGGCCGGTTCCCGGTTGCCGGGAACGCAGATAACCGGCCACCGGCCACCGGACACTCATGATCCAACATCGCTACATCCCCAACGCCGATCAGGACGTCAAGGAAATGCTCAGCGTGATCGGCATCGATTCCGTCGATCGACTGTTTGACTCGATCCCCGAGGCAGTCAAGCTCAAAAAACCGCTCGATATCCCCGGCCCATGGTCGGAGATCGAAGCGCGGCGCTGGTTTCGGGAGCTGGCGGCGAAAAACAAGAGCGCCGTCGATCACATCGCGTTCCTGGGCGCCGGCTCCTATGCCCACTATCAGCCGGCGTGCGCCGATCAATTGCTCCTGCGCGCCGAGTTTTTGACTTCCTACACGCCGTATCAGCCGGAAGTGTCGCAAGGCACGCTGCAGTCGATCTTCGAGTATCAAACGCATCAATGTCTGCTTACCGGACTCGATGTTGCGAACGCGTCGCTGTATGACGGCTCGACGGCGCTGTGCGAAGCGGTCCTGCTCGCGGAACGCGTGGCAAAAAATCGCACGAAGATTGTGATTGCCAAGTCTATGCATCCTGAATACACCGAGACCGTCCGCACGTACATCCAGAACCTCGGCTACCAAATCGTGGAGGTCGGATGGACGAACGACGGCCGCGTCGACATCGAGGCGCTTCGCATCGCGTGCAGCAAAGACGTCTTCGGGGTCGCGATCCAGTCGCCAAACTTCCTCGGAGTCCTCGAAGACTACGACGCGATCGCCGCGGTCGCCAATGGCGTCGGCGCAGTCAAGATCGCGGTGGTCGCCGAGGCCACCTCGCTCGGGATTGTGACACCGCCGGGCGCGCATGGATTCGACATCTGCGTCGGCGAAGGTCAGGCGTGGGGAATTCCGCCGCAGTTCGGCGGACCATATGTCGGATTCATGGTCGTACGCGACGCGCTCAAACGCCACATGCCGGGGCGGCTGGTCGGCGAAACGGTCGATGTTGACGGCCGCCGCGCGTTCGTGCTGACGCTCGCGACGCGCGAGCAGCACATTCGGCGCGGTAAGGCGACCTCGAACATCTGTACCAATGAAGCGCTGATCGCGCTGGCCGCGAACATCTATCTGTCGCTGATGGGAAAGGAAGGCCTGCGCGAAGTTGCCGTGCAATCCATGCAGAAGGCAGCGTATTTACGCGATCGGCTGCGCGCGATCTCGGCCATCAACATCGTCTTCAGCGGCCCGATCTACAACGAGTTCGTGGTGCGCACGCCGTTCCGCGCCGAAGAAATCCTTCGCGACCTCGAGCACGACAAGATCCTCGGCGGCATTCCTCTCGGGCAGTTCTATCCCGATCACGAAAATGATTTTCTGGTCGCGGTCACCGAGCTGCATTTGCGAGAACAGCTCGATCGCTACGTGGCTGTCCTCAGCGCCGCCATTTCCAGGGAGATGCGATGACGGACTTGCTGGAACAGGAAACCTCATCGTCGGTCCCGCAGGGCGCGAATCGCGAGGGCCTCATCTTCGAGCATTCCAAGCGGGGTCGCCGAGGATATCGGCTGCCGGCGCTGGATGTGCCGGAACAGAACGATCTCCTTCCAGGCGGTCTGATGCGCGACGAAATCGCGAACGAAGTCGAAGTGTCGGAGGTCGATGTGATCCGGCACTTCACGCGGCTTTCGAAATTGAACGTCTCCATCGACGCCGGCCTCTATCCCCTCGGCTCGTGCACCATGAAACACAATCCGCGCCTCAACGAAGAGATCGCGCGCACGCCGGGATTTGCGTTATCGCACCCGCTGCAGCCCGACCGCCAGGTGCAGGGCAACCTGGAATTGCTGTGGAACCTCGAGCAGACGCTGAAGGAGATTCTTGGAATGCCGCGCGTGACGCTGCAGCCGGTCGCCGGCGCGCACGGCGAGTTCACCGGCATTCTGATGATTCACAAAGCGCTTGCGAAGAGCGGCAACCCACGAAAATACATTCTCATCCCCGACTCCGCGCACGGAACGAACCCGGCTTCGGCCGCATTCGCAGGATACGAAGTCAAAGAGCTGAAATCGAACAATCGCGGCACGGTCGACCTGCATGTCCTGGAAGGGAACATGAGCGATGACGTGGCCGCGCTCATGGTCACGGTTCCGAACACTCTCGGTGTTTTTGAAAACGAGATCCGGCAGATGGCCGACATCCTCCATCGCAGGGGCGCGTATCTGTACTGCGACGGTGCGAATCTCAACGCCTTCGTCGGCGTCGCGCGGCCGGGCGATATGGGCATCGATGTCATCCACTCCAATCTTCACAAAACGTTTTCGACGCCGCACGGCGGGGGTGGGCCGGGGGCGGGGCCGGTGGGCGTGTCGAAGAACCTGGTGCCCTTCCTGCCGACTCCGACGGTCGAGCGCAACGACGGAACTTTCTATCTCGAGCATGATCATCCCGACTCGATCGGCCGCATGCGCGCCTTCAACGGCAACTTCGGCGTTCTCGTTCGTGCCCTCACTTACATGCGATCGATGGGTCCGGAAGGCCTGCGACGCATCGCGCAGATCGCGGTGCTCAATGCCAACTACATCCGCGCACGGCTCAAGGGGACGTTTCACTTGCCGTATGACGCGCCGTCGCTGCACGAGGTCGTTTTCAGCGACAAAAACCAGACGTCGCAAAACGTTCACACCCTCGACATCGCGAAGCGCTTGATGGATTACGGTTTCCATCCGCCGACGATCTACTTTCCGCTGATCGTTTCGGGAGCGCTGATGATCGAGCCGACCGAGAGCGAGCCGAAGGAAGAGCTGGACGCCTTCTGCGACGCTATGCTCGCGATCGCGCGCGAGTGCCAGGAGCGCCCGGAGCTGGTTCGGTCGGCGCCGCACACGACGCCCGTCCGCCGACTCGACGAAGCACGGGCCGCGCGTCAGCCGATTCTGCGCTGGAAGCCGTAAGGCGGCGTCCGCATTGCAGTAGACTCACTGCAGGCGTGGCGATTTTCGAAGACGACGAGGACGATCTCGACCGGACCCTTTCCGTACGCCGGCCTGCCATGGCCGAGCCTGCGGCGACGTTCATCGAAAAACGCGCGCAGGAACGTCGCTCCTCGAACCTGCGCATCTTTTTCACGACCCTGGTTGTCATCGCGGTCCTCTACCTCGCCAAGCCGGTCGTTGTTCCGATCGCGTTAGCGGTTCTTCTGGCGTTTCTGCTGACGCCGATCGTCTCTCTGCTCGAACGAACATTTCTGCGGCGGACCGGCGCGATCGTGTTGTCGGTCGGCCTCGCTGTCACCGGCCTGTCCCTCGGCGGTTACTGGATCTACCAGCAGTTCAACGCTGTGGCGCAGGAGTTCACGCAGACCGGCACGCTCCAACACGTCGAACAGAAGCTTCGTTTTCTTCGGCGGTCGTCAGCCGGACTGGCGGTCTTTGAAAGATTTCAGCGAACGCTGCAACGCGTGACGGAGCCGCCCGGACCCGAAGAAAAGCCGCTGAGCGTGCGCGTTCTCCCCGACAACACGGTACGCGATCGCTATCGCGCCATCGCGCCGACTGTCGAAGTTGTCGCGGCCGCATTCCTGGTGGTCGTGCTGGTCTTCTTTCTTCTCAAGGAACGCGAGCAGATGCGCGACAAATTGTTGCGGCTCGCCGGCCGCGCACATCTGACCGTGACGACGCAGGCCATCGGCGAGACGTCGCATCGCATCAGCCGCTATCTGCTCACCTTCGCGCTTCTCAACCTCGGCTTCGGGTTCCTGATTGGTCTCGGACTCTTTTTTCTGGGCGTTCCGCACGCGGTGTTGTGGGGCGTGTTCGCAGGACTGATGCGCTTCGTGCCCTACGTCGGTGCCTTTCTCAGCGCCGCGCTGCCGACATTTCTGATGATCGCCCTCGCGCCCAACTGGTATCTGCCGCTGGCCGTGCTGGGACTCTTCATCCTCAGCGATCAGGTCATCGGCGGATTTATCGAGCCGATTGTGGTCGGACATCGCGTCGGCGTCTCACCGATCGCGTTGCTGGTATCGGCGATTTTCTGGGGCTGGTTGTGGGGGCCGGTCGGGCTGCTGCTGGCGACGCCGATCTCGGTCTGCCTCACCGTGGGCGGCGAATTCATTCCGGCGCTGCGAATTTTCTCGATCATGTTCGGCGCCGAGGATCCGCTGGAGGGCTATCTCAGCTTTTACAATCGCCTTCTGCTGCGCGACCGGACGGGTGCGATCGCGATCGCGGACCGGCACGCGGAGAGCGACACCATGGAAGAGATGTTCACCGATCTCTTCATCCCCACGCTCACCTTTGCGCAGGAGGAGCTGGAACGGAAGCGCATCTCGCCGGCGCACGATCACTTCATCAAGGACGTCATCCGCGAGCTGATCATTCGATTCGGCGATCGCAATGCCGGCACCGCCGATCCCGCGCGTCACATCGTGGCCGTCTCGGTCGCGGGCGAGAGGCTGTCGCTCGGTACGTTGATGTTCACGCAGTTGCTGCGCGAGGAAGGTTATTCGATCGATTACTTCACCGATCTTCCGGACGAGGAGCTGTTGGCGTTCGTGGCCGAGGTGACGCCGGAGGCGGTGTTCGTGTCGTGCACCAACGCCGATCACGTCAACATCGGTTACGCGCTCATTCAACTCATCAGCGAAAAGTTCCCGGAGCTGCTGATCGTGGGCGGCGGCTCGGCCTTCGCGCGCGATCGTCAGACGACATTGGCGGCCGGGGCGACCTACGTGCCGGCCTCGCTCAGTGAGGCCAAGGACGACTTCCTGACGCAGCGCAAAACGTTGCGAAAAAAGACGGGCCGGTCGATCACGTTCAGCGGCTCGCGTTTCCGCGTGCCGCCGCCGGCGTGATGCGCCGCGCGCGCAGCGCGTGGCCGGGGCGCTAAACTCCACTGATCGAAAATCAGACTCCTTTCTGGCTAGCTACGTGGTTCGAGCGAAGCCGACGGCTGCTTGCGTACGCAGTAATCCTGATCCTGTGGTCCGCGTGGATGCGGAGTTGCGCGTTTCCGGGCAGGCGGGTCGGCGACTTTTTCGAGGCTGCTGCCGGTTGGGTTCGTGGCTATGAACTGATCGCGGCCGTGGTTGGCCTTGCGATCGCAGCGTGGGGCTGGAATCGAACGACGATGGCGAGCCTCATGCGGGTGTGGATCGTCGCGGCGCTTCTGGCGGTGCCGTTTAGTGTTTGGGTGGGTCTACATCTGCGCTCATTTATCCTTCCCAAAGGGGGCGGCGCAGGCAGTGAAAATTATCTCGGCGATATCTCGCCGTTGGCGACGCCGTTCATCGCCTTTGCTCTTGCAATTCCGTTGGCTGCTCCATTCCTGATTCTCGTGACTCGTATTTTCAAGCGAGGGATGGTTGGGATCGGCGATCCGATATCGGCCATGGCGCTTTCGATGTGTGTCGTGGCGGTCGCGGCGAACTTCAGTTGGCCCCCAATCAAACCAAAGCTCGAACCGCATCCGGCTCCTCCTGCTCCGAAGTCAGTTCACACAACGGCAACCGAATCGCGCGGCGTCTCGCCGAGTGATCCGCCTTTCGTCCAGGCGATTGGCCGCGGCGATATTGTCGCGGCACGCCGTCTGCTTTCCAGTGGCGTTCTCGACTCCGATGGATCGGGACTGCTTTTCGCGTCGGAGCTCGCGGAGCCCGACTTCATGAGATTTTGTCTTCTGGCGAAAGCTCCGGTCGACGCACGCGACCTCGTCGGTCGCACGCCGTTGATTCTGGTCGTGACAGCGAATCCGCGCGGCCAAGGTTTCGCCGCGCGACAGAAATCAGGCGTCGACGTGCTGATCGACGCGGGCGCGAATGTCAATCTCGCCGACAACGCAGGGCACGCTGCGCTGCAAGAAGCTCAGGATCGACACCTCGAGGACATCGCGGCACGACTCATTGCCGCCGGCGCGATCGCTCAGCCCGGCGGCCAGCCGAAGTTTCGCCCGCCTAACAAATGAAAATGAACGTGGAAAACGGTTTGGCCGGCCGCTTCGCCATGATTGACGACCGCGCGGTAGCCATCGGAGTTGAGATGCAGATCGCGAGCGATCTGGGCCAGCCGCACCAATGCCGTTCCTACCGTGGCGGCGTCGGCTTCCGACATGTCGTCGAGGCTCGGGATGTGCTTTCGGGGAATCACCAGCACGTGCGTGGGCGCCTGCGGATTGATGTCGTGAAACGCGACCACGTCGGCGTCCTCATAAACTTTTTTTGCCGGAATCTCGCCGTGCGCGATCCGGCAGAAGAGACAGCGATCACTTCCAGCCATGCCGCGATAATACGACGACGCGCGGAATTCCGGCCAGGTCGTTGCGAACAGCGTCGACGTTGAAGTGATGCGCAGCGGCAAGATCGCGCACGGCCTCCAGTTGTCCGTACGCGATTTCGAGGATGAGGCCTGCACGGCCGGCCTGATCGAGAATCCGTGCGATGACTTCGGTCCCGGCGGGACCGGGCGTCAGCGCTCCCCGCGGCTCGTGATCGCGCACCTCCGTCGCCAGTGTCTCGATCTCCGCGGCCTTGACGTAAGGCGGATTCGAGACGATCCAGTCAAAGTCCTCCACGAACGCCGCCAGAAGATCCGAGCCGACCAGCCTGACCGCACCATTTGCATTTTGAGCGGCCACTGCCAGCGCCGCCACCGAGACATCGGTCGCGATCACGCGAAGATCCGGCCGCTCCAGCGCCACGGTCACCGCGATACATCCGCTTCCGGTACCGATATCGACGACGCGCGCTCCGCGATCGATGCGCTCGATGGCAGTCTCCACCAGGATCTCTGTTTCCGGACGCGGGATGAGCACGCGTTCGTCGACGCGAAATTCGCGACCGAAGAACTCCGTCTTGCCGCGGATGTACTGCAGCGGCTCGCCGGCAAGGCGACGTCGCATGGCCGCATCGATACGTGACGGGTCGACCAGCGCTTCGCCGTGCGCGAAAACATACACAAGCGGCTGGCCGAGAAGATCGGAAAGGAGCACGTCGACGTCGCGGCTGCGATAGCGCGCGCGGAGCGAATCAATCGTTTCCGTAGGTCAGCTCCAGGAACACATCCTCCAGCGCCCGATTGCTCTTCAGCTCCGGCGTCGTGCCGGTGGCGATGATGCGACCGCGATGCAGGATGCCGATGCGATCGCATACCGCCTCGGCGACCGACATGGTGTGCGTCGTCAGAAAGATCGTCTTTTGTTCGCCGGCCAGGCGCCGCAGCAGAGTCTTGACCAGCTTCTGCGCCAGTGCATCGAGGCCGACCATCGGCTCGTCGATCACCAGAACGGCTGGATCGTGCACCAGCGCCGCGATGATCACGAGTTTCTGTTTCATGCCGTGGGACAGATTCTCGATGCGCGCGTCGGTCCAGTCGGCGATGTCGAAGTAGCGCAGCAGCTCCAGCGCGCGCGATTCGCAATCGCGCCACTCGCGGCCGTAGAGATTGGTCACGAACTGCAGCAGCTCGCGGCCGGTCAGCTTCTCGTACAGATAGGGCCGGTCGGGGACGTAGCCCACGATCGATTTCGTGTGCGCGCCGTCCGACCCGACATCGCGGCCAGCGATCCGCACCACCCCTGAGGTCGGCAGCGAGAGGCCGGCCAGAATCCTGATGGTCGTCGTTTTTCCGGCGCCGTTCGGTCCTAGAAAGCCGTAAATCTCGCCGGGTGAGACAGTCAGCGAGATCTCGTCGACTGCCGTGAACGTCCCGTACTTCTTGGTCAAGTTCCGGATTTCAATCATCGGGGCATGTGTATTATCCGCTGGCTGAAAACTTTAGCCGGAGGGAGCCGTAGTAGGTCAATGGCCGAACGTGAGCAACTCGATGACCGCGCCCTGGTGGCGCGAATCCTCGAGGGCGAGCGCGACCGTTTTACGGACCTGGTCCGACGCTATGAGAAGCGCGTCATCAACTACGTCTACCGTATTACGCATCGCTACGAAGAAGCGCACGATCTGGCCCAGGACATCTTCGTGAAGGTCTATCTCGCGCTCGATCGCTACGATTCAAAGTACCAGTTCTCGACCTGGCTGTTTCGAATCGCGCAGAACGCCGCCATCGACGTTCTCCGCAAAAAGAGCGTCATGGAAGTGCCGCTGGCGCGGCCGACCGAGGATGAACCGCAGAAGGAGCGCGAATTTGCCGATCCCGGCGTGTCGCCCTATCGCGCGCTGAAGAACAAGCAGCTCGGTTCCGCAATCGAGAAAGCAGTGGAAAATCTGCCGCCGGACTATAGAGAATTGATCCAGCTCCGGCATTTTGCGGAGCTGTCGTACGAAGAAATCGCGTCGATGAAGAAGCTGCCGCTGGGCACCGTGAAAAACAAGCTCTTCCGTGCACGGAATCTGCTGAAGGAGCAGCTCGATACTTTCGTTGAACCCCTATGAGCGCCGACTGTCAACGCTACGCCGAAAATCCTGAAGCGAACGCCTCGCATCTTCGCGATTGTCTCGCCTGCCGCGAGATGTACGCGCTGCTCGACACGCGCGTCGAATCGAAAGCAATGGCTGTTGACGCGTTACCGCTGGCGGAGTGGGAGGGGGCGGACTATCGATCGTGGCCGTTGGTGATTGGCGGAGCATTGGCGCTCCTGACAATCGCGTTCTCTCTGTGCATGATCGCGGGCATTTCGTTCTTCACCGCGATGACAGCCGGCGCGCGTTTCGATTGGCGCGGAGCGCTTGCGGCGGCGAACAATGCGGTGCGGCCGCTCGGCCCGATCGGATTCGCCGCCGCCTTCCTGGTGGTCAACACGCTGCTCGTTCTTCTCCTTCGTCGCTCGCCCCGAGGGATCGATGCGTAAGGCGCTGCTTCTGGCGCTGACCATTCTCGCCACGGCGGTGACCGCGCTCATCGCCGCACCACCGTTCAAGGCTTCATGGACGCTGTCGGAAGCTGCATCGATGATGACGCGCACCGCCGTCATCGTCTCGGTGCTGTTTGTCTGGATCATCGCCGCGATCGTTCTGACGTTGATCAGCGGCCGCGAGATTCGCTACTCATCGATCGAGCTCCGCACTTCTCCGCTCCACTGCTTCGCCCTCGGCCTGGTGGCGGTGACCAGCCTCGTCCTGACGGCCATTCTCTTCAGCTACCTGATTCCGTATGTCGTGGGCATTCCGCTCCTGCTGGCGCTGGCGGTCTTCGCGATCCTCACCAAGATCTACGGCACGATCGCGGTGTTCCACGCCGTCGGCACGCTGGTCGCGAACGCGCGCTCGCGCGAAGAGCTGTCGCGGCGGCGCTGGCTGCGCGGCGATCTGGCCATGGTTGTCATTGGGGTTCTGCTCCTCGGCGCCATCCGCCTGATTCCTGTTGTCGGCGTGATCGCGTGGGGTATCGCGTCGATCTTCGGGATCGGCACCGCGCTGGCGACGAAGTTCGGCCGCCGCGAGCCGTGGTTCCTGGTGTGGCGGCCGGTCAGCGCGGAATAGCCAACGGAATTCCGATCAACACGGCCGCGACGATCGCGGCAATTCCCGCAAACTTCAGCGTCCCGGCATTGCGACTGTAATCGAACAGCTCCAGCGTCGGATACGGCATGGCATTCGGATGCCACTCGGGATCGTAATGGACGGCGAGCTTTGAGCCGTCGGGATGTTGTGCGACCCACGCTCGCAGTTCAGAGATGCCCGGGTTCGCCCACTCAGAAGGGCGTTGTTCGTAGTACGCCGGCAGCGATTCGATGCCTCCTTCGACGCGCTCGTCATTCGCATCGAAGGAGATGCTGCATATCGCATAGTAGACATAGCGATCGACGCGGCGGCGTTTTCGCTGGTCGACTTTGCAATGCTGGATGGTCGCGTTGGCGGACGGCCATTTGGAGATCGTTTGGCCTTGCCACCAGCTCGACGCGACGCCGAAGAGAAAAAGAGCGGATGCTGCGAGCGCGAAAATGCCAAGAGCGAGAAATATGACTCGCCAGCCGCAGCCTTGATTAGACATTCTCCACGATTGCGCGGCCGAATTCGCTGGTCTTGAGCAGCGTGGCGCCGCGCATCAACCGTTCCAGATCGTAGGTCACGCGCTTCTGAGCGATCGTTTTCGCGATCGCGCGCTCGATGGCGTCCGCCGCTTCGAACCAGCCCAGGTGGCGGAGCATCATGACGCCGGAGAGGATGAGCGATCCGGGGTTCACGCGATCCTGATTGGCGTATTTCGGCGCCGTTCCGTGCGTCGCTTCGAAGATCGCGACTTCGTCCGATTCGTTCGATCCCGGCGCCATGCCCAGCCCTCCCACCTGCGCAGCCAGCGCGTCGGAGAGATAGTCGCCATTCAGATTCGTGGTTGCGATCACGGAGTACTCCGCCGGTCGCAGGAGCACCTGCTGGAACATCGAGTCCGCGATGCGATCCTTGATCACGACTCTTCCGTTCGGCTTCGATCCGTTGATATCAACCTCGGCGATCGTGACATCGGGGAATTCCTGGCGGGCAACCTCGTAGCCCCAATCCTTGAACGCCCCTTCGGTGAACTTCATGATGTTGCCCTTGTGGACGAGCGTGAGGCTGTCGCGCTTGGTGGCCAGGGCGTAGAGAATCGCTTTGCGCACCAACCGCTTCGATCCGAATTCCGAAACCGGTTTGATGCCGATTGCCGAGTCGTCGCGAATCCTGATGCTGGCGCGTCGCTCCATGGTGTTGAGAAAACCGATCACGCTCTTCGCGCCCTCAGACCCAGCCGGCCACTCGATGCCGGCGTAGACATCCTCGGTGTTCTCGCGAAAGATCACCATGTCGACTTTTTCCGGCTCGCGGACCGGCGAGGGCACGCCCGTGAAATAGCGCACCGGCCTGACACAGGCGTAAAGGTCGAGGATCTGACGCAGCGTCACGTTGAGCGATCGGATTCCGCCGCCGACAGGAGTCGAGAGCGGTCCCTTGATCGAGACGCGGTAGTACGACAGCGCATCGAGCGTCTCTTTGGGCAGATACTCCTTGTACGTCTCATTCGCTTTGTCGCCCGCGAAAACTTCGTACCAGGCCGCTTTTTTCTTCCCGCCGTAGACTTTCTTGACAGCGCCGTCGATCACGTGCTGCGTCGCGCGCCAGATATCGGGCCCGGTTCCGTCGCCTTCGATGAACGGAATGATCGGATCGTCGGGGACGACGATCCGTCCGGCTTCAAACCCGATGCGTTGCCCCGTTTTTGGTGCGGTCAGATGCGCAGCCATCGCGGGCGAATCTAGACGAAACCAGACTTCTTGTCACCGGGTATACCGTATTGTAGGAAGTTCCCAATGTCGTCCAAGAGTCGTTTCTCGCGGCGTCTGGCGGTGGTCGCCGTCATTCTGATCGCGGTCGTGCTCCTGGTCTGGGGCACTCGCCGACCAAATCCGCTGCCGGTGGTTTTGGCGGAGGTCGATCTCGGGCGCGTTGAGCGCACGGTAGCGAATACTCGTGCCGGCACGGTCAACGCCTGCCGGCGAGCGAAGCTGGCGCCGCCCGCCGGCGGACAAATCGTGGCATTGCCGGTCCACGAAGGCGATCGCGTTCGTTCCGGTCAGGTGCTGCTCGAGCTGTGGAATCAGGACAGCGCGGCGCAGGCTCGCGTCGCGGAAGAACAGTCGCGCGGCGCCGTCCTTCGGGCCGAAGAAGCTTGCGGGCATGCCGACATCGCCAAGCGCGACGCCGACCGCGCCGGCAAACTGCACCGTGATGGTCTCCTTCCTTTTGATCAGCTCGATCGAGCCACCTCGGCGGCCAATACGCTTCGCGCCGCATGTGACGCCGCACGGGCGGATGCGCAGCAGAGTCATGCACGCGTCGAGGCGGCACGTGCGACTCTGACGCGCACGGTTTTACGCGCGCCCTTCAATGGCGTGATCGCGAAACTGACCGGTGAGCTCGGTGAGTTCAGCACGCCCTCGCCGCCCGGTATCCCGACGCCGCCGGTCATCGACCTCATCGACGATAGTTGCCTCTACGTGACGGCTCCGATCGATGAGGTGGACGTGGCCAACGTTCGCGTCGGCCAGCCTGCCTACATCACCATCCAAGCCCTTCCCGATCGGCGCTTTTCAGGTCGCGTGAGGCGCGTTGCGCCTTACGTGCTCGACGTAGAGAAGCAGGCCCGGACTGTCGATGTGGAAGTGGAATTCGCGGATCGGGCGGACTCGAAAGCGCTGCTGGTCGGCTATAGCGCCGACGCGGAGATCATCCTGGACGCGCGTAACGATGCCCTCCGCATTCCGACGCAAGCGCTGCTGGAGGGGAATCGCGTTCTCGTCTACGGCGAAAATCCGGGAATTCTGGAGGAGCGACAGGTCACGACCGGACTCTCGAACTGGAAGTACAGCGAGGTGCGATCTGGCCTGCGCAAGGGCGATCGCGTCGTTCTCTCGATCGAGAGGAAAGGCGTCGTTGCTGGAGCGCGAGCGATCCCTGAAAAACAATGATCCATCTCGATCGGATTCGCCGCGTCTTTCCTGTCGGCGAGGAGCAGGTGCACGCGCTGCGCGAGATCACCCTGGATGTCGAGACAGGCGAGTATGTGTCGGTGATGGGACCGTCCGGTTCCGGGAAATCCACCCTGATGAACATCATCGGGCTGCTCGATCGTCCGACCGCGGGCGTGTATCGACTCGGCGGTGACGACGTGACGGCGCTCAGCGAGGAGCGCCAGTCATACGTGCGTCGCGAGAAAATCGGCTTCGTGTTCCAGTTTTTCCATCTCGTGCCGCGCCTCTCGGCGGCCGAGAACGTCGAGTTGCCGCTGATGCTGGCCGGCGTGCCGGCCGAGGATCGCGCGCCGGTGGTGGAGCGGTTGCTGCGCGAGTTCGGCATCGCACAGCGCGCGCGGCATCGACCGGCGCAGCTGTCCGGCGGCGAGCGGCAACGCGTCGCAATCGCGCGCGCGATGGTGATGCAGCCGGCGGCCCTCCTGGCCGACGAGCCGACCGGCAACCTCGATCAGGCCACCGGCAAAGAAGTCATCCATCTACTCGAGCAGTTGAATGACCGCGGAGTCGCCCTGATTCTCGTGACGCACGATCCAGCCCTTGGCGACCGGGCGCGCCGCCGCATCCGCATGCTCGACGGCCGGATCGACTCGGATTCTGCATCGGCATGAGATTCTCTGACGTGGCACGTTTCGCCTGGCGCTCACTGGCGGGTTACCGCGCCCGGACATTCCTGATGGTGCTGGCAATGTCGATCGGCGTGGCAGCGGTGGTGGTGCTCACGTCGCTCGGTCAGGGCGCGCGCGGATATGTCCGAAACGAATTTGAATCGCTGGGAACGAACTTGATCGTTGTCCTGCCTGGGCGTGCGGAAACGCTCAGCGGCGGAGGCGGACTGATGTCGGGCAGAACTCCTCGCGACCTGACACTCGACGACGCGCTGGCGTTGCGTCGCATCCGGGCCGTGAAGTCCGTTGCTCCGTTAAACCTCGTGTCGGGCGAGGTGTGGTGGAGGGGCCGCCGGCGCGACGCGCCGGTAGCCGGGTCAACCACCGAACTCGCCGAGATTTGGAGTCTGAGCGTCGGTCACGGCCGTTTTCTTCCGCCGCAGGATCCCCGCCGCGCCGCCCCCGTCTGTGTGCTGGGATCGAAAGTACAACGCGAGCTTTTCGGCACGGTGTCCCCTCTCGGCGAATGGATCCGCATCGGAGACCGCCGATTCCGGGTAGTCGGCGTGCTCGCTCCCAAAGGTGAATTCGTCGGACTCAACATGGACGATCTCGTCATCATCCCGGTGGCCTCTGCACAGATGCTGTTCAATCTTCCCTCGCTCCTCCGCATCGGAGTGACTGTCCCCCGCCGCGAGGAAGCCCAGCGGGTACGGTCGGAGATCCGACGCGTACTTCGCGAACGTCATAACGGAGAAGAGGACGTCACGATCCTCTCCGAGGATGCCGTTTCGGCGGCCTTTGACCGCATCCTGCTGGCGCTGACATTTGCTCTGGGCGGGATCGCCGCCATCAGCCTGGGAGTTGCCGGAATTCTGATCATGAACGTCATGCTGATTGCCGTATCGCAACGCACCAGCGAAATCGGCCTTCTGAAAGCGATCGGCGCCTCGCCGGGGCAGATTCGATTTCTCTTTTTCGCCGAGGCGGGTCTCCTGTCGGCTTTCGGCGCCGCGGCTGGCTCGGTGTTAGGCCAACTCGGAAGTCTGGTCATCCGTCAGCTCTATCCCTCCGTCCCGGCTTTCGCGCCGCCGTGGGCGCTGGTCGCAGCGGTCGTGATCGCGCTCGTCAATGGAATCGCGTTCAGCATGCTTCCTGCCCGGCGAGCGTCCCGGCTCGATGCCGCCCTGGCGTTGGCGAGGCGTTGATCGTGCTTTCGCCTGATTTTGCTCGCCTGACTTTTGGTGCGTTGCGATCGCATCGGCTGCGGACGTTCCTGGCTGCGTTAGGCATCGCAGTGGGGATCGCATCGGTAATTCTGTTGACTTCCATCGGCGAAGGGCTTCGCAGATTTGTGCTGTCGGAGTTCAGCCAGTTCGGAACGAATTTGATCATCGTTACGCCCGGCCGAGTGCAGACGGCCGGCATGTCGATCGGCATTTTCGGAACGGTGAAGCCTCTCACGATCGATGATGCCGTTGCGGCTCGACGCGCCCCATATGTGCAAGTGACCAATCCGAGCATCGACGGCAATGCCGAGATTGCCGCCATGGGCAAACGCCGGCGCATCACCGTCTACGGTTTTGGTCCCGACTGGCTTCAGGTCGGACACATGAGCATGCGCATCGGCGTGTTCCTCCCCCGCGAGGACCTGCACGCGCCGCGCGCCCTGGCAGTCCTCGGATCGAAGGCCAGGACGGAGCTGTTTGGCGCTGCTAATCCTCTCGGCAAACGCGTCGAGATCGGCGGCTATCGTTTTCGCGTGATCGGCGTGATGGAATCGAAAGGACAGTTCCTCGGCATGGACCTCGATGACACCGTCGTCATTCCGGTTGCGCGGGCGCAAGTGTTGTTCAATCGTGACAGCCTGGTCGGGTTTCATGTCAACTATGACCCCGGAGCCCCGCCGGACAAGGTCGTGGACGGCATTCGGAAAATCATTGCTGCCAGACACGGTCGCGATGACATCACGACCATTACACAGGATCAGATGATCGAGGTTCTCGGATCCGTGCTTGGCGTGCTGAGTTTCGCGGTTGGTGCTCTGGGAAGCATCTCTCTCTTTGTCGGCGGCGTCGGCATTCTCACAATCATGACCATCTCGGTGGCCGAGCGGACCTCGGAGATCGGGCTGCTTCGGGCGCTCGGAGGCCGGCGCGGACAAATCCTCAGCCTGTTCCTCGGTGAGGCCGCGTTGTTGGCAGCGGTGGGTGGCGCAGCAGGCCTGGCGATGGGCGTCATCGTTGCGCGACTGCTCACGCTCGTCTTCCCTGCTCTGCCGGTCAGTACGCCGTGGTGGTTCGCCCTGCTGGCGGAGGGAATGGCGATCAGCGTCGGCCTGGCCGCCGGTGTTTTGCCCGCCCGGCAAGCCGCGCGGATGGAGCCCGTCGAAGCTCTGCGCGCGGAATAGCTAACCGGCAATCAGCGATCGAAGCGTGGCCAAATTGCGGCGATCGGATTCGTGCTCGATTTTCTTGGGCGTCTCCAGCAGCTTGGGGATGCCGCGGAATCGCTCGTCGTTCAACAGGAAGCGGAAAGCATCGAGACCGAGGTGGCCGGAGCCGATGTGCTCGTGCCGATCGACGCGAGATCCGAGGTCCTTCCTGGAGTCGTTGAGGTGAAAGAGTCCGACATTCCGAACGCCGACGTGGCGATCGAGCTCCTCGACTGTGCGCTCGTACGCGTCACGAGTTCGAAGGTCGTAGCCCGACGCGAAGACGTGGCAAGTGTCGAAGCAGATGCCAACGCGCTTCGGATCATCGACCGACTTGATGATCTTCCCCAGCTCCACGAACGAGCAGCCGACGCACGATCCTTGTCCGGCCGAGGTTTCGAGGAGCGTGACGACCTTGTGATGCGGGATCGCGGCGTGAACGCGATCGAGCGAACGCGCGATCTTTTCGATTCCGGCGTCCGATCCTGCGCCCATGTGCGCGCCCGGATGCAGCACCACCCCGCGGATGCCGAGCCGTTCGGCGCGATCGAGCTCGTCGATCATGGCAGCGATCGATTTCTTATGAAACCCCTTGTTGATCGTGGCGAGGTTGATCAAATACGACGCGTGCGTGAAGACGGGCTTGACGCATCGCTTCCTGGCGAAGAGCGCGCAATCCTCATCGGTCAGCTCTTTGCCTTTCCACTGATTCGAATTCTTCGCGAAGATCGCGACCGCCGTTGCGTTGATCTCTGTCGCGCGGTCGAAGGCCGTGTGCAGTCCGCCCTTCGTGGAGAGGTGCGCGCCGATGAGATCGCCATGTTTTGGTGAGTAACGGAAACGCGACATGGTTGCTAGGTTACTGGGTTGCTGGGTTGCTCAGAAACCAAGCAACCGAGCAACCTAGGAACCTAGGGCGTCAGGCGAAAATTCACCGTCACGGTGTAATAGACGTCGATGGGATCGCCGCGATACGTCGCGGGGCGGAATCGCCAGCGACTCACAGCGTTGCGCGCAGCGTCGCCGAGACCATAGGGCAAATCCTTGATCACTTCGACGTTGTCGATGGTGCCGTCACGGCGCACGATGCCGCGCACGACCACCGGTCCCTGCACGCCCGCGTGCCGCGCGGCCGATGGATAGTTGGGCAGCACGCGATCGATTTCCTGCGGTTGTGTTCCGCCGAGCGGGACCGCGGTATAGACGCCGGCATCGGCCGGAACTTCAGGAAGGGTTGGCGCGAGCGGTTCCGGTGTGGGAACCGGTGGCGGTGGCGGCGCAGCAGATGCTGTGGTTTCGGTCGGCTGCGGAGTTTCGGTGCTGACATCGAGCTGTCGCGTACCGGCTGATGAGACGTCGATGGCGTCGACATCGGCGTAGGCGATTTGGCCGTTGCGATCGATGGCGTAGAAGTCGTGATCGCGCGTGAAGACGCGGACCTGATTTTCGGGCGACAACTCGCCGATGATCGGATAAAAAATTCCAGGACCGGCGTAGAGCGGCGTTCGCTCGGTTACCATTGCTGCCAGCGAGGGAAGCTTCTTGATGGCCTCGTAACGCGCGAGTCGCCGGTCGCGCTCGGACGTGCGCTCGAGGCTGTTGCGTTCCGTCCAGCCGCCGATCCCTTCGCTGTCCTGCACGCGCACCCACGCCCCGCGGTCCTCCACCACGCGAAGGCGCGTGCCCTCGGTTTCCGTGGCGACCACGGGCGCCTTCGTGCTCGGCTCCGTTCGAAGCCGGATTCGAAGCGGCAGCACCGACAGCGACTCCGATTGCGCCGCCGCGGTGAGGTCGGGACGGCGGCCGGTGGTGAGGATGAGCGCCGACAGAAGCGTCACAAAAATGGCGCCTAACAAAATGACGACGAGGAGGCCGCGTCGATGGCGCACCTGCGCAGAGGTCATCGGTTCTTCATCAGCGTGAGCAGGATCGCCTTCTGGACATGCAAGCGATTCTCCGCCTCGTCGAAAATCACCGATTGCTTCGAATCGATGACGTCGGCGGCGACTTCCTCGCCTCGATGTGCCGGCAGACAGTGCAGGAAGATCGCGTTTTTGCGCGCCAGCGACATCACACCCTGCGTCACCTGCCAACCCTCGAAATCGCGGCGCCGTTTATCCGCTTCTTCTTCCTGCCCCATCGACGCCCACACGTCGGTCTCGACGACGTCGGCGGCGGCGACCGCCTCTTCGATCGAGTGGGTGAGGAAGATCCTCGTGCCGGCGGCTTTGGCGTCGGCGGTCGCACTCGCCACGATTTTCGGATCCGGCTCGTAGCCGCGGGGGGTGGCAACGGCGATGTCCATGCCGACCTTCGGCGCGCCGAACATCAGCGAATGCGACATGTTGTTGCCGTCGCCGACCCAGGCGATCTTTTTCTTTTTGAGCTTGCCGAGGTGTTCCCAGGCGGTGAAGTAGTCGGTCATGGCCTGACATGGGTGAGACAAATCTGTGAGGCCGTTGATAACCGGGACGGTCGCGTTTTCGGCTAAATCCGTGACGGTTTTGTGTGCGAACGTGCGCGCCATGATGCCGTTGACGTAGCGCGAGAGCACCTTGGCGGTATCGGCGATCGGCTCGCCGCGGCCGAGCTGGATGTCGCGCGAAGAAAGAAACAGCGCGTGACCGCCCAGCTGGAACATGCCGACCTCGAATGACACGCGCGTCCGCGTCGACGACTTCTCGAAAATCATCGCCAGCGTCTGCCCTTTCAGCGCGTCACGAAACTTCTTCGGACTCTTCTTGACTTGCCGCGCCAGCGTGAAGATCCGCTGCACTTCCGCGGCGGTGTAGTCGTGGATTTCGATGAAGTCCTTACGTTTCATTTGATGATGGTCGCATCGATCGCGACAGGCTTCATGATCCGCCGCACCGGCGCGATTTCTGCCTCCAGGCTGGCGTCGAAGAAGTTCCAGTCGAACAGACCGTCGTCGCTGCGCGGCTCCAGAAGGTAGAACGCCAGCCTGGCCAGCGGCTGATTCATGCGGACCAGAAACGTTTCCGCTTTGATGTTTTCACTGCGCTTCTTCCACTTGCCGCTCCACATCACCTCGTGATGTCCCTGAAATGCATGCTCCGACATTTTTGCGCCGCGGATGTCGAATTGCTCGATCTCCAGCACCGTGTCATGCGACACCTTCTCGACCACGATGCCGTGCGTCCGCACATTCGCGACGGCGTTGATGGCCGTGGCATCGATCAAATAGGCGTACGGAATGTCGCTGCGCTCGGTGGCCGCAAAGACGCCGTAGTCCGTCATCTTCACTGGGACGATTTCGCCGGTTCGGCGGATGTGCTGCGGCGTCTCGCCGGGGTGTTCGGGTTCCGGCACGCCCTTTCCGGGATCAGCGGGGAAGGAACGTTCCCACAGGATCTCGGTGTCTTTCCACGGCTTGATCTCGAAACGAACGCCTCCCTTGCGCAGCTTGGCGCGCCGGATCTGCTCGTCGGCGCGGTTCGCAATTCGTATCATTTTACGTCCATATTTATCAGTAGCATTTAAAATCTCGTGGAGAAAGTGATAGGTCACCTCCACCCTGGCCCGAAAATCGATGTAGCTGTACGCCTCGGACAGGATCGTGAAGCGGTTGCGCAGGCCGACGTAGTTGTTTCCGAAGCGGGGACGCGAATCGAAGGTGTACCACCCTTTCTCGGGTGTGAGCTGCGACAGAAAATTGCCGTAGTAGTACGTCTCGTGATGATGCTTTGATCGCATCTGCTCGCGAATGTGAGGAAGCAGCGTCTCGCGTTCGAAGTCGATCAGGTCGCGGGAGGCATTCGGATTCAGCATCGGGCTGTAGGTCAGGGCGTAGCCGTGATACGAGCCGTTGGTGGTGTGCAGATCGACGGTCAGCAGCGGGTCCCAGCGATTGAGCACATTGGCGACCAGACCGCGCGCTTCCGGCGATTCGAGCTTCATGTAGTCGCGGTTGAGATCGAGGCCCTGGGCGTTCTCGCGAACGCCGACGCCATGGGGCGGGCCGTTTTGCGTCTTGCGATTCTCGGTCGAGATTTTCTCGTTGCCGTCGGCGTTGTAGATCGGCGCGATGAGGACCGTCATCTCGCTGCGCAATTTGCGCGATGAAGAGACCAGATCGCGCAGCAGCATCTGGGCCGCTTCTTTTCCTTCCACCTCGCCGGCGTGAATGTTGGCCATGATGAAGACCACCGGCAGGCCTGAGGCCTGCGCGCTGCGCGGATCGATCACGCCGGGCGGACCTGCGATCACAAGCGGCAGCGCGCGGCGCTCGTTCGTGGTCGCAAAAATCTCGACGCGAATGTCGGGATCGGCCCGTTGAATCGCGGCCACGAAGCCCATCACGTCTTCGTATCGCGACGTCGATTGGTAGTTGCTCGATTCAGCGATTGTCTTTGGTAGTTCCTGCGCCAAAATTGCCTCACACAAGAGGAAGAAGAAAATAGCCGCCCGCGCGCGCATCGACCCGTCCTTCTTCCTGCAACTTTATCAAGTGCGCCCCGATCTGCACCTCGGCCGCCCCCTCCAGGCGCGGGTCGAGCCCGGAATAGATTCGACGGCGCATCTCCGGAATCGTATGCGCTCCGGCGGCCAGGGCATCGATGACCTGTTGTTCGCGCTGCAGCCGGTGCGCGATGTATTCGTCGATCAGCGCGACGGCGTCATCGCGCGTCGGCCCGTGTCCCGGGAAGATGCGTTTCGGGTTTCGCGCGCGCAGCGCCTGCAGCGACCGAATGTACTGACCCATATGGCCATCGGGCGGAAAGATCGCGGTGGTCCCTTCGCCCAGGATGGTGTCGCCGGTGAAGAGGTCTAGGGCAGGAGTGAGAAAGCAGACGTGCTCCCGCGTGTGGCCGGGTGTGGCGATCACTTCCAGCTCCTCGACGATCTCGCCACCTCGAACGATGACGTCGGCATGATCGACGGCGCCGGCGGGGGCGACGATGCGCGCTCCGGTCACTCGCTTGAGCGGCACAGCGGCCGGAGCATGATCGCCATGACGATGCGTGATGAAGATGGTCTTCAATCGCGGCATGGCGTTGCGGATGGCATCGATGTGCGACTCGATGGTTGGGCCGGGATCGATGACTGCCGTTTCGCCTAACAGATACGTTCGCGTTCCATTGAGCGTGAATGGTCCGGGATTCGGCGCAACGATGTCGCGGATCATCACGGCAGGACGATCTTCTTCCTGCCGTCTTCCACGACGATCATCGGGCGCGTCGTTCCGATTTCCGCTTTGCGTCGCGACTCGATCAGTTCTCCCGAGGTGCGAAAGCCGACGATGGCCTCGAGATTCTTGAGCGTCGGGAAGACCAGCGGAAATTCGCCGCGCATGTGCCGCTCCACCGCCTCGGCCGGTGCGATCCACGTCGCGTCGGCGATCTCGCCGTCACTTGGCGCGGCGACCGTCATGCGATCGGTGCACGCCAGAAAAAAATAGGTGTCGAAACGCTTGGGCATGCCGACGGGCGTGATCCAATGCGCCGTCCAGACGAATTTTTCGAGATCGACCAGCTGGATGCCGGTCTCCTCGAAGAGCTCACGTGACGCAGCAAAGCGCATGGTGTTGAGCGGGTCGCCGCCGCCGCGGACGGAATCCTCCTCCTCGACCATGCCGCCGGGGAACGCCCACACGTCCGGCGCGAAACTGCTTTTCTCCGGACGGCGAATCATCAGCACTTCCAGGGGATCGTCGCGCAGCAGCAGCACGCTGGCGGCGGGAATCGGCTCTACTTCTGCCATCCCACCCACTCCTCCCCGCCCGGCCCGCGCTCTTTTTTCCAGATCGGGACCGTCTGCTTGAAGCGATCGATGACGGTGCGACAGGCGTCAAACGCTTCGCCGCGATGCGGCGCCGAGCAGGCAATCACGATCGACGCCTCGCCGACTCTCAGAAGGCCGAGGCGATGTTGAACTTCGATGCGGACTTCCGGAAAACGTGTTGTAATATCATCTAATATTTTCGTAATTTCTTTTTCGGCCATGGGCCGGTAAGCGTCATAGAAGATCGATTCGACCTTCTTGCCCTCATCATGATTGCGGACCACGCCCTCAAAGACGACGCACGCGCCATCCGACGGACGCATCACGCGCTTGACGAGATCATCGGAATCGATCGGAGCTTCGGTCAAATGACTCATCCGCCGGCCACCGGTGGGATAAAGGCGACTTCGTCGCCGTCGCGCAGAAGCTGGTCGTGCGGAACGTAGCTCTCGTTGATGGCGGTCATGGGCGGGCGTTCGTATCCAGCGAGGGCGCGATGTTGTGCGCGAAGCCGGTTCCAGACATCAGCCGCCCGCGTTCCTTCCGGCAGCTCGACGACCTCTTCACCTTTGCCGGCGATGTCGCGAAGGACGGCGAAGTAGAGCAGGCGCACTTTCATGACGTTCCCGCCAGGCCGATCTGGTCGGCGATTTCGAGGAGTGCGCCGCGCAGGAACGCAATGTGTTCCTCGAGATCGGCTCCCAGCTCGGCAGCGCCGTTGATGATGTCGTCCCGGCTGACGCTGCGCGCGAATGCCTTGTCCTTCAGTTTCTTTTTCACCGAGGCGGGTTTGACGTCCGCGATGGACTTGTTGGGCTGGACCAGCGCGCAGGCGGTCAGAAATCCGCACAGCTCATCGCACGCGAAGAGCGCCTTTGCCATCAACGTCTCGCGCGCAACGCCGGTGTAAGGCGCATGACCCATGATCGCGTGACGCAACTCCGGATCGAACCCCGCTTCTTCCAGAATCTTCGAGCCGACGTACGGATGCTGATCGGCATTCGGAAATTGCTCGTAGTCGAAGTCGTGCAGCAGTCCGCACATGCCCCAACGTTCCGCATCCTCGCCCGGCGCGTATTTGTGAGCGCACGCTTTCATGGCGTGTTCGACCGCCAGGGCGTGCTTCCGGAGCGAATCCGATTGCGTGTATTGATGCAGCAGCGCGATGGCGTCATCGCGGGTCTTCTTCACAGTCAGAAACGATATCGGATTCCAACGCTTGTGTGTCCGTTCTGCGGCTTCGGAATGTGAACGCCCTGGCCCGAGGCTGTGATGTCGTTACGGCGAAGCGGCGAGGACGTGACGATGTCCTGCAAGCGCCCCTCGACCGCGAAGTGCGGACTCCACCACCACGCCGCCCCCGCGCCCGCCGCGCCGCCCCACCGCCCGCGCGTCCCTTCGAACAGCGGCGAGGTGACTCCGCCGCCCACCCGGCGGTGAACGTTGTACAGCGCGTATGCCGGTCCGCCCAGCAGCTCGAATCGAAGCGCGCCACGCGGATTGATCCGAAAAATCACCGGCACGACCAACGTCGTCACGTTGACGGTACCGGCATCGAGCGTGACGCCCTGGTTTCCGCTGGCCGACTTGATTTTCAGCGGAGCACGCGCCCATGTCGCTTCGACGCGCACTGCCCATCGGTCGGCAAGGTCGCGTTCGATGTCGACCGCAGCGCCGGGCCGCGTCGCCGCCGAGAGCCGTGTCGTGGTCGCTCCCATTCCCGTCCCGGTGATCAATGGGTTTGTGCGCTCCGCAAAGCGTCCGAAGATGAACGGTCCGGTCGCGGCGCCGAAACTCCACGAGTCGGCCTGCGCGAAAGCAGACGTGAGAATGACAGCGCCGACCGCGAGAAACGTTTTCCGCACGGTGGCGGTCAGAATTGCAACGGCAGCGCCAGCGGGGAAAAATTTTCCGAAGGCGTGCCGGCGTTTGCAGGAAATGCAAAAATGCGGAAAGCCGTGTAGAACCTCAGTTTTCTGCAAGTCCTTCGGCGGGCTGAAGCATTCAGCGGTGACATTATTTGTCTTGGCTCAGGATTCGCACCGGAAAGGCATCATGAAAAGGGTTTCGAGTGTTACGAGACCTCGTTTGCGCGGGTCCCTTCTTGATTGCCCGCGCCCAGTGACCGCTGCGGGCTCCCTCCTAACTTATTGGACCGATTTTGGACGATTAATCACTTAGCTTCCTTGAATCCTGCCAACTGGCCGCAGCGGTCCAGCCCCTTTTACGATGTACCACGAACGGAGCCGAAAGGCTCCGTAAGTGTTTAGAGGCAAGTCCTGAGTCCTGAGTCACGCCCGCCCGCTCAGGACTCAGGACTCAGGACTCAGGACTCAGCACTCAGGACTTCTATAATCGCGCGTCCATGGCCAAGCGGCCCACGCTCTTCATCATCGACGGCTCCAACAACGTCTACCGCTCCTACTTCGCGATTCGCGGGCTCACGAATTCGGCCGGACTGGCAACCAATGCGGTGTACGGCTTCACGCAGACGCTGAAAAAGCTGCTCAACGATCACAAACCAGACTCGATCGCGGTGGCCTTCGACATCGGGTCATCGAAGACGCGCCATGAAGCGTTCGCCGACTACAAAAAAGATCGCCGTCCCATGCCCGACGATCTGTCGGTACAGCTCCCATTCGTCAACGAAGTGCTGGAAGGCTTCCACATCCCGGTGATCGGCGTGGAGGATTGGGAGGCGGACGATCTGATCGGCTCACTGGCGTGCACCGCGCGCGATCGCGGCTACGACGTCGTGATCGCGACCTCCGATAAAGATTTTTTTCAGCTTGTCGGCGACGGTATACGGTTCTTTCACACCGGCCGCGAGGTGATGTACGACGCCAAGGGTGTCGAAGAAGCGTTCGGCTTGCCGCCGGAAAAGGTGGTGGAGGTGATGGCGATCTGGGGCGACGCGATCGACAACATTCCCGGCGTTCCCGGCATCGGCGAAAAGGGGGCCAAGTCGCTCATCCAGCAATTCGGCTCGCTCGATGGCGTGTACGAACATCTCGATCAGGTCAAGCCGGCGCAGCGTAAGAAACTGGAAGAGCATCGCGACAAGGCGTTCATGTCGCTCGACCTTGCCAAGATCAAGTGCGATCTCGACGTGGACGTCGATTTTGAGAAGTACAAACGTGTCGAGCCCGATCGGGCGAGGTTGCACGAGGTCTTTTCACGCCTCGAATTCGCGTCGCTGATGCAGGAGTACCTGCCGGAAGCGCCGCCAATCCCACGCGACTATCGGACGGCGACGTCGGCTGAGGATGTCCGCTCGCAGGTGAGCGGCGATGCGCCGGTCGCGATCTGGTTTGAGCCCACCACCGCCGATGGCTTCGATGATCTGCTGGCGGCATCCGTGTCGATCAAGCCGACCGATTCGCTCATCGTTCCGATTGCGAAATCGCTGGGCGGAAACGACAACTTGACTCGCGAGCTGCGCAAGCTGCTCGAATCGGACCGTCAGTTCGTTGCGCACGATGCAAAATTGCAGATGCGCCGCCTGGCCGCCAACGGATGGCCGGTGCCGAAGCGGTGGGCGGACACCATGATCATGTCGTACGTCATCAATCCCGGCTTGCCGAGCCATGAGCTGGGAAACATCGCACGCGACCGCCTCAAGCTGGGCGTGGAATCGCGCAAGGACGTCGCGAAGACAGCGCCGCTGTTTGCGCTCGATCACGAGATCGGATCCTCCTCCGTTGGTCCCTACCACCGGTACCTCGGCGAAAAATCCGACATCACGCCCTCATCCCGGTGCTGGCGCGCATGGAGGAGCGCGGCATCCGCATCGACGTCCCGCTGCTGCGCCAGATGTCGAACACCATGGGCGCGCAGCTCGCGGATCTCGAGAAAAGGGTCTACGCCGAAGCGGGCACCGAGTTCAACATCAACTCGCCGCAGCAGCTCGCCCACGTGTTGTTCGAGAAGCTCAACTATCCGGTCATCAAGAAGACCAAGGGCACCAAGGCCTACTCGACCTCGGTGGACGTCCTGCAGGAGCTGGCCGGCCATGGATTCGCCGTGCCGCAATTGATCCTGCAGCATCGCGAGTTGCACAAGCTGAAATCGACGTACGTCGACGCCCTGCCGCAGCTCGTGCGCAAGGACGGCCGCGTCCACACCTCATTCAACCAGGCTGTCGCGGCAACCGGGCGTCTTTCGTCATCGGATCCGAATCTGCAGAACATCCCGATCCGAACGGAGTTGGGCCGCGAGATCCGCAAAGCGTTCATCGCCGACGAGGGTAACGTGCTCCTGGCCACCGACTACTCGCAGGTCGAGCTTCGGATTCTGGCGCACATCACACAGGACGAATCGCTCATCGAGACCTTTCGCCGCGGCGCCGACATTCATCGTGCCACCGCCTCGAAGATTTTCAACGTGCCGGAGAGCCAGGTGACGGTTGACCAGCGTCGTGCGATGAAGACGATCAACTTCGGGGTGTTGTACGGCATGTCCGCGTTTCGCCTGTCCAACGAGTTGAACATCTCGGGCTCGCAGGCCAAGGATTTCATCGAGGCCTACTTCGCGCGCTATCCCAAGATTCAGGAGTATCTCGATCGGACGCTGGAGGAGGCGCGAGGGACCGGAAAAGTCACGACACTCTTCGGGCGCGTTCGATACATTCCCGAGATCCACAATCGATCATTCACCGTTCGCGGAAATGCGGAACGCATGGCGACCAATGCCCCCATTCAGGGCACAGCCGCCGACATCCTCAAACTCGCCATGATTGCGCTTGACGCCAACCTCGGCGACCATGCTTCCATGCTGTTGACGGTCCACGATGAAATCGTCATCGAGGTGCCGGAGAGCAAGGCCAAAAAAGTCGCCGGCATCGTGAAGGAGACGATGGAGAACATCTATCCACTCGCCGTTCCGCTGGCTGTCGACACGCACTGGGGCAAGAGTTGGTACGAAGCCAAGGAGTGATGGTCTGGGCGTGCGCTCTCGTTCTGGCGTGCAAACCAGCGAGGGTCGTGGAGAAGAAAGTCATTGGCGTGATCGAGCCAAAAACGTCCGCGACGGTCATCACCTTGCAGACGAGTCTTCAACCTCAGAACAAAACGTTTCTGACCTCGATCGTCATCGCCGATGGTCAGGCCCGCAGCAGCGATGAGGTCGATCGCTGGCGGCTTTTCGATCTGGCGCAGAATCGCGTGAGGGTCGTCGACGATCTGTCGAAGACCTATTACACCACCAAAATCGACAAGGCCGCCGAGGTCGCCGGCGCTCCACAGATCATTGCCACCGGCGCGAAAAAGCCGATCCTTGGCGTTGAGGCGACACAGTACGTGATCCGCCTGGGCGCATTTCAGCGGGAGTTGTGGATGGGTTCGCCCCAGCAGATTCCGCAGAATCTCTACGGAATGGTCGACAACAATTTCGCGAAGATTCCCGGATTTCCACTGGTCGATCATGCCGAGCTGCCGTACGGGACGACGAAGCTGGTCGTCGATCGGACCGTCCTGAAGATCGAGCAGCGAGACGTGCCACAGGATTCGCTGACCATTCCGTCCGACTACCAGGAAGTCACAGCACCTGGCGCGCGTCGCCCACCCGCTTCGTCACCCCCTGGCGGTCAAAGTACTCGAGTAGCGGGATAGCGATTTTTCGCGACAAGCCGAAGAATTCCTTGAACTGACCGACGTCGATCGTTTCGCCGCGTCGCGTCTCGATCTTCTGTCGCGCCGCGCTGAGGATGTCGTGGTGCACGTAAACGCCGTCGGCCAGACGGACCAGCGTTCCCTGCTTCACGAGAAATCCGACCACGCCCTCGATGACCTTCGGCTTCTGCGGGATGGTGTTGATGAGCTCCGAGACGGGCGGCGGCTGCAGGCCGGCGTCGGAGTATCGCGTCTCGATCATCCGCGCCAGCTCGCCCTCCGCCCCGCCGAGTTTCTTCGAGCGGCCGGGGATGTCGATGGCATCCGCTTCGACGCTGATGATCTTCTCGCGCGCCAGATCCTGCAGCAGAAAGTTGATCAATGGCGGATCAGCGCCGTGCGGAATGAGCTGCTGCACGAACTCGCCCTTGGGGACGTTAACGGCGATGCGGTTTTCCTTGAAGTAGCGATCGAGGAACTCCATCGCGTCTCGTCGAAACTCTGCCAGCGTGTCGACGTGGATCCATCGTCGGTCCCCGCTGTCGGCGAGGCGCGGCAGCGGCTTCAGCTCCTTCACCAGAGTTTCGATACGGATTCCGGTGCGCGCCTGGACTTCGCGGATCGTCAGCCCGCGCAGGCCTTCCAGCTTCGCCATCAGCTCGACGCGATCGATCAGCGAGCCTTCGGCGAGCGTCTGGAGAAGCTCTGACCGCGTGTTGCGGCGGAGCTTGGGCAGGTGCGCATCGATGATCGTGCCACCGCCGATCGTGAATGACGGCGAATAGCGCCGGATCACGAAGCGATCGCCGCTGACCGCCACCACCGGCGATTCGAGGCGGATCTGCACGAAGGCGCTCCGGCCGGGCTTCAGTTCGGTGGTGTCGTCGACAAAACGAACACTTCCCAGAAGCTCGTCGGCGAGGTGATGGAAACGAATGCGTGTCTGTTCCTTCAGCGGCTTGGCGTCGTCGAGGAGATCGAGTCGCGCCGTGATGATGTGCGATGGCCGCAGTGTGTTCGGCGCCAGCACCTGCTGGCCGCGATGCAGTCGCTCCAGCTCGAGGTCGGGAAGATTGACGGAAGTCCGCTCGCCGGCCGAGGCGTAATCGCGCGACTGGCCGTGAACCTGAATCGATCGCGCACGACTGCGCAGCGCGCCCGGCAGGACTTCGATTTCGTTTTCGACGTTGAGGCGTCCCGAAAAGGTGGTGCCTGTGATCACCGAGCCGAAGCCTTTCATCGTGAAGACGCGGTCGATGGGAAGGCGAAAGACACGCGTGGTGGCGTCGCGATCGTCGATCGACGCCACCGACTCGAGCAACGCCTGGCGGAGATCATCGAGACCGGCGCCGGTGACGCTGCTGACGGGCACGATGGGCTTGCGGGAGAGAAAACTTCCGGCGACGAGGTCCTCGATCTCCAGACGCACCAGCTCGATGATGTCGCCCTCGACAAGATCGCTCTTCGTGATCGCCACCACGCCGGTGCGGATGCCGAGGAGCTTGCAGATCGCGAAGTGCTCGCGGGTCTGCGGCTTGATCGATGCATCTGCCGCCACCACCAGCAGGACGCTGTCGATGCCACCGACGCCTGCCAGCATGTTCTTGACGAAGCGCTCGTGCCCGGGCACGTCGACGAAACCAATCTGATAGTTGTCGGTGAACCAGCTCGCGAAGCCGAGGTCGATGGTGATGCCGCGTCGTTTCTCTTCCGGCAGACGATCGGTATCGATTCCGGTGAGCGCCTTGACGAGCGCGGTCTTCCCGTGATCGATGTGGCCGGCGGTGCCGACGACCCGTTTCTTGCGCGTCACGCCCGCTCTCCGTACACCTCTTTGAGCTGGGGGGGCAACTTTGCGTCCTGCCCCAGCGCCTCTTTCAATTCAGCGGCGTTGACGATGGCCTGACCGCGAAAATGATTGTTCGTGATCACGTAGGTCTCTTTCGATCGCACCATTCTTTCGATCCGATCGACCCACGGCTTCAACTCCTCTTTCGAGTAAAGGTAGTTGTAGCGCTCCCACGATTCCGAATGCGCGAACCATTTTTCGTAATTGCGTCCATGCAGCCGCACGTACGCCACCGGACCGGTCACGGTATCTGAAGGTTTGACCGAATCGCTGAACATGGGCTGATCGACGTTAACCCACGAGACGTTGTGCTGCTCGAGGAAGCGGAGGAAGTCGTCGTTCTGAAACGAGCCGTGCCGGACTTCCAGCGCCAGCGGATAACCGTTGAAGTCCGCGAAGACTCTTTCGAGCTTTTCGATGCTCTCGGGCGTGTTCTTGAAACTCCACGGGTATTGGAGAAGAACAGCGCCGAGTCGATCGGATTCTTTGAAGGGATCGAGATAATTACGAAAGCTTTTGACGTCCTCCTTCGACGGCTTCGCAGATTCGTGCGTAAAACCACGATATATTTTCGTAGTAAATTTAAGTGTTGGATTACTCGCGACGCGACGCATCCAGCTCTTTGGATGCGTCGGCGGAGGAATGCGATAGAACGGCGAATTGATCTCGATGGTGTCGAAAAAAGACGCCAGATAGGCCAGCGGATCGAATCGCGATCCGTGCGGCGGATAGACCGTCCCCTCCCAATCGGTGTAACTCCAGCCGGCAGGGCCAACGCGGATCGTGTGTGCGGCAGCGTTCGTCAACAGCTTGACAATCTTATTTTGAGCTTATCGCATTTCATTGCGTTCACTAGACATCTATGTTAAAAGCGGCTGAACGAACCCAAGTGAAACGCTTCACCTCGAGCAGGCGCGCCGCTAGGGTTCGTGTGTATTTGTTCGGAAGGGGGCTGGTCGCCAGATCGTTGGTTGTGAAATCCTTTCGCGGGGGCGAGAGTCGCGGCACCCCGCAAATGTTCTGCGCTGCGGCATCAATCAATCGTTGGAAACTTAGGAGATCAAAGCTTCATGGATACGTTTAATGACAAAAATCTGACCTGTGCTGACTGCGGACAGGAGTTCGTGTTCAGCAAGAATGAACAGGCGTTTTACGCGGAACGTGGTTTCACAAACGAACCGAAGCGCTGCAAGAACTGCCGCGACAAACGGAAAATGGCGCGCGAGGGCAATGGCGGCTCCCGCGAGCGCACGATGGTTAGCGTCACCTGCGACAGCTGTGGCGTGGCCACCGAAGTTCCGTTTACCCCTGTGAGTGGCAAACCGGTCTACTGCCGCGATTGCTACAACCAGAGGCGTTCACAATCCCGCTCGACCAGCTGGGCCTGACGCTGACAGCATCGACTTCCTGAACGGCGGGCTCGCAGCCCGCCGTTCTCATTTCCGGGCACCCTGCTAGAATCCGCGCGCTTTGCCGCGCCCCCTCCTTCCGCCCCTCACCAATGTCCTCGACCTGATCGGAAATACACCCATGGTGCAGCTCACCAGCATTCCCGGCCCAAACGACGCGGCGATTTTCGCCAAGCTCGAGTTTCTGACGCCGGGCGGCTCGGTCAAGGACCGCATCGGCGTCGGGATGATCGCGCGCGCGGAGCGGGACGGGGTCCTGAAAAAAGGGGGAACGATCATCGAGCCGACTGCCGGGAACACCGGCATCGCTCTGGCGCTGGTGGGTGTGCGGATGGGGTACCGTGTCATCCTGTGTGTGCCGGAAAACTTCTCCATCGAAAAACGCGAAGTCATGAAGGCCCTCGGCGGCCAAGTTGAATTGACGCCCAAGGACGACGGAATGAAGGGTGCCATCGCCCGCGCAGAAGAGCTCGCGAAGAACATTCCGAATGCGTACATCCCGCAGCAGTTCGCGAATCCGTACAACACCGAGTCGCACTACCAGACCACCGGCGCGGAAATCTACGAGCAGATGGAAGGCCGCATCGACGCTTTCGTGACCGGCGCCGGAACGGGTGGTACCTTCACGGGCGTCGCAAAATATCTGCGCGAGCGGATTCCGAACGTCTACTGCGTGATCGTCGAGCCGCAGGGATCGATCCTCAAGGGCGGCGAGGCCGGCCCACACGAGGTGGAAGGCATCGGCGCGTCGTCGTTCATTCCGCCGGTCCTGGACATGTCGCTCGCGGATGAAATCATTCAGATCGTCGACGAGCCGGCCTTCGCGATGGTGAAGCGTCTGGCAGCAGAGGAAGGGATTCTCGGTGCATCATCGTCGGGAGCGAATGTCGCCGCTTCGTTGCAGGTCGCGCGAAAACTCGGCAAGGGCAAACGGGTTGTCACATTGATCCCTGACGCCGCCGAGCGTTACATCTCGAAAGGAATTTTTTCGCAATGGAAGTCATGAGGGCCACCGCCATGGGTTTTTCAACCGAATGCGTTCATGCGGGCCAGGAGCCGGAGCCGGTCACCGGCGCGGTCACCTATCCGATCTTCGCCACCTCCACCTACGTCCAGCCGCGACTGGGGGAGAACAAAGGCTACGAGTACGCGCGCACAAAAAATCCAACGCGCAGCGTGCTGGAGGCCAATCTGGCCGCGCTGGAGCGGGGGAAACACGGCCACTGCTTCGCGTCGGGCATGTCGGCGATCGATGTCGTCTTCCGGATGTTGAAGTCCGGCGATCACGTCATCGCCGGCGAGAACATGTATGGCGGCTCGTACCGTCTGTTCAATCGCGTGCTGGAAAAATTCGGCCTGCAGTTCACGTACGTCGACACATCGCGGGTGGAGGCGGTGCGCGACGCGATACGGCCTAACACAAAGATCGTGTACCTCGAGACCCCCACCAACCCGATGATGACCTTGACCGACATCGCCGCGTGTGCCGAAGTGGCCCACAAGCGCGGGGCGCTGGTGGTTGTCGACAACACGTTCTGCTCGCCGTACCTGCAGCGGCCGATCGAGCTGGGCGCCGACATCGTCGTTCACTCGACAACCAAGTTCTTGAATGGTCATTCCGACTCCGTCGGCGGTGCAGTGATCTCGAATTCCGACGCCATCGCGGAGCAGATCGGATTTCTGCAGAACGCCATCGGGGCGATCTTGTCACCGTTTGATTCCTGGCTCGTGCTTCGCGGCGTCAAGACCCTCGCGGTGCGGATGAAGCGTCACGAGGAAAATGGAATCGCGATCGCGAGCTACCTCAGCCATCATCCCAAGGTGAAAAAGCTTTACTATCCCGGACTTCCGAACCACCCGCAGCACGCGCTGGCCAGGCGCCAGATGAACGGCTTTGGGGCTCTGATCTCGTTCGAGCTCGGATCGAAAGACAATGCCGCCAAGTTTCTGAATCGCGTTCGCCTCTGCTCGCTCGGCGAGTCGTTAGGCGGCGTCGAAACATTGATCTCGCATCCGGAGACCATGACCCACGCCTCGGTCCCCATCGACCAACGCCAGCGCCTCGGCATCACCCCCGGCCTGGTACGGATCTCGGTCGGCATCGAGGACGTCGAGGACCTCATCGCCGATCTGGAGAACGCCTTCGAGGGGATCTAGACTGTTCGCGGATCCGAACTCTGGTTAGCTTCGAGCGCGCGGCGGAATGCGTTCGCCCATAACTGAGCCGCGACTGCGAGAGTTCATGAAAGCGGTGGCCGCGCACGCGCGCGACAGCGGCAGGATTTACCTTCGCGCTCTGCCCTAACTCAAAGAGAAACTGCAAATCAATATTGAACGTGCGTCTCCTGCCGACTTTGTCCCGGAACTCCCCGGATGGCCGGAGCGCAGTCCATTCATCTTGTCTTTTCATCACTACGATTTCTATTCCCAGGCTCTCTCCAAGTTGGAGCGCGGTCATGGTAAGGATTTGATCGACGTCGACGCCATGGTCCGCCACGGACTCGTCAATCGCGAGCGGTTTGGGGGTCGCGGCTAGAATGCGTTCGTGCGCTTAGCCGGACTCCTGGTGGCGGCCTATCTGATCGGATCGACTCCGTTCAGCTTCCTGATCGTCAAGCTCACGACGGGCGCCGACATTCGCAAAGTCGGCAGCCACAACGTCGGCGCGACCAACGTTGCGCGATCGTCCGGCAAATTGCCAGGCATCATCGCGCTGCTGCTGGACATGGCCAAGGGTTACGCGGCAGTGGCGTTGGCCAAATGGGTGACGGCCAACCCTGGCTGGCCGCTGCCGGTCGGCGTTGACATGTCGCCTCTGCACTCCCGCGCGTTCTGGATTTCGCTGTGCGCGCTGATCGCCGTTCTGGCGCACATGTTTCCGGTGTGGCTCGGATTTCACGGAGGGAAAGGGGTCGCAACGGCAGCGGGGGCATTTCTGGCGCTCGATCCGATCGCTCTTGCCGCAGGCGCGATCGTCTTTGCGATCGTCGTGATTTCGACGCGATTCGTTTCGCTCGGATCGATCGTCAGCGCCGCTTCCATTCCGATCTTCCTGCGATTCCTCACTCAGGCGCCGTTCTGGTCGATCATCATCAGCATCGTCATCGCGATCGCAATCATCGTGAAGCACCATTCCAACATCGCGCGCCTTGCCCAGGGGCGCGAACGGCGAATGGGCGAGAGGAAAGAGTGAAGCTTTCGATCGTCGGAGCGGGAACGTTCGGGACTGCCATGGCCATGATCGCGGCGCGTTGCGGTCACGAGGTCCTGCTGTGGGCCCACGATCCTGAAGTTGCCGAAGGAATCGAGAAGCGCCGAAGCAATCCGTCGTATCTGGCCGGACTGCCGCTCGATCGCAACATCCACGCGACGCACTCGCTGGCGCAGGCAGCCTCGTTCAGCGACACGGTATTCATGATCGTTCCGAGCCATCACTATCGCCGCGTGCTTTCCGAGCTCGAGGCGCATCTGCAATCGCCGGTGAACGTGCTGTCGGGAACGAAGGGTATCGAGAACGACACACTGGAGCGGATGTCGCAAATCACCGCCGATGTCCTGGGCGATTCGCTGCGAGCGTTCGCGGTTCTGTCGGGACCGACCTTCGCTCTCGAAACGGCCCGCGGCGATCCGACTGCGGCCGTGGTTGCGTCGAGCGATGCCGATTTCTCGCAACAAATGCAGCGCGCGCTGTCGTGCCGCACGCTGCGGCTCTATCACGCCAACGATGTCGTCGGGGTCGAGCTGGCGGGCTCGTTGAAGAACGTCATCGCCATCGCCGCCGGCGTCGTCGAAGGTCTCGGACTCGGCTTCAATACCAATGCCGCCCTCATCACGCGCGGCCTCTATGAGATCAGCAAGCTCGGAATCGCGCTGGGCGGCCGGCCGGAGACTTTTGCCGGACTGGCCGGAATGGGCGATCTGGTGCTGACATGTACCGGATCTCTGTCGCGCAATCGCTCGGTCGGCGTCGCTCTGGGACAGGGAAAGAAGCTGAACGAGATCCTCGACGACGCGAAGTTTGTGGCCGAGGGCGTGAAGACCGCCAAGGCCGCGAAACAGTTGGCGGACCGGCATTCGATCGACATGCCGATCACGGCCGAGATGTACCGGGTTTTGTACGAGGAAGAGCCGCCGGCGAAGGCCATCCTGCGGCTGATGTCGCGTTCGCTAAAAGCCGAGAGTATTCAGTGAGGGTTTCGAGTCGGGAGACGGCGTTCGGCGGCTACAAATACATGCGCCGACACGCGTGACTTTGCCATCCTTAGCGAAGCGAAGGATCTCTCCAGCGAGATCCTTCGCCGTCTGCGCGACTCAGGATGACGTTACTGCGGCGGCTTCTGCGATGTCGTCTGTTGCATCTGGCGCTCCTGCTGCGCGGGATCGTCATGACGCGCTTCGGCTTCCTCGCCCGTGTAATCCGATTTCGCCTGCGCTTGCCGTACCGCGCGCGGGCGAACGTCCGCATCGGCTTTCGGCTTCGCAGCAGGCTGCGGCTTGGGCGTTGCGACCGGAGTTTTGGCGGCAGGGGTCGAGGGCGGCAGCGCTGCCGGCTGCGTCGACGCCATGCCGAGGCGGCTGGTGCCGACGCGGAGGAGCGTCTCGTTCGTGATGACGTATCCCGGCTTCTTGCCCAGGCGGCCGGTGGCCTTGGCGGCCGCGACAAGGGGCGAGTCATTCGACTCCGTGGCAGGGGCAGAGATCTGCGTTTGCGTGGAGCTCGTTGTCTTCTTCGATTGCTGCTGGTCAGCAGCGTAGACCGGCAGTGCGAGTACAGCGATGGCTATCGCGACGGTTTGCGCCTTCATTGGACCTTCTCCTATGGCTAAATGTTACGCTCCCTGCGGGTCATTTATTTCAACAAGTCCCGGATCTTGCATTTTCGGCCCTGAATGTCGCCAGAGCTTCTCCTCCACAAGTTCGGGTACATCGCCGTTTTCGTCGGGACGTTTCTCGAGGGCGAGACGATCCTGGTCATGGCCGGCTTCTTTGCCCAGCGGGGATACCTGGAGCTGATGGGGGTGATCGCGGTGGCCGCTTCCGGCGCCTATGTCGGCCATGTTTTCTGGTTCTGGCTCGGTCGCACCAAAGGAGTGCAGCTGCTCGACCGGTTTCCGAAGATGAAGAGGCACTTCGGAAAGGGCATTCGCATCTTCGAGCGCTACGGCGCTCCGGCGATTTTCATCACGCAGTGGCTTTATGGCCTGCGCGTCACATGTGCCGTGATCATCGGCATCTCGCGTATTTCGATGATCAAGTTTCTGATCTACGAAGCGATCACTTGCATCGTGTGGGCGATCGTCATCGCGACGGCGGGGTTCTACTTCGGCCGCGCGGTTGAACGCATCCTCGGTCGCGCCGCCCACATCGAGAAGTGGGGACTGCTGATCCTGATCGTCGTCGGCGTCGCGATCTGGGCGTGGCATCAATGGCGGGATCGGGCAGAAGTCAGAAGGCAGAAGGCAGAAGGCAGAAGTAACGAAATGTAGCATCGTTCTGCCTTCTGCCGGTCAGCCTTCGTAGTGCTTGAATTCGAGCTCTGCCTGTGCAGCGGCCAAACGCGCAACAGGGACGCGATAGGGCGAGCACGAAACGTAATCGAGATTGCACGAGCGGAAGAAGCGAATCGAATCGGGATCGCCGCCGTGTTCCCCGCACACGCCGACCTTCAGCTTCTTGTTTGCGCTCCGCCCGCGCTCGGTGCCCACGCGCACGAGCTGACCGACTCCTTCCTGATCGAGTGACTCGAAGGGGTCCTTCGGCAGAATTTTCTTGTCGACGTATTCGGGCAGGAACGTGCCGGCATCGTCGCGCGAGTATCCGAAGGTCATTTGCGTCAGATCATTCGTCCCGAAGGAGAAGAACTCTGCAGTCTCGGCGAGCTTGTCGGCGATCAACGCGGCACGTGGAATCTCGATCATCGTTCCGACGATGATCGGGATATCGACTCCCCGATCCTTGATCACTTCCGCGGCAACGCGGCGAACCATGTCGGTCAGGATCGTCAACTCTTTGACGGTCCCGACCAGCGGAATCATCACTTCCGGTTTCGCGTCGACGCCGTCGCCTTTCACTTCGCAGGCAGCCTGGTAGATCGCGCGCACCTGCATTTCGTAAATCTCGGGGAACGTGATCGCCAGCCGGCAGCCGCGATGGCCGAGCATCGGATTCGTTTCGTGCAGCTGATTGACCTTTGCGCGCAGCTCGACGAATCCCCATTCCATGTCGCGCGCAACTGTCGAGATCTGACTCTCGGTGTGAGGGAGAAATTCGTGGAGCGGGGGATCGAGGAGGCGGATCGTGACCGGCATGCCGGCCAGCTCGCGAAAGATGCCTTCGAAATCCCCTTTCTGATAGGGCAGGAGCTGATCGATCGCTTTGCGCCGTCCGTCCTCATTGCGCGCGAGGATCATCTCCCGAATGCGGAGGATGCGCTCTTCCGCGAAAAACATGTGCTCGGTGCGGCAGAGACCGATTCCGTGTGCACCGAAGAGGCGGGCAACGCGCGCATCCTGCGGCGTGTCGGCATTGGTACGAACGCCTAGGCTGCGGATTTCGTCGGCCCATTTGAGGAGCCGATCGAAGTTGCGAAAAACTTCCGACTGCGCCGGCTTCATCGTTCCTTCCAGCAGCACCTGGATGATTTCCGACGGACGCGTCGCGAGTTGCCCGCTGATTACTTCGCCAGTGCTGCCGTCGATGGAGATCCAATCGCCTTCCTCGAGCGGCTCGTGGCCCTCCGATCGCAGCTCGCCGCGCGAGTAATCGACGCGCAGCGATCCTCCACCGACGACGCACGGCCGTCCCATGCCGCGTGCGACCACGGCGGCATGCGAGGTCAAACCTCCTCGCGTGGTGAGAATCCCGACTGCGCTGTGCATGCCCGCGATGTCCTCGGGTGAGGTCTCGATGCGCACCAGGACGACCGGGCCGTCCTTCGCCATCGCGACCGCGTGTTCGGGGTTGAAGGCCACCCGCCCCGCCGCCGCCCCCGGACCGGCCGGAAGACCGCGGCCGAGGAGGCGGCCACCTTTGAGCGCTTTTTGTTTTTCGGCGGCGTCGAACACCGGCGCGAGAAGCTGCGTGATCTGATTAGCCTCGACGCGCGAGACGGCGTCGCGCGGCGCGATCCGCTTCTCATCGACCATGTCGCACGCGATCTTCACGGCTGCGAACCCGGTGCGCTTTCCGGTGCGCGTCTGCAGGAGATAGAGCTTCCCCTTCTCGATGGTGAACTCGATGTCCTGCATGTCGCGGTAGTGGTCCTCGAGCCTCTTGTAGACGTCCTGGAGTTGTTTGTAGACCGCCGGCATCGTCTCTTCCAGCGACTTTTCATTGCCGACTACTTGTGCTTTCGAGATCGGAAGGGGCGTGCGAATTCCGGCCACGACATCCTCACCCTGCGCGTTGGGGAGATATTCGCCGAAGAACTTCTTTTCGCCGGTGGAGGGATTGCGAGTGAACGCCACCCCGGTGGCGGAGTCTTCGCCCATGTTGCCGAAGACCATCGACTGCACGTTGACGGCCGTGCCCCAGTCGTCGGGAATTCCGTTCAACTTGCGATAGGTGATCGCGCGTTGGTTGTTCCACGATAGAAAGACGGCGCCCACCGCGCCCCACAGCTGGTCGCCGACATCTTGAGGGAATTTGTTGTTGTTATTAGCTACGATATTCTTATATGTTTCTACGAGCTTCATCAGATCGGCAGCCGGAATCTCGGCATCGGTCCTGACTCCGGCACGATCGCGCGCGGCCAAGAGCTCGTGCTCGAAATGCTCGCGATCGATGTTGAGGACGACGTCGGAGTACATCTGAATGAATCGACGATAGGAGTCGTAGGCGAAGCGTTCGTTGGCCGAGGCCGCCAGTCCTTTCACCGTCTCGTCGTTGAGGCCCAGGTTGAGGATGGTGTCCATCATGCCGGGCATGGACGCGCGCGCGCCGGAGCGAACGGACACCAGAAGCGGCTGCTTCGGATCGCCGAATTTTTTGCCGACCGATTTCTCCACGCGTCCGAGGTTTTCCTCGACAGTTTTTTTCAGCTCGGGGGGATATTTCTTTCCGTTGGCATAAAAATACGTGCATACCTCGGTCGAGATCGTGAAGCCGGGTGGAACCGGGACGCCGATGTTCGTCATCTCGGCCAGGCCGGCGCCCTTGCCGCCCAGGATGTCCTTCATCTTCGCGTTGCCTTCGGCGTGACCCTCGCCGAAGTCATAGACGTACTTTTGCGGCATCGCGGGCGCGATTATCTCCGAATCTCCACATCGACAGTGCTGTACAGCGCGCGCATCGATTCGGTCACCGGATCCTGGCGCGGATTGTCGCTGCCGGCCGCGATGCATGCGAAGCCGCGCTTTGCCCACGGCTCGCACGCACGCTCGGCGGCATCGTGATTTTCCTTGGCGGTCGGAAAACGAAATTCGTGCGCCACGAATCGGAACTGCGCCGATGGCGTGATCGGAAGCTCAGTGCGTCCGTAGAGCGACAATCTGCCGGTGCGCTGCAGAATCGCGGCTGCCGGCTCGCGGATCGGAAGCGCGCATTTTGAGCGCTCTCCGAACCAAGACGTGTCGAAGAACATCGGAATCGCTTCCTCGTGCCAGTTGAGGCCGCTGAGATGCTGTCCGTCGGGCGACACCGTGATCAGCGCCATGCCGTAATCGTTGCCGCGGATCCAGCTCAATCGATAGATGCGTCCATCGAAAGCGCCATCGAAACGCATCGGCTCTTTTCCCGTTTGCAGGACCCCGATCACGTAGGAACCGTGGCGCTGGAATCGCGCCTGTTCGCCGTTGATGGTCCAGCAGCCGGCGATGTCGCCCGGACGGGCAGGCTCGAGCTCTTTGCCCGTCGCGAGAATCGAGTACAGGCGCAGGTCGTGATTCTCGACTGCGCCGTCGATCATCGTGACACGAATGGACGACAACTCGATCGGCTTGACGTCGAACCACTGCGCGTCATTGGTGGAGGCCGATTTGATCGCGATGATGGGCAAGAAGGTTTTGCCATCGCTCGATCCCTCAAATGCAACGCGATTCGCGGCGAAGCCGCCTTCGATGAACGTCCGAATTCCGACTCTGTCGATGCGGCTTCGTGAAGGCAGCGCCACCACCATCGATTGCGGCAGATCGGCCAGCGGCGTCATCCAGAATGTTCCGGGATGGCCGTCGGTCGCGCGCAGCGCCGAAGCGCCCAGGAAGGCCTCGCCGGTTCGCGAGACGACCGTTGCGCCATGCGCGATGTCGAGGATGCTGGTGCGTTCATCGGTGTCGGCGATGGCCGACTCGATGGCAGGTGTTGCAGGCCGAGGCGCCTCACGCCTGGCGCATGCCACTCCGATGCAAACGAGAATCGAGGCGGCCCGCTTCACGCGCGATACTCGGAGCGATCGACGACGATCTTGGTGACGTCGGCGATCCTGAGGACGGCGTTCCCCACTTTGCGCAGCAGCGACATTCGATTCTTGCGGAGGGCCTGGTCTTCGACCATCACCATGACTTCGTCGAAGAATGTCTCCAGCTCCGGCGCCATGGCGGCAAACGATTCGAGCGCGCGTTTGTAATCGCGCTCCGAGATCATCTCGTCGATCTGCTCGCCGACCTGGCCGGCGAGCTGGTTGAGCCGCCGCTCCGTTTCATTTTCGAGTTTCTTCGGATCGACCTTGCTGTCGGTGTGATCGGCCGTGATGTTGGCAATGCGCTTGGCGGAGTCGAGGATCGAGAGAAAATTCGGATCGGAGCGCATGGTCTTCACGGCCGCGATGCGATCGACCAGATCGGTGAGCAAGCCCTGCCAGCCCGCCTGCATGGCTGCCTGAATTTCGTCGTATCGGAAACCGTAGGCCGACGATTCGAGCACGGTCTGGATGCGTTCGGAGAAAAATTCGACGAGATCGGCTTTCACCGACTGCGCCTTGTGTACTTCCAGCGCAATGTTGAAAAGCGCGTCCATCGGCAGGCGAACCTGACGTTTGTCGCGATTGAGAAGAATCTGGACGATTCCCTGCGCGGCGCGGCGGAGGGCAAACGGATCTTTCGAACCGGTCGGACGCACGCCGATGCGGAAGAATCCCGCCAGCGTGTCGATCTTGTCGGCAATCGAGACGATCGCTCCCGATAAAGTGCGCGGCAGAGCATCTTCGATGTTGACGGGCAGGTAGTGATCGTAAATCGCCTGCCAGACTGCTTCGGGATAGCCCTCCTCGCGCGCGTAAATCCCGCCCACGCGACCTTGGAGATCGGTGAACTCCTTCACCATCTCGGTGACCAGATCGGCTTTGCACAGCCGCGCGGCGGTCAGGGTGTCGTCAGCGTCGGCTTTGACATGCGTGCAGATCGCTCCAGCGATCGCTTCGATCCGCTTGCTCTTGTCGAGGTAGTTGCCGAGCTTCTCCTGAAATTGCAGGTGCGAGAGTTGATCGAGGCGCTCGGCGAGCGGCTTGCGGCGGTCGGTGTCGTAGAAAAATTTCGCGTCGGCGAAGCGGGCGTTGGTCACGAAGGCATTGCCATAGGCGGCGTTGCCGTCGGGATCGGATTCATTGTCGAGCACTGCCAGAAAAGAATTCGTCAGCTTGTCGTTCGGGCCGCGAATGGGGAGCTGCTTCTGATGCACCCGCATCACCGTCACCAGGACTTCTTCCGGAAGCGCGAGGTATTCGCGGCGAAACTCCGCCCGCAGCACGCCCGGGTATTCGGTGAGGTATTGCCACTGGCCCCAGATGGTGGCGTCGAGCGACGGCGTTCCCTCGATTTGATTGGCGAGGATGCGTGCGCGCTCTGCCATGACGTGGCGCCGCCGCGTCGAGTCGATGACCACCCGTGCCAGCTCGAGCTTGGTGACGTAATCGTTGTAGCCGCTGACGGTGATCGGCCCGGGAGCGAGCGTGCGATGGCCGACCGTGGTCGTGCCTGAGGCGACGCCGAGCACTTCGACAGGAAGGTGCTTGCCGTCGAAAACCGAAAGCACGGAGTGGATCGGGCGAATGTACGGCCGGTCGCCGCGGCTCCAGCGCATCATCTTCGGCCACCGCAGACCCTCAACGATGGGCGGCACGCGCTGCTGGAGAATCGAATCCGTTCCCCGTCCGGCGATCTTTTTGCGGATGCGAATGTATTGGCCGCCTTCGATGATGTCCTCGCGCGAAGCGTTGTTCTTTTTGAGAAATCCCTGCAGCGCCTGTTCCCCGGCCGTTCGGGGCGGGCCTTTCACTTCTTCTTCGCGGTCGTTTTCGCGCGGGGGCAGCTTCGACAGAAAGAAAATGATCCGGCGCGGCGTGCTGCTGACGTAGATCTGGGCGCCGGCGAACAACTCTGACAGTTGCTGGCGCAACATCGTCTGCGCTCCATCGTGCATCCATGCCGGGATCTCTTCGGTGAGGAGCTCGAAGAAGTACTCGGACATCTAAGAGACGCGCTCCTGCGCAGGCAGGAGTGGGAAGCCGAGCTCGCGGCGGCTTTCGAGATACTGCTCCGCGCAGCGGACCGCCAGGTCGCGCACGCGTTTGATGACCGCGACCCGCTCGGTGGCCGACACCGCGCCCCGTGCGTCGAGCGTGTTGAAAATGTGCGAGCACTTCAGCGTCCAGTCGTACGCCGGAAACACCAGCTTGTTCTCGAGACACCTTCTGGCCTCGCATGCGTATTGCTCGAGCAGCTTCCAATGCAGATCGATGTCCGCGATTTCGAAGTAGTACTTCGAGAACTCGTATTCATCCTGTTTGCGGACATCGCCATACGTGAAGCCACCGCCCCACTCGATGTCGAATGCCGAGCTCTGTCGCGAGAGAAACATGGTCAGGCGCTCGATGCCGTAGGTGATCTCCGCCGAAACCGGCGACAGATCGATTCCGCCCGCCTGCTGGAAGTACGTGAACTGCGTGATCTCCATGCCGTCGAGCAAAACCTGCCAACCCACACCCCAGGCGCCGAGAGTCGGCGATTCCCAGTTGTCTTCCTCGAATCGAATGTCGTGACGCGTCAGATCGAGTCCGATCGCGCGCAAGGAATCGAGATAGATGCCCTGCACATCGGTCGGCGACGGTTTGAGCACGACCTGAAATTGATAATGCTTGCCCAGGCGAAACGGGTTGTCGCCGTAACGGCCGTCGGCAGGGCGACGCGACGGCTGCACGTACGCGACATTCCACGGCTCCGGGCCGAGAACGCGAAGGAAAGTCGCGGGGTGCATTGTTCCGGCGCCGACCTCGACGTCCACAGGCATCTCGATCATGCAGCCGCGCGCGGCCCAGAAATTCTGCAGGCGCAGGATGAGATCCTGAAATGAGATGCGCGCCATGTGCGCGGATTATATGGCGCGCTTCGCGCGCGTTGTCGGTCGTCGGTTATCGGTTGTCCGAGTACTGAACAAAATGCGCGGCTGTTCGAGACCTGTAGAGGAACCACCAGCCGAACGAGACAAGGGCAGCGGCGATTGCTAAATGGACGACCCGTTCGGTGGTGATGCTGATGAGAAAACCCGAAGCGACGTAGAAGAACGTGAAAATCGACATCAAGAGAAACGTGCTGCGCGCCCACCGACGGGTCCGGAAAAGCCCGATCGCAGCAGCAATGAAGCCTGCAGCGAGGATGGTCGTCACGGCGATTTGAAACTGCAGCCCCTCGCGCAGGCTGCCCGGATCGGTGCCGTGAAGGTCCGCTCCCCGTCGCTTCATGTCCCGAAGAAGCCCGACCGTTTGTGGCAGTCGGCACGCAGCCCAGATGTCGAGCGCCAGCACCACCGCGCTAAAGATCAGCGTTGCGACAGCCAATGTGCGCAGGCGATTCATCGAGAATTCCGTCGACCCCACCGACAACCGATAACCGACAACGCGCGGCGCGCGTGCGCAGCCGCGCTTACCCTTGCGTTCCCGTCGTGTGGGTCGGCGGCGGCGGTTTCTGATCGTCTCTATTTTTCTGTGGCCCGCTCGTATCGGTTGTCGTCGGCGGGGCCGCGGTGTCGGTCTGAGGCGGCGGCGTTCGAGGACGCGGCCGCGGTCGCGGCGGCGTGTAGCCCGATGGGAATCCGGTCGTCGATTCGGGCAACGTCGATGCGATCGTCCCCGGCTGTTGCGTCGAGGTCGTTGTGGCGGTGCCCGGAACGGTGAACGCAGTCGTCGTGTCGACGTTTGTTCCGGTCACGGTCGAGGTCGTGAGCGGCTGCGGCGTTTCACCGGGCCCGCTGATCGTCGAGGTCACCCCTTGCGCAGAGCCCTCCTGCACCGCGTCGTATTGCTGCTGATTGCGCTGCATTTTCCCGCTGCGACTGCATGAGGCTGCCGCAAGGACGAGAAGGATCGACACAAATTGCTTCGGATGCATTGGGCCTCAAAATCGCACGTTATATGCCAAGGCATACAAGCCGCAAAGTTGCTGTTGTGGAATCTGTACCGCTCTGGTACAGTTTCGAGCCTGACGATGCTAAAGATTTCAAGACTCACGGATTACGGCCTTCTCGCGACGATCTACCTTGCCCGGAAGCATGGCGAGACGATCGCTGCCCGCGAGATCGCGGAGTTCTATCACCTTCCCGTTCCGACGGTGACGAAGGTGCTCAAGGCGCTGCACCAGGGCGGCGTGATCGCGTCGCATCGGGGCGTCTCGGGCGGCTATTCGTTCGAAGGCGATCCCGAGACCCTCACGCTCGGTCAGATGCTCGAGCTTCTGGAGGGTCCGTGGGATCTGGTCGAGTGCGAGACGATCGACGAGAACGGAGCCGCGACCTGTTCGATCCGCGCGGGCTGCCCGTCGCGGCGGTTCATGTTCGGCGTTAATCGCGCGATCAAGGGCGCATTCGAGCAGATCACGCTCGGCGATCTGACGCGCGGCGCGTTCCCCATTCCGGCGATCGACAAGTCGACGCTGATGACGCAGAGGGTCTCATGAGCTCGACCGTCGAACAACTCGCCAATCAGGAATACAAGTACGGTTTTGTCACCGACATCGAAGCCGATGTCGCACCGCCGGGTCTCAACGAGGAAATCGTTCGACTCATCTCGACGAAGAAAAATGAGCCGGAGTGGATGCTGGAGTGGCGGCTGAAAGCGCTGCGGCACTGGCTGACCATGAAGGAGCCGACCTGGGCCAACGTCCATTACAACCCCATCGACTATCAGGCCATCCGTTACTACTCCGCGCCGAAGCAGAAAAAGAAGCTCGATTCGCTGGATGAGGTCGATCCCGAGCTGCGCAAGACGTTCGACAAGCTCGGGATCTCGCTCGAAGAACAGAAGCGTCTGAGCGGCGTGGCCGTCGACGCGGTCTTTGACAGCGTTTCCGTCGCGACGACATTTCAGGCCGAGCTCGCCAAGCTCGGAATCATCTTCTGTTCGTTCTCAGAAGCGGTGCAAAAGCATCCCGAACTGGTGCGCAAGTACATGGGCAGTGTTGTTCCGTACACCGACAATTTCTTCGCGACGCTGAACTCCGCTGTATTCACTGACGGATCGTTCTGCTACATCCCGAAAGGCGTTCGCTGTCCGATGGAGCTGTCGACCTACTTCCGCATCAACACGGCGGGCACGGGACAGTTCGAGCGCACGTTGATCGTCGCCGACGAAGGCGCGTACGTCAGCTATCTCGAAGGCTGCACCGCGCCCATGCGCGATGAGAATCAGCTTCACGCCGCCGTGGTCGAGTTGGTGGCGCTCGACAACGCCACCATCAAGTACTCCACGGTGCAGAACTGGTACCCCGGAGACAAGGAAGGGAAGGGCGGGATCTTCAACTTCGTCACGAAGCGCGGCAAAGCGTTCAAGAACTCGAAGGTTTCGTGGACGCAGGTCGAGACAGGCTCCGCGATCACGTGGAAATATCCGAGCTGCATCCTGCAGGGCGACAATTCGGTCGGCGAGTTCTACTCCGTGGCGGTGACCGCGAACTATCAGCAGGCGGACACCGGCACGAAGATGATTCACATCGGAAAGAACACGCGATCGACGATCGTGTCGAAGGGAATCTCGGCCGGTCACGGGCAGAATTCGTATCGCGGCCTGGTGAAGATCATGAAGTCGGCCGAGAACGCACGCAATTACTCGCAGTGCGACTCATTGCTCCTGGGCGACAAGTGCGGCGCGCACACCTTTCCGTACATCGAGGTGCGCAACTCCACTGCCGTGATGGAACACGAGGCCTCGACATCGAAGATCGGCGAGGATCAGCTCTTCTACTGCCAGCAGCGCGGCATCAAGCCCGAGGATGCGGTGTCGATGATCGTGAGCGGCTTCTGTCGCGAGGTCTTCCGTGAGCTGCCGATGGAGTTCGCGGTCGAGGCGCAGAAATTACTCGGGGTGTCGTTGGAGGGGAGTGTTGGATGAAGTCCTGAGTGCTGAGTTCTGAGTCCTGAGCGGTGTAACGGGACTCAGCACTCAGGACTCAGGACTCAGGACTGAAATGCTCGACATCAAGAACCTACACGCCGGAATCGACGGGAAGGAGATCCTTCACGGGCTCGATCTCCACATCGGGACAGGCGAAGTGCACGCCATCATGGGGCCGAACGGCTCGGGGAAGTCGACGCTCGCCAATGTTCTTGCCGGCCGGCCGCGATACGCAGTGACTGCCGGGACGGTGAGGTATGAAGGGAAGGACCTGCTCTCGATGACGCCGGAGGATCGGGCGCGCGAGGGGGTCTTCCTTGCCATGCAGTATCCCGTCGAAATCCCGGGTGTGAACAACATTTACTTTCTGAAAGCGGCGCTCAACGCCATTCGCAAGCATCGCGGTGAGGAAGAGCTCGACGCCATGGAGTTCCTCCAGCTGGCGCGCGAGAAGATGAAGCTGGTCGATCTGGACGAGGCGTTCATGAATCGCGGCGTCAACGAGGGATTCTCGGGCGGTGAGAAAAAGCGGAACGAGATCTTCCAGATGGCGGTGCTCGATCCGAAGCTGGCCGTCCTCGATGAAACCGATTCCGGCCTCGACATCGACGCCTTGAAGATCGTCGCGCACGGCGTCAACACGCTGCGCAGCGAAAAGCACTCGGTGCTGGTGATCACGCACTATCAGCGGCTGCTGAAGTATCTCGTTCCCGATTACGTCCACGTGCTGGCCGACGGCCGGATCGTGAAATCGGGCGGGAAGGAGCTGGCGGAAGAGCTCGAGCGAAGAGGCTACGAGTGGATCGAGCAGGAGGTCGCGGCAGCGCGATGACGACCGCGGTGCAGACCGACCTGCGCGAGCAGGCCGCGCAGCGCTTCCAGCAGCTGGGCTGGCCCACGCCCGAGCTCGAGGAGTGGAAATTCACGAACCTCGCGCCGATCGAGCGCGTCAAGTGGCGCGCGGACAACGGCGAGGCGCGCGCTTCGCAGAAAACCGGCATCGTTTCCATGCGCGGTCAGGCCCTGGCGGAGCTCGTCTTCGTCAACGGCCGCTTCGTCGATTCTGCCGGCGGTGGAGCGGGCCTCGAGATTCTGCCGATCTCGCGGGCGGCCTCCCACCCGATGTTCGATCGCCACTACGCGCGCTATGCCGACTATCAGCGCCACGCCTTGACCGCGCTGAATACGGCCAAAGCGCAGGACGGCGCTTTGGTCGTCGTTCGCGACGGCATTTTCCTGGATGGCTTCATTCACCTGCTCTTCATCGGCGCCGGCGACGGAATCTGGTCACATCCCCGCAATCTGATCGTCCTTGGACGCGGCGCGCAGGCCGCGGTGGTGGAGACGTTCGTCGGCGACGGCAATTACTTCACCAACGCCGTGACCGAGATCGTCGCCGGCGAGTCTTCGGTCGTCGATCACTACCGTCTGGAGCGCGAGTCGGCCGATGCCTTTCATATCGCGACGGTGCAGATTCATCAGGAGCGATCGAGCACCGTGACGTCGCGAAACGTGGCGCTGGGCGGCGGGCTGGTTCGCAGCGAAGTGAACGTGGCGCTGGCGGGTGAGGGCGCCAACCTGACTCTGGACGGGCTGTTCGTTCTGGCAGATAGTCAACATGTTGACAATCACACCGTGATCGACCACGTCAAGCCGCATTGCGACAGTCTCGAGCTGTACAAGGGAATCCTGGACGGCAAGTCGCGCGGCATCTTCGACGGCCTCATCATCGTGCGTCCCGACGCCCAGAAGACGAATTCGCGTCAGGTGAACCGGAATCTGCTGCTGTCGGAGAACGCCATCATCGACTCCAAGCCCACCCTGGAAATTCAAAACGACGATGTGAAGTGCAGTCACGGCTCGACCATCGGACAGCTCGACCAGGAAGCGATGTTCTACCTTCGCGCCCGCGGAATCAGCGAGTCAGAGGCCCGAAGTCTTCTGATCTATGCCTTCGCAAGCGAGATCGTCGACCGCATGAAGATCGACGCGGTGAAGGAAAACATCCGCGCCGCAATGCTCCGTCGCATTCCGAAGGGATTGCCGGAGAGAAGGAGCGCGGCGCGATGACGGCCGTCCTTCCCGAGCGGCAGACCGACTACGACGTCGAGCGAATCCGCCGCGATTTCCCGATCCTGCATCGCACAATTCGCGAGAAGAAGCTCGTCTATCTCGACAACGCCGCCACGACCCAAAAGCCGCAGGCGGTCATCGACCGGCTTGTGAAGTACTACTCGGAAGAGAACTCCAATGTCCATCGCGGTGTGCACTATCTGAGCGAAGTCGCGACCGCAGCTTACGAATCCGCGCGCACGACCGTGAAGAAATTCATCAATGCCCGCGATGAGAAAGAGATCGTCTTCACGCGCGGGACGACCGAGGGGATCAATCTCGTGATGAGCGCGTGGGGAAGGCGCAACGTCGGCGCCGGCGACGAAGTCCTCATCACTGCCATTGAGCATCACTCCAACATCGTGCCCTGGCAGCTGCTGTGCGAAGAAAAGAATGCCAGGCTCCGCATCGTCCCCGTGAACGACGCCGGCGAAGTGACCGTCGACGAATTCGCGAAGCTGCTCACCAGGCGCACCAGGATCGTCGCCTTCGGCCACGCCTCCAATGCTCTGGGGACGATCAACCCGGTCAAGAAGATGATCGCGATGGCGCATGCCAACGGCTCCCTTGTCCTGATCGACGGCGCGCAGGGCGTGCCGCATCTCGATGTCGATGTCCAGGATCTCGATTGCGACTTCTACGCGTTCTCCGGACACAAGGTCTATGGGCCGACCGGCATCGGCGTCCTCTATGGCAAGCAGGCGCTTCTCGATGCCATGCCGCCCTATCAGGGCGGCGGCGACATGATCTTGTCGGTGAGCTTCGAGAAGACGACCTACAACGCGCTGCCGTATAAATTCGAGGCCGGCACGCCTAACATCAGCGGCGCCATCGGACTCGCGAGCGCGCTCGACTACGTGGGCGCGATCGGACTCGGAAAAATCGCCGCGCACGAGCAGGACCTTCTGCACTACGCGACCGCGCAGCTCCACGAAATCCGCGGTCTTCGCATCATCGGTACGGCCGCTGAAAAAGCCAGCGTGATTTCGTTCACGCTCGAAGGCGTCCATCCGCACGACATCGGCACCATCCTCGATCAGGAAGGGATTGCCGTGCGCACCGGGCATCACTGCGCCCAGCCGTTGATGATGCGATTCAACGTCCCGGCCACCGGGCGGGCGTCGTTCGGCCTCTACAACACTCGCGAAGAGGCCGACGCGCTCGTTGAAGGACTGCACAAGGTGGTCGAGGTCTTTCGCGGATGACGGATCTTCGCGAGCTCTATCAGCAGGTGATTCTCGATCACAATCGCAGTCCCAGGAACTTCAAAGAGCTGCCGGCAGCCACGAAAAGAGTGGAGGGCTACAACCCGCTGTGCGGCGATCACTACACGGTGTTTGTCGAGCTCGATGGCGACGTCATCAAAGACATCAGTTTCACCGGTAACGGCTGCGCAATCTCGAAATCTTCGGCCTCGGTCATGACCACCAGCGTCAAAGGAAAGCGTACCGATGACGCCGAGAAGATGTTCGAGATTTTTCACAAGCTCGTGCTCGGCCAACCCGCCGGACTCAGCGAGGCAGAATTGGGCCGCCTGGCGGCGTTCTCAGGGGTATCGGAGTTCCCGGCGAGGGTAAAATGCGCCACGCTGGCCTGGCACACGCTGCATAGCGCGTTGCAAGGCGAGCAGGAAGTAGTGACCACCGAATGAACATGCGCGAGGAAGTCACCTTCAGCCGCAATGCAGATGCGGTCATGATCCCGAGCGGTGAGCGCGTGCTCGTTCCGAATGGCTCACGCGCCACCATCACCCAGTCCCTCGGCGGCTCGTACACGTTGATCACTGACCGCGGTCTCATGATTCGCATCTCGGGCCGCGAAGTCGAAGCGATCGGCAAAGCTCCCGAAAACGTTCCGGAGGTCGCTGCGGGCGAAGAACTCACTGCCGAGAAGCTGGAGCAGATGGTTTGGGATCAGTTGAAGACGTGCTTCGATCCCGAGATCCCGGTCAACATCGTCGACCTCGGACTCGTTTATCTGTGCGAGTTGCAGGATGCCGAGGGCGGCAAGAACGTGAAGATCAAGATGACGCTCACCGCGCCCGGCTGCGGCATGGGGCCGGTGCTGGCGCATGACGTCAAGCAGAAAGTCGAATCGCTCCCGGGCGTGAAGAGCGCCGACGTTGAAGTCGTATTCGATCCGGCGTGGGATCGCACCATGATGACCGATGCCGCGAAGCTGCAGCTCGGAATGATGTGGTAGCGCGCCAAGTCCTCCTGACTGCGGCCTGTCTTCTTTCTGTTCGCTGCCGCGGCCTTTTCTTGCCCGACCAGTATCCGGAGACCACGGCCCGCGTCGTCCTGGAAAAGTACGACCAGGCGTGGTTGAGCAAGAACGTCAAAGCGTTTGAGGCGCTTCTGTCGCCCTCGTATCTCTACTTCACTTCATCCGGACGGGTGATGGAGCGGAAGGAGATGCTGGCGATGCTCGCTTCACCCGACTACAAAATCGAATCCGGCTCCCGCGACGAAGTCCGCGTTCTCGTCACGGAATCGACAGCGATTCTCAGCACGCGCTGGCGCGGAAAGGGAACGTACGAAGGCAAGCCCTTCCTCGACGATCAGCGCTGCAGCGTTGTGATTTCCCTTGGATTGACGCCCGAAGTCTTGTCAGAGCATTGCACCAATCTGCAGTAACGCCTTACCGATGATCCTGGAAGAACGTCCACTGTCCGACCGGATGCCCCGCCTGTAGCGCCTGCGCCTGCATCATCCCGTCGATGGCCGCGACAATCGCCACGATGCCCGACACGATTCCACAGCTCGCCAGGCCGACGATCCAGATTCCAATCGCCACGTAACCCTTCATCTTCTGACCCATGATGATGTACCCAACGCCTCCGAAGAGCAGCAGATTGAGCACGAGGATCAGGATTGGGTCTTTGGGGGGCTGGGTTGGGCGGACCAGCTCTTCGCTCTTCGGTGCGCCACTCGACGGTGTTGAGGGAGGTGTGTACGAACCACCAGGTGTGTCCATTTCGATCTCCTACATTTTGTCGGCGTAATCGCTGAGCATCGGGATGCGGAACCGCTGACCGCTGGTGGCTTTCATGATGGCCATCACAATGACGATGATGTAGCCGATGGCGGCCAGGCACGGAATCCACACGACCAGGCATCCGACCAGCGGAAAGAAATGCCCGATGATCCAGAAAACCGCTTCGATCGCGGTGTAGGCGATTGCGAACACGAGGCCGTTCCTGGCGTGCCACTGCACTTCGCGATCTTCTTTCTTGGTGACGAGGGGGATGATTGAAAGGAACCACAGGTACGACAACACGAGCATTGCCGTATCGCGGCTGGCGCCAGGCGCGCCGCCGCCGGCTGACGGAGGTGGTGGGGTATACGATCCGCCGGGGGGTGGTACATGGGGCGTTTCGGTCATTGCATCCTCCGGCGCGGGATTCTACCGACTTTCCCGAAGTGTCGCGAGGCGTTTTTCAGCGGCAATCAGCGGAACGACCATCAATACGAGTGAAATAGCGATCGCGACCGCGATCGGAATCACGAATACCAGCGTGCTTCCGTAATCGAGCGAAAACATGCGCCAGAAAAAATACTGTACCAGCGGCCGCGCCATCAACGTCATGATGGCGCCGACGTAGGCGAGCGCCGCTGCCATGTAGCCGAACCCGCCCAGCGACAGCCCGACCTGCAGCGGATTCTCGGCTGCGAAATTCGGCGAGAGCGCGCCCAGCCCGACCCCAAGGCTGACCAGAGTTGCCGCCAGCATCGACGCGCCGATCAGCGTGAAGAGCCAGACCACGACATTGGCGTGCATGATCAGATTCGCGAAGACGGTCAGGATCAGCGAAAGCGCGGTCAGCGGAATGCTGTACACCACCACCTTCGAGATCAGAAGCCGCCGATACGATACCGGCGCCGCCTGGAGAATCCAGAACGCTCTTCCTTCCGACGAAATGGAGGGATAGGCGAATCGCAGGCAGATCGCGGAGATGATGAAGCCGGCCATGCCGAGGTTCGCGTAGGCGATGATTGGCGCACGAGAGTCGCCGCCCAGGGGCAACATTCGAATGTTGTACAGATACAAAAACAGCAGCGCGACCATGAGAAATAGCTGCGACCACTGCGCGACATCGCGCGTCAGGGTGCGGACCTCCTTGCCGATCATCGCGCGCGTCTGTCTGTCGAAAGGGCGGAGGAGCCAATCGGCAATTCGCGTGAAGCCTGTAGCACCGATGGCAGCCGGCGCCATGTTCTCGCGCGCCCGAACGAAGGCCGGGAAGTACAACGGCGTCGCGATGGCGACAAAACCGGCCAGCAGGACAATCGCCGAGAGGACGATCTTCGCCGGAAACAGAACCGCCTTCTGTCCGCCCGCCACTGCCACCATCACCTCCGCCAGCGCAGTCCCTGGATAACGCTCCATCGAAGGCAGCTCGATCGCCTGCAGCGCTCGCGCGAGATCGTCGGTTCCGATGGGCATGAAGAAACGCTCCGGGCGGCTCATGCGAAACGCGATCACGGCGACCGTCATCACCAGAATGGCGAGCGAGGCGGCGATCTGATGCACGCGCTGCACCGGAAAAAATCTGACCAGCGCGACGATGACCGCCGTTCCTGAGATTACCGGGATGGCCAGCAGGAGCGCGAGGTCGATCAGCACCACCGGGAAGAACCACCACTGGACGTGATACTGCCGCGCGAAAGCCACGAACATCGGGATGAGAAAAACGTAGATGATGGTCGCGCTCTGGAGGAGCGTCTTTGCGAGGCGGCCGATGACGAGCCGCCACTTCGGCAAGGGAGCGGCGTGATAGGTCTCGAGATCGAGATCGGTGAAGAATGCACCGATGGCGGCGGTCATCGACGACGAAAACAAGACCGCCACCGCCACCAGAAATGCGAGCGCCAGGACGTTGCGCAGAAGACCGAGGGCGAAGAATGGCGAGGTCGCCTCGATTTTGGCGACCGCTCCGAATAGTCGTCGAAAAAGGACGTAATCGCCGCACAGAAAACTAGTGACGATCATTGATGTGATTCCGAGCTTGACGATGGCGGACGCGTCGAACGGTCGCAGCTTCGCCAGTGCGATGCGCAGCGGCCACATCACATCAGCGACCGCACTTCTTCAAACCACTTCATGGCGTTGGCACTGCGGGCGGCGCGGGCGCGCCACCTTTCCAATCCGAGCTCGATGAGGCGCTCGATGAGGCGCGAATATTTGATTTCGGTCGCCTCCCACAATTTTGGATACATCGAGATGTTCGTGAAGCCCGGAATGGTGTTGATTTCGTTGACCAGGATGCGATTCGTTCCGCGCTCGAGAAAAAAGTCGACGCGCGCGTAACCCGCGCCGCCGATCGCGCGAAACGCCGCCACCGCCATGCGGCGGAATTCCTCCGTCTTTTCCTTCGGCAGTTTCGCCGGAATCACGAGCTGCGCCTTGTTCTCGATGTATTTGTCTTCGTAGTCGTAAAACTCTCTGCCCGCGACGATTTCGCCCGGCAGCGAGGCCTCCGGACTGTGGTTGCCGAGAACCGACACTTCGATCTCACGAGCATCGACGCCGCGCTCGACCAGCGCCTTGTCGTCGAATCGAAACGCGTTCTCGATCGCCGGTTCCAGCGCGTCGTCGCTCTTCACTTTCGTGACGCCGACCGACGAGCCGCCGTTTGCCGGTTTCACGAAGTAGGGAAGGCGCAGCGAGTTGTTGACGGCGCGTCCGATGCGATCGCGCTCGGTGCGCCAATCGCGCTCGAGGACTTGCACGAAATCGACGATCGGCAATTTCGCGACCGCGAAGACGCTCTTCATCGTCGCTTTATCCATCCCGATCGCGGAGGCTGCGATGCCGCTGCCGACGTACGGCAAACCGATCGTTTCGAGATAGCCCTGCAGCGTGCCGTCTTCGCCGCCTGTGCCGTGAATCAACGGAAATGCGATGTCGGGCTTCTGCGCCTGCGCCCACGTCTCGAACGAGAAGGAGTCGTCGCCGCGATCGCTGCGCTCGCCGCCCTCCAGGATCCGTGCGCTCCGCGCTGGCGCGACGAAGCGGCCGTCGCGCGCCATGCACACCGGAATGATCTCGACGCGCTGCTTCGATGCCGTCGTGGCGACGGACCGCGCGGAAAGAATCGACACCTCATGTTCGGCGCTCAAACCACCGAAAATGAGAACGGTTCGGATCATCGAGTAGCTGGAATGCTTCCCAAAAGGTATTTCAGATCGTCATCCCGCCAGCGGATTCCACCGCCAAACGTGAATGCCGTGTCGTTGAAAACGTTATCGACACCGCTGGTGAAGAACAGCATGGGCAAGTTCGGTTTCTCGTGCCGGAAGATGTATTGGCCATATAAACGCAGGTGCGGATTGTTGTCGCGATGCTTGCCGAAATCGAAAAGCTCGCCGGTGATGTTGACGCGATCGTTGACGTGATAATCGACGCCGCCTCCTCCGGTCGAATCGAAGAGACCGACCCGGACCGCCAGCGGCTGCAGATTCCATCCTGCCTGCGCCGAGACCACAAAGCCGCGTTCGAAGCGCGTCTCCTTGACGCTGGTGGTGGTGGTCCGGCCGGCAGGATCGGTGATCGTGAATTGGGTCAGCTTGTCGCGACGTCTGCCCACCGGATCGTCGGCCAATTCGACGTTGTAGAAGCGATTGCGCTCCGGATTCGGGATGAGGCGCAGGGTGACTGCCGCGCGCGAATTGCTGGTGATGCTTCCGACTTGCGTGTCGCTGTTGCTCAAGCCGGCGTAGTAATCGGCCTTCATTCCGAGGTCGAGGGCGATGCGGTTGGCGCGCCCGAGCGTCGTCCTCAGCTCGTTCACGCCGCCTTCGACCGCCGTTAATGCCGTTGTCAGGCGTTGATGTGCTTCGTCGCTGTAAAGGAGTTTTCCGACCGTCCCTTCGCCGCTGCGAACCTGACCGGTGATGGCGTTCAGATTCTCGGTCGTCGTTTTGAGATCGGAGGAGAGCTTTCTCAGATTCTCGACGACCTGCCGAACGTCCTGGCGGTTTTCGCCGAGCGTGCTGTTGAGCGAGTTCGCGACTTTCTCGACTGAAGAGGTGAGCTTCGGAATCTCGTTTCGGAGTTGTGCCGTGATCTCGCGCGCGTTCGCAAGCGTGGCATCGACGTTGGTGCGGTTCACCGCCACGAGATCGCGGACCTGTGACGTGATCTGGCGGACGTTTTCGACGATCTCCTGCAGCCGCTGCTCGCCTTGCGGCCCGGCCATGACGGTGCGCAACGATTCCGTGATGGCCTTGACGTCAGTTGCGATGGCGGAGATTTGATTGGTCACGTCGTCGATCGACGCCGGCTGCGTCCCGGGGAGTTGTTTTCCCTCGGCGAGTGGCGGCGCCTTCGGCGGCCCTGGCACGATCTCGATGTATTTTTCGCCGAGCAGGCCAAGGTTGACGACCCGCGCGAATGCGCCGTCGTGCAATTGCACGGCGCTATCGATCTCCATCGTCACTTCTGCTTTTCCATCTTCGCGAAGGCGAATGTCCTTCACTTCTCCGACCGGAACGCCGGCCACACGCACCTTCGATTTGTTATCGAGGCCTGCCACGGAATCGAAGACCGCGGTCACGGTCCGGACGCCTTTGCGATTCGGATGAATGTCTTCGATCTTGAGGACGAAGTAACCGAGGATCGCCAGGATGATCAGCATGAAGATGCCGACTTTTGCAGCGGATGACATCAGAGCACTCCCTTGGACCGATTGTAGAGCGGGTCGAGGCCGGCTTTGCGCAGCATTTGAAAAAGGGAAGCCAGCGGTAATCCAACCACATTCGTGAAACTGCCGTGAATGGAATCGATGAACATGCCGCCCACGCCCTGGGCAGCATACGCGCCCGCTTTGTCGAGGGGCTCGCCGGTCTTGACGTACCAGTCGATCTCGCGCGGCGCCATCGGAAGCATGCGGACCTCGGTGGCCGTGACGTGTGTGTCGGCGTAGGCGGGCTGGAGGCGCTTCAGCGTGACGCCGGTGAAGACGACGTGCGTGTCGCCGGCGATGGCGGTCAGCATGCGTCTGGCGTCATCGGCGTCCATCGGTTTTTCGAGCACTTGATCGCCCAGGACCACGGTGGTGTCGGCGGCGATGATCCAGCGGGTCGGATGTTGTTCGGCGATCGCGCGCGCCTTCTCACGAGACAGGCGCGCCACATACTCCTCCGGAGTTTCTCCGTCGCCTCGCTGCTCGGGAATATGACTGGGCACGACGTCGAACGGGAGTCCGATCGATGCCAGCAATTCGCGCCGTCGCGGCGAGGAGGAGGCGAGAATGAATCGAACGCTCATCGCCGCGTGATGCTGAGGATGACCACGAAGCGCGCGTCGGCCGCGATGCGATAAATGATGCGCAATCCGTCCACCAGAAAGCTCCAGTAGCCGCGCAAGGGATCGAACAGGGGCGCTCCGATGATCGGATCTTCATCGATTGTCTCGAGCGTGCGCCGCACCGCCGCGCGCTCGTCGGCGCTGAGCGACTGCCATTGCGGCGCGACGCTCTCGGCGATTCTTAAACGGTCATTCCACATAGCGACAAGGGATGAGGGATGAGGGATGAGGGATGAATTGCGTCGCGTCATCCCTCATCCCTCTGCCCTCATCCCTCAAACAGGTCCTCCGGAAGCATCAGTGCGCCGCGTTTGACCTCGTCTTCCGCTGTTTCGATCTGACGGCGAAGGTCAGCGTTGTTGGAGATGTCGATGGTTTCGCGGAGCGCGAGGTACTCGTCGTGGGAGATCAGGATCGCGACCGGCCGTCCATCGCGCGCGAAGATCGTCCGTTTTCCGCTGACCTCGCACTCAGCGACGAGCTGACGCACGTCGGGGGGCAGATCGAGGAGCTCGAGTCGCTTTTCCATCGTCGAAAACGCTCTTCAGGTACGCGCGGAATTCGGCCGCCAGCGCCGGATGCCGCAGCGCATAGTCGACAGTCGCCTTCAGGTATCCGATTTTCTCACCGGCGTCGTATCGGCGCCCGTCGAAAACGTAACCGTAGAAGTCTCCCTGCTGCACCAGTTGCCGCAGCGCGTCGGTGAGTTGAATCTCTCCCCCCGCGCCGCGCCCCGTTTTCCGGAGGATCGGAAAAATCTCGGGGGGCAGGATGTAGCGTCCGATGATTGCGTATTTCGACGGCGGCTTCGTCTTCGGCTTCTCGACCATGTCGGTGATTTGAAATCGCCTTCCGCCGGCACTCGTTCCAGCCACGATTCCGTATCGCGACGTCTCTTCAGGCGAAACTTCCATCAACGCCACGACCGGACGTCCGGTCTCCTCGAAGACGCGCCGCATCTGGCGGAGGCATGGCTCATCAGCGAGGATGACGTCATCCGGCAGCACGACCGCGAATGGCTCGCCGCCCACGGCATCGGACGAGACCAGAACTGCGTGCCCCAGCCCCAGGGCTTCCTTCTGCCGGACGGAGATGAGATCGACCATCCGCGATACCGCCTCGACTTCTGCCAGAAGATCGAGTTTCTGCCGCTCGCGGAGCGACCGCTCCAGCTCGGCTGTGTCGTCGAAATGGTCCAGGATCGAGTCCTTCCCCTTCGAGGTCACGATCACCAGCTTGTCGAAGCCGGAGTCGCGGGCCTCCTCGATCCCATACTGCAGGATCGGCTTATCGACCAGGGGGAGCATCTCCTTCGGAATGACCTTGGTGGCCGGGAAGAAGCGAGTGCCGAAACCGGCACACGGAAAGACGCAAGTACGGAGAAGGGGCATCGTTCGGGTAGGATAACAGTAGTCGATTGGCTGCAAAGTTGCTTTCGGCCGATCCTTGTAGAACGCGATGCGTAAAGTCCTCGCTTGTCTCGCCATGCTCGCTTTGGCGGCCCCCGTCTTCGGACAGTGGCGGCGGGCGGCGCTGTACGGCGCCGACGTCCGCGCGCTGATCATCGATCCCGCCAATCCGGACACCCTCTTTCTCGGTACCAGCGGCGGGGAGGTCTACGTTTCGAACGACGCGGGCAAGTCGTGGCGGAACCCGCGCTACAGCGTGCCCTTCCCCGGCTATGTCGTCGACAGCCTGGTGCTCGATCGCAACGGGCGGTTGTGGGCGGCGTGTTGGGGGTTGTGGGGCGGGGGAGTGATCGCGGTTTCGGACAACGACGGCAAATCATGGAGCCGGCGCGACGCTGGCCTGGAAGATTTCTCCGTCCGCGCCATCGCCGTCGATCCGCATGATGCCGATTACGTCATCATCGGCGGCCTGACGGGCGTTTACCGAAGTACCGACGCGGGCTGCCATTGGGAAAAGATTTCGGATCAGGAGAATGTCGAGTCGGTGGCCATCGATCCGCGCACGCGCGATCGTCTGTTCGTCGGCACGTGGCGCCAGGGCTACCGCAGCAACGACGGCGGCAAGTCGTGGACGCTCATCAACAGCGGCATGGTGCTCGACACCGACATGTTCTCGATCACGTTCGATCCCGAAAACCCGGACAACATGTGGGTCGCGACCTGCGGGTGGGTATATAACACGAAAAATAGTGGTGATAATTGGACACGTTTCCGTGACGGGTTCAATAATCGCCGCGTCCACGACGTCGAGCTCGATCCGTGCGATCGCGACGCGCTCTTTGCCGGCACGGTGGCCGGCCTCTATCGCTCCGATGATGCAGGAAAAACGTGGTACGTCGTTTCTGACGAGGAATGGGTCATCAACACGATCGCCCTCCATCCGCAGCGCCCGGGCCGCATCATCCTCGGCGTCGAAAGCGACGGCGTCTACGTCTCCGACGACTACGGCAAGACGTTCACACGCTCGTGTCAGGGCCTGCGAAATCTGACCGTGACATCGGTGGCCGCCGATCCGGGAGCGTCGAATCATGTCTACGCCGCTGTGGCGTTCGGTGGCGTCTCGAGCGGGATCTACGAATCATCGGACGCCGGGGAGTCATGGAAGAAACTCAATGACACGAAAATGCCCTCGGTGTTGTCGTTGGTGGTGAGCAACGATGCCGATGTGAAATTTGTCGCAGGAAGCGAGAAGGGTTTCTTCTGGAGCAACGACGGATCCGATTGGACGCAGGGTGAGCCGGCGTACGCGCCGATCCGCGTCGATCGCGTGGTCCGGTTCAATCGCGTGCGATTCTTCGCCGCGACTTCCGATGGCGTCTACACCACCCGCAACAGCGGCAAGAGCTGGTATCGCCTCGCCGATTCCGCCGATCGCGCTGTCGACCTCACCATTGGGACTCTCGGGGACAAGAAAGCGCTGTTTGCCCTCACCGCCAACGGAGTGATGGTCTTCGACGGCGAACTATGGCAACCGATCGCCGATTCACCGGCCAGGGGGCGCACCATTGCCGTCCGCAACGTCGAGGGCTCGCAACTCATCTTCATCGCCGGCTCGCAAGGCGTAAAGGCGGGCCGCGTCGATGTCGACCGCATCTGGCACGAGGCGGAAGCGCCCGATGCTCAGTTCGCATCGGTATTTGGAACAAACGACGCGCTCTTCCTCACCTCTCGGCAGCAACGCGACATTCTGGTCGGCTCCGCGCGCGAGACTTCGTGGAACGCACTGCCGCTTCCGTCGCGAACGGCGGAAGTCACTTCGGTCGCAATCGATCCGTTCGATTCCAATCGCCTCTACTTCGGCACGCTTCGCGAGGGGCTGTTCGTGTACGAAGGCGTTGCGCGACCCCGGGAGGCCAAGAAGTCGGCTGAGGTCGTCGGCGGCGGCGCCGGCAACGAGCAGCGCTAACGCGGATCGTAGTAGCGCACCACCAGGATCCCAAGTCCCTTCTGGCCGTTTTCGGATTTGGGATCGGCGCGCACGACCACCATGACGTTCGGCAGCATCGAGTCGTAGAGCAACACCGACTTCGATTTCATCTTCTTCGGTGCGCCAAATGACTCCCGCAGGAAGGCCTTCTCTTCGTTGAACGCCGTTTTGGCGTCGGGCAGGAAGAGGTAAAGCTCGAAGCGAATCGATCGGAGCCGGTCGCGGTTGAACTCCAATGTCACGGCCTTGTCGTCGTCGTAGTCGATGACCAGATGATTGTCGTCGTCACCCTGTTTCATCTTCCAGCCACGGTCTTCGAGCAGTTTCACAGTCTCCTCGCGTTGCATTCCGATGGCGAGATGGAACGATTCGGGCCGCATCCACGAGGTCTTGCTCGTCGATGGAAAGGCAGTCGCGAAGAGAAGAGCCGCGACGGCGATCATGCAACTCCCTGCGTTGTGGCTGCCGCCTTGAGCTGGGGATCCCAACCGACGACCGCATTGCCGGTTCCGATCACGGTCCAGTAGCCGTAGACCTCGCCGGGGTAGTCGGGGAAGTTGAGCGCCGAGAGCATCCACGCCAGTCCGCCCGCTTTCACTTCACTCAGCGCCATGTCCATGAATTCGGGAAGGATCGCGACCAGCTCGCGCGTACGTCCTTTGCGCATCATGTCGAGCACTTTCATGTCCCACAAGTAGCCATGATGCTCGTACACGTGTTCGCGCGACATGTCCTCGGGAATCTCCGGCTCGGTCGTGAAGTGCCGATGCGACAGCGTGTTAGACGCCAACAGCACCGCACGGCGTCCGCTCTTCTCGATGGCGCGGCGCGTCGCCTGGCCGAGCTTGATCATCTGCGCCTGGCCCATCTCATTGGAAAAATAGTAAGGAGAATTATTGCTGGAAATGCCTACGATCGGAATGTCCCACTCCGGATTCATCATGTGGCATGACACGATCGTCCCGTAATCGACACGGAAATCGGGGTTGCGCATCATTTTCGTGATCAACCCGTCCGCCCGCCCTTCCTCGGCGATCATCTCCGCCAATTCCACGTCGACTTTGATGTCGTACTTGAACCGAAACAGATTCGGGAAGATCGGATCGACCGACAGCCCGTGAAACTCGGGCATGCCCAGGAAGTGATGGCCGATCACGGTTTGCCAGTGCGGCGAGTGCACCAGCAGGACGTCGGGTTTCTTCGCGAGGAAGTGCTTTCGCGCGCGCTGGTAGCCCCATCGCAGCACTTCCCATCCGCACTCCGAGCGCGGCTCGTTGCGCCAGTGATTCTCGCCGTACACGATGTGGGGCGGGTGGGGGGCGAGGACGCCGCCGACGATTTCGCCTTTGGCCATAGCTTACGTTCTTGTCATTCCTCGCTACGCTCGGAATGACATCTGGCTACAGTTTTACGCAGACGTTTTTCGCTTCAGTGAAGAATTGTAGCGAATCGAAGCCCCCTTCGCGTCCCACGCCGCTCTCTTTCATACCGCCGAAGGGCACCCGCAGGTCGCGCAGCAGCCAGCAGTTGATCCACACCGTGCCGCTGTCGATGGCCGCCGCGACGCGATGCGCGCGCTGCAGATCTCGCGTCCACACACTCGACGCCAATCCGTATCGCGTTGAATTCGCGAACGCGATCGCCTCGGCCTCGTCGTCGAAGGGGGTGATGGTCGCGACAGGACCGAAGATCTCCTCCTGCAGCACCTGACATTCGCATCCGAGTCCCGTGATCACGGTTGGCTCGACGAAATAGCCGGGGCGATCGACGCGGCGACCGCCGGTGACGATGGTGCCCCCCTCTTTCTTCGCGAGCTCAATGTAGCCGAGGACCTTTTCGAGGTGCGCGTCGCTGATCAGGGCACCGATCTGGGTCTGGTCATCGAGCGGATCGCCGATGCGAAGGCCCTTTGCTCCGTGCAAAAAGCCGTCAACGACCTTCTCGTAAACGGCACGCTGCGCGAATACTCGCGATCCGCAAAGGCAGATCTCACCCTGATTCCAGAATGCCGCGCGCAGCGAAGTTGGAATCGCTTGGTCCAGATCTGCATCCGCGAAAATGATGGTCGGATTCTTTCCGCCGAGCTCCAGCGAGATCTTTTTGAAGCGCGGGGCGGCATTGGCAGCGACCGCAGCGCCGGTCACCGTTCCGCCGGTGAACGAAATCGCCGCGACGCCGTCGTGCGATGTCAGCGCCCGGCCGGCCTTGTTGCCGAGGCCGTGCACGATGTTGATCACGCCCGCCGGAATGCCCGCGCCGAGCGACAACTCCGCCAGCCGGTTCGCGGTCAGCGGTGTCATCTCGGAAGGTTTCGCCACGCAGGTGTTTCCGACCGCGATCGCGGGCGCGATTTTCCACGACAAAAGGTAAAGCGGCAGATTCCACGGCGAGATCAGCCCCACCACGCCCAGCGGCTGCCGCAGCGTGTAGTTCAGCGCGGTGGCGTCGGTGATGTGCGCGTCGGAGGTCTGATGGAGGATCGCCGTCGCGAAGAACCGAAAATTCTGGATGGCACGCGGAATGTCGAGCTGCCGCGCCAGCGCGATCGCTTTTCCGTTGTCGCAACTCTCGAGTCGCGCCAGCTCGTCGAAATTTCTCTCGATGAGGTCCGCCAGCCGCAGCAGCAGCTTCGAGCGCTCGCCCGCCGGAGTGTTCGACCACGACCGGAACGCGGCGCGTCCGGCCGCGACCGCACCATCGATGTCGCGTGCGTCGCTGTCCGGAATCTCCGCGATCCGCTCCGCGGTGGCCGGATTGATGTCGTCGATGTACGCGCCGCTGGCCGGCGCAACGAACTCGCCGCCGATGAAGTTAGCGAGCCGTGGCAAGGAATTCCTCCGGCTCGAACTCCCAGCGATCGATGTCGGGATCCCACGAGTCCCACGGCTGAATGGCGGCCATGCGATCGCGAAGATTCGGCGGAATCACTTCCGGAACGATGAACGGTTTCTGGCGGCGCAGCTTATACGGATTGCGAAATTCGAATCCGAGGACTCCCAGGATGTAGCGGGCGACGTACCAGGTGGCTTGAGGATTCCATCCATGCGCGATCTTGACCACCACTCCCAGTCCGTCCGGATATTCGGGATGCTGAATGGAAAGGCCGAGGAGACCGTCGGCGCCTTCCTTCGCGATCACGTGGCCGTGGCACGCTTTGAGGATCGTTGAGTCGAGGCGATTGAAGCCGCCGATGAGATCGGGATGTGCCACCATCGCGTTCCAGATCCAGTCCTCATCTTTTTCGGTGACGAGATTCGCGAAGAGGCGCGCCAGGTCGGTGACGGTCATGCTGATGGTCGGCAGTCCGCAGCCATCTTTGGCAATCGTTCCGACTTTCCAGTCCGATCCCAGAACGTGGCGAATGTAGGCGAGATACTCCCGAAAAAACGGATGGTGCGGCCACACGTAGCCGATGCGGGACCATCCTTTGAGCCTGCAGCCGCGCAGGATCGCGGCGTGCTCGCCGGAGCAGCAGTGATACCAGCGGCGGGGCCGGCGCACCTGACGCCCGAATTGCACCAGCGGCACGTCCAGCGGCGTCTGCATCATGCCCCACTCGCTTTGCAGCAGAAGCGACCGCGCCACTCTGACGTGCTCGGTGTCGCCGTTGTGCGATGCGACCGCGATGGCCCGCTGTTCCGAATTCAACGCGCTTCGAAATTCGTCGGCGAAGACCTTCATCATGATCGGCTTGGCCATCGAGCGCCCGTAGACCTCGACGTTTCCGCCGAATGAGTAGATGACATTCCGCCCCGACACCCACGACACCGCACCGTGAATCGTGTTCTCCGCGATGCCGTTGCGGCGATATTCGACCAGCGGCTGCCAATTGGGCATCGGACGGGCGAAGTTGACGGCGCGGGATTCGTCGAACATGGATGTCATTGTAGTGCCGGCGCAACTCGCGTCATGAAATCATCCATATTTTTCATCACTCTTTTTGAATCATGATTATTGAAGTCGAACCACAGCATCAAGCGGTCTTCGGGGTGAAACCGCTGTTTTGCCTGTTTCACGATCGCCTTGGCGTCGCCGACCAGGGCGTTGTTCGTTGCGCGCCGCACCTTCTCGGGGTCGAGCGTTCCTTCCAGCGCGCGCCAGTAGTTGCTCAACGCGTCGCGTGCCTCCTCGGCAGCCTGCGCCGCGTCGTCATTGATGAAGACCAGAACGGTCCGCGGCATCAGACGCCGGTGCCACCTGCCCTGATATCCGGTCGCCATTCGCTGGTTGGTCTTCTCGATCTCGTCGCCGGGCGTAATCGACAGATTGAAAACGCCGACGGGAAGGATGGTGTTCGCGAAGACCTGCATGTGCGGATCGTGGGACCCGATGGACAGATGCAGCAGGTCCATGCGCACGTCGTGCGGAATGATCTTGAGATTCGGGAAGATCCAGCGCGGCTCGACCGGTGTGTCTCCGATGGATCGTTTCGCAATCATCGATGAGTTCAGCGTCTCGCCCTTCAGCAAACGCAGGAAAATTTCGGTGGCCTCTTCGAAGATCTTGTTTTTCACTGCCGGCCAGTTCGCTTCTTCGAACGCGTCGCGCGGCACGATGCCGTAAGGAATGTTGATGTAGGGAAAGCGTCCGGAAGCGAAACCGACCGTCAGGGTCCGCTGCTCGTTCGGATCGAGTCCGTGCAGCGCGAGGAATGTCTTGATCCGCTCCGCGGCGGCGATCGGTCCACCATTGCAGAGGATGTTCATGATTGCGGAGCCGACGCCGATCCGTTTGGTGCGCGCGAAGATGCGATGCGCGAGCTGCAGGATGTCGGTGTTCAGCCCGATCTCGCCGACAAAATGCGGGATGACCGCGCCCGGATTCGTCTTCTGAACTTCGGTGGACAGGTGGCTTTCCGCCACCCAGCCCGTTCCGAATCCGAGGCCGTCGGCCAGATCGCCCTGCTCGAAGAAGTTCTCGAACATCACCTTCTCCGAGGGCAGGTAGCCATGCACTTCGGTCTGACAGATCGAGAAGAAGATGTCGAATTCCACCGCGCCGGTAACACTAACACCGCGATCGAGCGGCTAGAACCGCGCTACCGTGGAGATCGAGACCACGCTGTAGCGCTGGGATCGATCGTAAGCCGCATCGATCTGGAATCGCTGCCAGGCCAGCCCTCCGCCGATCGAAACGTGGTTCTGCGCCGCCCCTTTCGGGTGGAGGATGGCCTCGGCAACGCCGCTGGAGTTGTTGAGCGGACCGCGGTATTCGACGGAGTGCGCCGGATCCCGCCAGACTCCGGCGCGAACGCCAATGGGCACCTTCCACAAGAAGAAATACTCCGCGCCGAGATGGATTTCGATGACGTCGTTCGCCCGGTACACGTCGCCCAGAGCGCGAACGTCGTCATTCGACGAGACAAAATTGTCAACGAGATTTGAGTAGGTCACTCTGATCGCGTCCGCGTTGACCTTCAGCACGGGAATCGGGCTCACCGAAACACCAACGCCGTAAACGTCGGGGATGTGAAATGTCGTATCTGCGCCGGGGAGCTTGACGAACTGGTAGTTTGTGTCCGCGTTTGCTGCCACGGTCGGCGCGACGAATTTCGCGCCTTGCTTGTACACCGCACCGACGCTGACGTTGTCGTTGATACTCCACTTGACTCCGCCCGCGAAGGTGAGGTCGCTCCGATCTTTCGCCTTTTCATTCGCCTGGGTGATGTCGCTGGTCGCTTGGATCAGGATGCTGGAAACATTGCCGAACGGATCGACGCGGAACGTAAACGCAGACTCGTTGAGCTTTTGACGCCGGGCTGTGACGCCGAGTGAGACTTTGCCGATCTTGTAGCCGGCAGCGAGACCGAAAGTTCGCTCCTGCACGGTCAGGGCGCTGAGGAACGGAAGGATCGAGTATTCCAGGCACGCAAAGAAATCATTCTTCTGCTTGCGGATGTCTTCGCACTCGCTCTTGCTGACGGGCGTGCCACCCTTTGGCAGGAAGAAATGGGGGACGTCCGTGACGATCGCGCCGGTGAGTTTGTTCCGAACCGGGACGACCGCTCCGGCGCCCTGATTGTGCAACGGCTCGTGATAGTACGCGCCAACCGTGAAGTTCCTGATCGGAATGACGACACTGGCAAATGTGAGCCGATGGTTGTAGTGCTTGAATGCCGTCCGTTGAATATCGGGAAAGGTTCCACTGGTCGTAAAGATCTGCTGCTCCTGATAATCGCGGAGCTCGAGAGAGACTTCTGGTTTGCGGAGGATGGTCAAGCCGGCCGGGTTGGCCTCTGCTGCCGAAGCATCATCGGCCAGACCCAGAAACGCTCCCCCCATACCGAGTGAACGCGCGCCGGGATTTCCGAAGTTGAATTGCAGTCCGGAGACCGACTCGATATCGGTGTTCTGCGCAGCGAGTGGCAAGGCCACCATCGCCCCGAGAGCAGCGGCCAGCGAGATTTTGCGCACGGTCAGAACCTGCGAATCGCGGAGATCGAACCCACGCGGTAGCGCGGCGAGCGGTCATAGGCCGCGTCGACCTGAAACTTCGGCCACGCCAGACCGAAGCCGATCGAAATATGGTGCTGATTGTTGCTCTTGGGATACAGAATCGCCGCAGCCACCGCATCTGGTGCCGTTAGCGGACCGCGATACTCGATGGCGTGCGCGGGATCTTTCCAGACTCCGGCGCGCACCGCGACCGGAAGCTTGTTCAGAAAGAAAAAGTATTCCGCACCGAGGTGGACTTCGGTGACGTCATTCGCTTTATAGGCCTTGTCGATTGAACGGATGTCTTCATTGATCGAAGTGAAGTTGTCGACGAGATTCGAGTAGGTGACGTGCACCGCATCGGCATTGACCTTCAAAACGGGTATCGGACTCACCGAGAAGCCGATGCCGTAAACATCGGGAACGTGGAACGTCGTATCGGCAACCTTCACGAACGCGAACTTCGTGTCGGAGTTCGCGGCGAAAGTCGGCGTGACGAATTTCGCTCCTTGTTTGTAGACTGCGCCGGCGCTGAATTTGTCGCTGGGCTCCCACTTCACGCCTGCAGCGACGGTCCAATCAGTCTTGTCCTTCGCTTTTGATGTCTGATCGGTGACATCGCTGGTCGCTTGAACTGAAATACTCGAGAAATCGAACGTTGGCGTCACGCGGAACGTGAACGCTGCTTCGTTGAATCGGTGATATCGGACCGTTCCCCCGACGGAGACTTTTCCGATCTTATAGGCGCCGGCGACACCAAACGTTCTTTCCTGAACCGTGAGCGCGCTGAGGAAGGGAAGGATGGTGTACTCCAGGCACGCGAAGAAATCGTTCTTCTGCTTGCGAATGTCCTCGCACTGGCTCTTGCTCACCGGAGTTCCGCCCTTGGGCAGGTAAAAATTCGGAACGTTGGTCTTGATCGCTCCAGTGACGTTGTTGCGCTCCGGCACCACCTGCCCCGAGCCTTCATTGCGCAACGGCTCGTGGTAGTACAGACCCAGCGTCCAGTTCTTGATCGGATAAACGAAACTGGCGAACGTTGGCTCGACGCGCTGGCTATAGTGACTAAAGGCCGTCCGCTGGAGGTCTGGAAATGTTCCGCTGGTCGTGAAAAGCTGTTGTTCCTGATAGTTGCGCACTTCGAGAGAGACTTCCGGTCTTCGCAGCACTGTCAGACCTGCCGGATTCGCCTCGGATGCCGAGGCATCGTCAGCCAGGCCAAGGAACGCGCCGCCCATGCCCAGCGATCGCGCGCCAGGATTGCCGAAATTGAAGGTCAAACCGGAAAGCGATTCGATGTCGGTGTTTTGCGCCGCCACCGGAAGAGCGGCGGCAACACTGATGGCGGCGAATAAACAAATTTTACGCATGCTCAAGAATAGCAGTTCACGTCACCCTGAGCGAAGCGAAGGGTCTCCGGTGCTGCGATCTGAGATCCTTCGCTGTCAGGATGACGAGAGAGCGCGCGCGCTGGTCACTTCACGGGTGACGCGATCGATGACCTCGGCCGGCGCGCCGAGCTGTTTCGCGCGGTCCTTGCGCCAGCTCCATTCGATCTGCCCGTTGGCGAGGCTCTTCGCGCCGACGGCGATCCGCAGCGGGAAGCCGATCAGGTCTGCATCCTTGAATTTGACGCCGGGCCGCTCGTCGCGATCGTCCAGGAAAACGTCGACGCCGGCATCGAGAAGTTTGCCGTAAACGTCTTCCGCGGTCGCGCGGACATTCTCTTCGCGGCCGACTTGCGTGATCACGACTTCGAAGGGCGCGATCGGAATCGGCCAGATGATGCCGGCGTCGTCGTGACTCTGTTCGATGGCCGCAGCGACCGTGCGTCCGATGCCGAGGCCGTAGCAGCCCATGACCATGAGCTGCCGTTGGCCGCTTTCGTCGAGGTAGGTGCAGTTCATCTTTTCGGAGTACTTCGTTCCGAGTTTGAAGACATGGCCGACCTCGATGCCCCGGTAGATTTCGAGGGCCGTGCCGCAGCGCGGGCACGGATCTCCGGCAAAAACGGTGGTGAAGTCGCCGTACTCCGGCTCGGCAAAATCGCGGCCAGGATTGGCGCCGCCGAGGTGCGTATCGGGTTTGTTGCCGCCGACGATCCAGTTCTTGTGCGGTTTGAGCGAGACATCGGCCAGGACACGGCTGGCCTTCGTACCAACCGGACCGCAGTAGCCGACCGGCCCGCCGGTTTCGTCCTGGAATCGTGAGTCGGGAAGCATCTCCAGCCACTCCGCGCCGAGGTAGTTCTTGATCTTGATGAGATTTCCTTCGCGGTCGCCGCGAACCAGCACCATCACGCATCCGAGGTTGCTGTCGAAGACGAGCGTCTTCACGAGCTCGGAGGTCTTTTTCTTCAGAAAGCGGCCGACGTCGTCAATCGACTGCGTGCCGGGCGTATGCAGCGGCGCGAGCTCCGTCATCGGCGCGGGCTCGGGTTCATCGGCGAAGAATTTCGAGGTGGCCTTCTCGATGTTCGCGCCGTATTTGCAGTTCGGGCAGCTCACCACTGCGTCTTCGCCCGAGTGCGCCAGCACCATGAACTCGTGCGAGGCCGAGCCGCCGATGTTTCCGGTGTCGGCCTCCACCGCCACGTGATCGAGCGCGCAGCGTGTGAAAACGCGGCGGTACGCCTGGCGCATCTTCTCGTAAGTCTCGCCCAGCGACTCCGTCGATGTGTGAAACGAATAGGCGTCCTTCATCGTGAATTCGCGTCCGCGCATCAATCCGAAACGCGGACGGAGCTCGTCGCGAAACTTGGTCTGAATCTGATAGAGGTTGATGGGGAGCTGCCGGTACGAATTCAGCGAATCGCGCACGGTGTCGGTGATGACTTCCTCGGCCGTGGGGGCATAAACGAAATCGCGATCGCCGCGATCTTTGATGCGCAGCAGCTCGCGTCCGTAAAGTTTCCAACGACCCGATTCCCTCCATAGCTCGCCGGGCTGAATGGTCGGCATCAGAAGCTCGACCGCCCCGGCGCGGTTCATTTCCTCGCGCACGATCGATTCGGTTTTCTTCACCGACCGAAGGCCCAGCGGAAGGTAGGTGTAGATGCCGGCGGCGACTTTGCGCAGCATCCCCGCGCGCATCATCAGCTTGTGACTGATGACGTCGGCGTCGGCGGGATCTTCCCGAAGGGTGTAGAGAAAATACTGCGACCAGCGCATAAAAGAGGCGAATTATACTGAGCGCGATGGCGACCGGTCGCATCCTGAAGTTCAACCGCACGCCCATCGCTCAACTCGTCTCCTGCGCGGCAGTCTTCGGATCGGCGGCGCTGCTCTTCAAATATCTGTCGCAGGGATGGAAGGAAGTCGAGTTTTTCCCGTTGGCAGGACTTGTTCTTCTTTTCCTTGGCACGCTGGCCGCGGCCGTGATCCAGTACGGCGATCACATTTACGTCAGCGACGACGGGGTGCTGTACGAGAACCGTGTTTTGTCGCTCTTCGGAAAGCGGGCGCGGTGGCTGCGATGGGAGGATGTCGTCGAAGTCCGTGAGATCAAGCGGAAGGTTCTGATTCTTCTGTCACACGATGGCCGACGCGTTCTGGTCGACGCGATCCTTGGCTACGCGATTGCACGAAGCGAAATTCTCAGGCGGGCGCCGCATGCGATCGTGTCCGGGACTCTCGCCAGAGATGCTTGAAGCGTCGTGGAATCGTCGTCGCACTGGCGGCACTGCTCGTTCTGGCAGGTCTATTCGTTTTCATCCTCGCGCGTCAGCGCCTCAGCCGTCGCCGGTACTTTCGCGCGGCGCCGGCGGAGCGCGCCAGGGCGGTCGCGAAGCTCGGCGCTCCGCAGCAATGGACGGATCAATTTCGCGCGCTGGAGACGCTCGGCCAGTGGGGACGGCTCGAAGAATTGCTCGACGATCTCGAAAAATCGAATCCCGATTTGTATGCGCGATACCAGCTGGGATATCTGCACGCGCGAGCGCTGATCGAGAACAACGAGCCGCGCGACGCGATGCACAAGCTCGCGCCGTTCCTCATCAGTGGAAATCGTTTTCGCGATCTGGCGCTTTTTCACCAGGCTGAAATCGACCAGGCGCTGAGCGCGCGCGAAGCGGCCAGCCGCGATCGTCAGGCGTTGATCTTCGAATTCGCGAATTCGCTGTATCGCGATCAGGCCATCGACGACGAAACCGAGTATCTGTGGCAGCGCGCTGACCTTCGGGAATTCATGAGCTTCGGGTTACGGATTTACGCGTCCGCATCCACCGTACGCCGTCGTGATCTCGACGCCCATCTCGTTGAATTGCTGGTCCGGCGCGGAGAGGCGGCCGGAGCGCTCCAGAAGGGCATGGCATTGCTTCGCGGCGGGACGCTCGATGATCCTGCCGAGCGTGTCAGCCGTGCGCTCGACCGGCCCGACCTCATCCGCCGTATGACCGCCGATCAGCAGGTGATGCTGGGCGAGGCTTTTCAGAATCACCGCCACTTCGACCGAGCGGTGGCGGTGCTTTCGCTCGCGATCCGTGCCATGCCCCAGAGGAATGACGATCTGCAGTTCGCGATCGGCCGCTGCTATTTCGGCAGCGAACAATATCCGCAGGCGCAGCAGGCATACATGGCGGGCGCGAACCGCACGCGCGACGCGAAATGGAAGGCCACCTTTCTCTTCCACGCATCGCGTGCCGCGCAATTGCAGGGCGATGACGCCAAAGCCGAGAAGCAGATGACGGCCGCCATCGCTGTGCCCGGACGCTTTCCTGCCACGAGCGCGGCGCTCACGCAGCGGATGCGGACGCGTTTGAAACGGCATCGGTTCGCGGAGGCCGCCGGCGATCTGGCCTTCATTCGAAAGAATTGGCCGCACGATCACGCCCTGGTCGAAGCGTCGCTGGGCTACGCGATCGGGATGCTGGGCGCGGGCAACAGCGGTGCCACCATCGTGACTCTGAACGCCATCCCCCGAAATCTCCTCGACAAGTTCGAGCCTTACGAAATCGAATACTGGCGTGCGCGCGCTCTCGAAAATGCAAATCCGCCCGCTTCTTTTGCCGCGTATCTCACTGTCCTGCGCGCTCCCTTGCCTTCGCACTTCGCTTATTTCGCGCGGCAGCGGCTCGATTCGGGCGCCATGGCGCCCAAGCTGGCAAAGGAACTGGAAGTGCGCGACGCGCAAGTCAAAGCCCTGGTCAAGGCGGGAAAGTTCGATCTGGCGCGCGTTGTCGAAACCGACCGCATTCTGCTGTCGTCATCCAACCACGCCCAAGAGTTGAAGCGATTGGCGGACATCTATCGTCAAGTGCCGCGATATCGCGCGGTGCTCGATCTCGAGCCGGGGCAGTTTCCGCGCTTTCCGCAGCCGGATAACGCCGACCGGCTTTCGCTTCTGATGGCGATGGGATTGTTCGATGAAGCGGCGGACGAAATTCCGAAACGCTATCCCTTGCGTCCGCTGGCATCGGCGCTCACGCAGTCTCTGGCGCTCAATCGCGGCAACGCGTCGCGCGAATCGATCTTCGCCGTGGAAGTCCTGATGCAATCTGTACCGAACGATTACCTGCCTGAGTTGCTCCCCATGGCTGTGCGGCAGCTTCTGTATCCACGCTATTTCTACGACCATATCGTCGCCGACTCGAAGCACTTCCACACCGATCCAACGCTGGTGCTCGCGATCATGCGCGAAGAATCGCGCTTCGATCCGCGCGCGAAATCGCAAGCGGCCGCGCGCGGTCTGTTGCAGTTCATCATCATGACAGCGCGCGAGATCGGCCGCGAAGTCGGGCTCGTCGACGTCACGGCCGAAGACCTCTACGACCCCCGCATCATCATCCGCCTCGGCGCCAGGTACGTCAGCACCCTTTCGAAGCAATTCGGAAATGATTCATACGCGACCACCGCTGCCTACAACGCCGGGCCACACCAGGTCGCGCTGTGGTCGCGATTGTCGCCGGCGCAGGGCGATGATTTCTTTCTCTCATCGATCAGCTTCGACGAGACGAAACAGTACGTCCGCAAGGTGATGAATTCGTACAAACGCTATCTGGAGATCTACGGCAACGCCGGACCGCAGGGCGGGATCAGGATGGAGCCTTGACGCCCGCCAGCACCTGCTCGTAGAACTTGCGATAAATCGGCACGACGCGCGCCTCGTTGAACTGGTGCTCGGCGGCCTCGCGGCCTTTTCGGCCCAGGCGCCGCTGCAATTCGGGATTGGAAAGGATCTCGATCGAGCGTGCGGCCATCGCGTCGACGTCACCGACCGGAAGCAGGAATCCGTTTTCGCCGTCGAGGATCACTTCCGGCAAGCCGCCCGCTTGCGTCGCGATCACCGGCACCTCCGACGCCATCGCTTCCAGGGCCGCCATCCCGAACGACTCCTGTTCCGACGGCAGCAGAAAGAGGTCGCTGGCGCCGACGATCTCCTCGAGATTGGGAACGTTGCCGAGGAAAAACACCTCTTCGCGAAGGTGGTGCTCGCGGCAAAACGCTTCCGCCCGCGATCGATCGGGACCATCGCCGATCATCACCAGGCGGCTGCGCACCACACGCGTGACGCGTTCGAAAATGCCGAGGACGTCCATGACGCGCTTGACCGGACGGAAGTTCGAAACGTGGCAGATCAGCTTTTCGTTGGTAACGCCGAAGAGGCTGCAGGCCGATCGATCGCGCCGGAACCGCGAAGGATCGACGAAGTTCGGAATGATCTCGATCGATTTCCTGGTCTCGAAGTTTCTGATCGTTTCATCGCGCAGCCATCGCGAGACAGATGTCACGCCGTCCGACACTTCAATGCCGAATTTCGTGATGGGAAGATAGCTGGCATCACGGCCGACCAGCGTGATGTCGGTTCCGTGCAGGGTAGTGATGACTTTCAGCCTCGTCGATCCGAGGATCTGTTTGGCGAGATGCGCGCTGATGGCATGGGGAATGGCGTAGTGAACGTGCAGAATGTCGAGCTTTTCGTAATCGGCGACCTCGGCCATCTTGGTCGCGAGCGCGAGGGTGTACGGCGGATAAGGATCGAAGAGCGGATAGGACGTCACCGTCACTTCATGAAAGTGCACGCGCTCGTGCAGGATTCGGAGCCGCGACGGAAGCGCGTAGCTGATGAAGTGAACGTCGTCGCCGCCGCGCGCCAGCGCGATGCCAAGCTCGGTGGCCACCACGCCCGAGCCGCCGAAAGTCGGATAGCACGTGATACCGATTCGCATACCAGTCCTGAGTCCTGAGTCCTGAGTGGGTGGGTCTCAGGACTCAGGACTCAGCACTCAGGACTACACCTCCCGTCCTCGATACGCTGAAAATACATCATCCACCCTGGGCGGCTGTTTGGTCACGTACGCCTCGCCGTAACGGGCTCCGATCAGCGCTCCGAAATGTTTGCCGCGCGCCTCGATCATCTCCAGAAACTTCTCTTCCGCGATGAACGTTCGCGGTTCCTTCGATTTCCGGTCAAAAAACTGCGACTTGTAGCAGTGAATCGCCTTCATTTTCGTTTCCCACCTGTCCGAGACATCGATGACGAAGCTCAGCGGCGGGAGGTAGTTCTGCAGGTAGTAAACGACAACCTGCGGCCGGTGGGCCGGCAACTGCGTTTCGATTTTCCGGAGGCCGGCGTAAAAGGAGGCTTCGGTGACCAGCCGGCCGGAGCGCGAATGATCGGGATGGCGCTCGTCGGGCCAGGGCGCGAAGATCACCTGGGGTCGCCACCGCCTGACCGTCTCGATGACTTCTAATTCCTCATCGCGTCCGGTGCGCAGGCCGCCGTCGCCGAGGTCGAGCTGCTCGCGAAATGTCGCGCCCAGCATGGCCGCCGCAGCCTTCGATTCCCGCTTGCGCGTTTCGGGTGTGCCGCGGGTTCCCATCTCGCCTCGAGTCAGATCGACGATTCCGGCTCGGCGGCCCTGGCCCGCCATCTTCGCGATCGTGCCGCCGCAGGCGAGCTCGATGTCGTCGGCATGCGCCGCGAAGAAGATCGCGTCGACCGTTTTCGCCTTCGCCATCACAAGCTCACGATTTTGAACGCCGGCGTGTCCGGCTCCACTTCGCTGACGACGCGCTCAACGAGTTGTTTGCGGTGCTCGGACCAATAGGGGAGCCACGCGACCACGCGGTCCTGAACGTGACCATCGGGATAAACGGTGGAGACGAGCTCTCGCAGCGCCGTGAATCGTTCTTTGTCCTTGCGAACGAGGCCTCGAATTGCGCGTTCCGTCAATTTGCGGAAGTGGTATTGAATGTGGCCGATGGAACGATTGATCGAGCGCGCAACAGCGTGGTCAGCCGGCAGTGCGATCTCGCGGATGCGTTCGATGCGCGATTGCAGCTCGCTCTCGGCCTCCGCGGCAATCGATTGCACTTCAGCGACGCCTTTTGCTTCGCCAGAAGCCGCTAGCGCATCGGCGCTCTTGAAAACATCGGCCGGCGCGATTTCGTAACGCGCGATCGATCGAACGACACGACGCGGCGCGACCACCAGGTGTCCCCGAAGCGCAACGCGCGGCAGCGCAACGTCGAGGAGCCGATACAGCGGTGCGACTTGCGCGTAGTAGGCGACTTCCGCCGGGCCGCCGACGAACATGTCCGGTCGAAGGACAAAATCCTGAAGCAGCGGCCGGGTCATCGCAGATGTCGAGATCGTCTCCGGCGCGTCGATGGATACCGGCTTCCGAATCAGCTCCCGATTGCCTTTTGAATCGAGGCGATAGAACAGCGTGTAGGCATCGTCCTCGCGTGGCACGACCTGCGGAACGTAGCCTGCGCCTTCCAGCTCCTTCGAACTCGCTGCCAGGGCCGTCTGGACGTCGTTCCATCGTTTCATGACCGCCGCGAACAGCGGAGCGCCGGCCCGGCGCAGCTCGGGGAGCGCCGAACGTGATTCCCGGACGAAGCCACTTCGGCCGGCTCATCTCGAGCTTCGCCAGCAGCTCTTCCACGAGCGACTCCGGAATCGGAAGTCTGCCGACCACGGCCCGCGAGTCGGGACCGTGATCGGCGCGAATCCAGGACAAATCCTGCTGTCCCCCTTTCGCCGGCAACGCCAGGGTGGCCACCTCCGCGAAGTCATGATCTTCGGTTGCCAGCCAGAAGAGAATCGTGGTCGGGATTCCGCGGGCCTCGTTGTCGCGCTTGATCTCGAGAAGCGAGGCAACTTTCACGAACGTGTACAGCGGCCCGCCCGCGAATCCGACCTGCTGGCCCGCGATGACCGTGAACGTTTTACCGGTCGCCCAGCGCTGCGCTTCGCCGGCGACATCGAGACCCCAGCGGCGATTCGACTCGATGAGGGCGTCGAAAAGTGCCGCCGAGGTCGGCGGTGCTCCACGAGGTTTAGCGGGCGCGCGCGGAAGGAATCGTTCGTCGCCGGCGAGCCAGTCGAGCACGAAACGATTCATGCCGGGATAGCGATCGAGCGGGATTCGATAACATCCCGGCTCGTTCAAGGCTGCCTTCTGAGGGTCATTCCGAGATCGTAACCGCGAACGCGCTCCAGAGATCCCTAAAGTCGCGAAAGTTTCTCGGAGATTTCGCGCTCGTGCGCGCGGGCGCGTTCCAGCGCGGCCTCCAGCAATCCAATCATTTGGCGGGCGCTGGCGAGGAGCGAGTGCAGCTCGACGGCCACGCCCGGCTCGGCGATCGCAACTCCGCCGAACGGATCGTCTTCGGGAGAGGCGGCAGGATTCACGAACGTCGGCGGCGGGGGCGCGGGTGCCTCGTTCGTTTTCATCGACAACTTCGGCGTGCCGGCGGAGGAGCTGGTGACTCCCGACTTGGCGCTCATGTCGGGCGCCGCGAGCTCCGGCTCCTCGCGCAGCGTGGTGTTGACGTTGTTTTTCAGATTCTCGAGAATCCGCGCCACCGCCGCCCGTAGCGTGGCGGTGACGCCGGTACCGTTGATGGCTGCCGCCTCGATGACGGGCGCGTTGCCGGGTTCGAGGTATTCGGTCATTTCTTCGACCGACGAAACGGTCGGCAAGTCGCGTTTGTTGTACTGGAACACCAATGCGACTTTCTCGGGATCAAGTCGGTTGAGCCGCAAATTCGTTTTCAGATTCTCGAGGCTCTGCAGGTTGGAGTCTCGCATCGACTCCTGGGAGTCGGCGACGAAGACCACCCCGTCCGCGCCGCGGAGCACGAGCTTGCGCGTGGCGTCATAGAAAACCTGTCCCGGGACGGTGTAGAGCTGCACGCGAACCTTTTGGCCGGCAATCGTGCCGAGCTCCATCGGCATGAAGTCGAAAAAGAGAGTGCGATCGGTCTCGGTGGCCATGGAAATCATCTTGCCCTTGTTCTCGAGCTTCGGATTCCCGTAGATCTTCTCGAGGTTCGTCGTTTTGCCGCACAGACCGGGCCCGTAATAGACCAGTTTGACGGTGACCTCGTTGATCGCCTTGTTGACCAGGACCATGCTTCCTCCAGCGGACCGATAAGCATAGCAGGTGGTTTAGAATCGGCGCATGCCTCGAAAAGAATTGATGGCCAAAATCTGCAGCCAGCAGATCGTGGGTGTCGTTCGTGAAGACAGCGCTGAGGACGCGTCGCTGGTCGCCGACACTTACGTCAAGCACGGCATCCGCGTCCTGGAGATCACGCTGACCACGCCCGACGCCTTCGATCTCATCGCAGCGATCGCGAAGCGGCACGGCGGCGATGATGTCACCATCGCCGCTGGAACGGTGCGCAGCACGAATGACGCCGCGACGGCGAGGCGCGCGGGAGCGGAGGTCATCGTCTCGCCGCACACCGACGTGCGCGTGATCGAGTATGCAAACGAGAACGACATGCTCGTCGTCGCCGGGGCTGCCACGGCGACCGAAGTGATTCGGGCCTGGGAGGCGGGGTGCGACATCGTCAAGGTTTTTCCAGCGCCGCAGCTCGGAGGCCCTGACTACATCCGGGCGCTTCGCGGGCCGATTCGCGATGTGCCGATGCTCGCCGGCGGGCCGGTCACTCTCGACGCCATCGAAGGCTACCTCGACGCCGGCTGCGTGGCCGTCAACCTCGGCGTCTCTCTGGCCGTTCCCGACCTCGTTCGCATGAAGCAGTGGGAAGAGATCGGGCGGCGCGTCGTCCTGGCGACCTCCATCGTTCACTCGCGCAAGAACGCGACGCTCGCCGAGTCGGCCTACATTCACTGATGCTCATCCGGAAGGCCTACATTGTTCCGGGCCAGCCGCACATTTTCCTGGCACCCGACCGGAACCGCGGCTGGGCTTCGCTCAAGAAAACATATGAGGAACTCGGCCGCGAGATCGAGCAATCGGACGCCGAATTGCTGCTGCTCTACTCGACGCAGTGGTTTTCGGTGATCGGGCATCTGATGCAGGTCGATCCGGCTCCCAAGTGGGTTCTGGTGGATCAGAACTGGTACCAGTTCGGCGAAATCCCCTACGAGTTCAGGATCGACCCCGAGTTCGGAAAACTCTATTGCGCGCTCGCGAAAGAAGCAGGCATGCAGGCCGCGACCGTGAACTACCACGGCTTCCCGATCGATCCTGGAACTGTGGTGGCGCTGAAACTTCTAAATCCGCAGAACAAGATTCGCGCGTCCGTCGTCTCGTGCAACATCTACGCGGAACGCGACGAAACCCGCGCGCTGGGACGCATTGCCCGCGAAACGATCGATCGATACGGCAAGAAGACGATCGTGATCTGTGTGACCAATCTCTCCAATCGTTACGAGGTCGCCGACATCGATCCTGCCGTCGACAAGATTTCCTCCGTGAAAGACGACGAGTGGAATCGCAAGATTCTCGAGATGTTCAGTGAAGGTCGTCTCGAAGATGTGGCGCAGGTGGCGCGCGAATTTGGCCGCGAAGCCAACGCCGACATGGGCTTCAAGGCGGTGTGGTGGCTGGCTGCCCTGATGGGCGAGGACAATCGCTATCACGGCGCCGTGCGCGATTACCAACCGGTGTGGGGCACTGGTTGCGCCATCGTCGAGCTGACGCCCGCACCGAAGAAACAGATCGAGTTTGAAAAGGAATTCGATGAGGGACCTGCGGTGGCAGTGGTGGAGGAGGGAACCGGGCTGGCGACGCACAACGTGCCGGCGGAACCGATCCTCAGTCAGAATGCGCCGCCGCCCGTGGGACCCTATCCGCACGCCCGGAAAGTCGGCAATCTCGTCTTTCTGTCCGGCATCGGACCACGGCGTCCCGGCAGCGGCGAGATCCCCGGCCTCATTCGCGATGGTGCGGGAAGCGTGATCGCGCACGACATTGAAGTGCAGACGCGGGCCGCGATCGACAACGTCAGGGCCATTCTCGAAGACGCCGGCAGCTCGCTCGAGAAAGTCCTCGACGTGACGGTCTACCTCACCGACATCCAAGGCGATTTCGATGCTTTCAATCGCGTTTACGCGGAGTATTTTGGCCAGGTGCAGCCGACCAGGACGACGGTAGGCGTGGAATCGCTTCCGACGCCCATCGCGGTGGAGCTGAAGGTGATCGCGTCGTGCTGATCGACATTTCGCCCATCGTCGACGAATCGATCGGCGTCTGGCCGGGCGACACGCCGTTTGTGCAGACAGTCAACGCCGACATGCACGCCGGCGCGAATCTCACGCTCTCGGACATTCGCACATCGGTGCACGTCGGAGCGCATGCAGACGCCCCCTCACACTACGTGACCGATGGCATCGACATCGCAGCGCGCCGCCTCGACTACTACATCGGCCGCTGTGTCGTGCTGCACATCCGCGTGCGCCGTGGAGAGCGCATCACCCCGGACCATCTGAATGGAAAGGTGGTTTCCGCGCCGCGTGTCCTGCTGCGGACCGGAACATTTCCCGATCCGCACAAGTGGAACAACGACTTCGCGAGTCTATCGCCGGCGCTGGTCGACGATTTCTATCAACACGGCGTGATGCTGATCGGCATTGACACGCCGTCGGTCGACTCCTTCGATTCGAAAGAGCTCGAGGCGCATCAGGCTTTCGCGCGGAACGACATGGCGATGCTGGAGGGATTGATCCTCGATCACGTGGAGGAAGGAGAGTACGAGCTGATCGCGCCGCCCTTGCGGCTTCGCGGCGCGGACGCCAGCCCGGTCCGCGCGGTCCTCAGAACTTTTTAGCGAGCCATTGCTTTCCGGTCGACCATGTAAGCCTCGATCTGATCGACGGCCATGGGTGGGCTGAAGAGGTAACCCTGGACGTAATCGCATTGCTGCTTCTGCAGAAATTCGAACTGGTCCTCTTTTTCCACGCCCTCGCCGATGACCTTCAGATCGAGGCTGTGCGCCATTGCGATGACGGCCGTCGCGATGGCGGCATCGGTGGGATTGGAAGTGATCTCGCGGACGAAGGACTGATCGAGCTTGAGCGTGTCGATCGGAAAACGCTTGAGATAATTTAGCGATGAATATCCTGTACCAAAATCATCCATAGAAATGTGTACGCCGAGGGCCTTGAGCTCGCGGAGAGTGTAGATGGTGTTCTCCGCGTTCTGCATGGCGTTGCTCTCGGTGATCTCGAGCTCCAGATATTTCGCATCGAAGCCGGTTTCCTCGAGCACTTCCGCAATCTCTTCGGTCAGATTGGGCTGTTGAAACTGGCGCGCGGAGAGGTTCACCGCCACCGTCAGCTCCGAATCGATTTTCTTCTGCCATAACTTCGTCTGCCTGCAGGCGGTGCGCAGGACCCAGTCGCCGATGGGAATGATGAGTCCCGAGCTTTCGGCGGCTGAGATGAAGTGGGCGGGAGAGAGCAGACCGAGCTCGGGATGCTTCCAGCGAATGAGCGCTTCCAGGCCCACGATGTCCTTGGAGTCGATGTCGACCACCGGCTGGTAGAACAGAACGAAATCGCGATGGCTGAGCGCCTTTCGCAGCATGTTCTCGAGTGCCAGACGCTCGAGAGCGCGGGCGTTCATCGCCGGCGCATAGAGCTGGTAGTTGTCGCGGCCCTGATCCTTGGCGCGGTACATGGCGGTGTCGGCGTTGCGCACCAGCGTTTCCGGATCGGAGCCGTCATTGGGACAGATGCTGATGCCGATGCTGGTGGTCACGAACAGCTCGTGATCGTGGATCGAGAACGGGATCTTGAGGGTCTCCAGAATTTTCTGCGCGATCTTGGCGGCATCCTCGACCTGATCGATCCTCGGAATCAGCAGCGTGAATTCGTCGCCGCCGAAGCGCGCCACCGTGTCGCCTTCGCGCACGCAACGGCGAATCCTCTCCGCCACCGCTTTGAGCAATCCATCGCCGGTCGAGTGTCCGAGGGAGTCGTTGATGTCTTTGAAACGATCGAGGTCGAGAAAGAAGACCGCCACCTTCTGATTGACGCGGCTCGCCTGCGCCAGCGACATGATGAGTCGATCCATGAACAGCGGCCGGTTGGGAAGACCGGTGAGCGCGTCGTGATAGGCGAGATGCTCCATCTCCACCGTCGCGAGCTCGGAGGCTTCGCGCTCGTCTTCGAGAAGGCAGGCGATCATCGACATGCCCGTGATCGCTTGCAGCAGAAATCCGATATATCCGTGATAGATGCTGCTCTCGGCCTGCGAGAAGAAACTCCATCCGATCGTCAGGCCGACCTGATAGGCCTGATGCAACGCGTACAAAAGAAGCGCGGCCGAGAACATCGTGAAGCCGACGCCCCGTCGCCTTTTGCGCACTTGCCAGAAAGCGATGCTGGACACGAGGTAGGCGATGCTGGCGATGAGCGCGCGGATGCCGGTGCGGACGAAATGACGCTTGCTCGAAACGGCATCCGGGCCGATGAAGATGAGCGCTGTCACGACGCCGAATGCCGCCACCGCCGCCAGCGTCCGCCAGTAAACGCGAATGCGAACCGGTCGCCGGCGAAGGAGCTCGTAAATGCCGAACAGCAGCCACGCGATGCTGACGTATCCGAAGACGCCCGACAGGACGGCCGTCAGGATCCGGACCGGGTGCCACGACGGGACATTGGAACGCAATCCCAGGCCAATGCCGACGGTCGATGCCACGTAGTACGCCGCCAGGGCCGTCCAGCTCAGCGTCCAGTGGCGGAGATAGCTCTTCCGGTATTGCTGCAGGAATCCGAGCAGAAGAATCGCCATGACGATGGCGGTGAGAGTCTGCGCGGAGGATGTGATGACGGTGACGAGATTGAACTGTGGCACTTAGCATCTCGATTTTGCGCCCTAGTCACCATGAACGCAATGTGATGCGCGCTACAGAACGCGGGAATAACTGTCCAACAAACGCTGTGCGGCGCGGGGATAAGCAAATTCACCGACTTGCTCGACCGCTTTCTCGCGCAGATCGTCGAGGTCATCGAGGCACGACAAAAGATGCAATGCCAGAGCATCGGCGTTTGCGCTGCGTGCAATGAGCGGCAAGCTGCCCACGATCGCTTCCATGCCCGGCAACGGCGCTGTCACAGGAACGGTGCCGCATGCCATCGCCTCAATGACGGCTCGATGGCCTTCGTCGGATCCCTTGGCGGTGAAGAGAAGGAAGTCGGCGGAGCGGTAATAATCGGCGAGATCGTCTTCGTGATAGCCGGCCCAGATGACCTTCGATGCGATTTCGAGATCGCCGGCGAGTTTTTCGAGTGACGGCCGGTGCTCGCCGTGTCCGATGATCATCATCCGCGAATTCGGCATTCTTCTCTGAATGGCGGCGAATGTTTCCAGCGCCAGCTCGAAGCCGCGACCTTTCGAGAGTTTTCCGATGACCGCGACCACCAGCGAATCGGACGTGATCTCGTACTTCGAGCGCACATCGGAACCATCAGGATGAAACTCGAGCGTATCCACCGGCGGCGGCGTGAACAGTGGCGCGCGATTCCGAATCGGCGGAGCCTCGCGGAGTGCGTCGTTGATCACGCACACCAGATCCGTTCGCGCCAGCAGCGACTTTGCGAAGGGATCGGACCGAATCACTCTGCGCGAGTGGAACGTGCGCGCAACAGATGTCCGCCACGTGCGGGTCGCAAAACGCGCCAGAAGGTGGTCATAGGTGAGATGCGCATGGACGATATCGAATCCGTGATGATCGAGGAGTCGCTCGATCGCGCCGGCTGAGCCGACGAATGAAAATGGATTCTGCGCTTTCCCGATGATCGGATGCGTGAAGTCGAGCTTGCCGATCTTTGCCTGGAGTTTGTAGCCGCCGACGTAAGCGTAGTGAGCATCGACACCGGCGCCGCGAAGCGCCGCCACCTCCGCGAACGCCGGAGCGGCAGCACCGGTCCATCGATTGCCGGCCGCGAGGTGGAGCACCTTCACGAGTTGCTAGGTTACTAGGTTGCTTGGTTACTAGGTTGCTAGGTTGCTCGCCAGGCAACCCAGCAACCCAGCAACCGAGTAACCTTTTGATACACTTCGCCGCCGATGGCGATCGATGCTGAGCTGCTTGAAATTCTCGCCTGTCCGCTGTGCAAGGAAGAGGTCAAGCCGGTTGCGTTGTCGGAGGGCCGACGCACCGCTGTGCGCGACAAATTCCGCGACAAGTTCCGGGGAGAGGAGCCGGTCGTCGAGCAAGGGCTGCAATGCGTGAAGTGCCATCGCGTGTATCCGATCGTCAGCGACATTCCCGTCATGCTGGTTGAAGAAGCGTTCGAGGAAGCGTGACGTGGCTCGGACAACGCCTATCACTTCCTGAAGAGACGCCCACCTCCGTCGTCCTCGCGATCGCGTTTTATCTCGCACATCTGTTGTGTTCCGGCTGGGTGGCGTCATCGGAATGCTTCGTCGCGTTCGCGATGATGGCGTTTCTTTACGCGCTCTACCGAAAACAGATCCGTCTTTCATTTCACATTCTTTATTTTCCGCTGCTGATTTACGGAATCGCGTCGACCGCGTCGGCTTTGGCGGCGCCGCGTGCGATTCACGCCTTTGGCGAAAACGCGCTGTGGCTGAAGATGGCGCTCTTTCCGATGGCCTTGATCCTTTTTCGCAACGTGCCGCGTTCGCGCGATCTCGCCCTGCAGGCGCTTTTGATCTTCGGGGTCTTTTCCGCGAGCTTCGGTCTGTTCCAATATTTCGTCCTGGCCCGGCGCGATCTCGAACATCGAATCACCGGGCCGACCGCGCACGTGATGACGTTGTCCGGCCTGCTGCTGGCAGTCGCGCTCGTATTTCTAGTTCTCTGGATTCACGACCTCCGTAATCTCTGGCTCCTCGGAGGAACGCTGGTCGTCACTTTCACACTGCTGCTGACATTCACACGCAGCGCCTGGATCGGGTGGGTGGTGGGGGCGGGGATTCTGCTCGTCTCGAAGCGCCCGCGCATGCTGATCTTCGCGGTGCCGGCGGTGGTTTTCTTCGTCACATTCATGCCGCTGCCGCTGTTCGGGCGCCTTGTTTCGAGCTTCGATGCGCGACAGTCGTCCAATCTCGATCGTATCCGGATGGTCCAGGCCGGCGTCGAGATCATCAAAGACTACCCACTCCTCGGCGTCGGCCCCGCCAACGTGAAGGAGGTTTATCCGCTCTATCGAAAGCACGACGCGCCGCGCTTTCGAATCCCTCATCTGCACAATAATGTCGTGCAGCTCTGGGCCGAGCGGGGCGTGCTGGCGTTGGCGGCCTACCTTCTCTTTCTCGCGCTTTTTCTTCGCGAGTGCGCACGCGCCTGGAACGGTCCCGCCGGCCGTTTTGCCGAGATCGGCGTGACCGTCCTCTTTGGTCTCGCTGCGGCCGGCATGTTCGAGTTCAACTTCGGCGATACCGAGGTCTTCTGGGTCCTCCTCGACATCAGCGCGCTGGTGGTCGCCTATACCGAGCAGACCCGACCGTCGAATGAACGGCCGCTCAGCGCTGTTCCGGTCAACGGTCCGTAACCTTTCCAAAATGCAGTCGTCGAACGAGATAGATAGGCGGGAGATGAAGCACCTGAGCGATCAGGAGCTGATGCGCATCGTTCAGGCGGGCGATTTCTCTCCCGCTTCGGAGATTTACGAACGGTACAGCAGCCGTATTTACAACTTCGCGTATCGCTTCTTGAAGAACAGCGAAGCAGCTGAAGATGCGACGCAGGAAGTCTTTGTCAAGATGCTCAAGCACGCCAACCAGTTTCATGGTGACGCAAAACTTTCGACCTGGCTTTTTTCGATCACGGCAAACTGGTGCCGCGACTACCTGCGCAAGTCCGACAACAAAGCCAAGGAAGCCGAGGATGTGCTGGTGACGCTGCCCGCACCGGCCGATTATTCGCCGGAGCGCACACTCGAGCAGCGCGAAAACGAGAGGCGAATTCAGAAGGCCTTGAGCGCACTCACGCCCGAACAGCGCGAGGCCATTCTGCTGTCCCGATATCAGGGGCTCTCCTATGCCGAGATTGCCCAGATCTCGGGATGTTCCGAAGGGGCTGTGAAAACACGAGTATTCAGGGCGATGGAGACGCTCAAAAAAGCGCTCACCGGCAAGGAGCGCGGAGGTGACCGATGTCTGAATGCGATCTGATGCGAGAAAGTATGCCGCTGTTGCTCACCGAGTCGCTCGATCCGGCTCGGCGTGAGATGACGCATCAACACATTGAGCGCTGCGCGGCGTGCGGCGCCGAATGGGCCGGATACCGCGACACCTGGCAAAGCCTGGCTGATCTTCCGGAGGTTGAAGTTCCTGCTTCGCTGAAGAGTCGCTTCCTCGCGAGCGTGGACGAGCTCGATTCTCCTGTTGTTCCATTCAAGCGGCCGGCGGAGAGCCGGCCCCGCGCTCGCTGGCTGGCGCAGGCAGCGGCCGCCGTCATCATCGCGGGCGGTTCGTACTGGGTAGGACATCGTTCGACTCCGATTCAAATCGCGCCGAGTCCTGCCATTGTGGCGCCCTACTCGATTGCCGAGTCGCGCGTTCTTCCCGCCAGCGCCATCAGTCCCGACATCGAAGGACGTCCCGACATTCAGAACGTCTCGTTTCTCGATTCGAACGCCAACAACGACGACGTCGGCCTCTCGTTCGACATCACGTCGCACGTCACAGTGCATGGACGTCCCACCGACAAGAGCATGGTCCGTCTGATGCGATACGTCCTGGAGAACGAGGCGCGCACGCCATCGCGGTCGCGCGCGATCGACTGGGTGAAGACGACGTACTCGCGGCCGGGCAATGGGAATCCCGAAATCGCCGACGCGCTTGCGACGGTGCTGCGCAGCGATTCGCACGAAGGCGTGCGCATCAAAGCGGTCGAGACTCTGAACCGCATGCCGGCCAGCGTCTCCTCCGATACCCGCGAGGCACTGATCCAGGCGTTGAAGAGTGACCCGAATCCTGCAGTGCGAATCAAAGCTGTCGAGGCGCTGGCGAATCTTGCGCGCAGCGGCGCGACCTTTGACTCCGCGACGGTCGACACGCTGCGCCAGAAAGCGGTGCAGGGCGATGAAAACGTTTATGTCCGAGTGAAAGCTGCGGAGGCGCTGAGCAGCATCCATCCGTAATGCGATTGAAGGCTCCCATTTACTGCGCAGCCATCGCGCTGCTCGCCGCGGCAAACGTCGCCGCGAAAGACGTCACGCTCACCGAACGGTATTCGAGAGATCTGCCGCTGGAGGTTGGCGGTTCGTTGTGGGTCGACAATCCCATCGGCAATATCGAGATCACGGGCAGCGACGCCTCCGGCTTTGCGGTGGTGGTGACGAAAATGGCCACCGGCCCCGATCGAGCCGCAGCGCAGGAAGGCCTCGATCAGACCGCGATCAACTTCGAAGGCGATCGCAATGTCCGCCTTCTTCATACGATCTATCCGCCGGTGCGGGGGCGATGGGTGAGCAGCGTGACGTATGTCATCCGCGTCCCGCGCACGATTCACGTTCGCATCGCCGCGAAAGTCGCCGGACACATCCGGGTTGCGAACATCAGTGGAAACGTCACGGTGAGAAGCTTCGAGGGCGAGATCGTTCTCGATGGCGTGACCGGCGCATCGATCATCGACACGACCAATGGAAAAGTGTCGTATGTCTATCATCAGAAACCTTCCACGCACGCGCAGATCCAGGCGGTCAGCGCCGACATCGATGTGAGGGTGCCGCCGGACTCGAACTTCAACTGGATCGCCGACACATTGCGCGGCGACGTCGTCACGAACCTTCCAGTTCGCGCGCAGTTTCACGGCAGCTCGTTCAAGGGCACCGTCAACGCTCCGGGCGGTCCGACCATCGCGATGCAAACGCTTCTCGGCAATATTCAACTCCTCGGGAACGGCGTGACCCTGCGCGCGCGCTCTTTGCGGGAAGACATCGCTCCGCAAAAATATGCCGAGCCGAAGATACTCCTCATGCGACCCTCGAAGCGGTATCAGCTTCCGATCGCAGGCGGCGCATTCGAATTCGCTGCCGGCGTCGCTGATGTCGAAGTCGGAGAGGTCCGCGGCCCGGCGCACGTCGAAACAATGGCGGGCGAAATCAAGCTCGGTCTTGTCTACGGCGATTGCAATGTCATCTCGCACGGCGGTCCGCTCGACCTCGGCGACATCCTGGGGACGCTGTACGCAAGCACCGAAGCGGGCGATGTGCTGGTGCGGTCAGTGCGTGAGGGTGGGCGGGTTTCGACCGCCGGCGGCATCATTCGCATTCTTTACTCCGGCGGCCCGCTGATCTTGAAGTCCGGCGGCGGCGACATCGTGGTGCGCCAGGCGGCTGGGCCGGTCAGCGCGGAGATTTTGCGGTCCGGCGATATCTCGATCACCGCCGACCCCAATCAGAAGACGCAGCGATTCGAGGCCCATACCGCTCAAGGCAATATCGCCCTGAATCTCAGCCCGAAATTTGGGGCCGATGTCGATGCTATCGTCGTCACATCCGACGACGACGTCAACGGGATTCATTCCGATTTCAGGGGTCTGCAGATCAAGAAAGATCAGGTCGGAAACAAGATCCGCATTCACGCCACCGGCAAAATCAACGGCGGCGGCGAACGCGTGGAGCTCTACGCCGAAGACGGCGACATCCGCATCTCGAATCTGACCACCAGCCCGGTGACGATCACGCCGCTGCCGTAGCTACAACGCCGTTTTGCGGCGCTGCTAAGGCTTCGTTGGCGGGATGCCCTTGCGCCGGCGGGCGTACAGACGATCGATCAGCTTGGTCGAGCTTCGAATCTGCTCGAGGATCTTCTCCTCGAGGCCGGCGCCCTTCGCTTTGAAGCTCTTCGCTTTGCGGAAGACCGCACGCGCGCGGTCCTTCTGACCACTTTCCAGAAGCGCCATGCCGAGGTGCATGAGGTTGGTGGCGGTGGGGCCGAGGTCGGCTGATTTGGTGAGGAAGTCGACTGCGTTCACGAAGTCGTGTTTCTTGAAGTACACCCATCCCAACGCCGCCAGCGGAAATTGTTTGAGCTCCTTTGGAGAATAGCGCAGCGCGAGCTGTGCGCTCTCGAGCGCTTCGTCGAGGTTCTCATCCATCTCGGCAAGGTTGTACGCTTTTTCGTAATAGGCAATCGACTTGGCGTAATTCGATGAGTATTCGTGCAGCATGTCTTCCAGCGCGCGATTCGCTTCCTTGAAATTGCCTTCCGCGCGCAGCGCCTCGACCAGCGTTGTGTACGCCGCCGCAGCGACGACTTCGGTGGGACGTTCCTTCAGCACGCGACGCGCGGCAGCAATCGCTTCCGCATTCATGTCCAGATGCGAGCAAAGCAGCGCATACGGCATCAGAACGTTGACATTGTCCGGCTCGGCCTGCGCGGCACGGCGGTAGTGGTCGAGCGCTTCGGCGTAATTCCCGGCGTTGACGGCCGCTTCTGCGCTAGTGACCGCGTCGGCCGCCGGGCCCTCGAGCGGAACGTGTCCGGAGATGCCTTCATAAATCTTGACGGCCTGCTGATACTCGATTTTGTTGGGATTCAGTTCCAGCGCTTCCTGGAAGCAGTCGAGCGCTTTGCGGTTCCAATTGCGATCGAGATAGGTGAGGCCCAGGTGATAGATCGCTTCTTCGTATTCGGGATCGAGCTTGATCGCGCTTTGAAACGACTTGATGGCGCGTTCGAGCTGTCCCTTGTCGTAGAAGATCGTGCCCAGGAGGAAATAGGCCTGCGGAATCGGCTCGATCTGCACGGCTTTCTCGAGGAACTTTTGCGCGCGAAGGAGTTTGCCTTTCCGCGCGTAGATGGCGCCGAGCGAGAAGTAGGGGAGGAAGGAATCCTGCGAAATCTGAATGGCGCGGCGCAGCCACCGCTCGGCGCCTTTCAAGTCCTGACGTTCGTGTAAGAGTACGCCGTAGAAAACGGCGGCGTCGAAATGATCGGGCTGCACCTCCAGAGTACGTTCGAGATAGTTTTTGGCGCGATCGAGATTGCCGTCGTTGAAGAAGACCTCGCCCAGGAAGAAGCTCAGCTCGTAGTTGTCGCGATCGAGGCGGAATGCTTCCTCCAGCGCCTTGATGCCGCGATCGGGATCGAAGGCGTCGATCGCCGATTCGGCGTCGGCGAGGAGCTGGCGGAATCGATCGCGCTTGTCTCCGCGGAACAGTGAAACGATGCGGTCCTTCCGCTCCATGAAGCGCTGCTTCTTTTCGAGAGCGAGCATCTGCTCGCCCATCTTCGATTCCCAGAGCTCGACCAGCTCATCGGTTGAGATGACGTTTTTCTTTTCGAGGATCTCCTTGGTCGAGAGAAGGCCGGTCTGATTGACGAAGATGGCGCGCTCGTGTTTGTGAACGGTCTCCACGATCGAGCGGAGCGTCTCGGCGGTGCGCTTGACGATCTCCTCCAGTCCCGAGACGCGCTCCAGCAGGTGTTCGTCGAGCGAAAGATCTTCCTGCTCTTCGTAATCCTCGATCTCGTCCTCTTCGAACGCGCTGACGCCCGAAAGGACGAGCAGCTTGTTCTGACAGCGGAAACAGAACTCGCGATCGTCGTCGTTGTAGGCACTGCACGTCTGGCAGAGCATGGCCGTGTTGCGGATTAAAACACGGGAACGGGCAGGCCGCTTCCTGGTCGTGGCGACCCCATCGGAGGTACGATCTGGATTCCAATCGCATGGCGAGCAACTGCATCCTGTGCGGGACCGCAATTTCGCAGGGCATTTTGTGTCCGAACTGTGATCGCCCGCGACGCGCGAAACCTGCGGCGGCCATCGCACTCGATCCCGTTTCGCCGGCCATCGCGACAATCGGAAACGTGGTCACGGCGGCGGGCGCACCGGCGGTCATCCTCGATTCCGATCGATCCGTGCATCTGGTCACCGAGGCATTCAAGTCGCTCCTCGGCGACATCACGCAGGTGCGGCAGATCGAAGAGGCGCTCGGTATTCCGATCCACGACCTCACCAAACTTTCCTCGAACACCATTTCGATCCGAAGTCGAAAGATGTTGCTCTCGGTCGTTCCGTTCGCGGGAGGGGCGGCCATCATCCTGCGCCCGCTCGGCGAGATCGACGAGCCCCCGCAGATTTCCGACATCCCGCGAATCGCGGACGTGATTCGCAGCGTGGTCAATCGATCGATCGCATTCGCAGAGCTGAAGAGCATCCAGGTCGATGTCAGCGTCCCCGATTTCGAGGAGCGCTTCCGGCATCACGACAAGCTGGCCGACGCGCTCGGCACTCTGGTCGACAATGCGTTGCACTACGTCGCAGCCGGCGGGCAGATCGTGGTCGGCGTGCGGCCGATGGAGCACAAGGGAAAACCGATCCTCCTGTTTTTCGTGATGGACAACGGACCGATAGTGCCCGAGCACATGAAACACCTCATCTTCGAATCCGGATTCATCTGGAACGCGAACTCTCACGAGCGGACCGGCCGCGGACTGTTCAAGGTTCGCGAATTTGCCGCCAGTCAGGGCGGCTCGGTCTGGGTTGACTCGAAAAGCGGGAGAGCGTGTACGTTCTTCCTGCGCCTGAATCCTGACCCGGCACGCTAAGCGTCAGAACGGCGGCGGTGGAGGGCCGTGACGCCGTCCGCCGCGCATGCGCATCCGCATTTTGCCGAATTGTTCGCGCTGCTGCGGCGTCAGGATTTTCTCGATTTCTGCGTTCGCGGCCTCGAGCTCACCGTGAACCTGGGGCTGAATGCCGGTCATCACGGCATCGATGCGGGCGTGATGCTGGTCAATGATTCGCTGCACGTCGGCTCTTTGCTGCGATGTCAGATTGAGCTCGCGGTCGAGACGCTCGACGATCCTCCGCGTCACGAATTGCCCGAACGGTGGCCGCCGGCGGTGAAAGAGATAGAAGTGATCTCCGGCGATTCCGACGAATACGCCGCCAATGAACGCTGCCATCACCACCAGGGCAGCAGTCGTCCGCGTCTTACTCGGTGAGACTGAAGATGTCTCCGTCAACAGTGATCTCCACAGGATGGGACGCGATGGTTTCGACGGCGTAGGATGGCTGCGTTCGCTCGACCCACGTCACGGTCACGCCGGCGGCAACGGCCAGCAACAGGAACGAAGCCGCCACCGGCCGGAACCATCGCGCCAGCATTTGCGACACGTCGACCGGGCGACGGACGCGCTCGCGGATTCGCGCAGCAAGGCGCGTCCACACCAATGCATCGCGCGGCTCATAGCGCAAAGCTGCCGCTTCTTCCCGCAATCGTTCAAAAAACCTCTCTTCATTCATAGTTGCCCCCGTGCAAATCTGCGAGGCGCTCGCGAAGCTTGGCCCGGGCCAGCGAAAGGTGCGATCGCACCGTTCCTTCACTCAAATCTGTCATGGCAGCGATCTCGGCGTGTTCGAAATGCTCGACCAGATAAAGACGCGCGACCACGCGCTGCATCTCCGGCAGCGACTCGATGGCAGCGTCAATTCTCCTCGCCAGCTCGTTGCTGACCGCCGCCAGGTCAGCGCGGTCGCCGCGGGCGGCAGGATGCGAGTCGGTCAGCTCCTCGTGCCGGAACCGCTGCCGGTGCTTGATGACGTCGAGTGCCAGATTCGTCACGATCCGATAAATCCATGGACCGAAGGGCTCTCCAGGCTTGAACCGATCGATCGTCTGATACGCCTTTACAAATGCCTCCTGCGCGAGGTCCTCGGCGTCATCGGCATTCCGGACGATGCCCCACGCGATCGATACGACGCGTTTCATGTATTTTGACACGAGGTAGTCGTACGATCCGGCATCGCCGCTCTTGACGGCCGCGATGGCGCGCTGTTCGATCGGATCGGCTTCTGGTCGCGTGCGGTCGTCCTCCGACTGCACGGCGAACATTAACCGAGCGAGCGACAGAAGGGGCCCCGACGCGGGCCCCCCGAGAACTGCCTCCATCACTTGCTGAGTCGGCGGTCGAGGTGCTCCTGCACCATCGCGCTGAGCTTCGTCCGCTGATCCGGCGTCAGAACATTGAGCGCCTTCGCCACTGCGTTCAAGGCGTTGGTCCGGATGGCACGCTCGCTATCGAGCTGCTGATCGAGCAATGCCTGCGCGGCCGCGACGTCGTTCGGATTCTTGATCAGAATCTGTGTGGCCTGCGCCATCGAACCATGCACCGACTGGCGATACGCCTTGTTCTGCTCATGCAGGCCCTGGAACACCGCTTTGATGTCGGCCGTCTGTTGATCGGACAACCCCAGTTTCGCCTGCGCATGGCGCAGATGGCCCAGGAACATTGTGCCGGGGAAATCGCCGCCGCCGGCGCCGCCACGCATGCCGTGCATGCCGTGCGCGAACGCGAACGGAACAGCAAGCAGCGCCACCATGGCAATGGCGCTGATCGTTACTAGAAGCCGCTTTTTCATTGAGTTTTCCTCCTCCGGTAAACCGTACGGGTTACGACGACCGGCCGGCAAATGTTGAATCGATCAATCGGCCTGCGCGGTGTAGGGAACGCAGTACGGATCGTCGGCATCGCAGTTGGAGAACTCGAACTGAATGGTGGTGTGCACGATGCGGTAATCATGCTCCAGCATGTGATTGACGCGGTCCAGCAGGCTGCCAGTGCTCTTCACGGCGACGTCGCCAACCATCAGGTGGCAGGAAAGCGCGGCGCGGGAAGCGCCCAGCGCCCAGATGTGCAGATGATGAACGCCGTACACGCCGTCGATCGATCCGAGGGAGCGTTGAACGGCGGCGGGGTCGATGCCGCTCGGCGTCCCTTCCAGCAACAGATTCAACGCCTCTCGGAAGACGCCCCAACTGCTCCACAGGATCAAGACGCCGATGACCATCGAGATGGCGGGGTCCCAGAACGCCATTCCGGTCACTCGAATGAGAATCGACGCGGCGATGATGGCCGCCGACGAGAAGGCGTCGCCGAGCATGTGCAGCACGGCGCTGTGAATGTTCAGATCGGACCGGCCTTCCCGGCGCAGCCACAATGTGATGGCGGCGTTGAGCGCGACAGCGACGATGGCGGTCATCAGCATCCAGCCGGCATTGACCGGCTTGGGCACGCGCAAGCGTGCTATCGCCTCGATGAAGATGAAAAGCGTGAACGCCGCCAGCGTTCCGGCATTGATGAACGCCGCCAGCACGCCCGCGCGCTGGTAGCCGTAGGACTTGACGACGTTGGGCGGCCGGCGCTCGAGACGGACCGCAAACAACGCCAGCAGGAGCGCAAGCGTGTCGGTGAAGTTGTGCAGCGCGTCGCCGATCAGCGACAGGGAATTCGCGAAGATGCCGATCGACAGCTCCGCCAGCACGAAGATGAACGTGGCCACGGAAGCGATGACCAGCTTCCGAGAGACAGAAGCGCCTGCGACGGCGTGATCGTGCATATCGCTAACGCGTCGAACGGTCGACCGACTTCGACTTTTCCGCGACGCCGGCCGCCATCTTCGCACGCTGCTCCTTCAAACGCGCGGCCAACGCGGGGTCTGCCTGCGCGAGTATCTGGGTAGCCAGAACGGCCGCGTTACGAGCGCCACCAATCGCGACCGTCGCGACCGGAATTCCCGGCGGCATCTGCACCACCGCCAGGAGAGCGTCAAGGCCCTGGAGCGAGCCTCCCACCAACGGGACGCCGATGACCGGTTTGGTTGTCAACGACGCGATCACTCCCGGCAGATGCGCAGCCATTCCGGCTCCGGCGATGAAGACTGCGGCGCCCTCCCGCTCTGCGTCCGCAACAACTTGCTTTGTTCGATCAGGACTTCGATGAGCGGACGCAACCTTCATCTCGTAGGCGACACCGGCCGCATCGAGCTCGGTGCACGCTTGCGACATCACCGGCGCGTCGGAGTCGCTGCCGATGAGAATGCAGACCCACGGTTTCACAATCGATCCCAATCGAGTTCCCTCGCCCCGCGGCAGCGGGGAGAGGGTGGCCGACGCTCCGCGGCACCTTCTCCCCGCTTCGCGGGGCGAAGGGACTCAGCGCTTCTCATTCCCCGACGGCCTGCTTGCGCTGCTCCAGCGCCCGATAGCCGATGTCGCGGCGGTAGCGCGCTCCCTCGAATCGAATTTTCGGAACGGCCTGATAGGCCTTCGCCAGCGCTTCCGTCAGCGTGGCAGCGTGGGAGCAGACGCTGACGACGCGGCCCGCGTTGACCAGCAACTTTCCGCCGCGCTTGACCGTACCGGCGTGGAACAACTCGACGCCGGAGTCATTGATCGGATCGATCGCGATTTCCTGACCCTTCATGTGCTCTTCGGGATATCCATCGACCGCCATCACCACGCAGGCGGTCGCTTCTTTTTTCCAATTCAGCTTCACTTCTTCGATATTGCCCCGCGCGACATTCAGAAAAACCTCGGCCAGGTCGTCGTCGAGTCGAAGCATCTGCACCTGCGTCTCGGGATCGCCGAAGCGGCAATTGAATTCCAGGACTCTCGGACCTTTTCGCGTGAGCATGAGCCCGACGTACAGACATCCGGCGTAGGTCCGGCCCTCTTCCGCCATGCCTTGAATGGTCGGGATGACGATCTGCTTCACGATCTCGCCCGCGGTTTCGCCGTTGAGGATCACGGCCGGCGAGTGCGCTCCCATGCCGCCGGTGTTCGGTCCCTTGTCGCCGTCGAAAGCCTTCTTGTAGTCCTTGGCAGGCGCGAGCGGCGCAAACTTCTTCCCGTCGGTGATGACCATGAACGACACTTCTTCGCCCTCGAGATACTCTTCGATGAGGATGCGGTTCGCGGCATTGCCGAATTTCTTCTCCTCGAAAATGACGCGCAGGTAATCGTCCGCTTCCTTGGCCGACTTCGCGATCACCACGCCCTTCCCGCCCGCCAGACCCTCGACTTTGATCACGGCGGGATATTTCGTTTTCTTCAGCGCCGCTTTCGCTTCGTCGGCCGAATTGCAGATCGTGGATTCGGCGGTCGGAATCTCGTACTTCCGCATGAACTCTTTGGAGAAAACCTTCGAGCCCTCCAGCTCGGCGGCCAGACGCGTGGGGCCGAAAATAGGCAGCCCGCGCTTCTGGAACTCATCGACGATGCCGAGGGTCAGGGGAAGCTCGGGACCGACGACGGTAAGGTCCATCTTCAGTTTCTCGGCGAAGTCGGCGATTTCGATGATATCGGCGACGCCGATGTTGACGCAGTCCGCCACCTGGGCGATCCCCGCATTCCCCGGCGCGACATAGATTTCCTTCACCAGAGGCGATTTCCGGAGCTTCCACGCGATCGCATGCTCCCTCGCCCCCTGCCCGACGACCAAAACGCGCATAAAAGGTAAGTTGGACGATTCTAACCCACGTCAGACCCGTCTAAATAGGGATGACGGCGTGATTTGTAGACGTTTTTGATGCCGCCTTCGTACATATGTCACGATGGCCGCGGAACTCCGGCTGATGATTCCTACGAAAGAATCTGTCGAACCCGACGATCGGCAGCTCGTCCAGACCATTCGCAATGGTGAGCCGGAGGCTTTCGAACAGCTCGTCCGCCGGAAGACGACCAAGGTCTACAGCCTGTGCTACCGGGTCATCGGCAACGCCGAAGACGCAAAGGACATCTCGCAGCTCGTCTTCATCAAGCTGTGGGAAAACCTCGACAAATACGATCCGGCGTATGCCTTCGACACATGGCTGTACCGCATGGTCACGAACGTCGCGATCGATTTCATGCGCAACAAGCAGTCGCGCGAGAACGCCGTCAACTCGAATCTGCGCCTCGTCAAGACGGTGACCGACGCGGAACAGGGCGTGGTCGTTCAGCGCAAGGAGATCGAGAACATCTTCAACGCCGTATCGTCCGTTCTCTCTCCGAAACAGAAGACGATTTTCGTCATGCGCGAAATGGACGACCTTCCCTCCGCGGAGATCGCGCGCATCCTCGGATGTCGCGAATCGACGGTGCGCAACCACCTGTTCAACGCCCGCAAGCTGATGCAACAGCAGTTGAAGAAACGCTTCCCCGAATATTCACGGCTGTGGGAGGAGCGCGCATGATGTCGTGTCAGGCCTTCCGTTCGCGTCTTCAGCCCGGCAGCAACGATGTCGAGTTGCTCGAGCACCTGAGGAATTGCGATGCCTGCCTCGATCACGCCTTGCGCGTCGATCCCGACAACTTCTTCCGAGCGATCGGAGGAGGGGAGATGGAACCGCCGGGCGGCGTCGATGCCTTCGCGTCCGGCGTCATGGCTCAGATCCGGATGCGCCAGACGGAAGGATCGGTGGCGCGCAGATTTCTGATCGCGCCGCGGCGGCTGGCCGCCGCTGCCGCCATCGTCTTCGCGGTTGGCATCTCGGTCATGGTGTACGACAACGCCAACAAGAGTGTACCGGTCGGGCTTGTCCCACCGGTTCGCTCGGTGCAGCTTGCGACAAAACCGGTCGTCGAAACGTATGACTCTAAGGGTGCGACGATCATCGAGGTTCCAACCGAGGGGAAAAACGACCCGCAAGTCGTGATGATCTTCGACGAATCGTTGCCGGCGGATTTATGAAACGCGCTTTGATGACATTTGCGGCTCTCCTGCTCCTTTCCGGCATCGCCTTCGCCGATGATGCGGATACGGCGAAATCGCTCTCCGTTCGCACATTCACGTTCAAGTACAAAGATCCAGGCAAAGCCGCCGAGATCATCAAGCCGCTGCTCAGCCAGGAAGGTTCGATCTCGATTCAGGCCGGATCGAACGCGCTGATCGTCACCGATCGCGCCGAAAATCTGAAGTCCGTCGCGAAGACGCTCACCGACTACGACGCGCCTCCGCAGGCCTTCAGGCTGATCGTGCGACTCGTCGGTGCCTCACGCAGGGAAGGGACTCCCAAAGTTTCGGATGATCTGAGAGACATCGCACCTAAGCTCGGCATGCTTGGCTTCAACTTCCTGGAAAACCTCGGGACCGCCGATTTTGCCGGACGCGAGGGTGATCCGGGCATCCTGACGCTGGCCAGCGGTTATCGCGCGGAGTTCAAGCTCGGCGAATTCGATCCGACCAGCGATTCCGTCAAGGTCAGCGACTTTCGCATCTCGAAAGTGCAGAACGACCAGGTCACGTCGCTTCCCAAGACGACGCTGAATCTCCGCCTCGGTCAAACCTACATCTTCGGCGCCACCAAAACCCCGCAGAGCCAGCGCGCTCTGATGATCGTGCTCATCGCCCGGCGATAGGGCGACATCCTCCTACGCAGTCGGCGCGGTGTGCACCCTCGCACCGCGCCGACTTTTTCAATAAGCGCCTTTGCGCAGATTGATGCCGTATTCCAGCCACGCCTTCAGAGAGCAGATCATCTGGGTCCAGCCGTGGCAGTTGCCGTAAGAGCTCTCCCGCCCCTTGGGAGTGTCTTTGAAGCCTGACTCCGTGATGCTGACCAGGGTCTCGCGGTCGTTCAGAGGCTCGAACTTCATCTCAACGCTCGTGTTGTAGCCGCCTTCGGACGCCTCCCACTCGAACACGATGAGCTGGTTCGGAATGACCTTCTTGACCTCCACCACCCCGGTGATCCCGGGATGGTCGGCCCAACGCCATGTTGGCTGTGTACCCTCGTCCAGGGGCCCGCTCGCGCCGCCGGTCGCGAAGTACTTCGAGAGCTTTGCCGGATCGCGTACGGCGTCGAAAACTTCGGCCGCCGGCTTCTGAATCTTCGTGTGCACCGTGAATTTCAGCTCCATACATCCTCCAATCGCTCTGACAATATGTTATAATTTTATAACATGTCAAGCGCCGATCGGATCTTCAAGGCGCTCGCCGACCGGCGGCGCCGCAAGATCCTCGATCTGCTGAAGTCGCAGCCCCTCACCACCGGGGAGTTATGCGGTCATTTTCGAAAGCTCGACCGCTGCACCGTCATGCAACACCTCGGCGTTCTCGAGCGGGCCGACCTGATCCTGGTCAGACGGGAAGGGCGGGTGCGGTGGAATTACCTCAATCCGCTGCCCATCAAGGAGATTTACGACCGATGGATCAGCCCTTACGCGTCGGGAGCCGTGAGCCTGCTCGAGCGGATGAAGCGCGAGCTCGAACGCTGAGATACTCCTCGACCTCCTCCACGGGCTTGGCGTTGAAGATTTCTTTCGGCGACAGACCGGCCTTGCGGGCCACCCATGTGCCGGTGATCAGCGCGTTGTATTCATTGATCGAGTGCGCGTCGGGGTGAATGCTGAAGCGCACGCCGCGATCGAGCGCGCGGCCGACCAGGCGCCAGTCGATGTCCAGCCGGTTCGGGTTGCCGTTGATTTCGATCATGACTCCGCGCTGGCCGGCCTTTTCGAATACGCGGTCAAAATCCAGCGTGTAGCCCTCGCGCGACAGAAGCTTCCGGCCGGTGAGGTGGCCGAGGAATGTGACGAAGGGGTTGTCGAGGGCGCGAAGGATCCGCTCCGTCATCTCCTCCTGCGTCATTCCGAAACGCGAATGGATCGAGGCGACGACGAAGTCGAAGGTCGCCAGCGTCTCGCTGTCGTAGTCAATGCCACCGTCGGCGAGAATGTCGGCCTCCGTGCCGCGAAACACGCGCATGGGCTTGACAGCGTCTTCCTGTTTGGCGATCTCAGCCTGCTGCTGCCGCACGCCCTCTTCGGTCAAGCCGCCGGCGTAGTAGGCGGACTTGGAATGATCCGACATGCCGACGTACTCGAATCCGCGCTTTCGAGCCGCGGTCAGCATCTCGAGGATGGTGTTGCGCCCATCCGAGAAAGTGGAATGGACGTGAAACGTGCCGCGCAGGTCCTCGAGCTTCACGAGCGATCGCGCCCGCTTGAGACGCAGATCGTCGGCGGTCTCGCGTCGCTCCGGAGCGACGAACGCCGCGCCCGCCCGCTCGAAAATCTCCTCCTCGGTTTTTGCCGGTCGATCTCCTGCGCGTTCGACCATTGCAGCCACGAACTCCGTTGATCCCGTCGTGCGCAACAGCATCGATCCGAACTGCTGCGGTTTGGCGAGATGGAAAAAGACCTCGATCTCGTTTCCCGTGATGCCCTTGAACGTATTCGCGTCCAACTCTTCCACGTTCGCCACGATGCTCCCCAACGCCTTCCTGACGCGGGAAGAGTCGCGCGTCGCAACCGCGATGTTCACGTTGCGGATGACCTCCAGGCGCCGGCGCACGCTGCCGCTGACCTCCGCATTCTCGACCGCATCGATGTCCGCCAGCTGTTCGCGGATTCGCTCGCCGATTTCGATTCCTACCGGGAGTAGAAAATGCGACTCGCGCTTGCGGGCGTACGCCACGCCTTCCAAAATCTTCTGCTGCGTTTTCTCGCCGAACCCCTTCAGAGTTTTCAGCCGGCCGGTGCGGCATGCCTGTTCGAGCTCGTCGAGATTGCTGATCCCGAGTTTGTGGTAGAGGATCCCGACTTTCTTGAGGCCGAGGCGAGGAACGCGCAGAAGCTCGAAGATGCCGGCCGGATATTGCTTTCGGAGCTCCTCGAGATAACGCGATTTGCCGGTGCGAAGAAGTTCCTCGATGACGGAGGCGGTGGTTTTTCCGATCCCGGGCGTCTTCTGCAGCTCACCGGAGGCGATCATCTCGGCGGGATCGCGATCGAGTGCCGCGATCGTACGCGACGCCTTCTCGAATGCCAGCGACTTGAATCGATTTGCTTCGCTCAGCTCGACGTATTTCGCGATTTCGTCGAGAACCCGAGCGATCTCCGACTTGTTCATGCGGCTATCATCCTGACATGCAATCGCGCGACCGTCTCATCGTGGCCCTCGACCGGTCATCGCGAGAGGAGATTCTGAGGCTGGTCGACGCGCTGCGTGGGACGGCGGGTGCATTCAAGATCGGCCTGCAGGCGTTCATCGCCAACGGTCCGGCGCTGGTGCGCGAGATCGTGTCGAGCGGCGAGAAAGTCTTCCTCGATCTGAAAATCCACGACATCCCGAACACCGCCAGACGCGCCGTCGCGGAAGCCGCGAGCCTGGGCGTCGCGATGACGACGGTACATGCGGCGGGAGGCGAGGCGATGGTGCGCGCCTCCGCTCGGGCCGACCTCCTGATCCTGGGCATCACGGTTCTCACGAGTCTCGATGCCGCCGAGCTCCCACGAATCGGATTGGGCGGATCGGTGGTCGAAAACGCGGTCCGCCTGGCGCGACTCTCGAAAGATTGCGGATTGCGCGGCGTGGTCGCCTCTCCGGAGGAGATCGCAGCGATTCGCGACGCGTTGGGACGCGAGCTCGTGATTGTGACGCCGGGCGTGCGGCCCGAAGGAAGCAGCAGCGACGATCAGCGGAGAACAGAAACGCCCGCTGCGGCAATCGCAGCGGGCGCGGATTATGTCGTGGTCGGGCGTCCCATCATCGACGCCCGCGAGCCGCGCCAGGCGGCTCTGCGGATCATGGATTCAATCCCAACCGTCGCCTGGTGAAACAGTTGCCGCCCGGGCCGCTGAAAAAGACGCGCTGGCTCGCGAACTGTCTTCGATTGCCGTTGATGTCGGTTGCGACTGCGCGTAACAGATGGTCGCCCCGCGCCGTGGTGTCGAGATTGACCGCGATGCGCCACGGCTGCACTGGCGTCGTCGATGGAATATCGATGCGATCGGGTCCGAAAAGCGTCGCCGACCCGAGCGAGCCGCCGTCAAGGAAGAACTCGACATTGGCAATGCGGTTCGTGGCCGTCACCCAGCCGTGGATGTCCGCGCCGCCGCAAGGCAAGCCGGCCAGCCCGGACCACTCGATGCGGCCGGTCAACTGCCCGCACGCGCCATACTCCTGCACTCCGCTGACTTCCCCGATAACGTAAACGAACGGTCCGACCGCCAGCGGGTTGTATTTGATTTCGTCGCCCTGGGTGTAGGAAACCTGCTCGTATTCACGCGGGTCTTTCCCTTCGAACATGGGAACGATGTAATCGAACACGTCGAATGCGAATGTGCGTGCCGGCTGCAAGGTCTGCGGGTTCATTTCGTCGACTAACGTGATCAGGCGGCCATTCGCTTCGTCGAATGTCGCCTGGCGGTGGAACATGATCGGATTGCCGTGCTCGAGACGGAGAGTGGCCAGAGTATGCAGAAACATCGGCGTGAGACCGCCGGTCACGGAGCTCACCCCAAACGTCAGGATCGAGGTGTCGTTGCCAACGCTGAGAAGATTCGCGCCGTTGCTGACCAGGAAAGTGCCCGGTGTCGGATCGGATGCCACCAGGCCGGGCAGGCTCGGATTGCTGATGTTGTAAACCGCGGTTCCTTTTTCGCCTGTAACGACGAGAAAGCCGTAATTGAAGGCCACATCATTGAAGCCGCCGATGGATTGGCTGGAGGAACTGAGCGAAGCGACGATGCGCGGCGCTGCCGGATTGCCAACGGTGAAGAGATCGACGCTGTTGAAGCAGTTCGGCGTTGGGCCGCCGATGACGCACGGAAAGTCATAGGCGGGGAAGACACCTGCCAGCGTGTTGCCGCTGATGGCAAGGCGGCGGTAGTGCAGGTCGGGAGTGCGCGAAACGAGGAGCGGTGCCGATCCGCCGGCGCGAACGGCACGAAGATCGAAGATCTCCAGGCCGGCGTCGCTGCTGATGTACATGAAGCCGTTGGCGAATGCGACTCCGCCCGCCGACTCACGCCCGCCCAGGGTACCGACGAAATCCTCGCGGGCGACCTGGATGTCGCCGAGGTCGGTGACGCTGAAGGTCGTCAGCGTCTGACCGCGCAGGACGAACACCTGGCTGCCGGATCGGAATGCGCCGTGCGGCGACTGGAAGAACGGCGTTGCCGAAGCGTTCGCGGCCACCAGACGGAGCGGACAGTCCGCTTCCAGATGGCTGGCCTTGACGGACGGCGCAACGAGAAGAACGGCGGCGAGAAGAGTGAGGGCGACCCGTGAGAAAACGCGCATACATGCCTCCCAAAAACCACACCCAATAACGCGCTCCGCAGAGCTCGAGTCTGATTCGACTTAGGGGTTAACTATCTCTCAAATGAGCAGTTTTTGCAACCTGAGCCCTTGCGCGAGACGTGTATGATGTTGCGCGCGGCACTCAGGGAGCGATCACCCTTGGAAACAACGGTGAGCGTCCCTCATGTTACGGGGCCATATGCTCGACGGGCATGTTCTGGTTCTCAATAGGGTCTTCCAGGCGGTACAGATCACCTCTGTTCGCCGGGCGCTGATCCTCTTTTACAAAGGTCACGTACGCGCCGTCGATTCCGAGTACCGGACCTATGACTTCGAGAACTGGATGGACATCCCCGTCCAGCCCACCGATCATTACGTCGCGACCCCGCACCGCAAGATCCTGATCCCGCACGTGATCCAGCTTCTGGTCTTCGATCGCCTTCCGCGCCAGGAAGTGAAGTTCTCACGCGGCAACATCTATCTGCGGGACAGCAACCGCTGCCAGTACTGCGGCAGGAAGTTCTCGTCCTCCGAGCTGTCGCTCGATCATGTCGTGCCGATCTCGCGCGGCGGAAAGTCGTCGTGGGACAACGTCGTCTGTGCCTGCCTGCCGTGCAACGTCCGCAAGGGAAACAAGCTCCTCAATGAATGCGACATGCGCCTGATCCGGCATCCGCAGCGGCCGAAATGGCATCCGCTGCATCGATTGCAGGGGCGAAACTTCCCCGAGATCTGGAAGAACTTCCTCGACGAGGCGTACTGGAACGTCGAGCTGCGGTCGTAGGGGGCGGCCTACGTCTTGACGGCCAGGTCCTCGATCTCCTCGCCCTGGTTGATGAACTGATTGACGACCACGCCGTACTGCTTCTCATACAGCGCGCGGTAGCGTCCGCCCAGGGCCATCAGCTCGCTGTGCGTGCCGCGCTCGATGATCCTGCCCTCTTCGAGCACGAGGATCTGATCGGCTTTCCGGATCGTCGAGAGGCGGTGCGCGATGACGAACGTGGTGCGTCCCCGCATCAGGGAGGTGAGGCCGTCCTGGATCAATGCTTCGCTTTCACTGTCGAGCGATGATGTCGCCTCGTCGAGGATGAGAATGCGCGGATTCGCGACAATCGCGCGCGCGATGGCCACCCGCTGCTTCTGGCCTCCGGAGAGTTTCACGCCGCGCTCGCCGACGATGGTGTCGTAACTCTCCTTGAACGACTCCGCGAACTCGTCGACGTGCGCGATCTTCGCCGCCCGCAGAACCTGATCGCGAGTCGCCTTCGGGTTGCCTAGCGCGATGTTGTCGTAGATCGATTCGGCGAACAGAAAGGAATCCTGCGGCACGATGCCGATGTGACGGCGGTAATCGTGCAGCCGTAGATCGTCGAGGCGCTTGCCGTCGATGAAGACCTCACCCTTGGTTGGCCGATGGAAGGCGGCCACCAGGGAGATCAGCGTGCTCTTGCCCGACCCCGACGGCCCGACCAGCGCAATCGATTGACCGGCGGGTGCGACGAGGTCGATCCCTTTGAGCACCGGGACGTCCGGCGTGTACTCGAACCACACGCCCCGTATTTCGACGGTGCCATCGATCTCCTCGACCGGCTCTTTGGAAGCATCGGCGGCATCCTCGCGCGTTTCACCCAGGATTTCTCGCAAGCGCTCGAGGCCCGCAAATGCTTCCGAGAGCTGGGTTCCGATCGATACGATTTGAACGACGGGACCGACAACCAGCGCGAGATAGAGCGTGAACGAGATCAGTCCGCCAACCGTCAGCCGCCCGGCGATAACCTCGCGGCCGCCAACCAGTAGCACGGCGACGCTCACCACGCCCACTAGGAAGGTCGTCAGAGAGCCCACGCCGGAAATCACGCGCATCGTCGACAGAACCAGGCGCAACAACTTGTGCGCGCCCTCCGCAAAAACACGGGCCTCGTGTTTCTCGGCGGTGTAAGCCTTCACGATCCGGATTCCGGAGAATCCCTCGGTCAGCCGCCCGGAGACTTCGGCATTGACGACACTGCGTTGCTTGAAGATCGGCCGAACAGTCTTGAACGCCCATATGAGAACGCCGCCGAAAACGAAAAATGCTATGAAAACGATTGATGCTAATCGTGCACTTAAATAGAAGAGGATGGCGGTCGCAATCGCTGCCGTAACCAGTCCCCCGAAGAGTTGCAGCAATCCGGTTCCGACCAGATTGCGTATGCCCTCGGCATCGTTCATCACGCGCGAGACCAGCGCGCCGGTCTTGGTGTCATCGAAATAGCGGACCGGAAGCCGCTGCACGTGTTGCTGGATCCGCTTGCGCAGATCGGTGATCGAGCGCTGCGCCGCCATGCCCAGGATTTGGGCGAGAGCGTAGTCGGTGACGGCGCCCACGGCAGCGGCCACCGCGCTGAGCGCGGCCAGCTTCCATAACAGCTCGTGACGGCCTTTGACGAAGACGTCATCGATCAGGAACTTCGTGACGCCGGGCAGGATGATGCCCATGAGCCGGTTGACCAGCAGCAGAGGAATGCCGAGGAGCAGACGCCCGCGCGAACGCCAGATGAGGTCCCACGCGTCGCCCATGAGCAGACGCAGACGCTCGCGATCGAGTTTCCGTTTCTGCCTTGCCTCGTCGGACATCGGTGAATTCTACCTAGTTAGCGGAAATGGATCGGAAATTGCTTCTGAAAGGTCGAACATGACGTTGGTGAACTCTCTGTGCGCGGAGATCAGCATCTTTGAAGGAGTGGGAGAGCCGACGGGACTCATCGTCGAGCGCAGCGCCATTCGCGGAAAGAAGGGTCTGTGCAAGAGCATGCGCGACCTGGCCATCAAATCGCGCGTTCTCGGCGATGGCTACTACTACATCCCGGTCGAGCTGTGGCCGAAGGCTAAAGGTCCCGTGGTCGTGCACAAGCACGATTGGACGGTGATCGGCTCCATTCCTCGCACGTCGCGATCCGCAAAAAAGCGCGCCAAGATGGCTGTTCGCGACCGCGCTTGAAATCCAAATTCGGGAGCCCATGATGAAGAGACGTTTTGCCTTGCTCGTTATTTTCTTGCTTGCGATTCCAGTGCACGCGCAGCAGGAAGAGGGCCCGGCCACCGCCACCGGAACGGCCGTCAACATGACCGGGAAGGGATATTCGGCTGCCATCGTCATCGATCCCGCCACCAGGAGAATCCTCTTTGAAGAGAACGCCCACATGCCGCTGCCGACCGCGTCGATGGCCAAGATGATGACGGTGCTGATCGCAATGCAGCAGATCCAGGAGGGGCAGTTCACGCTCGATACGCCGGTGACGATTTCGGCACGGGCGAGCAAGATGGGTGGATCGCAGATTTACGCCAGGGAAGGTCAGGTCTTCCCGATGCGCACGCTCATTGCCGCGATCATGGTGCAGTCGGCCAACGACGCTGCGGAAGCGATCGCGGAAAAGATCGCAGGGTCAACCGAGGCCTTCGTAGACATGATGAACGACAAGGCCAAGCAGCTCGGGCTGAAGGAATCGCAGTTTTACGATCCGCATGGCCTGCCGAATTCTCAAGACCCAAAGCGCATCGACACCATGAGCGCGTACGACCTGGCCGTGCTGGCCATCCAGGTGATGAAGTATCCGGTGGTGCGCGAATACGCGAAGACCGCCACACTTCCGTTCGAGAACGGCACATTTACGGCCGGCCTGACCAATCCCAACCATCTCATCAATCCGGGCAAGCGCGACTACTTTGCAGACGCGACCGGCATCAAAACCGGTTTCTCCGCTCCCGCCGGCTACTGCGTGACTGCTTCAGCAACGCGCGGGCAGACGAGCCTCATCTGCGTGGTGATGGGAGCGAAGAGCCCAAGTGGACCGGGAAGCTCGTTCGCGATCGCATCGACATTGATGAACGAAGCGTTCATCCATTTTCGCAATCTCATCGCGGTCAGGAAAGGAACAACAGTCGGAGAGGTGGCGGTGACCGACGGTCAGGCGAAAACAGTCCCCGCGGCAGCCGCCGCTGACGTCGACGCGCTTGTGAAGCGCGGCGATGAGGGAACCGTCAAGACTTCGCTCGCGCCGAACTCAGTCACCGCGCCGGTGCGCGCCGGCCAGCAGGTCGGGTGGGTGGTGGTCACCCAAAACGGGAGAGCGATCACCAAAGTGCCGGCGATTGCCGCGGCGAACGTCGAAAAGCAGCCGTGGTGGAAAAAATTTTGGCCGTTTTAACTGGGGTTGCGAAGTCTCGAGGTTGCGCAGTCTCGCGGTGAGCCACTGCGAGACTGCGAAACTCCGCTACTGCGCTACCTCGAAAATCACGCGCCGGCCTTCAATTCTCCATGATCGTGTTGCCAGCATCTGCAGTGCTTCCACGTACGCGAGATGTTCCTGCACGAGAATGCGCTTTGCCAGCGTGTCCGCGTTGTCGTCATCGCGGACCGGAACCGCACGCTGCACGATGATCGGTCCGGCGTCGAGGTTTTCGTCGACGAAGTGGACCGTGCATCCCGACACTTTCACCCCGTACGCAACAGCCTGAGCTTGCGCGTCGACGCCCGGAAATGCGGGCAGCAGCGAGGGATGAACATTCAAGATGCGGTGCGGCCAGGCCGCGATGAAAACGGGCGTGAGAAGCCGCATGTAGCCGGCCAGGCAGATGAAATCGGGCTCCGCTTGCCCGAGGATGCGCACGACTTCCTCCTCGTGCGCGGCGCGGGTCGCATAGTCGCGATGATTGACGCAGTGTGAGGAGAGGCCGAGCTCGCGCGCGCGCGCCAGACCGGGAGCGTCGGGCCGGTTAGATATCACGCTGACGATCTCGGCTTTCAACCTGCCGCCGGCGATGGCCTCATGAATAGCGGCGAAATTCGATCCGCGGCCGGACAGCAGAATCGCGAGGCGCACTACTCGATCCAGGAGGCGAAACCCGCCGGCGGCGCGTCGTAGACCACCCGGCGCGATCCCTTCACGATGTTGCCGACGAAAAAGTATCGCTGGCCGATCTGCGTGAAGTGTTTCGCGACCGCGTCGACCTGATCGGGGGCCACCATCAGGACCATTCCGATGCCCATGTTGAACACGCGGAGCATCTCGTCGCGATCGACGCCACCCTTGTCGAAGAGAAAGGTGAACAGCGGCGGCACGGGCCACGATCCAAGCTTGATCCTGGCGTCGAGCGAGTCGGGCAGGACGCGTGGGACATTGTCGGTCAGGCCTCCGCCGGTGATGTGCGCCATGGCGTGAATGGCGCGGCGCTCGACCAGTGGCATGAGCGGTTTCAGATACGAAATATGAGGCTGCAGGAGCGCCTCTCCGATTTTTCCGATTCCCGGCACGATCGATTGATAGTCGTAGCCGAGCCTTTCAAAAAAAATCCTTCGCGCCAGCGAATAGCCGTTGGTGTGCAAGCCCGCCGATGGAAGTCCGATGAGGACATCGCCTTCGCGCACGGCCTTGCCATCGATGACGTGCGTGGCATCGACGACGCCGACGATGAAACCGGCGATATCGTAGTCATCGTCGCCGTAAAAGCCGGGCATCTCGGCGGTCTCGCCGCCGATCAGCGCGCAGCCGTTCTCTTTGCAGGCGCGTGCCATCCCGCGGATCACGTCCGTCATCACGTTAGGCCGGAGTCTGCCGGTAGCGTAGTAATCGAGGAAGAAAAGCGGCCGTGCACCCTGCACCAGAATGTCATTCACGCAGTGGCAGACCAGATCGTAGCCGACGGTGTCGTGAATTTTCATCGCCTGAGCGACGCGCAGTTTCGTGCCCACGCCGTCGGTCGATGCGACCAGAATCGGCGATTGCATGCCGCTGAAATCCGCGCGAAACAGCCCCCCGAAGAGACCGATGTCGGAGACGACGTCGGGCGTGAAGGTGTCGCGCGCGATCCGCCGTACTTCGCGAAGTGCTTCATCCTGGGCATCGATGTTGACGCCGGCATCGCGATACGACGTCTTGTCGGGCACGGCGCGCGAGTCTAGCATGCCGATCCCGTGGCTCAGTTTCTCCTCATCACGACCCTTCTTTCGATCGGCGGATTGGTCGCGACGAGCATCGGCGGATTCATGGCCACGCCCGGCCACGTGGCCAACCACATCTTTCTCGCCCTGATCACGGTCGTGCTCGGACTCTTCTCACAATCGATGACGCTGTTCTTTTTCATCGGTACGGGCAAGCAGTTGAAGGACAAAGCGAAAGGCACCGGTCACGAATCGGAGGTTGGCAAGGCCACTCGATCCCTCGCCATGCGCGTCTCACCGACCGCGACTTACGCCATGGCGGCGCTGATGGTCACATTCATCATGGGTGGCGGCGTCGCGAGCGGCAAAACGCCGCCATGGCTGCATCTCTCGCTTTCAGCCGCGACGGTGCTTTTGTACGCGCGTGCCTACTGGGTCGAGATTCAGGCCATGCAGACCAACGAGCAGTTGATGGAGCGCTTTCTCAAGGAGTAGACGCGTTGCGAATGCTCTGGTACGTCAGCCACGTGGGGTCCTCCGAGGTCGTGAAATCCATCGGAAATTTCGTCTGGCGCGGCAGCGAGCGATTGACGAGCGCCATGTAACGCTCGCGGTTGTTGGTGTACCAGATCCATTCCCGGCGATTGTTGCCGGTCACCGCCACCATGAGAAACGCTTCACCGGAATCATCGATCCAATCGAGCGAGTCTTCCACGCGATCCATCATCGCGAGGGTGCGGTCGTCGGGCATTCCGCCGTTCTTGCTGCCGTCGTACGTCCACAGAATGCTGATGAGATACGGAAAGTTCTCGGTCTCTTTGACCGGCGGATCGGCGCGAAAGCGGAGAAGAACCGGAACTCCGTCTTCTTCCGCCTCTGACATTGCCCAGCGATCTTCGGCTGCCATTTATGTACGGTACAACGCCGCTCCCCAATGCAGACCGGATCCGAGGGCCGTGAAACAGAGAAGCATGCCCGGTTTGATGCGACCGTCCTGAACGCACTCGTGATACAGGATCGGCAACGTGCCGGCGGTCGTGTTGCCGTAACGCTCGATGTTGTGCGGTACTTTTTCCGGCGGAAGAGCGAGCTGTTTTGCGACGCCCTCTACGATTCGCAAATTCGCCTGGTGGATGAGCAGCACGTCGATGTCGCTGACCTCGACGCCGGCCGCCGCGCACACGGAGCGGACCGCTTCCGGCATCTTCGAGACCGCCTGTTTGAAGACTTCGCGGCCTTCCATCACCGGGATCGGCTCGGCGCGATCGATCTGCTGATGATCGACGTACGGACGCTTTCGAAATCCGACTCCCGGAACGTACAAGGCCTCGATGTTCGAGCCGTCGGTGAACAGCTTCGCGGCCAGGAATCCGCGATCGTTGTTCTCCGATGCTTCGATGACCACCGCCCCGGCGCCGTCGCCGAACAGCACTGTCCGATCGCGAATGCTGGTGTTGAACGCGAAGTCTTCCGCCGAAAGTTCGGATGATCCTTGCCCGATCGTCGATGCCCAGCCTTTTTCCCATGGCATGAACGGCGTGTGCACGTCAGCGCCGATGAGAAGAAGCCGGGCGTACTTTCCGCTTCGAATCAATGAGTCGGCCAGATCGAGGCCGTACAGAAAGCCCGAGCACTGCTGGCGGATGTCGAAGGTCGGGATGGAGTCGGAGAATCCCATCTTGGCCTGAACGACCGGTCCGTTTCCGGGAAAGTAAAAGTTAGGCGTCATGGTCGCGAAGATGATCGCCTCGATTTCGTCTTTCGAACGCCCCGCCGCGTGAAGAGCGCTCTCGGCGGCGATCATTCCGAGCTCTGCCGATCCCTGGCCGTCGTCGACGTAGTGGCGCTCCTCCACGCCGCTGCGCGTGCGGATCCACTCATCGCTGGTGTCCATGATTTTCGTGAGTGCGTCGTTCCGTACGACGTTTTTCGGAATGCCGATTCCGCTTCCGGTGATGACGCTCTTCATTCGGGAAAGGCGATCATGCGTCAGGGTTCGCGTGGAGTGCAAGCAGGTCTTCGCCCGAAAACCGGTACTTTCGGCCACAGAACTGACACACCACCTCGGAACCGCCCTGATCGATCATCTCGCGGAGCTCGTTGGGCGGGAAAAGGGCCAGCGGCGCGAGCGCCCGCTCGCGGCTGCAGGAACAGCTGTAGCTCAGCGGAACGTTGAAGCTGGAATCGATCTGCTTGTACTGACAGCCGTGAAAGACTGTCGCGACGACATCTTCGATCCGCATCTTGTCGAGCAACGTGCTCAGCGGCGGCGCTTCTTTGATCCGTTGCTCGATGCGATCGATGGATTCCGAGCTGGCGTGCGGAAAGCCCTGCACCACGATGCCGCCCGCGGCCGCAACGCCGTCACGCCGATTGAGGACGCCCAGGAGAACGGCCGAGGCGATTTGCTCGGAGCCGGCCAGATAGCGCGTCAGATCCTGCGCAACGCCACCGCCTTCGAGCGTGATCTGTGAGGTGTACGGCTTTCCAGCCGGTGGCGTGCCGCGTACGACTGTCAGGAGGCCACGTCCGATCGCTCGGCTGACATCGAGTCCGCAGTCCTGTGGCACCGGATTGGCGACGAATCCTCGAGCGGAGCCGGCGACGTTCGCTTCTGCGATGATCACGCCCAGCGGTCCGTTGCCTTCAAATCGCAACGTTACGTGTTGATGTTTAACATTTTTATCTAGTAATCTTGCTAACAATAACGAGCCGGTCAGGGCGCGGCCGAGGGCGTCGGTGGCCACGGGAGCGAGATCGAGGAGCTGTCGAGCGGTCTCGACGGTGTTGGTGGTCTGGGCGGCGATGATGCGGAAATCGCCGCCCTCCGCCATGCCCTGTATCAATCGGTCCGAATTCATTGGTCCAGTGCTAAACGCGAGGTATGCGGGGTTTGTTTCGTTCGGGCTCAGCCTTTGCTGGACCCGAAGCCGGAGGTGGAAACATGAAACGCATCATGATCGCAGCCCTAACAATTTTCGCGCTGGCATGCAAGGTTGAAAAGACCGGCCAGGACACGTACAAGGTTGTCGCGCCGACGCCGGAGGCCAAGGCGGCAGCCAAGAAAGCCGAGGAGCAGGCCAAGGTCGCCGCTGAGAAAGCGAAGCAGGGAGCTGCGGAGGCGGCGGTGAAAGTCGGCGACGCGATGAAGCAGGCCGGCGAAAAGACGAAGGCTGAAATCAACGAGCACAAAGACACGAAGAGCGAAAAGAAGACCAAGACGACCACCTACTAGGAGGCGCTTTCATGGCAGTTTCTATTGGAAGAACATCAGTCGCCGATCGCACCAAGACGCTGAAGGTCGGCGATCCGGCGCCCGATTTCGAATTGCCCGGCCATCGCGGCACTGAAAAATTCAGATTGAGCAGCGTGCGCGGAAAGAAGAACGTGGTTCTGGTCTTCTATCCGCTCGATTGGACACCTGTCTGAACCGTCCAAATGCCGGGATATGAGGCCGAGATGGCCGACTTTGAACGGTATGACGCCCAGGTCGTGGGCATCTCAGTCGACAGCAAACCCAGCCACGTTGCCTTTGCGAAGTCCCTCGGCGGCATCGAGAAATATCCGCTGCTGGCCGACTTTCATCCCAAGGGCGAGGTCTCGAAAAAATACGGCGTGTACATCGAGGAGAAAGGCCATTGCGAACGCGCAATCGTGGTGGTCGACAAGCAGGGTATCGTCCGCTACATCGACGTGCACAACATCGGTGAAGCCCCGGAGAACGCGCAGGTGCTCGAGGTGCTCCGCGAGTTGGATTGATGCTCACCATTGCTCGGCGTTGTGTGCCGTTCACGCCGTTCGATAAAGATTTGTCGACAGCCACTGTGGCACTGGTGTCGGCGACCGGCGTCTACGGCCAGAATCAGGAACCGTTTCCAACCGTCGATCCCGGTGACATCAGTTATCGCATCATCGATGGGCCGACCGAGACGAGCACGCTGCGCATCGCGCATCATCACTACGATCACTCCGAAGCTGATGCCGATCCGAACATCGTGTTCCCCCTCGATACGCTTCGCGAGCTCGTGCACGAAGGCGTCATCGCCCACGTGAATGACAAGCATTACTGCTACGGATTCACGACGCGCCTTCGGGAGTTGTACGAGACGACATTTCCGGAGATCGCGGACAAGATCGAGCGTTCCAAGACGAAACTCGTGCTGCTGACCGCGGGTTGCCCGGAAACTTGTCATCGCACCATCGCGAATCTGGCGCGCGAGATCGAGGCGCGCGGCGTGCCGACGCTGATCATCAGCGCATCGCCCGCCGCGACCGAGTCCGTGCGTCCGCCGCGCGCCATGACGTTCGACGGCTCCCGCCCGGCAAGGTCGTGACGAAGGTGCTGCGGTGAAATCGCGTCATCCTGAGCCGCGGAGTCGGCGAAGGATCTCGAGCCCCGTAGCTGGAGATCCTTCGCTTCGCTCAGGATGACGACTCTCGGTCGAACGGACGACGAGATCTCCCCAATCGGTTTCGGCGGCATGCGTTTGTCGATTCAAGGCCGGCCGCCGGAAGACGTGGGACGCGCGGTGATCCGTGCCGCGATCGACGCCGGCATCACGCTCATCGACACCGCCGGCTGGGAGACGAGCGCTACAGCGGCGGCCGCGAGCTCGCCGTCCGTTCGGCGCGGTGCAGATGGGCCTGATCTACGTGAATCCTGAAGGGCCCGGCGGCAACCCGGATCCGCTGGCTGCCGCCAGGGATATCCGCGAGACCTTCGCCCGCATGGCCAATCGATCGCTGTTCCTCGGCTCCCTCTCCTGAAAACCATGGGGTAGCACTTTCCTCAGCCGGGTCACTACTAGTAGGGAAGGGCGGTTCGCCGTCACTCCTTCCTACGGAAGCGCTCTAACAACCTGGAAAAGGAGGGCACATGGCTGACAACGGCAAGGATCGGGGATACAAGCTCTCTACCGCGTTGTTTTTTGTGCTCATCATCGTGGTGATCGTTGCGGGGAAGCTGAGTCAGAGCAACTACACGCTCTCATCTTTATGGATCGTGATCCTGGTGGCCATGCTCGCCTTCGTCGTCGCCATCGGGTTTGATCTCCAGCGGCACCCTCTCGGCATCCTGATCAGCGAGCGCAATCTGATGAGTCTCTCTCGGTTTCAACTCGCCTCCTGGACGATTCTCATCTGCAGCGCATTCGTGACACTCGGCGTAACACGGGTCTTCGCAACGATCGAAGACCCGCTCGCGATTACCGTGCCGCAGCAGCTGTGGCAAATCCTTGGGATCAGCTTCGCGTCCACGGTCGGAGCGAGCATGGTTATCAGGAACAAAACGAGGAAAGAGCCTGCCAAGAAGGACGAGGTGATGGAAAAAGTCGCCAAACAAGTCCACGAGGCAAAACCAACAGTCGAGAAGAACGCGCAGGGGCTCGCATACGCGAACGAGAGCCCGAGCGATGCCCGAATCACCGACATGTTCGAAGGTGACGAGCTCTCAAATACTGCGTACATCGACATCAGCAAACTTCAGATGTTCCTCTTCACCGTGGTTGCGCTCATCGCATACGGGGTGAACATCTATCAGTACATGTTCGATAACACACCCGAGGTGTTCGACACGTTTCCCGCGCTGAGTCCTGGTCTGGTTACAGTGCTCGGCATCAGCCACGCCGCGTACCTTGGCAGCAAGTCCATCGATCATACGAAGCACACGTAACGAAGTGGAGGAGAGGATGATCCGCCGCGTCGTTTTGCTTCTTTGTGCCGCAGCCCTCACTCGCGTCGTGCTCGCTGACACTCCGTGCAAGCCAACGACGCCCAAGGGGAGCCAGTCCCGCACGAAGCTCAAGCATCGCGTTGCGGCCCCGACCACCGCAACGGCCACCACGGTCGGTGACATTGTCGCGTGGCCGGTCCCGGACTTAGCTGATCCAAAGGTCCGACGCTCGAATAGCCCGATCGATCCTCGCGAGCAGCGCGCGTTCACTCTGCGCGGCGACCTTTGGCGGGTGAAGCAGGAGGCAAACGATTGCGACTACCACCTGGAGATCGTCGCGCCGGGCGGCAGCGATACTGACCGTCGCGTCATTGTCGAGTTGCCACGCGAGGAAGACGCGTTACAGAAACAACTCGTCAAGGCTGTGACGGAGGCTGGACAACAGGCGTCGGGGAAAGACTTCTCGACCGCGCTTCCCATCACGGTGACGGGGTACGCATTCATTGACGGTGCGCACTGGTCGAAAAAGAACCCGAAGAAGGGGAACAAGCACGGTTCCAAATATGTCGAAACCCTCTGGGAACTCCATCCGGTCCTCAAACTGACAACGAAGAAGCAGTAGCTACGAACCCTTCTTGATCGCTAATGGCCGCGCGTACGCCGCCGGCGGATTGTGCGCTGTCGTCGACGCCGCCTTCTTGTAGAGCGCCTTCGCCTGTTCCTTGTCTCCAAGCTTTTCGTACGCCTGCGCCATCAGCACTTGAATGAACGGATCGTCCTGTCGTGCTTTCTGAAGCTCGGCGAGCGCGGTCTTCGCGTCGCCGGTGTAGAGGGCGACGTACCCGGTTAGATACGGATAGAAAGTCTCCTGGTCTTTCGCCATCTCGGGGTTACTGTCGAGTAAGGCGCGTGCGGCCGCGACATGTTTCCTGGCGACTTCCGGCTGATTGCACCGCGCTGCCAGGCGGGCCAGCGCATGCTCCGTCCGAAACTTCCACAACGCGGTGCGCGCCGCCGAGATGTTCGGCTCCTTCAGCCCCGCTTCCTGGCCGCGCAGGTACAGTTTCTCCGCCGTGTCGAATGCGCCGGCCTCGATGCAGACCCGTGCCGCTTCGTTGAACAGTTCGCCCTGCCGGAAATAGTCGGGTACTGATGCCCAGTAGTCGGCCGCCATCTCTTCGTACTTCACGGTGTTTGGGCAGTCGTTATCGAAGGCATACGACATCGCCAGGGCGCGGCGCGCGTTCGCCTTTGCTGCCGGCGTCGCTGCCAGCTCGATCGCACGGTTGAAATGCGTCTTCGCACCCCTGGTGCGGCCGAGAAGATCGAGTACGACACCGGCGCCGTTGTGAGCGACAACGGAGTCGGGCGACGCTTTCAACTCCGCTTCATACACGGCGAGTGCTTCGTCGAGATTGCCGCTCCGAACGAGCTGCTGTGCGCGGCGCTGAAATTCCGGTTGTTCCGGAGGTGGAGCGGCGGGCGTCTGGGCAAACGCCACGAACGCGATGAAGAGGATTACGAGAGCCGATGTGCGCATCGCCACTCCGAACTCGATGTCTTAGCCGCTGAGGTTCGCGACGGCGGAATCGCCGCCGATTTTGACCCGAGTCTGGCGCATTCGTCTAGGGGGTCCACGACGCCGCCCTCTCACGGCGGTAACACGGGTTCGAATCCCGTATGCGCTACCAAACCCTTCACTGAGTTTCTGAGCCGCAAAACGTCTCGCGAAGAGCATCTGCGACGAGTCGCGATTCGAGCGCGACTCAAACACGAGTTGGGCACATTTCTGGGCAGTGTCCGACTCGCACCGACTCGTGGTTGACGGACAGCCCACAACGTGTGACCGACCTTCCTTACCACTACTCGCAGGGCGTCGCAGCAGCCAGGGCGCCGCTCAGGCTGCGGCGCGTGGTCGCCGCTCGCGGCTGAACGGGTGATACGTTGGCGGCACCCAGACGGTTGGGAAGCGGAATGACAATCGGCACTATCGACGAATCACAACGCAAAGCAGCGACAGTTGTGGGATTCTCTTATCTGTTTGCGCTGCCGCCGGCGATCTTCGCCGAGTTCTATGTACGCACCCAACTCATCGCCTTCGGCAATGCCGCGCAAACGGCGCGGAACATCATGGCGCACGAACGGCTCTTTCGTCTGGGCACCGCCAGTAATCTCACCGTCTTCGCGGTCGATGTCGTCCTGATCATTGCTCTTTACGTGGTCCTCATGCCAGTCAATCGAAGCATCGCTTTACTGGCCACGGGCTGGGGGCTGATCGAGACCGCAATTCTGGTCGTCGTCACGCTCACTGACTTCGACGTTTTGCGGATACTGAGCGGTGCGGACTACTTGCATGCATTCGAAGCGAACCAGTTGCAGGCCCTGGCGAGGCTGTCTGTCGGTGCACATGGCGCTGCGTATAACGTCGGCCTGGTGCTCGCCGGGCTTCGAAGTACTGCCTTCTGCTATCTGTGGTTCAAGTCCCGCCTCATCCCAAAAGCATTGGCGGCATGGGGAATGGTTGCGTCCTTTCTGATGGGAGCGTCCGCATTCTCGTTCATTATTTTTCCCGAGCTGGCGAAGGTCGTCGGCGTTGAGATCTATGGAGCTCCTATCTTCTTCTTCGAACTGACAATGGGCTTTTGGCTCCTGCTAAGGGGATTGCCACCTTCCGGAGCTGCGCCCAATCGAGTGAGCGGGTCAACACAGGCGGGCGCCGTCTAACCATGTTGTCCAGTCGGAGGAGTTGACATGACGCGCACCACAAACGCAAGAATCGCCGGACTCACGTACCTCTTCTACACAGCGATCGCTATCTGCGCGGACCTGCTGATGCACCATGCGGTAGGCGCCGACGGTGATGCCGCGAAACTCGCGCGGATCGGCGAGTACGCGACGGACGTGCGCATGACGATCCTGCTTAGGCTGCTCGAATGCTTCTCGGCCCTCGTGCTGGCCGTGGCGCTGTACGGGATCACGCGCGAGCAGGACCACGAGCTTGCAGTGCTGGCCCTGGTCTGTCGCGTTGCTGAAGGGGTGCTCGGCGCGCTCGGCATCCCGGGCTACTTGCAACTTCTATGGCTCGCGAAGGCGGGGGTCGGGACGGATGTCCCGGACATCCCTACAAAGAACGCGCTGCTCGCGTTCCTGTTGATGCCGGGCCCGAGCGTCCCCATCAGCGCGATTTTTTTTGCTGTGGGAAGTACGATCTTTTCCTATCTCCTCCTGCGAGGACGAATGGTCCCTGTCTCAATCGCATGGCTGGGCGTGTTCGCGTCGGGCCTGCTCGTGGTGGGACTTCCCCTGCAGCTCGCCGGTTTCAACACAGGGCCCCTGACCGGATACTACCAGTGGCTTCCGGCACTCGTATTCCAAATCGTGCTCGCGCTGTGGCTACTCATCAAAGGTGTCGCCGCACCGGCGACGCGATGAGCGCCACATCGCAAGAAGACGGGCACATTCCGGGCACATTTCACTGCCCGGTCTTGCGCAACTCGTTCGCGCAACATGAGAAACGCTCCGCGCTCGCAGGCGTTCGAATCCCGTATGCGCTACCGAAAAACTCATGTCCCTTCTCCGTCACCGGCCCTTTACATCCGGCGCCATTTCGGCGTCACCGATTTCGATTTTTATCGCTTATCGGATCCTCTCTTAGCCGATGCGATCGGGGGCCAAAGGGCCGACGCGTGCGTGCTGTATTCTTTCAGATCCCGATTCGGGAGACTGTCCTCTCATGACCGTAAGCGAGAATCTTTTCGTTCCGGCTCATCCGAATGTTGCCCCGCTTTCCAAACTCGTGCTGCTGACCGCGGGCTGCCCGGAAACTTGTCATCGCACCATCGCGAATCTGGCGCGCGAGATCGAGGCGCGCGGCGTGCCGACGCTGATCATCAGCGCATCGCCCGCCGCGACCGAGTCCGTGCGTCCGCCGCGCGCCATGACGTTCGACGGCTAGGTCCCTCGCTACGCTCGGGATGACACAGCTATGAACATCAGGGACGAGATCTCCGCCATCGGATTCGGCGGCATGCCGCTCTCGATTCAGGGACGGCCGCCCGAGGACGTCGGCCGCGCGGTAATCAAGGCCGCGATCGACGCCGGCATCACGCTCATCGACACCGCCGACGTCTACTGCCTCAACGACGGCGACCTCGGGCACAACGAACGGCTGATCGCGTCGGCCATTCGCGATCGCCCCGATCGCGACCGCATCAAAATCGCAACCAAAGCCGGCATGCGGCGGCCAGGAGGCAATTGGACGCGAGACGGCACGCCGAAACGGATTCGCGAAGCCTGCGAAAAAAGCCTCCGCGCCCTCGGCGTCGAGCAAATCTGGCTGTATCAGTTTCACACTCCCGACCCGAGCGTGCCGTTCGAGAAGAGCGTCGAGGCGTTTGCCGAGCTGCAACGCGCGGGAAAATGCCGCTATGTCGGCCTCAGCAACGTCGATGTCGCGCAAATCGAGGCGGCCGGGGCGATCGTCGAGGTCCAATCGGTTCAGAATCGACTGAATCCGTACTTCCGCGAATCCATCGACGTGGCGCAGGAGTGCGCCCGCCGGAAGATCGCCTTTCTCGCTTACAGCCCGGTCGGCGGCGGACGTCTGGCAAAAAAAATCCCGCAGTTTTCGGTCCTTCAGAGCATCGCCGCGGAACGCGGGTGCTCGCCGCACGCGGTCGTTCTGGCGTGGGTGCGATCGAAGGGCGAAACGGTGATTCCGATTCCGGGTGCCAGGACGATCGAGCATGCCGTCGACAGCGCGTGGGCGGTCGAGGTGGTGCTGAATGGCGACGAGATCGCGGAAATCGACAAAACCGAATTCTCTCGCGCGTAATTTGTTCTATTCTTCTCCAGGACGATGGAAGCACACCCACAGCTCTTTGACGACCGCCACCACTGGACTGCCGACGATTCAGCCGCGCTGTACATGATCGACCGGTGGGGCGCCGGCTATTTCGGCGTCAACGCCAACGGCGATCTGACGGTCTCTCCGCTGCAGGAAGCCGGCATCGCGATTCCGATCATCGACGCGCTGCGCGAAGCGCAAGCGCTCAACCTCAACGCTCCGCTGCTGATTCGCTTTCAGGATTTGCTCCGACACCGTGTCGAGGGTTTGAACACTGCCTTCAACAAAGCAATCGCGGATCACAACTACAAGGGCAGCTATCGCGGCGTCTTTCCGATCAAGGTCAATCAACTGCGGGAAGTGGTCGAGGAGATTCTCGACGCCGGCAAGCCCTTCAACTACGGCCTGGAAGTCGGCTCGAAACCGGAGATCTATGCCGGCCTGGCGGTGCACAACGATCCGGAATCGCTGATGGTCTGCAACGGATACAAGGACGCGGCATTCATCCGCATGGCGATGCTGGGCCGCAAGCTCGACAAGAAAATCATCCTGATCGCAGAAAAACTCTCGGAGCTTCGCGCGATCACCAAGATCGCGGCCGAGATGAACGTCGAGCCGTGGATCGGAATCCGAGTTCGCCTGCTCTCCAAGGGCTCGGGCAAGTGGGCAACTTCAGGCGGCGAGCATGCCAAGTTCGGGTTGTCGACCGCCGAGATCCTGGAGGCGATCGAGATTCTCCGCGAGGCGAAGATGGAGTCGGCGTTCAAGCTTCTGCACTTCCACATCGGCTCGCAGATCCCCGACATCCAAACCATCAAGCGCGCCGTCCGCGAAGCGGCCATGTACTACACCAAGCTGCACAAGCTCGGGCATCCGCTGGAATACCTCGATGTCGGCGGCGGACTGGCGATCGACTACGACGGCTCCCGTTCCACGTTCCACTCCTCGATGAATTACACCATCGAGGAGTACGCCAACGACATCGTCTACAACATCATGGATGTCTGCGACGACGAGCGCGTGCCGCATCCGCATATCGTCTCGGAATCGGGACGCGCGATCGTGGCGCATCACTCCGTACTCGTCATCCAGGCCTTCGGCGCGATCGAAAAGACTCCCACCGAGCCGCACACCATCCTGGCATCGGATCACAAGCTGATCCGCGAAATCCTCGAAATCGACCGGCGCGTCAGCGAGGATACGCTCAACGAATCGTGGCATGACCTCGAGCAGATCAAAGAGCAGGCACAGACGATGTTCGAGTTGGGCCTGCTGAATCTCGATGTCAAGGCTCGGGTCGAGAATCTCTTCTGGCAGGTTGCCGAAAAACTCGAGCTCGTCGTCCGTCAGATGGACACCGAGGAAGTTCCGGAAGACTTGAAAACCCTCAAGACGGAGCTCGCCGATCAGCACATCTGCAATTTCTCGGTCTTCCAATCGCTGCTCGATCACTGGGCCCTGGGACAGCTCTTCCCGATCGTGCCGATTCACCGGCTCAACGAGAAGCCGCAGCTCGAGTCGACACTCGTCGACATCACATGCGATTCCGACGGCAAGGTCCAGAAGTACATCGACCTCTACGATGTACGCGAAACGCTGCCACTCCACGAGCTGCGCAATGGCGAGCCCTACTTCCTCGGCATCTTCCTCACCGGCGCGTACCAGGACATCATGGGCGACATTCACAATCTCTTCGGCCGCGTCAACGAGGTCCACGTGTTCCTCGACCCCGACGAGGACAGCGGCTTCTATATCGAGGAGGAGATCCCGGGGCAGAGCATCGGTGAAGTCCTGGCAATGACGCAGTACGACTGGCGCGACACCGAGAAGCGGATGAAGGCGCAAATCGATGCCGCTATCAAGGCCGATCGCCTCAAGCCGACTGAAGGGATGCGGCTGCTTCAGGACTTCGAGCGCGGTCTCAAGGACCAGACCTACCTCAGTTTCGACTAGTCTTGGCGCGGAATGGCGATCGTGGCCAGCCGGTTGAAAGAACTACCAAAATCACAGGGGAGACCATGATGCGAAAAACAGTTGCGATGTCATTGATCGTCATTGCTGCTGTGGTCGCCAACCTCTTCGCTATGGGCGAGGGGCGGCTCACCGGAAAAATCATCGATGCAGTTACCAAGAATCCCATTCCGAACGCCACAATCCTCGTCACGTCGACGGGCGCGCGGAACTTCAGGCAGGAATTCAAAGCCGAGAAAGACGGCACATATCGCATTCTGCTGATCGACGCGACGCTGAAGTACGAGATGACCTGGTGGGCGCCCGGGTATCAGCCCTACACCGAGCCGATGAAGCTGAAACTCGGCGACGTCACCACCAAGGACGTCACCCTGACTCCGGCCAACGCAAGAGCCGCATCGGGCGCTCCCGCCGCTGAAGCCAAGCCGGATCCTGCGACGACCGCCTACAACGAAGGTGCGCAGCTCTTCAATGCCGCCAAGTATTCCGAAGCCGCCGCGAAGTTCACCGAGGCCGTGAGCGCAAAGCCCGATCTGATCGCGGGATGGCAGGCGCTCGCACGCACGGAGATTCAAACCAAGGAGTATCCGAAAGCCATCGAGGCCGCGAACAAAGCGCTGGCCGCTGACCCTGATGAGACCGACATGTACGCCGTTCTCTACGAGGCGTACACCAAGACCGGCGACAAAGTGAAGGCGGCCGAGGCCAAGAAAAAGCTGCCCGCCAACGCGGGATCGCTGTTCAATGATGCCGCCAAGCTCATCAATTCCGGCAAGGACGCGGACGCCGAGCCGCTGCTCAAACAGGCGATCGTGGCGGATGAAAAATTCGCGCAGGCCTACTACGAGCTGGGAATGGTCTACGTGCGGCAGGGAAAAAATGCGGACGCGAAAGCGAATCTGCTGAAGTACCTCGATCTCGAGCCCAACGGCAAAGACGCCGCCACGGCCAAGGAGATGCTGAAGTACGTTAAATGACGCGAAGCGTCATCTTGAGGAGCGGAGCGACGAAGGAACTCAAGATGTTTAGATTGCGTTCTTTGAGATCCTTCCACTTCGCTGCACTCAGTGTCGGGATGACGATGGTCAGCTGCGCTTCGGCGGTGCCGGATTCGAAAAAGGCGGCGCTGGACGAGCCGCAGATTCAGATCACGCAGCTCTCCAACATCGCCGAGGCGGCGCGGCACATGACCGGAAACATCTCGGTGCAATATCGCGTCGATGTCGAGAATCGCGCCAAAGTTCCCATCACCCTCAAGCGCATCGACATCGTGTCCCTCGGCGCCGGCGCCTACAACCTGCGTCCGACATCTGCGCCCTTCAGCGAGCAGTTGAATCCCGGCGAGACGCGGGCAGTGCAGATATGGGCTCCGGCGTTCATCGATAATCCGACCATCATCGGCGCAAACGGTCCTGTCACTGTGCGAGCGACCGTCTACTACGATTCACCGCTCGGCACATCGCAGTCGATCGTCGTGCAGCAGGTCAATACGTCGGCGTACTAGCGGCCGTTTCCGGTTCGTATGCCAGATTCGGCGCCAGCCATCGCTCGACCGCCGGCAGCGGAAGATTTTTTCGGCGCTGATAATCGACCACCTGATCGCGTCCGATTTTGCCGACCGCGAAGTAATGCGACTCGGGATGCCCGAAGTAGATTCCGCTGACCGAGGCGGCCGGCATCATCGCGAACGTCTCCGTCAGCTTCATGCCGATGCGATCCGCGCCGAGAAGATTGAACAGCGTGCCCTTCTCGGTGTGATCGGGACAGGCGGGATAGCCGGGCGCGGGGCGAATGCCGCGATACTTCTCAGCGACGAGGTCTTCGTTCGACAGATTCTCATCGGGGGCGTACCACGCGCGCCGCGCTTCCCGATGAATCACTTCCGCCAACGCTTCCGCCAGGCGATCGGCGAGAGCTTTGGTCATGATCGAGTTGTAATCGTCGTGATCGCGTTCGAAACGCGCCACCAGCTCCGTCACGCCGATGCCGGCAGTCACGGCAAACGCGCCGACGTAATCCGAAATCCCGCTTTGCTTTGGCGCTATGAAATCGGCGATGGCGAGATTTTGACCGGTGTTCGTTTCCTGCTGTTGACGCAAAGTGTGGATGTGGCCGAGAGCATTGCGCCGGGAATCGTCGGCGTACAGCTCGATGTCGTCGCCGACGGCATTTGCGCGCCAGAAGCCGTAGGCGGCGCGAGCGGTCAGGAGGCGTTTCGTAATGATTTCTCGTAACAATTTTTGTGCGTCGTCGAAGAGCTCGCGCGCGCGCGGTTCCTGGAGAATGTGGGGATAGCGTCCGCGAAGCTCCCACGCCTGAAAGAACGGCGTCCAATCGATGAAGGGCTCGATGCGATCGAGCGGAAAGTCGTCGTAGGTGCGGACGCCGAGAAAAGTCGGGCGCGCCGGCGTTCCGTAATCGAGCACCGGTTTGCGTCGCCGCGCTTCTTCGATCGATAGCAACGTCACGTCGCGCGTCTTCTGCGTCTCGCGAAGCTTCTCGTATTCGCGCTGCGTCGCTGCGACGAATTCGGCCTTTTTGTCGGTGAGAAGCGAGCTCACCACGCCGACGCAGCGCGAAGCGTCGAGAACGTGCACGGTGGCGTTGGAATAGCGCGGTGCGATCTTCACCGCCGTGTGCAGCTTGGAGGTGGTGGCTCCGCCTATCAGCAGCGGCTTCCGGATCTGGCGGCGCTCCATCTCGCGCGCGACGTGGACCATCTCGTCGAGCGACGGCGTGATGAGGCCCGACAGTCCGACGATGTCGACCTTCTCGTTGGTGGCAGTGTCGAGGATCTTTTCCGCACTCACCATCACGCCGAGGTCGATGACTTCGTAGTTGTTGCAGCCCAGGACGACTCCTACGATGTTCTTGCCAATGTCATGAACATCGCCCTTCACTGTCGCCAGCAACACTTTTCCGCGGACGGAGAGATCTCCCGCCTTCGCTTTCTCGGCCTCCATGTAGGGCAGCAGATGCGCGACCGCTTTCTTCATCACGCGCGCGCTCTTCACCACCTGCGGAAGAAACATCTTTCCGGAGCCGAAGAGATCGCCGACGATGTTCATGCCCGCCATCAGCGGGCCTTCGATGATCGATAAGGCGCTCGGATACTGCCTGCGGGCCTCTTCCAGATCCGTTTCGAGATGATCGATGATGCCTTTGACGAGCGCGTGCGAAAGCCGCTCATCCACGCTTCCGCTTCTCCACGCTTCCTCCTCCCTGGTGTGGCGGCGGGCGCCCTCGCCCGCCGTGGCGGCAAATGCGAGAAGCCGTTCGGTGGCATCGGGCCGTCGATTCAGGAGGACGTCCTCGACAAGCTCGAGCAGATCCTTGGGGATCTCCTCGTAAATCGCGAGCTGTCCGGCGTTGACGATTCCCATGGTGAGTCCGGCCTGAATGGCGTGATAGAGAAATGCGGCGTGCATGGCCTCGCGCACGACTTTGTTTCCACGAAACGAAAACGACACATTGCTGATCCCGCCCGACGCGTTCGCGAGCGGCAACTTCTTGCGAAGCCGCCGGACCGCTTCGATGAACGCCAGGCCGTAGTTGTTGTGCTCCTCGATGCCCGTCGCGACGGTGAGGACATTGGGATCGAAAATGATGTCGGTGGGATCGAAGCCGACATCGTTGACGAGGATGTCGTAGGCTCGTGAGCAGATCGCGATTTTGCGCTCGATCGAATCGGCCTGCCCTTGTTCGTCGAAGGCCATCACCACCACTGCGGCGCCGTAGCGCTTGACCAGCCGCGCCTGCTCGCGAAACTTCTGCTCGCCTTCCTTCAGCGAAATCGAATTGACGACCGATTTACCCTGCGTGCATTTCAGTCCCGCTTCGATCACGCTCCATTTCGAGCTGTCGATCATCAACGGAACGCGCGCGATGTCGGGTTCCGACGCCACCAGGTTGAGAAACTCCGCCATGACCTTCTCCGAATCGAGAAGGCCTTCGTCCATGTTGACATCGAGAATGTTCGCGCCGCCGTCGATCTGCTGCTTTGCGATTCCGAGGGCCCCGTCGAGATCGCCGGCCTTGATGCGCTGCGCGAATTTCGGGGAGCCGGTGATGTTGGTCCGTTCGCCGACCATGATGAAGTTCGATCCGATGGAATCGGGTCGCACCGTCAACGGCTCGAGGCCGCTCAGCCGCAGGTGCTTCTCGATCTGCGACGGCACGCGCGTCGGCAGGTCTTTGACGACCTGGGCAATGGCGCGAATGTGATCGGGGGTCGTGCCGCAGCATCCGCCGACCATGTTGAGCCAGTTGTTTTCGGCGAAATCGCGGAGCAGCGCCGACATCGATTGCGGCGTCTCGTCGTATTCGCCGAGCGGGTTGGGAAGTCCGGCATTGGGATAGCAGGAGATGAAGATGGGCGCGATGCGCGCCAGCTCTTCGATGTACGGCCGCATCTCGCGCGCGCCTAACGCGCAGTTGATGCCCACGCTGAGCAGCGGCGCGTGCGAGATCGAATTCCACGCCGCCTCGACCGTCTGACCAGAAAGCGTGCGGCCCGAGGCATCCGTGATCGTCAGCGACGCCATCACGGGAAGGCGCACCCCGCGCTCGTCGAAAAGCTTCTGAATCGCGAAGAGCGCCGCCTTCAGATTGAGCGTATCGAAGGTCGTCTCCGGGAGAAGGATGTCGGCGCCGCCGTCGGCGAGGCCGCGAACCTGCTCGTAATACGCGTTGACCAGCGCATCGAAAGTCACGGCCCGGAATGCGGGATTGTTGACGTCCGGCGACAGCGACGACGTTCGATTCGTCGGTCCGATCGAGCCGGCCACGAATCGGGGACGCTCGGCAGTCGAGTACTGCGCGGCCGCCTTGCGCGCAATCTTGGCCGCGGCCACGTTCATCTCGTAGACGTGCGGCTCGAGCCCGTAATCCGCCATCGAGATCGCCTGCGCGTTGAAGGTGTTGGTCTCGATGATGTCGGCGCCGGCCTCGAGATAGGCGCGATGGACTTCTTCGACAATGTGCGGCGCGGTGAGATTCAGCACATCGGCCGCCCCCTTGAGATCGCGAGGATGATTCGCGAACCGCGTGCCGCGATACGACTTCTCGTCCAGCTTGTAGCGCTGGATCATCGTTCCCATCGCGCCGTCGATGATCAGGATGCGTCGCTCGAGTGCCTCGAGAAGCTCTTGCATAAAACAAAAAACCCCGCGGGTGCGGGGGCCGCCGTCCCGCCGCGCGGGACGAACTCTTGCCGGCTCTTTAGCTTTTTTTTACCTGGTTGCAAGCGGCCCCCAAATCAATCCAGGTGCCGGTCACTCTAAAGCAGGGCAGGATGGTTGTCAAACGGCCGCAGCCGCGGCAGCCATCGATGAACCGCGCGTCAGTAGTTTTCGTAATCCGCTCCGAATGTTCGCCGCAGCGTCGGCTCTTCGTAACCGATCACGAACAAACTCACGAAGACGAACATCGCCGCCACCATCGCGAGCATCAGCCCGGTGATGTTTGGATAGACGACTCCCTCTCCCAGCACAGCGATGCCCATCCCGATGTACATCGGATTGCGCACCCAGCGATAGGGACCGGAAATCACGAGTCGTCGCGGCGGATCGAACGGCGCCGGCGTGCCGAGTCCTCTCCATGCGAACTGCCAGACGCATGGCAATCCGATCACTGCGCCGATCGCGACCACAAACCAACCAAGCGGTCGGGCGTTTTCAAAGGCATGGCCCCCAATGATCCATTTGGGCACGAAGTACATCCACAGCGAAACGAAGGCCGGGGCGACGATCAAGGTGCGGAGCAGGGCGAAAGCGCGTCGGGTCAGCATGACGACCTCCTTCAGGCTGCTTTACCCGGCCGATGCCGCGCAGGTTTCATCGGTCAGGGGATGTTGTCGGGCGATTCTCTCCCCTCGCTGTGGTGACTGTAAGTAAAGATGTCGCGGTATCGCGTCGGACGATCATGATGAACGCGCTGAGAGGTTGGGCTCCAAACCCGAAACCCTTCTTGTTCATCAGGAGTTCTCCAAATCACGAGACTTACATGATCAGGAAAGATGATGGCATATCGCAAATGGGGAATTCGTAAGCTGCTTGTGAGCCCTTTTGATCTTCCTCTTTGGTGGCCGCCATGAGCTGCCGCGCATCGGCGACGAATCGTGCCGGGTCCGACAGAACAAGTACTTGCCGCTTTGGAATGATGACGCGTGTGTAAAAGAGTCGCGCCACGCCAAAGCCGGCTGCGACCTCGATCAAGGTTAAGGCAATCACAACGAACATGATCGGTCGCTTGAACATCACGGCCGCCGGCGCAATCGAAATCAGCAAGAAGCCGAGACCAAGGATCCAGAAGCCGGTCGTACCGCATCCCGGGTCCCAGGGATCACGAGCACTCGTGACCAAGCCGGTCGCGAACAGCGCAATGCCTAAGGTCTGCAGCGCCAGAAAAATGATCCGCGACATGGCTGTGAGCCAAGTTAATTAGCATGCTATCTTCGAAGCGGAATGTCCACCGTCGCCGAGACGCCCATCGCGCACACCGATCCGACCAACGCCCGGATCCTGGCGATTTCCGAAGATCGGATTCAGGGCTTTGTGCGCGATCCGATCGGCGAGATCGCACAGCGATCGGGCATCGACGTCGATATTGTCCTCGAGCGCATTCGCGCCATGCTGCGGGCGGGAACGATTCGTCGCGTCCGGCAGACGCTCATGGCGACCAATCTCGCCGAAGGCGCGCTGGTGGCGTGGCAATTTCCGCCCGAGAAGGTCGACCCGGCATTCGATTTCATGTTCCAGCACGATCCGTTCTCCGGTCACGTCGTCATCCGCTCGACGGACGCTGCCACACCGGGTTCGAACTATCGTCTGTGGACGACCGTGAAAGTCCCTCAGGGGTTTTCGATCGATCGGCATTGCATGCAACTGGCACGGCTCACCGGCGCCGAACGTTTCCGCGTCATGCCCGCAAAACGCATCTTCGCCCTCGGCGTCGGCCATGTCAGGCGCAAGGAAATTCCGCCGGGAAGCAAATCGGATGCGTTGGCAGTCGCGAAGGACACCGAGAAAGTCGAGCTGAACGAGCTGGAATGGCGCGTGCTGACGGCGCTCAAGCGCGAATTCACGCCTGAGGAAATCGTCCGCGATCTCTGGCGGGCGCGAGCTTCAGAGGCCGGCGTGCCCCTCGAGAAACTCTTCGAAGTCGCCGAGGATCTCAATGGGCGAGGAGTGATCGGACGGTTTTCGACGTTTCTGGAACACGTCAAGCCGCTGGCGACCGGAGAGCGTGTCACGCGTTTCAACGCCCTCTTTCACTGGGCGGTCCCGGCGGGGCGCGAGATGGAAGCCGGCCGTCAGGTCGGACGCTTTCACATCCTCACGCATTGTTACTGGCGTGAAGGTGGTCCCGAATTTCGCAACGTCAACATCATGGCCGTCGCGCACGGAACGGAAAAGAACGCCGTCCTGGATCACAAGCGCGCCATCGATGCCCATCTGGCGTCGGTCGGGATTCCGGTGAGCTACACCAATGTCTTCTGGGGCGGACGCAGCGAGATCAAGCCGTCGGAGATTTCGCCGATCGCGTATCGCGACTGGTGCGCCAAGATCGGCGTGGATCCGGAGACGATGCGCGAGTGAGTTCGCGGACCGCGAGCATCGCGCTGATCTCGCTTCTGGTCGCGATCGCCGCTCTCGCTTTCCTTCAGTCGTATCAGCGCTGGCTCGATCCCATCATCGACACCGGCCGCGATCTGTACATCCCGGAGCAGATCGATCATGGCGCGAAGTTGTATCGCGACATTCGATATCAGTATCCGCCGCTGGTGCCATATCTCCTCGCGGCGGTCACGGCCATCATCGGACATTCGCTGGCCGCGTACACCGCCATCGGGCTGGTGCAGTCGCTGGTGATCGCCGCCGCGTTGTGGGCGGTGGGGCGGCGGGTGGCCGGCCCGATTGCCGGTTTCGTGGCCTCACTCTTTTTTGTGGCGCTGAGCTTCTGCGGTGCGTCGACGTGGGGCGCGAATTTTCTTTTTCCGTACAGCTATGCCGCCACCATCGGGATGGCGTTGCTGATGATTTCCCTTGCGCTGTTTGTATACGAGTGCGCTGCCTGGGCGCTGGTGGCGCTGTTCGCTGCGTCGTGGTGCAAGGTGGAATACGCCATCGGAGCGGTCATCATCCTGTCGGTTCTGGGAATCGCCAGGCGCATCACGATCCGCGCTATGGCCGCATTTGTGCTCGCGGAAGCGATCGCGATCGGAATGGCGCTCCTGTACTTCCCGAATCTTCGCGAGAACGTCCTGTCCGAGGCGTTGACCCGCGGGGAGAGCGCGCGCGAGTTCTTTCGGTTCGTGTCCGGTGTCGCGCTGTGGCGATACAACGTGTTGACGGGCGTGGTCGCGATCGCGGGCATCATTCTCATCGCATGGCTGCTGCGGTCGGTTAGGCTTCCGATCGCCCTTCCCATCGTCATCGTGGTCAGCTTCCTGCTGGCCGGCCACGCCTTTTTCCGCGCGTGGGGGTTTCTTCAGCTCGTTGCTTTGGTGCAGGGATTTCGGACCCGCAACGCCACCCTGCTGACGCTGGCCGCATTTTCGATCGCCTCCACGCTGCGAGTCGTGTTGAACGTGTCGCCGGCGTGGTACGGATTCGTCCTGATCGTCCCCGCCTACGCGCTCATCGCGTACGTGCTCTTCGGATACCTGCGCGGCAACTCGGTCTGGTGGGTCTTTGTGGTGGCGTTCATCTGCGGACGCGATCTCGCCGAACAGCGCGTGCGCTACTCCGTGAAGGCCTATCCGATCGAGTCAGTTCGCGGAACTTTTTACGACGCGAATGCCGATCGTGCGCGAGTGTTGAATGCCTTCCTGCAACACGTCCACGGCGGGACGCTGGCGGTGCTTCCGGAGGGCATCACGCTGAACTACCTCGCGCAGTCGCGGACGACGCTGGCGTTTCACACCTTCACGCCAGTCGAGACCGCCTCTCCAGAGATTGAAGATGCCATCATTGGTGCATTCGCAAAGGAGCCGCCACAGCGCGTCGCAATCGTGGATCGTGACGTGACCGAGTACGGCTATCGCGGCTTCGGCGTCGACTACGACCTTCGCTTATGGCGCTATCTGACTGAAAAATATAAACTTGAGCGCAATTGGGCCCTCCCGCGATTCCGAATGATCCTCCTACGATTTGAGCCTAGTCCACTAAGGAATGAGTCAAAATAGCTCAAGAGCTGACTAGCCCGGCATGGACGAAAGGGATCTGAAGGTCCACTACGAAGAGGGCCTGCTCACCATCAGCGGCGAGCGCATTTCGAGCAGAAAGACACCCGCAATTATCACCGCATCGACCGCAGTTACGGTCGATTCGTCATCCTGACCCCGCCGAGCGGGGGAAGGATCTCCTCAGCGAGATCCTTCGCCGTCTTCGCGGCTCAGGATGACCGGCGTTCATTTCCGCGTGCGGCGCTGCAAGAGCTGCAGCTCCTGGCGGTAGCGACGTTCGTTGGGCAGGAGCCTAACCGCCGACTGCAGGTAGCGATGCGCAGCCGGGACATCGCCGATCGCTTCGCACAGCGCTCCGAGGTTGTAGTAAAGCGGAGCGGAATCGCGATGCTGGCGCAACGCGATCTCCCAGATCGCGCGCGCGTCCTCGAGGCGATCGGAGCGAATCATGGACATGCCTTCATCGAACGACGGGGCGCTGTCGTCCAGTTCGACGGTTTCGCGAACGACGCGCGGCGTGATCATCTCCGCCGCGCTGAGCGCCGTGTATCGCGCGGCCTGGTCATAGGCCACATCCTTTTCCTCCGCGCTGAGTGACACGCCTCGCGGAGAAGTCCCTTCGCCGTGCGCGGTGAGCGAGTAAAGCCGCTTGCCGCTGTCGCTGCGAATGTCGAGTCTGGCCAGGCAGCTGGCGTCAACCCAATGATGCACGCGCCTGACGCGCGTACCGTCGACATCGCGTTCGCTGCCTTCGGCGGAACGTTCGGCGCCGTCGCATGTGAACAGACTCACACCAACGTAAGCATCGGCCGGATGCTCGCGACGCAAACGCCGCATGGCTGCGCCGTCGAAGTTGGAGAGATGCTGGTTCTCTTCTACGGCATTCTCGACGCGCATCGTTCCGCTGCGGTCGACGTATTCGACGAAATCTTCGACGAACTTGGTGATCTTTTGATTGTCGCCGATGGCATAGACCACCGCGATGCTCTTCGCGGGCGCCAGGTCATGCGGCGCGGGCACGAGCCGGTTGAAGGAGACATACGGGCCTAACGCGAACGCGGCGGTGGCCTGAAGAACAAGCGCCGCGGTGCAGCTCCGAATCATGGGGAATGTCGCGATTCTAGCAGACGGTAGAATGCCGCGCGCATGCGCCTCAACGTGACCAGCGAGATCGGGAAGTTGAAGAGCGTGCTGGTGCATCTGCCGGGGCGGGAAATCGACGTCATGGTCCCGCCCATGATGGCGCAGCTTCTGTTCGACGACATCCTCTTCGGTCAGGTCGCGCGCGAGGAACACCGGCGTTTTCAGCAGTTGATGCGTTTCGTCGCCGAAGAGGTCTACGACGTCCAGGACCTTCTCGAAGAGATTTTTGCGGACGAGGAGACCAAACGCGCCATCGTTCGCGATTTCGCCAAGCGCAACAAACTCGGACGGCGGCTTACGGCGTCGCTGGCCGATGAGAAGCCGGCGGCTCTGGCGGAGATTTTGATCGGAGGGATCCCGCGCGAAAAACAGAATTCGGGTGAGCTGCCCCGATTCGATCTCCCGCCCATCCCGAACTATTTCTTCACCCGCGATCCGCAAGTGGTCCTCGGATCGGGCGTGGTCCTGTGCGGCATGGCCACGCGCGCGCGCCGTCGCGAGGCACTGCTGTCAAAGTACATCTTCGAAAACCATGCGACCTTTCGCGACTGCTGCCTCTACAAAGTCGACTTCATGGCCGGAGAAACCCCCCGCAAGAATTCTCCGACCATCGAAGGTGGCGACATCCTGGTCGCACGCCGCGATCTGATCATCGTCGGACAGACTGAGCGCACGAACAGCATCGCCATCCGGCAGCTCGCACAATCCCTGCGCGATGTGAATTCGCCCGTGACGACCGTCATCGTCGTCGAGCTCCCGAAGCAGCGCTCGTTCATGCACCTCGATACCGTGTTCACATTCACAAACACTGATGAATGCCTGATTTACCCGCCTGTAATACTTCCGGGCGGTGGGCAGGCAGCGAAAGTGACGTCGATCGACTTGACGAAGAAATCGATCTCGTATGCATCGCAGAAATCGCTTCTGGCGACACTGCGCCGCCGTGGCATCGATCTCGATCCGATCTACTGCGGCGGGAAGAAAGCGATCGATCAGCAGCGCGAGCAGTGGACTGACGGCGCTAACGCTTTCACGCTCGCGCCGGGAATCGTCATGCTGTACGAACGGAACGTACGGACGGCCGAGGAGCTGGCGTCGCACGGATATCAGATCGTGTATGAGGATGATCTGCTCCTCGGCCGCGCCGAGCTCGAAACGTGGACCAAGAAGAAGTACGCCATCCAGATCCAAGGTCACGAGCTCTCGCGTGCGCGCGGCGGCCCGCGGTGCATGACGATGCCGCTCGAGCGCGATGACGCCTGACGCCCCTCACCCGGCCCTGCGGGCCACCCTCTCCCCGCTCGCGCGGGGCGAGGGCCCTCCCGGGAGGGTAGTGTTCTACGCCATGGTGCTGCGCCCATGACAGAAGGCACAAAACTCGCCGTGGTCGCCTTCGGCGGAAACGCCCTGCTGCGCCCGGAGGATCGCGGAACGCACGAGGAGCAGATCGCGCGCGCGAAGCAGGCCGCGCGCTGGCTGGCGGAGCTGGTGGTGCGCGGCTATCACGTGATCGTCGTCCACGGAAATGGCCCGCAGGTCGGCAACATCCTGATTCAGGCAGAGGAAGCGTCGACGAAAGTTCCGCCGCAGACGCTCGACGTCGCGGTCGCGCAGACGGAAGGCTCGATGGGATTTCTGCTCCAACAGGCAATTCGCAATCGCCTGGAGAGCATCGGATCAGGAGGGCAGGTCGCGACCCTGCTCACCGAAGTCGAAGTGGATGCCAACGATCCGGCATTCAAGCGTCCGACCAAGCCGATCGGTCCGTTCTTCACGCGCTATCGCGCCGAAGCCCTCGAACGCGACCTCGGATGGACCATGCGCGAGGACGCCGGCCGCGGCTGGCGCCACGTCGTTCCATCGCCGCGACCGCTGCGAATTCTCAATACCGGCGTCATCACGCACATGCTGGAGGACGCCAGGGTCGTGATTGCCGCGGGCGGGGGAGGAATTCCGGTCGTGCGCGGCCGTGACGGTCAATGGCGCGGCATCGAAGCGGTCATCGACAAGGATTACGCGTCGGCGTTGCTGGCCACCGAGTTGAAAGCGCAGTTGTACGTCATCCTCACCGGGGTGCCAAAGGTGTCGCTCGACTTCGGCAAGCCTACTGAGCGCGCGCTCGATCGCGTGACAGCCGAGGAAGCCGAGCGCCATTTGCGTGAAGGACAGTTTCCGCCCGGCTCGATGGGTCCGAAGATCGAAGCGGCGATCCAATTCGTGCGCAAAGGTGGAAGGGAAGTGCTGATCACCGATGTCGAACATCTGCGGGAGGCACTGGAGGGGCAGGGGGGGACGCGGATCGTTGCGTCATCCTGAGCGTTGCGAAAGATCTCGTCGGCGAGACGCTTCGCTGTGCTCAGCGTGACGCGCGGCACTGATCGCACGAACACGTTTCACGCAATCGCTCGTACGTCCAGATCCCGTAATTGTGGCCATCGGCCCAATGCGGCTGCAGCGCGTAATTGCCGACCGGCGTAACGCTGGTCAGCTGAAAGGAAGACGGCGCGTACCGCGGCTTCGGTCCCATGGCCATCCGGCCGAAGAGATCGGGCTCGCCGGAACATCCGGCGCACGGGCAGGCGCGGCGGAGATCCTCGAGCGGATAGTATGATTCGTGGCCGTCATCCCAGACGACGACGAGTTCGTTTCCGAGTACCTGCCAGGATCTAGGGCGCGCCATCAACGAAGAAGGGATGAGGGCTGAGGGATGAGGGCAGCATCAAAATCTTGGACACTTGATTCATCCCTCATCCTTCATCCCTCATCCCTCGAGCCATGCCGACTTTCAAATTAACGATCGAGTACGAGGGCACTCGATATTCCGGTTGGCAGGCGCAGGGTAACACGCCGAAAACGATTCAGGGACGGCTGATGCGTGTGGCCGGCGAGCTGTTTGGCGAGGTCGACATCGGCGGCGCTGGTCGGACCGACGCCGGCGTGCACGCGGCCGGTCAGGTCGCGCACCTTCGGATTCATAAAGCGGTCGATCCGATTGTGATGACGCGCAAGATGAACGACCTGCTGCCGCACGACATCAACATCCTGGAAGCGGTTCGAGCGAGCGATCGGTTCCACGCGCGTCACGATGCGGTTTCGCGCGTCTACCTTTATCAGATCGCGACGCGCCGCACGGCGTTCGCGAAATCGTTCGTGTGGTGGATCAAGGATCGGCTCGACGTCGAGGCCATGCGCAACGCCGCCATCATCATCTCGGGCAGACACGATTTCACCGCATTCACGGATCGCCGCCTGAAGGCAGATGAATCACGCGTCGTTGTCGTCAACGCCTGTGAAGTCGGGCAGCAGGACGAGCTCATTCTCATCCGCATCATGGCATCGCATTTTCTGTGGAAGATGGTGCGCAAACTGGTCGCGTATCTGGTCGAGATCGGCCGGGGCGCATCGATCGATCTCGAAACTCGATTGCGCGAAGACGGGGTGGTGTTTCAGCCGACCGCACCGCCGTCGGGTCTCTTTCTCGAGGCCATCACGTACGGCGAGCCATTCGCGAGACCGCTCGCCTCAATCGTGCCGGTGTTCAGCAGGCGATGAGCGAGAACGAGATCATCGCCCGCCTCAGCCGTCTCTTTCCACGCATCGGCGACGACGCTGCGGTACTCGATGATCTGGTGATCACCACCGACATGCTGGTCGAGGATGTCGATTTCACGCGGGCGATCCCGATCGAGTTCGCCGCGCGCAAGAGCCTGGCGGCGAACCTTTCCGATCTCGCCGCCATGGGCGCCACACCCGCGTACGCCGTGGTGGCCCTCGGAGCGCCGCCATACCTGGACGTCGAGGCATTCATGTCCGCGATGGCGGCTGCCGCCAGGGACCACAAGATCGAGATCGTCGGCGGCGATTTGTCGCGCGCGGAGAAGATCATCGTGTCGATCACCGCGGTCGGCCGCGCAAAGCGTCCGCTGCTCCGGAGCGGCGCAAGAGCGGGCGATCGAATCTACGTCAGTCGTCCGCTCGGCGCGGCGCGGGCGGGATTGGAACTTTTGAAGCGCGGATGGTCGCTCGAGCCGCCGCCCGACCTCCCTTACGGCCAGCGCGAATTCGCGGCCGCCGTCATTCGCCGCCACATCGATCCCGAGCCTGAAGTCGCCCTCGGAATCGCGTTGGCATCGATCGCGGAAGTGACCGCGTGCATCGACATTTCCGACGGGCTGTCGACGGATTTGAATCATTTGTGCGAGGCCTCGGGCGTTGGTGCCGAGATCGAGCGCGAACGCATTCCGGCCTTCCCCGATCTCCGCAGCGCCGGGCCACTTCTTGGAATCGATGTCCGCAACGCAGTGCTGCACGGTGGTGAGGAATTCGCGCTGTTGTTCACGGCGTCGCTGCGCGAATCGGAGTTGAGTGCGCGCGTCGGCCGCCCGGTCTACGCCATCGGCCGCGTCGTGAAGGAAAAAGGAATGCGCCTCGACGGCGAATCGCTCCTACCGGGCGGCTTCGACCACTTCGCGTGAGCGCTTCCACTGCCGGTAGCCCCACGTGCACGATGCGATGAAGATGACGTACAACCCGGCCGTCATATAGAGATGTTTGAAGATGAACATGCCGACGTAGACGACGTCGACTGCAATCCAGACGATCCAGTTCTCGAGGTACTTCCTCGTCAACATCCATTGCGCGACCAGGCTGTACGACGTCAGCGTCGAATCCAGAAATGGAAGAGCGGCGTTGGTTGCGTATCGGAATGTGAACCCCAGCATGATGGAACTGATGGCGCCGATGAGGAAGGCGGTCGCCTGCACTTTGAACCCCGCATTCGAGACTTTGCGCTCCGTTTTCGCTTCGCCGCCGTGCAGCCATTCGTACCAGCCGTAGATGGCGAGCGCGATGTAGACCGCCTGCAGGCACATATCGGCGTACAAGCGCTCGTGAAAAAAGAGGAACGAGTAGCACGCCACGCCCGCGATCGTCGTCGGCCAGCCCCAGATGTTCTCGAAGATCTGAAAAATGACGCTGGCAAACGTCAGCACGACCGCCGCTGCTTCGAGGATGATCCAGGGATTAACGGCGGTGATGGGCAAGATTGGACGCCACGGCGCAAACAAACGCGCCGATGCCCAGCGTGGTGCGAACGGCGTGCGCGCGGCTCCAGTTGCGCGCGAGCGACTGCGAACGGTCGCTCGGATAATCGGTCGGCGGCTGAGCCTCCAGCTCTTTGTTGATCGGAACGGTCACCATGATCGTGGCGGCCAGCACGCCCGCCAGGCCGACTGCGGTGGCCATGTCGAGGGCGCGCTTCATCGGCCGCACGCCTCGCGATCCGACCGCCAGCGTGACCGCCGTGCCCAACGCGACCGGACCGATGGCGTTGAAGTAGCTCTTGATCGCGAAATCGGCCGCCCCGCGCCGGGTGCTCGGCAACTCGAGTTCCCACCCGGGCACAAGAGCGGCGTCGCCGAACCCGAGCGAGCCCGCCAGGAGGCCTGAGGTCGTGAGGTTGATGAACCGGAGAATCGATTCCACCGATCGATTCATGCCGGGAAAATAGTAACACTATTTGTATACGTAATTGGGGTCTGACCCCAAACCTACTTCTGGAGCCGCTTTTCGAGCTCCTGCAGGCGCTTCTCCAGCGCGCGAATCTGGGCGCGAAGATCTTCATTCTCCGGCGACTCCAGAAGATGCTTCTTCCAGACGCCCTCCCCCAGCGGGAAACCGGGGGGAAGCTCCTTCAGATTGAACCGAAACTCCGGCATCTCCCGCGCCTCAGCCGTCGCCACGACCGTCTGCCGATTCTTGCTGCGGACAAGCTCAACGCGGATGCTGTCGCCGGATTTGTTGTCCTTCATCGCCTGGCGCAGGTCGCGATAGCTGGCGACCGGCTTCCCGTTCACCGACGTGATCACGTCGCCCACCCGCACGCCCGCCTTGGCGGCCGGTCCGTTTTCTGCGACCGACGAAACGAGCACGCCGGCGTCTTTCGGTGCTCCAAAGAACTCGCGTAGCTCGGGGGTCATGTCCGTCGGAGAGACGCCGAGATAGGCGCGTTTGCCGCCGTCGTAGAAGAAATCCTTGTCGTCGAACACGACGTTTCCGTCGCGAACGACCACCGTCCGGCGGACCGGCTCATCAAACGCCATCAGCGACGTGGCGGCAATAACGAGCACTGCGAACATCGAGACTTTTTTCACCATGACACTCCTCAGTAGTAAATGGGTTTTGACTGCTCATTGGAAACGATGACGCGCGTGTCGCCGTTTTCGAGTACGACGATCGGCTCAGACTCATCGGCTTTGGCCTTCACGCGCCGCAATTCGGATGCAATCTGCCGGCTCTCGGCGCGCAATGCTTTGATGCGCTGCTGCCGCTGATGGCGGACCGAAGCGCCGTACGTTCCGACCACGAGCAGCAGCGTCATGGCGGTGGCCATGACCATCCGCCATGCGACGCGAGGACGCGGTTGCACGCGAATCGCGCGCAGGACGTCAGACTTGAAGTGTTGCAACGCCGCTGCTCGCGGCAGTCGCCGCAGGGCCTTGCCAACTTCTTCGTCCGTCATCATTGCCTCCGATCCACCACGATTCCAACTGCACTCGCATCAATTTTCTCGCCCGCGAGATGCGCGATTTGATCGTTCCGATGCGGCATCCGAGTGCACGGGCGATCGCGTCGTACGACCACTCCTCGATTTCAAACAGCACCAGCGGCGCGCGGAACTTGATCGGGAGCTGCTCGAGCGCCTCCGCGACCTTTCGCTGGATCTCATCGGTCAACAACGGCCGGTCCGACGGCGGTGCGCTGCGCGGTTGCGCCGCAGTCAGCATCGGCAAAATTCTTCTCCAACGCTGCTGCCTCCTGACTTCGGTCACCACCAGGTTGGTCGCGATCCGAAACAGATACGGCGTCAGCTTCTGCTCGTCGCGACATCTGGCGGCGCTGCGATAAAACCTGACCAACGCATCCTGCGCCACTTCTTCCGCACGCTCGCGCGAACGCGTGAGGTGCGTCAGGTAGTTGATCAGCGAGTGCTGATGCCGCTCGACAAAAATCGCGAAGGCATCCTCATCGCCCGCCCGAATGCGCCTGATCAGCGCGCCGTCGTCCTCAGGCTCCATCTGAGGAGACTACGCTCGAGTTGGGATTTGGTTCCCGCTTCCCCCGCCCACCCGGTTGGGATGTTGGGATGTTGGACAGACGGCCTGCAGTTCTGATGCGTATTCCAACTGTGCTCAAGTCAATCCGCGTTGAGCGTTGGTTCTCAGCGGTTTGCGCAATGCCGCTCACCACGCTGGGTTTTGTTTACTTCGAAGCGGTGGCCGCTGCAATTGCTCTCGGGCATTGGCCAGTTCCGAGCTTGAACGACCCGAAGGATTTGTTGACTTGGCCGTTGCATGCTTTTTCAACGATTTTGCTTCTTTCTTCTTTTCCAATGCCCATTCTCGTATTAGCCCTTGTAATCAAGAACTGGCGTTTCCTCCGCAGTCCGACGACTTATTGGGTGCGGCTGACGCTCTTCGCGTCGGGCTACGCCCTTCTCTTTGTTGTTCTCCCCCGACTCGACCCGGGTCACGTCTGGGAATGGTGGTTCGATTAGAGAGGTGGATGGGAACATCCCAACCTCCTAACTAGCTGCGCGCGTCGGTTGGGATGTTGGATAGGGGCGCTAATCAAATCCGTATTGGAGTTAGGTCTCATGCCTCAACGAATCGAAATCGGCAAACCAGACGTTGCGGGCCGTCTAAACGCCCTGTCTTTGAGCGGCTCGTTCCTCGTGTTGGTAGCTCTATCTGTGGCGATAGTCGACTTCAATGCGATCGGCGGGCCGTTTCCGGACGTTACGACAGTGGTGTCGATTGTGTTGGCCGCCGGAAATCAAATGATGTTACTCGGCGCGCCAGTATTTGTTTGACAAGCTTCTGGCTGTTGCTTCAGCGACGTTGCTCAGTCGTTGGGATCCGGAGCTTAATATTCATCGGGCCGATTATTTGCGTCGTTCTCTTGGCATGGTTCGGCCCGGACGGGCTCTTTGATTAAGCTGGTGGCATCCTAACCGCCTAACAACCCAACATCCCAACGAACTAGCGCGCGTCCTGCAGCTGCTTGATGCGCGTGGCGACGTCACGGTAGCCGGTGTTGAGGCCGTAGACCTCCATGAAGGCCTTCTGGGCATTCTCGGAGTCGCCGACCTCCACGTACGCGGACCCGAGGTCGTAGAGCAGGCCGAGGTGCTCCTCTTCCTTGATCTCGGGCATCTCGAGGCCTTTGCGATACCACTTGATGGCGAGCTGCGGCATGCCTTTTTCGAGGAAGCAGAGGCCCAACATCGACGCGCATTCGACGGCGCGCTTTTGATCTTTCGACGCGAGTTGGAACTCGCCGATCGCTTCGTCGATCAGCCCCATCTCCTTGTATGCGATGCCGAGGTTGTAGTGCGTGTCGTAGTCTTCACTGTCAAGCTGCTGCTCGACGCCCTTCTTGAATTCCTTGAAGATTTCTTCGAGCGATTGCTCCTCTTCCGAAATCGAAATCTGCTCGGCCCCTTCGGCGACGAGTTCTGATTCGAGCTCGGCAGCGAGATCGAAAAAGTTTTCCTCGTCGGTGAAAAGATTCTCCTCTTGCGCCGCCGATACCACCGGTGCGGGTGGTGGG